>PJTY01000009.1_pt1 | contig 392065 bp, 375 predicted proteins | sample 1512121 | NCBI WGS metagenome assembly PJTY01 (sample SAMN08177680, study PRJNA422409) | Soil metagenome, whole genome shotgun sequencing project. | isolation source: Soil enriched (2) on filter paper: alkali lignin treatment | place: USA: Madison | collected 2015-01-15
CCGCTGCGCCCGCCCCCGCCCAGAGCCGCCCAAAGTCGAAATCCCCATAGACCATCGCGCGGGGCCCGCGGGTTCGGGCACCGCCGACTTTCCGACGCCTCTCGGCGTCCGAAACCCTAAACGGTTGCGGACTGACAGGTTTCGGCGCGTATAGTCGCGAAACTCTCCGGCAACTCGGCAGGAAAAGAACAACGAGGACCACTTCTTCGGATTGAAGTCGCCTTTTATCGAGGCGTGTGCCAAGCTGACGGCGCTGAGGCGAGCGTCCGCAAGGGCGGCCCCTGAGCTAGTCACCTCGGGCCACGAAACGGTCGAGCCAGCGATTACCTTCGAGCGATTCGCTATATGGACGCCGGCTGGAGATGCCGGCGGCGCCGCCCTTTCCCCAACAGTTATACTGCGACAGGTCGTCAAGCAGCGGATCAAGCCAGTGATGGCCATGATACTGGAACTGACGATGCTCACCGTGCTTAAAGGCTTCGCTAAGCTCCGGCATTTCGTCGCGATAGAAGAGGAAGTCGCTGGCATAAACCTGCGTGATCGCGTTCAACCGCTCTACCTCTTCAGCGCCGAGCCGCAGCGTGACTAGGCGTGGATCGGTAGGATGTTGCATCGGCGACATATAGACTATCGTTGCCGTCGGCAGCATCGGCAGTACCAGCTTGAGCCCGGAGTTGAGCGCGTCCTGCGAGGCGGGGAAATTGTGCAGGAAGCCGTCACCGGCGATGAACTCCCTCTCGTCGCTAAAAAGAATCGCCCAGCGGCCACGCATCATGCGCTTGCGATAGGCGTCGTACAGTCCGCGCTGGTTTGCAGCGATCAGCGTCTTATCAGCGGTCGGATCGGGCAGGCCGAATTCGCGTCGGTAATACTCGGTGGTCCGTTTGATCGACGCGCGAATGCTTGGGCTGCGGGCAAGCAGCGACGCGGTGACGCGGGCAATCTGCGCCGCGCGTTCATCGCGCAGCGGCTGCGGCAAGATCCGCTCGACCATTGGATTATTGCGCGACGCAAGCGAAGCCTCCAGCGTGCCTAGCCATTGTACGAACGCGGCCATTTCATTGTCGGGTTCGTTGAAGATCGGTTCGAACGTCGAATCCCACGGTCCGCCCCTCTTCATATGATGGGCATTGGTGATAGCCCCGAACGCGCCCGGCGGCGCACGGTGCACGGTTCCATTCGGGCGGATTACTGAGACCATGCCGTCGACCGCCGCCCAATGGTCAGCGAGGGTTCGCGGCCACCAGTGGTGCAGTTCAGTCTTTAGTGGCTTCTGGCTCATGGCTGTAAGCTGAAGGCAAGGCTGACCAATGTCTAGACGTCGTGATGTGGCGCTTCGCGCATCTCGAAGAAGGGTGGTTGGCGTCAGTCCACCGCTATTAAGCTGTTCGCCAATCGTGCACGCAGGCACGCGATCAACGAGCGACTGCTTTTTACGTTAGGCCTCGAGTTGGTGAACGAGCAACTAGGGCGCCTAGCCGCCTTGCCGTTATTCTTCACCCCAACCGCACATGAAAAAGCGGCGCGGGATCGTATCCCGCGCCGCTTCTGATAATCGCTGTCCTGATGCCGCCGCCCGATGACGGCGGTCTTGATCAGGCCGCCTTGGGCGGGGCGAACTTGGTGAGGTCGATGCCGACCACCGCCTTCTTATATTCGTCCATGTTGGGCGTGCGGCCCAGGATCGTCGAGAGCACCACCAGCGGGGTCGAGGCGAGGAGGGATTCGCCCTTCTTGTTCGCCGTGTCTTCCACCACGCGGCCCTGGAACAGGCGGGTCGAGGTGGCGAGGACGGTGTCGCCCTTCGCGGCCTTTTCCTGGTTGCCCATGCACAGGTTGCAGCCCGGACGCTCCAGATAGAGGGTGTTCTCATATTCGGTGCGGGCGACATTCTTGGGGTGGCTGTCGTCGAACTCGAAGCCGGCGTACTTCTTGAGCACATCCCAGTCGCCTTCGGCCTTCAGCTCGTCGACGATGTTGTAGGTCGGCGGAGCGACGACCAGCGGCGCCTTGAACTCGACCTTGCCTTCGGCAGCTTCGATGTTCTTGAGCATCTGGGCCAGGATCTTCATGTCGCCCTTGTGGACCATGCACGATCCGATGAAGCCCAGATCCACCTTCTTGGTGCCGCCATAATAGGAAACCGGGCGGATGGTGTCATGGGTGTAGCGCTTCGACACGTCGGCATTGTTGACGTCCGGGTCGGCGATCATCGGTTCGTCGATCTGGTCGAGGTCGACGACGACTTCGGCATAATATTTGGCGTTGGCGTCGGGCGACAGGGCGGGCTTCTCGCCCGAGCGGATCTCGGCGATGCGCTTGTCGGCGAGGGCGATCAGGCCCTTGAGCGTGCCAGCGGCATTTTCCATGCCCTTGTCGATCATGATCTGGATGCGCGACTTGGCGATTTCCAGCGACTCGATCAGCGTTTCGTCCTGCGAGATGCAGATCGACGCCTTCGCCTTCATCTCGGCGGTCCAGTCGGTGAAGGTGAAGGCCTGATCGGCCAGCAGCGTGCCGATATGGACTTCGATGATGCGGCCCTGGAACACATTCTCGCCAGCGAACTGGTGGAGCATCTGCGCCTGGGTGGCGTGGACGACGTCGCGGAAGTCCATATAGGGCGCCATCTGGCCCTTGAAGGTGACCTTGACCGACTGCGGGATCGGCATGGTGGCTTCACCGGTGGCCAGCGCCAGCGCGACCGTGCCCGAGTCCGCGCCGAAGGCCACGCCCTTCGACATGCGGGTGTGGCTGTCGCCGCCGATGATGATCGCCCAGTCGTCCACGGTGATGTCGTTCAGCACCTTGTGGATGACGTCGGTCATCGCGTGATAGACGCCCTTGGGGTCGCGCGCGGTGATCAGGCCGAAATTGTTCATGAAGCTCATGAGCTTGGGGATGTTGGCCTGCGCCTTCTTGTCCCACACCGACGCGGTGTGGCAGCCCGACTGATAGGCACCATCGACCAGCGGCGAGATGACGGTGGCGGCCATCGCCTCCAGTTCCTGCGCGGTCATCAGGCCGGTCGTGTCCTGCGACCCGACGATGTTGACCTTCACGCGCACGTCCGAACCGGCATGCAGCACCTTGCCCGGCGTCACGCCCACGGCGTTGCGGTTGAAGATCTTCTCCACGGCGGTCAGGCCCTGGTCGTCGACCGTGATTTCCTTGTTCGGCGCGAACACCTTGGGCGCTTCGATGCCCAGCGTTTCGGCAGCGAAGGTCTGGAGCTTCTTGCCGAAGACGATGGCGTAGCTGCTGCCCGCCTTCATGAATTCCATCTTCTGGGGCGTGAAGGCGGCGGCGACGTCGACCAGTTCCTTGCCGGCCTCGTCGGTCAGCTTCTTGTTCTTGACGTCGATCTTCAGCACCGTGCCGGTCGCGACCGAGAAGGCCTCCTCCAGCACCGGATTGCCGTCATTGTTGATGATCGCCTTGCCCTCGCCATCGGTCTTCTTGACCCAGTTCTTGAGGTTGAGGCCGATGCCGCCGGTCACGTCCACGGTGGTCGCGAAGATCGGCGAGATGCCGTTGGTGCCGGCGACGACGGGCGCATAGTTGACGAAGGGCACATAGGGGCTCTGCTGCTTGCCGGCCCACAGCGCCACATTGTTGACGCCCGACATGCGCGACGAGCCGACGCCCATCGTGCCCTTCTCGGCGATCAGCATGACGCGCGCGTCGGGATGCTGGGCCTTCAAGGCAACGATTTCCTGCTGCGCCTCGGGCGAGATCATGCACAGGCCGTGCAGTTCGCGGTCCGAACGCGAGTGGGCCTGGTTGCCCGGCGAGAGCAGATCGGTCGAGATATCGCCTTCGCCGGCGATGAAGGTCACGACCTTGATCTCGTCCTCGACCTCGGGAAGCTTGGTGAAGAATTCGGCCTTGGCATAGCTTTCCAGCACGTCCTTGGCGACGGCATTGCCGGCCGCGAAGGCGTCGCGCAGGCGGAACATGTCGGCGTCGTACAGGAAGACCTGGGTTTTCAGGACGTCGCCGGCCTGGACGGCCAGCGCGGCGTCATCGCCGAGCGCGATGTCGAGCAGCACGGCGATCGAGGGGCCGCCCTTCATGTGGCTGAGCAGTTCCAGCGCGAAGGCCGGGGTGATTTCCGCGACGGTGACGTCGCCCAGCACGATCTTCTTGAGGAAGTCGGCCTTCACGCCGGCGGCGCTGGTGGTGCCGGGCAGGGTGTTGTAGATGAAGAATTTCAGCGCATCGGCGCGATGTTCGCTGCCCGCGTCCTGGATCAGGGTGATGAGTTCGGCGACGAGGGCGCCGTCGTCGATCGGCTTAGGTGCGAGCCCCTGGACTTTCCTGCTGTCGATTTCGGCCAGATAATCCAGGTAGATGCTCATTATAAATCCAATGCCATAAAGTGTATGAATCCGGGCGCGGCACCACCGGACGGCTTTATGGACCGACCTGGGGCGGTGACGGGTCGCGCGTAGGCCAAGATCGCCCGGCTTGCAAGCTGCCCGATAGGCCCGGATGCACCGATCCGGATCGCCCCGGCGCTCGCTGCGCGGGGAGCGGAGGCGATCCGTAGCGGCGGACAGGGGCCAAAGCGGATATTGGGTGCCACCATGATGTCTGCAACCCATCTTATGTTGCCCAGGCGGCTCCAACATGTCTCGGCAGGAATAAGCCTGCACGCATATGGTATCGCAATTGTGAGAAATTGTTGCGCAGCCGGTTCGGGCGGCCATCCTTGATTGACCGCCACCTTCTTCCTCCACATCAGCCCGTGAAATTCTAATGCGACTAAGTCGCACTATTATTTCAATGGGGGTCTGAAATGCCATTTCCTGCAATCTTTTCGACGCGTGCCCATCTGCTGGGGGGCGCTGCCCTGATCGGTGCGCTCGCGCTGCCCGTCGCCGCCCAGGCACAGGCGCCCGATGCCGATGCCGATGCGCAGTCGAGCGCGATCGTCGTCACCGCGGCCGGCTATGAACAGAATATCATCGAGGCACCGGCCAGCATCACCGTGCTGGGCCGCGAGGAATTGCAGGAAAAGCGGTTCGGCAGCCTGGCCGAAGCGCTGCAGGATGTGCAGGGCGTCGATGTCGGCGGCGAAGCGGGCAAGACCGGCGGCCTCAACATCTCGATCCGCGGCATGCCCAGCGACTATACGCTGGTGCTGATCGACGGCCGGCGCCAGAATGCGCCCGGCGGCGTCACGCCCAACGGCTTTGGCGAAACCTCCACCAGCTTCCTGCCGCCCTTCTCCGCGATCGACCGGATCGAGGTGGTGCGCGGCCCGATGTCCACCCTCTATGGCTCGGACGCGATGGGCGGCGTCGTCAACATCATCACCCGCAAGGTCGGCGATCGCTGGGTCGGCACCGCCAGCGCTGAAAGCACGATCCAGGGCGATGACCGCTTCGGCAATATCCAGTCGGTCAACGGCTTTGCCCAGGGGCCGATCATCAAGGGGCTGGCCGGCCTGACCCTGCGCGGCAGCATCTTCCACCGCGCCGGCTCCGACATCGAAATCCCCGGAGATCCGGCGCTGACCTTGGGCCGCAACCCGGTGGAATCCGACATCTATACTTATGGCGGCCGGCTGACGCTGACGCCCCATGCCGATCATGACCTGTGGTTCGAATATGATCGCAACGAACAAAGCTATGACAATAGCCGGGGCCAATTGGGCACGCTGGGATCGGGCGGCTATGCCCCCGAACAGCGGTTCAACCGCAGCAATTATGTGATCGCGCACAGCTGGCGCATGGGCTTCGGCCAGCTCGACACCACCCTGACCCGCAACGAGACCGAGACGATCGGCCGCCTGATCCCCAATGGCACGCCGGGCGCGGTGCCGGGCAGTCCGCGCACGCTGGAGGCGCGCAACGACATCATCGATTCCCGCTTTGCCGGCAAGGCGGGCGCGCTGGCCTTCACCGTCGGCGGCCAATATTGGAAGGCGCGCATGGTCGAGGGCGTGGCCCCCGAGCCGTTCAAGTTCACCCAATGGGCGGGCTTTGCCGAAGCGACGCTGACCGTCATCGACGGCTTCAACATCACCGGCGGCGCGCGCTATGACAATCACTCGACCTTCGGCGACAAATGGTCGCCGCGCGCCTATGCGGTGTGGAACATCAATGATGTGCTGACCCTGAAGGGCGGCGTCAGCCGCGGTTTCAAGACGCCGCGCGTCGAACAGATTGCCGAGGGCATCATCGGCTTTGGCGGGCAGGGACGCATCCCGCTGCTTGGCACGCCGGGGCTGAAGCCGGAAACCAGCACCAGCTATGAAGCGGGCCTCTATTATGACGGCGATGGCTTCTTCAGCGGCAATGTCACCCTGTTCAACAATGACTTCACCGACAAGATCGCCAGCGGTCCGGGCATCCCCAACTGCCAGTTTTCGGGCAATCCCAATCGCCCCGGCTGTCTGGATGTCGGTCCGTTCCCGACCGTCGACCTGTTCAGCCAGTCGATCAACATCGACAAGGCCCGCACCCGCGGCGTCGAGGTGGCAACCCGTTTCGCCCTGACCTCCACCCTGTCGCTGACGGCCAACTATACCTATACCGAGACCGAGCAGCTGAGCGGCGCGGAAGAGGGGCTGCCGCTGATCGGCATGCCCAAGCATATGCTGAACGGCAATCTGCGCTGGAAGCTGGGCGACAAGGCCAGCGTCTGGACCCGCGCCGAAATCCGTTCCAGCCGCTATCGCGGCGCCAATGCGCAGCAGACGTCCGTGGGCGACTTCCGCAGCTATGAAGTCTTCCACCTGGGCGGTTCCTACCAGATCGCACCCGCCTTCCGCCTGTCGGCGACGCTCTACAACATCCTCGACACCGACTATGCGGTCTATGTGCCCTATCAGACCGGCACGACGACCGCCTGGACCCCGGCCTATTCGATCAACCAGGAAGGGCGCCGCCTCTGGCTCTCGGCCACGGTCGACTTCTGACGGGAAAGCCGTGCCTCCCTGCGCGACGGGCGCGGGGAGGGGCAGCATGATCCCGCCAAGTGGTCAGTAGGTCATCTGGCCGGTGACATTGCCGCCGTCGAGATAGCGGCAGACCAATATCTCATCCTCGCCGCTGGCGACGGTGACGAGCGCACATCCCACCTGCGTCGTGTCGCGCCAGATCAGCTGGGTATAATGGCCGACATCTTCCCATTGGCCCGATGTGCTGACATCGGTGAACACGCCATTCTTGAACGCCGCCTTCTCGTCGATCCACATGGTGACCATGTCTTCGGGCGTATAGGCGCCCTTGCTGCCCCGCCACAGATTCTCGCCCTCGGCGACCAGCGAGCCATCATGTTCGAGATCGCTCAGCGTCTGGAGATTGGCGCCCCATCGCGCCGCGTCGGCGGCGAGCGCCGGGCTCCAGCTAAGGTTCGGCACGCCAATCTGGCCACGCTCCGCATTATGGGCGGCCAGGACGCGCTGGTCGAAATTGTCGAGCCGGTTCTGCGCCTGTACCGGTGATGCGGCGATAAGGCCCAGCAGAATGGCGGCTGACCGCTGTATCGAGGGGCGCGTGAGAAGCTCCAGCATCATAAACTTCTCCTTGCTCTGATGGTAGATCGCGCGGGGCATCAGCCGAATTTTTCGAGCAGATATTGCGAGACCCAGATCTGGGTGCCAGCCAATTGGGGCAGCGCCAGCCTGGTCCGCTGGTCAAAGCGCAGCTGCCGCGCTAGCCCATCGCCGATCGCCGCCCCGGCGGCCATCTCATGCGGGTTGAAGCTGTTCCGCACCCGGCGCAGGGCGTCGCGCACGCGGTCGCCCTCCTCGCCGGTCAGGGTCGCGGGCAATGGCCCACCATAAGGGGTGCCGCTTGCGATCAGGCCGAGCAGCTTCGCAAAATCATCGGGTTGCATCTCCACCCAGTGATGAGGCTGGAGAATGGCCTTCGGGCGGAAGATCACAGCGGTTGCCGTCACGATCCCTCCCGTCAGATAGACGGTCGGGCGTTGCCGGGGTGGGGGTTCCGTCGCAATCTGTGGCGCCAGCACCGGGGCCACCGTATCGCCGTAAAATTCCGATGCCCTTTGGCTGACGGTGGCGGTGCGGACGTCCGGCCAGCGAAGCTTGACCGCGCCGGCCATCGTCTTGGGTCCATAAGGGGCCGAAAGGGCGACAAACTGGCCATGCTGGTCATAATAGCCGCCCTTGATAGAGCCGCTGGCGATGTTGACGTGCATCACGCTGCGGCGGTCGGCGGGGCGCACGATCCAGTCATAGCCCAGCCGCGCCTGATCCTTGATCGAGATGATTTCGGGGGTGATGCCCGTTCGTGCGGGCAGGGCGGCGATGAATTGCTCCACCCGGCCCGGCGCGAAGTCGATAAGGCCGCCCGAGACCAGCACGGCAATGTCGCTGGTCTGCAATCCATGCTGGGACTTCAGCCGATCGATATGGCCGGCCACGATCTCGACGCTCTGGGCGGCCATGGCGTCATCCGCTGCGGGGCCGAGCGGGCTGGCCAGTTCGGTTTCGACGAACGCCTTGCCGCTGGGCTCTGGCGCCATGCGCTCGAAGCCCGAAAGCCTGCGTTGGCCCAGCCGGTCACGGTCGAACCGGTAGGCTGCGACGCTCATTCCGCCTCGTCGGATTTCGACGACGCCATAAGTTTTTTGCCGGTTCGCCTGCGCATTCGCCCTGGCTGGTATCAGGCCCGGTATCAGGGACAGGCCCGTGACCGATGCTGCCGTTGCGCCGATGAATGCGCGCCTGCTCCAAGCCATCGCTGTCCCCCATGTCCAGGCAGATGTCGGGGCCAATCCCGGCGCGCTGCGACCAACGGATTGCTAGGGCGATGTCGGGTGCGAAACAATCGGGCTATTCCGGATGGCCGATGGCGGAAAATCCTTAGGGGCGATGGCGCCGGGGGGTGTGGCGTCTGTCCTACAGCGTCGGCTTTTCGCTATACCGTCGCCGGCTCTTTCCCATCGTCCGCGAGCATCCACGACCTCGCACGATAATTTCCATCATCGGCACGAAAATGTCAGGATGTGCGGGAAATATGCGAAGTTAAGCGCGGCATTTCCTATTTTTGCCGCGCCGGGTTCAGCCGCTGGTGGCACCCCACAGGTCGCTCGCCTTCACGAAGCCCTTCTGGCCCTTCACGTCGAACGCGCACCAGCCGCTTGAGCAGGAACCGATCCGGCCGACCACGCCTTTTTCGGCGCGGAACAGGGTGCGGCTGGTTTCGCTCGCGCCCTCGTGCATCGGCGCCTCGGCAGCAGTGACGATCGCCGTGGCGGTATCGCTCAGCAGGCGGACATGCATCCAGCCCTGGGCACCGGCGGGATCCTCCACCTTGCGCCACAGGCCCAGCACCTGCACCACCTTCACCGGCAGGTCGCGGCGCTGATAGACCCAGTTGGACGGGTAATCGAGGCTGGGGCCGACGCGCATCCGCGCCTCGTCGTGCGACAGTGATGCCCAATAGGGCACCGGCTTGGCCGGGGCCGCCGCCGCGCCGCTCATATTGGTCAGTGCCGCGATCATGCCCGCGCCCAGCAGCAGGCGCTTCATGCCCGACCCTTTGCCCATATCACCCATGGTCTTTCCATACGCTTGTCCGGCCGGTCGCGACAAGCTTTCAATCGCAGGCAGCCGCATATCCGCTTGACCGGCGGGGCAGGCGGGAATAGCGGCCATGCTATGGCCAGGAAACCGCGCCCCGCAACGCCGCGCGTCATCGTGACGCGTCGCCTGCCCCCCAATGTGGAGGCGCGCATGGCCGAACTGTTCGACGCCAGCTTCAACACCGGCGACATCCCCATGAACCGGGCCGAACTCGCCGCCGCCATGGCGCAGTGCGACGTGCTGGTGCCCTGCATCAGCGACCAGATCGACGCGGAACTGATCGCCGGCGCGCCCGACCGGCTGCAACTGATCGCCAGCTTCGGCAGCGGCGTCGACCATATCGACCTGGCCGCCGCGCGGACCAGGGGCGTGATCGTCACCAACACGCCCGGCGTGCTGACCGAAGACACGGCCGACATGACCATGGCGCTGATCCTCTCCGTGCCGCGCCGCCTGGCCGAAGGGGAGAAGCTGGTACGCTCGGGCCAGTGGCATGGCTGGAGCCCGTCGGGCATGCTCGGCCATCGCATCGGCGGCAAGAAGCTGGGCATCATCGGCATGGGCCGCATCGGTCGCGCCGTCGCCCGCCGGGCCAAGGCCTTCGGCCTCTCCATCGCCTATCATAACCGCCACCGCCTGCCGTTCGAGGTGGAGCAGGAGCTGGAGGCCAATTGGCATGACGATCTCGACGCGCTGCTGCGCGAATGCGACATCGTCTCGATCCATTGCCCGCTCAACGCCGACAGCCGCGGCCTGATCGATGCGCGGCGGATCGGCCTGATGCGGCCCGACGCCTATCTCATCAACACCTCCCGCGCGGAAATCACCGACGAGCCGGCGCTGATCGCAGCGCTTGCCGAAGCGCGGATCGCCGGCGCCGGGCTTGACGTCTATGCCCATGAGCCAGCGGTCGATCCGCGGCTGCTGGCGCTCGCCAATGTCACCCTGCTGCCCCATGTCGGCTCGGCGACCTTCGAGGGGCGCGACGCCACCGGTGCCCGCGTCATCGCCAATATCCGCACCTGGGCCGATGGTCATCGCCCGCCCAACCAGGTGCTCGAAGGCTGGGTCTGATCGCTGCGCGCGCGGAACAATGCGCGCTTTCCTCCGTTTGGAAACATCAGAGAAACGGAAGGAATCCCATCATGATTCGTCTTGCCATCATTGCCCTCGTGATCGCGGCCGTGCTCGCCATCCTCGGCTTCGGCGGCGCGGCCGGCACCTTTGTCGGCATCGCCAAATTGCTGTTCGGCGTGGCCATCGCCCTGTTCCTGATCTTCCTCGTCCTCGGCCTTCTGGCGGGCAAGGGAATCAAGGATGCGATCGACTGAGGCCAGTCACTGATCCTGGAGGGCGTTCCGCCTTCCAGGGGATGATGGCGCCGCGCTTTTCGGGCCATACGCTTGTCGCGACCGTCAAGTCGTTGATCGACGACCCCGCTCGATAATTCGAGCGGGGTTTTGTCATCTATGGCGGCAAGCGGTTGCGAAATATTGGCACCGGCGCCAAGGCGAGGGACGCCTGCGTTCGCCCATAATGAAATATAAAGGTCGATAGGCGATGGTCGCGCGGCAATAATGATTGGCGCTTCATGACCACGCAGAATTCTCTCTCTTTTCCGTCGTCCCGGATTTTTGCCAGTCACCCCCGCGAAAGATGGTTCGGCTTGCCATCGTCGATGCTGATCATTCTGGCATTCTATGTGGCGCTGACGTTGATTTTGGTCTTCATCGCGCCGTTTCCGTCACAGGTGGATGAATTGCAGCATCTGTCGGTGGTGCGGGCGCAGTTCGAGCATCCGACCCTGTTCCCCGACTGGAGCAGCCAGCTTATCCTGCGCCCCGACGATCTCACCCGATGGTCGGCCGATGCCAATTATATCAATCATCCTTCGCTCTATTATCTGCTGCTGGCGCCCATTTACGCCTTCACCAGCAACCCCATAATCTTTCGCCTTTTCAATGTGCTGCTGTCTGCCGTCGCGCTGACGATAGTGCTGGTCGCTGCCAACCGCCGCTTCACGCCGGATATCCTGCCGCCGCAACTGTTCGCGATCCTCGTGATCAGCTTTCCCAAAACGGCCGTGGTGGGCTCCATGGTCAACAACGACAATCTCGCCGCCCTTGCCGCGGCAGCGCTATTTGGCGGCATTCTGGGGCTGCCGGGGGCAGCCTGGTGGATCATGGCTGCTCTGGCCCTGGCCGGCTGGACGAAGCTGACGGCCTTCATCGGATTGTCGGCGGTGGCTGCTGCCTGGCTGGGCATGGCCTTGCTCTCGGGCCGCATCAGCCTGACCGATCGTCGCCTGTGGCTGGCAGCCATTGGCGTGGCGATCGGCGCCTCCCACTATATTTTCACATTCTTGCGCATCGGCGAGGTGCTTTGGGTCAATGAGGATGTCTGGCGGATCCCGGTGGCCGAACGGCTGCACCTGGATGTGCCGGGCTTCGCGGCGTGGTTCTTCAAGGGCTATGTCATGAAATGGCCGGCGCTGGAATTCGGCTATCCCTTCGCATTGGCCCTTGCGACCATGCTCGTGCCGCTTTTGCTCGCGGTCGCCAGCCTGCGTTATCGCGTCGTCCGGCCTTGGAGCATCGCCTATATGGTGGGCGTGGTCGTGCTGCTGACCATCCACTTCACATTTGGCTGGCGCAGCTATGTGACCCTGGGCGATCTCACCACGATGCAGACGCGCTATTACAACATCCTGTGGCCGGGAATCGCGCTGGCAGCGACGATAACCGTGGCGCAGCTTTCCCGGCGCTGGCGGTGGGCGGTGGTCGTGACGGAAATCATCTGCCTGTTGCCCACCGTGCTGGGCGGGGCGCTCTATCTGATATTCTTCGGCGGATAGAGCGCGTTTGGCCCCTTGCAATGCTCGCCGTCGCGGACAGCGCAAACATAAAGCGCGGGCTGGCATCATTTGCGTGGAAGCGATAAACGGGCACGCATGATCGAGATTGGCGCTGGAGTGGATGAAACCGGGCGGTTGCTGCGCGATGAGGCCGGCTTCCTGCTCCAGCGCGATCTTGGCGGCACCTGGCGATTGGTGCTGCTGCGCGTGCCGGTCGACCATGTCGAAAAACGGGTCCGGGTGCGCGGCTATTATGCCGGCGACGACATTGTCGAAGCGGATGGCGTAGCCGCGGCCTAAACCGGCACCTGACCATCTTGCCAGAATCGTTGCGCCGCGCGATCAGTTGCGCCCATGCGCAAGATCATTTCCCTGATGCTCGCCGTTGCGGCGCCCGCTCTGGCTCACGCCCAGACTTCCCATGACCAACTGACCCAGGTGATAGACGATCACTGGAAATGGTATCTCTCGGTCCATCCGGTGGAGGCGACGGCGCGCGGCGTGCGCGACTATGACGACCAGATTTCCGACCTGTCGCTGGCCGCGCGCGATGCCCAGATCAAGGCGGAGCAGGGCTTCGTCACCCGGCTGGACGCGGTGCCGGAGGCTGGGCTGGACGCCGCCGACAAGGTCAATCGCGCGGTGCTGCTATGGATGCTGCGCGACGATATTGCCAGCGACAAGCATCAGGCCGAACGGCTGATGCTCTTCACCACCTATTATAGCTGGCATCAGGGCTTTTCCGGCATGGCCGACGGCCTGCCTTTCTACACCAGCGCCGATTATGAGAGCTATCTGAAGCGCCTGGCCCTTTACCCGAAGCAGAATGGCGACGGCATGGCGATCACGCGGCAGGCGATCAAGGGCGGCTATGTGCTGCCCTGTTCGGTGCTGGGCGGCTTTGCCAAGGGGATCAGCGGCATCGTCGCCGGGCCGCCGGAAGGAACGCGCTTCTACGAACCCTTCACTCGCGCCAGACCGCGCGACATCAGCGATGCCGACTGGGCGGCGCTACAGGCCCGCGCGGTGGCCCTGATCCGCGATGTCATCACGCCCGAATATGGCAAATGGCACGACCTGTTCGTGGCGGACTATCTGCCCAAGTGCCGCAAGAGCGACAGCGCATCGACGCTGCCGGGCGGCGCGGCCTGGTACGCCAGCCGGGTGCGCACCCACACTACCACCGACCTGACCCCCGATCAGATCCACCAGATCGGGCTCGATGAGGTTGCCCGCATCGGCAAGCGGATGGACTCGATCGCGGCCAAGGCGGGCTATCCCAGCCGCGCCGCCTTCATCCAGCATCTGCGCACCGACCCCAGCTATTACGCGAAGACGCCAGAGGAACTGCTGCGCGTCGCCGCGCGTCAGGCCAAGACGATCGACGGCCTGCTGCCGCGCTATTTCGCGACGCTGCCGCGCCTGCCCTATGGCATCAAGCCGATCCCTGCGGCCGAGGCGGAGGGGACGACCACGGCCTATTATGGCCCCGGCGCGCCCGAGGCAGGCATTTCCGGCACCTATTGGGTCAACACCTCGAAGCTCGACCAGCGGCCCTTCTGGGAATTGCCGGCGCTGACCGCGCATGAGGCGGTGCCGGGCCATCACAACCAGATCGCGTTGCAGCAGGAATTGCCGCTGCCGCCGTTCCGCAAATATCTCGCCGGCTTCACCGCCTATGTCGAGGGATGGGCGCTCTACACCGAATATCTGGGTGAGGAGATGGGCCTCTACGACACGCCCGAGAAGATGATGGGCCGCCTGTCTTACGAGATGTGGCGTGCCTGCCGCCTGGTGGTCGACACCGGCATCCATGCCAAGGGCTGGGACAAGGCGAAGGCGGTCGCCTTCATGAAGGCGAACAGCGCCTTGAGCGACGCCAATATCGATGCCGAGGTCAATCGCTATATCAGCTGGCCGGGGCAGGCGCTGGGCTACAAGCTGGGCGAGATCAAGATCCGCGAACTGCGGGCGCGGGCGGAACAGCAACTCGGCCCCAAATTCGACCTGCGCCGTTTCCATGACGCAGTGCTGTCGCAGGGGGCGGTGCCGCTCACCGTGCTGGAAAGCCAGATCGACGGCTGGATCGCGGCGGAAAAGGCGCGTTGAAAAGGGCGCCGATAAAGGCAAGATGTGGTGCGGGGCGGGAGCGATTTCCACGCCCCGCGCACAATAAAAGTGCGGCCCTCGTGCGCCCCGCTGCGAATGATTTTCAGTAAGCAAAAATGGCGGAAATAAAGGCGGTTTCGACCATTTTGTCCCTTTGACTTGGCGGTGGCAATCTGTATGCCACCGCTCATCGGGACACACTTGCTTCGACCATGGGTTGGGGCGCCTCCCTCCACCTTGCCGCGTCTTCGTGGCGTCTGGTGGGAACGCGACGCTTCCTTCCGCATGGCCGGGCCTATGCGAGGAGACGCATATCTTATGACCGCCACCGGACAGGATACTCTCGGCACGCGCGACACGCTCAATGTCGGCGGCAAGGACATCGCCTATTATTCGTTGGAAAAGGCCGCTGCGAAGCTTGGAGACGTTTCGCGCCTGCCTTTCTCGATGAAGGTGCTGCTCGAAAATCTGCTGCGCTTCGAGGACGGCGTGACCGTCACCACCGACGACATCCAGGCGATCGTCGACTGGCAGAATGACAAGGGCAAGGCCGAGCGCGAGATCCAGTATCGCCCGGCGCGCGTGCTGTTGCAGGACTTTACCGGCGTGCCCTGCGTCGTCGACCTGGCCGCCATGCGCGACGCGATGAATGCGCTGGGCGCCGACGCCAGCAAGATCAACCCGCAAGTGCCCGTCCACCTCGTCATCGACCATTCGGTCATGGTCGACGAGTTCGGCACGCCGCGCGCGTTCCAGGACAATATGGAGATCGAATATCAGCGCAATATGGAGCGCTACGACTTCCTGAAATGGGGCAGCAAGAGCCTCGCCAATTTCTACGCCGTGCCGCCGGGCACCGGCATCTGCCATCAGGTGAATCTGGAAAATATCGCCCAGGGCGTCTGGTCGAGCGAGGGGGCCGACGGCGCCACCATTGCCTATCCTGACACCTGCGTCGGCACGGACAGCCACACCACCATGGTCAATGGCCTGGGTGTGCTGGGCTGGGGCGTCGGCGGCATCGAGGCGGAGGCCGCGATGCTGGGCCAGCCGGTATCGATGCTGATCCCCGAAGTGGTCGGCTTCAAGTTCACGGGCAACCTCAAGGAAGGCGTGACCGCGACGGACCTGGTGCTGACTTGCACCCAGATGCTGCGCGCGCGCGGCGTGGTCGGCCGCTTCGTCGAATATTTCGGCCCCGGCCTTGCCACGCTGAGCCTCGCCGATCGCGCGACGCTGGCCAATATGGCGCCCGAATATGGCGCGACCTGCGGTTTCTTCGGCATCGACGACAAGACGCTGGACTATATGCGCCTGACCGGTCGCAGCGACGAGAATATCGCGCTGGTCGAGGCCTATGCCAAGCAGCAGGGCTTCTGGATCGATCCGTCGGTCGAGCCGATCTTCACCGATACGCTGGAACTGGACCTCTCCACCGTGGTGCCCAGCCTCGCCGGTCCCAAGCGCCCGCAGGACCGCGTCGCGCTGCCAGAGGTGGACGACGTGTTCAACGCGGACATGGTGAATACCTACAAGAAGGCGCAGACCCGCGTTCCGGTCGAGGGCAAGGATTATGACATTGGCGACGGCGACGTCACCATTGCCGCGATCACCAGCTGCACCAATACGTCCAACCCCAATGTGCTGATCGCCGCCGGCCTGGTCGCCAAGAAGGCGAACGAGCTGGGCTTGAAGCCCAAGCCCTGGGTCAAGACTTCGCTGGCGCCGGGTTCGCAGGTCGTCACCGACTATCTGGAAAAGGCGGGCCTTCAGGCGCATCTCGACGCGATCGGCTTCAACCTGGTCGGCTATGGCTGCACCACCTGTATCGGCAATTCGGGACCGCTGGCCGAACCGATCAGCAAGGCGATCAACGAAAATGGGCTGGTCGCCGCCGCCGTCATCTCGGGCAACCGCAATTTCGAAGGCCGCGTCTCGCCCGACGTGCGTGCCAACTTCCTCGCTTCGCCGCCGCTGGTCGTGGCCTATGCGCTCAAGGGCACGGTGATAGAGGATTTCATCACCACCCCGATCGGCACGAGCAAGGATGGCGAAGCGGTCTATCTCAAGGACATCTGGCCGACCAATGACGAGGTCGCGACCACCCTGGCGGGGGCGGTCGACCGGGAGATGTTCCGAGCCCGCTACGCCAATGTCTACAAGGGCGACGCCCATTGGCAGGCGATCGAGGTGACCGGGTCGGACACCTACAAGTGGCGCGCCGGATCGACCTATGTCGCTAACCCGCCCTATTTCGAGGGGCTGACCATGACCCCGGCGCCGGTCACCGACATCATCGGTGCCATGCCGCTGGCGATCTTCGGCGACTCGATCACCACCGACCACATCTCGCCGGCCGGTTCGATCAAGGCGACCTCGCCTGCGGGCAAGTGGCTGAGCGAGCATCAGGTCGCCCAGGCCGACTATAACAGCTATGGCTCGCGTCGTGGCCATCATGAGGTGATGATGCGCGGCACCTTCGCCAATATCCGCATCAAGAATCTGATGCTCGACGGCGTCGAAGGCGGCATGACCAGCTATCAGGGCGAAGTCATGCCGATCTATGACGCGGCGATGAAGCACAAGGCCGACGGCACGCCGCTGGTCGTGATCGGCGGCAAGGAATATGGCACCGGATCGTCGCGCGACTGGGCGGCCAAGGGCACCAACCTGCTCGGCGTGCGCGCCGTGATCGTCGAGAGCTTCGAGCGTATCCACCGTTCGAACCTGGTCGGCATGGGCGTGCTGCCCCTGGTGTTCAAGGACGGCCAGACCCGTGACACGCTGGGCCTCAAGGGCGATGACAGCTTCACCATCACCGGTGTCGCCGACCTCAAGCCGCGCCAGGATGTCGAAGTGCAGGTCACCCGCGCCGACGGTTCGACCTTCAGCTTCACCGCGCTCTGCCGCATCGATACCGTCAACGAGCTGGAATATTTCCTCAACGGCGGCATCCTGCAATATGTGCTGCGCAAGCTCGCCGCCTGAGCGATTTCAAGTCAGATGGCACATCTGACGACTTGGAAATCGCGGCAAATAAAGACTAGGAGCATGGCCGACTTCGGCGGACCATGCTCTTGATCGGTTGACGCGCTGAGCTAAGGAATGAGGGCTTCTCCCGGAAGGGAGAGGCCCTTTTTCTTGGGGGTGGATGGTGGCGCTGTTCGTGGAGATCGTCGGCTGGGCCGGCGCGATATTGGTGCTGATCGCCTATGTCGGCGTCTCGACCGGGCGGCTGTCGGGCGGATCGGCAACCTTCCAGTGGCTGAACGCCGTCGGCGCCGCCTTCTTCATCCTCAACACCTGGTGGCATGACGCCTTTCCCTCGATGGTGCTCAACATCATCTGGGCGGTGGTCGGCTTTTCCACCCTGTGGCGCATCTTCCGCCGGAGAATGTCCCCGTCATGACCCGCTTGATTGATCTCAGCCACGCCATCGAACATGGCATGACCACCTATAAGGGCGTCGCCGCGCCGCATATCTGCGATTACTGGACCCGCGAACAGTCGCGCGCCAACTATGCCGATGGCAGCGCGTTCCAGATGGGGCGGATCGACATGGTGTCGAACACCGGCACCTATCTCGACGCGCCCTTTCACCGCTTCGCGGAGGGCGATGATCTCTCCATGCTCGATCTCGACCGGCTGGCCAGCCTGTCGGCGATCGTCGTGCGGCGGCCGTTCGACATAGTGGGCCTGGCGACCGATGCCGCCGATTTGGACGGCATCGACGTCGCCGGCCGCGCGGTGCTCGTCCACACCGGCTGGGACCGGCACTGGCGCATGCCGGCCTATTATGAGGATCATCCCTTCCTGACCGAAGCGGCGGCGCAGATGCTGGTGGCACGCGGCGCCCGGCTGGTCGGCATCGACAGCCATAATATCGACGATACCCGCCCCGGCACCGGTCGTCCGGTCCATCGCGAGCTGCTGGGGGCGGGTGTGCTGATCTGCGAACATATGACCAATCTGGGCGCGCTGCCGGATGCTGGCTTCGCCTTCACCGCCGTGCCGCCCAAGATCGTCGGCATGGGCACATTCCCGGTGCGGGCCTTCGCGCAAGTCGATCAGCCATGATCTTGTGGCATTGCCTTCAAGCATGACATCGCTGTTAGGCTTCGGCTTTCACTTGAACTGAGAGGCGTTAGCGCCGATACTATGCCGATCGGCCGAGAAAGGCCGTCCAAGGAGATTTTACCCATGGCCAATTGGTCCGACCCCCGTTCCGATATCGCAGGCTTTGGCAATGCCAGCGCCGCGCGCAGCGAGGCGTTCGATGCCGGGCTGCGCAAATATATGCTGTCGGTCTATAATTATATGGCGAGCGGTGTGCTGCTGACGGGCATCGTCGCTCTGCTGTTCGCGCAGAGCGGCCTTGCCTATCAGGTGTTCGCCGGCCCCGGCATCCTGAAATATATCGTGATGTTCGCGCCGTTGGCCTTCGTCATGGTGCTGAGCTTCGGCATCAACAAGCTGTCGACCTTCGCCACCCAAGCGCTGTATTGGGCCTATGCGGCGGTGATGGGCGTGTCGCTGTCGTACATCTTCCTGGCCTATACCGGCACCTCGATCGCGCAGACCTTCTTCGCGACCGCTGCGGCCTTCGCCGGCCTCAGCCTGTTCGGCTACACCACCAAGAAGGATCTGTCGGGCTTCGGCACCTTCCTGATCATGGGCGTGGTCGGCCTGCTGGTCGCCAGCCTGATCAACATCTTCCTGCGGTCCAGCATGATGGATCTGGTGATCAGCGCCGTCGGCGTGCTGCTGTTTGCGGGCCTCACCGCCTATGACACGCAGAAGATCAAGAGCATCTATGCCTATGTCGCCGGCACGGAGATGATGGGCAAGTCGGTGGTGATGGGGGCGCTGAACCTCTATCTCGACTTCATCAACATGTTCCTGTTCCTGCTGCGCCTGTTCGGCGATCGCCGCTGATCTCCAGCGAACGGAACGAAGACAGGAAAAAGGCCCGGCGGACATCTCCGCCGGGCCTTTTGCTTTGTGGGGAAGGGGCGGGTTCAGCCCTGTTTCTGCATCTCGGCGATCAGGGCGTTGTCGATCTCCTTCTGCCTCTTATAGGCCGGGCGCTCGCGCAGCCGGGCGGCATAGGCCTCGAACGCCGGGCGGCTGGGGATGGTGCCGAAGCTGAGCCCCCAGTCGATCTGCGCGCCGACATAGACATCCGCCGCGGTGAAGGTGCCGCCGCAGATCCAGCTACGGCCGGTGACCGCCGTTTCCAGCGTATCGAGCGTGTCGTCGAGCGAGCCATAGCCCGCGCTGCGCTCGCGTCCCTCGGGCAGGACGAAGCCCATCGCCTTGTTGGTGACCGCGGCCTCCACCGGACCGGCGGCGAAGAAGAGCCAGCGATAATAATCGGCCCGGTCATCGGTCGCCGGCGCCAGGCCCGCGGCCGGGAAGGCATCGGCCAGATAGGCGCAGATGGCGGCGCATTCGGTCACCACCTTGCCGCCATGGACGATCGCCGGCACCTTGCCCATCGGGTTGATCGCGCGATAGTCGGCGGACTTCATGCCGCCGGCATAATCCAGGATCACCGCCTCATAGGGCGCGCCGACCTCCTCCAGCATCCAGCGGGCAATCTGCCCGCGCGACATGGGGTTGGTATAGAGAAGAACCGGGTCCGCCATCATGCATCCTCCTTGGAAAGTGGCTGGAACATATCATGAACAACATGCTCCGGCTAGCCGGATCATTGAGCCGGTGCGGTGGCCGCTGCCGGCTTGTCGCGATAGCGATCGAACCAGGCGATGATCGCCGCCGCCTTGGCCGCCGATTGCGACGGGCGGGCAGCGATGCCGCCATGGCTGGCGCCGGGCACTTTCACCAGCGCGGTCGGCACGCCCCGGATCTGCAGCGCGCCATAATATTGCTCCGCCTCGCTGACCGGGGTGCGATAATCCTCGCTACCCACGACCACCAAGGTCGGCGTCTTGACGTTGCCAACCAGGCTGAGCGGCGAGCGGTTCCAATAGCCCATCGGATCTTCCCAGGGCTTGGCCGGGAACCAGTAGCGCGAGGTGAAGAGGGTATTGTCCATGGTCAGCGCCTCGCTGATCCAGTTGATCACCGGCTTCTGCGTGGCGGCACCCTTGAACCGGTCGGTCTTGCCGATGATCCAGCTGGTGAGCACGCCGCCGCCCGAACCGCCGGTGACGAACAGATTGTCCGGATCGGCCACGCCGGCCGCGATCGCGGCATCGACCGCGGCCATCAGGTCGCCATAGTCGTCACCGGGATATTTGTGATGGATCAGCTGGGCGAATGCCTCGCCATAGGAGGTGGAGCCGCGCGGGTTGGTGTAGAGCACGGCATAGCCGGCGGCGGCATAAAGCTGGTCGTCGGTCGAGAAATGCGGGCCATAGGCGGTGTGCGGGCCGCCATGGATTTCCAGCAGCAGCGGCACGCGGGTGCCGGGCTGATAGCCGGGCGGCGTCACGAGCCAGGCCGGCACGGTCCGGCCGTCGGGCGCGGTGACGGCCAGTTCCTTCACCTGTCCCAGCGTCTTGTGGCTCAGGAAATCCTCGTTGAGGCGGGTGAGCTGGCGGCTCTTGCCGCCGCTGCTGATCGACAGGTCGGCCGGGCACTGGGGGGAGCCGCTGGTGAAGGCCAGCGTGCCATTGGCCGCGACACTGAAATCGCCGCCGCTATACGGGCGGTCGAACGCGGTGCCGGTAAGGCCGCTCGCCAGTTCGGTGACATGGCCGTCGAGGCTGATGCGGGCAAGGCGGTTGACGCCGCGCTCGTCATATTGGGCGTAGAGCGACTTGCCGTCGGCTGCCCAATAGGCACGATCGATGCTGCGGTCGAAACTGGCGGTGATCGCATGGGGGGCGCTGCCGTCGCGGTTCATGACGTAGAGATAGGTGTTCTGGTAGGAGAGGCGCTTGTCGTCATAGCCGAGATAGGCGATCTTGCTGCCGTCGGGCGAGACGACCGGCGCGACATCCGGCCCTTCACGGCTGGTGAGCGGGCTGATCGCACCCGAGGCGATGTCGAGCGTGTAGATTTCCGGGTCGAATATCTTCTGCTGCCAGTCGGGCTTGCGCACCGCGCTGAACAGGATCGCGCGGCCATCGGGCGTCCAGCTCAATGGGCCGCCATCCTGATAGTCGCCAAAGCTCAGCTGCCGCGCCGGGCCGCCATCGGCCGACACCAGGAAGATATGGTCATAGCCGGCCTGGACATAGCCGCCGCCATCATTGCGATAATCGACCCGGTCGATCACCTCCAGCGGCTTGGCCCATTCGGCGCCCTCCGGCTTGTCGGGCGCCTTGCCCAGCTTCATCGGGTCGGCGGGCACGCGCATGATATAGGCGAGGGACTTACCGTCGGGCGACCAGGTGACCGACTGCGGGCCGTCGGGCAGGGTGGTGACGCGCACGGTCGCGCCGGTGTCGAGCCAGCGCACGAACAATTGCGGCTTGCCCGCATCGGCGGCGATATAGGCGATGCGCTTGCCATCGGGCGACCAGCGCGGCTGGCTGGCGTCGGTGACCAGCGGGCGCTGCGCGCCGGTCGCGGTGTCGACCAGCCAGATCGCGCCCTTCTGCCGGTCGGTCATGATGTCGCCCTGGCGGCGGACATAGGCGACGCTCTTGCCGTCGGGGCTGATCTGCGGATCGGTGGCGACCTGCAGCGCAAAGATGTCGCGGCCCTCGAACCTGGACGACGGGGCGGCCGACTGGGCGGCGAGCGGCAGGGGGGAGAGGGCGGCGCCGAGCAGCAGCGCGGCCAATAGCTTATGTCGCATGAAAACCTCGAAACGGAAGAATGGCGCGAGACTTGCCGGATTTTCCTTTCGTTTCAAGTGCAAGTCGTGGCCGGGGCGCGACGGGTGGCGCCGCGCCCCGGCTGTCGGTTCAGCAGCCCGCGCCCATCGCGCCGGCCAGCATGCCGCCAAGGCCGCCCTTGCATTTCTTCTTCTTGGGCGGCGGATTGTCGCCGGAGGCGTCGGCGCTGTCGTCGCTGCCCTGGCTCATCATCGATCCCATGTCCGGACCATTGAGCATCCACATGGTATTGGAGCGATAGCGCACGCGAGCGATCCATTCCGGTTTCCAGGCGATCTTGGGATCGGCCGGGCGCGGCGGATAGGCGAAATTGGCTTCCGGGCCATAGGCATAGAGGCTGCCCATCAGCATGTCGCCGCCCGACTGCACCACCTGCGAGGGCACGGTGCAACTGGTCTGGCTGGGCGGCATCACGATCTTGTCGCCGATCAGCTTGCGCACGGCACCGGGGGAAAGCCAGTCCCACACCGGCCCGCCAAAGGCCTGACTGGCCGAGGACGCCCACCACACCATGTCGCCGCCCTGCTTGGCCGCGAACACCCAGGCATAATAGCCGGTCGCATTCGGCACCGCGTTCCAGCTCAGCTGGGTGGCGCCGCCCGCGGCCGGGCTGGCACGCCCTGTGATCGGCGGCATGAAGTCCTGGTTCAGCGCGAACTTGATTTCGGGCGAATAATTGCCGGCGATGCGATGGTCGCCGATCAGCGAGGAATTGCCCGACAGCGTCTTGCGCGTCTGGCCATTGGGCCATTCGCCATAGGTCTTGCTGTTGGTGAAGCGGACCTGCCATTCCTGCGGGATCGCCGCGCCGGTCATGTAGAGGCCGGGCGGAAACTGGCCGCGCGCGACCTTGGCGAAATCGATCACCACCGGCTGGTTCGGCCCGGCGGTCGCGCCACATCCCCAATAGATGAGCAGCCGCCCCTTGGGCTTCTCGCCGGGCAGCGCCGGCTCGTCGCTCGGCGTGACCTTTGGCGTGACCAGCGGGACGGAGGCGCCCAGCCGGGCGCCGGCGGGCATATAATGCTCGGCTGCCGGCGAGCCGCTGGCGGCCTGGGTCGATCCCAGGCGCAGCACCAGTTCATGGATCGGCTGGTTGCCGCCGCCCATCATCATCGACATGGCCCCGCCCATGCCGCCGCCGCCCGCCATCGCGGCCATGCCGGACATGGTGCCGGCATCCATCGAATAGCGGGCGATCGGTCCGCCAGCCTGCTGGCTGGCGCCGGGCGTGGCGAGAAGGACGAAGCTGAAGCTGAGCAGCGCGGCGCGTGGCGCGGCAGACCGCAGATGAAGCGAAGTGGACATGCATTCCCCTATGAAAGCGTGGAAGACATGCGACCTTTCTGTTCTGGAGTCGGCTTAGCAGAATTTGCGGGGGACGGGGAGAGGGGGGGCTAAGTGCGCGCGAACTGCCCATGGCGCAGGAAATGCACGACCTGCTCGGTCACGGGGTGGGTGTAGATCATCGCGGTGTGGGCGACGGGCAGGGTGATATGGTCGCCTTCGCCCGGACAATGGGTGGCGGCGACGCTGACCTTGCCGTCATTGGGCGCGCGGAAGATGCGGCTGGGGAGCAGGCCGTTCATCGGCCGGTCGCCCGCGATGATGCCGAGCGGATAGTCGACCTTGCCCAGCGCCGCCAGCGTGGCCGCGTCGCGGCGGGTGCGCAGCAGCGCGCCGGCCTGGTTCAGGATCAGCGGATGGAGGCGCAGGCGGTAGAGAAGGTCGGCAATCTCGCTGCCGCCATTGGGCGTGCCGAGCATGACGACGCGGCCCAGATGGGCGGGACGATGGCGCGCGAGCCAGGCGCGTAGCATGAGGCCGCCCATCGAATGGCCGACGCAATGCACGGTTTGGGCGGTATAGGCCGGGCTGGCGATGATGCGGGCGTGGAGATGATCGATGACGCGGGGCAGCGGCCAGCGCCAGCTGGGATAGCCGATATTGGCGACGGTGAAGCCCGCCCCGCGCAGCCGCCGGGCAAACAGCGCGGTCTGCACCTGATGCCCGCCAAAGCCATGGAGGAGGATGACGGATTCAGTCATCTTCTTCGAATGGCTCATATTCTCCGGTCTCGAAGTTGCGCAGCCATGCCGATCCGATCGGGCTGTCGATCAGGTGCAGCCAGCTATCGTCCGCGTTCAGCACCTTGCCGATCGCGATATAGTCAGCCTTGCGGGTGTCTAGCTGTTCATCGCTCAGGTCGCGATAATCGCCCCTGATCCGCCATCCACTGTCGGGATCGGAATCGCCTTCCTCCGTCATGTCGGGCTGTTCGCGATAGAGGTAATAGACCGGCACATTATCATCGAGCACGCAGCGGTCGACCATGCAGCGGTCCCAATAGGCACGCCTTGGCGGTTCTGCCGGACCTTGCCTGTCGCCGTCATAGATGAGGTCGATAATGTGGAAGGACTGGAATGCGAGCATGCTACCTTCGCGCAGTTGTGGCATGTCGGACGGCGTATTCGCCAATATGCCGGTCCAGCCGTCCGGCGCGATGCTTTTCACTTCCACCCACATGCGTTCGACATCCCATTCGCGACCGGGCGGATGGCTGCGGATCACCAGCTTGACCAGATCATCAGGTCGCAAGGCGTCGATCCGTTCGGCCGAGGGCAGGAAATAGGTGTAGGGCGCGCCGGCCTGGATCGGGCGTGGATCGTCAATCGACCAAGAGCCGAAGAGACGACGACGGAGGTTATGGAGATGATCATTGAGGCGCATGATCGATTGATAGCGAGGCGCGCGGCGTGCGCCTACCCACCCCCGGCCCCTTCCTGGAAGGGAGGGGAGGACTGGAGGGGCGCCCGCAAACAAAAAGGGCGACCCAAGCGGGTCGCCCTTTTTGTTCTAAGCTCCAAAGCCGCTTATTTCGTGCCTTCCGGCGTCTTGGCCTTGCCGCCCTTCTTGCCGCCCTTCTTGGGTGCGGCGGGGGTGATCTGGAAGGCCAGGGCCTCATCCTTCATATGGACATGGACCTCGCCGCCATGGACCAGCTTGCCGAACAGCAGTTCCTCGGCCAGCGGCTGCTTGATCTTCTCCTGCATCAGGCGGCCCATCGGGCGGGCACCATAGAGCTTGTCATAGCCCTTCTTGGTGAGCCAGGCCTTGGCATCCTCGTCCAGGGTGATGTGGACGTCGCGGTCGGCCAGTTGCAGTTCCAGTTGCAGCACGAACTTGTCGATGACGCGGGCGACGATTTCCGGCGGCAGATAGCCGAACGGCACGATCGCATCGAGGCGGTTGCGGAATTCGGGGGTGAAGAGCTTCTTCACCGCGTCTTCCTGCACATCCTCGCGGGTCAGTTCGCCAAAGCCGATCGATTCCTTCGCCATATCCGACGCACCGGCATTGGTGGTCATGATGAGGATGGTGTTGCGGAAATCGACGGTCTTGCCGTGGTGATCGGTCAGGCGGCCATTGTCCATCACCTGCAACAGGATGTTGAACAGGTCCGGATGCGCCTTCTCGATCTCGTCGAGCAGGAGGACGCTGTGCGGCTGCTGGTCGACGGCGTCGGTCAAGAGGCCACCCTGGTCATAGCCGACATAGCCCGGAGGGGCACCGATCAGGCGGCTGACCGAATGGCGTTCCATATATTCCGACATGTCGAACCGCTGCAGCGGGATGCCGAGCAGGGTTGCGAGCTGGCGCGCCACCTCCGTCTTGCCGACACCGGTCGGGCCGGAGAAGAGATAGTTGCCGATCGGCTTGTCGGGATCGCGCAGGCCGGCGCGCGACAGCTTGATCGCGGACGACAGCACCTCGATCGCCTGATCCTGGCCGAAGACGACGCGCTTGAGGTCGGTGGTCAGCGATTCCAGCACGCTCTTGTCGTCCGACGACACGGTCTTGGGCGGGATGCGCGCCATGGTGGCGATGACCGCCTCGATCTCCTTGGGGGTGATCGTCTTCTTGCGCTTGGAGGGCACCACCAGCATCTGCATCGCGCCCACTTCGTCGATCACGTCGATCGCCTTGTCGGGCAGCTTGCGGTCGTTGATGTAGCGCGCCGACAGCTCCACCGCCGCCTTGATCGCGTCTGGCGTATATTTGACGTGATGATGCTCCTCGAACGCGGTGCGCAGCCCGGTCAGGATCTTGATCGTATCCTCGACCGAAGGCTCGTTCACGTCGATCTTCTGGAAGCGCCGCAGCAGCGCGCGGTCCTTCTCGAAATGATTGCGGAATTCCTTGTAGGTGGTCGAGCCGATGCAGCGGATCGTCCCGCCCGACAGGGCCGGCTTCAACAGGTTCGAGGCGTCCATCGCGCCGCCGCTGGTCGCGCCGGCACCGATCACGGTGTGGATCTCGTCGATGAAGAGGACGGCGTGCGGCATCTTCTCCAGTTCGGTGACGACCGCCTTCAGCCGCTCCTCGAAGTCGCCGCGATAGCGGGTGCCGGCCAGCAGCGCGCCCATGTCGAGCGAATAGATGACCGCTTCCTTGAGCACGTCGGGCACTTCGCCCTCGACGATCTTGCGCGCCAGGCCTTCCGCGATCGCGGTCTTGCCGACGCCCGGATCACCGACATAGAGCGGGTTGTTCTTCGAACGGCGGCACAGGATCTGGATGGTGCGGTCGACTTCCGACGACCGGCCGATCAGCGGATCGACCTTGCCGCGTTCCGCCTTCTCGTTGAGGTTGACGGTGAACTGCTCCAAGGCACTGTCCTTCTTGCCCTTGCCGTCCTGCACCTTCTTTTCCTCCTCGGCTGCCCCCTTGGTCTCCTGACGCTCGGGCGTGGGCGTGCCCTTGCCGACACCGTGGCTGATATAGCTGACGGCATCGAGGCGGCTCATGTCCTGCTGCTGCAGGAAATAGACGGCATAGGATTCGCGTTCGGAAAAGAGCGCGACGAGGACATTGGCGCCCGTCACCTCATCCTTGCCGGACGACTGGACATGGAGGATGGCGCGCTGGACGACGCGCTGGAAGCCGCTGGTGGGCGAGGGGTCGCTGGCGCCCTCTACCTTCAGGCTGTCGAGTTCGGTGTCGAGATACTGGGTGACGGCATCGGCCAGTTCGCCCAGTTCCACGCCGCACGCCTGCATCACCTTCGACGCATGTTCATCGTCGATCAGCGCGAGAAGCAGATGCTCCAGCGTCGCATATTCATGCTTGCGCTCGGACGCATGGGTCAGCGCATTGTGCAGGGTGGTTTCAAGGGCGGCTGCGAAAGATGGCATGTCTTTTCTACTCCTGGCCCCGGTTAGGGGCTGACTTGAACCTTATGTCGGCATTGCTCGACGACGGTTCAAGGGAGAGGCCCTGACCGCCGGAATTGCCAGACTGCCCATGCCCGGTGGAGCCCTTGGTCGGGCCGTCAGGGGCGAGGCGCGGGTTCATCGCTTGAATAACGCCTCGGCAGTTGCCTTATGGTTAACGGCGCTTTCAATTTTTGTTCGAGTGCGGGTGATTTCGGTTTCCAGCGCCCTGATGCGCGCTTCCAGTTCCGCAACGGACAGGGGACCCAGATCCTGTCGGAGCAGTTGGGCCAGCGGATCATCGGCCTTTCTCGGCAGATCATTGTCCATGTCCATAAAGGGTAATGTTGACCCTGTAGGCTAGTCTGTCAATAAGAAGCGAAGCTCCGTCCGTCGATTTTGGGTGCGGCGCAATATCTCTGGCCCGGGGGGGCGCATATGATCCTCGACAGTTTCACGATTCCATCGCAGATGACGGCCATCGGCATCCCGGTGCCGGGCGGTCCTGACGCCCTGGTGCCCGAACAGCGGCCGGTGCCGGTGCCCGGCGAGGATGAGGTGCTGATCCGCGTCGCAGCCGCGGGCGTCAACCGGCCCGACGTGCTGCAGCGGCAGGGCAAATATCCGCCGCCGCCCGGCGCATCCGACATTCCCGGACTCGAAGTGGCGGGCACGATCGTCGCCGCCGGCCGGTCCGCCGACATGCTGGTCGGCCAGCGCGTCTGCGCGCTGCTGCCGGGTGGGGGCTATGCCGAATATGCGATTGCGCCGGCCGGCCAGTGCCTGCCGGTGCCCGCGGACTATGACCTGGTCGAGGCGGCGGCGCTGCCTGAAACCCTGTTCACCGTGTGGACCAACCTGTTCGAGCGCGCCTATGTGGTCGGCGGCGACCGGGTGCTGGTGCATGGCGGCACCAGCGGCATCGGCACCATGGCGATCTCGCTCTGCCGCCTGTTCGACATAGAGATCATCGTTACCTGCGGCAGCGACGACAAATGCGCCCAGGCGCTCGAATGGGGCGCTGCCCATGCGATCAATTACAAGAGCCAGGACTACGTCGCCGAGGTGAAGCGCATCACCGGCGGGCAGGGGGTGCAGGCGGTGCTCGACATGGTCGGCGGCGACTATGTCCCACGCAACATCGAATGCATGGCGGAAGATGGCCGCCATGTGTCGATCGCGGTGCTGGGCGGGGCCAAGACCAGCATCTTCCTGCCGACGGTGATGTCCAAGCGCCTGACCCTGACCGGATCGACGCTGCGGCCGCGCTCCTCGGGTTTCAAGAGCCTGGTCGCGGACGAGATCATGCGCACCGTCTGGCCCTTCGTCGAACAGGGCAGACTGCGCCCGGCGATGGACCAGCGCTTTGCCCTGGCCGACGCGGCCAAGGCCCATGCCCGCATGGATGCCGGCGAACATTTCGGGAAGATCGTGCTGACGGTGTGAGGGGCGGCGGGGAAACCCGCCAAACCGTAGCATTTCCGTCATATTCGGTGCGGAGTTGTAACAGAGCGGCGCTAGGGATTCGGCCTCAAGGACAACAGCCCTTGAGGACGTAGACATGGACGCCATCACGCGCTTGCCCTTCCTGAGCGAACTGGAAGAGGGGGCTGAGGACCGCTTCCACATCCCCGAGCGGGAAGGCGCGCGTCGCCGCTATCGCACCATCTGGATTTCCGACATCCATCTGGGTACGCGCGGCTGCAACGCGACGATGCTGATCGATTTCCTGGACAGCGTCGACAGCGACACCATCTATCTGGTCGGCGACATCATCGATGGCTGGCGGCTCAAGAAGCGCTTCTACTGGCCCGCCGCGCATAATGACGTGCTGTGGCGGATCATGAAACGGGCCAAGCGCGGCACCCGTGTCGTCTATATCCCCGGCAATCATGACGAGATGTTCCGTCAGTTCACCGGCATGAATTTCGGCGGCGTCGAGATCCGGCGCAAGGCGATCCACGAGACCGCTGACGGGCGCAAGCTGCTGGTGCTGCATGGCGACGAGTTCGACACGATCATGCTGGCCCACCGCTGGCTCGCCTTTGTGGGTGACGCGGCCTACACGACGCTGATGCGCCTCAACGTGGTGGTCAACGCGGTGCGCCAGCGCATGGGCCTGCCCTATTGGTCACTGTCCAAGATGGCCAAGCACAAGGTCAAGAATGCGGTGTCCTTCATCTCCCGCTTCGAGGAAGTGGTGGCGCATGAGGCTGGCGCGCGCGGCGTCGACGGCGTGGTGTGCGGCCATATCCACAATGCCGAGATGCGCGAGATCGAGGGCATCGAATATTATAATGATGGCGACTGGGTGGAGGGCTGCACCGCGCTGGTCGAACATGCCAGCGGGGCGATGGAGGTACTGCACTGGGCAGACGAGATCGCCAAGCGCGGCGAAAAGACGCCGGCGCTGATGGCGGCCTGACGCGGAGAGGGGCCATGCGGATCGCGATCGTCACCGACGCCTGGGCGCCACAGGTCAATGGCGTGGTGCGCACGCTGCAGATGATCCAGTCCGAACTGGAGCATATGGGCCATGAGGTGAAGGTGATCTCGCCCGATCTCTATGGCTCCATTCCCTGTCCGACCTATCCCGAAATCCGGCTGGCGCTGGTGCGTTCGGGCGTGGTGGGGCAGGCGATCGCCGCCTTCCGTCCCGATGCCGTCCATCTGGCGACCGAAGGGCCGCTCTGCTTTGCCGCCCGCCGCTGGTGCCTGCGCGGCAATGTGCCTTTCACCACCGCCTATCACACCCATTTCCCCGATTATGTGTCGCAGCGCACCGGGCTGCCGGCGGCCTGGTTCTGGCGCTATATTCGCTGGTTCCACGGCCCGGCACAGGCTGTGCTGGTGTCGACCCGGTCGGTGCGGCAGCAATTGCGCGCCCATGGCGTCGCCAATGTCCGCAAATGGGGCAGGGGCGTGGACCTCAACACCTTTGCCGGAGTTGTCGCCTCCTCGGCCCTGCTGGCGGATTTGCCGCGCCCGATCCAGCTCTATGTCGGACGGGTCGCGGTCGAGAAGAATCTCGAGGCCTTTCTGGCCAGCGAGCATCCCGGAACCAAGCTGATCGTGGGCGACGGCCCGGCGCGCGGGGCGCTGGAACGGGCTTATCCCGATGCCCGCTTTCTGGGGGCGCAGTTCGGTGCCGATCTTGCGGCGATCTATGCCGGCGCGGATGTGTTCGTCTTCCCCAGCCGTACCGACACGTTCGGGCTGGTGATGATCGAGGCGCTGGCCGCCGGCACGCCGGTCGCGGCCTATCCGGTCACCGGGCCGATCGATATCGTCACGCCGGAAACCGGTGCCCTGTCGGAGCGGCTGGAGGATGCCATCGCCGCCGCGCTGCTGTGCGATCGGGCCGCCTGTGCTGCCTATGGTCGCAGCTTCAGCTGGGAACGCAGCGCGCAGGAATTCCTGGCCGGATTGCATCCGATCGATCCGGTGGTGATGGACAGCGCTGCCTGACGCTTTTCCTTGCCGCACGCCCCGCGATGCTCTATCCCTGACATGTCATGGCCGCCCTGCTTGGGCGGCCCTTATCGTTTTTAGAGCCGGAGAAGACCCCGTGTCCCAGCCCCTCATGCCCCATGCGACCGCCAGCTGGCTGGTCGACAATAGCGCTCTGAGCTTTGACCAGATCGCGGAATTCTGCGGGCTCCACATCCTGGAAGTCCAGGCCATCGCCGATGACACTGCCGGCATCAAATATACCGGCCGCGATCCGGTGCGCGCCCATGAAATCACCATGGACGAAATCCACAAGGGCGAGAGCAATCCCGACTACAAGCTCAAGATGCTCAAGGGCCCCGAGCCGGTCCGTCGCACCAAGGGCCCGCGCTATACCCCGGTCAGCAAGCGCCAGGACAAGCCCGATGGCATCGCCTGGATCCTGCGCAACCATCCGGAGATTTCGGACGGCGCGATCGGCAAGCTGATCGGCACCACCCGCACCACCATCGCCGCGATCCGCGATCGCAGCCACTGGAACATCAGCAACATCACGCCCAAGGATCCGGTGACGCTGGGCCTGTGCTCGCAGCGTGAACTGGATGCGCTGGTCAGCAAGGCGGCGAAGAAGGCCGGCATCGAGATGCCGACCGATTCGCGTCTGGATGGCGATCGCGAGGCGCTGATCGAGGAATTGCGCCGCGAGCGCGAGGATAATGCGCGCCGCATCGAGCAGGCGCTCAAGAGCGAGTCCGAGCTGATTTCGGGTGCCGCGACGATCCTCGATCCGTTCAGCAGCAACAAGGGCGAGGTCTGAAGACGTAGCGTCATCCGACGCTCCTTCCGACCCGCTGCAATGCAGCATTTTTAAGGGCCGCGCCGGCTTTCCGGCGCGGCCTTTTTGCTACAATCCAGACACAGGTTGACGCTTGCGTAAAGCGCTCCGGCCACTTACACTTCTGTAAATGGAGAGCAGAGAAAAGATCTGGCGCGAGCATTATCAGCACCCTACGCCGTGGGAGCAGACGTTCCCGCCGATGTCGATGGGGGACATGGTAACGCAGAGCGCCACCGCCCACCCGCAGGCCCACATGATCGACTTCATGGGGCGCAAGTTCAGCTATGGCGCGATGATGGACGACATCAGGCGCATCGCCTGTGGTTTGCAGGCCATGGGCGTGAAGAAGGGAGACCGGGTCGGTCTCTACCTGCCCAACACCCCCCATTATGTCGCGGCCTATTATGGCGCGCTGCTGGCCGGCGCGATCGTCGTCAACTTCTCCCCCCTCTACACCGCCGCCGAGCTGGAGCATCAGGTCGAGGATAGCGGCACCAAGATCCTGTTCACTTTGTCTGCCAAGGCACTGCTGCCGACCGCGCTCATGGTGCTGGACAATAGCAGCCTCGAAAAGCTGGTGGTCGGTTCGATCGCCGAGGTGCTGCCGACCGCCAAGAGCATCCTCTTCCGCCTGTTCAAGCGCGGCGAGACGACGCCGCTGCCGCATGATCCGCGCGTCATCCGCTATGACCGGCTGATCGCCAATTCCGGCGAATGCATCGTGGCCGACATCGATCCGGTCAACGACGTCGCGCTGCTGCAATATACCGGCGGCACCACCGGCACGCCCAAGGGCGCGATGCTGACCCACCAGAATCTGACCGCCAATGCGCGCCAGGCGCAAGGGATCGACCCGCATGCGGGCGAGGGCGATGACCGCATCATCGCGGTGCTGCCCTTCTTCCACGTCTTCGCCAATACCTGCACGCTGAACCGGACCGTCATGAACGGCGGCGAGATGGTGATGCTGCCCCGGTTCGAGGCGGTGCAGGTGCTCTCGGCCGTCCAGCGGACCAAGGCGACGTCGCTGCCCGGCGTGCCGACCATGTATCAGGCGCTGCTCGATCATCCGGCCCTGCCGAACATCGATTTCTCGTCGCTGCGCACCTGCATTTCGGGCGGCGCGCCGCTGCCGATGGAGGTGAAGCAGAAGTTCGAGGCGGTGACCGGCGCGCGCCTGATCGAAGGCTATGGCCTCACCGAAACCAGCCCGATCGTCTGCGCCAATCCCTATGAGGGGCTGAACAAGACCGGCACCGTCGGCCAGCCCGTGCCGGGCACCCGCGTCAAGATCGTCAGCCGCGAGGATCCGACCCAGCCCCCGCCAGAAGGCGAGCCGGGCGAGCTGATGTTTGCCGGTCCGCAGATCATGAAGGGCTATTGGAACCGGCCGGACGCGGATGCGCAGGTGTTCGTGGGCGAGTTCCTGCGCACGGGTGACGTCGGCGAGGTTGATGACGACGGCTATGTGCGGATCGTTGATCGCCTCAAGGACATGATCGCTGTCGGTGGCTTCAAGGTCTTCCCGAGCCAGGTGGAATCGGTCCTCTATCATCATGAATCGGTGAAGGAGGCGCTGGTGATCGGCGTGCCCGATCGCTATCGCGGCGAGCAGCCCAAGGCGTTCGTGACCCTGAACGAAGGCGCGACCATCGACGGGCCGGGCCTCAAGGACTGGCTGAACCCGCAACTGGGCAAGCATGAGCGGGTCTGCGAAGTCGAAGTGCGGTTGAACCTGCCCAAGACGCTGGTCGGCAAGCTGTCGCGCAAGGAACTGGTCGCCGAAGAACGCGCCAAGGCCGAACAGGCGATGGCCCAGACTGCGGCGCAGACTGGAACCGCGGCCTGATTGCTCCTATCTAGCGCGCCAAAGCTGGATAAGGATTATCGATATATGGCGCAGGAAATCGCAACGCTGGCTGGTGGCTGCTTCTGGTGTACGGAAGCAGTCTACCAGACGCTCAAGGGCGTGGAATCGGTCCAGAGCGGCTATATCGGCGGGACCAAGGTCGATCCGACCTATGAGGAGGTCTGCACCGGCAATACCGGCCATGCCGAAGCGATCCGCATCGCCTTCGATCCGGCCGTCATCAGCTATGCCGACCTGCTCGACATCTTCTTCGCCACGCACAATCCGACGACGCTGAACCGCCAGGGCAACGACATCGGGACGCAGTATCGTTCAGCCATCTTCCCCCATTCGGCCGAGCAGCAGGCCGAGGCGCTGGCCGGCATCGCGCGGGCGCAGGTGGATCAGGTCGATCCGGTCGTGACCGCGATCGAGGCGGACGCCCCCTGGTATCCGGCCGAGGATTATCACCAGAAATATTGGGAGCGGGTCGGCGACCAGAATCCCTATTGCATGGCGGTGATCCCGCCCAAGCTGGCCAAGCTGCGCAAGGGTTTTGCCGCGCGCATCGAGGAATAATCCTCGGCCTGGCCGATTTCCCGACGGCTCGTCCCGTTTCGCCGCGTTCTTAGCTTATGGTTAATGTCGACCATGGCAGATGCAGCGCAACGGACGAGTCGGGGGACTTTGAAATGACGAAGACGATCATGCTGCTGGCGCCGGCGATGCTGCTGATGCTGCCGGGTTGTATTGCCAAGACGGCGGTGGATATCGTGACCCTGCCGGTGCGCGCAGGTGCGCAGGCGGCGGACTGGGCGACGACCAGCCAGGACGAGGCCGACCGCAATTATGGCCGCAAGATGCGCAAGCAGGAGGCCGAGGAAGGCAAGGCGCGCAAGAAGGCCGACGAACAGCGCCGCCGCGAATGCCGCAAGGCCGGCTACGATAATTGCGGCTGAGCCGGATCGACCGGTCAGGCCGCGGCGCGGCGTAACCGGTCGTTGATGGCGGTGCCGATCCCCTCGTCAGGGATGGGCGCGACCGCGATCCGCTCCTGGGTGCTGGCGTCGGCGACGTGCAGCGCCGCGAACAGATTGGCCGCCGCCTCGCGCAGATCCGCGTCGACGCTCAGGTTCAGATGGCAGGGCATCAGCCCGAAGCCGATCAGATATTCATCCTTTTCCGCCCGCAGCGCGTTGAGCCGCACCGGTTTCGACGGCGCATAATGGCTTTCGAGCTGGCCGGGGGCTTCGATCTTCGCATTGTCCTTCCCCGTGATGACCGGCAGGCTGCTTGCCTCCTCCAGCATCGCGGCCGTGACCGGGCCGGGGCGGAGCAGGCGGATGCGGTCCGCTTCGGGGGCGGCAATGGTCGATTCCAGCCCCTCGCTGGTCGGGCCTTCGTCCAGGATCATGCGGATCTTGCCGTTGAGGCTGGCCAGCACATGCTCGGCCCGGCTGGGGCTGATCGATCCGCTGCGATTGGCCGACGGTGCCGCCAGCGGCCTACCGCTCTCGCGGATCAGCGCGCGCATCGCCGGATGGGCCGGCAGGCGCAGCGCAACGGTCGGCAGGCCGGCCATGACCAGCGGCGACAGGCCGCTATCGGCCCGCACCGGCAGCACCATGGTGAGCGCGCCCGGCCAGAAGCGGGCGGCAAGCTGTTCGGCCTGGGGCGAGAAATCGGCCAGCCGCCGTGCCATTTCCATGTCGGCGACATGGACGATCAGCGGGTTGAAGCTGGGCCGCCCCTTGGCGCTGTAGATGCCCGCGACCGCCTGGGAATCGGTGGCATCGGCCGCCAGGCCATAGACGGTTTCGGTGGGAACGGCGACAGGCTCGCCGGCGCGGATCAGCAAGGCTGCCTCGCGAAGCGCTTCCGCGCCATAGCGGCAGACCCTGGTGGAAAAGGCTGGATTTGGGATAGTCACGACCCCCGCGATATAGACCCCGGAACGCTGCAGTAAAAGGCCATTGCGACAGTGACATGACATTGTTGGCAAAGCTTGCCGCCACGGCGCGGCCCGGCTAATCCCGCGCCATGAACGACGCCCTGCTGACCCGTATCGCCGAAGCGCTGGAACGGCTCGCGCCGCCGCCGGCTTCCTCTGCCGACCTTGCGGCTGCTCCCGCCTATGTGTGGGACGGGGTGGCGATCCGCGCGGTGGATGCGTTCGACCCGGTGGATTATGATCTGCTGACGGGCATCGATGCGCAGAAGAGCGCGCTGCTGGACAATAGCCGCCGCCATGCCGCCGGCCATGCCGCGCATGACGTGCTGCTGTGGGGCGCGCGGGGGACCGGCAAGTCGGCGACCGTGGCTTCGGTGGTCGGCAAGCTGCAGGCGGAAGGGCAGGACATCGCCCTGCTGCAATGCGCGATCGATGAACTGGCCAGCCTGCCGGCGCTCTTCACCCTGCTGCGCAGCACGACCCGGCCCTTCATCCTGTTCCTCGACGATCTGGGCTTTGACGAGGGCGTGGGCGATGCCCGCGCGCTGCGCTCGCTGCTCCAGGGCGGCACCGCCGCGCGTCCGGCCAATGTCCGCCTCTATGTGACGTCCAACCGCCGCCATATCGTGCCGCGCAACCTGTCGGAACAGGATGATCCGATCAATCCGCGCGACGTGGTCGATGACAAGATGGCGCTGTCGGACCGGTTCGGCCTCAGCCTGGGCTTCCATGCGCTCGACCAGGACGCCTATGTCGCGATTGTCGAGGGCTATGCGCAGGCGCTGGGCCTCAGCGTCGAACCGCTCGACGCGATCCAGTGGGCAACCCAGCGCGGCAGCCGCTCGGGCCGCGTCGCCTGGCAATATGTGGTCGAACTCGCCGGCCGTCACGGCCTCTCGGTCTGATCCCCTCTTGGTCTGATACTCAGTCGCCGTCCTTTTCGGCCAGGCTCAGAAATTCGTCGACCAGTCGGTCCAGTTCCTTGCGACAACGCGGCGGATCGACCGCAGTGTCGCACAGTTGCGCGGCATCCGCCATCGTCTTGATGACGCGGGCCAGGCTTAGCGTGTCGCTGTGACGCTGGCGATGGGCAACCGCGGCGAAGGTGTTGAAATACATTTCCGCCAGCCGGCGATCATGCTCCAGATCATAGTCTTGTCGTCGGTCCGGCTGGCCCAGCGCTTCCATGCGCAAGTGATGAAGGGATCGCCGCGCGCTGTCCGCCCGCAGCTGATATAGCTCCGCCGGTTCGATCGGTTTCATCTTGGACGCCTGTCGCATCGCGTATCAGCGCGCGAACGGGGCAATATATCCCGGCTGTTGCCCGGCCGAAATTAAGCGTCTGGTCTTGCGAACAAGTTTTTTCGACGCTTCGGCCGGGCACCCAAGATTATTGTGCGCGGGTCACCCGCCAGACGACACCGCCAACATCGTCCGCCACCAGCAGCGCGCCCTTGGCGTCCACGGTCACGTCGACCGGGCGGCCATGGGCGGCGCCCTGTGCGTCCAGGAAGCCGGTGAGCACGTCGGTCGGCTTGGCCTTGCCGACTTCGCCATTATCCTCGAACGGAATGAACACGACCTTGTAACCGGCGGCCGGCTTGCGGTTCCAGCTGCCATGCAGGCCGACAAAGGCGCCATTGCCATAGGTGGCGCCAAGCTGTGCATCCTTGGAGAAGCTCAGGCCCAGCGGCGCGACATGGTTGCCCAGCGCATAGTCGGGGCGCTTGGTATATTCGCGGATTTCCGGCCGCTGCGGCTGGACCCGGCGATCCTCATAGCCGCCCCAATAATTCCACGGCCAGCCATAAAAGGCGCCGAATTCGACGCGGGTCAGATAGTCGGGGACCAGGTCGCCGCCCAGCATGTCGCGCTCATTGACCACGCCCCACAGCACGCCGCTCCTGGGTTCGAACGCCAGGCCGACCGGATTGCGCAGGCCCGACGCATAGATGCGATAGTCGCCGGTCTTGGGATTGACCTCCAGCACGGCGGCGCGGTTCGCTTCGCTTTCCAGGCCATTTTCGCCGATATTGCTGTTCGATCCGACGCCGACATAGAGCAGCCCGTTGGGGCCGACGGTCAGGCTGCGGGTCCAGTGCATGTTCGGCGCCTGGGCGGGCAGGTTCAGGATCTTGCGACCCTTGTCGCTGATCTTGGTCTCGCCTTCCTTATAGGGGAAGGCCATCAGCGCATTGGTGTTGGCGACATAGAGGGTGTCGCCAATCAGCGCCATGCCATAGGGCGAATGGAGGCCGCTCAGGAACACCGTCTTGGTGTCCGCCTTGCCATCGCCATCGGTGTCGCGCAGCAGGCTGATGCGGTCGGGCGAGGGGACGCCGGCGCCGGCCTTGTTCATCAGGAAATTCATCACCCGGCTGACGATGCCGGTCTGCGGACGGGGCTGGCTGTTGGTCTCGGCCGTCAATATGTCGCCATTGGGCAGGCGCAGCAGCGATCGCGGATGGGTCAGCCCCTCGGCGAAGCGCTCGACCACCAGGCCCTTGGCCGCGACCGGCTTTTCCCCGGCCTTCCACGGCTTCACTTCGGCGATGTTGACCGTCGGGAAAAACTCGTTGCGCGGCGTGGTGAAGCGCGGTTCCCGGCCGACATCGGCGCCCGCCGGCAACTGGGCCGTGTCGCCCTGGGCGAAATAGAGGAAGGCGCCGCCGGCAATGACCAGCGCGACGAGGGGGATGGCGATGAAATGCTTCTTCATGTCGCCACATCTATGCGGCGATGCGGCGCCCGGCAAGGCGCTCCGTTGCGCGGGTGTTACTTAGGCCTTTCGTTCGCGCAGCCACAGCAGCAGGGCGATCAGGATGCCGGCCCCGGTGCCGACCAGCAGGCCGATGCTGGGCTGGCCCAGCAGGCCGCCGCCGATCGCCCCGGCCATGATCAGTAATGCGATGATGGCGCCCGCGCCGGTCGGATTCTTCGCCTTGTTCATGGCCCATCCTTGCCATGGCCCGCCGCGCATGGCCAGTCGCTTGTGCGCGCGTCCACCCTGTCCCGGATCGGAACGGCCGGCGTCCCGAAATGGCGCGCCTGTCCCGCTGCGGGACTTGGCTAACCGGCTGTTCACCTTCGTTCTCGGCCTGCTGCGCCAAAGCGCCAAACTGGCATGGGGGTTGATAGGGAATAGGAAAGGGCGCGCAAAAATCGGGGGTCGTATGCACATGCCATATCTTTCGGATCGAAAGAGCTATGAGGATGCGACGGAACTGATCGCGACCTTCGGCGCCAATGCCGGCTATGAGGCGGCGGCGCGGGCCGATCGCAGCCGCGATCTCGGCAACCACATCCATTTCTGCCACTGGCGCCAGATCGAGCGGCTGATCGTGCTGCTCGCCCATCACCAGCCGCTCGGCACGATCCACTGATCGTCTGAATGCAAAAAGGGCCGGAGCGTCATGGAACGCTCCGGCCCTTTTTGCTGTCTGGCTGACGGCGCTTTAGAGCCGCAGTCCCGCGGTTTCCGGCAGGCCGGCCAGGATGTTGAGATTCTGAACCGCGGCACCTGCCGCACCCTTGCCCAGATTGTCGAGCGTGGCGACCAGGCGCGTCTGGCCGCTCTGCGCATTGCCGAACACCGACAGCGACAGGCGGTCGGTTGCGCCGACATGCTCGACCTCAATCTGTGTCATGGCGCTGCTGTCGGCCAGCGGCGTCACGCTGACGATCGGCGATCCTGCATAGGCGGCGGCCAGCGCTTCATGGATGTCCGCCGGGGATGGCGTGCCGGGCATGGCGCGCAGCTGCAGCGGCACTTCCACCAGCATGCCGCGATAGGCATTGGCGACGGCCGGCGCGAACAGCGGCGGATGGGCCAGGCCCGAATAGCGGGTCATTTCCGGCACATGCTTGTGCGCCAGGCTCAGGCCATAGGCGCGGAAGGCGGTCGGTGCGCCTCCGGCGCCCTCATATTCGGCGATCATCGCCTTGCCGCCACCCGAATAGCCCGATGCGCCCGATACCGTCACCGGCCAGTCCGCCGGCAGCAGGCCGGCGAGCACCAGCGGACGGACCAGACCCAGAAAGCCGGTCGGCCAGCAGCCGGGATTGGCAACGAAGCGGCTGTTGGCCAGTCGCTCGCGATGGCCCGGCTCCAGTTCGGGGAAGCCATAGGTCCAGCCGTCGGCGACGCGGTGCGCGGTCGATGCGTCGATCACGCGGGTGCGGTCATTGTCGATCATCGACACGGATTCGCGCGCGGCATCGTCGGGCAAGCACAGGATCACGATATCGGCCGCGTTCAGCGCGTCGCGCCGGGCCGCCATGTTGCGGCGATCCTTCTCGTCGACCGTGATCAGCGACAGTTCGGGCCGGTCGGCAAGGCGATCGGCAATCTCGATGCCGGTGGTGCCATGGCCGCCGTCGATGAAGATTTTCGTCGTCATGGGGCAATCCTCCGCCGCGCGATGATCGGCTGTTCATGGTCGGGCGCCAGCCGGGCGACGACATCGGCCAGCGGCTCGACCACCACGGCCATCCAATGGGCGTTGGCGTGCAGCATATGGGTGGCGTCGGTCATGATCCCGACATGGCCGGGGAAGAAGATCAGGTCACCGCGCTGCAACGGCGCGCTCGCCTCGATCGGCGCGCCAATGCCCTCGCACTGCAGGTCGGTGTCGCGCGGCACGGCGATGCCGCATTCGCCCAGCGCAACCTGCACCAGCCCCGAACAGTCGATGCCGCGATGGCCACGGCCGCCCCAGACATAAGGCTGGCCCAGATAGCGCTGCGCCACCGCGACCCAGTCGCTTTCCGGCGAGTCGAGCGGGGCGGCATGACGGCCATGGATGAAGCCGTCGCCGGTCGCGAGGAAGCTGTCCTCGGCCTCGCCGCCGAAGCGGGCGCCCAGCGGCCAGTGATCGGCGATCGGCGCCTTGATGTCGGCGCGGCTGAACAGCGGCGCGCTCTGGTTGACGATGCGGTGGCTGACCGCTTCCTTCACGTCCAGCGCGTCGCGGCGGATATAGCCGACATAGCCATCATGCCCGCAAAAGCCCCAGGCCCAGTCGGTCGTGACGTCGAGCGCATGGAAGCTCTCGCCGCGCAGCAATTCGCTGACCGCCTCGGCATTGTGCGAGGGCTGGGACAGGATCGGCGCGCCGGGCGCCACGCAGGTCAGTTCGACCGCGCGGGCATAATGGGCGGAAAAGAGCACGCCGGCGAGCGAGATGTCCGCAAGGTCGCCACGCGCCGCATGGACGCGGTGGTCGAGCGCTACGGATCTGCCGTCCAGCTTGAACCGGGTTCTTTCAGGCGGTGCGTTCCGCGTGGTGTTGATCTGGCCTGTCATCGCGCGCGGTTCCTGCGATGAAATGGTGAAAGGCGTCAAGGAATTCCGCGCCCTTCGACGTGCGGGTGATGAAAATATTGCGCCGATCGGCCGCATCCCGCTCTCGTCGGAGATAGCCGAGCGCCGAAAGCTTGTTCAGCGCGCGGGTGATGACCGGCTTGGATACGTGCAACTGCTCGGCCAGGCCGCGCACGGTATGCGGGCCATCGCCGATATAGACGGTCAGCATCAGGGCCATCTGGCGGTTGGTGAGGTCGGGTTTTCCCGACCGCACATAATCCACCAGGGTCCGCATCCACTGGCTGAGCGGCTGTATGCCGGGGCGGTCGATCTGGGCGGCCTGTTGCGGGGAAGCGAGCGCGTTCATGCCCCCCTAACGCATGATAGCCAATCCGGTTGCGTAACGGATCGCAGGATATTGCAGTTTGGCTATCGCGCGCCGTCATAGCGCTGCTGGAGCAGGCGGAAGACCGCGCGCAGGCCCAGCGCCTCGCCGCCCTTGGGCCGGCCCGGACGGGCCGCCGGTCGCCAGGCGAAGGTGTCGAGGTGGATCCAGGCCGTCCCCTCGGGCACGAAGCGCTGCAGGAACAGGGCGGCGGTCACCGCGCCGGCAAAGCCACCTTCGCCGGCATTGTTCATGTCGGCAATGTCGGACTTCAGCATGTCATAATAGCCGTCCCACAGCGGCAGGCGCCAGGTCGGGTCGTCGACAGCCGTGCCGGCTGCTGCAATGTCGGTCGCCAGCGCCTCGTCATTGGTGAACAGCGCCGGCAGGTCCGGGCCGACGGCGACCCGCGCCGCGCCGGTCAGGGTGGCGAAGTCCACGATCAGCTCGGGCTTTTCCTCGCCCGCGCGGGTCAGCGCGTCGCCCAGCACCAGGCGCCCCTCGGCGTCGGTATTGCCGATCTCCACGGTCAGCCCCTGCCGGCTGCGCAATATGTCGCCGGGGCGGAAGGCATTGCCGCTGATGGCATTTTCGGCGGTCGGCACCAGCAGGTGCAGCCGCACGGGCAGGCGCGCCCCGATGATCAGCCGGGCCAGCGCGATCGCATGGGCCGCGCCGCCCATATCCTTCTTCATCAGGCGCATGCCCGACGACGGCTTGATGTCGAGGCCGCCGCTGTCGAAGCAGATGCCCTTGCCGACCACGGCGATGCGCGGCGCACTGGGGTCGCCCCAGCTCATTTCGATCAGGCGCGGGGCAAAGCTCTTGTCCGCTGCCTTGCCGACGGCATGGATCATCGGGAAACCCTGCTCCAGCGCGTCGCCGCGCGTCACCTGCACGTCGCCGCCATGCGCCTGCGCCAGCTGGCGCACGGCATCTTCCAGATCCTGCGGCCCCAAGTCGGCGGCCGGCGTGTTCACCAGGTCGCGGACCAGCGCCACCGCCTCGGCCTGCTGCACGATCGCCTCGATCCGGGCGACGTCGCCGGTCAGCAGTACGCGCGGCCCGGCCGCGCCTTCATCCTTGCGATAGCGTTCGAACCGATATTGCGCCGTCAGCCAGCCCAGCGCCGCCGCACCGGTGCTCCCCTCGGCCAGGCGATAGCTGCCTTCGGGCAGGCTTTCGGCCAGTCTGGCCAGGCACCAGCTGCCGAGCGCGTCGCGCTTGGCGACCCCGGCCACGACCGACCAGTCGCTCTGCCCCTCGCCGGGGACGATCGCATATTCGTTCGGCTTGGCGTGGAATTTCTGAGCGCTGATCAGGGCGCGGACCCGCTCGGGCTGGGCAGTGAACCAGGCGTCCAGTTCGGCTGCTTCGATCAGCTGGATGGAACGGGCGGGCTGGCCATTATCGGCTTTGAGCAGGTCGGCAAATTCGGTCATGCACAGGGATGTAGGAGAAAGCGCTCCACATGGGAACGGGCCATTTTTTGTCACTTCTTTCATCCCGATGGAAACCCGGTCGACCGTCAGGGCATTTGCCTATTGTGGCTCGAATGCCTAGGTTCCAGTTCATAACAGTCGACAAGGAGAGTAGCCATGATCCGTTCCGACAATAGCGGCCTGCAGGCGCTGCGTGCCCGCGCCTATGCGCTGGCCGAAAGCGGCCAGTTCGCCAACGCCCATGCGGTCGAGCAGGCGCTGGTGGCCGAAGGCTGGCCCAACATCCATCGCGCGCTCGCCGGCGATTATGCGCGCAAGGCGATCAGCGAACGCTGCCTGACGGCCAAGCCGCACTGATGCGGGCAGGGTGGGGGAACGGGTCGACGGGCCTGCTGCTCGCGGCCCTGTTGCTGTCAGGCTGTTCGCGATCGCAAGAGGATGATCCGCCGGGCGGCAACATGCCCGCCAATGCGACGATGCGCGCCTTTGCCGACCGCATGGCCGGCACCACGCGCCCCGCTGCCCCACCCGCCAAACCATTCGAGCAGGCGGACAAGACCGAGCTGCTGGAATTTCTCTACGCCTATCCGGCGCAGGCGGCGGCGATCCCGACGCTGGTGGATCGCTTTGCCCGCGCCATGGCCGAGAACAAGGCCGATGCGCTCAAGATGGCGACGCAGGACCGGGATTCGGCTAAGAAGGCGGGCTTTCCTTTCCACGCCCACAGCCGCGAGACGCGCTGGAGCGTGATGGCCGATACGCCGCGCTTCCTGGCGCTCGAATCCTCCAATTACATGTATACTGGCGGCGCCCATGGCATGACCGGCTATGAAGCGCTGTTGTGGGACAAGGAACGGCGGCGCGAAACCGATTTCGGCGCACTGCTGACGTCCGAAGCGGCGTTCGCGGCGGCGATCCATGACAGTTTCTGCAAGGCGCTGGATCGGGAGCGGGCGGAAAAGCGCGGCGCGCCGGTGGTTCCGGGCGACGATGACTTCACCAAATGCATCGATCCGATGAAGCAGGTGCTGGCGCCGACATCGCGCGACGGCAAGTTGATCGACGGCATTCAGGTGACGATCGGCCCCTATGGCGCCGGCCCCTATGCCGAGGGCAGCTATGACATCAAGCTGCCGGTCGATGCCGCGATCTACAAGGTGATCAAGACCGAATATCAGGACGCCTTCGTCAGGCCCTGATATCCGGTTTCCGATAGGTCAGGCCGGCACGCCATACAGGTCGTGATCGTCGGCATCCTCGATCAGCACGTCGAACATGTCGCCGGCCTTGCGGCCTTCGCCGACGTCGCGCAGGAAGACATTGCCGTCGATTTCCGGCGCGTCGGCCTGGCTGCGCGCGGTGGCGCCGATGCTGCCATCTTCCTCGTCCGGCTCGCCGACCTCGTCGATGATCACCGGCATGACCCGGCCGACCTTGGCCTGCAGCTTGGCGGCGCTGATCGCGGCGGTCTTTTCCATGATCCGCTGATAGCGTTCTTCCTTGACCTCTTCGGGCACGGCGCCGGGCAGGTCATTGGCGGCTGCGCCCTCGACCGGCTCGAAACGGAAGGCGCCGACGCGGTCGAGCTGCGCCTCGTCCAGCCAGTCGAGCAGATATTGGAAGTCCGCCTCGGTCTCGCCGGGGAAGCCGACGACGAAGCTGGAGCGGATCGCGATGTCGGGGCAGATGTCGCGCCACTTGCGGATGCGATCCAGCACCTTGGCTTCATTGGCCGGGCGCTTCATTGCCTTCAAAACGCTCGGCGAAGCATGTTGGAAGGGAATGTCGAGATAGGGCGTCAGCAGCCCTTCGGCCATCAGCGGAATGACATGGTCGACATGGGGATAGGGATAGACATAGTGGAGGCGGACCCAGGGGGCGACGCCGTCCGCCGTGCGCAGCTGGCCCAGTTCGCGCGCCATGTCGGTCATATGGGCGCGAACCTCATGACCCTTCCACATGCGCGGTTCGTGGCGGGTGTCGACGCCATAGGCCGAGGTGTCCTGGCTGATGACCAGCAATTCCTTGGTGCCGGCCGCGACCAGCTTTTCCGCCTCGCGCAGCACCGCGTCGATCCGGCGCGACACCAGGTCGCCGCGGATCGAGGGGATGATGCAGAAGGAGCAGCGATGGTTGCAGCCCTCTGAAATCTTCAGATAGCTGTAATGGCGCGGGGTGAGCTTGAGGCCACTTTCGGGCACCAGGTCGACAAAGGCGTTGGGGATGGGCGGCGATGCGTCATGCACCGCATTGACCACCTGCTCATATTGATGCGCGCCGGTGACGGCCAGCACCTGCGGGAATTTCGCGCGGATCACGTCCGCTTCGTCGCCCATGCAGCCGGTGACGATGACCCGGCCATTTTCAGCCATGGCCTCGCCGATCGCTTCGAGCGATTCTTCCTTGGCGGAATCGAGAAAGCCGCAGGTGTTGACCAGCACGACGTCGGCGCCGGCATAGTCGGCGGACATCTGATAGCCGTCGGAACGCAGCTTGGTCAGGATACGTTCGGAGTCGACCAGGTTCTTCGGACAGCCGAGCGAAACCATGCCGATCTTCGGCGCGTCTGGGATTTTGGTTGCCATGATCGGCGCGCACATAGGGATTTTTGCGCCAAATGTCACGGGGTAGCCGAAAAGACAAAGGGCGCGCCCAAATGGACGCGCACTTCGCCATGGCTAAGTGCCTGATCCCTTACATCTTGTAGGTCAGGCGCAGATAACCGAACTGGCCCGGCACATCATAGGTGGTGGGATCGAAATTGGCGCTGTCGCAGGTGAAACAGGCCGGCGGGTCCTGATCGAACAGATTGTTGACGCCGAAGGTCAGCCGGGTGCGATGGTCCATCCAGGCCGGCGAGATGTAGAGCTGGATGTCACCATAGAAGGTGCGGCCCAGCGAATGCTCGCCGTCGCGTTCATCGACCCCGCTGATGTAGCGGCCGGTGAAGGACGCGCCATAGCCCGGCGTCGACCAGTCGAGCGTCGCATTGGCCTTGAACTTGGGATAGGCCTGATCCGGGCTGCCCCGTTCGGTGCCGGCATATTTCTGGGTCGGTGCATTCAGGTCGGCGGGCGGCTCGACATTATATTTGAACAGCCAGGCAGCGTTGACGTTCAGGCCGATCGTGCCGTTCGAAATCACCGGCGAGCGATAGTTGAACGATGCGTCGATGCCGTCGGTCTTGATGGCGTTCAGGTTCTGCAGCACGCCGTTGATGCCCGCGACGCTGCCGCTGCCGGTGCGGCTGATGGCGGCGCAACTCACCGGATCGGCCTCATAGGCGCAACGCGACAGGGTCAGCGAGGCCGGGACCGAGTCGATCGCGTTCTTGAGACTGATATTATAGTAATTGACCTCCAGCGTCAGGGTGGTGGCATAATTGCCGCGCGCCCAGGACGGGCTGTAGACGCCGCCGAGCGTCCAGGTCTTGGCCGTTTCCGGCTTCAGCGCGGTCGATCCCTGCGAGAAGATGCCGAGCTGGCCACCGGTCGGTTCGGCATAGCTGCCATTGGCCGGGACGCCATTGGCGATGCAGTTGGCGCGGACCGTGGCGTTGGTCTGGAACGCGCCGCCCGGTGCGCTGGTGCAGGGATCGTCGATCGTCGCGTCGGTGCGCGAACGACCGGCATAGAGTTCGCCGATGCTCGGTGCGCGCAGGCTTTCGGCATAGCCGCCGCGGAACAACAGATCCTTGACCGGCTTCCACAGGCCCGACGCGGTGAAGGTCGTGTTGCTGCCAAAGCTGCTATAGTTGGAATGGCGGACCGCGCCGTCCAGTTCCAGCTTCTGGAAGAAGGGCACATCGGCGAGGATCGGGATGCGGATTTCGCCATAGACTTCATCGACGTTGAAGCCGCCTGCCGCCGGGCTGGTCGGCACGTCGGCGCCCAGGCCCGCCGTGATGATCGGGTCGGGAGTGTAGCTTGCCCGTTGGTCGCGATGTTCATAGCCGACCGCGAAGGCGACCGCGCCGCCGGGCAGGTCGAACAATTCGCCCGACAGGTTGGCAGTGGCGTCCCACAATTCCTGGGTGCTGCGGTCATGTTCGTCGAACGTCACATAATCCAGCATGGCCTGGGTGATCGATCCCGCGCCGCCGAAGATGTTGAACGGCACGCATTCCCCGGTGCAGTTGCCGACCGGACCCAGTGCCTGGGCCAGCTTCGCCGCGTTCAGATTGCCGGTGAAGGTCTGGTGCGCATTGTTGCTGCCATAGATGCCGTTGACGTCCCAATACCAGGTGCGCGAACCGACATCGAACGACCCGTCCAGAGTGGCGGCCATGGTCATGGTATCGACGCTCTGGGTGAAGGTGCGCGGCCCGCCTTCGATGAAGCGACGGCGAACCGTCGAATAATTGGCCGGCGTTCCGTCCGCCCCGGACGAGAGCGTCACGCCGAACGGGTTATAGGGGTTGCTGGCATCGATCGAGATGGTGTCGAGCAGATTGCCGTTGCCGGCATCCGGGCCGATGAACAGCGGCAGCGGCGCGGCGATCGTGGTCGATCCGCGATGCTGATAGACCATGCGCGTGCGTAGATTGATATTGTCGCTCAGTTCCGCCTTCAGATTGATGAAGCCGCCATAGCGTTCCGACGGGGTGAGCAGATAATTATAGGGCTGGAAATTGAAGGAGTCGGTCGCCGAACTATAGTTGCGATAGTCCGACAGCACAGGCGCACGGCCGATGACCGGGTTGCTGAGCGTCAGGCTCTGGCCCAGTACGTCATAGCGACCATTGGGCGTCGCGCTGGAACAGCCGCCGGCAGCGCAGCTGGTGGCGCCCGGCGTCGGCCATTGCGAGATCGAGCGGGCCGACGTGCCGACGCTGCCCTGGTTCACATAATTGGCGCCGAACACGATCGACACGCGCTCGCTCTGGACGCCATAGCTGGCATTGATGTCCCAGGTGTCGCCGTCGCCCTGTTCATAGGTGCCGAACTGGGCCGACAGGTCGAGCCCCTTCTGCGACTGTTTGGTGATGATGTTGACGACGCCGGCGATCGCATCCGAACCATAAAGCGGGGAGGCGCCCGATTGCAGCACCTCGACCCGTTCGATCATGTTGGCGGGGATCGAATTGAGGTCGACCGAAGCGGGAATGCCGCCAGCCGCCGAGCCATTCACATAGCGCATGCCATCGACCAGGATCAGGGTGCGCTTGGCGCCCAGATAGCGCAGGTCGACTTCGGCCGAACCGGAGCTGACGCCGGTGCCGTCGGGCGGGCCGCCGATGTTGCCGGCATTGTTGACCTTGGTGTTGAGGCCGCCGGCGGCGCTGGGAATGCGCTGCAGCACGTCGGCGATGGAGGAAAGGCCGGTGCGCGCGATCGCTTCCTGATCGACCGTGACGATCGGCTTGTCCTGGTCCAGCGGATTTTGGCGGATGCGCGATCCGGTGACGATGATGGCCCCGGCATCATCGGCCTGCGGCGCGGTGGATTGTGCGAAAGACGGTGCGTTGTAGATGAAGGCGGACAACAGAACGCCGGTTTTCAGGACATTTTTCAAGCGCATATTTTACCCCTCAAAAATCAGACCTGAGGGGGAGTGTTGCCATTCTATGACAGCAAGGCAATTGGCCTCATGCTGCACTGCACCGTCTGTAGCACGAATTTTGCCATATGTTGCTGTTACGCAACAAACATGTTCAGTCTGTCGCTGGTTTGAACCTATTGATCGTCAGGGCGGGCGGTGGCGCCGGTTTCTTCCACGATCTCGATGATGCAGTCGCCGGTCTGGAGCCGCTTTGCGCCTTCTTCCCAGAAGCCGATCGGATGATCGCCGCGATAGATGCGCACGCCAAGCCCGGTGCCGATCGCCGAGAGCGGCTGGCCAATTTCTTGTGGCAGCACTGGCCGTTCGTGCAGCTTCACCCGGCCGCCCGAGGCGGCGAGATCGGCCATATAGTCGGCGATATGCTTGCCGCTGGTGCTGCCCGCCAGCAGCAGCCCGGCAAAGCTGACCGGGTTGATGACCGTGGTGGCGCCGGCTTGGCGCGCGGGCAATTCATTATCCTCGTTCCGCACGACGATGCTGATCGGCAGGCGTGGGGCCAGATGGCGCGCAGTCAGCGTGATCAGGATCGACGTGTCGTCGCGTCCCGCCGACACGATCATCGTGCGGGCCCGGTGGATGGCCACGTCCTTCAGCGTCTTGTCGCGCGTGCTGTCGCCGCACAGCACGTTGCAGCCCAGCGCCTCGGCATGGTCCAGCGCCTTCTCGCTGCCGTCGATCACCACGATCTCGCGCGGGTCGGTGCCGCGCGCCAGCAGTTCGTTCACCGCCTCCTGGCCGCTGGTGCCGAAACCGGTGACGACGATATGATTGTGCAGATCGGCCTGAATGCGTGCCATGCGCCACCTGTAGAGGATGTTGCGGAAGAAGAGATTATAGGCGGTGCCGAGGAAAATGATCCAGACGAACAGCCGGATCGGCGTGACGAAGATGGATTCGAACAGGCGCGCTTCGGGCGAGACCGGCACGATATCGCCATAGCCGACCGTGGTGACGGTGACCGTGGTGAAATAGAGCACGTCGATGAAGCTTATCTGGTCGTCATAATTGTCCTTGAGACCGTCGCGCCCGAACCAGTGGAGCGCCAGCACGATCGCGATCAGGCCAAAGACCAGCACAACCCGCCAGCACAGGTCCGCCCAGACCGGCAGCGCCGATCGCCGCCGTAGAAAGCCGGCCATGGACGATCCCGATGGTGGCGGCGCGATCTTCATGGGGTGGGCAGTTGGGTCATGGGATTGATCGGCACCCGGTCCTTGCGCAGCTCGAAATGCAGCTTCGGCTTGCTGGCATAGCCTGTGTCACCGCTGAGGCCAATCACCTGCCCCTTCGTCACCTTCTGGCCGCGCACCACGTCGATCCGGTTGGCATGGCCATAGGCGCTGACCCAGCCGCTGCCATGGGTGATGAGGATGAGGCCACCGAACACGGCAATGCTGTCGCCGGCATAGGCGACGACGCCATCGGCCGCCGCCCGGATCGGCGTGCCGATCGGCGCGGCAATGTCGATGCCGTTATTCTTGGCGCCGCTTTCGCCGGGGCCGAAGCGGGAGAGGATATTGCCCTTGAGCGGCCAGGCGAATTGGCCGGAAAAGCCGCCGGGCTGGGCGATCGGCACATTGGAGGGCAGGGGGCGGGGCTGGGCCTTGGCCACCGTGCGTGGCTTTTCCTCCGCGACGGCAGGCTGGCCGCCGGTCAGCACATCGTCGATGTCGATGCGGAAGGCGGCGGCGCGCTGCTCCAGGCTAGATGCGGGCGCCCGGACCGGCTGCGCCGCCACCGGGGCGGCCGGCATCTCGCCGCCGGGCAGCAGCAGCCGCTGTCCCCGCCGCAGCACATAGGGTTCGGTCAGGCCATTGATGTCGACAATGTCGCTCCACCGCACGCCATAGGCCACGGCGATGGCGATGCCGGTCTCGCCCTCCGCCACCGCATGATAGCGCCCGCCGGGGATCGACAGGTTCTGCCCCGGCCGCAGCGCATAGGGGGGCTGCAGGCCATTGGCCCGCGCGATCGCGTCCGATCCCGCACCGGTGCGGTTGCCGATGCCGCGCAGCGTGTCGCCCGGCTGCACGCTATAGGTGCTGGCGGCCACCGTTCGCGCATTCGCCGTCACCTGCTGCGCGGTCCAGACCGGCTTGCGCTCGATCATCTGCGGTTCGGGCGAGGGGCGCTGGGCCGGCTGCTGCGGCATGCTGGGCGATGGCGGAATGGCAGGCGCTGGCTGGACCGGGGGCAGCGGCGCGGCATAGGGCGCGCTGTCCTGCACCGGGGCAGGGATACAGCCCGCCAGCAGCAGCGGCAGCGGCGCCATGGGCAGCCAGCACCGCCCCCTTGAATGTCCAGCCATATGGTCTCCCCCCGGAGCGAATATCAGTCCGAAAATACCTGCGCCGTCGCTGCCAGCGCGCCATCCTGCGTCAGGTCATAATGAAGCGGCGTCACCGCGATATAATCGTCTGCGATGGCCGCCAGATCGGTCCCTTCGGGCGCGGAATCGCTCCGCCCCAGGCCAAACCAGTAATAGCGATAGCCGCGCGGATCGGTGCCCTCGATGATCTTGGTCCGGTCGATGTCATGGAAGCCCTGCCGCACCACGCGCACGCCCTTGACCCTGTCCGGGTCGATGGCGGGGAAATTGACGTTGAACAACAGGCGCGGGCTGGCCGGCATCGCGATCAGCGGGCGCAGCACCCGCTCGCCCCAGGCTTCGGCGGCAGCAAAGGGCACGGCGTCGCCCATCGCCTCACGGGCATAGACCTGGCTCAGCGCGATCGACTTGATGCCGGAAATCGCGCCCTCCATCGCGGCCGCGACGGTGCCCGAATAGGTCACGTCCTCGGCCAGATTGGCGCCGCGATTGACGCCCGACAGGACCAGGTCCGGTTTTGCGTCCTTCATCAGATGGCCGACCGCCATCATCACCGCGTCGGTCGGCGTGCCGGTGACGCTATAATGATTCTCGCCATGCTTGCGGATGCGCAGCGGCCGGGTCAGCGTCAGGCTGTGGCCCGCACCCGACTGTTCCTCGCTGGGCGCGACGATCCAGATATCGTCGGACAGGGTGCGGGCGATCGCCTCCAGCACCTTCAGCCCCGGCGCATGGACGCCATCGTCATTGGTGAGGAGGATGCGCATCGCCCGTTCCCTTGCTCAAGGCCTTTTCTTATCGCGGCTCCAGCTTGGTGATGCCGCCCATATAGGGGGCCAGTACCTCGGGCACGATCACGCTGCCGTCGGCCTGCTGGTAATTTTCCAGCACCGCAACCAGCGTGCGACCGACCGCCAGGCCCGATCCGTTGAGGGTGTGGAGGAAGCGCGTCGCCTTCTCTCCCTCCGGCTTGTAGCGGGCGTTCATCCGCCGCGCCTGGAAATCGCCGCAGTTGGAGACGGAGCTGATCTCGCGATAGGTCGCCTGGCTCGGCAGCCAGACTTCCAGGTCATAGGTCTTGCGCGCGCCAAAGCCCATGTCGCCGCTGCACAGCAGCATCTTGCGATAGGGCAGGTTCAGCGCCTGCAAAATGCCCTCGGCCGCCTGCACCATCCGCTCATGCTCCGCGTCCGATTCCTCGGGCGCGCAGATCGCGACCAGCTCGACCTTCTCGAACTGATGCTGGCGGATGAAGCCGCGCGTGTCGCGCCCGGCTGATCCGGCCTCGGACCGGAAACAGGGGGTCAGCGCGGTCAGCCGCACCGGCAGGGCGTCGGTCGGCACGATCTGCTCGGCGACCAGATTGGTCAGCGACACCTCGGCGGTCGGGATCAGCCAGCGGCCATCGGTGGTGCGGAACAGATCCTCGGCGAATTTGGGCAACTGGCCGGTGCCGAACAGCGCCTCGTCGCGCACCAGCAGCGGCGGGTTGGTTTCCTCATAGCCGTTGGCCGCGCTCTGGGTGTCCAGCATATATTGCGCCAGCGCGCGGTGCAGCCGCGCCATCTGGCCGCGAAGCGCGGTGAAGCGCGCGCCCGACAGCGCCGCGCCGCCCTCGAAATCCAGTCCCAGCGCCGGGCCGAAATCGGCATGGTCCTGCGGCGCGAAATCGAAATCGCGGATAGTGCCCCAGCGGCTCAGCTCGACATTGCCGGCTTCATCCGCGCCCAGCGGCACGTCGTCGGCGGGCAGGTTGGGGATCGCCGCCAGCATCGCATTGAGCGCCGCGCCAACCTCGGTCTCTGCCGCTTCCAGCGCGGGCGTGCCTTCCTTCAGCGCCGCGACCTCGGCTTTCAGCGCTTCGGCCTTGGCCATGTCCTTGGCCGCCATCGCCTGACCGATCGCCTTGCTCGCCTCGTTGCGGCGGGCCTGCCCCTGCTGCAACTCCGTCTTGAGCGCGCGGCTCTTCTCGTCCAGCGCCAATATCTCGGCGGACAGCGGGGCCAGGCCACGGCGCGCCAGGGCGGCGTCGAAAGCGGCGGGATTTTCGCGGATGAAGCGGATATCGTGCATCGCTGCCCTATGCCGCCGCGAACGAGGCCACGCAACCCTGTGCGCCTTCGTCCGTTGGTGATGCATCCACAAAATGAAGGAGAAGGCGATGCAGATCGATCATGATGCGATGGTGCTGGTGGCGGACGGGCGCAAATTGCTCTTCTTCCGCAACAAGGGCGACCGCGCCTTTCCCCAGCTGGAGGCGGAAGAGGTGAAGGTGCAGGATAATCCGGCCGACCGGGACCAGGCATCGGATGCGCCCGGCCGCGCCTTCAATTCGGTCGGCAGCCATCGCAGCAGCATGGAACAGACCGATTTCCATGAACTGGAGGAGGCACGCTTCGCGGCCGAGGCGGCCGACCTGCTTAAGCGCCGCGCCTTTGCCCAGGATTATGAAAAGCTGATCATCGTCGCCCCGCCGACGGCATTGGGCGAGATGCGCAAACATTATCACAAGGAAGTGCAGGACCGGCTGGTCGGCGAGATCGCCAAGGACCTGGCCAATCATCCGGTCGGTGAGATCGAGAAGATCATCGCCCGCAGTTGAGCGGGAAATCCTAGCGGTAAACGAAAAGGGCGGTCCCAGGGCCGCCCTTCTTGGTTCTCGGATCGTGCTGGCTCAGATATTGCCGGTACGGATGATCGGGATCGGCTTGGCCGGGCCATGGCCCTCGATCGACAGTTCCGCATTGCGATCGGCCAGACGCTTGCGCATCAGCAGCGCGGCGGCACCGGCGCCGAACAGTAGCACCATGGGCGGCGCTGGCACATCGGTGGGCGGCTTCGGACTGTCCGGCGGCGGGTTCGTGCCCGAAGAGGTGCCCGACGATGTCGAGGTCGATGTCGAACTGCTGGTCGAGCTGCTCGTCGACGTGCTGCCGAAGCTTGACGATCCGGTCGAGGTCGAACTGGACGTCGAGGTCGATGTCGCGCCCGACGAGGAGGATGTCGATGTGGACGTCGAAGTCGATGTGGAAGTCGACGTCGACGTCGACGTCGAGGTCGTCGTGGTCGACGTCGTGCCGCTGGAGGTCGACGTCGGCGGGGTCGGGGAGTTCGATCCGCTCGACGTGGTGGTCGTGCTTGTGGTGGAGGTCGGCGGGGTCGGCGAGTTGGAGCCGCTCGAACCGGTCGAGCCTGTCGAACCGGTGGTGGAGATCACCACCGTGCCGCCACCGCTGCTGCCGCCGCCGAAAAATCCGCCGATGAAGCCACTGCTGCCACCAAAGCCGCTGCTGCCGCCAATCGGGGCCGGCGTCGGCGTCGGTCCGCCCGCCATCAGCGGCAGGGCAGCCTGCACCGGCGGCGGCGGCAGCGGAATCGGCGGCGATGGCGTGGTCACGGTCACGCGGATGGGCGGCGCTTTTTTGACGGGCGCACGCTTGGCCGTGGCCAGGACGCGCTGGCGCGGCTTGGCCTTCACACTCTTGGTGCTGTAGACCGTCGCCGGACGCGCATTTTCCGCCACATGGACGGCGCCCCCGCCAATGATGGCGCCGCCGCAAGTGCAGGCGCACAATTTTGCCAAAGCCATCCGAACCGACATAGGATCTTCTCTAGTCCTGTTATTCCATTCGCGCCATCGGACCCTTCCGTAGCGTGAACCCTGCCATTCCCTACTGCATACCAACGCAAAATAAAGCGTTAACTGCAAGGGCATTAACCATCTTTGCGTCCCAAAAGGTCCGAAAAACCGGGCGTTTGAGTCAATCGGAAAGGTTAACGTGTCATTGTGGAACGTTAAGGACTGGCTGCGTGGACATCCCGATGGCCGGATCGGGGAAAACCCGGATGGAGTCGCGGCGGCATGTCGCAGTGCGCCAGGCGGCCTAGGGGATGCGCCGGGGTGCGCATTGTCCGCTTGTATCGCCTCGTCGCGGTGGCTATGAGGCGCGCTCAAACAAAAGTCATGGGCGCCCGGAACTTACAGCGCCGGGGCCTCTCGAGTCGGAGAGCCAGATGGCATCGGTACTGAATTCCGATAAAGACGGTGTGAAGCCGCCAAAATCGACCGTAACACTCCCGGACGATTATCGTCCGTCGGCTGACGAAGAATTCATGAACCCCCTGCAGCAGGAATATTTCCGGCAGCGTCTCTGGGACTGGAAGAAACAGATATTGTCGGAGGCGGAAGGCACGCTGGCCGTGCTGCAGAATGAACCGCTGCGCGAACCCGACCTCAACGACCGCGCGTCGAGCGAGACCGACTGGTCGATCGAACTGCGCACCCGCGACCGCCAGCGCAAGCTGATCTCCAAGATCGACGCGGCGCTCCGCCGTATCGACGAAGGCGAATATGGCTATTGCGAAGTCACCGGCGAGCCGATCTCGCTGGGCCGGCTGGAAGCCCGTCCGATCGCGACCATGACGGTCGAGGCGCAGGAGCGGCACGAGCGTCAGGAAAAAGTCTCCCGCGACGATTAACCCCCTGCGGCGGTTAACCCTTTCTCCACGTCGCATGACTATCCTGCTGGCCAAGTGTCATTTTGCGGGAATAGTCATGGACAAGGAAACGGGAAATTCTGATCGGGGACCGGCTCGTTCCGCGCCGCGCGACAGCCTGTTCCTGCTCACCAGCCTCAGCACGATCGATGGCGTCGATCTGGGCAAGGCGCGCGTGCGCAATCTGTCGGCCACCGGCCTGATGGCGGATTGCGAACGCGCCATTCCCGCCGGCACGCGGCTTCGTCTCGAACTGCGCGGTGTTGGTCCGGTCGAGGGTTCGGTCGCCTGGTCGCGCGATGACAAGATCGGCTTTGCCTTCGACGCGCCGATCGATCCGCAACTGGCGCGCAAGCCGGTCGCCAACGGCGTGTCGCGGCAGGCCCTGCCGGACTATCTGCGTTCGGCGACGATTACCCGCCGCTGATCCTGATGTTGATGGTCGGCTGACAAAGGCTCCACCGGTTCGCCGCGTGGAGCATTTTTCGTTCGGGACGGCGCATGCTGCTGTCATGCCGAACGCCTGTCATCGCCAGGTCATCTTCCCCGGCTAGACGCCCTCCGGTGCACTATGTCGAAAATCTGGCCGGGGTTCCGGCTGGATCGATGCTGTGCGTCCCGCTGGCAGGAAAATGGCCGGTCCGGTGATCCGGCCCCGGCCTTTTCCGTGCGGAACGGGCTTAATGTCGGCCCTGCATCTCTTCCTTGACCCGCAATTTCTGCTTCTTCAGCGAGGCGACGAGGATGTCGTCGGGCATCGGCCGACTCGACTCGGCCTTGATCCGGGCTTCGAGCCCGGCATGCTTTGCGGAAAGAGCTGAAACGTGGGAATTTTCCATGACATTCTCCTTACGAGGGTGATGGATGACGAAGTAGATCATGATTCGGCGAACCTGTCTCGCGATGATTCGCGCTTTGCGATGGGCCGTCGGTAAAATTGCGATGGCCCGCGCGCCTGCACCGGGCTATCAGGAGAGGCTATGTTGGGTTCGGAAGGCGGGGGCTTGGTGAGCCGCGAAGACATTATGCGCCGGTTGGAGCTGCTGCGGGTCGAGCATCGCGATCTCGATGCCGCGATCGCGGCGCTGGTCGACGGCGGGGTGGGCGACCAGATGCAGGTCGCGCGCCTCAAGAAACGCAAGCTGCGGCTGCGTGACGAGATCGTCGCGCTCGAAGATGCGCTGGTCCCGGACATCATCGCCTGATGCGTCCGCCGCGTCGCAAAATTGCGGGACTGCGGCGTAAAGCGATCCCAAATGGGACAGGCGGGCTTCCGGCGCCATCCACGGCCCTGACAATCGCCCCGCGATATGTCAGCTAGGCCTATGCGCAACGCAGCCGCCCTTGATCCCGGTCTTCATCGCCGCCTTGTCGATGGCCTCTATATGGAGGCGATGGTGATGGCGGATGAGGCGCGATCCTATTTCGACGCGGATGAGGCCGGGCAGTTTGCCGCCGACGATCCGCTGCGCCGCGTGTCCTTCGCCTGTGAATCGCTGAAGGTCACGACCCGGCTGATGCACATCATCGCCTGGCTGCTCAGCCAGCGCGCCTGGCAGCGCGGGGAGATTGGCGATGCGGACGTGGCCGATGAGAAATATCGGCTCGGCCGCGCCACCGCCACCGATCCGGGCATTGCCGGTGACTTCCCTTTCGCCGCCCGCTCGCTGATCGAGGCGAGCCAGGAGCTTTATGGCCGGGTCGCGCGGCTGGAGGAGCGGATGCTGTCGCCGGACGCGCCGCTGGCCGACAGTCCGGCCCGCGCACTCATGGATCGGCTCAACACTGCCTTCTGACCGTCAGGCCATGGCTATCTCTTGGCTGGCATAATCGCCCCGACTTGGTCTAGACCGGTCGCATGACCCATGGCTTGCGGACAGGGCGCCGCTTTCCCGTTGATCCGCGCGCCGCAGGGCTATGTCTCTTGCCCCTGGCGCTTTGTACTGCCGGCACCGCGTTCGCGCAGGCGGCCCAGCCTGCCAATTCCGCCGCTGATCCCGCCAGCCCGCCGGTCGACCCGTCCGCATCGCTCGATGCCATGCCCGACATCGGCATCGACTGGCCCGACATGGGCCAGCCCGATACGATCGCCCCGTTGCCGGAGGATCCGGTTGCAGCCAGCGAACCCGATACCCCCGATCAGCCGGTGCAGCAGGCCGCGGACGCTGCCGATACCGGCCCGGCCGAGGAGGTCGTCACCTTCACCGACGCCGGGGAGGAGCGCAAATATGGCGTCACCCTGCGCGGTATCGACGCGATCGGCGACAATCAGATCGCGACCCGTTTCGACAGCCTGTCGATATTGCATCAGGGGGAGGGGAAGGCCGCCAACCTTGCCCAGATTAACCGCCGCGTGAAGGAAGACAGCGACCTGCTCGACCGGCTGCTGCGCGCCGACGGCTATTATGCCGCGCGGGTGCGCGGCAGCGTCGCGCCGCCGCCCGCCGGCAGCGACAAGCTGTCCGTCATCTTCGATGTCACGCCGGGCCCCCTCTATCTCCTCGACACGGTGGAGATTGCCGGCCTCGCCGAAACCGGCCCGCGGGAGGAGACGCTGCGCGGCGCCTTCACGATGAAGTCGGGCGATCCGATCAACGCCGACCGCATCCTTGCGGGCCAGACCGCGCTGGCGACGGCGCTGGGCGAAAATGGCTATCCCTTCGCCAGGGTGGACGAACCCGAAGTGCGGATCGACCATGAAGCGCGCAACGGCGATCTCGACATCATCGTCACCCCCGGCGGCTATCGCAGCTTCGGCCAGATATTGCTCGACAATGACGATGTGTTCAGCGCCCGCCATCTCCAGCGCATGGCCCGCTTCGAACCCGGCGAAACCTACCGCGCCACCGATGTGGAGGATTTGCGCCGCGCCATCGTCACCACCGGCCTCGTCTCGTCCGTCACGCTGACGCCGAAGGATGCGGGCGATGGCGAACATGTCGACCTGGATGTCGATCTGCGCCCGGCGCCGATGCGCACCATTGCGGGCGAACTGGGCTATGGTACGGGCGAAGGTTATCGCGCGGAAGTCAGCTGGCAGCATCGCAATCTCTTCCCGCCCGAAGGATCGCTCACCCTGCGCGGCGTGCTCGGCACCCAGGAACAGACGGCACAGGCCACCTATCGCCGCAACAATTTCCGCGAGCGCGACCATGTACTGACGGGCCTCGTCTCCTACAGCAATATCCGCCGCGACGCCTATGATGCGCGCACCATCACCTTGTCGGGCGGGCTGGAGCGGCAGACCAACATCCTGTTCCAGAAACATTGGGTCTGGCGCGTCGGTGCCGAACTCATCGCCTCGGACGAAGCGGACGCCTTTTCCGGCGGCAGCCGCCGCACCTTCTTCATCGGCGCGGTGCCGCTCAGCCTCACCTATGATGGCAGCGACGACCTGCTCAACCCCAGCAAGGGCTTCCGCCTCGGCGGCCGCCTCAGCCCCGAACTCTCCTTCCAGGGTTCGACGTTCGGCTATGCCAAGGCGCAGGTCGATGCCAGCGCCTATCAGCCGATCAATGATCGTGTCGTGCTCGCCGGGCGGACCCGGCTTGGCACCATCCTCGGCTCCACCGTCGATCGCATCGCGCCGTCGCGGCGCTTCTATGCCGGTGGCGGCGCGTCGGTGCGCGGCTATGGCTATCAGGCGATCGGCCCGCGCTACGGCCCGGACGATGATCCGGTAGGCGGCAAGAGCCTGATCGAATTTTCCGCCGAAGCACGCATCCGCTTCGGCAATTTTGGGGTCGTCCCCTTCCTCGACGCGGGCAATATCTCGACCACTTTCCTGCCGCGCTTCCGCGACCTGCGCGTCGGCACGGGGCTTGGCGTGCGCTATTATAGCAGCTTCGGCCCGATCCGCGTCGACGTCGGCACGCCGATCAATCCGCAGCCGGGCGATGCCAAGGTCGCCGTCTATGTCTCGCTGGGGCAGGCCTTCTGATGGCCACGCCGCCGCCTGACAGCCAGCCGCCCGTGCCGCCGCCACCCGCAGCGCCGCCGCGCCGCCGCGCCTGGGACGGGCGCTGGCAGCGCTGGCTGGCGGGCGCACTGGCGCTCGCGTTGCTGGTCGTGGCGGCCACGCTGGCCTGGCTCGACAGCGCGCCTGGCCACCGCTTCCTCGTCTCGCGCATCGCCGCCGTCAGCCCGCCCTCGGGCCTGCGCATCCATGTCGACCGGATCGAGGGCAGTATCTATCGCAAGGCGGTGCTGCGCGGCCTCGTCCTGTCCGATCCCAAGGGCCGCTTCTTCGACGCGCCGCGGGTGGAACTGGACTGGTGGCCCTTCGCCTGGCTCTCCAACCGGCTCGACATCGACCGGCTGGTGATCCCACAGGCAACCCTGCACAAACTGCCCAAACTCAATCCCAGCGAGCGGCAGGGGCCGATCCTGCCCGGCTTCGACATCCGCCTGATGCAGTTCTCGGTCGATCGGCTGACGGTCGCGCCCGCCGTCACCGGCAAGGTCGAACTGGCGACCCTGTCGGGTGATGCGGACATTCGTGGCGGCCGGGCGATCATCGACCTGTCGGCCCGCGTCATCGGCGCGGAGGATGCCCTGAACCTCACGCTCGACAGCCGGCCCGACGATGACCGGTTCAACCTGGCGGTCACCGTCAACGCGCCCAAGGGCGGCGTGCTGGCGGCGATGGCTGGCCTCAATCAGGACGGCAATCTGCGCATCAGTGGCAAGGGGCGCTGGACCAGATGGGATGGTCGCCTCGCCGCCACCCTGGCCGGCAATCCCGTCGCCGACCTGAAACTCGGCGCGCGCAGCGGCGCCTACACCATCCAGGGCACGATCGAGGGCAGCGCCATTCCCGGCAAGGGCCTGCTGCCGCGTCTCGCCTCGCCGCGCCTCACCATCGGCGCCCAGGGGACGCTGGCCGACCGGGTGGTCGATGGCAGGCTCACGCTGCGCTCGGCCGCGATCGACATGGTCGCCGACGGCGCCATCGACCTGCGCAACAATGCCTTCGACAATCTGCGCGTCGACATGAACCTCGCCCGGCCCGAAGCGCTGCTCAAGGATATGCGCGGCCGCGACGTGGTGGCGAAGGTCCGGCTCGATGGTCCCTTCGCCGGCTTCGGCTATGAATATCTGCTCACCGCGCGCCAGCTCGCCTTCGGCAAGACCCAGATCAACGATGTCCGCATCGACGGCAAGGGCCGTCAGGCAAAAAGCGGGCCGGTGCTGCTGCCGGTCCGGCTGCGCGCCCGCAGCCTCGACGGGCAGGGCGATCTGGTTGCCGGCATCGTCCGCAATTTCGCGCTCGACGGCGTGCTGCAGCTCAAGGGGCAGCAGATCGTCAGCAACCCCATGCCTTTCCGGTCGGACCGCCTGAACGGCAAGCTGCTGGTCATCGCCGACCTCAAGAGCGGCCGTTATGATGTCGGCATCGACGGGCGGATCAGCGGTCTCTTCATCCGCGGCCTCGGCATCGTCGATCTGGAATCGAAACTGCGTGCAGCGCCCGGCGCCAATGGTGCCTTCGGCCTGTCGGGCAATGCGGTGGCAAAGGTCCGCCGGCTCGACAATGCCTTTCTCAGGGGGCTGGGCGGCGGCCTGCCCACGGTCCGCAGCGCGCTCGCCCTGCTGCCCGGCGGCGAGATCGGCTTCTCCAACATGAAGCTCGACGCGCCGCTCATCAGCCTCAATGCCAAGGGCGTGCGCCACCGCGACGGCACCGTCCATCTCGAAGGCAATGGCAGCCACAAGCAATATGGCCCGGTCAATGTCGTGCTCGATGGCAAGATCGACCGGCCGATCGTTCATGTCCAGCTTGCGCGGCCGATGGATGCGCTCGGCCTGCGCGACGTGCGCGGCGAATTTCTGCCCGGCGCCGATGGCAATTACAGCTTCACCGCCAATGGCGGATCGACGCTCGGCCCGTTCACCGGGGAAGGCCGCATCTTGCTGCCGCCGGGCGGCCAGGCGGTGGTCCGCGTCGCGCGCATCGCGGTCTCGGGCGTCACCGCCAGCGGCGACATCCGCCCGGTCACCGGCGGCCTCGACGGCCAGTTGCTGGTCGCCGGCCCGGTCAGCGGCACGATCGGCTTCCAGCCGGTCGGCGGCATCCAGCAGTTGAAGCTCGATCTCGACGCCAATGATGCCAGCTTCGACGGCCCTTCGACCATCGCCGTGCGGCGCGGCTCGCTCGACGCCACCATCCTGCTCGATCCCGACGGCACCTCGATCAACGCCACGGCCCAGGCACGCGGCCTGCGCGTCGGCGGCATGCTGCTCGGTCGGCTTGATGCCACCGCCGCGCTGGTCGACGGGCGCGGCAAGGTCTCGGGAAATCTCTCGGGCCAGCGCGGCCGCCTGTTCGACCTCAAGGGCGAGGCGCAGGTCGATCTCGACCGGGTCCGCCTGTCGGCCAGCGGCACGATCGACAAGCGGCCGATCCGCCTGACTCGCGCGGCGCTCTTCACCCGTGCGGAGGATGGCTGGCGCCTGTCGCCCGCGACCATCAGCTATGCCGGCGGCACGCTGCAACTGGCGGGCGAACTGGGCGGCGAAACCACCCGGATCGAGGCGCGCGCGCAGAAGATGCCGCTCGCCCTGCTCGACATCGCCTATGACAATCTGGGGCTGGGTGGCATGGCCACCGGCACCTTGAGCTACAGCCGCCCGCGCGGCGGCCTGCCGACCGGCAAGGCGGAACTGCGCATCCGTGGCCTGTCGCGCTCGGGCCTGTCCTTGAGTTCCCGCCCGGTCGATGTCGGCGTCAACGCCGTGCTGACCCTCGACCGGCTCGCCACCCGCATGGTCTTCGTCGCCGACGGCCAGACCATCGGCCGCGGTCAGGCGCTGCTCACCCCGCTCATCTCGACCGGCAGTCTGGTCGAACGGCTCAACGGTGCGCCGCTGATCGCGCAACTGCGCTTCAATGGTACGGCCGACACGCTCTGGCGCCTCACCGGCGTGGAGATTGTCGACATTGCCGGCCCGGTCAGCGTCACCGCCGACGCGCATGGCACGCTTGCCGATCCGGTCATCACCGGCTCGCTCGCGACCGACAATGCCGCGCTCAACAGTCCGGTCACCGGCATGCGCCTGCGCAACGTCAAGGCGCGCGCCCGTTTCGCCGGGGCGCAACTGGTCTTCTCCAGCTTCACCGCCAATGCCCAAAATGGCGGCAGCGTGACCGGCACCGGCAATTTCACCTTCAACGGCATTGGCGGCGTCGGCATGGACCTCGCCTTCCAGGCAGACAATGCCGCGCTGCTGGAACGCGACGATATCGCCGCCACCGTCACCGGCCCGCTCACCATCCGCTCCGACGGCAAGGGCGGCGAGATTGGCGGCGACGTCACCCTCAACAAGAGTCGCTTCACCATGGGGCGCGCCGCCGCCGTCGCCCAGATCCCCGAACTCAAGGTGGTCGAGATCAACCGGCGCGGCGAGGAGATCGAACGGCCACGCGCGACCGTCCCCTGGACCATGGCGGTCAAGGCGCGGGCGCGCAATCGCCTGACCGTGACCGGCCTTGGCCTCGACAGCGAATGGCGCGCCGATCTCAATATCGGAGGCACCGTCACCAATCCGGCGATCGCCGGCCGGGCCGAACTGGTGCGCGGCAATTATGAATTTGCCGGCCGGCGCTTCGAACTGCGCGAGGGGCGCATCCAGTTCGACGGCAAGACCCCGGTCAACCCGACCCTCGACATCGATGCGGAGGCGGACGTCAGCGATCTCACCGCCACCATCCATGTCGGCGGCACCGGCCTCAAGCCCGACATCAGCTTCAACTCCGTGCCCTCGCTGCCGCAGGACGAACTGCTCTCGCGTATCCTGTTCGGCACCTCGATCACCAACCTGTCCGCGCCCGAAGCGCTCCAGCTCGCCTCGGCGGTCGGCTCGCTCCAGGGCGAGGGCGGGCTTGATCCGATCAATGCGGTGCGCAAGGCGGCTGGCCTGGATCGTCTGCGCATCATCGCGGCCGATCCGACCCAGGGGCAGGGCACTTCGCTCGCCGCCGGCAAATATCTGACCCGCAAGACCTATGTCGAACTGATCAGCGATGGGCAGGGCTATAGCGCCACCCGGATGGAATATCAGGTGACACGCTGGCTGTCCCTGCTAGGCGCCATTTCCACCCTCGGGCGCCAGAGCGCCAACCTGCGTATTTCCAAGGATTATTGAAGTGACCAAATCGCGCATCGACAGCGCCGCCGCGATCAGCGTGATGGACCTGTTCACCATCGGCATCGGCCCGTCCAGCTCGCACACGGTCGGGCCGATGCGCGCCGCGCTGATGTTCATGGATACGCTGCCGACCTGTCCGGTGCGGGTGCAGTGCGAACTTTACGGCTCGCTGGCGCTGACCGGCCGGGGCCATGCCACCGACAGCGCGATCCTGCTCGGCCTTTCGGGCCACAGCCCTGAAAATGTCGATCCCGATGCCATCCCCGCCATTCTTCAGGCGATCCGCGATGATGGCCGCATTCGCGCCGGCAGCGCCCATCTCGACTGGGTGCCGTTCGAGGAAGCGCGCGACCTTGTCTTCCGCATGGGCGAATTTCTGGAGGCGCACAGCAACGGCATGCGCTTTTCCGCCTGGCTGCCGGGCCGGGACGATCCGCTGGTGCGCGATTATTATTCGATCGGCGGCGGCGCGGTGCTGCCTGGCGCTATTCCCGCCGACCCGGATATTCCGCTCGGCCATAATGTGGTCCAGCCCTTTCCCTTCTCGTCCGGCGCCGAACTGCTGGCGCAGGGGGAGGCGACCGGCCTCAGCATCGCCACGCTGGTTCTCCGCAACGAGGGCGCCTGGCGCGCCCAGGGAGAGACCGAGGCCTTTCTCGACAGCGTGATCGACGCCATGTCCGCCTCGATCGATCGCGGCCTGAAAGAAGAGGGCCTGCTGCCCGGCGGGCTCAAGGTGCGCCGCCGGGCCAAGGCGATCCACAACAAGCTGCGCTTGCAGGGCGCCAGCGTCGGCCCCGCCCAGATCTTCGAATGGGTCAGCCTGTTCGCGCTCGCCGTGAATGAGGAAAATGCCGCCGGCGGCCGGGTCGTCACCGCACCCACCAACGGCGCGGCCGGCGTGATCCCGGCGGTGCTCCATTATTATCGCCGCTTCGTCCCCGGCGCCGATCGGGAAGGGGAGCGCCGCTTCCTCCTCACCACCGCCGCCATGGGCTTCCTCTACAAGAAGCGCGCCTCCATCTCGGCCGCCGAAATGGGCTGCCAGGGTGAAGTCGGCGTCGCCTGCTCGATGGCGGCCGCGGGCCTCGCCGCCGTGCTGGGCGGCACCAATAGCCAGGTCGAAAATGCAGCCGAGATCGGCATGGAGCATAATCTGGGCCTTACCTGCGATCCGATCGGCGGCCTCGTCCAGATCCCCTGCATCGAACGCAACACCATGGGCGCGGTGAAGGCGATCAACGCCGCCTATCTCGCGCTCCAGGGCGATGGCCGTCATATCGTCAGCCTCGACGCGGTGATCGAGACGATGCGCCAGACCGGCGAGGATATGGCCAGCCGCTACAAGGAGACATCGCTCGGCGGCCTGGCCGTCAATGTCGTGGAATGCTGAAGGAAGGGCGCCTCATTTCGTCGCTCCCGGCCCACGGGAACGCGCCGAACTGAGCGGCTTTCGTGGCATTAATGACACATTATCAGCTGTTTATCTGAGGTTCATGAAACAAATATGACCGCTCCGGCTTGAGCGTCTCACCCCCAAGGGGAAGAGAAAGACAACGGAGTGATGTTTATGCGTAAGTTGATGGTCGCCACTTTGCTGGCCGGTGGTGCAGTCGCCGCGCCGGCGCTCGCACAGGATGCCACCCCGACCTTCACCGGCCCGCGCGTCGAAGCGATCCTGGGCTATGACCATACCGGTGCCGGCAGCTCGATCGACAATGACAATGGCAGCGACGATCAGAAGATCGACGGCCTGCTCTATGGTGTCGGCGCGGGCTATGACGTGAATGTCGGCGGCGCCGTCGTCGGCGTCGAGGGCGAGTTTACCGACTCCACCGCCAAGAGCAGCCGCAACGACTTCACCGACCAGTTCGGCTATGGCCGCGTCAAGCAGGGCCGCGATCTCTATATCGGCGCCCGCGCCGGTATCCTCGCCGATCCCTCGACCCTCATCTATGTGAAGGGTGGCTACACCAACACCAAGCTGGGCGTGCTGGCCGGCGACACCAACCAGGTCACCGACACCTCGTTCAAGCTGGACGGCTGGCGCGTCGGCGGCGGCGTGGAGCGCGCGCTCAACGCCAACACCTTCGCCAAGATCGAATATCGCTACTCCAAATATGACAGCGCCCATATCGACTTCATGGACGGCTCGACCAGCAGCGAATTCGATGTCGACACCGACCGCCATCAGGTCGTCGCCTCGGTCGGCTGGCGCTTCTAAAACGTCAGAACATCCTCCCCATCCGTTCGCTTCGAGCGAAGTCGAGAAGTGCGATGCAGAAGTGTTTCTCGACAAGCTCGAAACGAACGGGGCAGAGGGCGTTCGAGACAGAAAAAAAAGGGGGCCGGTCACCGATCGGCCCCTTTTTTGCAGCATCCGCCCATAGCCTCTATCAGCCGCCTTGCGGGGATGTTACTTACATGGTTGTGAGTAACGCGATTCCCCACCTGTACCCGGTTGGCATCCAGCCCGACGACATCGACTTCATGGGGCATGTCAACAATGCCAGCTATCTGAAGTGGGTGCAGGATGCCGTGCTCGACCATTGGCGCGCGCTCGCCCCGGCCGAGGCGGTGGCCCAGCATCTCTGGGTCGCGCTCAAGCATGAGATCACCTATCGCAAGCCCACCTTCCTGGATGATGAGGTGATCGCCACCGTCCTCCTCGAAAAGGTGCAGGGCGCCCGTGCCTTCTACGAAACGGTGATCCGCCGTGGCGAGGAAGTGCTGGCCGAGGTCAAGTCGAGCTGGTGCTGCGTCGATGCCTCCACCCTGCGCCCGGCCCGCATCGCCCGCGAAGTGATGCAGCATTTCTTCGCGCCCGACGACAGCGGCACCACCGCCGACTGATCCCATTATGTGAATGGCATGGTTGCAGCGTGGGAACGCGCTTGACCCTTGCCCGGATGTTTGCATTAGTCCGACAAATAAAGGGCCGGTGACGGGGCGGCGAAGCGCGCCCTCCGCTGCGGCCCTGTCGGCGAAGCGCGTCTGTCGATCATCCTGCGCTCGCCCGATGGATGAGGGAGAGAGCGTTGATGCGGTGGCAGTCGGGAATGACATATCTGGGGTTTGGCCTGCTGCTGGGCAGCGCCACCATGGCGATCGCGGCCCCCGCCACGCCGCCGCGCCAGCTCGATATCGTCAAGCGCATCGCCAAGGCCAAGCCGGAAGCGAAGGACGAGGCCAGCGCCCGGACGTCCTATCTCCTCGTCTATTTCAAGGACGAGACCCACTCGCTGCATTTCGCGACCTCGGCGGACGGCTACAGCTTCACCGACGTCAATGACGGTGCGCCGGTCCTCAATGGCCGGGACGTTGCTGAGCAGAAGGGCATCCGCGATCCCTACATCATGCGCGGTCCGGACAATGCCTTCTACCTCGCCATGACCGACCTGCATATTTTCGCCAAGCGCGAAGGGCTGCGCGATACCGACTGGCAGCGGCCGACCGACAGCTATGGCTGGGGCAATAACCGCTCGATGATCTTCATGAAATCCTATGATCTCACCCACTGGACGCTCGCGTCCGTGACCATAGATCAGTTGTTCAAGTCGACCGCCAATGCCGGCACCGCCTGGGCGCCGGAAATGATCTATGATCCCGACAAGCGCAAGATCATGGTCTATTTCAGCACCCGCAACGGCAAGGAGACCGACCATATGGTCTATGCCTATGCGGATGATGCCTTCACCACCCTGACCAGCGAACCGCGCGACCTGTTCACCTATCCCAAGGCAGGCATCGGCACGATCGACGGCGACATCACCAAGGTCGGCGACCGCTACCGCCTCTTCTATGTCGCCCATGACAAGCCCGGCCATCTGCGCCAGGCGACCTCATCGCGCATGGATGGCGGCTATGACTTCGATCCCGCCAAGATCGACCCGGAAACGGTCGGCACCGAAGCGCCCAATCTGTGGCGGCGCCACGGCACCGACACCTATGTGCTGATGTATGATGTGTTCGGCGCCAAGCCGGTCAACAATATGGGCTTTTCGGAGACGGAGGATTTCGTCCATTTCCGCGACATCGGCCATTTCAACGCGCCGGGATCGTCGATGAAGGCGACCAATTTCACCCAGCCCAAGCATGGCGCCGTCATCCCGATCACCCCGGCGGAAGCGGAGCGGCTGAAGACGTTTTTCCAGAAATAAGGGGCAGGGGAGGATCGCACCGGACTGGCTGAACGCCGCTGGTGCGATCCACCATCCTTACAGCGTCGCTTCGATCGCGCGCGCCGCCATGTCCGGGTCTTCGGCCTGGCTGATCGGGCGACCGATCACCAGCATCGACGCGCCCCGGTCCAGTGCCTCGCGTGGGGTCACGGCGCGCTTCTGGTCGCCCATCGCGCCGCCAGCCGGGCGCACGCCGGGCACGACGAAATAGCCGTCGGGCCAGATCTTCTTGACCAGCGCGACTTCCTCGCCGGAACAGACGATGCCATCGAGGCCGGCGTCGCGCGCCAGTTCGGCGAGCCGCGTTACCTGTTCCTCGGCGGCGCCATTGACGCCGATGTCATTAAGGTCGCCATTGTCGAGGCTGGTAAGCACCGTCACCGCCACCACCTTGGTCTTGGTGCCAGCCGCCGCCTTGGCATCCTCCAGCATCGCCCGGCCGCCGGCGGCATGGACCGTCAGCACCGCCGGTTCCAGCCCGTGCAGCGCCTGCACCGCCTTGGCCACCGTATTGGGAATGTCGTGCAGCTTGAGGTCGAGGAAGATCGGCAGGCCGAACTTCATCATCTCATGCACGCCATGATGGCCATTGGCGCAGAAGAACTCCAGCCCCAGCTTCAGCCCGCCGACATGGTTGCGGACCTGCCCGGCCAGATGCTGGGCCTTGGCAAGGTCGGGCGTGTCGATGGCGACATAGATCGGGCTGCTCATGCTTGTCCTGTAGGGGTAAGGGGCGACGGCGTGGCGTCGGGCAAGATCGGGGTTGTCACCGTCGCAGGCGTGGCCGGCGCGGCGGAAGCGGTTGCGGCGACCAGCGCACGCTCGGTGCTCTCCAGGCGGCGCTTCATGCGCCAGCGCGTCGCGCGGGCCATGATCCAGAAGGGCATGGCGCCCAGCAGGAATGCGCCGATCAGAAGCACCGGCAATTTGGTTTCCATCACCATGTCGCCCCACAGGCGCACGGTCACGGGGACATAGTTCGCCATGCAGAAGAAGGCGAGGGCGACGGCGATGACGACCCAGAAGGCAGTCCGCAGAAATTGCATCGGCGATCCTCTCGCTGCTGATAGGGCGGTCAGCCTAGGCGATTTTGGCGAAAGGCGAAAGCGCCTGTTCAGATTTCGCGGACGGCGACCATCATCGACAGGCTTTGCGTGGCGCCCGGCGCCAGCATCGCCATGCCTTCAGGCCCGTTGATCGCATCCGGCATATGGCTGACCGGCTCCAGGCAGAAGAAGTCGCCGGCGGGTGGGCGGAAGACATGCAGCCAGTCCGCACCCTGCGCGCTCAGTGTCAGACGGATGCCGTCGCCGCGATCGACCACCGCCACATGGTCCCAGCCGCCATGGACATTGTCGATCAGGCTGTCGCCGGTCACGCGCGCACCCTGCGACCAGTCGCCCAGCGCATCGGCCGGCACTTCCCGTTCGGGCAGCATGTCGGGGGAGGAGAGCCAGAGCGTGTCGGCGTGGAAGCGCAGCATCGTGTCGCCATCCAGCGCGAAATAGGGATGGAAGCCAAGGCCGCAGGGCATCGGACTGTCGCCCAGATTCTGCACCAGCAGCGTGACCTCCAGCGCATCCTCGCTCAGCCGCACATGCTGCTGCGCGCGCCAGGCCCAGGGCCAGCCCGCATCGCTGTCATGCGTCTGTTCCAGCCTGACGTCATGGCCCGACTGCTCCAGCACATGCCAGGGCCGCTGCCAGCCAAAGCCATGGATGCTGTGGGGATGATCGCCGAAATTGAGCGGCAACTGATAGCTTTGCCCGTCCACCCTATAGTGCCCATGGGCGATGCGGTTGGCATAGGGCACCAGCGGGAAGCTGGCCATGTCCAGCGGATCATGGCTGTCCTGCGGCGCGCGGCGCAGCAGGGCCACGCCGTCGCGATCGAAGGACAGGATCGATCCGCCAATGTCCGGGGCGAGCGCGCAACGGAGCGCGCCCGCCTTCAGGGTGACGATCTTGCTCAGCCGACCATGTCCTCAAGCTCGCGGCCCTTGGTCTCATGGACCATGGCGCGCACGAAGAAGAAGGAAATGGCGGCAAACAGGGCGTAGCCGGTATAGGTCACGACCAGGCCCGGCGACACGGCGAGCGAAGGGAAGCTGACCGAGATCGCGGCATTGGCGATCCACTGGGCAAAGCCGGCCACGGCCAGACCCGAACCACGGATCTGGTTGGGGAACATCTCGCCCAGCATCACCCACATGATCGGACCCCAACTCAGGTTGAAGAAGATCACATAGAGGTTCGCCGCGATCAGCGCCATCAGGCCATTATGGCCCGGCAGCACCACGCCGCCATCCGCGCCGGTGACGGCGGTGGAGAAGGCATAGGCGACGATCGCCAGCGTCACCGCCATGCCGGCAGACCCGATCAGCAGCAGCGGCTTGCGGCCGATCTTGTCGACCAGCATGATCGTGCCCAGGCACGCGCCGATCGACAGCACGCCCGACAGGATGTTGATCTGCAGCGCATTATCCTCGGAAAAGCCGACGGCTTCCCACAGGGTGGCGCCATAATAGAAGACGACGTTGATGCCGACCAACTGCTGGAACACGGCCAGGCCAATGCCGGCCCACACGATCGGGCGCACCTTGCCGCTGGCCTTGTCGATCAGGTCGCTCAGCTTGGGGCGGTGATGATCGGCGGCCAGACTAGCGCGGATCTCGCCGACCTTGCGATTGGCCTCCTCGGCCCCGAACAGCTTGGTCAGGACCGCGCGGGCGCGTTCGTCCTGGCCGCGCGCGACCAGATAGCGGGGGCTTTCCGGGATCACCAGCAGCGCCAGGAAATAGATGGCGGCCGGGATCGCCTGCAGCCAGAACATCCAGCGCCAGGCCGGGAAGTCGAGCCACAAGGGCGCGGTCGAACCGCCGGCATAGCGGGCCAGCACGAAATTGGCGACGAAGGCGCCGGTGAGGCCGGAAATGATCATCACCTGCTGCACGCTCGACAGCCGGCCGCGGATTGATGCGGGGGTGACTTCGGAAATATAGACCGGCGAGATGACGCTCGCGGCGCCGACGCCCAGGCCGCCGATGATGCGGGCGATGATGAAGATGGCGGAGGAACCGGCGGCACCGGCCAGCAGTGCGCTCACCAGAAACAGGATCGCCGCCAGCATCATCACGCCGCGACGGCCGATGATGTCGGCCATGCGGCCCGCGCCGAACGCGCCGATCGACGACCCGACCAGGATCGCGCCGACATTGACGCCGATGCCCAGCTTGCCCAGGTCGAAGGCGGCTTCCAGCCCCTTCTGGGTGCCGTTGATGACGCCCGAATCATAACCGAACATGAAACCGCCGATCGTGGCGACGGCCACGATCGCTGCGATGAAGGCCATGTTGACCTTCCCGGCGCTCCCCTCACTCATCTGCTTGTCCTTCCAGCTCTCTATTTCTTCTATATCGTGGCGACATGGCCGGGCAGCCCCGCGACGCCGGCGTCGAAGGCGAACAGATCGCCCGCCAGGGGCTGTTCTGTCAACGCTGTCACATCCAGTCCCTTGCGCGCCGTCGTGGCATAGGCCGTCATCAGATCCGGGCCGCCAAAGGCGATCTTGGTGATGTTGGCGACGGGGAAGCGGATTTCCCGCATCAGCCGCCCGGCCGGGTCATAGCGGCGCACCGCCCATCCGCCGAACAGCCCGGTCCATAGACAGCCCTCGGCATCGACCGTGGGGCCGTCGGGATAGCCTGCGCCATCCTCGATCCGCGTGAACAGGGTGGCGGCGCCGGCGACGCCATCGGCATCGACCGGACATTGCCAGATGGCGCGGCCCAGCGTGTCGGTATGATAGAGGATGCGCCCGTCGGGCGAGAGGGCAGGGCCGTTGGTGATCGACACGGCAGCCAGCCCGCTCTCGACCAGGTCGCCGCGATGCAGTCGATAGAAACGGCCGCTTTCCTCTGCCTCGGCATCGTCCATCGACCCGAACCACAAGGCGCCGCCGGGCGCCACCGTGGCGTCGTTCAGCCGGTTGCCCGGTCGATGCGCCTCGGGCGCGTGGAGCAGGGTGAAGGCGCCGCTCCTGGGATCGAAGCGATGCACGCCCGATTGCAGGCCGACCGCGAACAGGCCATCGTCGGTCGGCACGATCCAGCCGACCTGGCCAGGCGTGGTCCAGCTCTTGGACACGTCCAGCGCCGGGTCGAAGCGGTGGATCGCATGGCCCTTGATGTCGACGAACCACAAGGCCGCCTCGCGCGCGACCCAGATCGGCCCTTCGCCCAGCATCGCCCCGACCGACAGGACGCTGCGCGGTGCGGAGTCGCTCATCTCAGCGCCAGCCGGCGTCGATGAAATAGTCATGGCCGGTGCAATAGCGCGCATCGTCCGACGACAGGAACATGGCCAGCGCGGCGACATCGACCGGCAGGATGCGGCCGTCCAGGCACTGGGCCGCGACGATCTCGGCCTCGCCTTCGGGCGTGTACCATTTTTCCTGGCGCAGCGTCTTCACATTGCCCGGAATGATGGTGTTGACGCGGATATTCTCGCGGCCAAGGTCGCGGGCCAGGCTGCGCGTCAGCCCCTCGATCGCCGCCTTGGCGGTCTGGTAGAGGATGAGGTCGGGCAGCGCCAGGTGCCAGCTGATCGAACCGAAGTTCAGGATCACGCCGCCGCCCGCACGCTTCATCGCCGGGATCGCCGCCTGCGCCGCGAAGAACTGGTGGCGCAGATTGACCGCCATCCGCTCGTCCCAATAGGCTTGGGTCACGTCCTCGATCGTGTGGCGATCGTCATTGGCGGCGTTGTTGATCAGGATGTCGATCCCGCCCAGTTCCGCCTCGACCCGCGCCATCATCGCCTGCAGCGCGTCGATGTCGCGCAGGTCGCAGGCGTGGAAGATCGGGGTGAAGGCACAGCCGCTCAGCCGTGCGGCCAGCGCCTCGCTCTCGGGGATGGCGATGTCGCAGAAGGCGACATGCGCGCCCTGCATCGCATAGGCTTCGACCAGCCCTTCGCCGATGCCGCTGCCGCCGCCGCTGATGAAGACCCGCTTGCCCTTCAGGCTCGGGTAGATGGCGCGGCTCATGCAGTTTCTTTCTGGTCGACGGCCGAGAGCAGACCGCGCCCGGCAAGATTGGTCATCAGCGCGGTCAGGCCGAAGGTCCAGGGTGCGGCGTCCTTCGACGTCACCACCGGATTGATCAGCTTGCCCAGGCGCGGGGTGGAGATGGCAACGATGTCACCGACCTTGTGCGTAAAGCCGCGGCCTTCCTCGTCACGGTCCTGCACGGGCGCGAACAGCGTGCCCAGGAACAGGGCGAAGCCATCGGGATATTGATGTTCCGACAGAGTCTGGCGCACCAGTTCCAGCGGATCGCGGCTGATCTGGTCCATCCGGCTCGTGCCTTCGAGCATATAGCCTTCCGGCCCCTCGATGGTCAGGCCGACTTCGGCATTGCGCACATCGTCGATGGTGAAATCGCCGTCGAACAGGCGGACGAGCGGGCCGAGCGAGCAGGACGCATTATTGTCCTTCGCCTTGCCCAGCAGCAGAGCGGAGCGCCCTTCGAAATCGCGCAGGTTGACGTCATTGCCCAGCGTCGCGCCCACGGCCTGGCCATCGGCATTGACCAGCAGCACGACCTCGGGCTCGGGATTGTTCCAGGTGGAATCGGACCGGATGCCGATTTCCGCCATCGGGCCGACCGTCGCCAGCACCGGCGCCTTGGTGAACACTTCCGCGTCCGGGCCGATGGCCACTTCCAGATATTGCGACCACAGGCCGTCCTCGATCAGCGCGGCCTTGAGCGCTGCGGCTTCCTCGGTGCCCGGCACCACGGCGCGGATCGATCCGCCCACCCGCTCTTCCAGGCGACCACGGATTTCGGCAGCAGCGCCGGCATCGCCGCGCGCTCGCTCCTCGATCACGCGCTCCAGCGCCGACAGGGCAAAGGTCACGCCGCATGCCTTGACGCATTGCAGGTCGACCGGGCTCAGCAGGGCCGCTTCGATTGCGTCCAGATCGCCGATCTTCTCGCCATCGGTGGCGGCGACGAAGGGCAGCTTCTCGACCAGCTGGGCGCTGGTCGGCGCGATCGCGCTCATGTCGTAAACGACGCCCTGCGACACCAGGATCGGGCTCGGGCCCGCGTTCGTCTGGATGCGGCCCAGGAAAAGCCCGGTCCGCCAGTCATGCGGCAGACAGTCAAGCAAGGCGGTATCCCCCGGCATCATCTTCTCCTATGCACCTGGTTGTTGATTGATAGCGCTACCAACATGGAAGGGCGGTGCAAGTCAAGACCCCCCTGATGAAAATCGCTCGCAGGGGCGGGGCGTCGGGGCTTTGCTGGCCGCGGGCCAGGCGTCATGGCGTGCGCGTGGCACGGCGAATTTCCGGCCTTGCCGCTACGTCAGCCCTTTTCAGTCCCGCCGGGCTGCGGCATAGAAGGGGGACTATGAAGAAGAACCAAGAGAGCGTGCCGGACGCCGGCGCAGAAGCCCTCCAGCCAGAGGATAATGCCCCCGATCTCGCCGATGCGGCGCGCAAGTCGGCCGGAAAGGCCGTGTGGATGGGCACTGCCGTGGGCATCGGCTCGGCCGCGATCGTCGCCGCCCTGCTTTATACCAAGAAGCGCCGCTGAGCCGGTCGGGGCCTGTTCCCGGCCCGGCGGCCACCCGCCAAAAAAAAAGAGGCGGCATGTGCTATGACATGCCGCCCCGGTGCGACCCGCTTGGGGTTCTGTATTTTCCCTGCCTTCGTGACGGGAAGGGAAATATTTATGCGCCCGCGCTGCCGCTCAGATAGCTGATCAGTTCGGGCTTGCTGACCGATATGCTCTTGTCGGCATCGGCAGTGGTGAAGGCGCCGCTGGCCCAGGCAGTGACTTCGGCTGGCGGCAGCGTCTTGCCGGTGGCCTTCATCTCCTGATCCTTGAGGGCCACCATCCAGCGCGAAAACTCGCCCTGGTCCAGCTGTCCGTCCTTGTTCGTGTCATAGGCCGGGAATTCCGACTCGACGATCGCGGCGACCGAATTGGCCGGGTTTGCCGGCTGCGCGGTCGAACTGGCGGGTGCTGCCGGATCGGCCGGCGCGGCCTGCTGCGCCAATGCGGGCGCTGCGACCAGCATGGCGCTCGTCAGAAGCAAGGTGCGGATCATGGCGACATCCTTTATATCATTGAAACGCGCAGGGCCTGCATTGGGCGCCTGCTTTGGCTTCATGCCTTAATTGCCATGACATAATACATGAAGACTAGGAAAAGTTCCTGAACATCGGTTCATCTACGCATTTGGACTTATGAAATGCTTCGGTTCGACTGTCTTTGCTTGGATAATTGCGGCCGGATGATGCGCGGGCGGGGCAGGGGAGCCTCCTCAATTGCCCCAAAGGGCGCGGGCTGCTAGGCGGCGCGGCAATATTCACCCTCCAGCCGCAGGATTCGCCCATGGTCCCCCGCTATTCCCGTCCCGCAATGACCGCCCTCTGGGAGCCGGAAGCCCGCTTCAAGATCTGGTTCGAGATCGAGGCGCACGCGACCGAGAAGCTGGGCGAACTGGGCGTCGTCCCGCCGTCGGCCGCCAAGGCGCTGTGGGACTGGTGGGCCACCAACCCCGCGATCGACGTGCCCGCGATCGACGCGATCGAGGCCGTCACCAAGCATGACGTCATCGCCTTCCTGACCTGGGTTGCCGAACAGGTGGGCGATGAAGCCCGCTTCATGCACCAGGGCATGACCAGCTCCGACGTGCTCGACACCTGCCTTGCCGTGCAGCTGACCCGCGCCGCCGATCTGCTGATCGAGGATCTCGACAAGCTGCTCGACGTCATCAAGCGCCGCGCCTTCGAGCATAAGCTGACCCCGACCATCGGCCGCAGCCACGGCATCCATGCCGAACCGGTCACCTTCGGCCTCAAGATGGCGGAAGCCTATGCCGAATTTTCGCGCTGCAAGACCCGCCTGATCGCGGCCCGCGAGGAAGTCGCCACCTGCGCCATCTCGGGCGCGGTCGGCACCTTCGCCAATATCGACCCGCGCGTCGAGGAACATGTGGCCGAAAAGCTCGGTCTCGCGATCGAGCCGGTCTCGACCCAGGTGATCCCGCGCGATCGCCACGCCATGTTCTTCGCCACCCTGGGCGTCATCGCCAGCTCGATCGAGCGCCTCGCCGTCGAGGTCCGCCACCTGCAGCGCACCGAAGTGCTGGAGGCTGAGGAATATTTCTCGCCCGGCCAGAAGGGCTCGTCGGCCATGCCGCACAAGCGCAACCCGGTCCTCACCGAAAACCTCACCGGCCTCGCCCGCATGGTGCGCAGCTATGCGCTGCCCGCCATGGAAAATGTGGCGCTCTGGCATGAGCGCGACATCTCGCACTCCTCGGTCGAGCGCTATATCGGCCCCGACGCCACCATCACCCTCGACTTCGCGCTCGGCCGCCTGACCGGCGTGATCGACAAGCTGCTCGTCTACCCTGAGCGGATGATGAAGAATCTCGACAAGATGGGCGGCCTCGTCCACTCGCAGCGCGTGCTGCTGGCCCTGACGCAAGCCGGCGTCAGCCGCGAAGACAGCTATCGCTACGTCCAGCGCAACGCGATGAAGGTCTGGGAATCCGACGGCCAGCTCTCGCTGCTCGAACTGCTCAAGGCCGACGAAGATGTCGCCAAGGCATTGAGCGCGCAGGAAATCGAGGACAAGTTCAACCTCGACTATCACTTCAAGCAGGTCGACACCATCTTCGCCCGCGTCTTCGGCGAAGCCTGACCCCGCGCACGGCCAGCACCGCGCGAAAGTCACGAAAGGGGCGCCCGACCACCCGGTCCGGCGCCCTTTTTCGTCCTTGCGAGCATGGCGAAGTCATGACGATAACGGGTTTTGACCGCTGACGACCCAATGCTGCCCGCTCTATCTTCGTCACCCTGAACTTGTTTCAGGGTCCATTCCTCCCAATAGACCAATGGCTTGTTAGGCTTGATAGATGCTGAAACAAGTTCAGCATGACGTAGGTGGAATGGCCGCAACCCACCCTCGATCGCTGTCCACAGAGCCGATCGCTACAAAGCGATCCCCGTAGCGGCCTGTCCGCTTATGGCCGGAAAAGCTGCCCGGCGCGACACGACCAAGAGCGGCTGTAAATTCCTCCCCTGCAAGGGGAGGGGGACCACGAAGTGGTGGAGGGGTGTCACGCTATCGAGAGGGAGATACCCCTCCGTCTGGCCTACGGCCAGCCACCTCCCGTTGCAGGGGAGGATGGTCTAGAAGCGACCACTTGCGGACGTTTATTAATGGTTATCGGGAAGCCAAAGCCTGCCGCTCGTTCAGGCGGCCGACCGACAATCCGATAGCCAATTTTCGTGGCTATATGTCATTATATCGTTGCTGCCACGCTCTTCATTACAAGTATCCTACTTCGCCGAGGATTGCCACTACTAACAAAAGTAGGACCGTGCCAACTCCCGCGCATACCCATCCCCCAATCCAAATGAAGAACCGCTGGCTTCGTTTGGAAGACCGCCACCAGTATACGACTGCGAAGACAGGTAGCCACATCATCAGCGCTGGCAAAAGATAGCTACCGAAGAACATCACTAAACCCATTCCGAGACAGTACGGAAAATCTTGGGGTCATCAAGTGGGCGCATTGGACGTGGGACATTTTCGTCAGTTTACGGCAGCTATCGGTCTTATCCTGTCCGGAAGACGACCTTCCGCTCCCCACCCAAACCTGTCCTACACCCCGCACACCCTGCTACACCGGGCCAAGGCTCTTTCCCATCGTCCGCGCGCCGTCCATCCTCGCAAGAAGATTTCCAACGCGCGCACGAAAATGTCACAATGTGCGGGAAATATGCGAAGTTAAGCGCGGCCGATCCTATTTCCGGCCCTTGTGCTTGGGACGCAGCCGCGGCGCCGCGTCGGACTGGCGGCGCACCAGTTCATAGTCCAACAGCATGTGCGGCGGGCCATCCTCGCTCTGGGCGCGGCGGCCCTTGATATGGCGGACCAGCAGGTCGACCGCCGCCCGCGACATGGCGCTGATCGGCTGGCGGATGGTGGTCAGTTCCGGCCAGATGGTGGTGGCGAGCGAGGTGTCGTCGAAGCCGCAGACGGTAAGGTCGCCCGGCACGTCCAGCCCGTTGCGATGGGCGATCGCGACGGTCGCGGCGGCCATGTCGTCATTGCTGGCGAAGATGGCGGTCGGCGGATTGTCCCGCGCCAATATATGCTCGGCCGCGTCCAGGCCGGATCGGTAGGTGAAGAAGCCCTGTTCCACCAGCGCATCGTCCAGCGCGATGCCGGCTTCGCCCAGCGCGCGGATATAGCCCTGATAACGTTCCTCGCTCGCGCTCAGGTTCGGATGCCCCTTGATGAAGCCGATGCGGTTATGGCCAAGGCCGATCAGGTGCCGGGTCATTTCATAGGCCGCGCCCCGGTCGTCGATGCTGACCGCAGCCAGGCTGGCCGGCGCATGGCCGGTCGCCACCACGACGGCGGGGATGCCCGCCTCACGCAGCGCATCGATCATCGCTTCATGGTCGCACAGCGGCGGCGGCAGCACGACGCCGTCGATCCGGCCGCGCACCAGATGGTCGACCACCGCCTTGATCGCGGTCTGCTCGTCCCATTTCTCGACGACGAGGTCGATGCCGGCGCGGCTCGACTGGTCGAGGCTCCCGACCAGAAATTCCGACAGATAGGATGCCGACGGGTTGGAATAGAGCAGGCCGATCCGCGTCTCGTCGCCGCCCGCCAGGCTGCGCGCGGCGGCGCTGGGGGAGTAGTTGAGCGCGGCGATCGCCGCCTCCACCTTCTCCTTGGTCGCCGCCCGCACCACCTGTTCACCGTTGATCACCCGCGACACCGTCATCGGCGACACGCCGGCATGTTTCGCCACATCGTTGATGGTGGGCGCGTTGCGCTGGCGGCGGGAACTTCTGGCTTCCATCAGGATTTCGGGGCCTTCGACATGGGACTAAACCTCTCTGCTAGCGGGATCATTGCGCAAGCTTAAGTAAAATCTCATTTCGGATGCCCCGGCGCATAGGGGAAGCTCAGCGCCTTGTACCAGTTCAGGTCATGGGCGGGCGCCGCGCTGCCGGCGGGCAGGGGACGGCCGGACACCGACTGGAAATAGGCGATACAGGCGTCGCGCCACCATTGGGCTTCGCGATGCTGGATCGCCAGGAAGGTCTCGACCTGCGCGAAGCGCTCGGCATCGACCTGGGGCTTGAGCTTGGCCCAGTCCCGCTGCATCGCTGCCACCGTTTCGACGCCCCGGTCATAATGGTGGATCAGGCCATCCCACAGCGTCTCGCCCGATTGCAGGCGATAGTCCCAGGGCAGGTGATGGAACCACAGCAGGTCGCGCTCCGGCGTGGTCTTCGGATTGTCCAGCAGCTTGGCCAGCGCCGGCGCATATTGGCCGGTGGCATTGCTGCCCGTCCTGCTCCGGTCAAAGCCGATGCCCTGCCTGTCGGCCTTGTGATAATAGACCGGGTTCCATTCGGGCCGCGCCAGTTCGGACACCCAGGGGGCGGGGCCATAATGATGGCCGGTGCCCATGATATGGGCCAGGCCCAGCGGCGTCATATAATCGACCGCCGCCTCGCGCGATCCCATCATCATCGCGACGATCGGCGTGACCACCTTTGGATCGGGGGAGAAGGTCTGCGCCGCCCATTCGCGCGCGACAGCCTCGGCGGTCAGGTCCGTGTCCCACGCCATGCGGCCGAACGCATACCAGTCTGCCTGGTTGAAGATCGACCCGCTCCAGTCGCGGTCGACGCCGATATTGGCGACCCCGGCAATGCCGGTCAGCTTGTGGCCTTCCAGCGATCCGTCGATCACCTTGGCGACGGTCGATCCCTTGCCTTTGGCCAGCGTGTCGCTCTTCAGCGTCTCCTCGAACAGCGTGCCCAGATAGGTGAGGTGGGTCGACTGGCCCAGATATTCCTTGGTGATCTGGAATTCCATCATCAGCGGCGTCTTGGGCATCGCGCCGAACAGCGGGTGGAAGGGTTCGCGCGGCTGGAAGTCGATCGCGCCATTCTTCACCTGGACGATGACATTGTCGGCGAACTGGCCGTCGAGCGGCTTGAAGTCGCTATAGGCCTGCTTGGCGCGATCGTCGGGATTGTCATGGGCATAGACGAAGGCGCGCCACATCACGATGCCGCCATGCGGCTTGACCGCGGCCGCCAGCATGTTGGCGCCGTCGGCGTGGGTGCGCTTGTAATCCTGCGGGCCGGGCTGGCCCTCGCTGTTCGCCTTCACCAGGAAACCGCCGAAATCGGGGATCGCCTTGTAGATCTCGTCGGCCTTGGCCTTCCACCAGGCGGCAACTGCCGGGTCGAGCGGATCGGCGCTTTTCAGGCCATCCAGTTCCATCGGCGCGGTCCATTTGACCGACAGATAGACCTTGATGCCATAGGGGCGGAACAGGTCGGCCAGCGCCGCTGCCTTGGCGATATAGGCCGCCGTCAGGCTGTCCGACTTGGCATTCACATTATTGAGCACCGTGCCGTTGATGCCCAGCGAGGCATTGGCGCGGGCATAGTCGGTATAGCGCGGCCCCTTATAATCGGGCAGGCGCCACCAGTCCCAGATCGACTGGCCGGCATAGCCGCGCTCCACCGTGCCATCCAGATTGTCCCAATGGTTAAGCAGGCGCAGGCCGATGCGCGGCGCGCTGCGCATATCGATCCGGTCGAGCGCCGCGCCGGTGCGGGCAAGGCGCAGCCAGGCATAGGCGCCGTGCAGCACGCCGACATCGGTTGCGCCGGCAATCACGGTCACCGGCTTGCCCGCGACCGTCATGGTGCGAATCGCATAGCCGTCAGGCCCCAAGCCTTCCATGGGCATTGGCATGGCGTGCGCATGGGCGGCCGAACTCAGCCAGATCGAACCTTGCTGAACCGTTTCCACGCGGGGCGGGGTTGTGCCGGTCAGCCCGGCGATGCCGCGTTGCAATTCCTGTCGGGCGATGGTCAGGGTCGGCGTGCCCATGTCGACAATGCTTTGCGCGTTGGCCCCGATCCGCTGGGCAGTGGCGGCATCGGCCGGCGCATTGCGCAGCCACAGATCATAACCGTCTTCCGCCAGCGCGCGCGGCGCGCCGATCAAAAGGGCGCTGGCCATGATCCAGCAAAACAGGCGCGCAAACATTCGGTCCTCTCCCCCTTGGCCCGCAGGCAATTTTTTGGTGCATTGCCAACGGTGGCATTGACAAGCAGCTCTTGGGTTGTGATGGTAACGCTATCAGTTGATCGGCGGCAAGCAAAAAGGAAAGCCGCGACAAAATTGGAGAGGGGCGTCGTGATCCGGTCAGTTCAGTTTTTGTGCGCAGCATCAGCGCTGTCGCTGGTGATGGCGGCGCCGCTCACGTCCGTTACGGCCGCGCCCGCGACCAGCCAGTCGGCTCGCCCACTCTACAAGGATGCAACCGCTCCGATCGAGGCGCGCGTCGATGATCTTCTGGCGCGCATGACGCTGGATGAAAAGATCGCCCAGATCACCACCGTCTGGACCGACAAGGTGAAGCTGCTGGACGCGCAGGGCGAACTGAACCCCGGCAAGCTCAGCCCGACCTTCCCCAACGGCATCGGTCATTTCACTCGGCCCTCCGACGGCCGCGGCAGCTTCAGCCCGCGCGTCGTGCCCGGCCGCGATCCGCGCCGCACCGTGGCGCTGGTCAACGGCCTGCAGAAATGGGCGATGACGCAGACGCGGCTCGGCATCCCGATCCTGTTCCATGAAGAAGGTCTGCACGGCTATGCCGCCGTCGGCGCCACCAGCTTCCCCCAGTCGATCGCCATGGCGTCGAGCTGGGATCCCGCCATGCTGCGCCAGGTCAATCAGGTGATCGCCCGCGAAATCCGCGCGCGCGGCGTGCCGATGGTGCTCTCGCCCGTGGTCGACATCGCCCGCGACCCGCGCTGGGGCCGGATCGAGGAAACCTATGGCGAGGATCCCTATCTGGTCGGTGAAATGGGCGTTGCTGCGGTCGAGGGGCTTCAAGGCGTTGGCCGATCGCGCACGCTCCAGCCCAATCATGTCTTCGCCACGCTCAAGCATCTGACCGGCCATGGCCAGCCGGAAAGCGGCACCAATATCGGCCCGGCGCCGGTGTCGGAACGCGAACTGCGCGAGAATTTCTTCCCGCCCTTCGAACAGGTGGTGAAACGCACCGGCATCGAGGCGGTGATGGCCAGCTATAACGAGATTGACGGCGTGCCCAGCCATGCCAATCGCTGGCTGCTGGAAAATATCCTGCGGGAAGAATGGGGCTTTCGCGGCGCCGTCGTCTCCGATTATTCGGCCGTCGACCAGTTGATGAGCATCCACCATATCGCCGCCAATCTGGAAGAAGCGGCGATGCGCGCGCTCGATGCCGGCGTCGATGCGGACCTGCCCGAAGGCCTGTCCTACGCCACGCTCGGCAAGCTGGTGCGCGAGGGCAAGGTCAGCGAGGCGAAGGTCGATCTGGCCGTGCGCCGCATGCTGGAGCTGAAGTTCCGCGCCGGCCTGTTCGAAAATCCCTATGCCGACGCCAATGCGGCCGCCGCCATCACCAACAATGAAGAGGCCCGCGCGCTCGCCCGCACCGCGGCACAGCGCTCCATCACCCTGCTCAAGAATGACGGCATGCTGCCGCTGAAGCCCGAAGGCACGATCGCGGTGATCGGCCCCAGCGCGGCGGTCGCGCGGCTGGGCGGCTATTATGGCCAGCCGCCGCACAGCGTCTCGATCCTGGAAGGGATCAAGGCGCGGGTCGGCACCAAGGCGAACATCGTCTTCGCTCAGGGCGTGAAGATCACCGAGGATGACGATTGGTGGGCCGACAGCGTCACCAAGTCGGACCCGGCCGAAAATCGCAAGCTGATCGCCCAGGCGGTCGAGGCGGCGCGCAATGTCGACCGCATCATCCTGACCTTGGGCGACACCGAACAGTCGAGCCGTGAAGGCTGGGCCGACAATCATCTGGGCGACCGCCCCAGCCTCGACCTGGTCGGCGAGCAGCAGGAGCTGTTCGATGCGCTGAAAGCCTTAGGCAAGCCGATCACCGTCGTCCTCATCAACGGCCGCCCGGCCTCCACGGTCAAGGTCAGCGAACAGGCCAACGCCATCCTGGAAGGCTGGTATCTGGGCGAGCAGGGCGGCAATGCCGTGGCCGACATCCTGTTCGGCGACGTCAATCCGGGCGGTAAGCTGCCCGTCACCGTGCCGCGTTCGGCCGGCCAGTTGCCGCTCTTCTACAATATGAAGCCCTCGGCGCGGCGCGGCTATCTGTTTGACACCACCGACCCGCTCTATCCCTTCGGCTTCGGCCTCAGCTACACCAGCTTCAGCCTGTCGGCGCCGCGCCTGTCCGCCACCAAGATCGGCACCGGCGGCAAGACCAGTGTCTCGGTCGATGTCCGCAACACCGGCGCGCGGGAAGGGGACGAGGTCGTCCAGCTCTATATCCGCGACAAGGTCAGCTCGGTCACCCGTCCGGTCAAGGAACTGAAGGGCTTCCAGCGCGTGACGCTGAAACCCGGCGAGAGCCGCTCCGTCACCTTCACCGTCGGTCCCGAAGCGCTGCAGATGTGGAACGACCAGATGCACCGCGTCGTCGAACCCGGCGATTTCGAGATCATGACCGGCAACAGCTCGGTCGCGCTCCAGTCCACCACCCTGACGGTGCAATAAGCCATGATGACGACCCGCTTCGCCCGCCGCCAGGCTCTTGGCCTGCTCGCCTCCACTTCCGCGCTTGCTGCCGCCCCGCTGGCGGCGAAGGGGAAGGGCGGTCCGCTCTACAAGGATGCTTCCGCCCCCATCGACCTGCGCGTGCGCGACCTGCTCGGCCGCATGACCCTGGAGGAAAAGGTCGGTCAGATCATCGCGCTCTGGGCAACCAAGGCCGACATCATGGACGATCTCACCTTCTCGCCGGCCAAGGCGAGCAAGGCCTATCCCGCCAGCTTCGGTCAGATCACCCGCCCGTCCGACCGGCGCGGCGCGCCCAATGGATCGACCCAGGCCGGCGGCGTCGGCGCGCGCTGGCGCACCCCGGCCGACACCGTCGCTTTCATCAACGCCGTCCAGAAATGGGCGGTGGAAGAAACTCGCCTCGGCATCCCGATCCTCTTCCACGAGGAATCGCTCCACGGCTACATGGCGACCGACGCCACCATGTTCCCGATGGCGATCGGTCTTGCCGGCAGTTTCGACCGCCAGCTGATGACCAATGTCCAGTCGGTTATCGCTCGGGAAGTCCGTGCGCGCGGCGTCCATCTCGCCCTTTCGCCGGTGGTCGACATCGCCCGCGACCCGCGCTGGGGCCGGATCGAGGAGACTTTTGGCGAAGACCCCTATCTCTGCGGCGAGATGGGCGTCGCCGCCGTGCTGGGCCTGCAGGGGGAGGGCAAGCAGATCGGCCCGGACAAGGTCATGGCCACGCTCAAGCATATGACCGGTCATGGCCAGCCGCAGGCGGGCGAGAATATCGCGCCCGCGCCGATCAGCGAGCGCGAGCTGCGCGAGAATTTCTTCCCGCCCTTCCGTCAGGTGGTCAAGCGCACCGGCATCGCCGCCGTCATGCCCAGCTATAACGAGATTGACGGCGTCCCCAGCCACCAGAACAAGTGGTTGCTCGGCGATATCCTGCGCGGCGAATGGCATTTCGATGGTGCCGTGGTCAGCGACTATGGCGCCGTCCCCGAACTCGACACCATCCACCATGTCCAGCCCGACCTGGAGGCGACGGCCCGTGCCGCGCTCCGCGCCGGGGTCGATTGCGAGCTGCCCGATGGCCTGGCCTATCGCACGCTCGTGGAGCAGGTCCGCGCCGGAAAAGTGCCCCTTGAGGCCGTCAACCTCGCCTGCACGCGGATGTTGACGCTCAAGTTCCGCGCGGGCCTGTTCGAAAATCCCTGGCCACGCGCCGATTATGATGCGCTCACCGGCAATGCGGAGGCGCGCGCGCTCGCGCTCAAGGCGGCGCACAAGTCGATCGTCTTGCTAAAAAATGACGGCATCCTGCCACTGAAGCCCGGCGCCCATCGCAAGGTAGCGGTTATCGGGCCCAATGCCGCGATCGCGCGGCTGGGCGGCTATTCCTCGATCCCGCGCCAGGCGGTCTCGCTGCTGGATGGGGTGAAGGCGAAGCTCGGCAGCCGGGCGGACATCGTCCATGCCCAAGGCGTCTTCATCACCCAGAGCGAGGACCGCTCGGTGGACGAAGTGCTGCTGGCCGACCCGGCGAAGAACCGCCAGCTGATCGCCGAAGCGGTCGAGGTTGCGAAGACCGCCGACATCATCCTGCTGGCCATAGGCGACACCGAACAGACCAGCCGCGAAGGCTTTGCCAAGAACCATCTGGGCGATCGCACCAGCCTCGATCTGGTCGGCGAGCAGAATGATCTGTTCGCTGCCATGAAGGCGACTGGAAAGCCGGTGGTGGTGTGCGCCATCAACGGCCGCCCGCCCAGCTATCCTGCCGTGGTCGATGGCGCCAATGCGCTGATCGAATGCTGGTATCCGGGGCAGGAGGGCGGCACGGCCATGGCCGACATATTGTTCGGCGACGTCAATCCGGGTGCCAAGCTGCCCGTCACCGTCGCGCGCGACGCCGGCCAGATCCCGATCTTCTACAACCGCAAGCCATCCTCGCGGCGCGGCTATCTCTTCGCCGACGCCAGCCCGCTTTTCCCGTTCGGCTTCGGCCTCAGCTACACCAAATTCGCCTTCGGCCCGCCGCGCCTGTCGGCCAGCCGCATCGGCGTCGGCGGCGACGTGACGGTGGAGGTCGATGTCCGCAATGTCGGCACTGTCGCGGGCGAAGAGGTGGTGCAGCTCTATGTCCATGACCAGACCGCCTCGGTCACGCGCCCGCTTAAGGAGTTGAAGGGCTTCGAGCGGATCGCGCTGGCGCCCGGCGAAAGCCGCACCGTGCGCCTGACCATCGGCCCGGAAGCCTTCGCGCTGTGGAATCTCGACATGCGCGAAGTGGTCGAGCCTGGCCTGTTCGACATCATGGTCGGGCCGGACAGCGCCACGCTTCAGACGGTTATATTGGAGATCGCCTGACGGTATTGGCCTGACCAATATCGTTGAAGGCAATTTGATTATCGCCTATGACCATGATTGGTCATACCAGTTTAGGGGAGCTTCCATGCCCAAGATTACCGGCGCCAAGGTCATTGTCACCTGCCCTGGCCGCAATTTCGTCACCCTCAAGATCGAGACTGAAGAGGGCGTCTATGGTCTGGGCGATGCGACCCTCAACGGCCGCGAACTGTCCGTCGCCTCCTATCTGCAGGACCATGTCATTCCCTGCCTGATCGGTCGGGACGCGCACCAGATCGAGGATATCTGGCAATATCTCTACAAGGGCGCCTATTGGCGCCGCGGCCCGGTGACGATGTCGGCCATCGCCGCCGTCGATACCGCGCTCTGGGACATCAAGGGCAAGATTGCCGGCCTGCCGGTCTATCAGCTGCTCGGTGGCGCCAGCCGGGAAAGCGTCATGGTCTATGGCCATGCCAATGGCACGACGATCGAGGATACGGTCAAGGTCGCGCTGGAATATCAGGCGCAGGGCTACAAGGCGATCCGCATCCAGTGCGGCGTCCCCGGCATGGCGTCGACCTATGGCGTGTCGAAGGACAAATATTTCTACGAACCCGCCGACGCCGACCTGCCGACCGAAAATGTCTGGAACACCAGCAAATATCTGCGCATCGTCCCCGAACTGTTCAAGGCCGCCCGCGAGGCGCTGGGTTGGGACGTGCATCTGCTGCACGACATCCATCACCGCCTGACCCCGATCGAGGCCGGTCGCCTGGGCAAGGATCTGGAACAATATCGCCCCTTCTGGCTGGAAGATGCGACCCCGGCTGAAAATCAGGACGCGTTCAAGCTGATCCGCCAGCACACCACCACGCCGCTGGCCGTGGGCGAGATCTTCAACTCGATCCATGACTGCCGCGAACTGATCCAGAACCAGCTGATCGACTATATCCGCGCCACCGTGGTCCATGCCGGCGGCATCAGCCATCTGCGCAAGATCGCGAACCTCGCCGATCTCTATCAGGTCCGCACCGGCTGCCACGGCGCGACCGACCTGTCGCCGGTCTGCATGGCCGCCGCGCTCCACTTCGACCTGAGCGTCCCGAACTTCGGCGTGCAGGAATATATGCGCCACACGCCGGAAACCGACGCCGTCTTCCCCCATGCCTATACGTTCGAAAACGGCGCGATGCATCCGGGCGACAAGCCGGGCCTGGGCGTCGACATCGACGAGGAACTGGCGGCGAAATATGAATATAATCGCGCCTTCCTGCCGGTGAACCGGCTCGAAGACGGCACCATGTTCAACTGGTGATCGCTTGACCTGCTTTGGCCACTCCACTCCGTCATCCCCGCGAAAGCGGGGATTCATCTCCTGCCATAGCCCCAATCGCGAGGTCCGGAGGTGGATTCCCGCGTTCGCGGGAATGACGAAACATTGTCGGAGTGGCCAATGACCACGATTCCCAAACCGTCCGGAAAGGTCCGCTGGATCGTCTGCGGCCTGCTCTTTGCGGCGGTGGTGCTGAGCTATATCGACCGGCTTGTCCTGCCGACGCTCAAGCCCGATCTTCAGGCCCGCTATGGCTGGAGCGAGAGCGGCTATGCCGATCTCGCCATCTGGTTCCAGGCCGGCTACGGTATCGCCTATGTCGCCTTCGGCCGGCTCATCGACCGGATCGGCGCGCGGGCCGGCTATGCACTGGCGGTCGGCCTGTGGACGGTCGGCCATGTCATGCACATCTTCTTCACCTCGACCGCCGGCATGCTGTTCGCCCGCATTCCGCTGGCGATCGGCGAGGCGGGGACATTCCCGGCGGCGATCGCCGCCACCAATGAATGGTTCCCCAAGAAGGAACGCGCCTTCGCCATCGGCATCTTCAATGCCGGCTCCAATGTCGGCGCGATCCTGACGCCGCTGATTGTCCCGGTCATCGCGGTCACGCTGGGCTGGCGCTGGGCCTTCATCCTCACCGGCCTGCTGACGGTCTTCTGGCTCGCCGCCTGGCTGACCTTCTACCGCCGCCCGCGCGAGAAGAAGGGGTTGAGCGCCGAGGAACTGGCCTGGATCGAGGCGGACCCGCAGGAACCGGCCCGCCCGGTCAAGTGGCGCACCCTGTTCCGTTATCGCCAGACCTGGGCCTATATGACCTCGCGTTTCCTGATCGATCCGGTCTGGTGGACCTTCCTCTTCTGGCTGCCCGATTTCTTCAACAAGCAATATGGCGTGAAGATGCTGGACTTCGGCCCGCCGCTGATCGCCGTCTATCTGCTGGCTGATGTCGGTTCGGTCGCGGGCGGCTGGCTGTCGTCGCGGCTGATGGGCCGGGGCATGGCCATCAACCGCGCCCGCAAGACGGCGATGTTCTGCGCCGGGCTTTGCGCCCTGCCGATCGCCTTTGCCGCACAGGCACCCAATATGTGGATTGCGGTCGGCCTGATCGGCCTCGCCTGTGCCGGGCATCAGGGCTTTTCGGCCAATGTCTATGCCTTGCCGGGCGATCTTTTCCCGCGCTGGATGGCGGGGTCGGTGGTCGGCCTTGGTGGCCTTGCCGGCGCGATCGGCGGCATGCTGATGGCCAAGTTCGCCGGCATCATTCTGGAAACCATCGGCAGCTTCCAGCCGATCTTCATCGTCGCATCCTGTGCCTATCTGCTGGCGCTGCTGGTGCTGCACCTTATCGTCCCGCGCTATACCCCGGTGACCCTTTCGCAAGAGGCTGTCTGATCCCGTGACCCGTCTATCGTCCGCCACGCTCGCCGGCCTGCCCGCCGATATCGTCCGTCCCGGCTATGATCGCGCGGCGGTCCGCCCCGGCGTCGTCCATCTCGGCATCGGCGCCTTCAACCGCGCGCATCAGGCGGTCATCTTCGATGATGCGCTGACTGCCGGCGACCTGCGCTGGGGAGTCATCGCCGCGTCGCTGCGTTCGCCCGGCGTGCGCGACCAGATGATGCCGCAGGATTGCCTCTACACCATGCTGGTGCGCGATGGTTCGGCCGAGCAGGCGCGCATCATCGGCGTGGTGAGCGAGGTATTGGTCGCCCCGGAAGACCCGGCCGCGCTGGTCGCCGCGCTCGCCGCGCCCGATACCCATATCGTCACCCTCACCGTGACCGAGAAGGGCTATAAGCTGGACCCCGCGACCGGCGCCCTGATCGAGGGCGATCCCCAGCTCGCCGCCGACCTTGCCTCGCTCGCCGCGCCGCAGACCGCGCCCGGCTTCCTCGTTGCCGCGCTGGCCGCGCGCCGGGCGGCGGGCCTGCCGCCTTTCACCGCGATCAGCTGCGACAATCTGCCGCACAACGGCACCCGGTTGCGCAACGCCGTGCTGGCGCTCGCTGCCCGGCACGATCCGGCACTGGCCGACTGGATCGCGGCGGAAGGGGCCTTCCCCGAAACCATGGTCGACCGCATCGTCCCCGCCACCACCGACGCCGACATCGCCGCGCTCGCCAACCGGCTGGGGGTGGAAGATCAGGCCATGGTCAAGACCGAACCCTTCCTGCAATGGGTGATCGAGGATAAATTCTGCGGCCCGCGCCCGGATTTCGGCGCGGGGGTTCAGGTCACCGCCGCCGTCGCCCCCTGGGAGGAGGCGAAGCTGCGCCTGCTCAACGGCGCGCATAGCGGCATCGCCTATCTCGGCGGCCTCGCCGGCATCGACCATGTCCATGAAGTGCTGGCGCTGCCCGAAGCCCGGCATTTCGTCGAAACCCTGTGGGACGAGGCGCAGACCACCTTGTCGCCGCCGCCCGAACTGGACGTCGCCGCCTATCGTCGCGAGCTGATGGCGCGCTTCGACAATCCGACCCTGCAGCATCGCACCCGCCAGATCGCGATGGACGGATCGCAAAAGCTGCCGCAGCGCCTGCTCGCCACCATCGCCGCGCGGCTGTCGGCAGGGCAGGGGATCGATGCCCTGTCGCTCGCCGTCGCCGCCTGGGTCCGCTGGCAGGCCGGCGTCGATGACCAGGGCGAAGCCCATGTCGTCGACGATCCGCTCGCCGCCGCCATCGCGGCCCGCCTTGCCGACGCCCCTTCCACCGAGGCTCGGGTCGACGCGATCCTCGCCTTCGATGCCGTGGTGCCCGCCGACCTTGCCGGCAATGCCGCCTTCCGCGCCGCGCTGATCCGCTGGCTCGCCATTCTCGAAGCCGACGGTGCCCGCGCCGCGCTCGCCCAGCTCTGACGGAGCCCCTGATGAAGACCCTGCGCACCATCCTGCTCGCCTCCTGCCTGCTCAGCCCCGCCACGCTGCTGGCCGCGCCGCGCGACAGCGTCTCGATCAGCCGCGACTGGCGCTTCACCAAGGGCGATCCCGCCGGCCTGACCGAGGATCTGCGCTATGATGTACGCCCGCCCATTGAGGATGCCGGCGACGGCAAGGTGGCCGACGCCCGCCCCGACGCAGCGGTGCAGGTGGACGACAGCGGTGCCCGCGTGCTCAAGCCCTGGATATTGCCCAGCGCCAATCCCTTCATCGCCGATCCCGCCAGGCATCACATCCGCCCCGCCGGCAATCCTGGCGGCACCGTCGCCTATGTCCAGCCCGGCTTCGACGACAGCGGCTGGACCCATGTCGACCTGCCGCACGACTGGGCGATCGCCGGCCCCTTCATCAAGGACGGCCCCTATGGCGGCATGGGCCGCCTGCCCAGCTGGGGCATTGGCTGGTATCGCAAGGCGCTGACCATCCCCGCCAGCGACAAGGGCAAGTCGATCTTCCTCGATGTCGAAGGGGCGATGTCCTACGCCACCGTCTGGTTGAATGGAAAGCTCGTCGGCGGCTGGCCCTATGGCTATAACAGCTTCCGCCTCGACCTCACCCCCTATGCGGTGCCGGGCGGCCAGAACCAACTCGTGATCCGCCTCGACAATCCCCAGGCTTCGGCCCGCTGGTATCCGGGCGGCGGCCTCTATCGCGACATCTATCTCACCACCACCAACAAGGTCCATGTCGGCCAGTGGGGCAGCATCGTCCGCACGCCCCAGGTCAGCAAGGCGCAGGCCAGCGTGGACCTCAGCCTCACCCTCGACAATGACGGCGACACCCCGGCGCAGGTCGAGGTCGCGACCGCCCTCTATGCGATCGACGCGACTGGCAAGCGCATCGGCCGCCCCGTCGCCAGCATCGCCCGCCAGTCCACCAGCATCGCCCCCCATGGCAAGGCGGAGCTGAAGGGCAGCACGATCCTCAGCAACCCGCGCCTCTGGGGGCCGCCGCCCACGCAAGCGCCCAACCGCTATGTCGCCGTCTCCACCGTGACCCAGGGCGGCAAGCTGATCGACAGCTATGAAACCCGCTTCGGCGTGCGCGACATCAAGTTCGATCCCGACAAGGGCGTGATCGTCAATGGCGAGCAGATCCCGCTGCGCGGCGTCAACAATCATCATGACCTGGGCGCGCTCGGCGCCGCCTTCAACGCCCGCGCGGCCGAGCGCCAGCTCGAAATCCTGCGCGACATGGGCACCAACGCCGTGCGCATGAGCCACAACCCGCCCGCGCCCGAACTGCTCGAACTCACCGACCGCATGGGCTTCCTGGTGATGGACGAGGTGTTCGACAGCTGGGAGAAGAAGAAGACCCCGCACGATTTCCATCTGATCTTCCCGGATTGGCATGAGGCCGACGCCCGCGCCATGCTGCGCCGCGATCGCAACCATCCCTCGATCATCATCTGGAGCATCGGCAACGAGGTCGGCGAACAATATGATGGCGAGGCGGGCGCCAAGATCGGCCGCGAACTGGTCGCCATCGCCCATCAGGAAGACCCGACCCGTCCCGCCACCAGTGCGATGAACTATGCCAAGGCGGACATGCTGCTGCCGACCACCGTGGACGTCATCAGCCTCAATTATCAGGGCGCCGGCATTCGCGGCATCGTGGGCCAATATCCCGCCTTCCGCGCGAAATTCCCGGACAAGGTCATCCTGTCCACCGAAAGCGCCTCGGCCCTTTCCAGTCGCGGCGAATATATGTTCCCGGTCGCCGGCGCGATCAGCGGCCCGGTCCGTCCCTGGTCCGGCGGCAATCCCGACACGCATCAGGTCTCCGCCTATGAGATGCACGCCGCCGATTTCGGCTCCTCGCCCGACCGGGTCTGGGCCGCCGATGACCAGAATCCCTATGTCGCGGGCGAGTTCGTCTGGACCGGCTTCGACTATCTGGGTGAACCGACCCCCTATTACACGTCGCGCAGCAGCTATTCCGGCATCCTCGATCTCGCCGGTTTCCCCAAGGATCGCTTCTGGCTCTACCAGGCGCGCTGGCGGCCCGACCTCAAATTCGCGCATATCCTGCCGCACTGGACCTGGCCCGACCGCGTCGGCCAGATCACGCCGGTTCATGTCTTCTCCTCGGCCGACGAGGCGGAACTGTTCGTCAACGGCAAGTCGCAGGGCAAGGTCAAGAAGCGCGATTATGAATATCGCTTCCGCTGGGACTATGTCGTTTATGAACCGGGCGAGGTGAAGGTCGTCACCTGGAAGAAGGGCCAGCCCTGGGCAACCGAGACGATCCGCACCGTGGGCGAGGCGGCCAAGCTGTCGCTGACCGCCGATCGCAGTGCCATCGCCGATGACGGCCGGGACCTCAGTTTCGTGACGCTCAAGGTCCTCGATAAGGACGGCAATGTCGTTCCCGCCGCCAAGCAGGACATCCGCTTCTCGATCGAGGGGCCGGGCGAGATCATTGCCACAGACAATGGCGACCCGACCGATCTGACCGCCTTTCCGTCGCATGATCGCAAGGCTTTCAATGGCCTGGCGCTGGTGATCGTGAAGGCAAAACCGGGCGAGAAGGGGCGGGTAACCGTCCGCGCCAGCGCACCGGGCCTGACCGCGGCGCAGGCCGTCATCAGCACAAATGCCACAGTCCGCTGAAAATTAATAACGTTACCATTTTCGCCCGTCCCATATCTTGACAATTGGGACGGGCACTTTATTGGTCTGCATCTGATAGCGCTACCAGATACGCCCACCGGATAGTCGGGGGCAGCGCTCGGGGAGAGGTTGTATGAACGTTTCACGCTACCATAATATCCGTGCGGCCCTGTTCGCCGCATCCGCCTTCGGCGCGCTGGGCCTGGCCCAGGCAGCCGCCGCGCAGGATGCCGCCGCACCGGCCGAAGCCGCTGCCGCGCCGCAGGACAGCGAAACCGCCGACATCGTCGTCACCGGTATCCGCGCCTCGCTGGAAAGCGCCACCAACGCCAAGAAGAATGCGGTTGCCTTCGGCGACTCCATCTTCGCGGAAGATATCGGCAAGCTGCCCGCCACCAACCTCGCTGAAACGCTGAACCGCATGCCCGGCGTGCGCCTCAACCGTGACATCAACGGCGAAGGCACCCAGGTCGCGATCCGCGGCCTTGGCCCCAGCTTCACCCGCGTGCTGCTCAACGGTTCGCAGCTTCAGGTTGCATCGGATGGCGGCACCAACGGCGGCAGCGCCAACCGCGAAGTCGATCTCGACTTCTTCCCGTCGGAACTCTTCACCCGCCTCGATCTCGCCAAGAGCCCGTCGCCCTCGACGCTCGAAGGCGGCATCGCCGGCACCGTCAACCTGCGCAATGCCCGTCCCTTCGACAAGGAAGGCACCCATGTCACCGTCGTGGCGCAGGGCCAATATACCGACAATAACGACAAGTTCAGCCCGCGCGGCGCGATCGTCGCCAGCCACACCACCGACACGTTCGGCATCCTTGTCGGCGTTGCCGGCGTGAAGACCAAGACCCGCGTCGATGGCTTTGAATCGGTCGGCTGGACCGATGGTAACCTGGGCACCGGCGACGCCGGCGGCAATAATTTCTCCTGGGCTTCGGTCGTTCCCAACAATACCGGCCATGGCCTGGTTGCCGGCGAGCCGGTCGATGTCGTCGCCACTTCGGGCCTGACCCGCGACCAGCTCAGCACCGCGCTGATCCCGCGTCTCGGCCGCAAGAGCCTGACCGAAGGCGATCGCTCGCGCATCTCGGCGCTGGCCTCGCTCGAATGGCGCCCGTCGGACGAGCTGCATTTCGCCCTGGACGGCATCTGGGCCAAGTCCAAGCGTGATTACAGCAAGGTCAACATGAACTGGCAGGTCCGCAACTCGGGGCCGGGCACCAGCGCCCAGTCGACCGGTGGTATGGTGCCGATCGACCTGACCGTCGATGACAATGGCGTCGTCACCAGCGGCACCTTCGCCAACTCCTCCTATTTCCTCGAAGCCAGCCTGTTCAAGCAGACGACCAAATTCTGGAACGTCAACCCGAGCGTCAGCTGGCAGCCGACCGAGGATCTGAAAGTCGACCTCAGCGCCAACTGGTCGAAGAGCCGCTTCTTCCGCGAACAGCCGACCTGGGCGTTCCAGACCACGCCGCAGTCGGGCGTCGAAACCTATTATGACAATACCGGTGGCGACTATCCGTCGATCACCAGCAATCTCGACCTCAACGATCCGAACAACGGCAGCTGGCAATGGTATCGCCAGAATATCCAGCTGGTCCGTCGCAAGACCGAGACCAAGGGCGCGCATCTCGACGTGACCTATGGCGATGACATGTTCAACGTGAAGGTCGGCGGCGCCTATGATCAGGCGACCCGTTCGATCCGCGCCTATGACAACAGCACCGCCTATCAGCTGTCGGTCTGCGGCACTGGCTGCACCGGCGCCACCGGCACCGTGCCGACCAGCGCCATCGCTCAGTATCTGCGCAGCTCCTCGACCGCCGGCTTCATCGTGCCGGACTTCGATGCGCTCAAGCAGGCCACCAACTATGCCAGCTATCGCGACAGCGCGCCCGAAGCACGCGGTGCCGTCACTGGCGGTGCGACCGGCGACATGGATGAAAAGGTCTGGGGTGCCTATTTCGAACTGAACGGCGTCACCACCATTGCCGGCCGCGACCTGCACATCAACACCGGCATGCGCTACGCCCACACCGACCAGCTGGTCGTCGGGCCGAGCCAGGTCGGCACGGAGATCGTCGACATCACCTCGTCCTCGACCTACGAGAATTTCCTGCCGTCGATCAACCTGACCTATGATGTCGCCGACAATGTGAAGCTGCGTGCCTCGGCCTCGCGGACGATGACCCGCCCGGATGCCGGCGCGATCCTGCCGGGCATCACCTTCTCCGATCCTTCGGCGCTGACCGCCACGGCGGGCAACCCGAACCTCAAGCCCTACACCTCGGACAATTATGATCTGGGCGGCGAAATCTACACCGGCGGCATCGGTTATGTCGGCGTGTCGCTGTTCATGAAGAATATCCAGGGCTTCACCGTCACCACCTCCGAACAGGTTGCCTTCGGGTCGCTCAACATTCCGTTCGACAGCCTGATCTCGACGCAGCAGAACGCCCTCAACGACCGGTCGCTCCAGACCGGCATCCCGGTCGCTCAGCTGCCGATCACCGTGAACCGCCCGGTCAACCTGCGCGATCTCAAGATCAAGGGTATCGAAGCGACCTGGGTGCAGCCGCTCGACTTCCTGGTGAAGGGCCTCGGCTTCTCGGCCAACGGCACCTATCTCAAGCAGTCCTCCTCGTCGGGTCTGGTTGCGACCGGCGTGTCGCCCTGGAGCTACAACCTGCAGGGCTTCTATGAAAATGGCGGTCTGTCGGTCAGCGTGAACTATGTCTGGAATGACGAGGCGATCGCCGTGAACGGTCCGCAGAACGGCATCAACGGCGCCGACCTCAAGTCCGACGCCCGTGGCCAGCTCGACATGTCGGCCGGCTATCAGCTGCCCTTCTTCAACAAGGCGCTGCGCCTGACGCTCGATGTGCTGAACATCACCGACGAGCCGATCCGCACCACCTTCGAATATTCGAACGCGGCCTATTCGGTCTATTATCCCGGCCGCACCGTGCTGGCTGGTATCCGGGCCAACTTCTGATCCTCCCCCAGGGATGCACTGACAGGGCCGGCGGCAACGCCGGCCCTTTTTCTTGGAAGTGGTTGGGACCGCGGCTCGGCATAGGGCAGGGGCCTTCCAATGTTGGAGGATATTTGGTCTACCCTTGGCCATGAACCCGTCTTCGCGGACGCCTTTGCCATGACCTCGTCGTGACCCGGTCGTCGCGTCCCTGTCGCCTCATGGGCGCGTCACTGGCGCGTGGCTATGACCCTGGTGTCGCGTCACCGGCGCGTTGCAGGTCGCGGCCGGCCCGGAAAGGCGCGGAAATGCGTCAACGCCTGCCGCACGACACTGTGAACTTCGATTCAGTGACCCTCATATGCCCATTTTGGGGGACGCGTCGCCCGCCATCCCCGACCGAAAGGAAGCCGATGATCCGTCCCTTGCTCGCCAGCCTGCCGCTGGCCCTGCTGCTGTCCCAGCCCGTCACGGCAAAGACCTGCACGCCGACCTGGGTATCGGGCTGGGCCTCCTCGCAATTCCGCCCGACCGGCGACGCGGCACTGCCCGCCGGCACGCTCAAGGACCAGTCGCTGCGCCAGATCGTCCGCCCTTCGATCGCCGGGGAACGGCTGCGCGTGCGCATCTCCAACCTTGCCGGCACCGCGCCGCTCCATATCGCCGGTGTCAGCATCGCCCGCGCGCCCGCCAGCACATCGCCGGCGATCGATCCCGGCACGCTCATTTCGCTGCGCTTCGATGGCAGCCCGGATCTGATCGTGCCCGCGGGCGCCGACTATCTCTCCGACCCGGTATCGCTGCCGGTTGCCGCGCTCGACACGATCGCTGTCACCATCCGCTATCAGGGCGAACCGGAACAGACTTCGCATCCCGGCTCGCGCGCCACTTCCTGGCATCTGCCCGGCGATCATCTGACCGACACGGCGATGGCGGGCGCCGCCTCGTTCGACCATTGGTTCAATCTCGCCGCGCTGGAGGTCGAGCGCTGCGCGCCCGCACGGCTGGTCGTGGCGCTCGGCGACTCCATCACCGATGGCAAGGGATCGACCACCAACGGCAATGATCGCTGGACCGACCGGCTCGCACAGCGGTTGCAGGCGGACCCCAAGCGCCGCGACATCGCCGTCGTCAATCAGGGGATCGGCGGCAACCGCCTGCTGAACGACGGACTTGGCCCCAATGCGCTGGCCCGGCTCGACCGTGATGTGCTGGCCCAGCCCGGCGTCACCCATCTGCTGCTGCTGGAAGGCGTCAATGATCTTGGCACGCTGACCCGCGACGCGCCCGTCAGTGGCGAGGATCACAAGGCCCATGTCGCCCGCATCATCGGCGCCTATCGCCAGATCATCGCCCGCGCCCATGCGCGCGGGATCAAGGTGATCGGCGCCACCATCATGCCCTTTGTCGGCAATGATTATTATCATGCCGATGCGCAGAATGAGGCGGACCGGCAGGCGGTCAATGCCTGGATACGCACGCCGGGCCATTTCGACGGGCTGGTCGATTTCGACCGGGCGACCCGCGATCCCGCGCGGCCGGACCGGCTGCTGCCCGCTTATGATGGCGGCGATGCGCTCCATCCCAATCCGGCCGGCTATCGCGCCATGGGTGACGCTGTGCCGCTGATCCTGTTTGATTAACACGCCTTAACCGCGTGATGGCCATCACGCCGTTAATACGTAAAATCCGCTACGTCCCCCGTGAAAGGGGGCGGGTGTGATCGACAAGGGGCCTAGGAAATATCGTCTGCAGGACTTTGCCAATGCAGAGGCCGACGTCGCCTTTCGCAGCGATCAGGACGTGCTCGACATCTGGCGGACGACCACCGACTATCAGCGCCTGACCCCGCATCAGAAGGCGGCGCGGGCCGAGCTTCAGCGGCGCGGCATCCGGGTGGAGGGGCCGTCGGTCCCGCGTTAACGGCGCGGTCGCTTGCTGCCGGACTCCAGCACCGTTTCCATCGCCACGAAGGTCGATGTGCTGGCGACATGGGGCAGGGCGGAAATCTTCTCGCCCAGCACCATGCGATAGCGGCGAATGTCGGACGTGCGGACCTTGAGCAGATAGTCGAAATTGCTCGCCAGCATATGGCATTCCTCGACCTCCGGGATGCGCCTTACCGCCGCATTGAACTCCCGCAGCGCGCTCTCCCGCGTGTCGCTCAGCTTCACCTCGGTAAAGGCGACATGGTCCATCCCCAGCTTGGCCGGATCGACGATCGCGCGAAAGCCGCGAATGACGCCGCTCTCCTGCAACCGCTTCAACCGCACCTGGCAGGGTGTCTTGGACAGGCCGACGCTGGCGGCCAGATCGGTCACGGTCATGCGGCCATCCTCGACCAGCGCGGCGATGATACGCCGGTCGAACTCATCCATTTCGACCATAGCGGGCTTGTTGCTCATGCAATTTGCCTATCATGCTGCCATTAATAAGTCACTTTGGCATTTGTCGGGGCATTCATAAGACGGAATGAAATGTGCCAATCGGATATTCTGGTCGCATGACCGACCAGCATCCCTTTGCCGCCTTCGCCCCCGCCATCCGCGACCAGTCGCCGCTGCGCCAGGCGATCACCGCCGCCTATCGCCGGGACGAGGCCGAGTGCCTTGCCCCGCTGCTCGACGCGGCGACCCTGCCCGATGCAACCCGCGCCGCCGTGGCGGACACGGCGCGCCATCTGGTCACCACCCTGCGCGCCAATCACAAGGGCACCGGGGTCGAAGGGCTGGTCCAGGAATATTCGCTCTCCAGTCAGGAGGGCGTGGCGCTGATGTGCCTCGCCGAAGCACTGCTGCGCATACCCGACAATGACACGCGCGATGCCCTGATTCGCGACAAGATCGCCGACGGCGACTGGAGTTCGCATCTGGGCGGCGGCAAGTCGCTGTTCGTCAATGCCGCGACCTGGGGCCTGGTCGTCACCGGCAAGCTGGTCGGCAGCGTCGATGATCGCGGTCTGGCGGCGGCGCTCGCTCGTCTGGTCGCCCGCGCCGGCGAACCGGTGATCCGGCGCGGCGTCGACCTTGCCATGCGGATGATGGGCGAACAGTTCGTCACCGGCGAGACGATCAAGGAAGCGGTCAAGCGCGCCAAGGAGCTGGAGGCCAAGGGCTTCGCCTACAGCTATGACATGCTGGGCGAGGCGGCGACCACCGCCGCCGACGCCGCGCGCTATTATGCCGATTATGAAAAGGCGATCCACGCCATCGGCAAGGCGTCGGCCGGGCGCGGCATCTATGCCGGCCCCGGCATCTCGATCAAGCTGTCGGCGCTCCACCCGCGCTATGTCCGGGCGCAGGCCGACCGGGTGATAGGCGAATTGCTGCCGGCGGTGAAGCAACTTGCGCTGCTCTCGAAGCGCTACGACATCGGCCTCAACATCGACGCGGAGGAGGCCGACCGGCTCGAACTCTCGCTCGACCTGCTCGAAAGCCTGGCGCTCGATCCCGACCTTGCCGGCTGGGATGGCCTGGGCTTCGTCGTCCAGGGCTATGGCAAGCGCTGCCCCTTCGTCATCGACTGGATCATCGATCTCGCTGGCCGCGCCAATCGCCGGATGATGGTGCGCCTGGTCAAGGGCGCCTATTGGGATGCGGAGATCAAGCGCGCGCAGGTCGATGGCCTCGCCGATTTCCCGGTCTATACCCGCAAGGTCCATACCGACGTCGCCTATGTCGCCTGCGCCAGGAAGTTGCTGGCCGCGCCCGACGCCGTCTTCCCGCAATTCGCGACCCATAATGCCCAGACGCTCGCCACCATCTACCAGATGGCCGGGCCGGACTTCGCGATCGGCAAATATGAGTTTCAGTGCCTGCACGGCATGGGCGAGCCGCTCTATGAACAGGTCGTCGGCAAGGACAAGCTGGACCGTCCGTGCCGCATCTATGCGCCGGTCGGCACGCATGAGACCTTGCTCGCCTATCTGGTTCGCCGCCTGCTGGAAAATGGCGCGAACAGCAGCTTCGTCAACCGCATCGCCGATCCCGATGTCTCGATCGAGGAGATGATCGCCGACCCGGTCGAGATCGTTCGCGCCATGCCGCATCCCGGCGCCCGGCATGACCAGATCGCCGCGCCCGCCGGCCTCTATCCCGATCGCCGCAATTCCGATGGCATCGATCTCAGCGATGAAGGCGCGCTTGCCGCGCTGGCACAGGCGCTCCAGCACAGCGCCACCATCGCCTGGACCGCCGCGCCCGAGGGCGGGGAAGGGGAAGCGCGCCCGGTCTGCAACCCCGCCGACCATCGCGACATTGTCGGCACCGTCTGGGAAGCGAGCGCGGATCATGCTCGCGCCGCCGCGATCCGCGCCGCCAACGCCTGCTGGCCCAACACGCCCGTCGCCGATCGCGCCGGCATGCTGGATCGGGCGGCCGACGCGATGCAGGACCGGATGCCGGTGCTGCTGGGCCTCATCATGCGCGAAGCGGGCAAGTCGCTGCCCAACGCCATTGCCGAAGTGCGCGAGGCGATCGACTTCCTGCGCTATTATGCGGCGCAGGCGCGCACCACCTTTGCCCCGGACCAGGCGCCGCTGGGACCGCTTGTCTGCATCAGCCCCTGGAACTTCCCGCTCGCCATCTTCACCGGACAGGTCGCGGCCGCATTGGTCGCGGGCAATCCGGTGCTGGCCAAGCCCGCCGAGGAAACCCCGCTGATCGCCGCCGAAGCCGTGCGCCTGCTGCATGAAGCCGGCGTGCCCGGCGATGCGCTGCAACTGCTGCCCGGCGACGGCCGGATCGGCGCCACGCTGGTCGCCGCGCCGGAAACGGCGGGCGTCATGTTCACCGGCTCGACCGAGGTTGCTCGCCTCATCCAGCGCCAGCTCGCCACCCGCCTGTCGCCCGCCGGCAAGCCGATCCCGCTGATCGCCGAGACCGGCGGCCAGAATGCGATGATCGTCGACAGTTCGGCGCTGGCGGAACAGGTGGTGGCCGACGTCATCGCCTCCGCCTTCGACAGCGCCGGCCAGCGCTGTTCGGCGCTGCGCATATTGTGCCTGCAGGAAGATGTCGCCGATCGCACCCTCACCATGCTGAAGGGCGCGCTCAGGGAATTGCGCATCGGCCGCACCGATCGGCTCGCGGTAGACACCGGCCCGGTCATCACGGCCGAGGCGAAGGCGGGCATCGAACAGCATATTGCCGCGATGCGCGCGCTCGGCCGCAAGGTCGAGCAGCAGGAACTGCCCGAAGAGGCGGCGCACGGCACCTTCGTCGCGCCGACCATCATCGAACTGGACAGCATCGCCGACCTCAGCCGCGAGATATTCGGCCCGGTGCTGCACGTCATCCGCTTCCGTCGCGAGCGGATGGATGCGCTGGTCGATGCGATCAACGCCACCGGCTATGGCCTGACCTTCGGCCTGCACACCCGCCTTGACGAGACGGTGGCCCGCGTCACCGCGCGGGTGAAGGCCGGCAATATCTATGTGAACCGCAACGTCATCGGCGCGATCGTCGGGGTTCAGCCGTTCGGCGGGCGCGGCCTGTCGGGCACCGGACCCAAGGCGGGCGGGCCGCTCTATCTCGGCCGCCTGACCCGCACCGCGCCGGTCTTTGCCGAGCGGGTCGGCTATCTCGCCTCGCCGATCCATGATTTCGTCAGCTGGCTGGAAGCGCAGGACGATCATGAGGCGGCGGCGGTCGCGCGCCATTATGGCGATGCGTCGGCGCTCGGCGTCGAACTGGCGCTGCCCGGTCCGGTCGGTGAAACCAATCTCTATGCGCTGCATTCGCGCGGCCTGCTGCTGCTACGTCCGGGCACGCGGCGCGGCCTGCTCGCCCAGATGGCCGCCGTGCTCGCGACCGGCAATCGCGCTGTGATCGAAGGGGCGCCGCTGCCACAGGGCCTGCCCGCCAGCGTCGCCGCCCATTTCCTCGCCCAGCCGGATGCGCCCTTCGCCGCGATGCTGGTGGAGGGGGATGCCGACCAGATCCTCGCCGCTACCCAGGCGGTGGCCGAACTGGATGGGCCGATCGTCACTGTTCATGCAGCGGCGCCGGGCGACGAGCGCGCCTGGCATCTCGACTGGCTGTTGGAGGAGGTATCGACTTCCATCAACACGACCGCCGCGGGCGGCAATGCCAGCCTGATGATGATCGGCTGATAATGAAAAGGGCGGCCTGCACGGGCCGCCCTTTTTCTTTGTGACAGGTTGCCGTGCGTCAGGCGATGCTGAGGCGCACGTCGATATTGCCGCGCGCGGCGTGCGAATAGGGGCAGATCGTGTCCGCTTCGGCGACCAGCGCCTCGGCCGCAGCCTTGTCGACGCCCGGCAGGCTGATCTCCAGCGCGACGTCCAGGCCAAAGCCCTTGTCGCTGCGCGGGCCGATGCCGACCGTGGCGGTGACGCTGGTGTCGGCGGGCACGCGGGGCAGGTCCTTGTCTTGGCTGGCGGCGAACTTCATCGCGCCCAGGAAGCAGGCGGCATAGCCCGACGCGAACAGTTGTTCGGGATTATTGCCCTGGCCATTGCCGCCCAGTTCCTTGGGCGTGCCCAGCGTCACCGCGAAGCTGCCATCGGTGGTTGCGGCCTTGCCATCACGGCCGCCGGTTGCGGTGGCGCTGGTGGAATAGAGGATCTTGCTGCTCATCGATCGGTCCTTTCATTTAATCATCTACGATTAAATCGCGTACGATCTATATGTGCCTACCGATGGGAGTCGTCAACCCTTGCGATCATATCGCGTGCGATTTATATTTGGGGGTGAGGAGTATCGCCATGACAACCCCCGCCATGACTACCCAAAATACCGCGCGCGGCGCGCTCGACGATTTTCTCTGCTTCGGCGTCTATTCGACCGGGCTTGTCTTCAACCGGCTCTACAAGCCGCTGCTCGACCGCTACGGCCTCACCTATCCCCAATATCTGGTGATGGTGGCGCTGGCCCGGCGCGACGACCAGACGGTCGGCGAACTGGGCGGTCAACTCTTCCTCGAATCCAATACGCTGACCCCGCTGATCAAGCGGCTGGAGGCGGCGGGCCTCGTCACCCGCCAGCGCGACACCACCGATGAACGGGTGGTGCGGGTCCGCCTGACGGAGCGAGGGCAGTCGGTGGCGCAGGACGTCTCAACCTGCGTCCCCGCCGAACTGATGGAGGCCGTCGGCATCTCGATCGAGGAAATCGCCGCGCTCAACCAGTCGCTGGTGACGCTGCGGGAGAAGCTGCAGCGCGCGGCCTGACCGTCCCGTCATTCACATGGCTCCAGATGCGCGAGATCACGACCGATCCTTCGCCCACGGCCGAAGCGACGCGCTTCACTGATCCAGCGCGCACGTCGCCGACCGCGAAGATGCCGGCGCGGGAGGTTTCATATGGGGAGGGGGCCTCGACCGCATCGCCAGTCAGCACGAACCCCTTGTCGTCGAGCGCCACCAGTCCCGACAGCCAGCCGGTATTGGGCGCCGCGCCGACCATGATGAACAGGGCGCAGCAGGCGATCTCGCGCGCGCTGCCGTCGGCGTGACGGATGCTCACCGCATCGAGCTGCGCATCGCCATGCAGACTGTCAATTTCGGTGTGATAATGGATGGTGATCGCCGGGTCGGCCTCCAGCCGGCTCGACAGGTAGCTGGACATCGACAAGGCGAGCGAAGGCCCGCGCACCAGCAGATGGACATGGCGCGCGCTGCGGCTGAGGAACATCGCCGCCTGGCCGGCGCTGTTGCCGCCGCCGACCACGACGGCTTCGGCCTGCCGGCAATAGCGGGCCTCATTCTCGGTCGCGGCATAATAGATGCCGGTGCCCTCCAGTTCGGCGAGCCGCGCGATCGGCGGGCGGCGATATTCCACGCCGGTCGCGACCAGCACCGCGCGGGCGCAGATGCGCTGGCCATTGTCGAACACGCCGCAATAATGGCCGTCGCCGGTTTCCTCCAGCGCCGTCACCCGGCGGGGCATCAGGAAGCGGGTGCCGAATTTCATCGCCTGCACCTCGCCGCGCCAGACCAGGTCGGCGCCGGAAATGCCGGTGGGAAAGCCCATATAATTTTCGATCCGGCTCGACGTGCCGGCCTGGCCGCCGATCGCGATATCCTCGACCACCAGCGCGTTCAGCCCTTCGGCCCCGGCATAGACGGCTGCCGCCACGCCGGCCGGCCCGCCTCCCACGATCAGCAGGTCGACCGTCTCATTCTCGGTAAAGCCGCGATCGAGGCCGAACAGCCGGGCGACCTTCTCGGGTGTGGGATCGGCAACGACATTGTCGCGACCGAAGATCACGGCAGGCTGGTCCGCCTGCGCCCCGCAACTGGCCGCCACCCGCCGGGCATCGTCGCTGCCCAGGGTGTGCGATGTGTAGGGCAGGCGGTTGCGGCTGGCGAATTCGGCGATGTAGCGCACCGCCCGGTCTTCATCCTCGCCGATCAGCACCAGGGTGCTGTCGCCCATGTCGAGCTGCCGCCGGCGTCGCGCCGCCAGCACGGTGATGATGATATCCGACATTTCCGGGATCGCCGCCATCAGCCGCAGCATCGTCGGGCGTGGCACTTCCAGCACGCGGGTGTCGCGCACCGCCCGCATCGGGATCGACCAGCTGCCGCCGCTCAGGAAGGAAATCTCGCCCATGAACTGGGTCGGTCCGATCGTGGAGGGGACATGCCGTTCCTCGCCGAACGGATTGACCACCTCGATCTCGCCATCCTCGACATAGATGAAGCGGTCGACCGGGTCGCCGGGCCGGACGATATAGGTGCCGGCGGGATAGATGGCCTCGCTGCCCTCGGCCCGCAGCGCCGCGACATGCTCGGCCGTCAGCGGCACACGCTGCATTTCCCGCAGATCGCGCCCGATCGTTTCCATCGCCGGCCTCCCGCCACTAAAGCTGGCAGGATAATGACCCGAGCGCAGGCGCGCGGCAATGGTGGTTGGCGCGTCAGGCGGACGCAAAGATGCGTATGTCCCCGAAGGGAAAATTCACGCTAAATTTTGGAAATAAAGTGGTCGGGGAAAGAGGATTCGAACCTCCGGCCCCTGCCTCCCGAAGACAGTGCTCTACCAGGCTGAGCTATTCCCCGACCGATGCCGAAGCCGCTTTTGGGGCGGCCCCGTAAGGCAGGAGTGCGCCTATAGAGAGGGGTTTGAGGGCTGGCAAGCCACCTGATGCGCTTTTTTGAAAATTCTACAAAAGACCCGCATCGCGGAAGCTGAAACAGCCGTTCGGCGTGTCGATCCGATGATCGGCCAGATGGATGTCGAGCGCCCGCAGCCGGCGGTGCAGGCTGCGGGTCAGGGCGATGTCGACCGGCTGCGGCGCCGCACTGTGCCGCCGCTGGTGCAGGATGACCCGTTGCGCATCGCTGGCCAGCAGATGAGCCACCAGGCAGGGCCAGTTGCCATCGGGGTGCAGCCGGTCGCGCGGCTGGCCGTCCTCGTCGAGAATCACCAATGTCAGCATTGCACCCCCTGGGCATGCAGCCTGTCAGCAATAGGCGGGGAGTGGAGACGCGGAATGATCCGTAGTGGCGGAACGGAGCGGGCCGGACTGGCAGTCGCATCCGTTATGGCGCGACCTTTGGTCGGGACAGCGGGGCAGGGGGGATGCTACATGGACGGGACGTCCAGATTCACTCCCATCCCAGGATCATCATCTTGCACGCCATGTCGCCGCAGCCGCCCCATTATGAAGAGCAATATCTTGACCTGATGCGCCATATCTGGCGCCATGGTGACGAGCGGATTGATCGCACCGGTGTCGGCACCCGTTCGATCCTGGGCGCGACGCTGCGATTCTCGCTGGCCGACGCTGCTGTGCCGCTGCTGACCACCAAGCGGGTCTATTGGAAGGTCGCCGCGCGCGAGATGCTGTGGTTCCTGACCGGCGACACCAATATCCGCGAGTTGGTGAAGCAGAATGTCCATATCTGGACCGACTGGCCGCTCGACAGTTACCGCAAGGCGACCGGAGAGGATATCGACCGCGACGCGTTCGAGGCGCGAATCATCGAGGATGAAGCCTTTGCCCGGCAATGGGGCGATCTCGGCCCGGTCTATGGCGCCCAATGGGTGAACTGGCCGCGCTATGAGCCGGCCGGCGACGGCCTGTTCCGCCGGGCGGCGCAGGGCCACAACCAGATCGCCGCGCTGGTGGATGCGATTCGCACCAACCCCGGTTCGCGCCGCCTGCTCTTCACCGGCTGGAATGTCGCGGAAGTCGCGCAGATGGCATTGCCGCCCTGCCATATGACCTATCAGTTTCAGGTGTCGGACGGCCGCCTCAACGGTCTGCTTTTCCAGCGCAGCTGCGATCTGGGATTGGGCTTTGCGTTCAACATCTTCGGCCTGTCGATGATCACCCGGATGCTGGCCCAGCAATGCGATCTGGAGCCAGGCGAGGTGGTCTGGCAGGGCGGCGACGTCCATCTCTACCTCAACCATGCCGATCTGGTGGAGGAGCAGATCAGCCGCACCCCGGCTGGCGCGCCGAAGCTGCGGATCAATCGACGGCCTTCGAGCATTTTCGACTATAAGATCGAGGATTTCGAGGTGCAGGATTATGCGCCGCAGGCCCATATTTCCGCGCCCGTTGCCGTCTGAGGTGACAGCGAAGGCGACCGGCGAAAAGGAATTGGGTCAGTAAGGCTTGCCTTGCGCGGCGTTGAAATATAATAATTGCGACAAGCAATATTATTGCAACGCACAATAGGAGGCAGGATGACCGATTCGATCGAATCCGGCGCTGTGACGGACGGGCAGGGACGCAACCTGCCGCCGCTGCAGCTGCATGTGCCCGAGCCGCCCGCGCGGCCCGGTGAGAGCGCGGACTTCACCCATTTCGACATTCCCGCGGCCGACGCGGCGCCGCGCCCGGACGAGGCGACCCACCCGTCGCAGATGCGCGACTTCGCCTATGGGCTGGTCCGCGTGCTGGACGAGGATGGCCATGCGGTCGGCGCCTGGGATCCCAAGCTGCCGGCCGACACGCTGCTCAAGATGCTGCGCTACATGGCGCTGACCCGCGCCTTCGACGGCCGCATGTTCCGCGCCCAGCGCCAGGGCAAGACCAGCTTCTACATGAAGTCGACCGGCGAGGAGGCGGTGTCGATCGGCGCTGCGCTCGCTTTGTCGCGCGACGACATGTGCTTTCCCTCTTATCGCCAGCAGGGCATATTGATCGCGCGGGACTGGCCCATCGTCGACATGATGAACCAGATCTACTCGAACAAGGGCGACCGGATGAAGGGCCGCCAGCTGCCGATCATGTATTCGGCGCGCGAGGCCGGCTTCTTCTCCATTTCCGGCAACCTCACCACCCAATATCCCCAGGCGGTGGGCTGGGCGATGGCAAGCGCAGCCAAGGGCGACACCCGCATCGCCGCCACCTGGTGCGGCGAGGGCTCGACGGCGGAGGGTGACTTCCATTCGGCCTGCACCTTCGCCAGCGTCTATCGCGCCCCGGTCATCATGAACGTGGTGAACAACCAGTGGGCGATCAGCAGCTTCTCCGGCTTTGCCGGGGCGGAAGCGACCACCTTCGCCGCCCGCGCGATCGGCTATGGCATTGCCGGGCTGCGCGTCGATGGCAATGACGTGCTGGCCGTCTATGCCGCCACCCGCTGGGCTGCCGACCGCGCCCGCGCCAATGGCGGTCCGACCCTGATCGAGCATTTCACCTATCGCGTCGAAGGACACAGCACGTCCGACGATCCGACCGCCTATCGCTCGGCCGAGGAAAGCAGCAAATGGCCACTCGGCGATCCGATCGCACGGCTGAAACAGCATTGCATCACGCTGGGCATCTGGGACGAGGAGCGGCATGCCGCGATGGACCAGGAACTGGCCGAGATGGTCCGCGACGCCGCGCGCGAGGCGGAAAAGAACGGCATATTGGGCCATGGCCTCCACCATCCGATGGAAAGCATGTTCCAGGACGTGTTCGAGGACATGCCATGGCACCTGAAAGAACAGCAACAGCAGATGCTCGACGAATGGAAGGCGGCAGGGCTGTGATGAAAACACATATTTTTCCGTTCGGGCTGAGCTTGTCGAAGCCCTCAACTGAGCGGAGCGAAGTCGCTTCGCCTTCGACTCTGCGGAGCCCTTCGACTTCGCTCAGGGCGAACGGCGTTGGAGGATCGCGCCATGATTGAAGCGCCTCTCGAAGCTGTGGCTGAAACCCAGCAGATGAACATGATCCAGGCGATCAACAGCGCGCTGGACGTGATGATGGGCCGCGACCCCGATGTCGTGGTGATGGGCGAGGATGTCGGCTATTTCGGCGGCGTGTTCCGCGCCACCGCCGGCCTCCAGCAGAAATATGGCAAGAACCGCGTGTTCGACACGCCGATCACCGAATGCGGCATCATCGGCGTCGCGGTCGGCATGGGCGCCTATGGCCTGCGGCCGGTGCCCGAAATCCAGTTCGCCGACTATATCTACCCCGCGCTCGACCAGCTGGTGAGCGAGGCGGCGCGGCTGCGCTATCGCTCGGCCGGCGAGTTCATCTCGCCGATGACGGTGCGTTCGCCCTTTGGCGGCGGCATCTTCGGCGGCCAGACCCACAGCCAGAGCCCGGAAGGCATCTTCACCCATGTGTCCGGGGTCAAGACGGTGATCCCGTCCACCCCCTATGATGCCAAGGGCCTGCTGATCGCGGCGATCGAGGATAATGACCCGGTCATCTTCTTTGAGCCCAAGCGCATCTATAACGGTCCGTTCGACGGCCATTATGACACCCCGGCCAAGAGCTGGGCGGGCCATGCAGATGCCCAGGTGCCGCAGGGCTATTATCGCATCGACCTCGGCAAGGCGCGGATCGCCCGGCCCGGCGAGGCGCTGACCATCCTCTGCTATGGTACGATGGTCCATGTCGTCGAAAATACCGTGGCGAAGCTGGGCATCGATGCCGAGATCGTCGACCTGCGCAGCCTGGTGCCGCTCGATATCGACACGATCGAGGCGTCGGTCAGGAAGACCGGCCGCTGCCTGATCGTGCATGAAGCGACGCGGACGTCCGGCTTTGGCGCCGAATTGTCGGCGCTGGTGCAGGAACGCTGCTTCTACCATCTCGAAGCGCCGATCGAGCGCGTCACCGGCTTCGACACGCCCTATCCGCACAGTCTGGAATGGGCCTATTTCCCCGGCCCCGTGCGCATCCGCGAAGCCATCAACAAGATCATGAAGGACTGAGCGCCATGGCTCTTTTCACATTCAAGCTGCCGGACATCGGCGAAGGCATTGCGCAGGCGGAGATTGTCGGCTGGCACGTCCAGGTCGGCGACCGGGTCGAGGAAGACCAGCCGATCGCCGACATGATGACCGACAAGGCGACGGTCGAGATGGAAAGCCCGGTCGCGGGCACCGTTGTGCGCCTGGCGGGAGAGCCGGGGGATCAGGTGTCGATCGGATCGATGCTGGTCGAGATCGAGACGGAAGGCGAGGGGGAGGCTGCCGCCCCTGCGCCGTTGGTCGACACGGTCGAGGCCTCCATTGATACTCCCCTCCCTTCCAGGGAGGGGCCGGGGGTGGGTGGCGAGCAAAGCGAGCTACCTGCCGTTGAGCCAGAAGCACCGGCTTCGCCGGCACCCACCCCTAACCCCTCCCTGGAAGGGAGGGGGACGGATGTTGCCGCCCCCATCCTTGCGTCCCCCGCCGTCCGCGCGCGGGCCAGGGAATTGGGCATCGACCTTGCCCTGGTGAAGCCCAATGGCGACCATATCCGCCATGCCGACCTCGACGCCTATCTGCTCTACGGGGCGGGGCAGGGCTATCGCCCGGCCGGCCGCACGGCACCGCGCGCCGACGAGCAGGTGAAGGTGATCGGCATGCGCCGCCGCATTGCCGAAAATATGGCCGCGTCCAAGCGCCACATCCCGCACTTCACCTATGTTGAGGAAATCGACGTCACCGCGCTGGAGGAGGCGCGGGCACAGCTCAACGCCCATCGCGGCGATCGGCCCAAGCTCACCATGCTGCCGCTGCTGATCGTGGCGATCTGCAGGACGCTGCCCGACTTCCCCATGCTCAATGCCCGTTATGATGACGAGGCGGGCGTGGTGACGCGCCATGGCGCCGTCCATCTTGGCATGGCGACGCAGACCGACGCGGGGCTGATGGTGCCGGTGATCCGTGACGCGCAGGACAGGAATGTCTGGCAACTCGCGACAGAGATCCGCCGCCTCGCCGACGCCGCGCGCAGCGGCAAGGCGACATCGGCCGAACTGTCGGGTTCCACCCTGACCCTGACCTCGCTCGGCCCGCTCGGCGGCATCGCCACCACCCCGGTCATCAACCGGCCCGAAGTCGCGATCATCGGCCCCAACCGCGTGATCGAGCGTCCGATGTTCCGGGGTAAGGAGATCGTTGCGGCAAAGCTGATGAACCTGTCGATCAGCTGCGACCATCGCGTGGTCGACGGCTGGGACGCGGCCAGCTTCGTCCAGGCCGTGCGCAAGCTGCTGGAAACGCCGGTCCTGCTGTTCGAGGGCTGAGCATGATAGGGCCGGGCGGACCGCCGCCCGGCCCTATTTCGTCAGGACGACGATCGCCCCGCGCCGCAGGTCGGGGCGGAAGATCAGTCGCAATATCCGGCCGACCCGGCGCCAGTAACGCTGGCTGAGCCGCTGACGCAGATAGCGATTATCTTCGTAGAAGAGATGGTGCAGATATTGCGGCAGCGGCAGCACGCGATATTGGGTGAAGCCCGCCTCGCGTCCCCGTGCAATGATCAGATGCGGCGGCATGTCCCGTTCAGTGACGCCATAGAGCCGCATCGCCTCGATCGAATCGGGATGGGTGGCATGACCTTCGCCCGGCTCATGGGTGATCAGCAGGCCGCCCGGCTTCAGCGCTGCCCAGGCCGCCCGGATCGCCAGCGCCTCGTCCTCGGCATGATGCAGGGAATCGAAGAAGATCGCGGCGTCGAACTGGCCCTGATCGCCGATCTGCTCGAAATCGCCGCAGACGAAATCCAGCTGATCGTCCAAGCCATGGCGCGCGGCATTTTCCCGCGCCAGATCGATCATGTCGGGGGCAATATCCTGCCCCGTGACGCGATAGCCATGCTTGGCCAGGAAGATGCTGGTCCAGCCGCCGCCACAGCCCAGGTCGAGGATGCGGGCAGGGGCCGGCGGTAGCAGCGACATGACATAGCCGATGGAGGCCAGGTTCAGGCCGCATTGCGGATCGGAAAAGGGCTTTTCCAGTGAATGCTGGCGGCCGATGTCGCCGGTATTGGCGAGATAGGCGAGTTCCCCTTCTTTGGGCACGATGATGTCTCCGTTCCTCCCCGTCTCTATGGGGAGGAACGGATCAACTCAAGCCTTTGCCGAATCAGGGGTTTAGCGGGCTATCAGGCGATAGCTCAGCCGGCCGCTCTCGCCCGGCGGGATTTCGTTGGCCAGCAGCCAGCGCACATGGGTGATGTCGGCCGCGATCGCGCGGCGCGTGCCGCCCAACGCCGTCGGCAGCCAGAGCTGGTCGATCCGCCCCCAATGCTCGCCGCCATCGGCCGAAACCTGCATGGTCGGATCGGACAGGTCGAGCGTGGTGCCGCGCGGCACGGCCCGGACCAGGTTATAGCCGCGCACCGGTCGTTGGCCGGTGTTGCGCCAGTCGACGATGAAAATCATCTGGTCGCCGGGCAGGCGGCGATCGGGACTGGCGACGATGCGCCGGGCGCGGCCGTTGATGTCGGTCTGCACCCGTTCCACGAACATGCGGCTGTCCAGCCGCATGTCGGGATGCTGGGCGATCAGGGCGGACGGCGTTGTCCATGCAGCCAGCAAGCCGATCCAGGCCAGGCGTCCCAATGCCATGCGATATCCCCCTTATCGTCTGGGTCGCTATCTTGGCTGGCATCGCCGAATATTTGGTTAAGACGTCATTTGCTGTCTCTGGCAGCTTGTCGGTCGATGTCATTTGACCGGCCGGAGCGCCGGGTGCAGAGCGGCAGGGCTGCTGCACAGGGGACGGATCAGGCGTGACCACCAACGAGGAACTGGAAGTCAATCGGCGGCGCGACCGTTTGCTGGCGTCGATCGCCTTGTCCTCGGGCGTCGGTCTGTTGCTGGCCTTGCCCTTCGCTCTGCGCGCGGGCGCCGAATTTTTCCTGCCGCTGACGGCTGCTCTGGTGATCGCGATCGCGCTGGTGCCGCTGCTCGAATGGCTGGAGCGGCGCGGGCTGCCCTCGGGCCTGTCGGCGCTGCTGGCGGTCATTGCCTTCCTCAGTGTCGCCAACACCGCGCTGGTGCTGATCGTGGTGCCGGCGACCGACTGGTTCCGCATCCTGCCCGAACGCCTGCCCAAGATTCAGGCGACGCTGGCGCCGCTCATCGATTTTTATTCGCAGGCCCAGCGATTCGTCGACGAAACCGTTCAGATGCTGGTCGCGGGGCCGGCATCGGTCGCGCACCGGGCGGCGGTGGAAACGCCCGGATCGCTGCTGCAGTTCGCGGCCGCCTCCGCCCCGTCGGCGATCATCCAGATGGTGTTCGCGCTGCTCATCATCTATTTCTTCCTTGCCGGCTGGACCCGGCTGCGCCGCCGCACGATCAACAGCCGGGGCAGTTTCGACGGCGCCATGGCGGTCGCGCGGGTGATCCAGAATGTGGTCGACGCAACCTCTGCCTATGTGATGACGATCGCCACCATCAACCTGTGTCTCGGGCTCGCCGTGGCGCTGGCGCTCTGGCTGATCGGCATGCCCTCGCCCTGGATGTGGGGCGGCATCGTCGCCTTGCTCAACTTCATCCCCTATTTCGGGCCGATGCTGGCGGCGCTGCTGCTGGCGCTGGGCGGCCTCATGGTGTTCGACGATGTCTGGACAGCGCTGCTGCCCGCCTTTCTCCAGATCGGCTTCCATCTGGTGGAGGCCAATGTCATCACGCCCACCATCCTTGGCCGTCGCCTGACCATGAACCCGCTGCTGATTCTCGTTTCGCTGACCTTCTGGGGCTGGGTATGGGGCACGCCCGGTGCGCTGCTCGGCGTGCCTTTGCTCATCATCGTGCAGACCGTGGTGGCCGCCGCCGGCACTCCGGACATCGCCGGTTTCCTGTTCGAGCAGGGGACGCTGACGGTCAGCCGTCGCAAAGAAAATGCAACAAGTGAAGAAACTGATGGCGAGGACGGTTGACAGCTTGGCCGGACCCGCATAGACGGCCGCCCACACCGAACGCGGGTGTAGCTCAGTTGGTTAGAGCGCCGGCCTGTCACGCCGGAGGTCGCGGGTTCGAGCCCCGTCACTCGCGCCACTTTCCTTGACCGGAAAGTCGGAAGGTAAACAGATTTGCATCATCTGGTGACCATGGGTCACGATAGGATGCCGCCCTGCGCGGGTGTAGCTCAGTTGGTTAGAGCGCCGGCCTGTCACGCCGGAGGTCGCGGGTTCGAGCCCCGTCACTCGCGCCACTTCATTCCCGAAGTGATCCGATCGCCAGGCGATCCTTTTTCTCTCACATCGATACAGGCCAGCGGGCCGACACCAACGGCATCGGCCCGTGACTCTTCGTCTCAGAGATGTTCGCCCGTCACATGTGGCGGCAGCGGTTCGTTGGCGAGCCAGCGATAGACGCCGCCGGCGGCCAGCGCGCCGATGATCGGCGCCACCCAGAACAGCCAGAGCTGATGCAGCGCCAGCCCGCCGACCAGCAGGGCAGGGCCGGTGCTGCGCGCCGGATTGACCGAGGTGTTGGTGACCGGGATGCTGATCAGGTGGATCAGCGTCAGCGCCAGGCCGATCGCGATCGGGGCAAAGCCCGCCGGTGCGCGGCTGTCGGTCGCACCCAGGATGACGCTCAGGAAGCCGAAGGTCAGCACCATCTCGATCGCCAGCCCCGATTCGAGCGTGTAGCCGCCCGGCGAATGCAGGCCATAGCCATTGACCGCCAGGCCGTTGGGCGCCAGCTCATAGCCCGGCTGGCCACTGGCGACGAACAGCAGCAGGGCGGCTGCGATCACAGCGCCCACCAGTTGCACGACGATATAGGGGGCGATGTCGCGAGCCGGAAAGCGGCCGCCGGCCCACAGGCCGATCGTTACCGCCGGATTGAGGTGGCAGCCCGAAATATGGCCGATCGAAAAGGCCATGGTCAGCACCGTGAGTCCGAAGGCCAGGGCCACGCCCAGCAGGCCGATGCCGACTTCGGGAAAGGCTGCGGCCAGCACGGCGCTGCCGCACCCGCCGAACACCAGCCAGAATGTGCCGAAGCATTCGGCAAATAGTCGTTTGCTCAATGGAACCATCAACGCCTCCTGTTGCACTGTGCGCCTGCCACCGGACATGGCTTGGGACCGGTGCGGGGTGGCGCCGCCCGGAGAATGCAGGATGACAGGAGGGCGCGGTCCGCGGCATGAGCGGCCGATGCTGGTGACTGGCGCATGGACATGCCGTTGCCCCCGTTTCCGGCGAGCCGCGGGCATCGCGCAGAGCCGCGATGCGTCCGCTATGGTCGCCTAACGCTCAGGGATAAGGCGAAAGGCCATGGGCTGGGCATCGGGATTAACCCTGACGCCAGCGCCCCGTTTCCATCCAGGCGAGCAGCCGCCGCAGCGGCAGGATCCAGATCCAGATCAGGCCCAGGAAAATATAGACCGGCACCTGGCCCCACATCGGCAACTGGCCGATCAGCGGCGACAGGCTGCCGACCAGCACGGCCCAGCCCAGGATCAGCCCCAGGATCGCGAACATGCCGGCCGGCTTGCGCCAGCTGGGCTGATGATAATGGCGCGGGTCGATGCTCATCGGGGTCAGGCTGCCTCGATCACGGCGGTTTCGGTCAGGATCATGTCGAGCGGCAGATCCCACGGGTCGGCCGGCACCTCATCCAGTTCCTGCGCCGACCAGGCAAGGCCGACGCGCAAGGCATCGGGATGGCGGGCAAAGGCGCGGTCATAATAGCCGCCACCCTGGCCAAGGCGGTTCATCCGCTGGTCAAAACCCAGCAGCGGCGCGATGATGACATCCGGCACCACCGCACCGCCGGATGGCTCAGGGTGGCTGGTGCCGAAGAGGCCGGGGAACAGCTGGTCCTCGGGACGCCAGAGCAGGAAATCCATGCTGCCGAGGCGATCGAGCACGCGCGGCAACGCCACCTGCTTGCCCATCACGCCCAGTTGCGGGGCCAGACGCTGCGCCGGCGCCTCGTCATCCAGCGCCATGTAGAGCGCGATCACCTGCGCGTCGGCAATGCGCTGGGCGAGCGGGGAGGGGACGGCCTTGAACGCCAGCCTGTGGGTCAGCGCGTCGAGCGAGGCGACGAAATTGCGCCGTCGCTGCCGGGCGATCGCGCGCAGGGTCGACTTGTCGGCGGCATCACTGTCGTCGGGCATGGGGTGCCTTTGCTAGGAAGAGGAGGGTGACGGGACCGCCTTGGCCGTTTGCTGGAATATCCTCTGACGCCTCAACGTCAGGTGGGGACCATGTAGATCGGGCCAGAGCCCGCCCAGGGACAGCCCCCGTGGATGTGATTATCGCCTCAGGGATGTTCGCTAAAGCTCGCACCAGGCAGTGCCCGTCTCCGCCAATCTAGGCGTCGGCGGCGCGGGCGGCAAGAGCCTCGCTCAGCTTTTCTACGCGCGCGGCCAAAGCCTCGACCGCGCGGGCAGCCGGCTCGTCATCGCCATCCAGCGCCAGTTGCTCCTGTCGGCCCGCCGCGGCGCGCTTCAGTTCGTTGAGTTCGTCCGCCATGAACAGCGCCGCGAACAGCAAGGTGCGCACCTCGGTCAGGCCCGGCGTGCTGCGCTGCGCCTGATAGGCCTTGTCCTCGATGATCTGGGCCAGATGCGCCATATGCGCTTCCTCACCATCGCGGCAGCGCAGCTGATATTGCCGGCCGGCGATCTGCAGCATGATTTCAGCCATCGGTGCGCCCTCGCAATTCTCCGATCAGATCGTCCAGCGATTGCAATGCCGCCTGGGCGGCCATCTCGTCGATGCCGGAATTGCCGTGGGGGACAGCCTGCGAAAGGCTGGCCACATTCTGTTCAAGCCGACTGATCGCGCGCTCCAGCGTGCCGATCGCCTGCATCATGCGGTCGCTTGCCATATTTTCTGCATAGCCAATGTTTTCGCCTTGCAAAAGCGCTGTTTGGACCGCTTGCCGCGCACCACGCCCCACCTGCGGTTGACGCATGGGGATTGACGCGACAAAGGGAACCCAAATCGACTCGCCCGTTCGCGCGGGCCGTTCCATGCCAGTCATGAAAGACATCTTCCCGCTATGACCGTTTCCGACACGCAGCTCGCCAACGCCATCCGGGCGCTTTCCATGGACGCCGTGCAGGCTGCCAATAGCGGCCATCCCGGCATGCCGATGGGCATGGCCGATGTCGCGACCGTGCTGTTCAAGGATTATGTGAAGTTCGATCCGGCCGCACCGGCCTGGGCTGATCGCGACCGCTTCGTGCTGTCGGCCGGCCATGGCTCGATGCTGATCTACTCGCTGCTGAACCTCACCGGCTATGCCAGCCCGACGATGGAAGACATCCGCAACTTCCGCCAGCTCAACAGCCCTTGCGCCGGCCACCCGGAGAATTTCGAGCTGGCAGGCGTGGAAGCGACCACCGGCCCGCTGGGTTCGGGCCTCGCCACCGCCGTCGGCATGGCGATTGCCGAGCGTCACCTGAATGCCGAATTCGGCGACGATCTGGTCGATCACCGCACCTGGGTGATTGCCGGCGATGGCTGCCTGATGGAAGGCATCAACCATGAGGCGATCGGCCTCGCCGGTCACCTCAACCTGTCGCGCCTGATCGTGCTGTGGGACGACAACAAGATCACCATCGACGGCGCCGTCGACCTGTCGAGCAACGAAGATGTCCGCGCCCGCTATGCCGCCACCGGCTGGCATGTCGTGTCGTGCGACGGCCATGATGTCGCCGACGTCCGCCGCGCCATCGACGAAGCGCTGGCCGATCCGCGTCCCTCGCTGATCGCCTGCGCCACCAAGATCGGTTATGGCGCGCCGAACAAGGCCGGCACCTCGGGCGTCCACGGCTCGGCACTGGGCGAGGCCGAAGTCGCCGCCGCCCGCGAGTTCCTCGGCTGGACCGCCGAACCCTTCGTCGTTCCCGCCGACATCGACGCCGCCTGGAAGGCAATCGGCGCCAAGGGCGGTGATGTTCGCAAGGCCTGGGAAGGTCGCCTAGCAAATGCTTCGGAAGGCGCTGAATTTTCGCGCCGCATGGCGGGCGAACTGCCGGCCGGCTTCTCGCTCGACGCCTATATCGACAGCCTGATCGCGAACCCGCAGAAGGTCGCCACCCGCAAGGCCAGCGAACTGGCGCTGGGCGCGATTAACGATCTGCTGCCCGAAACCGTCGGCGGCTCGGCCGACCTCACCGGCTCGAACAACACCAAGACCAAGTCGACCGGCCCGCTGACCCGCGACGATTATTCGGGCCGCTATGTCTATTATGGCATCCGCGAATTCGGCATGGCCTGCGCGATGAACGGCATGGCGCTGCATGGTGGCGTGATCCCCTATGGCGGCACCTTCCTGGTCTTTTCCGACTATATGCGCGCCGGCATCCGCCTCGCTGCGCTGCAGGAACAGCGCGTGATCCACGTCCTCACCCATGACTCGATCGGTCTGGGCGAAGACGGCCCGACCCACCAGCCGATCGAGCATGTCATGTCGATGCGCATGATCCCGAACCTCGATGTCTATCGCCCGGCCGACATCGTCGAGACGGCGGAGTGCTGGGAACTGGCGCTCAAGGATGCAACCGGCCCGTCGGTGCTGGCGCTGACCCGTCAGAACCTGCCGCAGCTGCGCCTCGAAAAGAGCGAGAATCTGTCGGCCAAGGGCGCCTATCGCCTGGTCGCCGCGACCGCCGATCGCAAGGTCGTGCTGCTCGCCACCGGCTCGGAAGTCGAGATCGCCGTCGCCACCGCCAAGGCGCTGGAAGAACAGGGCATTGGCGCCGACGTCGTCTCGATGCCCAGCTGGGCGCATTTCGACGCGCAGGACGCCGCCTACAAGGCCGACATCCTGCCCGCCGGCGTGCTGCGCGCCTCGATCGAGGCTGGCACCACCTTCGGCTGGGAACGCTATACCGGCCTTGACGGCCTGCGCTTCGGCATCGACAGCTTCGGCGCGTCGGCCCCCGCCGAAGTCCTCTACGACCATTTCGGCCTGACCGCCGCCAAGATCGCTCCGCAGATCAAGGCCGCGCTCGGCGCCTGAGCCCAAGACCTACACGCAAACCGGGAGACAAGTGCAGTGGCAACGAAGGTAGCAATCAACGGTTTCGGCCGCATCGGTCGTCTGGTGGCGCGCGCCATCCTCTCGCGCACCGACCATGATCTGGAACTGGTGAGCATCAACGACCTGGGCGATGCTAAGGCCAATGCCCTGCTGTTCAAGCGTGACTCGGTTCATGGCAACTGGGCCGGCGACGTCAGCGTCGACGGCGATTTCCTGGTGGTCGACGGCAAGAAGATCAAGGTGACGGCGGAGCGCGATCCCGCCAACCTGCCGCATGCCGAACTGGGTGTCGAAATCGCCCTGGAATGCACCGGCATCTTCACCAGCAAGGACAAGGCCGGCGCCCACCTGACGGCCGGCGCCAAGCGCGTCGTCATCTCGGCACCGGGCACCAATGTCGACAAGACTGTCGTCTTCGGTGTCAACCATGACACGCTGACGGCCGATGACATCGTCATCTCGAACGCCAGCTGCACGACCAACTGCCTGGCGCCGCTCGCCAAGGTGCTGAACGACGCGATCGGCATCGAACGCGGCTTCATGACCACGATCCACAGCTACACCAACGACCAGAACACGCTGGACCAGATCCACAAGGACATGCGTCGCGCCCGCGCCGCTGCCCTGTCGATGATCCCGACCACCACCGGTGCCGCCCGCGCCGTGGGTGAGGTTCTGCCGGCGCTCAAGGGCAAGCTGGACGGGTCTTCGGTCCGCGTGCCGACCCCGAACGTCTCGGTCGTTGACCTGAAGTTCATCCCCAGCCGCGCTACCACGGTCGAGGAAGTCAACGGTCTGCTCAAGGCCGCCTCGGAATCCGGCCCGCTCAAGGGTGTGCTCGGCTATTCGGACGAGCCGCTGGTCTCGATCGACTATAATGGCGATCCGCGCAGCTCGACCGTCGACAGCCTGGAAACGGCCGTGATCGAGGGCAATCTGGTCCGCGTGCTCAGCTGGTACGACAATGAATGGGGCTTCTCGAACCGCATGATCGACACCACCGGTGTCATGGCGAAGTTCCTCTAAGCCTTCTCAGCCCCGCCGGACCAACCGGCGGGGTTTTTCTTCTGTTATAATTCCAAATTCTAGGAGCGATCATGGCAAAGCCGTTCAAGACACTCGACGACATGGGCGACATCACCGGCAAGGTGGTGCTGGTGCGCGAGGATCTGAACGTGCCGATGCAGGACGGTTCGGTCAGCGACGACACCCGTCTGCGCGCGGCGATGCCGACCATCCTGGAACTGGCCGATCGCGGCGCCAAGGTGCTGATCCTCGCCCATTTCGGCCGGCCCAAGGGGCAGAAGAACCCGGAATTTTCGCTCAGCAAGATCACCCGTCCGCTGACCCAGGTGCTGGGCCGCGAGGTGCAGTTCATTCCCGACTGCCAGGGTGAAGCCGCGACCGACGGCATCAAGGTGATGCGCAACGGCGACATCGCGATCCTCGAAAATACCCGCTTCCATGCCGGCGAGGAAAAAAATGATCCCGCGCTGGTCGACGCGATCGCCGCCATCGGCGATCTTTATGTCAACGACGCCTTTTCCGCCGCGCACCGCGCCCATGCCTCGACCGAGGGGCTGGCCCACAAGCTGCCCGCCTTCGCCGGCCGCTCGATGGAGAAGGAACTGGACGCGCTCGAAGCCGCGCTCGGTGCCCCGGTCAAGCCGGTCGCGGCCGTCGTCGGCGGCGCCAAGGTGTCGACCAAGCTCGACGTGCTCAACAATCTCGTCACCAAAGTCGATCATCTGATCATCGGCGGCGGCATGGCCAACACCTTCCTCCACGCCCGCGGCGTCGATGTCGGCAAGTCGCTGTGCGAAAAGGATCTGGCCGATACGGCGGACGCCATCTTCGACAAGGCGGAAGAAGCCGGCTGCATCATCCATCTGCCCTATGACGTGGTCGTGGCGAAGGAATTTGCCGCCAACCCGCCGTCGGTGCGCACCTGCAACGTGCATGAAGTCGCCGAGGACGAGATGATCCTCGACGTCGGTCCGGCCGCAGTCGAGGCGCTGGGCGATGCGCTCAAGAATTGCCGCACCCTGGTGTGGAACGGCCCGCTCGGCGCGTTCGAGATCGCGCCCTTCGACGCGGCGACCGTCGCCCTTGCCAAGACGGCGGCGGCGCTCACCAAAGAAGGCCAGCTGGTGTCGGTCGCGGGCGGTGGCGACACCGTCGCCGCGCTCAACCATGCCGGCGCGGCCGCCGACTTCACCTTCATCTCGACCGCCGGCGGCGCCTTCCTCGAATGGATGGAAGGCAAGGAACTGCCGGGCGTGAAGGCGCTCTACGCCTAAAGCCCTTTGGCGGCGGGGGCGTCAGCGCGTGGCGCTGGCGCCCCGGTCGAACAGGATGAAGACCAGCGCGGCCACGCCGCCGATCGCCGCACCGGCGATCGCGCTCAGGCTCCAGCCGCCCGCTTCATAGGTGGTCGACCCGATCACCGATCCCAGCGCGCCGACCACGAACATCACCGTCATATAGGCCGCGTTGATCCGGCCGCGCGCATGCGGATCGAGCGAGAAGATCAGCTTCTGCCCGGTGATCTGGCTGACCTGCACCGCCGCATCGATCAGCACCGCCATGATGGTGAAGCCGATCAGGCTGCCCGCCGCCACCGTCCAGTCCGCCAGCAGGAAACCGATGGCGAGCGCAATCAGCGCGCCGAGCGAGGCCGGGCCGGTCAGGCGCCGGTCGGCCAGCCAGCCCGCCACCGGCGCCACCAGCGCGCCGCCTGCGCCAGCGAGCGCAAAGGCGCCGATGCCGTTATGGCCCAGGCCAAAGTCATGGATCAGGCTTAGCGGCGCGGCGGTCCAGAACAGGTTGAACGCCGCGAACATCGAGGCCTGGTAGAAGGCGCGCATCCGCACGACGCGATATTTGCCAAGCTGCGAGAAGGTGGAGCTTAGGACTTCGCCGTAATGCATGCCGCCCTTGGGCCGGCGCTGCGGACAAGCGATCAGCAGCGCGATCGCGACCAGCGCGATCACCCCGGCCGACAGCAGGAAGGTCGCACGCCAGCCCATCGATCCGGCCAGGAAGCTGGCGATCGGCCGCGACAACATGATGCCGAACAGTAACCCGCTCATCACCGTGCCGACCACGCGCCCCTGCCGCTCGGGCGGGGCCAGATGGGAGGCGAGGGGGATCAGCACCTGCACGCCGGTCGCGCCGACGCCGGTCATGACCGACGCGATCAGGAAGGTCGCGGGACCATTGGACAGGGCGATAGCGATACAGCCCAGCACCGTCGCCACCGCCGATATCAGCACGATCCGCCGGTTCTCGAACAGGTCGGCCAGCGGCACCACCAGGATGATGCCCAGGCCATAGCCCAACTGCGTCAGCGTGGTGATGAGGCCCGCGACCCCCGCCGACATGCCGATCTCCGGCCCGATCACGTCGATCAGCGTCTGGGCATAATAGAGGTTGGCGACCATCGTCCCGCACGCGACCGCCATCAGCAATATGGCGAAGCGGGACAGGGGCGCATCATCGCGCGGCAGGGGCAGGGCGGCGGAACTAGTCATGCCGCCCTAATGGTCACCCTCGGTCCGGCTTTCAACCGGATGACGGAAATTTCATTGTGCAATGCAACTGAAAATCGCCTCAGGCGGGCGGCTGTTCGTTGAGTAATGGCACCAGCAGCGCATTGAGATCATCTAGATCGAACGCGCCGGACTTGGCGTAGCGCAGCCGGCCCGCCCGATCGATGACGAAATTGGTCGGCACCCCGGTCAGCGGGCCATAGGGGCCCTTGATCCTTTTGGCCGACGGGATGTGCATCGCCGCAAACAATTGCTTCAGCTGTGCGAGTGGCACCGATCCTTCGGTCGTGATCGCGAACACCTTCAGCCCATGCTTCTTCTGGAGCCCATAATAGCTGTCGAGCGTCGGCAATTCCTTGCGGCACGGCACGCACCAGGTCGCCCAGAAATTGAGCAGCACCACCTGGCCCTTCAGCTCCGCCAGCGACACCTTGCTGCCGTCGATCAGCGTCAGCTCGAAATCCGGCGCCATCTCGCCGACGACCGGCTTGGTCGCCGCCTGCGCTGCCCCGATATCGAGCAGCCCCAGCATCAGCGCGGCCGCCATGACGGGCCGCATCTTCCCGATCCCCATTCTTCCCCCGATTCAGACATTTGGCCACAGCCTATCAGCCACTTTCGCACGCGCCAACGATATTGGCGGCCGCCCCGTCGCCGCGCGGGGTCAAGCATCTTGCGGTGCGACATGGGACTAGCTAACAGCCCGGATACCGGCGGGCCTGACGGCGCGCTACAGTCATGCCCTCGGGTTCGCCCGATGGCTTCCATCTTTCCGCGCTGCCGAGGGGGCGGCGCGCCCCAAGAGAAGGTATGTGCAGATGCTGGATCAGGACATGGTCAAGAAGGTTTCCGACGGTCAGGGCTTTATCGCCGCGCTCGACCAGAGCGGCGGTTCCACGCCCAAGGCGCTCAAGGGCTATGGCGTCGAGGAAAGCGCCTGGAGCAATGACGAGGAGATGTTCGGCCTGATCCATGGCATGCGCAGCCGCGTCATCACCTCGCCCGCCTTCACCGGCGACAAGGTGCTGGGCGCGATCCTGTTCGAGCGCACCATGGACGGCACCGTCGATGGCAAGCCGACCCCGACCGCGCTGCTCGAACGCGGCGTCGTGCCCTTCATCAAGATCGACAAGGGTCTGGAGGATGAGGCGAACGGCGTGCAGTTGATGAAGCCGATGCCCGAACTCGACGCACTGCTCGCCCGCGCCAAGGGCCTGGGCGTGTTCGGCACCAAGGAACGCTCGGTCGTGAACCTCGCCAATCGCGAGGGCATCGCCGCCGTGGTCGCGCAGCAGTTCGAAGTGGGCAAGCAGGTGCTGGCCGGCGGCCTGATGCCGATCATCGAGCCCGAAGTGAACATCAAGTCGCCTGAACGCGCCGAGGCCGACCAGATCCTGCTGGAGGAAATCCTCAAGCAGCTCGACGCCCTGCCCGAAGGCGAGCAGGTGATGCTCAAGCTCTCGCTGCCCGCCAAGGCCGGCCTGTTCGATCCGCTGGTCGATCATCCCAAGGTGCTGCGCGTCGTCGCCCTGTCGGGTGGCTTCAGCCGCACCGAAGCCTGCGCCGAACTCGCCAAGAATCGCGGCATCATCGCCAGCTTCAGCCGCGCGTTGCTGAATGACCTGCGCCACCAGATGAGCGACGACGAATTCAACGCGTCGCTGGGCGAGGCGATCGACGAAATCTATGCCGCGTCGGCCACCAAGACCCCGGTCGCGGCCTGATCCATATGGACGGCGCCGGGCAGGGGGAAAGTCCCGCCGGCGCCGCCTTTTCCTATCATCGCGCGGTCGCGCCGATGCTCTGGGTTTTATTGGGCCTGATGGTCGTCGAGACGTCCGTGGTCCATCTGCTGGTCGCGCTGTGGAGTCCGCGCGCGGCGCTGATCCTTTCGCTGCTGAGCCTCGCCACGATCGCCTGGTTCATCCTCTTCATCCGCTCCTTCCGGCACCATCCGGTGCGGATCGGCCCGGAGGGGCTGGTCTGGCCCGTCGGTACGCTGCGCAGCCTCTCCATCCCCTGGCCGCAAGTCGCGGGACCATGCGACGACTGGACCCTGGCCGATCTCAAGGCGGCGGGCCTGTTCAACGGCGCGCTGATCGCCCACCCCAACATGGTCATCGCGCTCGACCCACCGGCCAAGTCAGGGCGGCGCACGATCCGCTACCTCGCCCACCGGCTCGACGATCCGGCTGCCTTTATCGCAGCCTTCAGCGCGCGTCCTTCAGCATAGGCAGCACCTGGTCGAGCGGCAGGGCCTCGGCCGTGCCGCGATTGCCGACCACGGTCTGCGCCTTGAACAGCGCGTTCAGCACCGCTTCCTCGGTCGCCTCGATCGTTGCCTGGAACAGCGGCGACATGCGGTCATTGGGCAGATCATCGACCGCCGCCACGGCATTGCGCTTCGCCGCCGTGCGCCGCACCGCGTCGCTGGTCGAAAAGGCGATGGCATAGTCGCCCGACCCGTTGGAGAAGCTGGAGCCGGTCCGCGCGATGCCGCCAAAGGCGCGCTCGGCGACGCGGCGCAGGTTGCGGTCGGACAGCGGCGCATCGGTCGCGATCACGATCACGACAGAGCCATCCGCCTTCTTTTCCTCGACCTGCTGGCGATAGTCGTAGCGGCCAAGATTCACCCCCACGGGCACGCCCGCGATCGTCAGCACCCCGCCATAATTGGCCTGGACCAGCACGCCCACGGTCCAGCCGCCGAGCGACGCCGGCAGCTTGCGTGAGGATGTGCCGATCCCCGCCTTGAAGCCGAACGCCACCGTGCCGGTGCCCGCGCCCACCACGCCTTCCTCGACCGGGCCGGCCTTGGCGCTCTCGATCGCGCGCCGCGCGTCGGCGATGGTGACATGCCGCCCGCGAATGTCATTGAGCATGCCGTCATTGGTCTCGCCCACCACGGCATTGACCGACCGCACCTCCTCATTGCCCGTCTGCGCCAGCGTCCATTCGACCGAGGCTGCGCCCGCCTCCGCCACGTTCAGCGTATTGGTCAGCAGGATCGGCGTCTCGATCTCGCCCAGTTCGGCTACCTGGGTCGATCCCATGAACTTGCCGAACGCATTATAGGCGACGAAGCCGGCCGGCACCTTGTCCTGGAACAGGTTGCCGCCATGAGGCAGGATCGCGGTGACGCCGGTATTGACGTCCTTGCTGCGCGGCAATGTCACCTGACCCACCTTCACCCCCGCGACGTCGGTGATCGCGTTGAGCGGGCCGGGCTGGAGGATGCCGACGGTCACGCCTGCCTCCCGCGCGCGCGGCCGCGGCGCCTCCTGCGCCAGCACGGGCGCGGCGGACAGGAGCAGCAGGGCGGCGAAAGCGTGGCGCATGGAACATCCTTCGATATGGTGATCGCGGTCATAGCCGCACTTGGCGCGGCCGCGCGAGCGGCTATAAGGCGCGCATGACCGATTTCACTGACGAAGAACTGGCGCTCGCCCCCCATTTTGCCGAGCAGTTCGAAAAGGGCTTTCGCCCGGCCTGCCAACTCTACCTGATTTCGCCGCCGGCGATCGACGAGACTTTCGTCGATCAACTCGCCCAGGCGTTCGACGGAGGCAAGGTGGCCGCCTTCCAGCTGCGCCTGAAGGGCATCGACGATCATGCCATCGCTGCGCTCGCCGGGCCGATCCAGGCGCTCTGCGCCGAGCGCGAGGTCGCCTTCATCATCAATGACAGCATCGGCCTTGCCAAGCGGCTGAACGCCGATGGCGTCCATCTGGGGCAGGAAGATGGCGACCCGCGCGAAGCGCGCAAGCAGCTTGGTCCCAAGGTGCAGATCGGCGTGACCTGTCACGACAGCCGCCATCTGGCGATGGAAGCGGGCGAGGCAGGGGCCGACTATGTCGCCTTTGGCGCCTTCTACCCGACCACGACCAAGGAAACGACGCACCGCGCTGAACCGTCGATCCTGGGCTGGTGGACTACCCTGTTCGAACTGCCCTGCGTCGCGATCGGCGGCATCACGCCGGACAATGCCGCCCCCCTGATCGCAGCCGGGGCCGACTTCCTGGCCGTCAGCGGAACGGTGTGGAATCACCCCGAAGGGCCAAAGGCTGGCGTCGCCGCCTTCGCGTCGGTGCTGGGCGGGGCCTGATCGCGGGTTTATCCCGATAGGCAAATGATGACGGTCGGGCCAGCATCCCCTGCAACAGAGCAAGGGGTGCAGCGGCATGTCATTGGAAGAGTTCGTCCATCTGACGGCGGAATATATCGCGCTGGTCATCAACCTGCTGGCGATCCTGGCGATCGCCATCGGGTGCATTCAGGGCGCGATCGGTCTCACTGGCCTGTTGCTGTTCAAGGCGGACGAAGACAACCTCATGCCCGTCTGGATGAGCTTTGGCCGCTGGCTCGTTGCCGGCCTGACCTTTCAGCTGGCGGCCGACATCGTTGAAACCAGCATCGCCCCGACCTGGGCGGAGATCGGCAAGCTGGCGGCGATCGCCGGCATCCGCACCTTCCTCAACTTCTTCCTCGATCGGGACATGGAAGGCATAAGGGAGCGGGAAAAGGCCAAGGCGGAGGCCGAAACCGTCTGATCATAATGGCGCAGGCAGCTTTCCGCCGCCTGCCGCGTTGTCTCTTCCATGATGTGGGAGAGTATCGCCTTGAAATATCGTCTTCTCGGCCTGCCGCTGCTGTGCGCGGCCTGCAATGTGTCGACCACCGATGCCAATGAAAGCCAGCCAGCCGCTCCAACCAACCAGCCGCCGATCAACCAGGCACAGGCCGCGCCCGATCCGTCGGCCGCCTATGCTTTCCAGGTCGTGGAGGAACCCGGCGGCAAGCCCTGGCAGCCCAACCAGATATTGCAGGCGCAGGTGGCGCTCGATCGCTGGGGTTTCTCGCCCGGCGTGATCGACGGCAAGGACGGGATGAGCTTCAAGGCGGCCTTGCGCGGCTTCCAGGAGGCGAACAAGCTGCCGGTCACCGGCGATTATGACCAGAAGACCTCGGCCGCGCTGCTGGAGGGGGAGGCGAAGCCGACCACCTGGCTGGTCCGCATTCCCGACGGTTTTGCCCGCGGGCCCTTCTTCGACATTCCCAAGGGGCTGAACAATCAGGCGAGCCTGCCCGCGCTCACCTATCGCAACCTGCTCGAAAAGCTGGCGGAGCGCTTCCACACCACGCCCGAAGTGCTGACCGCCATGAACCCGCCCGATACGAAGGTCGCTGCTGGTGCGACCGTCCGTGTGCCGGCGATCACCAACCAGCCAGTGGCACGGATCGAGGGCGACGAGCGTGGCTGGGGCGAAACGCTCGCCAGCCTCGGCGTTGCCAAGGACCAGCCACAGGCCGACCATCTGGTGGTCGACAAGTCGGAAGGGCTGCTCAAGGTCTATGGCGCGGACAACCGCCTGATCGCGCAATTCCCGGTCACCACCGGGTCACAGCATGATCCGCTGCCGCTGGGCGAATGGACGATCAAGGGCGTCAGCCGCAATCCCGACTTCCATTATAATCCCGACCTTTTCTGGGATGCTGCGTCGAAGGATCAGAAGGCGGTGCTGAAACCCGGTCCCAACGGCCCGGTCGGCGTCGTGTGGATCGATCTGTCCAAGGATCATTATGGCATCCATGGCACGCCCGAGCCGCAACTGATCGGCCGCACCGAAAGCCATGGCTGCATCCGCCTTACCAACTGGGACGCCGCGCGGCTGGCGCAGATGGTGAAGAGCGGGGTCAAGGCCAAGTTCCAGGCATGAAAGTCCGGCTGTGGGGCGGTATCGCGGTCGCGCTGCTGCTCTGCGTCGCCTTCGCCCGCTATTGCGTGCGGATCGTCCCGGCCGATGCGCCGGTGCGATCCGCTGTGTCCGCGCCGGCAACCGTCAGCAACGACGCGCTGCTGATCCCGGTGGAGGGCGTGCCGGCGTCCGCGCTCACCGACACCTTCACCCAGGCGCGGGCAGGCGGCGCGCGTCCGCATGACGCGATCGACATCATGGCGGTGTCGGGCAGGGCGGTGCTGGCCGCTGCCGACGGCCGGATCGAGAAGATCTTCTGGAGCGAGGCGGGTGGCCGCACCCTCTATGAGCGCTCGCCCGACGGGCGCACCCTCTATTATTATGCCCATCTCGACAGATATGCGCCGGGCTTGCGCGAAGGGCAGTTGGTCAGGCGCGGGCAGCGCATCGCGACCGTGGGCAGCACCGGCAATGCCGATCCCGCCGCGCCGCACCTCCATTTCGCCGTCAACCGCATGGCGCCCGCTGATCCCTGGTATGGTGGCCAGCCGGTCAATCCCTATCCGCTGCTGGTCGGCCAATGACCTGTCCTATCGGCCCGCGATCGGCTATCATCGGGGCCGGCCGCGATCGAAAATTGCTCAAGTAGGAAAGTGAATTTCAAAATGTGCGGGAAATGTGCGAAGTTAAGCGAAAGCTCCGCCCTCTTGCCCTTGGCGCCGTCTCGCGGTAAAGGCGCGGCCAGCCTCGCAGAGGCCGGCTCTTTTCCACATTCAGACATATAGGCAGGCTCTTCCCATGAAGATCAGCGGCGTGGACATTCGTCCCGGCAACAATATCGAATATGAGGGTGGCCTGTGGCGCGCCGTCAAGATTCAGCACACCCAGCCCGGCAAGGGCGGTGCCTATATGCAGGTGGAGCTGAAGAACCTGATCGATGGCCGCAAGAACAATGTCCGCTTCCGCTCGGCCGAGAGCGTCGAGCGCATCCGCCTCGACACCAAGGATTTCCAGTATCTCTACCCCGAGGGTGACATGCTGGTGTTCATGGACACCGAAACCTATGACCAGATCAACCTGCCGATGGACCTGGTCGGCGATGCCGCCGCCTTCCTGCAGGACGGCATGATGGTCATGCTGGAAATGTATGAAGAACGTCCGATCAGCGTCCAGCTGCCCGAGACGGTCGAAGCGACCATCGTCGAAGCCGACGCCGTGGTGAAGGGCCAGACCGCATCGGCCAGCTACAAGCCGGCGATCCTCGACAATGGCGTCCGCGTCATGGTTCCGCCGCACATCGTCACCGGCACGCGCATCGTGGTCGATGTCTATGAGCGCGAATATGTGAAGCGGGCCGACTGATGCGGTTCGGGCGCAGCACGGCATTGGCCGCCATCCTCGCGATCGGCGCCCTGCCGGCTGCGCTCCCTGCCCAGACGGTCAACAAGCCGTCCAAGGCGCAGATCGACAGTGCGGCCTATGTGCTGCAGGTCATCAGCAGCGCATTGGAGTCGAAGGAGGTCGAGGCGCCGGTCAAGACCGCGCTGTTCGAATGCCTCTACAGCAATTCGCTGTCGCAGATCAGTGCGGCGACCGACAAGGTGATCGCGGGCAATCCGGGCAAGGTGAACCGCAAGGATCCCTCGCAGATGCTGGCGGTGATCGCCGGCACCTGTGGCTATCGTCCGGCCGCCGCCAAGCCCGCCCCCAAGAAATAAAGCAAAGGCCGCCCACCGGGGCGGCGGAGATTTTACATGGTATCCCATTCCGGCCTTCTCACCGTCATGGAACGCGCCGCCCGCAAGGCCGGCTCCAAGCTGCGCCGCGACTTCGGCGAGGTCGAGCATCTTCAGGTGTCGCGCAAGGGGCCGGCGGACTTCGTGTCCAAGGCCGACAAGCAGGCTGAGCAGACGCTGGTCGAGGAATTGCAGAAGGCGCGTCCCGACTGGGGCTTCCTGCTGGAAGAGGGCGGGGTGATCGAGGGCGATCCCAACAAGCCGCGCTGGATCATCGATCCGCTCGACGGCACCACCAACTTCCTGCATGGCATCCCGCACTTCGCCATCTCGATCGCGGTCGAGGAGCCTTTGTTCGGCGGCAAGCGCGAAGTGACCTCGGGCCTGATCTATCAGCCGGTCACCGACGAAAGCTATTGGGCGGAAAAGAATCGCGGCGCCTGGCGTCATGACCAGCGCCTGCGCGTCTCGGCCCGCCGTGACCTTGCCGACTGCCTGATCGCCACCGGCATTCCGTTCATGGGTCATGGCAACATGGCCGAATGGACCCGAATCTTCGGTGCGGTGGCGCCTTCGGTCGCTGGCCTGCGTCGCTTCGGTGCTGCCTCGCTCGACCTCGCTCATGTCGCTTCGGGCCGCTATGACGGCTTCTGGGAAAGCGGCCTCCAGCCTTGGGACGTGGCGGCCGGCATCCTGATGGTGCGCGAGGCCGGCGGCTTCGTCAGCGACTTCCGTGGCGGCGACCAGATGATCGACCGCAAGGAAGTGATCGCCGGCAATGACGCGACCCACAGCAAGCTGCACAAGCTGGTGGCCGGCGCGCTGCGCTAAGAGCCTGGTCGCGATTGGGGGAGGCGCTCCGCGCTTCCGCCGATGGCGTGAATCAGGCTCTGCTAAGCTTCTGATTTAAGAGCAAAGGGCGTCGGTCCACCGCGGCGAGTCTTCGGGCTTCCAGAGGTGGTCCGGCGCCTGTTTTTTTGTGTCTGGGGCAATCGTCTCTTGCGCTTTTGGTAACGCGATCAAGCCTTTGCAATTGTTGCGAATCATTCTCACAGGTTCGCCCCTTGCTTCGCATATGCAGCAGGCCTAAAGGCCCCCCAGAACAATTTTCGCCCAGGGGATTCCATTGGTCGATCTCAGCCAATATCTGCCGATCCTGATCTTTCTCGGGATCGCTCTGCTGCTCTCCAGCACCTTCGTCTTCTTGCCGATGCTGGTTGGCCGCCTGACCGGTGCGCACAAGCCCGATCCTGCCAAGCTGTCCGAATATGAGTGCGGCTTCCCCGCATTTGAAGAGCCGCGCAGCCAGTTCGACGTGCGTTTCTACCTTGTCGCCATCCTGTTCATCATTTTCGACCTGGAAGCGGCATTCCTCTTTCCCTGGGCGGTGAGCCTTGACCAGATCGGCTGGGCCGGCTGGGCGACGATGATGATCTTCATAGCGGAGCTGGTGCTCGGCCTCGTCTATGCGTGGAAGAAGGGAGCACTCGATTGGGAGTAGAACTGACCAGCCCCATTCCCGGCACCATGCCGCCGATGGGGACGCAGCCCGACCAGGACTTCTTCAACGCGCTCAGCAGTGAAGTCAGCGACAAGGGGTTTCTTGTCACCTCGACCGAGGAACTGTTCCAGTGGGCCCGCACGGGCTCGCTGTGGTGGATGACCTTTGGTCTGGCCTGCTGCGCCGTGGAGATGATCCACGTCAACATGCCGCGCTACGACATGGAGCGCTTCGGCGCCGCGCCGCGCGCGTCTCCGCGCCAGTCGGACGTGATGATCGTCGCGGGCACGCTGTGCAACAAGATGGCGCCGGCGCTCCGCAAGGTCTATGACCAGATGTCCAACCCGAAATATGTGATTTCGATGGGCAGCTGCGCCAATGGCGGTGGTTACTACCACTATAGCTATTCGGTCGTCCGTGGCTGTGACCGCATCGTGCCGGTCGACATCTATGTGCCGGGCTGCCCGCCCACTGCCGAAGCTCTGCTCTACGGCATCATGCAGTTGCAGCGGAAGATCCGCCGGATCGGGACGATTGAGCGTTAATATGGGCCATTCTGCACCCAAGATCGTGAACCCCGAAGGGATCGCCGAGGAAATCGGCGCCCTCTTGGGGTCGATGCTGATCGAAACCATCGATCATGCCGACGAGCTGACCTTCGTTGTCGCGCGCGACGACCTGGCCAATGCCATGGTCGCGCTGCGCGACATGGCGCATTACCAGCAGCTGATGGAAATCGCCGGCGTCGACTATCCGGAACGTCCGGACCGGTTCGAGGTCGCTTATCATCTGCTCAGCGTCACGCGAAACCATCGTGTCCGCGTCAAGGTGTCGACCGACGAGGATACGCCGGTGCCGACCGTCACGCACCTCTGGCCGGTCGCCGGCTGGCTGGAGCGCGAAGTGTTCGACATGTATGGCGTCATCTTCGACGGCAATACCGACCTGCGCCGCATCCTGACCGACTATGGCTTCAAGGGCCATCCGCAGCGCAAGGACTTCCCGCTGACCGGCTATGTCGAGCTGCGCTATTCCGAAGAAGACAAGCGCGTCGTCTATGAGCCGGTGAAGCTGGCCCAGGACTTCCGCAGCTTCGACTTCATGAGCCCGTGGGAAGGCGCGCAATACGTGCTTCCGGGCGACGAAAAGGCGGAGGGCAAAGCCTGATGTCCGACTATCTCGAAAAGATGGATCATGTCACCGATGCGGCCGACCCGGCCTATGGCGACACGGAAATCCAGAACTACACGATCAACTTCGGTCCGCAGCACCCTGCGGCGCACGGCGTTCTGCGTCTGGTCATGGAACTGGACGGCGAAATCGTCGAGCGCTGCGACCCGCATGTCGGCCTGCTGCATCGCGGCACCGAAAAGCTGATCGAGCACAAGACCTATATGCAGGCGCTGCCCTATTTCGACCGGTTGGACTATTGTTCGCCGCTCGGCATGGAGCATAGCTATGTCCTGGCGGTCGAAAAGCTGCTGAACCTGGAAGTGCCGCTGCGGGCGCAATATCTGCGCGTGTTCTTCGCGGAACTGACCCGTATCTGCAATCACATGCTGAACCTGGGTTCGCACGTCATGGACGTTGGCGCGATGACGCCGAACCTGTGGCTGTTCGAAATCCGCGAGGACTGCCTCAACTTCTTCGAGCGCGCGTCGGGCGCCCGCATGCATTCGGCCTATTTCCGGCCGGGCGGCGTGCATCAGGACGTGCCGCTCAAGCTGCTGACCGACATCGCCGACTGGCTCGACACCCGTCTGCCGCGCCTGTTCGAGGATGCGATGAGCCTGGTCGTCGACAATCGCATCTTCAAGCAGCGCAATGTCGACATCTCGATCGTCAGCAAGGAAGACGCGCTGAAGTGGGGCTTCTCCGGTCCCATGCTGCGTGGCTCGGGCATTGCCTGGGACATCCGCAAGGCGCAGCCCTACGACGTCTATGACCGCATGGACTTCGACGTTCCGGTCGGCACCGCGTTCGACTGCTATGACCGTTTCATGGTCCGCGTCGAGGAAGTGCGCCAGTCCGCGCGCATCATGAAGCAGTGCCTCAGCGAGATGCCGGAAGGGCCGATCGCCAGCTTCGACCGCAAGGTCTCCCCGCCCAAGCGCGGTGAGATGAAGCGGGACATGGAAGCGCTGATCCACCACTTCAAGCTCTATACCGAAGGCTTCCACGTCCCCGCGGGCGAAGTCTATGTGGCGACCGAAAGCCCCAAGGGCGAATTCGGCGTCTATCTGGTCAGCGACGGCTCCAACAAGCCCTATCGCTGCAAGATCCGCCCGACCGCCTTCAGCCATCTGCAGGCGATGGACTTCATGATGAAGGGCCACATGCTGGCCGATACAACCGCTGTACTGGGCGCGATGGACATCGTGTTCGGAGAATGTGACCGATAATGGCTGACGCAGTTCATATCCCCGATGAGGCCGAAACCCGCGCGCGCTGGGGCGCGTTCGAGTGGACGCCCGAAAATGCCGAGCAGGCCAAGAAGGTCATCGCGCGCTATCCCGCCGGTCGCCAGCAGTCGGCGGTGATGCCGCTGCTCGATCTGGCCCAGCGCCAGGTTGGCGCGGAAACGCAGACCAATGGCTGGCTGCCGGTTCCGGTCATGGAATATATCGGGCGCCAGCTCGATATGCCGTACATGCGCGTCTATGAGGTCGCGACCTTCTACACCATGTACAATCTGGCGCCGGTCGGCCGCTACCATGTGCAGGTCTGCGGCACGACGCCGTGCATGCTGCGCGGGTCGGATGACGTCTTTGCCGCGTGCAAGAACAAGGGCCTGGTCAAGGGCGGCACGACCCCCGACGGCCTGTTCACCCTCAATGAGGTCGAATGCCTTGGTGCCTGCGCCAACGCGCCGATGGTCCAGATCAACGACGATAATTTCGAAGATCTGACCTACGACAGCACCATCGCCATCCTGGAAACGCTGGCCGCCGGCGGCCAGCCCAAGATCGGCCCGCAGATCGATCGCCAGACCAGCGCGCCGGAAGGTGGCCCGACCACCCTCAAGGAGATGGTCGGCGAAAATCACGACTATCGCGGTCAATGGAACGAAGGAGCGACGGCATGACCGATGCACCCGCACCGGCCCCCTTCGTCGGGCCGCTGTCCGACAAGGACCGCATCTTCACCAACGTCCATGGCTTCCAGGATTGGGGCGTCGACGCCGCGATGAAGCGTGGCGATTGGGACAATACCAAGAAGCTGATGGAAATCGGCCAGGACGCGATCATCGACACCATCAAGGCGTCGAACCTGCGCGGCCGCGGCGGCGCCGGCTTCCCGACCGGCATGAAGTGGAGCTTCATGCCCAAGGAAAGCAAGGACGGTCGTCCCAGCTTCCTGGTCATCAACGCTGACGAATCCGAACCGGGTTCGTGCAAGGACCGCGAAATCATCCGCCACGATCCGCACAAGCTGATCGAAGGCGCGCTGATCGCCGGTTTCGCGATGCGGGCGCGTGCCGCCTACATCTATATCCGCGGTGAGTTCATCTATGAGGCGAAGGTGCTCTTTGCCGCTGTCGAGCAGGCCTATGAAAAGGGCTTCATCGGCAAGAATGCCTGTGGTTCGGGCTATGATTTCGACGTGTTCGTCCATCGTGGCGCCGGCGCCTATATCTGCGGCGAGGAAACCGCCCAGATCGAAAGCATCGAGGGCAAGAAGGGCCAGCCCCGCCTGAAGCCGCCTTTCCCGGCCGGCGCGGGCCTCTATGGCTGCCCGACCACGGTCAACAACGTGGAATCGATCGCGGTTGCGCCGACGATCCTGCGTCGCGGCGCCGCCTGGTTCAACGGCTTCGGTCGTGAGAATAACCGCGGCACCAAGCTGTTCCAGATCAGCGGCCATGTGAACAAGCCCTGCGTCGTCGAGGAATCGATGTCGATCCCGTTCCGCGAACTGATCGACCGCCATTGCGGCGGCATCCGTGGCGGCTGGGACAATCTGCTCGCGGTCATTCCGGGCGGGTCGTCGGTGCCGCTGGTTCCTGCGAAGGAAATCATGGACGCACCGATGGACTTTGACGGTCTGCGCGCGCTGGGCTCGGGCCTGGGCACCGCCGCCGTCATCGTCATGGACAAGTCGACCGACATCGTCCGCGCCATTTCGCGTCTCTCCTACTTCTACAAGCATGAGAGCTGCGGCCAGTGTACGCCGTGCCGCGAAGGCACCGGCTGGATGTGGCGCGTGATGGAGCGTCTGCGCACCGGCGACGCCGACCAGAGCGAAATCGACATGCTGTTCCAGGTGACCAAGCAAGTTGAAGGCCACACCATCTGCGCGCTTGGCGACGCAGCGGCATGGCCGATCCAGGGGCTGATCCGGCACTTCCGTCCGGAAATCGAGCGCCGGATCAACGAGAACAAGGGTAGTGCCCCCGTCATGGAGGCAGCGGAGTAACCATGCCGAAGGTCAAAGTAGACGGCGTAGAACTCGAAGTCCCGGCGGGCGCCACAGTCCTCCAGGCTTGCGAGCAGGCGGGGAAGGAAATCCCCCGTTTCTGCTATCATGAGCGCCTTTCCATCGCCGGCAATTGCCGCATGTGCCTGGTCGAGGTGAAGCCTGGGCCGCCCAAGCCGCAGGCGTCGTGCGCGCTTCCGGCCACCGAAGGCCAGGAAATCCGCACCGACAGCGAAATGGTCAAGAAGGCCCGCGAAGGGGTGATGGAGTTTCTGCTCATCAACCACCCGCTGGATTGCCCGATCTGCGACCAGGGTGGCGAGTGCGATCTTCAGGACCAGTCGGTCGCCTATGGCCGTGGTTCGTCGCGCTATGATGAAAACAAGCGCGCCGTCACCGAGAAGAATATGGGTCCGATCGTCAAGACGGTCATGACCCGCTGCATCCAGTGTACCCGTTGCGTGCGCTTTGCAGAGGAAGTCGCGGGCGTGCCGGAAATCGGCGCCATCTATCGCGGCGAAAATATGCAGATCACCACCTATCTCGAACATGCCGCCAAGAGCGAGCTGTCGGGCAATGTGGTCGATCTCTGCCCGGTCGGCGCGCTGACCGCCAAGCCCTACGCTTTCGAAGCGCGTCCGTGGGAACTCAAGAAGACCCATGCGATCGACGTGATGGACGCGCTCGGCACCAACATCCGCCTCGACAGCCGTGGTCGTCAGGTGCTGCGCGCCGTGCCGCGCATCAATGACGACGTGAATGAGGAGTGGGCGAGCGACAAGACCCGTCACAATGTCGACGGTCTGGTCCGCAAGCGCCTCGACAAGCCGTTCGTCCGCAAGGATGGCAAGCTGGTTCCGGCGACCTGGGCGGAAGCCTTTGCTGCCGTCGCCGCGGTCCAGCATGGCGGCAGCGTCGCGGCGATTGCCGGCGACCTGCTCGATTGCGAAACCATGTTCGCGGGCAAGGCGCTGGTCGAAAAGCTCGGCGGTTCGCTGCTAGAAGGCCGTCAGACCGGCCTGTCCTACGACGTGTCGAGCCTGTCGTCGGTGGTGTTCAACACGCCGCTCGCCGATCTCGAAACCGCGGACGTCATCCTGCTGGTCGGCACCAACCTGCGCTGGGAAGCGCCGCTGGTGAACACCCGCATCCGTAAGGCGATCAAGAAGGGCGCGAAGGTCTTCGCCGTCGGTCCCGAATTCGACCTGACCTACAAGGTCGAATGGCTGGGCAATGACGCGTCGCTGCTGGCCAAGCTGCCGGACGCCGTGCTCGAAGCCTTCAAGGGCGCTGCCCGTCCGGCGATGATCGTCGGCGGCGGCGTGCTGGCCAAGGACGGCGCGCATGGCGACACGCTGGCGCTGGTCGATACGCTGGGCCTGATCAAGGACGGCTGGAACGGTTACAACGTCCTGCACTTCGCGGCGGCCCGCATGGGCGGCCTGATGCTGGGCTATGCGACCAAGGGCGGCATCAAGGCGGTGGCTGCGGCCGCGCCGAAGCTGCTCTTCTCGCTTGGTGCCGACGAAGTCGACTATTCGGCCTTCGAAACCAGCTTCAAGGTCTATGTCGGCCATCATGGCGACAAGGGCGCGCATGCGGCGGACGTGATCCTGCCGGGCGCAAGCTATGCCGAAAAGGCCGGCACCTACGTCAACCTGGAAGGCCGGGTGCAGTTCGGTGAAAAGGCCGTGTTCGCGCCGGGCGACGCCCGCGAGGACTGGTCGATCCTGCGCGCTCTTTCCGAAGCGCTGGGTGCCAAGCTGCCGTTCGACAGCTTCGACGCGTTGCGCGCCGAAATGGTCAAGGCGGTTCCCGCGCTCGGTGTCGAAGGTATCGCCAACTATGGCTGGTCGGTCCCGTCGCTGCCCACCGGTGCGACCGGTGAACTGGGTTCGCCGATCAAGGATTTCTACCTCACCAACGCGATCTGCCGCGCCAGCCCGACGATGCAGCAATGCTCGGCCGAGCTGATCCATGGTGAAAGCTTCGCGGAGGCCGCAGAGTGACCGCTTTCTTCCAAGGCCTCGGCCTGCCTTTCGAGGGCGCCTGGCTGCTTTCGACCATTATCGGTATCCTGGTCATCGCACTGCCGCTGATGCTGGCCGTCGCCATGATCATCTATGCCGACCGCAAGATCTGGGCGGCCATGGCGCTGCGCCGTGGTCCCAACGTCGTCGGCCCGCTGGGCCTGCTTCAGTCCTTCGCGGACGGCCTCAAGGTCTTCCTGCAGGAAACCATCGTTCCTTCGGCGTCGAACAAGGCCCTGTTCCTGATCGCGCCGATCATCACCTTCACCGTGGCGCTGATGGCCTGGGCCGTCATCCCCTTCGGCGTCGGCGTGATGGTGTCGAACGTCAATGTCGGCCTGCTCTACATCCTCGCCATCTCGTCGCTCGGCGTCTATGGCGTGGTGCTGGCGGGCTGGGCATCCAACTCCAAATATCCCTTCTACTCCGCGATCCGCGCCAGCGCGCAGATGATCTCCTATGAAGTCTCGATCGGCTTCATCCTGATCACCGTCGTGCTGTGGGCCGGCAGCTTCAACATGTCGGCGATCGTGGAAAGCCAGAAGGGCTATTATGGCTTCCTCAACGGCAACGGCTTCAATCCGCTGCTGTTCCCGATGGCGATCATGTTCCTGATTTCGGCCATGGCGGAAACGGCGCGCGCGCCGTTCGACCTGACCGAAGCGGAATCCGAACTGGTCGCGGGTTACCAGACCGAATATTCGTCGATGGCCTTCGCCCTGTTCTGGCTCGGCGAATATGCCAACGTCATCCTGATGTGCGGCCTCAACGCGATCCTGTTCTGGGGTGGCTATCTGCCGCCGTTCGACTGGGCGCCGCTCTATCTGGTGCCGGGCATCATCTGGTTCCTGCTCAAGATCGCCTTCTTCTTCTTCGTCTTCTCCTGGGTGAAGGCGACGGTGCCCCGCTACCGTTATGACCAGCTGATGCGGCTGGGCTGGAAGATCTTCCTGCCGACCTCGCTCTTCTTCGTCTTCCTGGTTTCGGGCTTCCTCATGCTGACGCGCTATGGAGGCGCACAATGAGCCTCGGTTACTACGTCAAAAGCTTCACCCTCTGGGAGTTCGTGAAGGCGCACTGGCTGACCTTGAAGTATTTCTTCAAGCCCAAGGCGACGATCAACTACCCCTATGAAAAGAACCCGATTTCGCCGCGTTTCCGTGGTGAACATGCGCTGCGCCGCTATCCCAACGGGGAAGAGCGCTGCATCGCGTGCAAGCTGTGCGAGGCCATTTGTCCGGCGCAGGCGATCACCATCGAGGCGCAGCCGCGCGACGATGGCAGCCGCCGCACCACGCGCTACGACATCGACATGACCAAGTGCATCTATTGCGGCTTCTGCCAGGAAGCCTGCCCGGTCGATGCGATTGTCGAGGGCCCGAACTTCGAGTTCGCGACCGAAACCCGCGAGGAGCTGATCTACGACAAGGCCAAGCTCCTGGAAAACGGTGACAAGTGGGAGCGTGCCATCGCTGCCAATCTTGCTGCCGATGCCCCCTATCGTTAAGCCGCCGGCGTCAAAGGGAATATGAACCTGTGATCCACGTCCTCGCCTTTTACCTGTTCGCCATTCTGGTGGTGAGCAGCGGCGCGCTCACGATATTGTCGCGCAACCCGGTCCACTCGGTCCTCTGGCTGATCCTGGCCTTCTTCAACGCTGCCGGTCTGATGATCCTGCTCGGCGCCGAATTCATCGCGATGCTGCTTGTCATCGTCTATGTCGGCGCGGTCGCGGTGCTGTTCCTGTTCGTCGTCATGATGCTCGACATCGACTTCGCCGAACTGCGCGCCGGCTTCGTCAGCTATCTGCCGTTCGGCCTGCTGATCGCGCTGGTGCTGCTGGCGGAAATCGTCCTCGGCATCGGCCTGTGGAGCGCGGGCCCGATCGAACTCGCGCAGCGTGCGGCCCCGGCCAATCCGGAACTTTCCAACATCCAGGCGATCGGCGGCATTCTCTACACCCGCTACATCTTCCTGTTCGAGGCGGCGGGTATCGTCCTGCTGGTCGCGATGATCGGCGCCATCGTGCTGACCCATCGTGCCCGTGGCGGCGTCCGTGGTCAGAATGTTGCCAAGCAGAACCGCCGTCGTCCGCAGGACGCCGTGCGCAACATCAATCAGCCCGTGGGGCAGGGGGTGGAGCTGTGATCGGCCTTCAACATTATATGGTGGTCAGCGCCATCCTCTTCGTGATGGGGGTGCTCGGCATCTTCATCAACCGCAAGAATGTCATCATCATCCTGATGGCGATCGAGCTGATCCTCCTCAGCGTGAATATCAACCTTGTCGCCTTCAGCGCCTTCCTGGGCGATCTGGTGGGCCAGGTCTTCTCGATGTTCGTGCTGACCGTCGCGGCGGGTGAAGCGGCCATCGGCCTCGCTATCCTCGTCATTTACTTCCGTGGTCGCGGCACCATCGCCGTCGATGATGTCAACCGGATGAAGGGCTGAGCCAAATCCCATGATCCAGCTTATCGTCCTTCTCCCGCTGCTTGCTGCAGCCATCGCCGGCCTTGGCAACAAGGCCCTGGGCAAGATCCCGGCGAAGATCGTCACGACCGGCGCGCTGTTCGCAGCCTGCGCCATGTCCTGGCCGATCTTCATCAGCTTCCTGACCGGCCACGCCGAACCCTATGTCGCGCCCGTCTTCACCTGGATCGAAAGCGGCAGCTTCGATGCCCAGTGGGCGCTGCGGGTCGACACCATGACGGCGGTCATGCTGGTGGTCATCACCAGCGTGTCCAGCCTCGTCCACCTCTATAGCTGGGGCTATATGGACGAAGAGCCGGATCAGCCGCGCTTCTTCGCCTATCTCTCGCTCTTCACCTTCGCGATGCTGATGCTCGTGACCGCGAACAATCTGCTGCAGATGTTCTTCGGTTGGGAAGGCGTGGGTCTGGCCTCCTACCTGCTGATCGGTTTCTGGTTCCGTAAGCCTTCGGCCAATGCGGCTGCGATCAAGGCATTCGTCGTCAACCGCGTCGGCGACCTTGGTTTCATGATGGGCATTTTCGGCACCTATCTGGTGTTCAACACCATCTCGATCCCGGAAATCCTGGAAATGGCCCCGTCGATGGCCGGTTCGACCATCGGCTTCCTGGGTCACCGCTTTGACACCATGACCGTGCTCTGCCTGCTGCTGTTCATCGGCGCGATGGGCAAGTCGGCACAGCTTGGCCTCCACACCTGGCTTCCCGACGCGATGGAAGGCCCGACCCCGGTGTCGGCGCTGATCCACGCGGCCACCATGGTCACCGCCGGCGTCTTCATGGTCTGCCGTCTGTCGCCGATGTTCGAAATGTCGCCGACCGCGCTGACCGTGGTCACCTATGTCGGCGCGGCAACCTGTCTGTTCGCCGCCACCGTCGGCACCGTGCAGACCGACATCAAGCGCGTCATCGCCTATTCGACCTGTTCGCAGCTGGGCTACATGTTCTTCGCGGCCGGTTGCGGCGCCTATGGCGCGGCGATGTTCCACCTCTTCACCCACGCCTTCTTCAAGGCGCTGCTGTTCCTGGGCGCTGGCTCGGTCATCCATGCGATGCACCATGAGCAGGATATGCGTTACTATGGCGGCCTGCGTAAGAAGATCCCCGTGACCTTCTGGACCATGACGCTCGGTACCCTCGCCATCACGGGCGTCGGCCTGCCGCTCGTCGGCGTCGGTTTCGCCGGCTTCTATTCGAAGGACGGCATTCTCGAAGCGGCCTTCGCTTCGGGCGGTGCGGGCATCGGTGCCTATTATGTCGGCGTGTTCGCCGCGCTGCTGACCAGCTTCTACAGCTGGCGCCTGGTCTTCCTGACCTTCTTCGGCAAGCCGCGCTGGACCCAGTCGGAACATATCCAGCATGCCCTCCATGACTCCCATGGGCATGACGATCACGGCCACGGCCATGACGATCACGCCCATGCCGGCCATGGTCATGACGATCATGCCCACGCGCACGCCGATCATGGCCATGACCATCATGCCCATGACGCTGGCGACGGCACCGGTGGCTACCACCCGCATGAAAGCGGCCTGGTCATGCTTATCCCGCTGCTGGTGCTCAGCCTGGGCGCCGTGTTCGCCGGCTTCGTCTTCCACGACCAGTTCATTGGTCCGGAAGGGGGCATCGAGTTCTGGAAGGGCGCCCTGGCGTTCGACAGCCATCTGATGCACGCCGCGCATGAAGTGCCGACCTGGGTCAAGTTCGGTCCGTTTACCGTGATGCTGACCGGCCTGGTGATTGCCTGGCTCGCCTACATCAAGAACACCGACTGGCCGCAGCGCTTCGTCGCCACCTTCGGCGCCCTGCACCAGTTCCTGCTCAACAAGTGGTATTTTGACGAGCTGTACAACTTCCTGTTCGTCAAGCCTGCCTTCGCCATCGGCCGCTTCTTCTGGCAGTTCGGTGACGTCGGCTTCATCGACCGCTTCGGCCCCAACGGGCTGGCTGCTCTGGTCGTGCAGGGCAACAAGATCACCCGTCGGCTTCAGTCCGGCTACCTCTACACCTATGCGCTGGTGATGCTGATTGGCCTCGCCGCGGCTGCAACCTGGGCGATGACACGATAATGGACGGCTTCCCCATCCTCTCCCTGATGATGGCAGTGCCGATGGCTGGTGCCATCGCCTGCCTCTTCGCTGGCGCCAATAATGCGCGCTGGATTGCGCTGATCGCCACGCTGGTCGATCTGGTCCTGGGCATCGTCCTGTGGGTCAATTTCGATCAGTCGGGCGCAGGCGCCCAGTGGCAGTTCACCGAATATGCGCCGATCTTCGGCCGCTTCGCGTGGGCGCTCGGGATCGACGGCATCGCCTTGCTGCTGATCGCACTGACCGTATTCCTGATGCCGATCTGCATCGGCGCCAGCTGGAACGCGATCAACAAGCGCGTCGGCGAATATATGGCGGCGTTCCTGTTCATGGAGGTGCTGATGATCGGCGTCTTCACCGCGCAGGATCTCTACCTCTTCTACATCATGTTCGAAGCCGGCCTGATCCCGATGTATCTGATCATCGGTATCTGGGGTGGTGCGAACCGTATCTACGCCTCGTACAAATTCTTCCTCTACACGCTGCTCGGCTCGGTCCTGATGCTGATCGCGATGATGTGGATGGTGCATGAGGCCGGCACGACCCGCATTCCCGACCTGATGGCCTACAATTTCGATCCGAAGATCCAGATCTGGCTGTTCCTCGCCTTCTTCGCCAGCTTCGCGGTGAAGATGCCGATGTGGCCGGTCCACACCTGGCTGCCCGACGCGCACGTTCAGGCGCCGACCGCCGGTTCGGTCATCCTGGCAGGCGTGCTGCTGAAGATGGGTGGCTATGGCTTCATCCGCTTCTCGCTGCCGATGTTCCCTGAAGCCTCGGCGCAGCTGGCGCCCTGGGTCTGGGGCCTGTCGATGGTCGCCGTCGTCTATACCAGCCTCATCGCGCTGGTTCAGTCGGACATGAAGAAGCTAATCGCCTATTCGTCGGTCGCGCACATGGCGATCGTCACCATCGGCCTGTTCGCCTTCAACCAGGCGGGCCTGGAAGGCGCGATGATGGTCATGCTGGGCCACGGCCTGGTGTCGGGCGCGCTGTTCCTCTGCGTCGGCGTGATCTATGACCGCCTGCACACCCGTGAGATCAACCGCTATGGTGGCCTGGCGATCAACATGCCGCGCTACGCCGTGCTGTTCCTGCTCTTCACCATGGCTTCGGTCGGCCTGCCGGGCACCAGCAACTTCGTTGGCGAATTCCTGTCGCTGATGGGCATCTATCAGGTCTCGACCTGGGCGGCGCTGATCTGCACCACCGGCATCATCCTGGGTGCGGCCTACATGCTCTACCTCTATCGCCGCATCTGCTACGGCGATCAGGTGAACGCCGATGCCGCCGCCATGCCCGACCTGTCGGCGCGTGAAATCTGGCTGCTCGCCCCGATTGCCGCGGCGGTGCTCTGGATGGGCGTCTATCCGGAAAGCTTCCTGGCCCCGATGCGTCCCGACATCCGCGCGCTCGAAGCGCGTCTCGCCCCTGCGGCTCCCGCAGGAGATTCCCAGATCAAGATGGGTGCGCCCAAGCCGGTAGGCGAGGGCCATCATGAAGAAGCCGCTGCGCACGGGGAGGCGCACTAATGATCGAAACCGCTTCCCTTCTGGCCGTACTGCCGGAACTCATCCTCACCGGCTCCGGTCTGGTGCTGATGCTGATCGCTGCCTTTGGTGGTGACCGCTCGACCCATGCCGTCAACTGGCTGGCAGTGCTTGCGCTGCTCGCCGCCGGCCTCAGCCTCTGCACCTCGATGGCGCATGGCCCCGTCGCGTTCGACGGCCTGGTCCGTGCCGACGCCTTCTCGGTCTATGCCAAGGCGCTGATCTATGGCGCGGCCGGTGCGGCCATTCTGCTGGCCCCGCGCTTCTTCGCCACCGGCGGCGCGCTGCGTCCCGAATATGCCGTCCTGATCGTCTTTGCCGCCATCGGCATGGGCATGATGGTCTCGGCCGGCGACATGCTGACGCTCTATGTCGGCCTGGAAATGAACAGCCTCGCGTCCTACGTGCTGGCCAGCTTCATGCGCCAGGACGAGAAGTCGTCGGAAGCGGGTCTGAAATATTTCGTGCTCGGTTCGCTGGCCAGCGGCATCCTGCTCTACGGCATCTCGCTGCTCTACGGCTTCACCGGTTCGACCGCGTTCGACGGCATCGCCATCGCCATGGGCGACGGCGTGTCGAAGGGCGAACTGTTCGGCCTGGTCTTCGTGCTTGCCGGCCTCGCTTTCAAGATCAGCGCCGTGCCGTTCCACATGTGGACGCCCGACGTCTATGAAGGTGCGCCGACCCCGGTCACCGCCTTCTTCGGCAGCGCGCCCAAGGTTGCCGCGATGGGCCTGATGGTCCGCGTCGCGATCGAAGCGCTCGGCCCGGCCGGCCTCGACTGGCAGCAGATCATCATCTTCGTTGCGCTCGCCTCGATCCTGTTCGGTGCGGTCGCGGCGATCGGCCAGACCAGCATCAAGCGTCTGATGGCCTATTCGTCGATCAACAATGTCGGCTTCGCGCTGGTCGGCCTCGCCGCCGGCACGCCCGCCGGCGTTGCCGCGACGATGAGCTACATGGCGATCTATGTCGTCATGACCATCGGCGCCTTCGCCTGTATCCTTCAGATGCGGGATGCCGACGGCAAGCCGGTCGACACGATCGCCAGCCTTGCGGGCCTGTCGCAGTCGCGCAAGGGCCTGTCGGCCGCCTTCGCGATCTTCATGTTCTCGATGGCCGGTATCCCGCCACTGTTCGGCTTCTGGGCGAAGTTCCTGGTGTTCGATGCCGCGGTCGCCGCCAACCTGACCGCGCTCGCCGCCTTCGGCATCGCCATGTCGGTGATCGGCGCCTTCTATTATCTCAAGATCATCAAGACGATCTACTTCGACGAGCCGGCCGCGCCCTATGAGGCGAAGGGCGGGGCGGTCGAGAACATCATCATGGCCGCCTGCGCCATCGTGATCGTCTTCGGTTATCTGCTCAACCCGCTGCTGGACAAGGCCAGCGCGGCTGCGGCGGCTTCGCTGTTCTGACGCAGTTTCGCACCGTAGAAGAAACCGGCTCCACCAATGCCGATATGCTGGCATTGGCGGAGCAGGGTGAAACCGAGGGCCTCTGGCTGCGCGCAAAGCGACAGTCCGGAGGCCGCGGTCGTTTGGGCCGGGCGTGGGAAAGCCCGGTCGGCAATCTCTATTGCTCCACCCTGATCCGGCTGCAGCCGGGCGACCCGATGGCGCACACGCTGGCGCTGGTCGCGGCAAATGCCGTCCATGCGCTGGTCGCGCCCCTTTGTGCCGGACAGGCGCGGATCAAATGGCCCAATGACATTTTGGTCGACGGCTCGAAGATCGCCGGCATATTGCTGGAACGCACCGGCGATGCCGTGGTCGTCGGCATCGGCATCAACGTCACCCATTTCCCGGAAGGGCTCGACCGTCCGGTCACTAGCCTCGCAGCGCAGGGCGCGACCGGGGAGGGGGCGGATGCCGCCGCGTTGCTGGAGCGCCTCGCCCAGCTTTTCGGCCATTGGCTGGCGATCTGGCGGGCCCAGGGGCTTGATCCGGTGCGCACCCACTGGCTGCTCAATGCCCATCCAACCGGCACGCCGATGCGTGTCGTCCAGCCCGACGGCGACGTGGTGGAGGGTGGCTTCGGCACGCTCGACAGCCAGGGCATGTTGATCCTGCGCTTGGCGAATGGCGATACCCGTGCCATTCATGCCGGCGATATCTTTCTCATCTGAGGGTTCGGCTATGCTTCTCGCGATCGACGCGGGCAACACCAATGTCGTTTTCGCGCTGCTCGACGGGCGTGAGATCAAGACGCGCTGGCGCATAGCCACCGACCCGCGCCGCACGGCCGACGAATATGCCGTGTGGCTGAACCAGCTTTTGATGCTGGAAGGCTATGCCATGGCCGATGTCGGTGCGGTGATCATCGCCACGGTCGTGCCGCGCGCGCTCCACAATCTTCAGGTGCTGGCCGACAAATATTTCAAGACGACCGCGCTGGTCGCCGGCCAGTCGCCGGTCGACTGGGGCATCGAACTGGATGTGGCGGAGCCGGCCTCGGTGGGGGCCGACCGGGTTGTAAACGCGATCGCGGCCCACCATCTTTATGAGGGCGACCTGATCGTCATCGACTTCGGCACGGCGACCACCTTCGACGTGGTGGATTATCGCGGCGCCTATAAGGGCGGCATCATCGCACCGGGCATCAACCTGTCGCTCGATGCGCTGGTGGCGGCCGCGGCCAAGCTGCCCCGCATCGCGATCGCCCCGCCAGAGAACCGATCGGTTATCGGTCGGACCACGGCCGACGCCATGCTGATCGGCGTCTTTTGGGGCTATGTGGCGATGATGGAGGGGCTGGTCGCCCGGATGCGGGCCGAGATCGGCCGCCCGACCAAAGTGATTTCGACGGGAGGACTCGCTGTCCTCTTCAATGACAATAGCGATATTTTCGATGCGATCGCGCCCGACCTGACGATCCAGGGCCTCGCATTGCTGTACGAACGGAGTTTACAGACAGAATGACACCCAAGGACGAGCTGCTCTTCCTGGCCCTCGGCGGCTCGGGCGAGATCGGCATGAACGTCAATCTTTATGGTTGCCAGGGCAAATGGGTCATGGTCGATCTCGGCCTGACCTTTGCCGACCCGCTTTATCCCGGCGTCGAGCTGGTGCTGCCCGACCTTGCCTTCATCGAGGAGCGCAAGGACGACCTGCTCGGCATCGTGCTGACCCATGGCCATGAAGACCATATCGGCGCCATCCCCTATCTGGCGGCGGACCTGGGCGTGCCGCTCTATGCCACGCCCTTCACCGCCGGCCTGATCCGGCTGAAGCTGGAGGAAGAGGGGCTCACCAAGGAGGTGAAGCTCCACGTTATCGAGAATGAGGGCAGCTTCAATCTCGGTCCGTTCGGCTTCCGCTACGTGCCGCTGGCCCACTCGATCCCGGAGGGCAATGCCGTCCTGATCGACACGCCGCACGGCCGCATCTTCCACACCGGCGACTGGAAGCTGGACGCGGCCCCGCTACTTGGCCAGCCCTCCACCCCGGAAGAACTGACCGCGATCGGCGACGAAGGCGTGCTCGCTTTGGTATGCGACAGCACCAATGTCTTCAATCCAGAACCATCGGGTTCTGAAAGCACCGTGCGCGATGGCCTGATGCAGACCGTCGCGGCAGCCAAGGGCCGCGTGCTGGTCACCACCTTCGCCTCCAACGCCGCGCGCGTGCAGACGCTGGGCGAGGTCGCGGCCGCCACCGGGCGCAAGCTGTGCGTCGCCGGCCGCTCGCTCGATCGCATCATCAGCACCGCCAAGGCCGCCGGCTATCTCAAGGATTTCCCGCCGCTGGTCGACTGGGACGATGCGATGGACCTGCCCCGATCGGAAGTGATGTTCATCGCCACCGGCGGCCAGGGCGAGGCGCGCGCCGCCCTGTCGCGCATCGCCTTTGACAGCCACCCGATCAAGCTGGCCGAGGGCGACACCGTCGTCTTCTCGTCCAAGCAGATTCCGGGCAATGAAATCGCGATCGGCCGCATCCAGAATGCGCTGGCGACCAAGGGCATCATCATGGTGACCGACCGCCAGGCCGAGGTCCATGTCTCGGGCCATCCGGGCCGTCCGGAACTGGAATCCATGTATCGCTGGATCCGCCCCGCCATCCTGCTGCCGGTTCATGGCGAGCGCCGCCACATGGCGGAACAGGCGCGGCTTGGCCTCGCCACCGGCATCCCCGATGCCGTGGTCCAGTCGAACGGCGACCTGCTGCGCCTGGCACCGGGGAAGCCGACGATCATCGGGCATGAGGATACCGGCCGTCTGGTCCTCGACGGCGACGTCATCCTGCCGGCCGACGGCGCGACCATGAACGAGCGGCGCAAGCTCGGCCTGCACGGCCAGATCAGCGTCGCCGTGGCGCTCGACGCCAAAAACCGCCTGATCGGCGAACCCGTGCTGCGCACCCAGGGCGTGCCGGTGGAGGAGGACAAGGATGCCTTCCTTGCCGAAGCGGCCGAGGAAGCGGCGGCGGCCGTCGCCAAGGGATCGATGGAGCAGGAAGCCCTGCGCGAACGCCTGCGCCTCGCCGTGCGCCGCACCGCGACCCGCTGGACCGGCAAGAAGCCGATCGTCGACGTGCTGCTGATCCGCGCATGATATGAGAGCTCCGTTCGCCATCCTGCGGGAGCAAGGCGAACGGCGCTTTCGCTGACAGTCGGAAGCCTTTAGGCTCGGGCCGATCAAGATTGAATCGCCATGGCGAGCGAAGAAGCGACGCGATGACGGGAGAGGATAGGGGCATGCGCTGCAATAACGGGCCGGCCGGATGAACTGGTACGCGATCTTCGCCATCTATGTGCTGTTCTGGGTGATCAGCGCCTTCCTCGTCCTGCCCTTCGGCCTGCGCACGCCCGACGAGACGGGCGAGCTACTGCTGAAAGGCCAGGCGGACAGCGCGCCCAGCAACTTCCGCCCCGGCCGCGTCATGCTCCGCGCCACCCTGCTCTCGGCCGTCCTGTTCGGCCTCTATTATGCCAATTATGTGCAGGGCTGGGTCACGATCGACCACATCCCCGGCCTCCATCCGCCACGCTGAGCGGGGATGACGGAGTTGGGTGAAGCCGAAGGTCCGCTTCTTGGGCTGAAACAGTCACGAGCGGACGCATTAGGACACGTGTCCGGCTCGATCCACAGCGCCCCATAGGTAGTATGAGGGTATGTTGCCAACGATGCCGGAACGATAAATGCCTACCCCGCTTACCTCTGCGCACGTTGCCTGCTGCAAGCCCCGTGCTTCCTGAATAAGCCGTCGAAAGGTCAATCCGCGATCATCGAAGATGCGGTGTGCTTTCAATGCGCCACCTTTCGTCCCAAAAGGAATAATCGCAAGCTGCTGAGCCCGCAATTCGATATCCGGTTCTAAGGCCGCAAGGTCATCTTCCCGGTTCGACCAATCAGCAGTTCGGTGTTGGAAGAAACGCATCGGCAGATCGGGACGCAGTTTATCAAACTCCATCGACGAGAGCGGATGCGATCTAACAAAATGTGACGTCTCCTTCAGATAGTCTGTTCTCATACGGTAAAATATCGCGGTGCGCGCGCGTTCCCACCCCCACCCGCTTTGATCAGACTCCACTTCATAAAAGGTTTCGCTCGCATCAGCTTGGACTACCCGAATTTCGCGAGCATCCCACGTTACCGCCAACACGTCGCCGGACGTAAATTCCGATGCCATTAATTGCTCCCGTTGCTTCCGCGAATGTCGGCTATCGGGGGTTCCGAAGGCAAGCAGGAATGGCAACATAGGGTCGCTAACTTCCATCCTTATCCCGTCATGCCGGGCTTGACCCGACATCCCGCTTTTCTCGCTTTGCGAGCGCGCCCCGACCAAGGCCGCGCTCCCTCTGTCCTATTCGGACCGTTCATGATCTAATCCAGCCATGAAGAGCCGTTTCTTCGCAAGCATGTCCAGAATTGTCGCGCCGCTGTCGCGCCGCTGTCGCGTCCCTGTCGCCTCGGTGGTGCGGGACGATGACCCTGATCGTGACGCAATAGCCGCGTCACAGGCGCGTGGGTGTCGCGTCGCGGGCGCGTGACAGGTGCAAAAGGCCCGAAATGGCCCGACGACACTGTGAACTTCGGGCCGAAATAAACTGTCGCGTCATCCGCCTGACCGGCCCGCCTTAGGGCAACAAATTCAGGCTGTCCTACAGTTCGCCTGACAGCCATAATGCGGACGGCTCTTTGACCTGTCGGATATGCCCGCGCGCCGCAGAGGCCGATCCTACCGCTTGCGCGTCAATTCCCGCATCGCCTCATCCAACCCCTCCAAGGTCAGCGGATACATGCGCTCGTTCATCAAGTCGCGGATGATGCGGGTGGACTGGCTATAACCCCAATGTTCCGCCGGTGCGGGGTTCAGCCACACGGTCGCGGGATAGGTATGGGCGACGCGCTGAAGCCAGACGGCACCGGCTTCCTCATTCATATGCTCCACCGACCCGCCGGGATGGCTGATCTCATAGGGGCTCATCGCCGCGTCACCGACGAAGATCACCTTATAATCGTGGCCATATTTGTGCAGCACGTCCCAGGTCGGGGTGCGCTCGGCAAAGCGGCGGCGATTATCCTTCCATACGCCTTCATAGAGGCAGTTATGGAAGTAGAAGAATTCCATATTCTTGAATTCGCTGGTCGCGGCGGAAAACAGCTCCTCGCACAGCTTGATATGCGGGTCCATCGATCCGCCGACGTCCAGGAACAGCAGCAGCTTGACCGCATTGTGCCGCTCGGGCCGCATCCGGATATCGAGCCAGCCCTGCCGCGCGGTGCCGCGGATCGTGGCGTCCAGGTCCAGTTCGTCGGCCGCGCCCTCCCGCGCGAAGCGCCGCAGCCGGCGCAGCGCCACCTTGATGTTGCGGGTGCCGATCTCGCGATTGCTGTCCAGATTGGCGAATTCGCGCTTTTCCCACACCTTGATCGCGCGCTTGTGCCGACTTTCTCCGCCAATCCGCACGCCCTCGGGATTATAGCCGCCATGGCCGAAGGGGGATGTGCCGCCAGTGCCGATCCACTTGCTGCCGCCCTGGTGGCGCTCCTTCTGCTCCTCCAGCCGCTCCTTCAGCGTCTTCATAATCTCGTCCCAGTCGCCCAGCGACTTGATCTTCTCCATCTCCTCGGGGCTGAGGAACTTCTCCGCGACCAGGCGCAGCCATTCCTCGGGTATCTCCGCCTCGACCCCGTCCTGGCCCAGCAGTCCCTTGAACACCTTGGCAAAGACCTGATCGAACCGGTCGATCAGCCCCTCGTCCTTCACATAGGTGGCGCGGGCGAGATAATAGAAATCCTCCGGCCGCCGCTCGATCACGTCGCGGTCCAGCGCCTCCAGGAGCAGCAGATGCTCCTTGATGCTGGCGGGGATGCCGGCGGCGCGCAGCGCGTCGAGGAAATTGAGCATCATGGTGCCGATCTTGTCGGCCAGCGCGCCAAGCGATGCAAGCGCCGGGCGGATCGCATTGGCGAAATATTAAGTGTTGCGCCGCACGGTAAACAGTTCAGTATTCATTGTGACAGTTAAGTTGCGGGGGCGGCTTGGAAAACGGAGAATTGTTGGCTGACCTGGGGGAACGGTCGGGCGACATAGCATTGCAATGCAGCGAGACCGCTGGATTTCTGGGCGAAGTGAACCGCCGGATCCAGGGCGATTCGGCGCGCCTGTCGGACCTTCAGGCCAACATGCAGACGCTGACCGCCAGCCAGAATGAGAGTGTGGCCGCCGCCCAGGAACTCAGTCTTACCGCCGGGCGCGCCGGACGCATCATTGCCGAGGGGCATGATGTCATCACCCTGTCGCTGGGCGAGGTGGCGGGGCTGGTCGAGCATGTCACCGGCCTCGAAGGTCATTTGCGCCAGTTCCTGCAGGTGATTGAGGCGGTGGGCGGCATTTCCGACCAGCTCGGCACGATCGCCCGCCAGACCCGCCTGCTGGGCGTCAACGCGGCGATCGAGGCGGCGCGCGGCGGCGAGGCGACGATGGGCTTTGCCGTGGTGGCGGAGGAAATCCGCCGGCTTGCCGAACAGGCGGCCGAATCCTCGGCCTCGGTCGGCAGCAAGCTTGGCCAGCTCGACCGTGATGCCCGGCATCTGATCGGCGGGGTGGAGGCGAATATCCAGCGCGGCCGCGACGTCGGCACCCATATCGACCAGCTGCGCCTGTCGATGGCGGAAATCGCCTCGCTGGTGACCCAGTTCGGCGAGCGCTCCAGCGCGATCGTCGCCTGCACCGACGAGGCGGACGCCCATGTCGCGGCGCTGGATCAGGGGCTGGCGCTGTTCGGCCGCTCCTCGACCGAGAGTGCGGGGCGTGTCGACATGGCGCGCGACAAGATCGAAACGCTGGAGAGCCTGGCCAACGACATGCTCAACACGGCGGCGCAGAGCCGGCTGCGCACCCGCAACAGCCATTATATCGCGCTGGCCGAGGATGGCGCGGCGGAGGTTGCGGCGCTGATCGAGGATGCGTTGGCCCGCGGTGAATTGTCGCCATAGGCGCTGTTCGATCGCAGCCATCGACCGATCGCGGGGTCCGAACCGACCCAATATCAGACCGGTTTCACCGCCTATGCCGATCAGCGGGTGCGGCCGCTGCTCGACCGGCATACCGCGAAGGACGCGACCATCATCGGCTGCTGCCTGATCGACATGGACGGCTATCTGCCCACCCATATCAGCGCACGCAGCCAGCCGCAGCGGATCGGCGACCCGCGCTGGAACATGGAACATGCCCGCAACCGGCAGATATTCATGGACGCCCAGACCCGCCGCGCGCTCGACGGCGACGACGACTTCTACCTCTTCACCTATCGCCAGAATCTGGGGGAGGGGCGCTATCGGGCGCTGCGCAGCGTGTTCGTGCCGCTGCGCTTCGCCGAGCGCCGCTGGGGCCTGTATGAGGTCGGCTATCTGATCTGATCGACGCGCCTTATGCCGTGGATCAGTGAGACCAGTACGAAGGAGATGATCATCAGCAGATACCAGGCGCCCAGCTTCATCAGGCTGACCATCTCCCAGCCATGGCGCTGGCTGGGATAGGTCCAGGCATTGGCGAAGGTGCCGATATTCTCCGCCAGCCAGATGAACAGCGCGACCAGGAAGAAGCCGAGCAGCAGCGGCATCCGTCGTGGCTCGCGCCAGGGCGTGAACCAGATCCAGCTCCGCCCGAACAGCAGGATGGCGGCGGCGAACAGGGCGATCCGGACATCGGGCAGCCAGTGATGGGCGAAGAAATTGACATAGATGGCGCTCGCCAGCAGCACCGTCGCCCAGACCGGCGGATAGCGGCTGAACCCGAAGTCGAAGATGCGCCAGACCCGCGCGATATAGCTGCCGACGGCGGCATACATGAAGCCGGAAAAGAGCGGCACCGGGCCGATATGGAGCAGGCTGGCCTCCGGGTAGACCCAGCTTCCCGCATGGGTCTTGAACAATTCCATGATCGTGCCGATCAGATGGAAGGCGCAGATCACCAGCGCCTCGCGCGGACTTTCCAGCCGCAGGGCCAGCATCGCGATCTGGATCGCGATCGCCGATAGGGTCAGGAAATCATAGCGGTGGAGGGCCGCGTTGGCGGGATAGAAAAGATGGGTGGCTAGCAGCAGCGCCAGCATCAATCCGCCGAACAGGCAGGCCCAGCCCTGTTTGAAGCCGAACAGCAGGAACTCATAGGCCCAGGCGCGCGGCCCCGCCGTGACGCGGACCGATTCCAGATAGGCGCGTATCCGCGCAAAGCGGGTCGCGCCCGTGGGGTCGTTCATGCCCCCATGTCTAGCGTGGCATGGCTCGGACGCCAATCATTCCGGTGCCGACGAAAGGGCTTTGCAGATCGCGCATGATCGTTAAGCTGACGGAACAACAGAAAAAATGAGGAGAGGCTGTCGATGGCGGGACGGCGATGGACGCGGGGTGTGGCCTTGGCGCTGCTCGGCGCTTCCGGCGCGGCGCTGGGGACCGATACGCCCCAGCAGGCTGAGGACGAGATCGTCGTGATCGCCGCCCGGATGAAGATCATCAACATCGAATATGCGCTTCGTGGCCCCTGGCTTAAGGCCTGCAATCTCGATGGAACCACCGGCACGCCAGCGGCCGACCGGGCGATCTGCATGTTGTTGCAGCAATGCCTGCTGGACGGGAAGACCCGGCGCGAAGAGGCCAAGCAATGCGTCAACGCCCGGATCGACGATCTCGCCAATCATCGTGGAACCCTGCCTGCGCTGGTGAGCGAGGCCGCGCTTGAAACCGCCGCTGCCGGGCAGGATTCTCAAGCGGACGACGCGGAAAAATCCGACGCGATCATCGTCACCGGCGCGCGCCATGTCATCAATCCGGGCCTGTGGCGCTTCACCGAGATCGGCACCTATGTAAGCAGCATGTCCGGACATCATCCGCCCGGCACCCGCCAGTGGGAGGCCTGCATCCCCGATCGCCGCGATGATCTGGCGATCCGCTATGCCGTGGAGGGGCCGCCCCGGCCCGCGGGAACGAGGATGCAGCGCGAATGCCACCAATGGCGGATCACGCTTTCGGGCCGCAAATTCGAGGGGCTGCTGAATTGCAGCCGTCCTAATGGCGGCAACTCCTATGGTAGAATGACCGGATCTGTCACGGGCGATACGCTGGAGGCGTCCGCCGAACATAAGACCGTAGTGGAAGAGGCTTGCGTGGGCAGGGTATGCAGCAGCCGGCTTTCTTTGCGACCGTGAAGACCGAATTGTCGGGCAAGCGTGTTGCTGTTTGCCCCAGCCGCTGATTGGAAGGGGCAAATCAGCCGGCACTTTGGAATGTCCGGAGTGCCGGCCGCTTTTCCAGAGCCGCCTCAGTTGGGCTTGCGTGCCCCCTGGCTGATCGTCACCTCGCCATTGGCGGCATAGACTGCCGTCGCTTCGGCTTGAGCCGTCTGGGGATCCTTGCCGTCCAGGATCGCGGCGATCTGGCGGCCGCTGGGCACCTTGTCATAGACGCCGTAAAGATCGGTCTGGCCGACCATGTGGATCGACAGTTGATAGCCAAGGTCGCGGGTGGCGGGATCGAAGGCGAGGACGGTGCCGCTATCGTCGACCGGCACGATGATCGCGCCATCGCCGCGCCCCGTCTGTTGCAGCATGTCATAGCTGCCTTGTGCGGTCTGGACGGTGCCGCGAATGCACAGATTATCCTTGCCCTCGCGCGGGATGCGGACTTCCTGCGGCACGGGCTGGCCAGCGGTGCCGCTGGGCACGGCCTTGGTCAGGCGCGCGTCGCCGCCATCGCCGGTCGGGCAGGCGCCGAAGCTGGCGGGGCTGGTCGCGTGAAGGCTTGCCACATCGTCGAACTTCAGGCCGGCCAGCATGCCGTCCAACCCGGCCAGCACCTCGGCGCGGCGTTCGGTCGGCCCGGTGACGCGCAGCTTCACCATCCAGCGTCCGGCATGGGCGAAGGCGGCGGCCGTCGTCAGCGCGCCATCGGCGGCATCGTCATAGACGGCGCGGATCGCCGTACCCGCGCGGCCGCCGGCGGCGACGCTATCATAGGCGGTGCGATGGGTCTTGCCGCCGAACCGCTCCATCACCGCCTTGTCGGTCATGTAAGCGGCGAGTGAAGCGTCGGCATAGGCGGGCAGATAGACATAGAGCGTCGCCTGGATGGCGCCATCCTCGGAAACATATTGAGCATAATTGTCGATGCCCTTGCCGCCGTTCGATACTTCGCCGCTCTTGGTCAGCGACAGGCTAGCGACCGTCTGCGGCAGGCTGATGCCGGCGGCGGTGGCGCGTATGGCAGTATCTCTGGGCGTCCATGCCTCGATATCGTCCGCCGCCTGCGCCAGCGAGGGCAGGGCCAGGCAGAGGGCCATCGAACATAGGAACAACGCGCGTCGGGGCATTGGCATCCTCTCTCTCGATCCAGACCGTCTTGGCGCGGCCTTGAATGACAGAGGATCAGAAAATCATGGATTCCGCAGGGGCGCAAGCCGCCTTCACGCTGCCCGTGCCATTTGCCCCGGAAATTGCCACAATTGCGGGTCATGGCAGGCGCATTGCGGCGCAGCATCGGTCCGGATGACGCTTTTGGCCACGATCAGGCCGGGTTCGCCCAGCATCAGGAGCGCGATTCGGCCAGGCTGGCCGGCGGCCTCAGCGCCCCTGGCGCCGCGCCATGAAGGCCAGGCGCTCGAACATCATGATGTCCTGCTCATTCTTGAGCAGCGCGCCGTGCAGCGGCGGGATCGCCTTGGTCGGATCGGCATTCTGCAACACGTCGAGCGGCATATCCTCGTTCAGCAGCAGCTTCAGCCAGTCGAGCAGTTCGGATGTGCTGGGCTTCTTCTTGAGGCCCGGCACCTCGCGAATGTCGTAGAAAATGTCCATCGCCCGGCTGACCAGCATCTTCTGGATGCCGGGGAAATGGACATCGACGATCGCCTGCATCGTCTCGCGATCCGGGAATTTGATATAGTGGAAGAAACAGCGGCGCAGGAAGGCGTCGGGCAGTTCCTTCTCGTTGTTCGAGGTGATGATGACGACCGGCCGTTCCTTGGCCGCGACCGTCTCGCCGGTCTCATAGACATGGAAGGCCATGCGATCGAGTTCCTGCAACAGGTCGTTGGGAAATTCGATATCGGCCTTGTCGATCTCGTCGATCAGCAGGACGGGCAGGGTGGGGGAGGTGAAGGCCTCCCACAGCTTGCCCTTGCGGATATAGTTGGCGATGTCATGGACCCGCTCGTCGCCCAACTGGCCGTCGCGCAGGCGGGCGACCGCGTCATATTCATAGAGGCCCTGATGCGCCTTGGTCGTCGACTTGACGTTCCATTCAATGAGGGGAGCGTCGATGGCCTTGGCGATTTCCTGGGCCAGCACGGTCTTGCCGGTGCCCGGTTCGCCCTTCACCAACAGCGGCCGGCGCAGCAGCACCGCGGCATTGACCGCGACCTTCAGATCGTCGGTGGCGACATAATCCTGGGTGCCCTCAAAGCGCATGGCTCTCTTCCGCTCCATCATTGCTGGAGGACCGGACTAGGCAAAGCGGGATTGGGGCGCAACGCGTTTGTGCGTTGCGGCAAGCGGTGGGGCGATGGATCAGTCCTGCTGTTGCCGGCGGATGGCCGCGCGGGCCTCCAGCACATCCCACAGGCCACGATGCTGCGCCAGAAGCTGGCGCATGCCGAACTGGATCGCGCGATCAACCGCCGGATCGCCACCAATGGCGCGAGCGACTTCCAGTGTGGCGCGATGATCGGGCAGGGAGCAGGGAACCGGTTCAATGCCGGCGCGAAGCGCGGCAATGTCCAGCAGCTTGCGCACGGCGCGCCAGTCCAGCACCAGCGCGATCGCCGCGCCCATGGCGCAACCGCGCCGGTCGGACTGGGCCAGCATGTCGAGCGCATGGCGCTGCTGACTGACGATGGTTTCGCAACTGCTCTGGCCCGCCGTGCTGGGGGCGGGGCCGGCGGCCACTGTGACCTGGGTCAGATAGGCGCGCTCCCGCGCAAAGGCGTCGGCGGCCTCGATCAGCCAGCGGCGCGCGGCATTGTCAACCGAGCGGGTGGCCGCGTGATCGATCACGCCGGGATGGCGACCATGGAGCAGGCAGAGATAATAGGCGGCATCGGCAAGGTCGGGCAGGCCAAGGCCGTCGCGCGCGCGCGCATCCTGGCTCGCCTGGGCCAGATAGCTGTGGCTATAGCTGCCATCGGCCCGAACCAGCATGTCCAGGATTTGCGCAATATCGTCGCCCCGGCGCAGCGCCGTCACTTCGCTCATAGAAATTTCCCTGTGGCAACGGCGTAAGGGGCGCCGCTGGGCACAATCTAGGGCAAGGGGCGTAAACGCCGGGTTAAACTTGTCGCTTCGGCTGGTCGCAAATGTGGCACCAATGGTCTAGGCCGTTATGGTTAACAAATGATGCTATGATCTTGAAAAACAAAAGGCCCGGCTGGAATGTCCGGCCGGGCCCTTGTTTGAAGCGATAATCTGACCGGATTTACTGGTCCAGGAAGCTGCGCATCTTGCGGCTGCGGCTGGGGTGCTTCAGCTTGCGCAGCGCCTTCGCCTCGATCTGACGGATACGTTCGCGGGTCACGCTGAACTGCTGGCCCACTTCCTCCAGCGTATGGTCGGTGTTCATGCCGATGCCGAAGCGCATGCGCAGCACGCGTTCCTCGCGCGGGGTCAGGCTGGCAAGGACGCGGGTGACCGTTTCCTTGAGGTTCGCCTGGATCGCGGCATCCACCGGGATGATCGCATTCTTGTCCTCGATGAAGTCGCCCAGGTGGCTGTCCTCCTCGTCGCCGATCGGCGTTTCGAGGGAGATCGGCTCCTTGGCGATCTTCATCACCTTGCGCACCTTTTCGAGCGGCATCGACAGGCGCTCGGCCATCTCTTCCGGGGTCGGCTCGCGGCCCTGCTCGTGCAGGAACTGGCGGCTGGTACGGACCAGCTTGTTGATCGTCTCGATCATGTGGACCGGGATACGGATGGTCCGCGCCTGGTCCGCGATCGAACGGGTGATCGCCTGACGGATCCACCAGGTGGCATAGGTGCTGAACTTGTAGCCGCGGCGATATTCGAACTTGTCCACCGCCTTCATCAGGCCGATATTGCCTTCCTGGATAAGATCCAGGAACTGCAGGCCGCGGTTCGTGTATTTCTTCGCGATGGAGATGACGAGGCGCAGGTTTGCCTCGACCATTTCCTTCTTCGCGATGCGGGCCTCGCGCTCGCCCTTCTGCACCATGTTCACGATGCGGCGGAATTCGCTGAGCGACATACCGGTCGCCTGAGCGATCTCGCTCACTTCGTTGCGGATGCGCTCGACCGCGCGGCCTTCGGCAGCGGCAAAGGCGGCCCATTTCTTGTCGAGGCCCTGGACCTTTTCCAGCCAGGCATCGTCCAGCTCATGGCCCATATAGCGCTCAAGGAAGTCCTTGCGGCTGACCTTGTGGCGCTCGGCCAGGCGCAGCATCTGGCCACCCAGCGCGGTCAGGCGCCGGTTATAGGCATAGAGCTGATCGACCAGATATTCGATCTTCTGCTGGTGGAACTGGACGCTCTCGACCTCGGCGGTCAGCTGCTCGCGCAGCTCATGATAGCTGTCCTCGGCCTTCTGGCTCAGACTCTCGCCATTGGCCATGGCGACCATGCGCGATTCCTGGGCCTTGGAGAAGGCGCGGAAGATTTCGGTGATGGTCGCGAACTTCTCCAGCGCCATCGGCTTCAAAGTTTCTTCCATCTGGGCGAGGGACAGGGTGTTGTCCTCTTCCTCGTCCTCCTCGCGGCGGGCGCGGGGCGCACCATCCTCGTCCTCGTCGCCGTCGGCGGATTCCTCCTCCGGCTCTTCCTCTTCCTTGAAGCTGGGGCCAGCGGTCTTTTCGCTGATCTCGCCATCATCATCCTCGGCGCCTTCCTCCATATTTTCAGGAGCAGGATCCTTGGATAGCATGGCGTCGAGATCGAGGATCTCGCGCAGCTGCATCTCGCCATTGTTGAGCGCGGTCGACCATTCGATGATCGCGTTGAAGGTGGTCGGGCTTTCGCACAGCCCCAGGATCATCGTGTCGCGGCCGGCCTCGATGCGCTTGGCAATGGCGATTTCGCCCTCGCGGCTGAGCAGTTCGACGGCGCCCATTTCGCGCAGATACATGCGCACGGGATCGTCGGTGCGATCGACCGTTTCCTTCTTCTTCTCGGTGACGAGCTTGGGGCCGTCATCGTCGCTCGAATCATCATCGGCGTCGTCGGCTTCCTCGCGCTCGCGCTGCTCGTCGCCGTCTTCGCTCGCCTCTTCATTCTCGACGATGTTGACGCCCATTTCGTTGAGCGCCGACATGATGTCCTCGATCTGCTCGGAGGACATCTGGTCCTGCGGCAGGGCATCGTTCAGTTCGTCATAGGTGATGTAGCCGCGCTTCTTCGCGCGGGCGATCAGCTTCTTGACGGACGCTTCGTTGAGGTCGAGCAGGGGGGCATCGCCATCCTCGCCATCGCCCATCCCGCCATTCTTGCTGTTCGCCTTGGTCGCCATCTATTCGCCTTAACTCCGTCGTCCCGACAGGAACGAGCCTCAATCAAACAATGTCTTCGGACTGCGCCAGTTCCGCCAGGCGGCTGTCGTGATCGGCTTTCAGCGCGCGAATGCGCTGCTGTTCAGCGAAATTCTCTTCGCTGAAGTCGCTCTCGAACCGTCTAGTAGCCTCCGCCAGCGCCGTTTCCAGCTCCGGTCCTTGCGCCATCACCCGGATGGCCTCGTCCAGGTCGCGTTGCACGCGACTGGGGTCGGTTGTCATCCTATGTGGGGTGAATGTGAACGTATCGGCCCGGAGCATCCCCTTAGCCATATTATACAAGTCACCTTGCCCCAATATGGTAAGGAGGGCCTGCGTTTCAACTGTTTCTTTGCGGAAGGATGCGGCGATCATCGCATCCAGCAATCGCGCGAGCGCGGGATCGCCGATTCGCAGGCCTGACAGCGTCTCGCGGTGCAGGACGATCTGCTTCGGATCGCGCAGCAGGCTGGCCAATATCGCCCGCAGCAGCCGATGTTCCATGCCGCTCGCGCCGATCTCCCGCGCCTCGTTGCCGGCGGGCGGGACGGGCGGCTTCCAATTGCCCTTCTTGTCGCGCTGCCAGCCGGCGCGGGCACCACCGCCGCCTGCGCCGCGCGGCGCGCGCTGGCCGCCGCCGAAGCGATCGGGCCGGGCAAAGAAGAGCGCGTCATAGCGCTCCCGGAATGCCTGGGCATAGAGCGCGCGGACATCGGGATGCTGGATCGAGTCGCTATGGGCGGCCAGCCGCTGCTTGAGCGCCGCCTTCTGCTCGGGTGTGTCGAGCGGGCCAACCTTCTGCTCATGCTCCCACAGGCGATCGACCAGTGGCTGGGCGCCAGCAAGCACGGCGTCCATCGCGCGCGGCCCCTCGGCGCGGAGCAGATCGTCGGGGTCTTGCCCGGCGGGCAGGGTGGCGAAGGCCAGGCTGTGGCCGGGACGCAGCAGGGGGAGGGCGCGGGTCGCCGCGCGGATCGCCGCCTTCTGCCCGGCCGCATCGCCGTCGAAGCACAGTATCGGCACCTCGACCATCTTCCACAGTCGTTCGATCTGATGCTCGGTCAGCGCCGTGCCGAGCGGTGCGACCGCATCGCCGAAACCGGCCTGGGCGAGCGCGATCACGTCCATATAGCCCTCGACCACGATTACCCGGCCGCTTTGCCGGCTGGCGGGGGAGGCGCGGTCGATATTGTAGAGGGTGCGCCCCTTGTCGAAGAGCGGCGTGTCGGGCGAGTTCAGATATTTGGGTTCGCCCTGGCCGATGATACGGCCGCCAAAGGCGATCACCCGTCCGCGAATGTCGCGGATCGGCAGCATGAGGCGCCCGCGGAACCGGTCATATGTGTCACGTTCGCCGTCAGGGTCGATGAGCAAGCCGGCCTCGACCAGCATCGGCTCGCCAAATTCCTTGAGCGCGCCTTTCAGCTTGCCACGCGAATCCGGCGAATAGCCAAAGCCGAAGGTCCGGCGGGTTGCATCGCTGATGCCGCGCTTGGCGAGATAGGCACGGGCGTCGCCGCCGTCGATCCCGCCAAGCTGGTCCTCGAAAAAGCTCTGCGCGGCGCCCATCGCGTCATGCAGCCCCTTGGCCTGCTCGGCGCGCTTGGCCGCGCGCGGGTCGGCGGCGGGCACTTCCATGCCGGCGGTCGCGGCCAGTTCCTTCACGGCCTCCATGAAGGGCATGCCGCGCTGGTCGGTCATCCAGCGGATCGCATCGCCATGCGCGCCGCAACCGAAGCAGTGATAGAAGCCTTTCTCGTCGTTGATCGTGAAGCTGGGCGTCTTCTCGTTATGGAAGGGGCAGCAGGCCTTATATTCGCGGCCCGCCTTCTGCACCTTCACGGTCTTGCCGATCAAAGTCGACAGCGACGTCCGCGCGCGCAGTTCGTCCAGCCATTGGGGCGTGAGGGTCAACTTAAAGCCCCTCCCTTCCAAGTTCAAACGAGTCACGGGCCTCGTTTGAAGGGTTGGGGTGGGTGATCTTCTGCCTTTCCGGCATGGCGCGGGCACGATCCAGAATGACGCTCAGCACGCCTTCCAGATTGTCCCGAATGTCGATGTTGGAGAAGCGCAAAACCAGATAGCCCTGATGTGCAAGGTCAAAGTCTCTATCTCGATCCTTGATAGCATCATGACTATCATCATCGACCTCTATGATGAGGCCGAGGAGGGGGCAGAGAAAGTCGCAGATATAGGGTTCGATCACGGCTTGTCGGCGGAATTTGAAGCCTTCCAGCTGGGAACCGCGTAGGGCGACCCAAAGGCGGCGTTCATATTCCGTGGGCTCGCGCCGCATCTCGCGCGCAAATTGACCGAGTCTCGCATTGATGCGCAGCGCCATCACCCACCCCAACCCCTCCCTTGGAAGGGAGGGGCTATTATGTCAGTATCGCACGCGCATGTCAGCCCAGTGCTAGCTCAGCTCAGCGCCGCCTTCACCAGCCCGCTCGCCTTGCTCATGTCGATCACCGCGCCATGGCGTTCCTTGAGCACGGCCATGACCTTGCCCATGTCCTTGACGCTTTCCGCGCCAATCTCGGCCTTGATGCCCTCGATTGCCGCCTTGGTCTCGTCCTCGCTCAGCTGCGCCGGCAGGAAGGTTTCGATCACGTCCAGCTCGGCCTGTTCCTTGGCCGCCAGTTCGTCGCGGCCGCCGCTCTTGAACATGTCGATCGATTCGCGGCGCTGCTTCACCATCTTCTGCAGCACCTCGACCACGACCGTATCGTCGTCGGGCACGTTGCTGGCGGTGCGCAGTTCGATGTCGCGATCCTTGAGCTTGGCCAGGATCAGGCGCACGGCAGCCAGGCGATCCTTGTCGCCGGCCTTCATGGACTCCACTTGGGCGCTCTTGATGGTGTCGCGAATCATGGGCGAATTAATCCTGTTTCTCGGGAAAGGAGTAGATATAATGCGAAAAGAGATTTTTAACAGACGTTGACCTTCACGCGTTGCGGGAATAGGTGACCGGCCGTTTAACCCGCACCAGACGGGTTCCCGCAAAAGCATAAAGGACCGCAGACCATGGCTGACGCCAAGACCCTCATTGTGCCCAAAGGAGCGACAGGGGTATTGGTTTTTGCCGATGGCTCCGCCGTCTTCGGTCGCGGCTTCGGCGCGGTCGGCGACGCGGTCGGCGAACTCTGCTTCAATACCTCGATCACCGGCTATCAGGAGATCATGACCGATCCCTCCTATGCCGGGCAGATCATCACCTTCACCTTCCCGCATATCGGCAATGTCGGTACTAATCTCGACGACGTCGAAGCCGACAGCCCCTATGCGCTGGGCTGCATCGTGCGCCAGGACGTCACCGCGCCCAGCAATTTCCGCAATGTCGAACCGTTCGACCAGTGGATGAAGGAAAAGGGCCGCATCGGTCTCGCCGGTGTCGACACGCGCGCACTGACCCGCATGATCCGCGAGAAGGGCGCGCCCAACGTCGTCATCGCCCATGATCCCGACGGCAATTTTGATATCGCCGCGCTCGCTGCCAAGGCGGCCGCCTGGCCGGGCCTTGAAGGCATGGACCTCGCCATCGAAGTCACGGGCAAGGAAAGCCGCCTGTGGAAGGACGGCATCTGGACCATCGGCCATGGCTATGGCCTCAATGAAGCGGGTGAGGAACGCCCCCATGTCGTCGCCATCGATTATGGTGCGAAGAACAACATCTTCCGCAATCTGGTGAAGGCCGGCGCGCGCGTCACCGTGCTGCCCGCCACCGCGACCTTCGATCAGGTCAAGGCGCTCAATCCCGATGGCGTGTTCCTGTCGAACGGTCCGGGCGATCCGGCCGCGACCGGCGACTATGCCGTGCCGGTGATCCAGCAGGTACTGGCCGCCGACATTCCCGTCTTCGGCATCTGCCTCGGCCACCAGCTGCTTGGTCTCGCCGTCGGCGCCAAGACGATCAAGATGCATCAGGGCCATCGCGGCGCCAACCATCCGGTCAAGCGCCTGTCGGACGGTCTGGTCGAGATCACCAGCATGAACCATGGCTTCGCCGTCGATGTCGACACGCTGCCGGCCAATGCGCGCTCGACCCATGTCTCGCTGTTCGACGGCAGCAATTGCGGCATCGAACTCACCGACAAGAATGCCTTCTCGGTCCAGTATCACCCCGAAGCCTCGCCCGGCCCGCAGGACAGCTTCTACCTGTTCAAGAAGTTCGTCGACGGCCTCAAGGGCGCGGTCGCCGCGTGAGCCAGAACCTGCCCCCGGTTGACGAAGCGCGCCTTGCCGCAGAGTGGGAGGCGGACAAGGCCGTCCTCGCCAATCTCAAGCGCAATGGCGACGTCGCGCGTCTCGCGCGGCCCGTGGATGTCAGCTTCCGGGGCAGCGAGAAGGATTTCGAGCGCGTCCTCACCATCGCCAGCCAGTTCGGCTTCGTCGAACTGGACCGCGAGGAAGATGAGGAAGGCGACCTGTTCCTGTTCCTGGAATGCGTGCAGCCGGTCGACGAAGCCTCAATCCGCGCGCTGACCCGCAAATGCCTCCAGATCGAAATCCTCTGCGGCGTCGAATATGACGGCTGGGGCTGCGAGGCGCAGGCGGGGGGCGTGCATTGACCGCCATTATTCAAATTGTGCGCGTGAGCGCCTTCAACTGTATATCAGAGGCCAAATAATGCCCAAGCGCACAGACATCTCCTCCATCCTCATCATCGGCGCTGGTCCGATCATCATCGGCCAGGCGTGCGAGTTCGATTATTCGGGCACGCAGGCGGTCAAGGCGCTGAAGGAAGAGGGCTATCGCATCATCCTGGTGAATTCCAACCCGGCCACCATCATGACCGACCCGGAATTTGCCGACGCGACCTATGTCGAGCCGATCACGCCCGAAATCGTGGCGAAGATCATCGAGAAGGAGCGGCCCGATGCGGTGCTGCCGACGATGGGTGGCCAGACCGCGCTGAACACGGCGCTGGCGCTGTTCAACGACGGCACGCTGGAGAAGTTCGGTGTCCAGATGATCGGCGCGGACGCCGAGGCGATCGACAAGGCGGAGGACCGGATCAAGTTCCGCGACGCCATGGACAAGATCGGCCTGGAATCGGCCCGCTCGCGCATCGCCCACACCATGGAAGAGGCGATGGAAGCGCTGGAGTTCACCGGCCTTCCCTCGATCATCCGTCCCAGCTTCACCATGGGCGGCACCGGCGGCGGCATCGCCTATAATCGCGACGAGTTCATGAACATCGTCCGTGGCGGCCTGGATGCCTCGCCGACCACCGAAGTCCTGATCGAGGAATCGCTCCTCGGCTGGAAGGAATATGAGATGGAAGTCGTGCGCGATCGCAACGACAATTCCATCATCATCTGCTCGATCGAAAATGTCGATCCGATGGGCGTCCATACCGGCGACTCCATCACCGTCGCGCCAGCGCTGACGCTGACCGACAAGGAATATCAGATCATGCGCAACGCCAGCCTGGCGGTGCTGCGCGAGATCGGCGTCGAGACCGGCGGTTCCAACGTCCAGTTCGCGGTCAATCCCAAGGATGGCCGTCTGGTCGTCATTGAGATGAACCCGCGCGTGTCGCGCTCCTCGGCGCTCGCGTCGAAGGCAACCGGCTTCCCGATCGCCAAGGTCGCGGCGAAGCTGGCCGTTGGCTATACGCTCGACGAGATCGAGAATGACATTACCGGCGCGACCCCGGCCTCGTTCGAGCCGACCATCGACTATGTCGTGACCAAGATCCCGCGCTTCGCCTTCGAAAAGTTCAAGGGTGCAGAGCCGCTGCTGGGCACCGCCATGAAGTCGGTCGGCGAAGTCATGGCGATCGGCCGTAACATCCATGAATCGATGCAGAAGGCGCTGCGCGGTCTGGAAACCGGCCTGTCCGGCTTCAACCAGGTCGATCATCTGGTCGGCGCGCCCAAGGACGACATCATCGCCGCCCTGGCACAGCCGACGCCCGATCGCCTGCTGGTCGCCGCGCAAGCCCTTCGTGAAGGTCTGACCGTCGCCGAAATCCACAATATCGCCAAGTTCGACCCCTGGTTCCTGGAGCGCCTCAAGGAAATCGTCGAGGCCGAGAATGAGGTGCTGGAACATGGCCTGCCGCGCGACGCGGACGGCATGCGCCGCCTCAAGGCCATGGGCTTTTCCGACAAGCGTCTCGCCTGGCTGGCGCTCAAGTCCGCCAATCTGCGCGGCAATGAGCGTGGCGTCGCGCGCGGCAGCGGCCTGATCCACGATGCCGTCGTCGCCATGACCGGCGGCGTGACCGAGGACGAGGTGCGCAGCCTGCGCCACAAGCTGGGCGTGCGTCCGGTGTTCAAGCGCATCGACACCTGCGCCGCCGAGTTCGAGGCGAAGACGCCCTACATGTATTCGACCTATGAAGCCCCGATCTTCGGCGAGCCGGAGAATGAGGCGCAGCCCAGCGACCGCAAGAAGGTCGTCATCCTGGGTGGTGGTCCCAACCGCATCGGTCAGGGCATCGAGTTCGACTATTGCTGCGTCCATGCCTGCTTTGCGCTGAGCGAAGCCGGCTATGAGACGATCATGGTCAACTGCAACCCGGAAACCGTGTCGACCGACTATGACACGTCCGACCGCCTCTATTTCGAGCCGCTGACGGCCGAAGACGTGCTGGAAATCCTGCATGTCGAAATGTCGAAGGGGACGCTGGCCGGCGTGCTGGTGCAGTTTGGCGGCCAGACGCCGCTCAAGCTCGCGCAGGCGCTGGAAGATGCCGGCATCCCGATCCTGGGCACCAGCCCGGACGCGATCGACCTGGCCGAGGATCGCGAGCGTTTCGCCGCGCTGATCGACAAGCTGAAGCTGCGCCAGCCGGCCAACGGCATTGCCCGCAGCCGCGAGGAGGCGATCGCGGTCGCCAACCGCATCGGCTATCCGGTGCTGATGCGTCCGTCCTACGTCCTTGGCGGTCGCGCCATGGAAATCGTCGACGGCCAGGCGCAACTGGAAGAATATATCACCACCGCCGTGCAGGTGTCGGGCGACTCCCCGGTGCTGATCGACCAGTATCTGCGTGATGCGGTCGAGGTGGACGTCGATGCGCTGTGCGATGGCGACGACGTGGTCGTGGCCGGCGTGCTGCAGCATATCGAGGAAGCCGGCGTTCACTCGGGTGACTCGGCCTGTTCGCTGCCGCCCTACAGCCTGTCGGACGAGGTGATTGCCGAGATCGAGCGTCAGACCGAAGTGCTGGCCCGTGCCCTGTCGGTCCGCGGCCTGATGAACATCCAGTTCGCGGTCAAGGATGGCATTGTCTATCTGATCGAGGTCAATCCGCGCGCCAGCCGGACCGTGCCCTTCGTCGCCAAGGCGATCGGCACCCCGATCGCCAAGATTGCCTCGCGCGTCATGGCCGGCGAAAAGATCAAGGATCTGCCCAGGATCGATCGCAATGCGATCGACCATGTCGCGGTCAAGGAAGCCGTCTTCCCGTTCAACCGCTTCCCCGGCGTCGACCCCGTGCTCTCGCCGGAAATGAAGAGCACCGGCGAAGTCATGGGCATCGACAGCAATTTCGCGACCGCCTTTGCCAAGGCGCAGCTGGGCGCGGGCACTGTGCTGCCGACCAGCGGCACCGTCTTCGTCTCGGTCAAGGACAGCGACAAGCCGGTGATCCTGCCGGCGGTGCAGAAGCTGGCGGGCATGGGCTTCACCATCATCGCGACCGGCGGCACCGCCACCTATCTGGAAGGGCAGGGGATCGCCGTCGAGCATGTGAACAAGGTGGCCGAAGGACGCCCGCACATCGTCGACCGGATCACCGATGGCGACGTGCAGCTGATCTTCAACACCACCGAAGGCTGGCAGTCCCTGAAGGACAGCAAGGCGATCCGCACCAGTGCTCTACGCGCAAAGATTGCAAGTTTCACCACCGCGACCGCCAGCGTCGCTGCGGCGGACGCAATCGAGGCTTTGCGGGACCGCGCCCTTGAAGTGCGCTCGCTCCAGTCCTATTATCCTGGGTCGCACGCCTGATCCCCTTCACCAGGAAGCATGCTGCGGGTGGCGCCACGTTCGGCGCCGCCAAAGGGAAGTTTTGACGAAGGATTTGCAATAATGGCGACCGTCGAGAAGATGCCGATGCTGCAGGTGGGCTATGACAAGCTCAATGCGCAGCTCCGCGAACTGAAGGCCGAGCGCCCTCTGATCGTGGACGCCATCGAGGAAGCTCGTGCCCACGGCGACCTGTCGGAAAATGCCGAATATCACGCCGCCAAGGAACGGCAGGGGCAGGTCGAGGCAACGATTTCCGACCTGGAAGACAAGCTGTCGCGCGCCCAGATCATCGATCCGACCACCCTGTCGGGTAACAAGATCGTGTTCGGCGCGACCGTGACCCTGCTGGACGAGGATGACAAGCCAGTCAAATATCAGATCGTGGGCCAGGCCGAGGCGGACGCCAAGGCGGGCATGATCAGCTATAACAGTCCGCTGGGCCGTGCGCTGATCGGCCGCGAGGTCGGTGACGAGGTGGAAGTGTCGGTCCCGTCGGGCGACAAATTCTACCTGGTCGACAAGATCGCGTTCATCTGATCCCGTGAAACTGCCTGCCGGACGCACGACCAACGCGATCGCGCTGGTCACGTTCGTCCTGTTCCTGTTGCTGCTGGTAACCGGGCAGATCGACAATGCGGCCTTGCTGGGCGGGTTCATTCCCGCCCGCATCGGCAACCCCGGCTTGCTGGACGGCATGGCGGCCGTGCCCTGGTGGCTGACGCCGCTCAGTTGCACCTTCGTCCATGCCGGCTGGCTGCATATCGGCTTCAACCTGCTGATGCTGCTTTTCTGCGGCCGGCAGGTCGAACATGTGCTGGGCCGCACCGGCACGCTGATCCTCTATGTCGCCGGCGCCTATGCCGCCTGCTTCGCGCAATGGGCGATCACGCCGGAATCGACCGATCCGATGGTCGGGGCGACCGGTGCCATTTCTGCTATCATTGCTACCTATGCGCTGCTTTACAGCCAGCAACAGGTGCGGCAGATCGGACCGTTGTCGGCCAATTTCGTGCGGGTGTTGTGGCTGGCGGCCGCGTGGATCGCGATCCAGCTGATGATCGGCGTGGCGACGGCGGGGGGATTGGGCGATCTGGGTCAGATCGCGATTGCCGCCCATATCGGCGGCTTCCTGGCAGGGCTGGCCTTGACCCGGCCCTTGCTGCGTTGGCGCTTCCGCAAGCGGCCTCAGGCTATCAATTGATCGTTCGATAAACTGTGTTCGGACGAAACCGGGGCATGATCCGGTCTCGCCCGAAACGGGTCATCAGGCTGCCGGCAGCTCAGGCTCCAGCAGGCGGTGCAGATGGACGATCACATAACGCATTTCGGCGTCATCGACGGTGCGCTGCGCCGCGCCGCGCCAGGCCTTTTCGGCCGAGGCATAGTCGGGGAAGACGCCAACCAGGTCGACCTTGCTCAGGTCCTGGAATTCCAGCGTCTGCGGGTTGGTTACGCGGCCGCCCATCACCAGATGCATCTTGCTCATGGCGTTATATGTTCTCCTTTGACTGATCGCGGTGCCTTAGCATCGTCCCTGCGATCCGCCAAGGAAAGCGGCCTTTGTGTCGATTGCGTTTGCGGCAATCGCGATTAGCTTTTCGGCAATCGCGCCTTGATCGCGTCGCCCAGCGCCTCGACGCGGGTGGAGACGAGCGCGACCAGTTCGTCCGCCAGCTTCGATGCCTTGCCGCCAAGATCGGCCGATGCCGCAGCGTCACGCGCCGCTGCAGCGGTGTCGCTGGCGCTTTCCTTGGCACTCGACAGCGCATGGCTTGCCGTTTCGCGGGCCTTGCTCAGCACTTCACCGGCATTGTCTCGCGCACTGGCCAGCGCGTCGCCAGCATTGTGGCGCAGCGACTCGCTATTCTCGCTCGCGGCCGTGCGGGCAGTGGCGGCTGCCTCCAGCACGCGTGCGCCGGCTGTGGCGGCCAGGCCCGGCAGCGCCTTCATCACTTTCCGGCTCTTGGGGAACATCCAGGCGATGACCGCACCGGCCGCGACCGCGCCGGCGACCGCCGCCACCGGATGCTCCTGAATAATCTCGTTAGCGCGGGCAGCGACCCGCTGGCCCCGGTCGCGCGCGTCGCCATAGGCTTCGCTCGCCTTGTCCTTGCCGGTCTGGATCAGTTCGCCGGCGCTTTCGCGCGCCTTGCCGGTGCTGTCCTTGATCATGTCGGTCGCGCTGCCGGCGGCATCATTGGCCGCTTCGCGGACGCGGGTCAGTTGGGCGCGGATGTCAGCCATCATCAATCTCCGAAATTTCCGTGTTACGGTTCCTCAGTCGAACGAACAGGCGTTCGAAAAGTGCCGTGAGGGGGCGGCGGAAGAGAAACAGGACGATGCCGGTTGCGGCCGCGCCGGTGGCAACCGGCCGCTGGCGCACCTTGGCACCGACATAGGCGATGCCGTCGAGCGCAGTCGCCGTGATCTTCGCCTCGACATCGGCCTTCAGCCGATCGGGTGCGATCCGCGCCTGAGCATCGGCAAGGCTCAGGACCGCCTTGCTGCGCAAATGCCCCGCGCGTTCGGTCGCTTCGCGATAGGCCTGCTCCCGGCTCATGACTTGATCGTCTTCAACATATGGCTGATCTGTCCCTTGGCCAGCAGCAGCAGCAGCACAGCAATCAATACGGCGCCGCCGAACACTGCCAGCGCTGCCCAAAGCGGCCCGATCATCGCGGACAGCGCAATTACCAATCCGATCAACAGGGTGACGATCGCGGCGAACAACAGCATCAGGGCCACGATCCCTAGGATCGCGGCGTTGCGGACGCCCGCGCCGGCGATGCCGGCGCGCAGCTTCTGCCGCTCGACCTCCGCCTGCGCATAGGCGCGGCCATCGGTATAGAGGCGGGCGAATGTCGCGCGGACAGACTCCTCATTCCCCTCGGTCTGCGGCGTTGCCACCGTATCCGCTGGTTCCTGCGTCAATTGCCCCTCCGCCCCGTCAACCGGGGCCTGCGGTTAGCCGTCACGATAATCCTGTCTTGCGTCCGTCAGGCGTCGCTGTCGGACGATCCCTTGGCAAGGCGCATCAGCACGAAGCCGACCACGGCCGCCGCGCCGATGGCAACGGCCGGGCTCTTGCGCACGAAATCACGCGCCTCGGTCATCAACTGGTCGACATCCTTGCTGTCCAGCGTATCCGCGGCACTGGCCACCGATTCCGCTGCCTGGCGGGCATAATCGCCATATTGCGGGCCCAGCTTCGCATCGACCGTGCCGGCGGTATCCGCAATCAGCTTCGACAGGCTCTGCATCGCCGAACCGGTCTTGTCCTTGGCACTGCTCGCCGCAGACTTTGCAGTCTTGCCGGCCTGCTCCTTGATCGGGTCGATATGCGCCTTCCAGTCGACCGAATTGATCTTGTCGGTCGCGGCCTTGGCGGCCTTTTCGGCCTGTGCCTTGATCGGCGCGATCTGTGCGGACCAACCATGGGCAGCGCCATTTCCCGCCTTTGCGGGGGCCTTGCGAGTGGCGGCCTTCTTCACCGGCGCGGCCTTGACGGCCGGGGTGGAGGCCTTGGTCGACGCCGGCTTGGCCTTGGCGGCAACCGCCTTCTTCGCGCGCTTGACGGGCGGGGTTTCCGGGGTGTCGGCCATTGTCCAAAGTCTCCCTAAAGCTCAACCTCATGGTCCCGCGCGGGGCGGGCTGTCATGATCCTAATGCATGGCGGCGGCCTACAGTTCCGGCGCCGTTACTATTTTGAGCATCGGCATTTTTTGTCCCATGGCAAGTCCCCCGGATTGCCAAGTTTGGGGCTGCTGGCTAAGCGGGGCCGCGAAAAGGCCGCCCGGCGCGTGTCCGGGCCCAGATCAGGGAGCGATCATGACCGCCATTCTCGATATCCACGCCCGCCAGATTCTCGACAGCCGCGGCAATCCGACCGTCGAAGTCGATGTGATGCTGGAAGATGGCAGCTTCGGCCGCGCCGCCGTGCCCTCGGGCGCGTCGACCGGTGCCTATGAGGCGGTCGAAAAGCGCGACGGCGACAAGAACAAATATATGGGCAAGGGCGTGCTGGCCGCAGTCGCCGCCGTCAATGACGAGATTGCCGAGCAGCTCATCGGCCTCGACGCCGAAGACCAGGGCGAAGTCGATGCCGCGATGATCGCGCTCGACGGCACCGAGAACAAGTCGCGTCTGGGCGCCAACGCGATCCTGGGCGTGTCGCTCGCCACCGCAAAGGCGGCCGCCGACGCGCGCGGCCTGCCGCTCTATCGCTATGTCGGCGGCGTGTCCTCGCATGTCCTGCCGGTGCCGATGATGAACATCATCAACGGCGGCGAACATGCCGACAACCCGATCGACTTCCAGGAATTCATGATCATGCCGGTCGGAGCGGAGAGCATCGCCGACGCCGTGCGCATCGGTTCGGAAATCTTCCACACCCTCAAGAAGGGCCTGCACGACAAGGGGCTTGCCACTTCGGTCGGTGACGAGGGCGGCTTTGCTCCCAACATCGCCTCGACCCGCGATGCGCTCGACTTCATCATGTTGTCGGTCGAAAAGGCCGGCTACAAGCCCGGTGACGATGTCGTGCTGGCGCTGGACTGTGCCGCGACCGAATTCTTCAAGAACGGCAAGTATGAAATTTCGGGCGAAGGCCTGTCGCTTTCGCCGGTCGAAATGGCCGACTATCTCGCTGCGCTGGCCGCCGACTACCCGATCAAGTCGATCGAGGACGGCATGAGCGAGGATGATTTCGAGGGCTGGAAGGCGCTGACCGACAAGATCGGTGACAAGGTCCAGCTGGTCGGCGACGATCTGTTCGTCACCAACCCGGCCCGCCTGTCGATGGGCATCGGCAAGGGGCTGGCTAACTCGCTGCTGGTGAAGGTCAACCAGATTGGCACGCTGTCGGAAACGCTCGCCGCCGTCGATATGGCGCATCGTGCCCGCTACACGGCGGTCATGTCGCACCGTTCGGGCGAGACCGAGGATTCGACCATCGCCGACCTCGCCGTCGCCACCAATTGCGGTCAGATCAAGACCGGCTCGCTCGCCCGTTCGGACCGGCTTGCCAAGTATAATCAACTGATCCGCATCGAGGAAGAACTGGGCGACATGGCCGTCTATGCCGGTCGTTCGATCTTCCGCTGATCCACGGCTAATTTCAGGTTAGGGATTCGGCTGGTCGCATCGGGCATATTTTTGCTTGCGACTGGCCGAATCCTGTGATTCAAGCGTTCCATGGCGCATATCGCGAAGCTCCGCATGCTATTGATGTCGGCCCTCGGGCCGGCAATCGCGGTGCTGTTGCTGCTGTTCTTCGCTGGCTATGTGGTGCTGGGCTCCAATGGCGTGCTTGCCTGGGGCGATTATTCGCGCCAGCTGCGTGATGCGAAGGCTGAACTCAAGATCGTCCAGCTGCATCGCCAGGAGCTGCGCAACCGGGTCGACCTGCTCAATCCGCGCCGCGTGGACCCCGACCTGTCTGACGAACTGATCCGTCGCCAGCTCGGCGTGATTCACCATGATGAAGTGATCGTTCCGTTGAACTGATCCGCACCCCGGCAGGGTGCGCTTTCCATTTATTTGGTAAAATCCTATCGCGGCAACATTTTGTTGCCAGCTGTTCGTCGCCCGTTTTCGACAGCGTTGTCATGGATTGTCGTTTTTGCACTCGGGACATTCATTATGCCGGGATTCCGTGGGGTCCGCCGTTGCAATCTATGCAACTCTGACGCATATCGGGCTTCCTTCCATCCTACCCACGCAAAAGGATAATAGCCTTGGCGAAACCAACCACGCCGCGCGCCGACAGCGCAAAGGCAAAGGCCGCAGTGCCGACCGGTGCGGACCATAATCGTCCGCGCCCCGAAACGCCCACCGACTACAAGGCCAGCAAGGAAGAGCTGCTGGAATTCTATCGGCAGATGGTTCTGATCCGCCGCTTCGAGGAAAAGGCCGGCCAGCTCTATGGTCTGGGTTTCATCGGCGGTTTCTGTCACCTCTATATCGGCCAGGAAGCGGTTGCGGTCGGCATCCAGTCGGCGCTCAAGCCCGGCAAGGACAGCGTGATCACCGGCTATCGCGACCATGGCCACATGCTCGCCTATGGCATCGATCCCAAGGTCATCATGGCCGAACTGACCGGCCGCGAAGCCGGCATTTCGCGCGGCAAGGGCGGTTCGATGCACATGTTCAGCGTCGAGCATAAATTCTATGGCGGCCACGGCATCGTCGGCGCCCAGGTGTCGCTCGGTGCGGGTCTGGCCTTTGCCCACAAGTATAATGACGATGGCGGCGTGTGCGTTGCCTATTTCGGCGACGGCGCGGCCAACCAGGGCCAGGTCTACGAATCGTTCAACATGGCCGAACTGTGGAAGCTCCCGATCATCTTCGTGATCGAGAACAACCAATATGCCATGGGCACCAGCGTCAACCGCGCCTCGTCGGAAGACCAGCTTTATCGCCGCGGCGAGAGCTTCCGCATCCCCGGCATCCAGGTCGACGGCATGGACGTTCTGGCGGTGCGCGGTGCGACCGAGGAAGCGCTCAAGTGGGTCCAGGGCGGCAATGGCCCGATCCTGCTCGAAATGAAGACCTACCGCTATCGCGGTCACTCCATGTCCGACCCGGCCAAATATCGTTCGCGTGACGAGGTTCAGGCGGTGCGCGACAACAGCGATCCGATCGAGGGTGTGAAGAAATATCTGATCGACGCCGGCGTCAGCGAGGACGAGATCAAGGTCATCGACCAGGATATCCGCAAGATCGTCGCCGAAGCGGCCGATTTCGCCGAAACCTCGCCCGAACCTGAGATGCATGAACTCTATACCGACGTGCTGGTGGAGCAATATTAATGGGTATCGAAATCAAGATGCCGGCGCTCTCGCCGACGATGGAAGAGGGCACGCTGGCCAAGTGGCTGGTGAAGGAAGGCGATGAAGTGAAGTCCGGCGACATTCTCGCCGAGATCGAGACCGACAAGGCGACGATGGAATTCGAAGCCGTCGACGAAGGCAAGATCGGCCAGATCGTGATCGCCGAAGGCACCGAAGGTGTGAAGGTCGGCACCGTCATCGCGACGATGGCGGGCGAGGGCGGCGAGGCTGCTCCGAAGGCTGAAGCCCCCAAGGCCGAAGAAGCCCCCAAGAAGGCGGAAAGCGGCACGTCGAAGCTGGCGTCGGAAGCCAAGGCGACCGTGCAGGATCCGGACCTCCCGGCCGGCACCGAGTTTGTCAAGACTACCGTGCGCGAAGCGCTGCGCGACGCCATGGCCGAGGAAATGCGGTCGGACCCGCGCGTCTTCGTGATGGGCGAGGAAGTCGCCGAATATCAGGGCGCCTACAAGGTGACCCAGGGCCTGCTCGACGAATTCGGTCCCAAGCGCGTCATCGACACGCCGATCACCGAATATGGCTTTGCCGGCATCGGTTCGGGCGCGGCCATGGGTGGCCTGCGTCCGGTCATCGAGTTCATGACGTTCAACTTCGCCATGCAGGCGATCGACCATATCATCAACTCGGCGGCCAAGACCAACTATATGTCCGGCGGCCAGATGCGCTGCCCGATCGTGTTCCGTGGTCCCAACGGCGCGGCCAGCCGCGTTGGCGCGCAGCACTCGCAGAACTACGGCCCCTGGTACGCCGCCGTTCCCGGCCTGATCGTCATCGCGCCCTATGACGCGGCCGACGCCAAGGGCCTGCTGAAGGCCGCGATCCGCTCGACCGATCCGGTCGTGTTCCTGGAGAATGAACTTCTCTACGGTCGCAGCTTCGACGTGCCCAAGGTTGACGACTATGTCCTGCCGATCGGCAAGGCGCGCATCATGCGTCCGGGCAAGGACGTGACCCTGGTCAGCTACTCGATCGGCGTGGGCCTGGCGCTCGACGCGGCCGAACAGCTTGCTGCCGAAGGCATCGATGCCGAGGTGATCGACCTGCGCACGCTGCGTCCGCTCGACACCGCGACCGTGCTGGAAAGCCTGAAGAAGACCAACCGCCTGGTGGTGGTGGAAGAAGGCTGGCCGACCTGCTCGATCGCGTCGGAAATCGCTGCCGTCGTGATGGAAAAGGGCTTCGACGATCTCGATGCCCCGGTCCTGCGCGTCACCAACGAGGATGTGCCGCTGCCTTATGCCGCCAACCTCGAAAAGGCGGCCTTGATCGACGCGGCCCGCGTGGTCGAAGCGGCCAAGAAGGTTTGCTACAAATAAGCACAGAAAAGGGGCGGTCCGATCGGATCGCCCCTTTTTCTATCGGCTCTTTGCGAGCGGCTGTTAGGCCGGGCAGGAGGCGATCTGGCTGCTGGTCAAGCTGCCCGCATTCTTCATCGCCTGGTCCGTGCGTTCACGCACGTTGAACGCGCTGGTGTAGCGGATCGTCTTGCTGCCGAAGAGGCTGTCTGAGATCAGCGGCTGATAGGTATAGGCAACTTCCACGAACATGACTGCCGTTCCGCTGCCGGAGGCGATCTTGGTCGTTGCCGTTGTGCCTGGCCCCATGCCGTCCTTCAGGGTTGCGTCGCTGGTGCCATCCCCCGCCTTGCCATAGCTGGAGGTGAAGCTGCCATTGCCCCAGCAGCGCTGCCAACGAATATACTGGCCCGCATTGGTGCCGGTCTGGCTGTTGGGTTCCAGATCCGACAGGAATATGCGGGTGTTTGCCTTGAAGTTCTTGAGGTTGGCACCGGCCAGTTCTGCGCCGGTAAAAATCTCGTTGATGTCGGCCTCGTCGATCGAGGTGCGCTCGCGCGAGGCATTGTCGGCGACCAGCATCGCAATCTGGCTGACGCGCATATGAGCGGTCGCGAGATTGGCGATTTCCAGCCCGCCCATCGACAGCACCATCAGCACCGGCAATGAATAGGCGAATTCGATAAGGGCCAGGCCCGACTGATCGTCACGCAGACGGTGCGCCCAGTGCACAAGGGGGAGCTTGATTGGGGTCATGTGCAGATGATCGGCAATGTGGCCTGATTGGACCAGGGCTGGTTGCGGATGGTCGCGTTGGCCGTGACGGTCTGGGTCGTGCTCCAGCCCAGCAGCTTGGCCATCGGGAAAAGGCGGGGCGTGGACACCGTCACCTGATAGAAGACGATATCATCGGCACCACCAAGACCAGTGGAGCCAGCACTGCTGTCGTAACTGCCATTGCCATTGGAATCCTCGAAACAATCGCCCGTATTAAAGCTGCCAAGCGGTGCCGTATCCGTGGTGATTTTTTCAGGCTTTCCCACGCGTGAGAAGTTGTAATAGCTCTTCTTGGTCACCGAAGTAGAGCCGTTCTTGCTGTTGATCGCTTGCATCTGCGCATCGATATAGGCGTCGATCTGGGTGCTGTTGAGTGTCCCGACCGATGCCGCGCGAGCGGCCCTGTCGAGCACGCCCTGGGTCACGGAGCGCAGATAGGACTGATAGCCCAAGTCGCCGACGCCCATGATGAACAGGCAGAGCGGCGTGACGATCAGGCCGAACTCCATCAGCGTCGCGCCACGTTGATCGCGCCGCAGATCGCGGGGGAGGTGGAAAGGGCGGGGCATCAGTTCGACAACCGCAGACCGCCAATATTCTTGGCGATGTTCTGGAACGTCGTTTTCAACTGGGCGGCCGAATAGTTCATGCTCCAGTGATTGGCGCTGCTGGCGCAATTCTGCAGCTCAGAGCTCATCACATTGGTGTCGCTGAAGCCGATCACCCAGATGGTGATGCCCTTGGACTTGATCGCGTTGCACATCATTTCCATCCGGCGATTGTGGATAGCGGTCAGGTCGCTATTGGACGCGCCTGACGGGCCATCACGCTGGTCGAGCGCCTGATAGCCCCAGGCACCATAAACGTTGTTATAGGCGCTCATCACGCCATCGGTCATGAACACGATATGGCGTGAGACGTTGAAGCCATTCGGGGCTGCAGCATTATCGGACGCAAAGATGCCGGTCGGTGACAGGAAGCGGGCGCCCCACATCATGCCGATGGTGTGGTAAGTGCCGCCAATTGCCACCAGGCCATCCACATAGTTGTTGTAGCTGCTCGACTGGCCGGTGGGAACAGCAGTGCGGCTGGCATATGATGTCAGCTTACGCGCCTGGCTCGGGCAGGCGACATAACCGTTATTGATCGAGTTCGTGCTGTTGAGCCAAGAGCCACTGGTCGTCGCTGACATGCTGTTGCGCGAAAATTCGATGTCCGGCCAGTGCGGGCGCCATTTCGTTTCCTTGCTGGTTGGCAGCGTATCGATCTGCAGATCGTAGGCGGTGTTCGGGATGGACGCCGTGGAGCTATCCTTGGTGATGCTGCTGTCCGTGTCGCGTTCCTCGATGCAGCCATTCCAGGTTGAGGTGGAAGACAGGCCATCGCTGTTGGATGCGGAGTTATAGGCCGGATTCGCTACTGTGTTGCCCGCAACGAATCCAGATACATCTATGGGAAGCTTGTTATATTCCCAGCGATAGAAGGTTGTGTCGCTGCCAGCGGTATAGGTGGTCGCGTAAGACTTGGTGACGATCACTTCCTTGCGGACGCACTTGCGATTGTTGCTGCTGGTCGACTGAGAAGTCGAGCCATTATAACTGTCGAAGCTATAGGTGGTCGTCGTCGTCGTTGATGGCGCACTTCCGTCGACAGAGGGGTTACCATTCCCAAAATTGTTGCCGTAGGATGTGCAATCATTGCCGTTCAGCGAGTAGCCGGAACTTGCGTTGTTGGCGTTGTTCGAGCTGGTGTAACAGTCCGACCGACCGTAGCGGCGATAACAGGTCTGGCTGCTTTCACCCGTTTCATAATAATAGCTCGCACGGCGGGTCTGATAGTCCCATGTCTCTCCGCTGGTGCCGCCCTGCAAATAGCTTTTGGGCAGCAATTTGCCGACATTGACCGTGCTGCTATAGGGCATGAACCCATAGCGGATGCGGCCAGTGCTGTCCGAACCGGGGCCCAGCGTATCGTAGAAGTCCTTCACCGCCTGCTGAAGCGCCGCGAGCTTCACGACGCTGCCACCAGAGCCGTTGGAAATGGAATCTGCCATCGATCCGGTGGTATCCAGCACCAGCATCACGTCAGTATTGCCGATGTCGAAGCGGGAATCGCAGTTCACTGCCAACGACAATGTCTGAACGCCGAAGATGCGCATGATGGTGGTCGGGATGGTGGTCGCGGCCGACACCTGGACCGTGGTCGTCTCGCCGGGCTTGCTCTGGATCACGGGCGTGAAGCTGGCGGCGCCGAAGGTCTGCTGGGGGAAGTTGAAGTCGAAGAATTTCTTTGCTTCGGCCTTGTTGTCATCCGTCATCGACGCAGTCGTCATCGCACGCCGGCCCGCCAGTGCGGCGGCGTCACAGGCTTGCTGCATGCGGGCGCGGACCATATAGGCGCGGCTCATGTCCACGCCGCCGCCGATCAGGCCGGCGAGCGGGATGATGGCTGCGGCCACCATGGCGAGCGTATTGCCCGCCTGGTTGCGCCGAAGCCGGCCAAGGAATGTCATCGCGCGCTTGATCTGCTTGCCCATGTTCCGCATTCACCCATGTCGCCCGTTTCCCCCCAGAAATCTGGACAGGGCCATCGTCGGCCATGCAACGGGACTGGTTAGGGTCTCTATGCGAAGTCTGGTTAAAGGATTGATAAGCCATTTTTAGATCGGGATCGAAATGATGGATCGCACGGACGATTTGGCGCCGCTGGCGCGCCTGCTTTCCGGGCATGCCGGGCGCTTGGCCGAGCGGCATCGGGCGCTCTGGGCGCTGGACCAGCGTTTCGCGCAAATTGCGCGAACCACCAGCGATGCGGCGATCGGGCAGATGCGCCTCGCCTGGTGGCTGGGCGTCGTCAGTGACGAGGCGGGCGTCAAGGGACAGGGCGAGCCGGTGGTCGACTGGCTGCGCGCGATCGGTGCGCTGGACGCGCCCGGTATCCCGGCGATGCTCGACGGCTGGGAAGTGCTGGTGGTGGAGCCGGAAATCGACCTCACCGGCCTGCGCGACTATGCCGCCGGGCGTGGTGGCGGATTGTTTCAGGCATTGGCCGATGTGGCCGATGCGCCCGAATGGCTGATCGCGGCGGGCAAGGTCTGGGCGCTTTGGGATCTGTCCGCCCATAGCGGCGACGAGGCACTGGCGGACGCGGCCATTGGCCTTGCCCGCGACCTGTTACCGCAGGTGGGCGATCCGGTGTGGCCCAGGGCGTGGAAGCCACTGCGCATCGCCTATCTGCTGGCGCGGCATGATGTCGAGCGGGGGACGCGGGCGCCGGTCGGGCTGACGCGGAGCATGGCCTGGCGGCTGATGCGGATCGCGCTTGTCGGGCGCTAGTCGATCGCGATAGGTTCGCTGCCGTCACGAACGGGGGAGCGGGCGATGGGACGGTTGCTGGCAGGTGGCATGGGGGCGTTGCTGCTGGTCGCGGCCGGCCTGTTCTGGTGGCAGGGGCGGGCGACCAACGAGCCGCCGCCCAAGGCGTTGCTCGCGCCACCGCCGCCGCCAGCCAACGAAGCTCTGCCCGAGGGCGACCCGGATGCGGTCGGGGAGGCGCCGCCGATGCCCGGTGAGGCCAGCCCGCAGAGTCGCGAGGAAAAGCGCTTCGCCCGTTATGACCGCAATCGCGACGGCATCATCAGCCGGATCGAGATGCTGGGCAGCCGCACTGCCGCCTTCAAGCAGCTCGACACGAACAGGGACAATCTCCTGTCGTTCGAGGAGTGGGCGGTAGCGACGGCTGACCGCTTTATCGGGGCCGATGCCGACAAGGACGGCAGGCTGACCCCGGCGGAATTTGCCACCACCGCGCCGAAGCGGGCGGCGAAACCGCGCTGCAAATGCTGAGCCTGACCGGGACAGTTCAGGCCGGTTCCACCACCTCACCCAGCCAGCGACCGAAGGAGGCGCGGGCGCGGGCGGTATAGGCTTCCTTGCGCTGCTTCTTCTTGACGTCGTCCAGCGTCGGGAAAAGACCGAAATTGACGTTCATCGGTTGATAGTCGGCGGTCTCGACATTGCCGGTGACATGGCCGAGCAGCGCGCCGAGTGCCGTGTCGGCGGGCGGCGGCGCCAATTCCTGGCCCAATATCTCGGCCGCAGCGAAACGCCCGGCGATGAGGCCGATGGCAGCGCTCTCGACATAGCCCTCGCACCCGGTCATCTGCCCGGCGAAGCGGATATGCGGCGCGCTTTTCAGGCGCAGCGTCGGATCGAGCAGCTTGGGGCTCTGGATGAAGGTGTTGCGGTGCAGCCCGCCCAGCCGCGCGAACTCCGCCTTTTCAAGGCCCGGAATGGTGCGGAACAGCTCGACCTGGGCGCCATGCTTCAGCTTGGTCTGGAAACCGACCATGTTCCACAACGTGCCCGACGCATTGTCCTGGCGCAGCTGGACCACGGCATAGGGCCAGCGGCCGGTCTTGGGATTATCGAGCCCCATCGGCTTCATCGGGCCGTGGCGCAGCGTCTCCGGCCCGCGCGAGGCCATCACCTCGATCGGCATGCAGCCCTCGAAATAGGGAGTGCTCGACTCCCATTCCTTGAACTCGGTCTTCTCGCCATCGAGCAGCCCCTGGACGAAGGCCTGATACTGCTCCTTGTTCATCGGGCAGTTGATATAATCCTTGCCCTCGCCGCCGCCGGGGCCGATCTTGTCCCAGCGATTGGCCATCCAGCATTCTTCCATGTCGATGCTGTCGAAATGGATGACCGGCGCGATCGCGTCGAAAAAGGCGAGATGCTCCATGCCGGCCGCTTCGCCGATGCTGCTGGCGAGTGCCGAGGCGGTCAGCGGCCCGGTGGCGACGATGGTCATGCCTTGCGTCGGTAGCGTGTCGATCCGCTCGCGTACGATCTCGACATTGGGATGTTCGGCGAGCGCACGGGTGACGCCGTCGGAAAAGACATGGCGATCGACCGCCAGGGCAGAGCCGGCCGGCACCTTGGCCGGTTCGGCGCGGTCCATGATCAGCGAGCCCAGCCGCCGCATTTCCTGATGCAGCAGGCCCACGGCATTCTTGTCCGCGTCATCGGAGCGAAAACTGTTGGAGCAGACCAGTTCGGCCAGGCCATCGGTCTGGTGCGCCGGGGTCATCTCTCCGGTCCCGCGCATTTCCGACAGGCGGACCTTGATACCGGCCTGGGCAAGCTGCCAAGCGGCTTCCGAACCGGCGAGACCGCCGCCGATGACATGTATCTGATGATTGGACATATTTCGCTTAACTTCGCACTTTTCCCGCACATTCGGCAATTTCCGAACGCCAGTGGGACATATTGTTATGAGATGCAATCAGTATAGCGGGGCGTGATCCAATAGGACAGGGGCGCGAAAATACTATTCCGGCGTGTAGGCCAGCCAGCCGCTGAGGCCGCTGGTGGCGATCAGGGCGAAGCTCAAATCGGGGACTTCCCCCAATAGGTCGCAGCCATAAGCCACGCCGAAGCCGATGGCGGCACCGGCGAGCAACCAGAAGGCGGGGGGGCAAGAAGGGGACAATGATATGCCAGGACGCGCATCGACGTCGTCCCGATGATGATCGGGATGGCGGCAACCAAGGGGCCGAAGATCAATGCGAAGAGCAATATGAGGGGCAGGATGATGAAAATGCCCCAATCCACCGTAATGGCATCGGGTATGCGGCGATAGAGATCGGCGGCCAGATAGAGTGTCACGAACAGCGGGCCGGCGGTCAGGATCGCGCGGGCGGCGCCGCGAAGATGGGCAGGATCGGCATGGGACATCGGAGCCTCCTGGAAAGGGGGAAGGGTGGGGCGCACCCTTCCGGCTAGCGATCAGGCGGCCTGGGGATGGCCGTCGTGCAGCCAGCCATTCACCTTGCGGCCGAAATGGGCGATCGCGCCCATGTTGAAGAAATGCATGCCGCCCAGCACGAGCACGGCGAGGCCGATCTTGGCGCTGAGGAAGCGGATCGTTTCGGCATAGCTGGTCGGTTCCTTGCCCAGGCTGAGCGTCAGGGTGATGAAGCCGATATTGACGAGGTAGAAGCCGACGACGAGCAGATGGTTGGTCGACCGGGCCAGTTGCGCATCATGACCGAAACATTGGGTCAGGAAGACCTCGCCATTTTTCGACAGGGTGCGCGCGACCCAGATGGTGATGGCGAGCGTGATGACCAGATAGAGGGCATAGGCGGTTTCAACCATGGTTCATCTCCTTTTGGCAGTCAGAGGATGGTGGACGCGACCGGCCGTTCGGCGCGCTGCTTGATGAGGGCGAGCAGGTTCTTTTCGATGTCACCCAGGAAGAGTTCGCCCCACAGCCGGGAATAGCCATTGACCGGGGTCTGCATCCAATAATGGGTGTCGATGATGACGCGGGTGCGGCCGGGGCCGGCTGGTTCCATGCGATAGCCGCCAGTCGTCACCTTGAAATAGGCGCTGTCGGGCATCAGGTGCCGGTCGGTGAACTGCCAGGCGTCGAGCCCGCGAAAATCGAAGCGCCAGCCGATGCTGCGGCCCGGTTGCCAGTCGATGATATGTTCGCGAAACCGCACCTGCCGGCCCCAGTCGGCCATGCGGATCGCGCCGATCCCTTCGCCCAGCATATGGGCGCCGAGCGGCCGGGGCACGCCCAGCACATCCTGGGTGAAGGTCCATGTGCCGTCGCCCGGCCGGACATCGGGAATGCCGCGCAGCAGCGGCCAGATCCGGTTCGGGCTGGCCTCGACGATGATCGAGCGGCTGACCGTGGCGGTGGCGTCGGGCAGGGGGATCATCGGTTCGACCTGCATCGCGATCAGCGGCATGGCCAGCACCGCCATGCAATAGCTGGTGCCACGATCGCCGGCCCGGCCGCGCAGGCGGTAGGTGGCATAGGCGCCGGCCAGGCCGCTGGCGATCCACAGCGGGGCGAGCATGACGATGCAGATCACCCCTTCCTTCAGCACGGGGACGGACAGGAGGATGGTTGCGCCCAGCAGCCAGAGCGGCATGGTCATATAATAGCGGCGCGACCGCTCCGCCCAAGGATCGCCGACATAGGCGACGAAGGCGGTGAGCGCGGCGGGCAGGAGCAGCAGGAAGGTGAAGCTGACAAGCCCGTTCACGCGGGTGGCGTCGAGCAGCAGATAGACGCCAATCGCAAAGGCCATGGCCAGCGCAACAGCCGAGGCGATGCGCAGCGGTGCCGATCCGGTGCGAACGGGCGGGGCGATGGGGGCAGGCTTTTCGTCGTTCGTATCAGACATTTCTGTAAACTCCGAAACTGGCGGGCGCGATCGGGCGTCGGGGCGCATCGATCAGCAGCGATTAGTCCTTGCTCTTGCCGGTGGGGATGAAGCGGGCGATCTTGTTGCCGAGCTTCATGAGGGCGATCAGGGTCGACTTGGGCAGCTTGTTCACCTGCTCATACCAGTTGCCGAGCGTCGACATGAATTCATGCATGCGGGTGATGCGCTCGCGCACATGGGGCGGACAGCTTTCATCCTTGGCGAGGCGCTGGGCGAGGTCGTTCAGCAGGGCAATGGTCGGGTCGATCTCGCGTCGCTTGCGCTCGGCGGCGATGCGGGTGAGCATTTCCCATAGATCGGTTTCCGCGACGAAATGGTCGCGTCGGTCGCCCTCGACATGGACGCGGCGCACGATCGCATAGGATTGCAGTTCCTTGAGCGCGGTCGAGACATTGGAGCGGGCAAGGCCGAGCTGGTCGACAATCTCGTCAGCGGGCAGGGGATGGTCCGACAGATAGAGGAGTGCATGGACCTGGCTGACCGACCGGTTGACGCCCCATTGCGTGCCCATTTCGCCCCAGTGGAGCAGGAACGCCTTGGCATCGGGATGGTCGAGAAGTGGCATGACGTTCCTTTCTGTAAAAACAGAAATAACGGAATGAAGTGAGTCGGGCAAGGGCTGGTGATGACGGAGGAAAAATCGCCGAAATCCGTCGAGCCCGTTGAAAAGCCGCGGCATCTCGGCAATCTGCGGATCAGCAACGGAGCCCCTTATGTCAGCCCTTTCCGACGATCCCTCTTCCCTCGATAGCTTGTCGACGCCTTGCCTGGTGCTGGATGCTGACCGGATGGATCGCAACATTACGCGGCTGCGCGCGCATCTGGACGGGCTGGGCGTGGGGATGCGGCCGCATCTCAAGACCGCCAAGTCGGTCGAGGTCGCGCAGCGGCTGATGCCAACGGCGCAGGGGCCGGCGACGGTATCGACCCTGCAGGAGGCGCGCCGCTTTGCGGAGGCCGGGGTGCGCGACATTCTCTATGCGGTCGGCATCAGTCCGGCCAAATTGCCCGAGATACTGGCGCTGCGGGCGCAGGGCGTGGATCTGTTGATCGTGCTGGATTCGGTCGAGCAGGCAGAGGCGGTCGCGACCGCATCGCGCGCGGCGGGCACGGCCATTCCGGCCCTGATCGAGGTTGATTGCGACGGCCACCGGTCGGGCGTGCAGCCCGACGACGTGGCGCGGCTGCGGGCGATCGGCACGGCGCTGGCGCAGGGCGGCGCATTGCGCGGCGTGATGACCCATGCCGGCGGCAGCTATGGCGCGCGCGGCGCGGCGGAACTGCGCGCCTGCGCTGACGCCGAGCGGGATGCCGTGGTGTCGGCGGCGCGGGTCTTGCGGGAGGCGGGACATGATTGTCCGGTGATCAGCGTCGGATCGACCCCGACCGCGCACCATGCCACGGACCTGAGCGGCGTGACCGAGGTGCGCGCCGGCGTCTTCGTTTTCTTCGATCTGGTGATGGCCGGGATCGGCATCTGTTCGGTGGACGACATCGCCCTGTCGGTGCTGGCGACGGTGATCGGGCATCAGCGGGACAAGGGCTGGATCTTGGTCGATGCCGGCTGGATGGCGATGTCGCGCGATCGCGGCACGGCGAAACAAGATGTCGATCAGGGCTATGGCCTGGTCTGCGACCGGGACGGGCGGCCCTATGGCGATCTGATCCTGGTCGATGCCAATCAGGAACATGGCATCATCGCGCCGCGGCCGGGGGCATCTGGCGCGCTGCCGGCCCTGGCGGTGGGGGATCGGGTGCGGATATTGCCCAACCATGCCTGTGCCACCGGCGCGCAGCATGATCGTTATCATGTGGTGCGGGGCGGCAGCGATGCGGTGGAAGCGGTCTGGCCGCGATTTGGAGGATGGTGATGGACGTGCAGCGGATCGAGACCGACAAGGCGCCGGCACCGGCCGGCCATTATGCGCAGGCGACGATCGCGAATGGCTTCGTCTTCGTGTCGGGGCAATTGCCGGTGGTGGCGGGGCAGGGGCCGCGCAGCGACCTGTCGTTTGAGGACCAGGCACGGCTGGCGATCGGCAACATGCTGGCGATCCTGGCAGAGGCAGGATGCGGGCCGGAGCGGATCGCGCGCGTCACCGCCTATATCGTGGGCGTCGAGAATTGGCCGCGTTTCAACGCCATCTATGCCGAAATGATGGGGGATGCGCGGCCGGCGCGTACGGTGGTGCCAGCGCCCGAACTTCATCATGACTGCCTGGTCGAGGTGGACGCGATCGGCCTGCTGCCGGGCTGACTACGACCATGGGAGCGCTATCTTTCCACTGCCGCCTGTCCTAGCGATAGGCGCGCGAAGGAGACAGGCGGATGAGAAACAAGGCCGGGGCGCTCATTGCCCTGCTGGCGCTGTCGGTGCCCGCAGCGGTGCAGGCGGAGGACCAGTATAAGCTGCTCGTCCTCGCCATTCCGAACAAATATCATTATGAATATATACCGATTGCGCGCGACAGCCTGGAGCATCTGGGCAAGCTGCATGATTTCAGCTTCACCTGGGCCAACAACATGTCCGCCTTCGACGGTGATCTCAGCCAATATGCGGCGGTGATGTTCCTCAACACACCGGGCGAGGAACTGAACCCGGCCCAGCGCGCGAAGTTCGAGGCCTATATGCGCGCGGGCGGCAATGCCATCGTCGTGCATCGCGCGCTCATCACCCCGCCGGGCGAATGGGCCTGGTACGAGAAGATGGTCGGGCGCAGCTTCGTCATCCATCCGATGGTGCAGACGGCGGTGGTCACGCCGACCGACAAGGGATTTCCCGCCACCTATGGCCTGCCCGATCGCTGGATCTGGACCGACGAATATTATGTCACCGCCAACCCCTATAAGGTGACGATCCATCCCGTGCTGAATGTCGAGGAAAGCAGCTACGATCCGACCAAAATCTGGCCGGGACAGGTGGCAAAGCCGATGGGGCGGGAGCATCCCGTCGCCTGGTATCATGCCTATGAGAAGGGGCGGGTGTTCGTCACCACGCTGGGCCATAATGGCGAGATGTATCGCGATCCGCGCTATCTCGACCATCTGATGGGCGGCATCTACTGGACGGCGACCGGGCGCGGCCAGTTGCCCTGACGGCGGCGCGGAACGCCCGCGCCGCCCGTTTTTCGATCAGGCGGCGACCAGTTCGCCCTCGCCATAATAGGCGCTTTCGTCGAGAATGCCTTCGCGCTTGGCGACGATGACGCCGACCAGAACCTGGCCCGCGACGTTCACGGCGGTGCGGCCCATGTCGAGGATCGGGTCGATCGCCAGCAACAGGCCGGCGCCTTCGAGCGGCAGGCCCAGCGTCGAGAGGGTGAGGGTCAGCATCACGATCGCGCCGGTCAAGCCGGCGGTCGCGGCCGAGCCGATGACCGAGACGAAGACGATCAGCACATAGTCGATGAAGTGCAGCGGGATGCCATAGAAGCCCGCGACGAAGATCGCCGCCAGTGCCGGATAGATGGACGCGCAGCCGTCCATCTTGGTGGTCGAGGCGAGCGGGATCGCGAAGGCGGCATAGCCCTTGTCGACGCCCAGCCGCTCGGTCACGGTCTCGGTTACCGGCAGGGTGCCGACCGACGAGCGCGAGACGAAGGCGAGCTGGATCGCCGGCCAGGCCTTGGCGAAGAAGGGGCCGGGCTTCAGGCCATTGGCGATCAGCAGCAGCGGATAGACGACCAGCAGCACGAGGCCGAGGCCCAGATAGATGGCGGCGGTGAAGGTGCCGAGCTGCGCCAGCGCGCTCCAGCCATAGGTGGCGATCGCGGTGCCGATCAGCGCGGCCGAACCGATCGGGGTCAGGCGGATGACCCAGCCCAGGATCGCGCGGACGACGGCGAGCAGCGAGCGGACGAAGGACAGGAAGGGCTCCGCCTTGTCACCGACCTTCAGCGTGGCGAGGCCGACCGCGATCGAGATGACCAGCAATTGCAGGATGTTGAACGAGATGCTGGTGCTGGCGCTGCCGTCGCTGATCTTGGTGCTACCCGACAGGGCCAGGCTGTTGCCGGGGACCAGGCCCTTGAGGAAATCGAGCCAGCCGCCCACGCTATCCGCCTTGCCCATGGCGAGCGCGGTGCCGTGCAGGCCCGCGCCCGGCTGGACGATCAGGCCGATGGCGAGGCCGATGCTGACCGCGATCAGCGCGGTGATCGCGAACCAGAGCAGGGTCTGGCCGGCGAGGCGGGCGGCATTGTCGAGCGCGCGCAGATTGGCGATCGACGCGACGATCGCGGCGAAAACCAGAGGCGGCACGATCGCCTTTAACAGCGAGACGAAGATCGATCCGACCGTCTTGAGCGTGGTCGCGAGCCAGTTGAGGTCGCCATCGGGGCCTGCGCCGATCTGGCGCGCGACGAGACCGAGGGCGAGGCCCACGACCATGCCGAGCAGAACCTGGAAGCCGAAGCTGCGATAATTGAGGGCCATGATGGCATTTTTCCTTTGGACGACCGGCGCGCTATATCGGATGGCATCTATCCGATTGCGCGCAAGCAATTCTTTCAAGGGGTTCAGTGCGGATAAGGTGGCCCTCTTTCCGCGCGCCGTTCGATCAAACGCATGGAACGGCGCGATCCGCTATGCCACAATCGCCGCTCGGGTCCATCAGGGAGTATAAATATATGCAATTGCGGGGGATATTGCTGGCGGGGGCGATGTTGGCAATGCCGGTTGGCGCACAGGCGGCGGCGGATGCGGGCGTGGCCAAGGAAATTCTGAAGAAGTCAGTCGCGTTCAAGACGGTCGAGGGGGCGGGGCAGGTGCCTGCGCTCGCGGCCTATTATGCGTCGGTGCTCAAGCAGGCCGGCTTTGCCGATGCCGATATCGTCATCACCCCAATGGGCGAGACCGCGACCCTGGCAGCGACGATCAAGGGGCGCGATCCCAGCCTGAAGCCCATGCTGATGATCGGCCATATGGATGTGGTGGCGGCCAACCGGGCCGACTGGACGCGCGACCCCTTCGTCCCGGTCGAGGAGGATGGCTATATTTTCGGGCGCGGGTCGGAAGATAATAAATATGACGTGGCGATGATGGTCGCGACGCTGGCGCAGCTCAAGAAGGAGGGCTGGACCCCGCGCCGCACCATCATCCTGCTCTTGTCGGGCGACGAAGAGACCAACATGGTCACCACCGAGGCGCTGGCGGCCAAGTACAAGGATGCCGAACTGCTGCTGAACGGCGATGGCGGTGGCGGCCTGCTCGACGAGAGTGGCAAGCCTGTCCTCTACCAGTTGCAGGCGGGCGAGAAGACCTATGCCGATTTCGAGATCGGCTTCACCGATCCGGGCGGCCATTCGAGCGCGCCCACGCCGGGCAACCCGATCTATCGGCTGGCCAAGGCGATCGACCGGATCGCGGCCTATCAGTTCCCGCCGATGATCAACGAACTGACCAAGGCGTCGCTCAGCCTGTCGGCGCAGCGGATCGGTGGCGATGTGGGGGAAGCGATGCGCCTCTATGCCGCGACCCAGGATCCGGCCTCGGCGGAACTATTGTCGAGCCGGCCCGAATTTGTCGGGCAGGTGCGCACTACCTGCGTCGCGACCATGCTGTCGGGCGGCCATGCGCTCAACGCCTTGCCGCAGAGCGCCAAGGTCAGCGTCAATTGCCGCATCTTCCCCGGCGTGAAGATCGACGACGTGAAGGCGCAACTGGTCAAGGTGGTGGATGATCAAAGCGCGACCTTCACCACGCTGAACGACCCGACCGGCAGCGATGCGTCGCCGTTGCGCGACGATGTGGTGAAGGCGGTGGCAGCCGCGATCAAGGCGCGCTCGCCCGCGATCACGGTGATGCCGGGCATGTCGGCCGGCGCGACCGACAGCCTTTATTTTCGCGCGCTGGGGGTGCCCAGCTATGGCGTCTCCAGCCTGTTCATGAAGGCCGAGGACGGCTTTGCCCATGGCCTCAATGAACGGGTGCCGGTGGCGGGCATCGCCGCATCGCTGGCCCAGTGGGACAGCGTGGTGCGGGCGCTGGCGAAGTAACGGTTATCCTTAAACCGTTCGGGCTGAGCGAAGTCGAAGCCCGACACTGAGCGAAGCGAAGTGGCCTCCCTATCGGTCGGCCGAGCCCTTCGACTTCGCTCAGGGCGAACGGATGGATATCAGCCCCGCACGGCCACGGCATTGGCGGCCGAGAGGACGGCCTTGACCGATGCGGTCGCGACGTCGCTGTCGGTGCCGATGCCGAAGACGGTGCGGCCGTCGGCGGTGCGGCATTCGACATAGGCGGCGGCGTTCACGTCGGTGCCGGCGCCGATGGCGTGCTCATTATAGTCGGCAACCTCCAGCACCACGCCCAGTTCGTCGCGCAGCGCGGCCAGCACCGACGAGATGAGGCCGTTGCCGCGACCCGAGATCGAGCGTTCGCCGCCGTCATGGACGATCTTGCCGGTGAAGATGCGGTCGCCTGCGCTGCCGCTCTCATGATAGTCGATCAGGCTGTAGGCCTGGTCGCCGGTCTGGTGATAATAGTCGTCGAACGCGGCCGAGATGTCGGCGGCGTTGAGTTCGCGGCTCGACTGGTCGGCCAGCGCCTGCACCACCTTCGAGAAGTCGGCCTGCATCCGCTTGGGCAGCTTATAGCCCTTGTCCTGCTGCAGCACCCAGGCGACGCCGCCCTTGCCCGACTGCGAATTGACGCGGATCACCGCTTCATAGTCGCGGCCCAGATCCTTGGGATCGATCGGCAGATAGGGGACGTTCCAGAACAGGTCGTTGCGCGCTTCCTGTGCGGCAAAGCCCTTCTTGATCGCGTCCTGATGCGACCCCGAGAAGGCGGTGAACACCAGTTCGCCGGCATAGGGGTGGCGCGGGTGGACGGGCAGCTGGTTGCAATATTCGACGGTCTGGATGACTTCGTCGATGTCGCTGAAGTCCAGTTCCGGGTCGATGCCCTGCGTGTACATGTTGAGCGCGACGGTCACCAGGTCGCAATTGCCGGTGCGTTCGCCATTACCGAACAGGCAGCCTTCGACGCGGTCGGCGCCGGCCATGATGCCCAGTTCCGCTGCCGCGACGCCGGTGCCCCGGTCATTATGGGTGTGCAGCGAGATCACCACGCTGTCGCGGCGCGAGATGTTGCGGCAGATCCATTCGATCTGGTCGGCATAGATGTTGGGGGTCGCGCACTCGACGGTGGCGGGCAGGTTCAGGATCAGCGGCCGTTCCGGCGTCGGCTGCAGGATGTCCATCACCGCCTCGCAGCATTCCAGGCTGAAATCCAGCTCGGCGGTCGAGAAGGTTTCGGGGCTATATTCGAAATGCCAGTCGGTGTCGGGCATGCGCGCCGCATTGTCGCGCAGCAGCTTGGCGGCGTTGATCGCGATCTGCTTGATTTCCGGGCGTTCCATCTGGAACACGATGTTGCGCCAGGCCGGCGAGATCGCGTTATAGACATGGACGATGGCTTGCTTCGCGCCACGCAGGCTTTCGAAGGTGGTGGCGATCAGATCCTCGCGCGCCTGGGTCAGCACCTGGGGCATGACATCGTCGGGGATGGCGCCTTCCTTGACCAGGCCCGAGATGAAGTCGAACTCGGTGGCACCGGCGGCGGGGAAACCGACCTCGATCTCCTTGACGCCGACCTTGACCAGCAGGTCGAAGAAGCGGCGCTTCTTTTCCGCATTCATCGGGTCGATCAGCGACTGGTTGCCGTCGCGCATGTCGGTCGACAGCCAGCGGGGTGCCTTGGTGATGACCTTGGACGGCCATTGGCGATTGGGCAGGTCCACCTGGGGGAAGGGGCGGTATTTCTGCGAAGGATCGGTCAGCATCATGGGATCAAACTACTTCCTGGCACGGGACGCTAGTGCGCGCTCCGGGGTACGACTTGACTGTGATGAATGCCCTTAGGCGGATCGACGCTGCCCTTAGCCGGAAGGCAGCACAAAAGCCACGCCTAAGGGCGTGTAAGTCGTAGCAGGGTAAGAAGCGCGACGCTCTGCATGATGCTGTCCCCATAAACACGGACAGGGGGAGCGTAAAGCCGTTTCTTGCGAAAGGGGCGTCAGGCGCGACGGAAAATTGCGTCGATGGTCAGGTCGACCTTGTCCGACACGAAGGGGCGGCCAAAGCCCATGCCATAATGGCTGCGTTCAACGCTCATGCTGCCGGTGAAGTGAAGGGTGGCGATACCAGGCGCTTCGTCGGGCGTCACGCCTGTCAGTTGGACGGACAGGGCGACCGCGCGGGTCTGGCCGTGCATGGTGAGTTCGCCGGGAATGATCGTCGCGCCGTCGCTGCCGACGAGGGGCGCATCCTGTGCAGTGAAGCGCACGATCGGGAAATGGGCCATGTCGAAAAAGCTGTCGCCTTTCAGCATGGCGTCGGTCGAAGCATCGCCCGTGGTCATCTTCTCGACCGGGAAGCGGATGTCGACGTCGGCCCGCTCGGGCCGGGCGGGGTCGATCATCACCATGCCCTCGGGCTGGGTGAAATCGCCTTCATAGCCGCCAACCAGAGCCTTCACATGGAAGTGGACCCTGGTCGCTGCGCCATCCACCAGATAGCGGCCCGGCGCATAGAGCGCAGGGCCGCCAGCAGGACTGGCCGCCGCCGGCCCACACGCGATCAGGCTCAGAAGCAGGATCGCGCGGGCCGGGCGGGGGATCATCGCATCACTTCTGGAAGGCGACGATGATCTTGAGTTCGACATTGTCGCCGACGACGGGAACGAAGCCGCCCATGCCGAAATCGCTGCGCTTGATCGTACCGGTCGCGACGAAGCCGACATTTTCCTTCTTGTTCATCGGGTTCGCACCGGCGCCGTAGAATTCGGCATCCAGCGTCACCGGCTTGGTGATGCCCTTGATGGTCAGGTTGCCGGTGATGTCCGCGCCGGTCGCGCCGTCGGGCTTCACGCCGGTCGACACGAAGGTCGCGGTCGGGAACTTGGCGGCGTCGAAAAATTCGGGCTTGGCGAGATGCTCGTTCAGCGCCGGAATGCCGGTGGTGAGGTTGGCGATCGGCAGCTCGATCGACACCTTCGATGCCGAGAGATTGGCCTTGTCCAGCGTCAGCGTGCCGGTCGGCTGGGTGATGACGCCCATATTGTTGGTGAAGCCCATATGGTCATAGGCGAAGACGACCTGGGTGTGGCTGGGTTCGACGCTATAGGTGCCGCCGGTGACCTTGGCGACATCCTTGCTGCCGGGGACGGCCATCGGGGCCTGGGCGATGACAACAGTGCCGCCGGCGACCGCAATCAGGGCAGCGGCAGAGATCAGATATTTGCGCATGGGAAACGCTCTCCAAAAGCATTCAAGGGACGCGGCACAGAATATGCCACGTCCCTCGATTGTTCCAGAGGCGTAACCGGAAACGGATCGTTCCGGTTTACCGCTATTTCTCCCCTCCCTTTTCAGGGAGGGGCAGGGGGTGGGTGCGCCGCACTTGCGGCGCCAATTCGCCAGGGCACAGGCTCGCTTCGCTCGCACCCACCCCAACCCCTCCCTGGAAGGGAGGGGCTGCTATCCGCTTAGTTCTTGTCCTTGTTGACCAGCTTGTTGGCGCCGATCCAGGGCATCATGGCGCGCAGCTGCGAACCGGTCTTTTCGATCTGGTGGGCGGCAGCCTGCTTGCGGCTGGCCTTGAGTTCGGGCTGACCGGCGCGGTTGTCGAGGATGAAGTCCTTGACGAAGCGGCCCGACTGGATGTCGGCCAGAACGCGCTTCATTTCCTTCTTGGTTTCCTCGGTGATGATGCGCGGGCCGGTCTTGATGTCGCCATATTCGGCGGTGTTCGAGATCGAGTAGCGCATGTCGGCGATGCCGCCTTCATACATCAGGTCGACGATCAGCTTCAGCTCGTGCAGGCACTCGAAATAGGCCATTTCCGGGGCGTAGCCGGCTTCGACCAGGGTTTCGAAACCGGCCTGGACCAGCGCGGTGGCGCCGCCGCACAGCACGGCCTGCTCGCCGAACAGGTCGGTTTCGCATTCCTCGCGGAAGTTGGTTTCGATGATGCCGCTGCGGCCGCCGCCAACGCCCGAGGCATAGGACAGGGCGATGTCATGGGCGTTGCCGGTCGCGTCCTGATGGACGGCGATCAGGCAGGGGACGCCGCCACCGCGCTGATATTCGCCGCGCACGGTGTGGCCGGGGCCCTTGGGCGCGATCATGATGACGTCGATGTCGGCGGGGACTTCTATCAGGCCGAAATGGATGTTCAGGCCATGGGCGAAGGCGAGCGCGGCGCCGGGGCGCAGATTGCCCTTGATGTCGGCTTCATAGATGGCGGCCTGATGCTCGTCGGGCGCCAGGATCATCAGCACGTCGGCCCACTGGGCGGCTTCCTTGTTCGGCAGCACCTTGAAACCGGCGCCTTCGGCCTTCTTGGCGCTGGGCGAACCGGGGCGCAGGGCGATGGCGACTTCGGCAACGCCGGAGTCGCGCAGATTCTGTGCATGGGCGTGGCCCTGCGAACCATAGCCCAGAATGGCGACCTTCTTGCCCTTGATCAGGCCGATGTCTGCGTCGCGATCGTAATAAACCTTCATTGGAAAACCCCTTCTCGTCCCCCCATGCAGGGGGCGTTAGACAATAGTGGTGGAAAGAAACGCCGCCTGTGACGGCGCGGAATGGAATATCAGGCCGGCTCCTTGCCGCGGATCAGGCCGGCAACGCCGGTGCGACCGACCTCGACCAGGCCGATCTGGCGCATCAGGCCGACGAAATTGTCGATCTTCTCGGTCGTGCCGGTGATCTCGAAGATGAAGCTCTCGATCGTCGTGTCGACCACCTTGGCACGGAACACGTCGGCCAGGCGCAGCGCCTCGATCCGGTCCTCGCCGGTGCCGGCGACCTTGACCAGCGCCAGTTCGCGCTCGACGAACGGACCGGCGTCGGTCAGGTCGGTGACCTTGTGGACCGGCACCAGCCGGTCCAGCTGGGCGATGATCTGATCGATCACCTTGGGCGGGCCGTTGGTGACGATCGTGATGCGGCTGATCGCATGGTCGTCGGTAATGTCGGCCACGGTCAGGCTGTCGATATTATAGCCGCGCGCGGTGAACAGGCCGGCGATGCGGGCCAGGATGCCCGCCTCGTTCGACACCGTCAGCGACAGGACGTGCCGCTCGCTCTGTTCTTCGTGGATATGCATCAGATGCTGTTCCCGTCTTCCATTTCTTCGCGCTCGGGGCGCGGCGAGATCATGCCGATAAAGGCATAGTGCCAATCATCGTCCTGCGGGTGGGCGAGGCGGACGGGGAAGGCCGTCACCGCGTCGAACATCCGCAGGAGATGTTCGCCCACATAGCGTGGGCCGGCCAGCAGCCGATCGACCTGCAGGCCATGATATTCGAACCCGCTATCCAGATGCACTTCCCATTCCTCACTGTCGGGGTCAGCATGGTCGCTGGTCCAGCCGGTGAGTTCGGTCGTGCCTGTGATCCGTTCGAAATCCCAGGGTTCGGTCACGAAAATGCGGACCTTGGCGGGGGTGGTCACACCAGTGCCTTTGCCTCGTCCGACATGACGCCTTCGATCTGGTTGGGATCGAGCAGCATTTCGGTATGGGCCGCCCCCGACGGGATCATCGGGAAACAGTTGGACAGCTTCGCCACGCGGCAATCGACGATCACGGGGCCGTCGGTTTCCAGCATCTGACGGATGCCGGCCTCCAGTTCCTGCGGCCCTTCGATGCGGATGCCGGTCCAGCCATAGGCTTCGCCCAGCTTCACGAAGTCGGGCAGGCTGTCCGAATAGCTGTTGGAATAGCGGCTTTCATAGGTCAGTTCCTGCCACTGGCGGACCATGCCCATATATTCATTGTTCAGGATGAAGATCTTCACCGGCAGGCGATACTGGCTGGCCGTCCCCATTTCCTGGATGTTCATCTGGATCGAGGCGTCGCCGGCGATGCAGATGCTGATGCTGTCGGGATTGCCCATCTGCGCGCCGATGGCGGCCGGGAAGCCATAGCCCATCGTGCCCAGACCGCCGGAGGTCAGCCACTTGTTCGGCTCTTCAAAGCCGAAATGCTGGGCCGCCCACATCTGGTGCTGGCCGACTTCGGTGGTGATGATGATGTCCTTGCCGGTCGCGCGGGTCGCCTTGTAGAGGTCCGCGATCGCCTTTTGCGGCATGATCTCGCTGCCGCTTTCGGGGTAGGACAGGCTCTTCTTGGCGCGCCATTCGGCGATCCGTGCCCACCAGGGGGACAGGTCCGCCTTTTCATGGCCGCGCTGCTTCCACAGGGCGATCATGTCCTCCAGCGCGCTGCCGACATCGGCGACGACCGCGACATCGACGTCGACGATCTTGTTGATCGAGCTGCGGTCGATATCGATATGGACCTTGCGGCTGTTGGGCGCGAAGGCGTCCAGCCGGCCAGTGACGCGATCGTCGAAGCGCGCGCCGATGCACAGGATGAGGTCCGCCTGGTTCATCGCCCAATTGGCTTCATAGGTGCCATGCATGCCCAGCATGCCGACCCACTGGTCGGACGAAGCGGGGAAGGCGCCCAGACCCATCAGGGTCGAGGTGACGGGGGCGCCGGTCATCGCCGCCAGTTCGCGCAGCAGGGCGCTGGCCTGCGGACCCGAATTGATGACGCCGCCGCCGGTGTAGAAGATCGGCCGTTCCGCCGCCGCCAGCATCTCGACCGCCGCGTCGATCGCGGCGGCATCCGCCTTGGTCTGCGGATGATAGCTGGCATGGACCTTCAGTTCCGGCCGGGCATAGGGCGCGGTCGCGATCTGGACATTCTTGGGAATGTCGACGACGACCGGGCCGGGGCGGCCGGTGGTGGCGATATGGAACGCCTCATGAATGACGCCGGCCAGCTTGCCGGGATCCTTCACCAGATAATTATGCTTGGTGCAGTGGCGCGTGATGCCGACCGTGTCCGCTTCCTGGAAGGCGTCGGTGCCGATCAGTTGCGTGGGCACCTGACCCGTGATGACGATCATCGGGATCGAATCCAGCAGCGCGTCGGTGATGCCGGTGACGGCATTGGTCGCGCCCGGACCGGACGTGACCAGGACGACGCCCGGCTTGCCAGTCGAGCGGGCATAGCCCTCCGCCATGTGGGTCGCGCCCTGCTCGTGGCGCACTAGGACATGCTTGATCGTGGGGTGATTATAGAGCGCGTCATAGATAGGCAGCACGGCGCCGCCCGGATAGCCGAACACAACTTCGACGCCCAGATCAACCAGGCACTCGACCAAAATGTCCGCGCCGCTCTTTTCGGCCACGATGAAACTCCTCTTTTTTAAGATGCTGGCTCGCGGGTCTGCGCCGTCGCGCCCGCATTGGCAAGGCGCCAGCGTCTAGAGGACATAAAATGCGTGGTCAACCCCTATTGTTGTAATTTAATTGCTAATTCATTGGCAATTTCAGCATCAATCGGTCGTGTTTCGCGATGCCAGTCCTGCGGCGGCTGGTTGGAGAACCATGTATATTGGCGTTTGGCATATTGGCGGGTAGCAAGCTGTCCGCGTGCCATCATCGTGTCATGATCGATGTCAGCTTTGAGCCAGGCCGCGATTTCCGGCACGCCGATCGCGCGCATCACCGGCAGGTCGGGATTGAGGTTGCGGGGCAGCAGCGCCTCCACCTCGGCAACGGCGCCCTGATCGATCATCAGTTCGAAACGCCGGTCGCACCGTTCTATCAGCCAGTCGCGTGGCGGCAGCAGGATCATCGGCGACAGGCTGATGCGGTCGGCGATGCCGCCCTGCTTGTGCTGCTGCCATAGCTTCAACGGCTTGCCGGTCGATCGCACCACCTCCAGCGCGCGGGCAACGCGGGTGGTGTCAGCCGGGGCGAGGCGGGCGGCGGCCTCCGGGTCTTCGCTGCGCAGCGCTTCTTGCGCCTGCGCCACCGGCATGGCGCGGACGGCGGCGCGGATATCGGCGTCGATCTCCGGCACCGGCGCGATGCCGTCGAGCAAGGTCCGTATATAAAGGCCGGTGCCGCCGACCAGCACGGGCAGCTTGCCGGTTGCATGGGCGGCGTCGATCTCCGCCCTGGCCTCGGCGGCCCAGCGCGCGGCGGAGCAGGCTTCGGCCCCGTCGATATGGCCGAACAGGCGATGGGGCACGCCGCCCATTTCCTCTTGCGACGGGCGGGCGGACAGGATCGCCAGGTCGGCATAGACCTGGCTGGCATCGGCATTGATGACGACGCCGTCGGCGATCTGGGCCAGGCGGACGGCGAGCGCGCTCTTGCCGCTGGCGGTCGGCCCGGCAATAAGCGCGACCGGTGGGCGGGATTCGCCCGGCATATGTGCGGGAGTGTTCATGTTCGTCGCGACCTTAGTGGCAGTTGAGACCCTGAAACAGGCGGATATTGCCGAAGCGGCCGGACGGCTGGCCTCTGCCGGCTGCGCTCCGGTCGATAGCGTCTGGCTGGACGAGGGCAAGGCGGCCGATATTTTCTTCGGCAGCGATCCCGTCACCGCCCGCGCTGCGCTGATCGATATTGGCGACCGGGTCGACGTGATCGTGCAGATGGCGGCGGGCCGCGAGAAGACGCTGCTGATCGCCGACATGGATTCGACCATGATCACGGTCGAGTGCATCGACGAACTGGCCGATTATGCCGGGATCAAGCCGCAGATCGCCGAGATCACCGAACGGGCGATGCGCGGCGAACTGGATTTTGAGGGCGCGCTGCATGGCCGCGTCGCCCTGCTGAAAGGCCTGCCCGACAGCGCGATCGACCAGTGCCGTGAGGAGCGGGTGGTGATCATGGGCGGCGCGCGTGAACTGGTGCGCACGATGAAGGCGCGGGGCGCACGCACCTTGCTGGTTTCTGGTGGCTTCACGCGCTTCACCGGGCCGGTGGCGGCGGAAATCGGCTTCGATGTCCATGTCGCCAATGTGCTGGAAATCGCCGATGGCGCGCTGCTTGGCACCGTCACCGTGCCGATCGTCGATGCCGCGCGCAAGCGCACCGAGCTGGAGGCCGCGATCGACGGCGGCATCGACCGTGCGCTGACGCTGGCGGTGGGCGACGGCGCCAATGACATTCCGATGATCGAGGGGGCAGGGCTGGGCGTCGCCTATCATGCCAAGCCCAAGACCCGCGAAGCGGCAGCGGCCGAGATCGTCCATGGCGACCTGTCGGTGCTGCTCTATGCGCAGGGTATCGCCTCGGCTGACTGGGTCCGCGACTGATCTCATATGTCTAACGACTGGGCGCGCTTGAGGCACGTCCTGCCGTCATTGCACAAGGGTAATGGATTCCATTTCGCCCCTGAACCGTTGTCGTCGCACTGCATCCCGGCAGTGGGTCCAATTGGCGTCGCGACAGGATCGTGGCGCACAGGGAGATGGTATGAAAATCCAGACAATGGCGCTGGTCGCCGGTAGTTTGCTGGCGCTGAGCGCCTGCTCGAAAAATGATGCGCCGGTGACCAGCGCGCCGCCGCTCGGGCCGGGCGCGATTGCCGGCACGGTGGCCGCAGACCGCAACGGCGATGGCTATGTCGACGGCTATTACACGTCGGATGGCATCTATCACCCGATCCAGGGGTCGCCCTGTCCGCCGCCCCCGCCGCCGCCGGCACCGCCCCGTTCCGGAGAACGCGGCTGAGCAATCTTCCTTTCCGGGCGCGGCATCCTCGCCGCGCCCCCCGACATCCTGTTTCCCTGATCCTCGCCATGCTGATCGCCGGTTCCGTGCCGGGGATGGCGGCCGCGCAGCCGGCCGCCAGCGACACCGCGGCGCGGTCGAGCGTGGCCGCTGAAATCCGGTCGGCGGCAAGCGGCAAGCTGCGCGATTTCTATGGCACGCGCGGCTATTGGCCGCTGTGGAGCGACAAGGGCAAGGTCCGTGCCGAACCGGCGCAAGCGCTGCTGGTGCTGCTCGACAGTGCCGATCAGGACGGGCTGCGATCGCGCGACTATGATGCCAGGGGATTGTTGCGGGCGATCAAGGAGGCTGATGCCTCTGGCGATCCCAAGGCGCTGGCGCGGGTCGATGTCGCCCTGTCGAAGGCGCTGGCCACCTATGTCGCCGATGTGCGCCGCCCGTCCAAGGCGGTGAAGATGCGCTATCTCGACCCCGAGGTGGAGCCGCAGGCGCCCGATGCGGCCGAGGTGCTGCGCGCGGCGGCGGTAGCGCCGTCGCTGGCGACCTATGTCGAGAAGGCGGGCTGGATGAGTCCGCTCTACATGAAGCTGCGCGCGGCGAGCGGCGCCTATGCAACGCGCTGGGGCGGCCTGCCGGCGGTCAGTGTGCCTACCGACGTCAAGTTGCGGCCGGGCGGATCGAGCGGCGAGATCGCAATCCTGCGCCATCGGCTGGGGCTGCCCGACGGGGTCGATTATGACAAGGCGCTGGCGGCCAAGGTCAAGCAGTTCCAGGCCGATCATGGGCTGGATGCGGACGGCATTGCCGGCGCGCAGACGATCGAGGCGCTCAATCGTGGACCGGGCTATTATGGCCGGATATTGACGCTCAATCTGGAGCGGGCGCGGCTGCTGCCCGGCCCATGGGTGCGGCATGTGGAGGTCGATGCGGCATCGGCGCGGCTCTATTATTATAGTGGCGGCGAACTGGACGGATCGATGAAGGTCGTGGCCGGCGCCAAGGAAAGCCAGACGCCGATGATGGCGGGCATGATCCGCTATGCGACGCTCAATCCCTATTGGAATGTCCCGCCCGACCTGGTCGAGCGCAAGATCGCGCCCAAGATCCTGGACGGGGCGACGCTCAGGAAGATGCGCTATGAGGCGTTGAGCGACTGGACTGCCGATGCGCAGACGCTGAACCAGAGCGAGATCGACTGGCAGGCGGTGGCAGCGGGGCAGCGCGAATTGCGGGTGCGCCAGTTGCCCGGCGGCAATAATGCCATGGGGAAGATCAAGTTCATGTTCCCCAATGACCTGGGCATCTATCTGCACGACACACCTGACCGGGCTTTGTTCGCCAAGCCAGTGCGCCATTTCAGCAATGGCTGCGTCCGGCTGGAGGATGCACAGCGTCTGGGGCGCTGGTTCTTCGGCAAGACGCCGACCGCAGAGAGCGACGCGCCCGAACAATATGTGCCGCTGCCCCGCCCGGTGCCGGTCTATCTCACCTATCTGACGGTGGTGCCGACGGCGGACGGGGTGCAGTTCCTGCCCGACGATTATGGACGGGACGGGGAGTAGTCTCCCCGTCCTGCCGGCTCAATGGATGCCGGCAACCATCCGCGTTGTTGGATCAGTGGATGCCTGCCAGCATCCACAGGGCCATGGCGACCATCATGACATTCTCGGTCAGCGAGACGAAGCCGAGCGGCACGTTGCTGCCGCCGCCGACGCAGGCGCATTTCAGTTCGCGCTTCTCGATATAGACCGCCTTGAACACCGACACGGCGCCGATGCCGCCGATGAACAGGGCGACCGGGATCGAGAGCCAGGGGGCGAGACCGGTCAGCATCAGCGCGCCCGCGCCCAGTTCCAGGAAGGGATAGATGCGGCCATAGGGAATGACGCGGCGGGCGAGCAGGTCATAGTTGAGGAACATGGTCGCAAATCGCTCCACATCCTGCAGCTTCAGCATGGCGAGCAGCATCATGGCGATGGCGATGAACCGCTCCAGCGTCAGCAAGCCGACCAGCGGCGCCAAGGTCAGCCAGTTGATCGCCAGCGCCAACAGCGCGGCGACGGCGAAGACGGCCAACACCGGCACATAGCTGGTCGCGCCGGGCACCGGCACCTTGAGCCCCAGGAAGCGGCGCAGATCGTCATGGCCGCCGATCCGCCGGCCATCGATGAAGATCTGCGGCGTCGTCTTCACGTCATGTTGGGCCTTGAAGGCGTCGGTCTCGGCCCGGCTGGCGAGGGCATGATCCTCGACCCGATAGCCATGGCGGCGCAGCAGCCAGCGCGCCTTGAGGCCATAGGGACAGACATGGCCGGGCATCACCATGCGGTAGAGCTGGGCCGTCTTTTCCGGGGCCGGATTTCCCGAGGCTGGGGACATTGCATCATCCTTGTTTACGCTGCGATGCCCCTCATATAGGGGCTGTACCATGGTACGGAGTCAAGGCATGAGCATGACAATTTCCGCACTGGCCCGCGCGGGCGATGTCGGGGTGGAGACGGTGCGCTTCTACCAGCGGCGCGGCCTGCTGGATGCGCCCGATCGGCCGGAGGGCGGCGTGCGCCGCTATGGCGCGGGCGATGTGCGCCGGCTGCGCTTCATCCGGTCGGCGCAGGCGGCGGGCTTCACGCTGGAACAGATTGGCGAACTGCTGCAGCTCGATGCCGGGCAGGATCGCAAGCGGGCGCGCGAGCTGGCGGCCGATCGGATCGCGGCGCTGGATGTGAAGATCGCGGAACTGGAGGCGGCGCGGGCGGCGCTGACGCGGCTGGCCCGGCAATGCCATGCCTCCGATGAAGGGCCGTGCCCGATCATCGCGGCGTTCGAGGATCGTGCTCAGACGTCCTGAGTCTGATCGTCCTGCTTCTGCGCCATCTGCCGGCGCGACATTTCCCGACGCACCGAGTAGCTGGTGGGATCACGGCGAAAATGGTCGCGCATCATGCGCCGCTGTTCGCTGATGATGTGCCAGATATCTTCCGGACTCTTGCCTTCGGTCATTGATCCGTCCGCCCTTTTCCGTTCGACTGCAGGGCAGGGAATATCGCTTTCGCAACGATCAATCCGTGAGCGCGATCACGTAAACGGTGCTTTAACGCTGTTACTTCAGATATATGCAACTTGGGCGGTGCGTGCGTGATAGGGTAAATGTTGGAAATCGCGCGCTTAACTTCGCATATTTCCCGCAAATTTTTACATTATGTTACGTTCCTCTGATCCTATCGGAAAGAGATGCAGAAGGCTGTGGTGATGATAGCGTGCCGGGGCGCTGTAGGACAGGCCGGCGCTGCCCAGAGCGCGAGGGGAACCGTAACAGTGTCACAAGAAGGCGTAAGTGGCGCTCGCTCAGCAATCCCCTCTCTGGGGGAAGGTCGGGTGCGGTTTATCCTAATCGCTCAACCAGCCGGATATAATCTCGCCCTTATGCCCTTCGGGCGCCAACGCCGCGCGCGAAGCTTCCAGCAATGGCGGCAGTGCCTGCGTGAAAGCGTAGGGCGGATTGACGATGAACAGGCCCGCGCCATTATAGATGCCGGGCTGCTCGCTATCGTATAACCAATGCTCCACGCACAGAAATTTCGGGATGCCGAGCTTGCGTAATTGCTCCTTCCATCGCCAATGGGTGGTGTGGTCTTTCAGCGGAAACCAGATCACCGTCACGCCATGCGCCCATTTGCGGTGCGCGGCGGCGAGGGTGGCGGTGATGCGCGCGCGTTCGTCTGTCTGCTCATAGGGCGGATCGACCACCACCACGCCGCGCGCGGTGCGGGGCGGCACCATAGCCAGCCAAAGTTCGTAGGCGTCGCGTTCATGCACGGCGGCGCCGGTGTCCCGCATCACGCCGCGCAGGGTATAGGCGTCTTCCGGATGCTTTTCGTTGAGGATCAGGGCATCCTGCGGGCGCAGAAGCTGCGCCAGAAATCGCGGAGAGCCGGGGTAAAGCCGCGGCTCGCCATCCACATTCACGGCCTGCACGGCGGCGCGGTAGTCGTCCAGCAAGGGGTTTTGGTCGGCAAAGACCCGCAGCACGCCCTGCGTCGCCTCGCCAGTGCGTTGAGCGGCATCGCCGCCAAGGTCGTACAGGCCGCAACCGGAATGGGTGTCGATCAGAGTGAGCGCGCCCGGCTTTTGCTGCAAAGCCCGGACCAGGGCGATCAGCAGGCTGTGCTTGACGACATCGGCGCTATTGCCGGCGTGGAAGGAATGGCGATAATTCATTATGTTTCAGATCCTGACGGCCTGCCTTTAGACGAACTGCCGGACGTTCTGCAAAGCGAAGTTAGGGTCACGCGGGAAGCTTCAAAGCGTTTTCGCGCAAGCCCCAAGCCCGCGTTCGTGATCGGCACCGGAGGCCAAGATGCCTCTCAGCCAATAATTTTGATCCTTAGGTGCTACCGCTTGAACTCATCGCTGCAATGGAGCTTCCCCATCATGGTCTCCGGTCCTCAAGATTGGGATAGGAGACGCCTGAAAAAATGGGGGGGCTGCTCTGGGGATGTCCTGAGATCGCGCGTTGGAGCGGGTGAGGGGAATCGAACCCCCGTCGTCAGCTTGGGAAGCTGCTGCTCTACCATTGAGCTACACCCGCGTCTGGATCGGCCATGGCATGGCCATGGGGCGCGGTCAACGGGGCTTGATGGGAGCGCGCGAAATTAGCCGACCTGGCGTTTCGCCAGCTTGCGGGCGAGGGTGCGGCGATGCATCCCCAGGCGCCGGGCGGTCTCGGAGATGTTGAAGTCGCAATCCTTCAGCACTTCATGGATATGTTCCCATTCCAGCGTCTTGATCGATGTCGGGCGCGGCGCCAGCGGCGCGGCGGGGTCGCCGCCCGAGCGGGCGAAGGCGGCCTCGATATCGTCGGTGTTGGATGGTTTTGCCAGATAGTTGGTCGCGCCGAGCTTGATCGCCTCGACCGCGGTGGCAATGCTGGCAAAGCCGGTCAGCACCACGATCAGCATGTCGGGATCATGGGCGTGCAGCGTCTGGACGCAGACCAGGCCCGATTCCGGGCCGAGCTTCAGGTCGACCACGGCATAACCGGGGCGGTTGCCCTTGAGCACTTCCTCCAGCGCGCCATGGCTGGCGGCGGTCAGTACGTCATAGCCGCGCCGCTCGAACGAACGTTTGAGGGTCTTTGCAAAGGCCTCGTCATCCTCGACGATCACCAGCAGCCGTTCAGCTGTCATCTTCGCTGTCACTTTCCTCTTCCAGTGCGACCGTATCGAGCGGCAGGCGCAGCAGGATCAGCGCGCCGCCATCGGCGCCATTGCTGGCCGATACGCTGCCGCCCAGCTTGCGCACGACATTGACCACAAGGAAGAGGCCGAGGCCATGGCCTTCCTTGCCCTTGCTGGAGCGATAGGGCTTGCCGAAATCCTCCAGCATCGCCTGCGAAAAGCCGCTGCCATTGTCGCGCACGGCGATGTTGAGCGAGGCGCTGTCGCGTCCGACCAGCAGGTCGATATAGGTGGCGCCGGCCTCGCGCGCATTGTCGAGCAGATTGCCGACCGCCTGGCGGATCACCGGGTCGGCGATGATGCGCGGATAGTCATGCGGGCCGAAGTCGCAGCGGAGTGGCATGCCCGGATTGGCGCGGCGCCATTCGGCGGCAATCCCCTCGATGAAGTCGCGCACATTGGTGACGGCCGGTGCCTCGCCGCGCGCCTCGCCCGAGGAAAGGAGAATGCCGGTGACGATCGCCTTGCAGCGCAGGACCGCGCTCTGCATCTCGCCAACTTCCTCGACCAGGGCGGGGTGGCTGGTGATTTCGGGCATGCGGCGCCAGTCGCCCAGCACCACGGCGAGCTGGGCGAGGGGGGTGCCCAGCTCATGCGCGGCGCCCGAGGCGAGCAGGCCCATGCGGACGATATGTTCCTCTTCCGCCGCATGCTGGCGCATGCTGGCGAGATAGGCTTCGCGCGCCTGCAGGTTGCGGTTGATCCGGGTGATGAACAGCACCAGCAGCACCGCGATCATGGTGAAGCAGATCCAGGTGCCGATGATGTGCAGGTCGAACAGCCGGCCCGCCAGCCGGTCGCTCAGGTCGAGTGGGCGATAGTCGAGCGCCAGCAGGCCGGCGCACAGCGCCGACACGGCGGTGATGCCCCAGGCGCTCGCCCGGTCGAGCAGCAGCACGCCAAGCGCGACCTGGAGCAGATAGAGCGAGACGAAGGGGTTGGTAGCGCCGCCCGACAGATAGAGCTGCGCGGTCAGCAGCAGCACGTCGAACAGCAGCGAGACCGACAGTTCGGCGCGGGTGATGTCGGTCCGGGGGCGGAGCGCTGCAAAGCTGGCGGCGTTGACCAGAACGGCGACGGCGGCGACCAGCAGCATCGGGGCGAGGGGCAGGCGCACGCCCATCAGGAACTGGACGATCAGGATCGTCACCAGCTGCCCGGCGATCGCGATCCAGCGCAGCTGGATCAGCAGCGCCATATTCTTGCGACCGGCGGCATCGGCGGGCCACTGGCTGGGCAGCCAGCGGCGCCTGACGGCTTGGGTCTCGCTCATTCGGCGCTGTCTTCTGGATCCCGACGCATGAGGAAGATGTAGGCGCCTGCGACCATCGCCGCCAGTATGAACCAGGTGATGGCATATTGGAGATGGTTGTTGGGGAAGCGGACGACGGTCAGGCCGCCGACCGGCGCGGTGTCGGGCGCGCAATTGGCGCCGGCATCGACGAAATAGTCCGCGACCGGCGGGGCGACATGCTGCGCGGCGGCGATCGCGGCGACATCGCGCGAATACCAGCGGCCGGCGGCGGGATCATTGCTGCGCAGGAAACCGCCCTTGGGCTCGGTCAGGCGCAGCAGGCCGACGATCTGGACCTTGCCTTGGGGGCGGCTGTAGTGGGTGCGATTGTCCTGCGGCACGAAGCCGCGATTGACCATCAGGGTGAAGCCGGCGTCGGTCACCAGCGGCGTCATTACCCAGAAACCGGGGCCGCGCACGGTGACGGCCTGGGTCAGCACCGCCTTGTCATGGAGGAAATGGCCCGATGCGGTGACGCGGCGATATTCTTCGTCGCTGGTGGCGCTGCGGGGGGCGGGGACGGGCGCGGAATGGATGCGGGCGTCGACCCGTGCGATCAGGTCGCGCTTCCAGGCGAGGCGATAGACTTGCCAGCTGCCGAGCGCGCAAAGACCGGAAAACAGGATGAGGGCGATCAGCGTCAGGCCGATCGTAAAGCGCGGGGAGCGCCGGCGGCGCCCCCCGATCTTCGCGGATGTCACGGCATCTCGCTCATATTGTGCATCGCCGACATGTCGGCGTGCGGCATCATGTTCGCGTTGAGGTGGAACATGACCCACATCGAACCCGACAGCACGATGACGACCAGGACGATGGTCAGCATCATCGCCATGAACGACCAGCCGCCTTCGACGCGGGTGTTCATGTGCAGGAAGTAGATCATGTGGACGATCACCTGCACCGCGGCGAAGGCCATGATGACGATGCCTGTCAACTGGGGATTGCCCAGCACGCCCGACATCACCAACCAGAAGGGAATGGCCGTCAGGATCACCGACAGGCCGAAGCCGATCATGTAGCTGCCGAAGCTGCCATGCGATCCTTCTTCATGATGGTCATCGTGATGATCGTGCCCATGTCCGTGGGCGTTGTGGCTATGGACAGCGTCGCTCACCGCAGGACTCCCATCAGATAGACAAAGGTGAAGACGCCGATCCAGATGACGTCGAGGAAGTGCCAGAACATCGACAGGCACATCAGGCGACGCTTGTTGGCCGGGATCAGGCCCTTCTTGGCCACCTGCACCATCAGCGTGATCAGCCAGATCGAACCGAAGGTGACGTGCAGGCCGTGGGTGCCGACCAGGGTGAAGAAGGCCGACAGGAAGGCCGAACGCCACGGACCCGCGCCCTCATGGATGAGGTGCGAGAATTCGTAGAGTTCGATGAACAGGAATGCCCCGCCGAACAGGAGGGTGACGAACAGCCAGCCCTGGGTGGCGCTGATCCGGTTCTTTTCCATCGCCAGCATGGCGAAGCCGTAGGTGATCGACGAGAAGAGCAGCATCGCGGTGTTGAGCGCGATGAGCGGCAGGTCGAACAGATCCTTGGGGCCGGGGCCGCCGGCGAAGCTGCCGCCGAGCACGGCATAGGTGGCGAACAGGATGGCGAAGATGAGGCAGTCGCTCATCAGGTACATCCAGAAGCCCAGCATGGTGCTGTGGCCTTCGTGGAGGTGCGGCTCCTCGGGCAAATGATATGCCCGAGGTTCCGTGGTTGCAGTTGCGCTGCTCATGTCAGTCAGACTCCAGCGGCGAGGATTCGCGTGCGCTCTTCCTCGGTGCGCGTCACATCCTCGACGGGGATGTAGAAGTCGCGCTTGTAGTTGAAGGTGTGGCCGATGGCGACCGCGACGATGCCGATGAAGCTGAGGCCCGCGAGCCACCAGATGTACCAGATCAGCGCGAAGCCGCAGAGCGTCGACAGGGCGGCAAGGATGACGCCGGCGCCGGTGCTGCTGGGCATGTGGATCGCCTGATAGCCGGTCAGCGGACGCTGATAGCCATTCTTCTTCATGTCTGCCCAGCTGTCGGCGTCATAGACGACCGGCGTGAAGGCGAAATTATACTCCGGCGGCGGCGAGCTGGTCGCCCACTCCAGGGTACGGCCATCCCACGGATCGCCTTCGACCTTCAGTTCGTCGCGCTTCCAGATGGAAAGGGCGAACTGGAGGAGCATCGCGCCGATGCCGGCGGCGATGATGGCGGCGCCCAGGGCAGCGATGACGAAGTAGATCTGCAGCGACGGATCGTCGAACACGCGCATGCGACGCGTCACGCCCATCAGGCCCATGATGTACAGCGGGGTGAAGGCGAGCCAGAAGCCGACCTGCCAGCACCAGAAGGACACCTTGCCCCAGAACTGGTTGAGCTTGAAGCCGAAGGCCTTGGGCCACCAGTAGTTGATCGCGGCGAACAGGCCGAAAAGCACGCCGCCGATGATCACGTTATGGAAGTGCGCGATCAGGAACAGCGAGTTATGCAGCACGAAGTCCGCGGGCGGAACCGCGAGCAGGACGCCGGTCATGCCGCCGACCGTGAAGGTCAGCATGAAGGCGACGGTCCACATCATCGGCAGCTCGAAACGGATCTTGCCGCGATACATGGTGAAGAGCCAGTTGAAGAGCTTGGCACCCGTCGGGATCGAGATGATCATCGTCGTGATGCCGAAGAAGCTGTTGACGCTGGCGCCCGAGCCCATGGTGAAGAAGTGGTGCAGCCACACGAGGTAGGACAGCACCATGATGCAGCACGTCGCGTAGACCATCGAGGTATAGCCGAACAGGCGCTTGCCCGAGAAGGTCGAGGTGACTTCCGAGAAGACGCCGAACAGCGGCAGGATGAGGATGTAGACTTCCGGGTGACCCCAGATCCAGATCAGGTTCACGTACATCATCGGGTTGCCGCCGAAGTCGTTCGTGAAGAAGTTGGTGCCGGCATAGCGGTCGAGCGACAGCAGGACCAGCGTGGCGGTCAGGATCGGGAAGGAGGCGACGATCAGGATGTTCGCGCAGAGCGAGGTCCAGGTGAACACCGGCATCTTCATGAGGGACATGCCCGGTGCGCGCATCTTCACGATGGTCGCGATCAGGTTGATGCCCGACAATGTCGTGCCGACGCCTGCCACCTGCAGGGCCCAGATATAATAGTCGACACCCGTGGCCGGGCTATAGTCGATCCCCGAAAGCGGCGGATAGGCGAGCCAGCCGGTCTGGGCGAATTCGCCCAGGAACAGCGAGGCCATCACCAGCACCGCGCCGCCCGTGGTCATCCAGAACGAGAAATTGTTCAGGAAGGGGAAGCTGACGTCGCGGGCGCCGATCTGCAGCGGGACGATATAGTTCATCAAACCGGTGATGAACGGCATCGCCACGAAGAAGATCATGATCACGCCGTGGGCCGTGAACACCTGGTCATAGTGATGGGCGTTGAGGTAGCCCTCGGACCCGTTGAAGGCGAGCGCCTGCTGGAGGCGCATCATGACGGCGTCGGCAAAGCCGCGCAGGAACATGACAAGGCCGAGCACCATGTACATGATGCCGATCTTCTTGTGGTCCACGCTGGTGAACCATTCCTTCCAGAGATAGCCCCAGAGCTTGAAATAGGTCAGCGCCGCAACGACGGCCGCGCCGCCCAGCACCACCGCGCAGAATGTCGCGACGACGATGGGTTCATGCCATGGGAACGCGTCCCATGTCAGACGACCGAAGATCATCTGTGCTGTTGTGAGTGTACCGGTCATGTCTCTTACCGATGCTGCGCGTGCGCGTCAGCGCCGCTGTGAGAGGAGTGATCGGCCGGGGCCTTTTCGGCACCGGGCGCATCGGGGGCGGTTTCCTTGCCCTCGTTGCGATCGGTCTGGTCGATCACATGGCTGTTGGGGAAGTCGTACTGGAGGCCTTCGGTCTCCTTGGCCGACTCCTTGCCCGCGCCGCCCATCTGGTTGATGCGCATCAGCTCGCCCATGCAACGCTGGCCGGGCTTGGGGCAGAGATTGACGACCGCGTCGAACAGCTTGGCATCGGCGGCCGAGAAATAGGCGACGGGCGCCTTTTCGCTGGGCTTGGCCAGGTTCAGATAGACATTGCGGTCGAGCGACGCATTGCTGGCCTTCACCTTGGCGACCCAGGCGTCGAAGCCGGCCTGGTCCAATGCCTTGTAGCCGAAGCGCATGTGGGTGAAGCCCGCGCCCGAATAGTTGGCCGAGAAGCCGGTGCCGGTGACCGGCTTGTTGGCGACGGCGTGGAGCTGCGTCTTCATGCCGGGCATCGCGTAGATCTGGCCGGCGAGTTCAGGGATGTAGAAGCTGTTCATCACGGTCGAGGCAGTGATGTCGAAACGGACCGGAACATTGGTCGGCAGCGCCATTTCATTGACCGTGGCGATACCCTGTTCAGGATAGATGAAGAGCCATTTCCAGTCGAGCGCCACGACCTGGACGACCAGCGGCTTGACCTTGGGATCGATCGCGGTCTGCGCGTCGATGCGGTCGAGCGGACGATAGGGGTCCAGCTTGTGGGTGCTCACCCAGGTCAGCGCGCCCAGGCAGATGATGATGAGGAGCGGGGCCGACCAGATCAGCAGCTCCAGCTTGGTGGAATGATCCCAGTCGGGGTCATATTCCTTTTCGACCGCCTTGTTCGCGGCGCGGTAACGCCAGGCGAAATAGACGACCAGTGCCATGACGGGGATGACAATGAGGAGCATCAGCGCGGTCGAGATCAGGATCAGATCGCGCTGCTGCACCGCAATGTCGCCCGACGGGTTCATCACGACCCAGTTGCAGCCCGCCAGCGGCGCCGCAAGGATCGCGGAGGACCAGCGCAGAAGCCGGCTCCAGTTGGGTGAGAGAGGGTGTGACATGGCGCGCGGTTACCGATTCCGCACGCCATGCGATAGTGGGCAATTTGTCCAATTATGTGCGGACGCAAAAAATGTTTCACATGTGGGATACTGCTTAGACTCTGTGGGTTTTCTGTTATGTTGCCATTCTCTGGCCGTCGGGAGACCCAAAACAGGCACCGTCGGCCCAGCCAGGGAGCGGATGCCTATGACTTCACAGGCCATTGCCTTCACCTCCAGTTCGCTTGAGGATGATGCGCGCAAAATCAATGCACGCGACCACAGCATTGCACCGGGAGACATCTCCATTGGTGTGATCATTGGCCGCACCTCCGAATTTTTCGACTTCTTCGTTTACGCCATTGCTTCGGTTATCGTTTTTCCGAACCTGGTCTTTCCCTATGTCGATGCCCTGACGGGCACGCTCTATTCCTTCGCGATCTTCGCCGTCGCCTTCATCACGCGCCCGATCGGGTCGCTGATCTTCATGGCGATCGACCGGCGCTATGGCCGCGGGACCAAATTGACGGCGGCCCTGTTCCTGCTGGGCGGGTCGACCGCGGCGATCGCCTTTATGCCCGGTTATGCGACGATTGGCCACTATGCCGCTGTCGTTCTGGTGATCCTGCGCGCGGCGCAGGGCATTGCGCTGGGCGGGACATGGGATGGCCTGGCGTCGCTGCTGTCGCTCAACGCGCCGCCGCACCAGCGTGGCTGGTATGCGATGGTGCCGCAGCTCGGCGCGCCGCTGGCGCTGCTGGTGGCGAGCGGTCTGTTCGCCTTCTTCCTGCTGACGCTGTCGGAAGCGGACTTCCTCGACTGGGGCTGGCGCTATCCCTTCTTCGTCGCCTTCGCGATCAACGTCGTGGCGCTGTTCGCCCGGCTGCGCATCGTGGTGACGCATGAGTTCGAGCGTTTGTTCGAGCAGAAGGATCTGGTGCCGTCGCAGGTGCTGCCGACGGTCAAGGCGGAAGGGCGCAACATCATCATCGGTGCCTTCGCGCCGCTGGCGAGCTTTGCCCTGTTCCACATGGTCACCGTGTTTCCGCTCAGCTGGGTGGTGCTGTTCACCGATCAGCCGATCGATCGCTTCCTGGTGATCGAGATGATCGGCGCGTCGGTCGGCCTGCTGGCGATCGTGGTGTCGGGCTTCATCGCCGACCAGATTGGTCGTCGCTCGCTGCTCGGCTGGTCGGCGCTGGGCATCGCGATCTTCGCGGTGGTGGCGCCACTGCTGCTCAATGGCGGGGATCTGGGCGAAGTCGCCTTCATGATCCTGGGCTTCATGCTGCTGGGCCTGGCGTTCGGCCAGTCGTCGGGCGTGGTGGCGTCCAACTTCGCGACAGAGGCGCGCTATACCAGTTCGGCGCTGACGTCGGATCTGGCCTGGCTGGTGGGTGCTGGCTTCGCGCCGCTGCTGGCGCTGCTGCTGTCGGTGAAGTTCGGCCTGGCCGCGTCGGGCATCTACCTGCTGTCGGGCGCGATTGCGACGATGGTGGCGCTCTATGTCAACAAGGAGCTGGCGGCGCGGGATCGCTGATCCCGGCCGACGGCCTTGGCAAAATGGAAAGCGTGATCGGCCAGGCCGATCACGCTTTTTTTGTCGCTGCGACCCGTGCTTTCATCCGGGCGAGGCCCTTGCGGTCGAACCAGCCGATCGGGCCGGGGCGGGGGCGCCAGCGCGGCAGCCAGTCAGGATAGAGGCTGACCAGGTCGCGCGGCAGGCCGGCGGGGCCGACCCGGCTCATGATGTCGGAGACGATGCGGTTCTGATAATAGCGGACCGAATAGTTGATCAGTCGCTTGTAATGCATCCGCCAGGTGAGCGGCCGAATAAGGCCGACCGGTTCGCAGGCGAAGCCCGCTCCTTCGCAGGCCAGCACCCGTTCCAATTGCCAGTCGGCATCGCTTGCCAGATCGGTATGCGCCCAGGAGGCGACCAGCCCGTCATCGCCGACCAGATCGTCGGGCAGGCGCAGGCCGCTCGCGCGGATGGCGGCGACAAAGCGGCCGGACAGGGCATAGAGATCGCCGAAGATGCCGCGCTCGATCCGCAGGTTGCGGCGATAGGTTTCCACTTCGCGGCCATTGACCGGCATGCCGGCGGCGGCATTAGCCTGGGGGTAGGCGGCAAGGTCTGCCACCAGCGCGTCGATCGATCCGGGCGCGATCTGGGCATCGCCGTCGAGGAAAATGACGGCATCCTCCGTGCCGGTGAGCAGGTGGTGGACGAAATGGTTCCAGGTGCGCGACTTGCCGCCGGCGGCGATGTCATGGACGATCACATGGGGGCGACCGGCGGCGGCGGCGCGGGCGCGCGCCACGGTGCGGTCGGTGGTGCCGTTCACCAGCACATGGAAGATCGTGTCCGGGCGGTCGAGCGGCAGCGAGCCGAGGCAGCCGGCGATCCGACGTTCCTCCTGATGGGCGAAGATGGCGACGGCGACGACCATGGCGGGATCAGCGGAAGTCCCAGCCCTGCTGGCCATGTTCGATAGCGTCCGGGCCATCGGCTTCGGCCTGGGGCGTGGCGCGCAGCGGCACCAGGATCGAGACGATCAGCGCGGCGATGGCGGTGCCGACCAGCGCCCACAGCGCAATCACGACCAGGCCGATCGCCTGGGCGAGCAGGCTGGTGGTGGCGGTGATGCCGGCGTCGAACCCGACCCCGCCGAGCAGCGGCAGTACGAACAAAGGCAGCAGCAGCGCGCCGGTCGCGCCGCCCAGGCCATGGACGGCGAAGATATGGGCGGGATCGTCGATCCAGGCGCTGGCGAAACCGGCGCCGATGCGGGCGATGATCGCGGCGGCGAGGCCGATCAGCATCGCCCCGCCGGTGCCGATCAGGGCGGCCGATGCGGAAATGGCGGCGAGGCCGGCAATGGCGCCGGACAGCAGGCCGGTGGCGCTGGCATGGGCGCCGAGCAGCCGGTCGACTAGTGCCCAGCCGAGGCTGGCGGCGCAGGCGGCGAAGAAGAGGTTAAGGATGGCGGTGGCGGCATCGTCGGTGGCGCCTAGCGCCCAGCCGCCGACCGCGCCGGCATAGCCGACCCAGAAGAGTGCACCGCCGGCGATGGCGAGGATATGGGCATGGCCGCCACCCTGGGCGTCGCGGGGGCGCCCGGCGACGAGGGCGAGGGCAAGGGCGGAGAAGCCGGCCAGGACATGGACGATCAGGCCACCGGCAAAGTCCATCGCGCCAAGCTGTGCCAGCCAGCCGCCGCCCCACATCCAGTGAACGATCGGGGCGAAGACCAGCAGCAGCCAGAGCGGCGCGAAGGCGGCGACCCAGCCAAGGCGGGCGCGGCCGGCGATCGCACCGACGGATATCGCCCCAGCCAGCACGGCAAAGCCCATCTGGAACAGAACGAAGGCGGATTCGGGCACGGTGAGGCCATCGCGCAGCGGGGCGAGATTGGCGAGCAGCAGATTGCTGCCGCCGCCCAGCCATTCGCTGCCCGGCGCATAGGCAAGGCTGTAGCCGGCAAGACCCCAGCCGAGCAGGATCGTCGCGCCAGCGACCAGCGTCTGGGCCATGGCGGCAAGCCCGTGGCGGACATTGGCGAGCCCCGCATGACGCAGCATCAGGCCCGGCAGCGCGGCGAGCAGCAGCAACAGGGCGCAGGCGATCATCCAGCCGGTGTCGCCGCTGTCGGGCGCCGCCACCTGGGCCGCAGCCGGCTGGGCCAGCAACAGTGCGGCAAGAACGGGCAGGGCAAGGGCTGGGCGCATGGAGGTAGGTCCGGTTGGGGTCAGGTCGCCCTGACTAGCGCGGGCAGGGTAAAGACTTCCATAAGCATGGCAATGTTCCGGCGGGATGGTCCGCCGCCGCGCCGTTCAGAAACCCTCGGCGCCGCACTGGATGCGGCCGGTGCCTTGATTTTCGACGGTGCAGATCGGCTTGCCGGCGACGCTGACATCGCCCGATCCGGTCGAGCGGATGCTGACCGGGCCGTTGGCGGTGAGGGCGACATTGCCCGAGCCGTCGTTGAGGATCGCGGCCTGGCGCGCGACCAGATGGTCGGCGACGATCGCGCCGGGGCCGCTGATGCGCAGATTGGCGACGCCGACGGTGCCGGCGAGCGTGGTGCGGCCACCGCCGGCGAGCGTGACCTGGAGATTGTCGAGCTGGAGCGACGCGACGCTGACATCGCCATTGCCGCCCTGGACGATCTCGCCATTGAGGCCCTTCATCGCGCTGACCGCGACGGCGCCGCCGCCGGTCAGGACGACGCGGTTCACTTCGCCGGTGGAGAGGCGGATGGTGGCGGGGCCAAGACCCTTTTCACCCGGTTCGGGCCGCTCCATCGAGATGATGGCGAGGCGGCCCGAGACATCGACGCGCAGCCGGTCGAGCGCGCGCTGGTCCCCCTCCGCCCGTGCCGAGACGCCGGTGCCGGTGGTGATGATGACCGTGACCGGCGCGTCGACGCGGATCTGGTCGAAGCTGGTGATGGTATAGCCGCGGGTGGCGGCGCCGGCGGGGGAAGCCCCGGCCAGTGCCGCCGCCGCTGCCAGCATCAGGGGCCGCAATGCGCCTCGCCCGGTCCCATCGTGTTCGTCGTGCATTGCGCCTTGCCCTTCACCTTGACGTCGCCGGTGCCCATGATCTTGATAGCGACCGGACCGTCGGAGGCAAAGTCCATGTCGCCGGTGCCCATGACTTCGGCGGCGGCACGGCCGAGCTTCAGCCCGGCGGCGTCGATGTCGCCGGTGCCGGTGATCGACAATTCGCCCTGATCGGCGGTGCCGGCGAGGGTGATGCTGCCCGATCCGGTGATTTCCGCCTTGAGGCTGCCAAGCTTCACCTGGCCGATGTCGAAATCGCCCGAGCCGGTGAGCGAGAGGGCCAGGTCGCCGCCTTCCGCCTTGTCGAGGGTGAAGTCGCCCGAGCCGGTGATGTCGATCGCGCGGATCGCGGGCAGGGTGACATAAACGGTTGCGCCCTTGCCGCCGTCGACCTTGTTCCACAGGCCTTCGGACTTGCGGCCGATCTGGAGCGTGTCGGCCTTGGTCCGGATGTCGAGCAGGGCGATCGACTTGGGATCGCCGTCAGCCTTGATCGTGAATTTGGGGCCGATGGTGACGACGACATTGTCAGGTCCGGTCACGTCGATGCGGCTGAACTGGCTGAGCTTTGCCCAGTCCTGCGGGGTGCTGGCGGCGGCGGAGGATTCGCCGTTGCCGCCGCCGGACTGATGATCGTTGCCACGCGAGCAGGCACTGGTGGCAAGGCCGATGGCGAGCAGGGTGGCGAGGGTCAGGTGACGGGGCAGGGGCAGGCGCGGCATCATTATCTCCATGCTGTATTATCTTTACAATACACTCTTGCCGTGGCGGTTCCAAGCCCCCTTGTTCGTCGGGCAGGATAAGGCATGATATCTGCAGGATAAAAGAAGGGTATTCCACCGATGCGCAAGCTGTTTTCCGCCCTGCCGCTGGTCGCGATGATGGGAGCAGCGGCCAGCGCCGCGCTGGCTGAGGATGATCTGGCGGCGCGCGGCGCGACATGGTGGCGCCATGTCCAGATATTGGCGGCGGACGACATGCAGGGGCGCGGCACCGGCACGCCGGGCTATGACAAGGCGGCCGACTATGTGATCGGCCAGTTTCAGGCATTGGGGCTGAAACCCGCCGGGGTCGAGGGCTACAAGCAGCCGATAGCCTTTGTCGAGCAAACGGTGCTGTCGGGTGAGAGCAGGGCGAGCCTGGTCGGGGCGAGTGGCGAGACGGCGCTGGCAGTGCCGGGCGACATCATCTTTTCCGGCAGCGGCGGCCCGGTGCCCGGCGCGATCGACGCGCCGATGGTGTTTGCCGGCTATGGCCTGCATCTGCCCGAAGTGGGCCATGACGATTTTGCCGGGCTGGACCTGAAAGGCAAGATCGTGGTGGTCGTTTCGGGCGGGCCGGCGGAGATCAGCGGCGCGCTCAAATCCCATGCCCGATCGGAACGGGGTCACTGGCTGGCAGCGCAGGGGGCGGTCGGCATGATCAGCCTGGTGACGCCGGGGCAGGTCGAGATTCCCTGGGACCGGCGCAAGGCGCTGGCGAGCGCGCCGGCGGTCTATTATGAGGATGTGGCGATGCGCGACACGCAGACGCCCTTCCTCAATGCCCAGTTCGACCCGGCCCGGTCGGCCGACCTGTTCGCCGGCAGCGGCCAGGATTTCGCCGCGATCGCGGCAGCCGCCGATGCGTCGAAGCCGGTCGCCAGCTTCCCGCTGACGCTGCGGCTCAAGGCGGCGGTCGCGGCCAAGCGGGTGGCCTTGTCCTCGCCCAATCTGGTGGCGGTGATGCCGGGCAGCGATCCGAAACTGGCCAAGGACTATGTCGTGCTGTCGGCGCATCTGGACGGCTATGGCGTCGGCACGCCGATCAAGGGCGACGCCATCTATAATGGCGCGCTGGACAATGCGTCGGGCGTCGCCAGCCTGATCGAGATCGCCAAGGCGTTGAAGGCGAGCAAGGTGAAGCCGAAACGATCCATCCTGTTCACCATCGTCACCGGCGAGGAAAAGGGCCTGCTGGGATCGCGCTATTTCGCGCGGCGGCCGACCGTGCCGAGCAAGAGCATCGTCGCCGACCTCAATTTCGACATGGCGCTGCCGATCTTCAAGCTGACCAGCGTGACCCCGGTCGGCTATGATCAGAGCAGCCTGGGCCAGGATGCGGCGGCGGTGAGCGAGGCGATGGGTCTGCCGATCACACCCGATCCCTTCCCCGACCGCAACGTCTTCATCCGGTCCGACCAATATGCCTTCATCCGTGAGGGGATACCGGCGCTGTTCTTCAAATATGGCTTCAAGGCCGGGACGCCGGAAGCGACGGTGGAGAAGGCCTGGCGCGCGAACATCTATCATTCGCCCTTCGACGACGCGAACCAGCCGGTGATGCCGGCCGAGACGGCGAAGCTGAACGATTATGTGACCGCGGTGACGCTGCGGGTCGCCAATGCGGACACGCGGCCGAGCTGGAACAGCGACAGCTTCTTCAAGCGGTTCGTGAAATAGGCGGTTCGTGACATAGGGCGCAGGGCGAGCGGCGGAGAACGATCATGAACCAGGCCAGGCGCGTGCTGACCGGATGCGGCCTGGTGGTGGGGGCGGCGGGTTTTTTCCTGCTGGGCATAGGGGTGTCGCAGCGCGGGGCGCTCGGCGGGAGACGCCGTCTTCTGCCATGTCGTCGGGCGGAGCTGCATCGGCGCCATCGGGCCGACGGATATTCTCTCCCTCGATCGCGGGAGACCCCTATGTCCTGCAGCAATGGAAGGCGGCCGTCGAGAAGATGGAGCGGCGCTGCAGGGAGGCGAAGGAATTTTGCGCCGAAGCCAGGGCGGCGAGGGAACAGATGGACGAAATACGATAATCGATCAGTTATGGGTTTTGCTTGGTCGATGGGATTGGGCGCATGACCAATTACCCCTGGCGCGGTTGCATCATGGTTGTTGGCGGGGCTGTTGACCGCGCGGCCAGCGCCGGGGCTGGCAATTGCCGACGCGGGTGCCAGTGATCGACATGAGAAATTCTGTGTCGCCGCCCATGGGGCTGCCCAGATCGCGGGCGGGCGCGCTATTGATCTCGAACAGGCGGATGTTGCGTTTTATCTCGACACTGCGCGGACCGATTTCGCCTTCCAGCTTGCCCTGCATCCGCACCCCTGGACCGATCCAGCAGCGCTGATTGCCGTGAATGGCGGCTCCGTCGCCGTCCAGTTTCCATTGCCGGCAATAGCTAGACGTGCCGGGGCCGGCGAAACTGTCGTCCAGCATGGTTTCGATCGTCGCGTCGATCGTGCCGTCGGGGATGCAGAGGTTCCAGGTGCGGATCGGCAGCGTGCGGGCACCATATTCGTTGATCTTGGTCTGGTGCTGACTGAACGCCCATTGGCCCGCGAGGATCGGATTTGGACGGCCGGTAACGACGATCGGTGGCCCCTTTGGCGGGGCTGGTGGCGCTTCCCTGGGAGTCGGTCCAACCTGTTCGGTGCCGACGACGGGCACAGGCACCGGCACGACCTCATCCTCGAAGCTGGCGATCTTGGCGTTGATGCAGGCCTTGCCACCGGCCGGGTCGCTGACGCCCTCGCGCACGCAGGCGCTGAGCATCGCACACATGATCCGGTCGATCCGGGCGTCGCCGCTGGAGCTGGTGATGACGCACTGGCGCAGGTCGGTGCCGAACGCGGCATAGTCGATCTTCACCTGACGCATCTTGCGGGCGATGACGACGATGTCATCTTCGGCTGGAGCCGGCGGGGGGGATTCGGACCAGGCCGGGATAGCTGCCAACAAGGCAAGCGACAGGCCGCATCGCAGGGCAGAAAAGGATAACGCCGAATGCCGTGCCACAATCCCTCCCGACTTTACGTCTTGTTGCGCTATCGTAAGGGAAAAGCCGGCTGGTGCCTATAGGGCGCAAGCTTCTCCAGTCCCCGGCGGCATCCTTTCCCTTGATTTCGCGCGCGGTGGGTGGTGATGGGATATCCATGATTATCTCGACCATCCCCTGGGACCAGCCTGCCACCATGATCGATCTGGATGGCAAGGCGCCGCTGATCGCGACGGTGCGCGATTGCGTCATCCATTATGGCCTGTTCAAGCCTTTCGCCAAGGAACAGGCGCGGGTGCTGCTGACCCAGCCGGTGCATCGCGAGGGGCAGAAGACCCGGACCTGGCTGCTCAATCCCGATGAAATCCAGCAACTGGCGGACAAGCTGCGCGCCGAGGGCTGAGCTAGCGGCGGCGGCCGGCCTGGATCAGGGCGTAGAAGGTCACCGCCGAAAAGCCGATCGCGCCGACGAGGCCGATGGCGACGCCGATCCAGGCGCCGTCCATGCCGGCTAGAAGCTGGCCAGCGAGAAAGCCGATAATCGGCAATATCATCAGGAGCAGGCAGCCGAGCGCCGCCATGTCAGCGGCTCGCTTCGGCGGCCTTGGCCCGCTCCAGGAAATTGCGGGACAGGCCGTGATAGAGGCGCTCGCGACAGAATATCTGCGCCGATGCGTCGGCGACCAGCGCGGCGCCTAGCAATGGTAGCATGAAGCCGCGGCTGCCGGTGGTTTCCGAAATGATGATCACGGCGGTCAGTGGCGCGCGCACCACGCCGGTGAAATAGGCGACCATGCCCAGCAGCACGACGGCGCTCGCCGGTTCGCCGGGGAAAATCCAGCGCAGCAGATTGCCGAAGCCGGCGCCGGTGGCGAGCGAAGGGGCGAAGATGCCGCCGGGAATGCCCGAGACGCTGGTGGCGAGGGTGCTGAGGAATTTGGCGGGGGCGAACCAGAGTGGCTGGTCGCCGCCCGCGATCATGGTGCGGGCCGGGGCATAGCTGGTGCCCCAGGTGAGGCCGGTGGCCACGCCGATCGCCGCCACCAGCAGGCCGCAACCGCCGGCGAACAGCACCGGATGGGCCCGCATCCAGTCGGTCATGCGATTGCGCGCGGTGGCGGCATCGAGCGCCAGCCGCGCGAACAGGCCGCCGGACATGCCGCCCAGTAGCCCTGCCAGCAGCGCGATCGGCACTGCCGATTGCAGCGGCAGATGGGCGGCGACCGCGCCGAAATAGACATAGTCGCCAGCGACGCCGAGGCTGACCATGCCCGAGATGATGACCGCGGTGATGACCAGCAGGGTCATGCGCTGCTCATAGGCGGAGGCCAGTTCCTCGATCGCAAAGGCAATGCCGGCGAGCGGCGTGTTGAAGGCGGCGGCGACGCCGGCCGCGCCGCCAGCGACCATGACGGACGCGCGCAGCGGCACGTTCAGCAAAGCGTGGACGCGGGCAAGGATGGCGGCGGAAATCTGGACGGTGGGGCCTTCCCGGCCGACCGAAGCGCCGACCAGTAGGCCGGCGATGGTCAGCACGACCTTCAGCAGGGCCATGCGCAGGTCAACCAGGCAGCGGCCCACCTTTTCCGGCAATTGGGTGGCGGCGATCACCTGCGGGATACCCGATCCGCCGGCAAAGGGCGCGACGCTGCGGGTGATCCAGGCGAGGGCGGCAAAGCCGAGTGGGGTCAGCAGCAGCGGCAGCCAGCGATTGGCGGTGGCCAGGCGATGGAAAGCCTCGGTCGCTTCGTCCGCAGCCCAGGCGAAGGCAAGGGCGGCGAGGCCGACCAGCACGGCGCCGCCGATCAGGGCGAGGCGACGGCGAAACAGCAAGGATGTCGGCCCGCTATGGCGCAGCAGCGCGCGGGCGCGGCGGCGGTTCCAGCGCTGGCCGGGGCGGCTCATGACGGACGTTGCGCGTCGGGGCGCGATTGACGCAGGACGCGGAAAGGGTGCGGCGCGGATGCCATGGCGCGAAATATCGATCCCGGTGGGCTGGACGCGCCCTCCCTACCAGCAAAATGAGCGATGGCCAGTATTTTCCGGGCTATTTCCGCGGATAAAGCCGGGCTGTGGTCAGAACATCACGCCGATGCCGAGAATGCCGACATTGGCATCGGGTTCGCCATCGCCGATCAGCAGCCGTTTATATTCGATCTTGAGATAGAGTTTTTCGGTCAGATTATGTTCCCAGCCGGTGCCGATGCCGATCGCGTCGCTGCATTCGCGACAATCCTTCGACTGCCAGTTCGCGCCGATGAACAGCTTGTTCTCGCGCACCAGTTCGACGCCGATACGGCCGCCAATGCCCCAGGCGACCCGCGTGTCGCGCACCAGCAGCTTTTCCGCGACCGCCTCGACACCGACGAAGAAGCGTTCGTCCAGATCGACGTCATAGCCGCCGGCGATGCCGCTGATTGCATCGGTGCCTTCGCCGTTCCAACTGAGGCCGCCGGTCAGTTCGACATAGGCTTCGTCGGCGCGCGCTGGACTGCTGGCCAGGGCCAGGGCGGTGGCGAGCAACAGGGCGGGCTTGCGCATGCGGGACACTCCACGGCCGTCGATCCGATGACCTTCGAGGTGCATCCTACGGGACCATGGCGTCAATCGGGGTTTGTGCGGGGGGCGCCCCTCAGAGCCGGTCCATCCGCAGCCAGTCGGGATCGCCGGACCAGGCGCTGGTCAAGGCCTTGCGGGCGGCGGCGGCCTCTGCCTTGTGCCCCTGGGCTACCTCCGCGCGGGCGAGGCCGTAGAGCGCCCAGCCATTATTGGGAGCCTGGATCAGTGCCTGGCGGAAGGCGGCGCTGGCATCGTCGGGGCGGCCGGCGAGAAAGAGGGCGGCGCCGAGCGACTGATGCACCGGATAATACCAGTAGGCCGGTTCCTGATAGGGTATCCTGCGCTCCAGCGCGATCGCGGCGCGATAATGATCGGCAGCCTGCGCATAGCGGTGCTGGGCGGTAGCGAGACGGCCGCGCGCGACCGCGGTGGCGAGCGCGATCAGGTCAGGGGCTGGGACGCCCTGCGCGATCATCGGAGCCAGCGCGTCGGAGCGGGCGAGCAGGCTCATCGCTGCGACCTCCGCATCGAAGCCGCGCTGGTCGCGTTGCTGGGCGAAGGCGACGGCGCGGGCATAATGGCGCATGGCGATGGCATAGGGCAGGCGCGGATCGGGCGCGGGCAGGGCGAGGATGTCGGCGGGCGCGGCGAACTGCGCCATGGCCAGATATGGGGCGGCGTCGATCGCCTGGATCCAGGCGATGGCGGCCGAGGTTGCGGGATCGAGGATGGTGCGCAGGCGCCGCGCCTCCCGCATCGCGCTATCCATGTCGCCCGCCATTTGCGCGGAGGCGACGATGAAATGGACATTGTGCGGATAATAGCCGTAGCGCACCAGGCTGTGGTCGTCGGTGGCGCGGATGAAGGCTTCGTCGGCGCGGGTGGCGGCGATGTTGACGCGGATCGAGTCGCGATAGCGGCCGACGACCTGATAGATGTGGCTTGGCATATGGACGAGATGGGCGGCGCTGGGCGCGCCATCAGCGGAGAGGCGATCGGCGGCAGCTTCGGCGCGATTTGCATCGCTTGCTTCGAGCAGATGGATCATCAGATGCGCCGCCTGGGCATGGGCGGGATTGCGCGCCTGCACCGTTTCGACCAGGCGGATGGCGGCGCCGGCGCGCCCGATCGGGGTCTTGCGGTCGGCCTCCCAATAATTCCACGGGCTGGTGTCCATCGCCGCTTCGGCGGCCAGCAGGGCGACATCGTCATCGGCCGGGAAGCGCGTCGCGAGCGCCAGCATCGCATCGGCATAAGCGCCGTCGAGCGGGGCGCGGTCGGCATCGGGATCACGGGCATAGCGTAGCGCCGCTGCCTCGATCAGGCCGCGCTCCATCGGTGACGCCCGATCGCGCAGCGTCATCGCCCGGTCCATCGCGGCGAGTGCTGCACCCCGGTCGCCGGCATCCATCGGTGCGTTGATATTGGGGCCGAGCGCCACCGCCTCGCCCCACCAGCAAAGCGCGCAGGCCGGATCGAGCCGCTGTGCCGCACGGAAGGAGCGGATCGCGCCGGCATGGTTGAAGCCGTACATGAGCAGCAGGCCCTGGCTGAAATAGCGGCGCGCCTGCGGATTGCTGGTGGTCAGCGGAAAGCGCGAATGGGTGAGATCATCGAACAGCGGGATCGGCGGCGCGTGGGCGATCGGCTGGGCGGCGGCGGCCGCGTTCAGCAGTTCGCGGGCGAGGGCGGAGCCTACCCTTGGGCCGCTGCACAGGCTGCGGGCGAGGCGGACGGGATCGAGCGCGGCAAGCGTCGCGGGCGAGAAGGCAGGTTCGATCGATACGGAGGCGAGCGACAGGCCGATGCCCAGCGCGGTCGCTGCCCTTATCCAGTCAGCCATGCGTCCGGCCCTTCCCCAAAAGCCCGCCATCCTGTGAGACAGACTATATCATCGGGGAAGGGGCCGGTAAATCAGGGCTTCACTGCGCCTGTTCGAGATGGGCGCCGATGGTCGCCAGATGGGCGTCCTTGGCCTGCTGCGGCAGGAAGGAGCCGGTGATGCTGTTGCGCGCGAGCAGGGCGATCTGCTCGCGGGTCAGGTTTCGGGCTGCGGCAACGGCGCGATAATTGTCGTTGAGATAGCCGCCGAAATAGGCCGGATCGTCGGAATTGACCGTCGCGCGCAGGCCCATGTCCAGCATTCGGTCGAGCGGATGGCTGGCGATATCGTCGATCACGCATAATTTGAGGTTGGAGAGCGGGCAGACGGTCAGCACCATCTGCTCGTCCACCAGGCGCTCGACCAGGGCGTCGTCCTCCAGCGCGCGATTGCCATGGTCGATCCGGTCGACCTTGAGCAGGTCGAGCGCTTCCCAGACATAGGCGGGCGGGCCTTCCTCGCCGGCATGGGCGCACAGCTTGAGGCCGGCTTCGGCTGCAGCGGCGAAGACGCGGGCGAATTTCTCGGGCGGGTGGCCGACTTCCGACGAGTCCAGCCCCACGGCCTTGATCTGCGGCAGCCAGGGGGTCGCGGCGCGCAGTGTGTCGAACGCCTCTTCCTCGCTCAGATGGCGCAGGAAGCTGAGGATCAGGTCGCTGGTGATGCCATGGCGTTCTTCCGCGTCCCGCATGGCCGACAGCAGCCCCTCGATCACATGGTCGAAGGGCACGCCGCGCGATGTGTGTGCCTGCGGATCGAACATGATTTCGGCATGGACGATATTGTCCTGCGCTGCGCGATCGAAATAGGCGGCGGCGAGATCGTGGAAATCCTGCGGCGTGCGCAGCACATTGGTGCCGGCATAATAGATATCCAGGAAATCCTGGAGATTGCCGAAATCATAGGCCTGGCGGATCTCGTCGATCGAGCCGTAAGGCAAGGTCACGTCGTTGCGCTGGGCCAGCGCGAACATCAGTTCGGGCTCCAGCGTCCCTTCGATATGGAGGTGCAACTCTGCCTTGGGCAGTCCGGCGATGAATTGGTCGATGTCGGTCATGGGGCCTCTATACAGGATCGGCCACCATGGCATAGGAGCAGGCCGCGCGAAACGGCCCGCGCCTCATTTCCGGCGATAGCGGAAATACCAGACCTCATGGCCCAGGCGCCGGGCCTTGGCCTCATAGCGGGTTTCGGGCCAGCCGCCCGGACGGGTCAGGAAATCCTTGGGATCGCTCGCCAGCCAGTCGAATTCGGGATGGCCGTTCATCACCATCAGCGCCCAGCGCAGATAGACCGGGTGATCGGTGCCGAAGCGGAACTCGCCGCCGGGCTTGAGCTTCTTCGCGATCATGTCGACCGGGCCGGGGTTCATCATCCGCCGCTTGGCATGGCGGGCCTTGGGCCAGGGATCGGGATGGAGCAGATAGACGAAGCTGAGTGATCCGTCAGGGATACGCGACAGCACGTCGAGCGCATCGCCCATGTGCAGGCGGACATTGCCGAGCGCGCCGTCGCGGATATGGCCGAGCGCCTGGACCACGCCATTCAGGAACGGCTCGCAGCCGATGAAGCCATGGTCGGGCAGCATGTCGGCGCGATAGGCCATATGCTCGCCACCGCCGAAGCCGATCTCGAAATGGAGCGGGCGGTCATAGCCGAACAGGTCGGCGGCGGTGACGTCGCCTTCGGCCGGCACGGACACGGCGGGCAGGAGGGTATCGACCAGCTCCTGCTGGCCCTTGCGGAGCTTGGGGCCGGACTGGCGGCCATAAAGGCGGTTGAGGGTGGTCGGGTCGCCCGATTTATGCGCGGTCATGGGGTGGGCCGATAGCGGGGCCGGGCCGATGGAGCAAGCAGGGAAGGCATATCTGCCCCCTCCCACTATGCATGCAGGCAAGGTAGCGGGAAGGGGGCAGAGCACAAGGGCCATGGGATGCCGAACAGGGGAGAGCGGCAGGATGGCCCTTGAAGCTGGCTAGCCGTGGTGCGACCCGAAGGCTGGCCGGGAGGCAAGGCCCGACCGGACTGTCCAGTTCGTCAGGTCACTTGCACTTGGCGAAGCGACCTTTGGCGTCCTTGCAGGGGCCCTTTTTCGGGGCCGCCTTTGGCGGACATTTGACGAACTTGCCCTTCGCATCCTTGCAGGGGGCTGCCAGTGCAGGAGCGGCACTGCCAACCAGAAATGCAAGGCTGATGAAGGCGGTAGCAAGAGGACGGGTCATGGCGTTGCCCTGGGTGGAGGGTGCCGGGCTCGACAGGGGTGCGAGCCCGACGCCCTCTCTATGCGCGGTTCCGCGGGCGCAGGCCAATGAACTTTTCGTCATGTTCCGGACAGGAAATGGCATGTCGCGCGACGCGATTATGTGGAAAGCGCTTGGTCGGGCGACAAACGCCGCCTTATAGGACCGCTATGCTATTGGAGACACTGGCGGGCATGAGTGAATTAGATTTGGTATCCCTCCATGAATCGGCGAACGAACGAAAAATGCGCGGCGATCAGAGTGGCGCAAGGGACATATATCGTGCGGCGTTGCAGGCGCAGCCGCAGGATCGCGACATACGGGTGGGGCTCGCCGAAGCGCTGATGGCGCTGGAGGAACTGGAGGATGCCGTCCTCTGCTGGAAAGGCTATTTTGACGATGGGATGGGGCCGGTTCCGATCGGCGTCCATATCCGTCTGGCAACCGCCTATCAGCGCCAGCATCTATATGGCGAAGCGGAACTGGTGCTGGAAAATTGCCTGCGGCTGCATCCGTCCTATCGGCCTGCCAGCGAATTGCTGGAGCGCATACGCAGCGAGCGCAGCGCACTTTATGCCGTCAAGGCGATCGCACTAACCGTTGATCAGACTGCGCGGCTGCTGTTGCCCGAGGGCTATGTCAAGTTCGGGTCGTTGGGCGAGGCGGCAGTTTCGATCGAAGCACCCGCCGACATGAAGGTGTCGCATCTCCTCATCCGGCGGCGGAACGGACGTGAAGAGCAGATCATGCTGTCGCCGACATCGGGAGGCGAAGGGCGGCAGGAACTGACCGTCAACCTCTATGGCGCAGAAACTGTCGGTCTGCTTGTTGCGCAGCAACCGCTATGGTTGTGGACGATCGGCTTCGAGAAGCTGGAGCAGGTCGTCATGGGGGCGGAGGGCTGGCTGTTTCTGGGCAATGACAGCAATCGCAGCATAGAATTATATCGCGGCACTCTGTTGGCGAGCGACGCGGATTTGCAGGGCTGGGATCGCTATTTCGCGCAGGTTGGGCCGCTGATGCAGCGCCATAATGGGGTGATGCTGATCGCACCCGCCAAGGAAAAGGTGGTTCCCCAATTCTATCCTCATGAGCGCGGCGCGAAAACGCTGATGGACCAGATCCAGGCGCTGGAAGGGTATCGCGCGGTCGATGCGCTTTATCCGCTGGAATTGTTGCGGACGCCTGATGCCTATCCAAAGGTCGATACCCACTGGACGGAATATGGCGCCTTCCTGGCGCTCAAGCTCTGTTTGGAGCGCTGGGGGATCGATATCGACCTGGACGCTATCTTTACCTTTGGCGATTTCCAGTCGGCAGGCGATCTGGGGTCCAAGTTCACGCCGCAGATTATGGGCAATCGGCGCCAGATGCAGGGCGTTGCGCACGGGCAAAGTGCGACCTTCGACTTCTATAACGGTATCGATACCGCCGGCAGCGTGCAGACATTTTCCAATCGCCATGCCCCCGTGCCGGGCAAGCTGCTCATTTTCGGAGATTCGTTCATCACGGCCCTGATGCCTATGGCACGCAATCTGTTCGGGCAGGTCGTGCGGCATTATTCGCCAGCGGCACCGATCCTGTCGGTGGTCGAGGATGAGCAGCCTGATTTTCTGCTGTTGCAGAGCAATGAGCGCTTTCTGCTCCGGCCGGCAGGCATCTACGCGACGCTGGAAGATTCGCCATTGGCGCACAAGCTGGCCGTGTCCGATGCTGCGGAACGGGACCGGTTGCTGCGCACGATCAATTCGAAGCCAGCGGACAATATCTACAGCCGCTTCATGCGAACCCGACTGAAGAGCGAAAACGTCCGCTGATCGACGCAAAAGTTTAACAAAAAAGGCCGGGGAGTGATCCCCGGCCTTTTTTATCATCATTTTCCGGTCTGATCGATCAGGCCAGCTTCGCCTTGAGCGCGTCGACCAGATCGGTCTTTTCCCAGGGGAAATAGTCGCCTTCGGGCGTGCGGCCGAAATGGCCGTAGGCGGCGGTCTTCTGGTAGATCGGCTTGTTGAGGCCCAGATGCGTGCGGATGCCCTTGGGGGTCAGGCGCACCAGGGTCGGCAACACCGCTTCGATCGCCGAGGCTTCGACGGTGCCGGTGCCGTGCAGGTCGACATAGAGCGAGAGTGGTTCGGCAACGCCGATGGCGTAGCTGAGCTGGATCGTGCAGCGGCGGGCGAGGCCGGCGGCGACGATGTTCTTCGCGAGGTAGCGGGTGATGTAGGCCGCCGAACGGTCGACCTTGGTCGGATCCTTGCCCGAGAAAGCACCGCCGCCATGGGGCGACGCGCCGCCATAGGTGTCGACGATGATCTTGCGGCCGGTGAGGCCGGCGTCGCCGTCCGGGCCGCCGATTTCGAACAGGCCGGTCGGGTTGACATAGATGCTCTCGTCGCCCGGCAGCCAGCCTTCGGGCAGAACATCGGCCATCACGCCCTTGACGTAAGCGCGCAACTCGGCGCGGCTGTCGTCATTGTCCATGCCGGCGGCATGCTGGGTCGACACGACCAGCGCGGTCGCGCGGACCGGCTTTTCGTCGATATATTCGAGCGTCACCTGGCTCTTGGCATCGGGTTCCAGGAAGGGAACGACCTTGCCATGGCGGTCGGCCGCCATGCGTTCCAGGATCTTGTGCGAATAATAGAGGGTGGCGGGCATGAGGTCGGGGGTTTCATCCGACGCATAGCCGAACATGATGCCCTGGTCGCCGGCGCCTTCGTCCTTGTTGCCGCTTTCATCGACGCCCTGCGCGATGTGGGCCGACTGGCCGTGCAGATTGTTTTCGAAGCGGAAGGTTTCCCAGTGGAAGCCGTCCTGCTCATAACCGATGCGCTTCACGGTGGCGCGGACGGTCGCCTCGATCTCTTCCTTGGCGCCCGGTGCCCATTCGCCATTCTCATAGACGCCCTTGCAGCGGATTTCGCCGGCCAGGACGACGAGCTGGGTCGTGGTCAGGGTTTCGCACGCGATGCGGGCTTCGGGATCCTTGGACAGGAACAGGTCGACGATCGAGTCGGAAATCTGGTCCGCGACCTTGTCGGGGTGGCCTTCGGAAACGGATTCCGAGGTGAAGAGGAATTGGTTACGCATGAGACTCCCGTAAGGTGCTTGCGGACGAATAGATATAAAGAAAACTTTATGTGGTTATTAGCTTTTGCCTTTGCGCAAGGCAATAGCCGTCCCAACCAGCAGGATCAGGAAGGCGAAGGGCGCCCAGTTGCCGATCCGCGCGAACAGGGTGGCGGGCAGCGGCGGCGGCAGGCGGCTGTCGAGATAGCCGGCGCGATGGCTGGAGAGGGCGTGGAGAATATGGCCGCGCGCATCGACGATGGCGGACACGCCGGTGGGCGTGGCGCGGATGATCGGCAGCCCTTCCTCCAGCGCGCGCAGCCGCGCCTGGGCCAGATGCTGGACCGGCCCCCAACTGCCGAACCAGGCGTCATTGGACGGGTTGAACAGGAAGTCCGGGCGATGGGCGCGATCGACCACCTGGCCTGAGAAGATGATCTCATAGCAGATCTGCACGCCCATCCTGAGCGCGGGGCGGCCAAGGCTGGCGGGCAAGGTCAGGCTTTGCGGGCCGGGGCCGGGCCAGAAATCGACATCGCCCGGCACCAGCCGCGACAGGCCGATCGGCTGGAGGATGCTGCGCATCGGCAGATATTCGCCATAGGGGACGAGATGCGCCTTGTCGTAGCGGGCGGCAAGCTGGGCATCGGGCGTGACGACGAACAGGCTGTTGTTGGCGCCGGCCAGTTCGGTCGTGCCATAAGGTCCCTTGTCCTTGAAATAGACCTTGGTCGCCCCGGTCATCAGCAGGTCGCCCGGCCCCATCAGGTCCGCCAGGCGCCAGCGCCATTCGGGTTCCATGTCGAGATAGGCGGGGATCGCCGCTTCGGGCCAGAAGATCAGGCGCGGGGCGGGGCGGGGCTTGCCCGACAGGGTCGCGAGGGTGCGGAAATGCGCCTGTTCCAGTTCAGCCGAATATTTCTCGTCCTGGCCGATATTGGGCTGGACCACCCGGATCAGCGGCGCACCGGCGGGCGTCGTCGGCGCGGGCGAGAACTGGCCCCAGAGCGCGAGGGCGAGGAGCGGCACGGCGATGGCGGCGGCGGGGCGATACTGGCGGCGCGCGGCCAGCAGGCAGGCGCCGGCGGCAAGCAGCACCAGAGCGCCCAGGCCATAGGTGCCGATCAGCGTCGCGGTGATCGCGGCGCCGGTCGGCAGCAGGGTGACGCCCAGCGGGTTCCAGGCAAAGCCGGTGAAGATGGTGGCGCGCGCATATTCGCTGGCGATCCAGCAGCCGGCGAACAGCAGCAGGAAGGCCGGGCCGGTGAAGGCGAAACGGCGCCCGGCCCACCAGGCCGCGAAGGTCGCGAGACCGGGATAGACGGCGAGATAGAGCGAGAGTAGGACGACCGCGCCATAGCCGAACCAGTGCGGCATCGCGTCCTGATAGGTGAAGGCGTGGGCGATCCAGTTGAGGCCCAGGGTGAAATGGCCGACCCCGAACAGCCAGCCGCGCAGGAAAGCGGCGCGGCGATCGGACGCGCGCTCGATCAGCAGGATCAGCAGCGCGAAGCAGCCGATGGTGACCGGCCAGAGTTTCAGCGGCTCGAAACCGGTCGCCGAGAGGAAGCCGGCGAGCAGGGCAGCAAGCCGGGGATGGCGCACGAGCAGGGCGTTCATCTGGGACAGATCAGGAGATGGTGGCCATGGTGGCATTGGAGCAGCGATCGCTTTTCTGCCCGCCGCCCGACAGCATCGATGCCGCGACGAAACCGCCGACCACCAGCACCAGGAACAGCGCCGACAGCGGTGCCAGATATTTCTCGATGAACGCCTTGATCGGGCGGCCGAATTTCCAGAACAGGAAGCCGACGATCATGAACTGGAAGGCGCGGGACAGGATGCTGGCCCACAGGAATGTGAAGAGTGACAGGCCGATGAAGCCGGCGGTGATGGTGATCAGCTTGAACGGGATCGGGGTCGCGCCCTTGATCAGGATGATCTCCGCGCCATAGTCGCGCAGATAGCAGGCCGCGACCGGGAATTTCGCCGACAGGCCAAGGAAGTGCAGGATCTGCGCGCCGACTGCCTGATAGAGGAAATGGCCGATGCCATAGCCGAGCAGGCCACCCAGCACCGAGGCGATGGTGCAGATGAGGCCATAGCGGATCGCCTTTTCCGGCCGCGCCAGGCACATCAGGCCCAGCAGCGGATGCGGTGGGATCGGAAAGAAGCTGGATTCCATGAAACTGAAGGCAAAAAGCCAACGTTCGGCGTGCGGGTGAGCGGCCTTGGCCAGCATCCACTGATAGAGCTTGGTGAGCATCGCGAGCGGGCCTAGCTCAGTTGCACGGGAGCCGCCAGCGCTTTTGCCAGGACGACCATTTCGAGCGGCGGATCGAGCGGGATGGGGAAGGGGCGCTTCTCGTCGGTCAGCACATAGCCGCGTCGCTGATAATAGGCGATCAGCTCGGGCCGCCGGTCGATCACCGTCATCTCGATCGTCGTCGCGCCGAAATCGCGCGCGGCCTGATCCTCCGCGGCGGCGATCATGCGGCGGCCAAGCCCGGCGGCCTGAAGCTGCGGATCGATGCAGAGCAGGCCGAGATAGGCGACATCTTCCTCGCGCTTGCTGATCTGGACGCAGCCGATCGGCATGCCCTTGTCGTCGATCGCGACCAGCAGCCGGTCGGTCGGGCTGGCGAGGATGGCCTGCAATTCCTCGATATCGGTGCGGGCGTCGGTCAGCAGATCGGATTCGAAGGTCCAGCCGGCCCGCGCCTCGTCGCCGCGATAGGCGCGCTCGATCACGCGGTGGAGCAGGGGCAGGTCGGCGGGGGCGGCAAGGCAGATATCCATGGCCCCGCCTTTAGCGGGGCGGCGATGGCTGCAAAAGCCCCGATCATAGGGATGCGGCGATGCTTGATCGGGACGCTCCGGCCGCGATAGGATCGGCGTCAAAGAGGAGAGTGAGATGCAGGACATGGGCGAGGGCAGTTGCCCCTTCAGCTTCAACATGGACCCGGCCAGCTTCAAGGTCGGCGATTCGGTCAGCTATCGGGTGACCGGCAGTCTGGAGGGCTTTCCCTTTGCCGGGGTGCTGCTGGAAGTGCATGACGATCATGTCGTGCTGACCTCCGATGTCGACGACAAGGCCAGCCGGATGCGGGCCACGCGCGAGAGCCGGCCGGTGGTGCGCGAAGAGGATGTCTGCTGACGGGCAGGGCGTCGGGCGGCCAATCCCACCATATTACCGATTTGTCAGCCGCCACGGCGTTGACTGTCCGGCGCCGTCTGGGCATGACGCGCAACGCATAGAGACCGGTCGGCACGCTTGATAATTTCGCATATTCCCTGGGACAAGTTGCGGCAGCGGGCCGGCGGCCTGGCGTTCGCGCTGGTGCTGAACGCGATCCTGCTGCTGGCGCTGCTGACGATGGCGCCGCATATCGACCCCAAGAAGGTCGAGGATCGCAATCCGGTGAGCTTCGATATCGAGCCGGCCAAGCAGGCGAACAAGGAAAAATCCAAGGCGCAGAAGGCGGAAAAGCGCGAGCGGGATACCGCCGCGCCCAAGCAGAAGAGTGAGCCGGTGGTGACGCCGCCAAAGCCGGTCCCGACGCCGAGCGTGGAGCCGCCATCGCCTTTCCCCTTCATCACGCTCGACAGCCGCCAGATGGCGGCGGCCGACATCGGCAAGATGGAAAAGAAGACGGCGGGCGTCGGCGACAGCGGCACCGGCAATGCCAAGGCGATCGTCGGGCCGGGCGAGGGACCGGGCGGCGTGCAATTGTTCGAGGCGGAATGGTATCGCCGGCCGACCCATGCCGAATTGTCGACCTATCTGCCCGCCAATGCGCCGGCGCAGGGCTATGGCCTGGTCGCGTGCAAGACGATCGACCATTATCATGTCGAAAATTGCCAGATGATCAGCGAATATCCGACCGGATCGGGCTTTGGCCGCGCCGTGCGCCTGGCCGCCTGGCAGTTCCTGGTGCGGCCGCCCCGTGTCGACGGCAAGCCCCAGGTCGGCGCCTGGGTCCGCATCCGCATCGATTATACCCGAACGGTTATCGGTGGCAGCGCCGGCGCGGACGACGACGGGCGCTGAGGCGGCGTAGTTCGGGTAGCGAGCAGAGGCAGACATGTTCCAATTCCTCCCCAAGCTTGTCTTGGGGAGGTGGCAAGCGCGTAGCGCCTGACGGAGGGGAAATGGCGCAAAGGCTACCCTCTTACCCCTCCACCGCCTTCGGCGGTCCCCCTCCCCAAGCAAGCTTGGGGAGGATTTTCGGGCAGTCCGCAATCCACACCATCGCCCCAGGGCAGGACAATCGGTCCGGCTTGATCCCCTTCCGGTCGCGGCCTACACCCGCGGCATGACTATTGCCTCCTATCCGGCGCTGCGCATGCGCCGTACCCGTGCCACCGCCTGGAGCCGGGCGATGCATGCCGAAAACCGCCTGTCGCCCAGCGATTTCATCTGGCCCCTGTTCGTGACCGAAGGGGACGGCGTCGAGGAGCCGATCGCGGCGCTGCCCGGCGTATCGCGCTGGTCGGTCGACCTGATGGTGGCCCGAGCCAAGGAAGCGCGCGACGCCGGCATCCCCTGTCTGGCGCTGTTTCCCAATACCCAGGCCGACCGTCGCAGCGACGATGGCGCCGAGGCGCTGAACCCCGATAATCTGATGTGCCGGGCGATCCGCGCGATCAAGGATGCAGTGCCCGATATCGGCGTGCTGACCGACGTGGCGCTCGACCCCTATACCGCCCATGGCCAGGACGGGCTGCTCGACGAGACCGGCTATGTGATCAATGACGCGACGATCGACGTGCTGATCGGCCAGTCGCTCAACCAGGCGGCGGCGGGCGCCGACATCATCGCGCCCAGCGACATGATGGACGGCCGCATCGGCGCGATCCGCGAGGCGCTGGAGGAAACCGGCCACGCCAATGTCCAGATCATGGCCTATGCCGCCAAATATGCCAGCGCCTTCTATGGCCCGTTCCGCGACGCGGTAGGGTCGCGCGGGCTGCTGAAGGGTGACAAGAAAAATTATCAGATGGACCCGGCCAATGGCGAGGAGGCGCTGCGCGAGGTGGCGCTGGACCTGGCCGAAGGCGCGGACAGCGTGATGGTGAAGCCGGGCCTGCCCTATCTGGATATCGTCGCGCGGGTGCGCGATCGTTTCTCCGTGCCGGTCTTCGCCTATCAGGTGTCGGGCGAATATGCGATGATCGAACATGGCGCCGCCGCCGGCTCGGGCGATCGCGATGCGCTGATCCTGGAAACGCTGATGGCGTTCAAGCGGGCTGGCTGTTCGGGCGTGCTGACCTATCATGCGCTGCACGCGGCGCGGCTGCTGAACGACTGAGGCGCAGATGACCGACTATCCTGATGTTTCGATCATCCCGCTGAACGGCAAGGCGCCGCTGATCCACCCCAGCGCCTTCATCGCGCCGGGATGCCGGATCATCGGCGATGTCGAGATCGGCGCGGATGCCAGCATCTGGTATAATTGCGTGATCCGCGGCGATGTGAACCATATCCGCATCGGCGCGCGCACCAATATCCAGGACGGCACGGTCGTCCATTGCGACAGCCCCGGCGACGGCCGTCCGGGCTATCCGGCGGAGGGCTATCCCACCATCATCGGCGAGGATGTGCTGATCGGCCATATGGCGATGGTCCATGGCTGCGTGCTGGAGGACCGCGCGTTTGTGGGGCTGGGGGCGATCGTGATGAGCGGCTGTACGGTGGAGAGCGACGCGATGCTGGCGGCGGGCGCGCTGCTCTCGCCCGGCAAGACGGTGCTGCACCGGCAGCTCTGGGCCGGACGTCCGGCCAAATATATGCGCGATCTGACCGACGAGGCGATCATCACCATGCGCGAGGGCGTCGACCATTATGTCCATAATGGCAAGGCGCATAAGGGTGCTGTGCGGCACATGGGGTGAATGCCCGGACAGGCGTGGCCTATGCCTTACAGGCGTGGAGCTTCGTCTGGTCCGAGGGGCACTTCCGGGTGCGAAAGTCTAGAGCGCGCTGCGTTAAATCCGACGCAGGTCGCGCACTCTAAGTTTTTGTTGTCGCATCGTTTTAAGCGCAAAACCGGTGCCCACTTTTGCGCACGATGCTCTAAGGCTCTATTGAGACGGGGGATCATGCCGCAAGGCGCGATCCTTCTCGCCGCAGCCCGCGCCCGTTGGGCCTGGAACGGACTGGGTCATCAGTTCATGCCTGTCTTGTTCCAGCCGGTCTGAAAATCCGGGATCGACATTTTCCGTCACGTCGCGCGGTTCCAGGCATTCCGAGGTGTAAATCGCCATCGCGCATTGCTTGCCGGAGCCGTCATTGGCCGGAACCCAACGTATGTCGCGCCGCCGCAGCCGCGCCTCCGACCGGCACCACCATATGTTTGCGCGTTTTGCCCGCGCAAATTCCCATTCCGGATCCTGCATCTCCGCCTCGGAAAAATAGCCCAGGCTGACGACATAGCCCAGACTGCTGCCGCGCCCTTCAGAATTGATGGCCATATTCTCGGGTGGGGGTGGCAGGGGCGTGGCACCCGATGTTTGCGCATCGGTCGATGTCGACACGCATAGGGCGCTCGCAAGCATGGCCAGCAAAAATCGTTGCATCATCATTTCCCCCGCCGCGGCCCGGATGGTCGTCGGGCACATATTCGCTATGCGCCCAAAATGGTCAGCGAAGGCTTAAGGCTGGGGCAGGCGGTTCTTCAGCGCGTCGATCCGGTCATTCTGGCTGTCGACCATCGACAGGACGCTGGCGCGCGCCGCGTCGATATCCGCGACGCCGCCCTTTTCCGATCCATCGGCGACCGCGTTGGAGCGTTCGATGAACAGGGTGTCGAGGCTGGCGAGGGCGGAGACGCTGTCGTTGCGCGCGGATTCGGCGGCGCTGATTGCGACCTGTGCGGCGACCCAGGCGTCGCTTGATACCGATGCGCGGCCGGCGCTGTTCACGGCGCGGTCGGCGCTGGCATAGGCCTTGTCGAAATTGGCGCCGCCGCTCTGGGCCTGGCTGGTGAGCTGGCTGATCTGGGTCTTGAGCTTGTCGTCGGCCGGCACGGGGAGCGGGGCGGCGGGCGCCTCGGCCATCGGCGCGCTTTCGACCGGACGCTTGGCAAGCGAGGGATAGCTTTCATGCGCGCCGGCGCAACCCGACAGGATCAGGGCAATGGTGGGAAGGAAGCGGCGCGTGATCATGATCTGCATCTAGGGCGGGACCGGACGGGGTGCAATGCCCCTCTGTCCGGTCCCGCGCGATAGATCAGCGCGGCAGGGCGGCTGCTTCGCGCGCCAGTGCCTCGATCTTGTCGGGATCGACCGGCCCCTTGGGCACGACCCAGCTGCCGCCGACGCATTTGATGAAGGGCTGGGCCAGCCATTCGGGCGCGCTCTGGGCGGTGATGCCGCCGGTCGGGCAGAAGCGGGCGGTGTGCAGCGGCGCGGCCAGCGCCTTGAGTGCGGGAAGACCTCCGGACGTTTCGGCCGGGAAGAATTTGAAGTGGGAAAGGCCCATGTCCATGCCGCGCATGATGTCGGCGGCCGTGGCGGTGCCGGGCAGGAACGGGATGTTGGCGGCGATCGCGGCCTTGCCCAGCGGTTCGGTGAGGCCGGGGCTGACGATGAAGCGGGCGCCCGCTTCCATCGCGGCGTCGAGCTGGGCCGGGTTCAGCACCGTGCCGGCGCCGACGACCGCGCCCTCGACCTTCGCCATCTCACGGATGACGTCGAGCGCGGCGGGGGTACGCAGCGTGACTTCAAGCGCGGGCAGGCCGCCCTTCACCAGCGCCTGGGCAATGGGGAGCGCATCCTCGACCCGATCGACCACCAGCACCGGGATCACCGGGGCCAGTTCCATCACCTGTTCGACGGTCAAGCTCATGCATTCTTCTCCCTAAAGGCCGCGGCAGCGCCGAACAGGCCGATTTCTTCATGGATCGCGCAGCGGATCGGCACGGTCGCCATCAGGCTCTCGAACCGGCCCTTGGCCTTGAAGCGGGTGTGGAAGCCGCTCTGTTCGAGAAAATCCTTCATCCGCTGGGTGAGGCCGCCGGCCAGTACCACTGCATGGGGGCCATGCGCCAGTGCCAGATCGCCCGCGACCGAGCCATAGCAGAGGCAGAAGCGGTCGAGCGCGCGGCGGGCGAACTCGTCGCTGCCGTCAAGCGCGGCCTGCCACAATTCGGGGTCTTCCATCAGCATGACCCGGTCGTGACCGATGGTGGCGAGCGCCTTGTAGATGTAATTGAGGCCTGGACCCGACACGATCCGCTCGGTCGAGACGCGCAGGAACTTGTCGCGCAGATAGTCGAGGATCTTCACCTCGATCTGGTCGAGCGGGGCGAAGTCGAGATGACCGCCCTCGGTCGCGATGACATGGGGATGGCCATCATCATAGGCGATCATCGCGACGCCAAGGCCGGTGCCGGGACCGACCACGGTGACGCCGCCGTCGCGCGGGAAGGGGCGGTCCTCGCCGAACAACAGGGGCAGGTTTTCGTCCGGCAGGCGCGAAACGGCGTGGGCGACCGCCTCGAAATCATTGACCAGGCGCACGGTGCGCAGGCCCAGATCTTCGGCCAGCGTGTCGGCGCGGATGACCCAGTTGCTGTTGGTCAGCTTGATGACTTCACGGCCGATGGCGGTGGCAAAGGCGATCGAGGCGGCGTCGGGCAGCGGGGTGTCGCTATCCTTGCTTTCGTCTTCGACGAACGCGCCCCAGCAGGCCTGGAGGCTGGGATAGTCGGCGACCTTGTATTTGCGGACGGTGCCGAGTGTCGGCACGCCCTTGTCGTCCAGCGAGGCGCGGGTGAAGCGCGCATTGGTGCCGCCAATGTCAGCGGCGATGATGTCGGTCATTTGTCTCTCTCCGGACATTCGCGCGAGCGCATCCGAGTGCGCCGGCACGAATGGCTGTGCTTATATCGCGAGTTCGGCGTCCATCGCGGCGAGGATCGGGGAAGCGCCCTGTTCGGCAAGGTCGCTATTGTGGCGGAACAGCGCGAACAGTTCGCGGCCGGTGTCATAGGGCGGCGGCGGAGCGGCGGGAATGTCGCGCGCGTCCCAGGTGGCGGCATCGACCAGCGCCTCGACCTGGCCGCTTTCCGCGCAGACGCGGACGAGATCGCCATCGCGTAGCTTGCCGATCGGGCCGCCGCCCAGCGCCTCGGGCGACAGATGGATGGCGGCGGGTACCTTGCCCGACGCGCCCGACATGCGGCCGTCGGTCAGTAGGGCGACCTTGAAACCGCGGTCCTGCAGCACGCCCAGCGCCGGGGTCAGCTTGTGCAGTTCGGGCATGCCATTGGCACGCGGCCCCTGGAAGCGGACGACAACGACGACGTCGCGTTCCAGTTCGCCCGCCTTGAAGGCGCGCAGCACATCGTCCTGATCGTGGAAGATCGCGGCCGGCGCCTCGATCGTCCAGCGTTCCTTGTCGACCGCGCTGACCTTCATCACGCAGCGACCAAGATTGCCCTGAAGCAGCTTCATGCCGCCATCGGCCTGGAACGGGTTGGAGGCCGGGCGCAGCATCGTCTCGTCACGGCTGGCGGGGACGTCCTGCCAGACCAGCGCGTCATCCTGCAGCACCGGTTCCTTGCCATAATCGGTCAGATCCTGGCGCGCGACGGTCATGATGTCGCGGTGGAGCAGGCCGGCGTCGAGCAGTTCGCGGATGATGACGGCCATGCCGCCCGCCGCGTGGAAATGGTTCACGTCGCCCGAGCCATTGGGATAGACGCGCGCCAGCAGCGGCACCACGTCCGACAGTTCGGCAAAGTCGGTCCAGTCGATATGGATGCCGGCCGCGCGCGCGATGGCGGGCAGGTGGATCGCATGGTTGGTCGAACCGCCGGTGGCCATCAGGCCGATGATGGCGTTGACGATCGCCTTTTCATCGATGCAGTGGCCGAGCGGGCGATAGTCGTTGCCGTCCCAGCCGATGTCGGCGATGCGATGGGTAGCGGCGCGGGTCAGTTCGCTGCGCAGCTTCGTGCCCGGATTGACGAAAGCGGCGCCGGGCATGTGCAGGCCCATGACTTCCATCATCATCTGGTTGGAGTTGGCGGTGCCGTAGAAGGTGCAGGTGCCCGCGCCATGATAGGAGGCGCTTTCGCTTTCCAGCAGCTCCTCGCGGCCCACCTTGCCCTCGGCATAGAGCTGACGGATGCGGACCTTTTCCTTGTTGGCGAGGCCCGAAGGCATCGGCCCGGCCGGGATCAGGATGGTCGGCAGATGGCCAAAGCGCAGCGCGCCGATCAACAGGCCCGGCACGATCTTGTCGCAGATGCCGAGCATCAGATTGCCCTCGAACATCGCATGGCTGAGCGACACGGCGGTCGACAGGGCGATGGTATCGCGGCTGAACAGGGAGAGGTCCATGCCGGCCTGACCTTGGGTCACGCCGTCGCACATGGCGGGCACGCCGCCCGCGACCTGCGCCGTGGCGCCGATCTCGCGCGCGGCGATCTTGATCTGCTCGGGATAGCGGCCATAGGGCTGATGGGCCGAGAGCATGTCATTATAGGCGGTGATGATACCGATGTTCATCGCCCGGCCGGTGCGGATGACAGCCTTGTCCTCGCCGCTCGCGGCAAAGCCATGGGCGAGGTTGCCGCAGGACAGCTGGGCACGGTTGGTGCCGGCGTCGCGGCCCCGCTCGATCAGGTCGAGATATTTGAGGCGCGTCGCCGCACTGCGTTCGGTGATGCGTTCTGTGACCTTGGCGATCACGGGGTGAAGATCAGTCATGCCAGCTGGCTCCGTCGCGTTCGATTAGGGCAATGGCCGAGGACGGCCCCCAGTTCCCGGAGGAATAGGGCGACACCTTCATGTGCGCCTCCTTCCATCCGTCGATGATGGAATCGATCCAGGCCCATTGGGCTTCCACCTCGTCGCGGCGGACGAACAAGGTCTGGTCGCCGGCGAGCAGGTCCAAGATCAGTCGTTCATAGGCGATGCGGCGACGCTGGCCGGCAAAGGCGGCGGTCAGCGACACGTCGAGCGTCACTTCCTCCAGTTGCACCTGCCGCTCCAGTCCCGGCCGCTTCGACATGATGGTCAGGCGGATATATTCTTCCGGTTGCAGGCGGATCACCAGCGTGTTCGGTTCCAGCCCGGACCCGTGTCCGTCACGGCCGAAGATCGAATGGCGCACCGGCTTGAACTCGATCATGATTTCCGACTGGCGCGCGGGCAGCCGCTTGCCGGTGCGCAGGTAGAAGGGCACACCCTGCCAGCGCCAATTGTCGATATGTGCCTTCAGCGCGACGAAGGTTTCGGTGTCGGACGCCTGGCCCAGCTCGTCGGCATAGCCGGTGACGATCTGGCCGCCGACGGCGCCGGGCGTATATTGGCCGCGCACGCTGTGGGTCTTGACCGTTTCGGCGGTCATCGGACGCAGCGAACGCAGCGCCTTCACCTTCTCGTCGCGCACGGCCGTGGGGTCCATCCGCGCGGGCGGCTCCATCGTCAGGATGGAAAGGATCTGGAGGATATGGTTCTGAACCATGTCGCGCAGCGCGCCGACACCGTCATAATAGGAGACGCGGCCTTCGAGGCCCACGGTTTCGGCGACGGTGATCTGGACATGGTCGATCGCGGTGGCGTTCCACAGCGGTTCGAACATGACATTGCCGAAGCGGAGCGCGAGCAGGTTCTGGACGGTTTCCTTGCCCAGATAATGGTCGACGCGAAAAATCTGCTCTTCAGCAAAAAGATGGCCGATGCTGTCGTTCACGACCTTGGAGGAAGCGAGATCCTTGCCGATCGGCTTTTCCATCGCGATCCGCGTCCTGGGCGTCAGCAGGCCGGCGTCGGCCAGCCCCTGGGCGGTCGGGCCGAACAGCGAGGGCGGGGTGGAGAGATAGACGGAAATGCCGCGTTCCAGGCGTCCATCGACGCGCTCGGCCAACTCGGCGAAATGGGCGCCGTTGCTGGAATCGACCGGCTGATAGAGGATCATCGCGCGGAAACGCGCAGCGATGTCGGCATCATAGCGGTCGGCTGGCAGGAACTGCTTGAGCGCCGCGCAGACTTCCTCGCGAAATGCCTCATCATCCATTTCGGTGCGGGCCGAAGCGATGATCAGGAAGTCGTCGGGCAGCAGCCCGTCAGACAGAAGATTGTAGAGCGATGGGAAAATCATGCGCCGGGCAAGATCGCCGGTGGCACCGAACAATAGGAACGTGGCAGACGGTTCGGTCAAAGGACAGTCCTTCTCCGTTAGTTATCTATGTCTGCACGATGCGGCTCTTATACCGGCCGTGCTTCGTTACGCAAGCAGGCTATAGGCAGGAAAATGATGCTGCAACTGCGAACGACTCGCGGGAGGGCAGGGCGGTCTATGGTGTCGGTCAGCAGGCGGTGCGCAGGCCCCGGCGCCAGTTGAGGATATGCGCCCCGGCCAGCAGGGCGCTGCCGCCGACGGTCCAGATCGCTTCGCCCAATGGGGTGCGGGCCAGCAGCGCGCCCACGGCCATCAGGGACAAGCCGGCCAGGCCGATGCCCAGAGGGAGCGCGGCGCGGTGGCGGCGCCAGCCCTGCAACAGCGCGAACAGGCTGGTCGGCACGGCGATGGCGAGCATCAGCAGGTGGAAGGATTCGCCCGGATCGATCCGCGCGGCGATGGTCGGCAGCAAGGCGAAGAGCAGCGGCAGGCCCAGGCAATGGACGGTGCAGAGCGCGGAGGCGCAGATGGCGAAGCCGTCCAGCCAGGAGCGGGGGCGGCCGGCCGGATCGCGTTCCGGCGCTTCGCAATGGGGCATGATTTTTCCTAAATGATATAATGTTACATTTCATCGGCCATATCGATATGGGGGCATGGGAAGTCAAGGGCAGGGGGCGGAAGGGGCTGCTGGGGCGATGGGGTGACGGCGCGGAAAGCTCTCTTGTTTCAACGCTGTCTTGCCGCGCTGCGGTGCGCGGCCTATCCCGTCTGCGGTCTTTGGGGGGAATGGTGATGAAGCATGGGGTTGCGCGCCTGGCATTGCTGGCCGGCGGGCTGGCGATGTTGGCGGCTTGCGGCGGTGGCGGGTCCGACAGTGCGGGCACTGCGCCGCCGACGGCGACGCCCACGCCTACGCCGACCGCCACCTGTTCGCTGCGCGAACGGCAGGATTGGGCGGCGGCGACGCTCAAGGAATGGTATCTTTTCCCCGAAACCCTGCCGTCCGCGCTCAGCCCGGCCGGCTATGCCAGCGTCGACAGCTATATCGACGCGCTGACACAGGGTGCGCGGTCGCAGCGGCGGGATCGCTATTTCACCTATCTCACCTCCATCAAGGCAGAGAATGCCTATTATCAGTCGGGGTCGAGTGCCGGCTTCGGCCTGCGCTTCGCGACCGATAGCGGGGCCACCCGCCTGTTCGTCATCGAATCGTTCGAGAACGGCCCGGCGCTGGCCGCCGGCATCGATCGCGGCGCGGAGATATTGGAGATCGGCACCAGCATTACCAACATGCGCAGTGTGTCGTCGCTGTTCGCGTCGGGCGGCGCCGATGCCGTGGCCGATGCGATGGGGCCGGACAGTGCCGGCACGACCCGGTTGCTGCGCATCGCCGATGCAAACAGCACCCGCACCGTATCCGTGACCAAGCGCGACTTCGACCTGATGCCGGTATCGAACCGCTATGGCGCGCGGGTGATCGACGATGGCGGCCGCCGTGTCGGCTATGTCAATCTGCGCACCTTCATCCTGTCGGCGGAACAGCCGCTGCGCGATGCGTTCGCCAGTTTCAAGGCGCAGGGCGTGACCGACATCATCCTCGACCTGCGCTATAATGGCGGCGGCCTTGTCTCGACCGCCAAGGTGCTGGGCGATCTGCTCGGCGGCAACCGGGCGCGCACCGACATCTTCATGCGCATGACCTATCGCCCGGAAAAGAGTGGCCAGAACCAGACCCATTATTTCGAGCCGCTGGCGCAGTCCGTCGCGCCCACCCGCATCGCCTTCATCGGCAGCGGCGGCACGGCGTCGGCCAGCGAAGGCGTCATCAACGCCTTCATCCCCTATTTGGGCGCGCAGGCGGCGCTGATCGGCGCCAACACCTATGGCAAGCCGGTCGGGCAGATCGCGATCGATCGCGAAGCCTGTGACGACCGGTTGCGGGTAGTCGCCTTTGCGACCCAGAATGGAGCGGGCAACGCCGATTATTATGACGGGCTGGCGAGTAGCATGAAGGCCAGTTGTCAGGCATGGGACGATATCAGCTATCCGCTGGGCGATCCGCGCGAGGCGGCGACCCGGCAGGCGCTGGACTTCATCGCCGGGCGCAGCTGCACGCCGATCGGCGGCGCGGTGGCGACGCTCAGCCGACAGGCGGTGACGTCGCCGGTGTCCGCCCCGCGCGAATTGCTGGCGCCGCAGCGGCCCAATCCGGCTCAGCGCGAGGTGCCGGGGCTGTTCTGACCGACTGGCCGATCAGGCGGCAGCGCTGACTGTGATCAGCGCTGCTTCTTGGTGATGGTCGCGGTGAAATCGGGATCCTTGTTCGCCACCCAGTCGACGAACTTGCGGATCGGCGGATGGAGCAGCAGGCCCTCCACGTCCATGCCGTGGCGCTGCAATTCGGAATTGGTGAAATTGGCGATCAGCGTCTGCTGGCAGATGCCGTGCATCGGCACGACATCGCGGCCGCCCCGGCTCTTGGGAACGGGATGGTGCCAGACGATAGTCGTGCCCGTTGGACGCCCGCACAGCCAGCAGGGCGGCGGGGGTGGCGCTGCCTCTTCCTCGCGATGCACATCTTCATAGGGGCCATGTTTGGAATATTTGCGGGCCATGTCTCTGCCTGGATTGAAGGAAACTTTGGCCGCTCCCTATCGCAGCCGGCGCGGCAGCGCCACGGGGATCGTCATGACCGCTTGACTCATTTCGATATTTAGCTAATTATCTCATAATGAGCCAGGTCTTCCGCGCCTTGTCCGATCCGACCCGTCGCCGGGTGCTGCAATTGCTGCGCCAGGGGCCGATGAGCGCGGGCGAATTGAGCGACCAGTTCGATGTCTCCAAGCCGACCATGTCGGCGCATTTCGCGGTGCTGAAGGAGGCCGACCTGGTCCATGCCGAAAAGGCCGGCAAGTCGGTCATCTATCATCTCAAGCTGTCGGTGCTGGAAGAGGCGCTGCTGGGCTTTGCCCAGTCGTTCGGCATGGGCGTGGAGGCGCCGGATCAGCATCGGGAGAAGGCAGGATGGACAGGGAATTGAAGGCGGGTCTCCTCTGGGGTGGCGGTATCCTGCTGCTGGCGCTGGCTGCCAGCCAGGGGCGCAAGCTCGACTGGCTGGACAGTGACATGGTCACGCGGCTGGTGATCGGCGCCAACGGGTTGATGATCGCCTGGTATGGCAATCGCATGCCCAAGGCTTTCCTGCCTGACGCCTGCGCGCGGCAGGTGGCGCGGGTCGGCGGTTGGTCGATGGCGCTCAGCGGCATTATCTATGCCGGCTTCTGGGCGTTCGCGTCGATACCGGTGGCGGTCGTCGGCGGCTGCATCGCGGTGGCGGCGGGGATGGCCGTGACGATCGGCTATGGCCTCACTCTGCGCGCCCGGCTGCGGGCCCGCCGCTAGGCCCTTGTTTCGCCTGCCTGGCGGCTTTGTTGCGGGAGTGATTTTGGGGGCTTTGCAGCCGGTTCATGACCTGCTAGGTGCCCCCTTCCACGATCAGATGCGGGCGTGGTGAAACTGGTAGACGCGCCGGACTCAAAATCCGGTTCCGCAAGGAGTGTCGGTTCGATTCCGACCGCCCGCACCATCTTTTGATCGGCCTCGATTGCCGCTGACAATATCTCAGGCATCGGTTTGGCTCTGCTATCTGTCGTCGCTATGGTTGGCGTAGTAAGACTGAACTGGAACCGTCCAGTTTATCGGCAGATCAGAGAAATTTCCCCATAAGCGCCATGTTTCGCTTGTTCTGTCGAACGAGGCTAGGCCCCATTGCGGCGGATCGGGCCAGCCGAACCAATCTCGGTCGATCAGATACAGGATTTCGTTGCCAAATTCCGCGACGAAGCCGGTGCCCATTTTTCTGGCCCAGTCGTGATCATCGCCCAGTTCTGACATGGGCGGCCAGTCATTTTCTGCTGCAGGGCGCCATTCCAATGGCCAGGCGATGCGCTCGCGATATCCCGATTTCATCGAGCGTGCTTTGAAGAAGCCTAATTTCCATGGATTTGCTTCCCAGAACATATCGCTTCGATATCTCCACTACCTATCGCTGACCTAATATTCTGATCAATTTGTGTCGACAAATGGCGGATGTTCAGCCGCCCGGTTGCGCCTGGAACCAGGGGATCATCCGTGCGATCGCATCCTCGACCCGGTCGGTGGAGACGGCGAAGCTGAAGCGGATGAAGCGGTGGCCGTCGACCGGATCGAAATCGATGCCGGGCGCGGTGGCGACGCCGGTCTCGCGCAGCAGCTTCTGGCAGAAGGCCAGGCTGTCATTCGTCAGATGGCTGATATCGGCATAGATATAGAAGGCGCCGTCGGGCGGCGCGATGCTGGCGAGGCCGAGCGCGGGCAGGGCGTCGAGCAGCAATTGCCGGTTGCGGCGATAGGTGTCGACATGGCCTTCCAGTTCGTCGGTGCAGTCGAAGGCGGCCAGCCCCGCCTGCTGCGCCAGTACAGGGGGCGTCAGGAACAAATTGCCCATCCGCGCCCGCGCCGCGCCGATCAGGTCGGCGGGCACGACGATCCAGCCCAGCCGCCAGCCGGCCATGCTGAAATATTTGGAGAAGCTGTTCACGATCACCGCATCGGGGGCGAATTCCAGCATCGAATGCGCGGGTTCGCCGAAGCTGAGGCCATGATAGATTTCGTCGGAGATGATGCGGATGCCGCGTGTCGCGCACACTTTGGCGATCGCTGCCAGTTCGTCGGCGGGGATGATCGTGCCGGTCGGGTTGGCCGGGCTGGCGAGGATCAGCCCGTCCGGCGCTGGCTCGATCTCCGCCAGCGCATCGGCGCTGATCTGATAGCGTTCGGCCGGACCGCAGGCGATCTCGACCGGCTCCAGATAGAGGGCCTTGAGCGTATTACGATAGGCGACATAGCCCGGCCGTGCGGTGGCGACGCGGGCGCCGGGCGCGAACAGGCTGGTCAATGCCAGCACCAGGCCGGGCGACGCGCCGCAGGTCAGCAGCACCTGTTCGGGGTCGACGGCGACATTATGCCGATCGGCATAGAGGCGGGCGATCCGTTCCTTCAGCGCCGGACTTTCCCAATAGCCCATCGGGTCGGTGTCGAGCACCTCATGCGCCAGCGCGATGGCGGCGGCGGGCGCACCGGTCGAGGGCTGGCCGAACTCCATGTGCAGGATGGAGCGGCCCGCAGCCTTGAGGGCATGGGCCTCGCGGCTGATGGCGATGGCGTGGAAAGGATCGATCTGGGCAATCATGCCGGGTGCCTATTCTGTGCGGGCAACCATGTCCATGGCCGCTACGTTCTGTCTGGCATGAACCAGGCGCTGCTCACCGCCCTGCAATATTATGGTGCCGGCGCCGCCACGCTGGCGGCGCTGGTCGTGTCGCTGAACCTGGGGCGGCGGATCACCGGCTGGGCGTTCATATTGTTCGTCACCAGCTCGATCGCGTTGATCGGCTGGGGTTTCCTGGACAAGGACAGCGAGGGCATCGGCTGGCAGAATGTCGCGCTATTGGTGATCAATGCGGTTGGCGTGTGGCGCTATCTGATCTCGAAACATGAACCGAGAAATTGAACCAACGGGCGGAAGCATCAGGCTTCGGCGATCCACACCTCGACCGGTACCTTGTCCTGCAGCAGGGCGAGGCGGATCGGCAGTTCTTCCACCGGGCCGCCGGCCAGCGCCTGGTCATAGACCGCCTTCTTGCCCGCGCCGCTGATCTGCAGGAAGATATGGCGGCTCTGCAGGATCGCGTGCGCGGTCAGCGACAGGCGCTGGTGCGGCGCGACCGGCGGGGTGGCGGCGATGGTGTAGGCCTGGCTGGAAAGCCCCTCGGCCAGTTCCTTGCCCTCCGGGAAGAGCGAGGCGGTATGGCCATCATCGCCCATGCCGAGCAGGATGATGTCGAACGGCCAGGGCAGGGCGGCAAAGTCCGCCTCGACCGCGCTCTGGCCGGCATAGGCGTCGGCGGCGCCGTTCTTCATCGGCACGAAGCGGGCGGCGGCGGCCGGACCCTGGAGCAGGGTTTCGCGCACCAGCCGTTCGTTGCTGTCGGCGCTGACCGGATCGACCCAGCGTTCGTCGACCAGCGTGACGATCAGCTTCGTCCAGTCGAGCGGCACTTTCGACAGCGCTTCCAGCACGGGGCGGGGCGAGCGGCCACCCGAGACGGCCAGCGTCGCGACATCGCGCTGGGCGATCGCCTCCGACAACAGGGTGGCGATGCGGGCGGCGATATCGGTGGCGGCCTCAGCCCCGGTGGCAAAGATATGTTCGGTCGGCATGGCTCTCACTCGACGATTTCGGGAAGGGTGCAGATGTCGATCCATTGCGCCCCGGTCAAGGCGGCAAGCCGTTCGGGCGTCAGTTCGACCGAGGCGGTGCGCGATCCCGCCGCCGGAAACACGGTGTCGAACGCCTGCAGCGAGACATCGCAATAGACAGGCAGGGCGCTGGCGAGGCCGAAGGGGCAGACGCCGCCGACCGGATGGCCGGTAATCTCCTCCACCTCATGCGCGCCCAGCATGCGCGGCTTGGCGCCCAGCGCGGCCTTTGCCTTGGCGTTGGACAGGCGGGCGTCGCCGCGCGCGCAGACCAGCACCACCCTGTCGCCGACGCGCAGCGACAGGGTCTTGGCGATACGGGCCGGTTCGACGCCCAGCGCAGCCGCCGCCTCGATCACCGTTGCGGTGCTGACGCCCTGATCGATGATGACGACATCGGGCGCCTGCGCGGCGAAGAAGGCGCGGACGCTGGCTTCGCTCATGCCTTTTGCCTCATGCCTTCTGGATGTCGCTCAGCTTGCGCTCCCAGGCGAGCGCATGGTCGACGATCTGATTGAGATCGGCATAGCGCGGCTGCCAGGGAAATTCGGCCATCAGCGCGCTATTGTCGGAAATCAGCGCGTCGGGGTCGCCGGCACGGCGCCCTTCCAGCCGGCGCTCGATCGTCATGTTGGTGACCCGGTCGACCGCATCCAGCACCTCGAGCACGGAGAAGCCCCGGCCATAGCCGCAATTGAGCATGTAATTACGATCGGGATGGGCGATCAGCGCTTCGAGCGCCAGCACATGGGCGGCGGCGAGATCGCTGACATGAATATAGTCGCGCACGCCGGTGCCGTCGGGCGTCGCGAAATCGGTGCCAAAGACGCTGACATGGCTACGCTTGCCCAGCGCTGCCTCGACCGCGACCTTGATCAGGTGGGTGGCGCCGGCCGTCGACTGGCCGGTGCGGCCCTGCGGATCGGCGCCGGCTACGTTGAAATAGCGCAGTGCGCAGAAGTTCATGGCATGGGCGGCGGCGACGTCGCGCAGCATATACTCCGTCATCAGCTTCGACATGCCATAGGGATTGATCGGCCGCTGCGGCGTCGTTTCCCTGACCGGGCTTTCCTCCGGAATGCCATAGGTGGCGGCGGTCGAGGAGAAGATGAAATGAGGGACGCCGACGGCGACCGCGCTTTCCAGCAGGTCGCGGGTCTTGGCGCTGTTGTTGTTATAATATTTGAGCGGGTTCTCGACCGATTCCGGCACCACCACCGATCCGGCGAAATGCATGATCGCCTGGACGCCATGTTCGCGCAGCGTCGCCTGTACCAGCATCTGGTCGGCAATGTCGCCCTGTACGAAGGGGACGTCCTGCGGCACGGCCCAGCGGAAGCCGGTGACCAGATTGTCGATCACCACCACGCCATAGCCGGCATCCTTCAGCGCCAGCACCGCATGGCTGCCGATATAGCCGGCGCCGCCCGTGACCAGAACCGTTGGCTTGCTCATAAAGAAAAGGTCTCCCCGAATATGTCCGGGGAGACCTAATACAGAAGCGTTACGATTTACAAATCGCTCATGCTGCAGCGCGAGACGGAACGGGGCGATAGAAGGTCGCGCCGTTGGCGGCCATTTCCCGCAGCTGCGCCGTGGGGGCGAAGCGCGGGCCATGGGCGGCGGCCAGCCGGTCCAGCACGGCCACGACATGGGCGATGCCGACCGTGTCCATATGGCTGAAAGGACCGCCGGTATAGGGCGCGAAGCCCCAGCCAAAGATCGCGCCGATATCGCCATCTTCCGGCGTTTCCAGCACGCCTTCCTCGAAGCAGCGGGCGCATTCGATCAGCTGGCGATAGAGGAGGCGTTCCTTGACTTCCTCGACGTCCGGCTGGGCGTCAGCGCGCGGGAACAGATCGCCCAGCACCGGCGAGAGATGCTTCTTGCCGCCTTCGGGATAGTCGTACCAGCCCTTGCCATTCTTGCGGCCCAGACGATCGGCCTCGACCATCTTGAGCATGATGTCGTCCGACCCCTGGGGAACATAGGCGTCGCCCAGTTCCTTCTTGGCGGCGGTCATGATCTTGACGCCCAGTTCGATCGACACTTCGTCGCTGACGGCCAGCGGGCCGGTCGGCATGCCAAGCTGCTTGCCGGCATTTTCGATCAGCGCCGGATTGATGCCTTCGCCGACCAGTTCCGCGCCTTCCTGCACATAGGTGCCGAAGCTGCGCGAGGTGTAGAAGCCGCGACTGTCATGGACGACGATCGGCGTCTTCTTGATCTGGGCAACGAAGTCGAGCGCCTTGGCGATCGCCGCCGGGCCGGTCTTTTCGCCCAGGATGATTTCGACCAGCGGCATCTTCTCGACCGGCGAGAAGAAATGGACGCCGATGAAATTCTCGGGCTTGGACCAGGCATTGGCAAGCTTGGTGATCGGCAGGGTCGAGGTGTTGGAACCGAAGATGGTGTCGGCGCCCAGCACGGCTTCGACCTGCTTGGTCACTTCCGCCTTGATCGCGACATCCTCGAACACCGCCTCGATCACGAAGTCGGCGCCGGCGAGCGCGGCATAGTCGGTGGTCGGGGTCACGCGGGCCAGGGTGGCGGCCATCTTCTCGGGCGTCATGCCCCGGCCCAGGCGCTTGGCCAGCACCGCCTCGACATGGGCCTTGCCCTTTTCGGCATAGGCCTGATCCCGGTCGAACAGCACGACGTCCATCCCGGCCTGCGCCGCGACGGTGGCGATGCCCGCGCCCATCATGCCGGCGCCCAGCATGGCAAGCTTGGTGGTCGGCGCCTTGGGCTCGTCCTTGGGACGACGCGCGCCGCGCTCGGCCGCCTGCTTGTTGACGAACAGGGTGCGGATCATGTTCGACGCCTGCGGATCGGCAGCGACCTTCGCGAAATATTTGCTCTCGATCCGGATCGCCCGGTCCATCGGGAGGGTGATCCCCTCATAGACCGCCGACAGCAGGGCGATCGGCGCATTCATGTTGCGCTGGGTCTGCTTGAGCGTCATCGGCAGGGCGCCGGCCATGGTCTGGACGAAGGCGGGGTTGAAACCGCCGGCACCGCCCGGAACCTTGAAGCCCTTGACGTCCCAGGGCTGGGTATTGGCGGTCGGATTGGCCTTTACCCAGTCCTTGGCGGCGGCAAGCGCCGTGCCTTGCGGCACCACGCCGTCGACGACCTTCAGCATCGCGGCTTCGGCCGGGCGGAACAGCTTGCCCTGCAGCATGTACATCAGCGACGCCTGCACGCCCATGATCCGCGGCAGGCGCTGCGATCCGCCGCCGCCGGGGAACAGGCCGATCAGGATTTCGGGCAGGCCGAGCTGGGTCTTGGGGCTGTCACCCACGAAGCGGCGATGGCAGGCCAGCGCCAGTTCGAAGCCGCCGCCGACGCAGGTGCCCTCGATCGCGCAGGCGACCGGCTTGCCGGCGGTTTCCAGGCGACGGAACAACTGGTTCAGCACGAACACATTGTCGAAGATCGCGGTGGGGGCGGGGCGCTGGCCATCAGCGCTGGCCAGCATCGACCCGAAATATTTCAGGTCCATGCCGGCCATGAAGCCGCTGTCCTTGCCCGATGCGATGACCGCGCCCTTGATGCCCTCTTCCGACGCGATGCGGGTGATGGCGGCGTCGAGATCGGCCAGGAAGTCGGGGCCGATGACGTTCATCGACTGGCCGGGCACGTCGATCGTCAGGGTGGCGATGCCGTCGGCATCGATGTCGAAGCGGATGGTTTCCATGTGTGTCTCTCCTAAGTCCGCCGCTTACACGCGCTCGATGATGATGCCGGTGCCCATGCCCGCGCCGACGCACAGGTTGATGAGCGCGGTGCCCTTGCCCGAGCGTTCCAGCTCGTCGAGCGCGGTGCCCAGCACCATGGCGCCGGTGGCGCCCAGCGGATGGCCCATGGCGATCGCGCCGCCATTGACGTTGATCTTGCTGTGGTCGAGGTTCATCGCCTGCATGTAGCGCAGCACGACCGAGGCGAAGGCTTCGTTCAGTTCCCACAGGTCGATATCGGCGGTGGTCATGCCGGCACGGGCTAGCAGCTTGCCGGCGACAAATTCCGGGCCGGTCAGCATGATCAGCGGTTCCGAGCCGATCGAGGCCATCGCCTTGATCTTGGCGCGCGGCTTCAGGCCGTATTTCTCGCCGATTTCCTTGTTGCCGACCAGCACGGCGGCGGCGCCGTCGACGATGCCGCTGCTGTTGCCGGCGTGATGGACATGGTTGACCTTTTCCAGCTCGGGATAGCGCAGCAGGGCGACCGTGTCGAAGCCGGGCATGTCTTCGCCCAGCGCCTGGAAGCTGGGCTTCAGGCTGCCGAGCGACTGCATCGTCGCGTCGGGGCGCATATGTTCGTCATGGTCGAGCGCGATGCCGCCGATCACGTCGTGGACCGGCACGATCGACTTCTTGAAACGGCCTTCGTCCCAGGCGGCCTTGGCGCGGCGCTGGCTCTCGACGGCATAGGCGTCGACATCGTCGCGGCTGATGCCGAACTTGGTGGCGATCACGTCGGCGCCGATGCCCTGAGGCGCGAAATAGGTCTTGTAGGCGACCGCCGGGTCCATCGCCCAGGCACCACCGTCCGATGCCATCGGCACGCGGCTCATCGACTCGACGCCGCCACCGATCGCGAACATCGCTTCGCCCGAATAGACCTTGGCTGCGGCCATGTTGACCGCTTCCAGGCCCGATGCGCAGAAACGGTTGATCTGCACGCCCGGCACGGTCTGGGCATAATCGGCGTTGAGCACGGCGACGCGCGCGATGTCCGCGCCCTGTTCGCCCACGGGGCTGACGCAGCCCAGGATCACGTCGTCGACGTCGGCCGTATCGATCTGGGTGCGGTCGCGCACCGCTTCGAGCATCTGCGTCGCGAGCTGGATGGGGGTGATGTCGTGGAGCGAACCGTCGCTCTTGCCCCGGCCACGGGGCGTGCGGACGGCGTCGTAGATATAGGCTTCCATGGTTCCTTTTCCCTCTCCGTTGGCGGCTTTTGGCGCACCGGAAGTGGCCCTAAATGTATTTACGTTTACGTAAAGTGCAAGCGTGAAATGGTCGGTTTTCGCCGACATGGCCTTGCCGTAAGGTCAGGTGCGGGCCTGATGTGGGGCGCGATTGCAGCGGGACAAGCGCCAGGTGAAGATTGCGGTTCTTTCCGACATCCATGGCAATATCGATGCGCTCGACGCCGTGCTGGCGGACGTGGCCGCGCGCAATGTCGATCTATGTGTCAATCTCGGTGACATCCTGTCGGGGCCGCTTTTCCCCTGCGAGACCGCCGATCGGCTGATGGCGATGGACTGGCCGACGATCCGGGGCAATCATGAGCGGCAATTGCTGACGCTGGCGCCCGACCGGATGGGCGCGTCGGACCGGGCCACCCATGATCTGCTGGCGCCGCGCCATCGCGACTGGATTGATGGATTGCCCGAGACGCTGTGGCTGACGGACGAGATGCTGATGGTTCATGGCACGCCGGGTAGCGACATCGATTATTGGCTGGAAACGGTCGAACCGACCGGCTTGCGCGCCGCGACAGAGGCGGAGATCGAGGCGCGGGCAGGGGGCGTTGTCGCGCCGTTGATCCTGTGCGGCCATACCCATGTGCCGCGTATTCATCGTCGCGCCGAGGGCGGCCTGATCGTCAATCCGGGCAGCGTCGGCCTGCCGGCCTATGGGGATGATCGGCCCTGGCCGCACAAGGTGGAGACCGGATCGCCCGAAGCCCGTTATGCACTGGTCGAGCGGATGGCCGACGGCTGGCACGCGGAGATCATGATGGTCGCCTATGACGCGGAACGCGCCGCCGCCAGGGCCGATGCGCGCGGCCGTCCGGACTGGGGCCGGGCGTTACGGACAGGCCGCATCTGAACCAATGACCGAGTCGTGGGTTTGACCCAGGTTCTTAAATCCGCTTGATGGTTTTCGTGCCTGACACCGAGTCCCCCCAGCCTTCCTCACCCTTTGCCATTCCCATCTTCCGCGCGATCTGGATCGCGAGCCTGGCGTCCAATTTCGGCGGGTTGATCCAGTCGGTCGGTGCGGCCTGGATGATGACCTCGCTGTCCGCTTCGCCGGTGCTGGTGGCGCTGGTGCCGGCGTCCACGACGCTGCCGATCATGCTGTTCTCGCTCTGGGCCGGGGCGGTCGCCGACAATCTGGATCGGCGCAAGGTGATGATGGCCTGCCAGTTGTTCATGCTGCTGGTGTCGACCGCCCTTGCGCTGGTCGCCTGGCTCGGTGCGCTGACGCCGTGGACACTGCTGGGCTTCACCTTCCTGATCGGCTGCGCGACGGCGGTGAACGGCCCGGCCTGGCAGGCATCGGTCGGCGACATGGTGCCGCGCAGCGTGCTGCCCAGCGCCGTCGCGATGAACAGCATGGGCTTCAACCTCGCCCGCAGCACCGGCCCGGCGCTGGGCGGCGTGATCGTCGCGGCGGCGGGCGCGGCGGCGGCGTTCCTCGCCAATGCGGTCAGCTATATCGGCCTGGTCGCGGTGCTGGCGCGGTGGCGACCGGAATTGCCGCCCAAGCTGTTGCCGCGCGAGCGGCTGGGCGTCGCGATGTGGGCCGGTGTCAGCTATGTCTCGATGTCGCCCAAGATCCAGCTCGTGCTGCTGCGCGGCGGCGCCTTCGGCATCGGCGCCAGTGCGGTGTCGGCGCTGATGCCGCTGGTGGCGCGCGATGTGCTGGGCGGCGGCGCGCTGACCTTCGGCCTTACCAGCGGCGCCTTCGGCGTCGGCGCGGTGGCGGGGGCGCTCTCCACACGGCGGTTGCGCGCGCGCTTCTCGATCGAGGCGATCGTGCGGTCCGCCGCCCTGTCGCTGGCGGCGGGGACGGCGATCACGGCCATGTCGGGCTATCTGGCGCTGGCGCTGCTCGGCTATCTGCTCGCCGGGGCGGGCTGGGTCATGGCGCTGTCGACCTTCAACGTGTCGGTCCAGATGTCGGCGCCGCGCTGGGTCGTCGCCCGCGCCGTCGCCATCTATCAGATGACCGCGTTCGGCGGCATGGCGATCGGCGCCTGGTTGTTCGGCAATCTGGCCGAGGATCATGGCGTGGTCGAGGCCCTCTATGCCTCCGCCGCGGTGCAACTGGTCGCTGCGCTGATCGGCTTCGTCCGTCCGCTGCCGCAGATCGGCGATGACAATCTCGATCTCCAGAACCGCTGGCGCGAGCCGGAGACGGCCGTGCCGGTCGAGCCGCGCAGCGGCCCGGTGGTCATCACCATCGAATATCGCATCCCGGTGGGGTCGGTCGTCCCCTTCCTCAGCGCGATGAGCGAGCGCCGCCGCATTCGCAAGCGCGACGGCGCGCATGGCTGGTCGCTGATGCGCGACCTAGGCGATCCGGAGCTCTGGGTCGAACGCTATCATGTGTCGACTTGGCTCGACTATGTCCGCCACAACCAGCGGCGCACCATTGCGGATATCACCAACAGCGACACGATCCATGCGCTGCACAGTGGCGGCAAGCCGCCGGTTGTGCATCGCATGCTGGAACGCCAGACCGGTTCGCTGCCGCTCAGTCGTGCCCCTGATCCGCGGGAAATGGGCGACGGTCTGACCGATCCGACGCGATCGACCTGAAGCGGGGCAAGGCAAAGCGGCTTCGCCTGCCCCTTTTGTGCCTCAGGTCGGTGTCACCGGGGGGCGGCCAAGATCCTCCGGCGTATCGATGTCGTGCAGCACATTGCCGATCGTCTCGATCTGGATGCCGTGGCTCAGCAGCGCACGGGCACCCTGATCCCCTTTAAGTGCCAGCAGTTCGGGGAAATGCTTGCGGCCGATGAAGGCGGGCGGGGAGGAGGAGAAGCCGTCGGTGCTGGCGACGACCGACCTTATGTCCTCGGCCGCCATGCAGATATGGTTATAATGGGTCTGCGGCACGTCGGGCATGTCGGCCAGGCAGATCAGGATGCCGCGCACCTTGCGCTTGTCCATCACATGCTCGACCGCCAGCCGGATGCTGCTCGACAGGCCTTCCTCGGGCCGTTCGTTGACGATGATATCGAAGCCGCGCCGGTCGAGCTTGCGATGCAATATTGGCGCAAATTCGACCGGCCGCACGACGGCGACCAGTTCGGCAAAGGCCATGGAGGCGATGGTTTCCAGCGTGTGCGCGGCAACCGGCTTGCCGCGCAGGTCGGCCATCAGCTTGTCTTCCTCGCCAAAGCGGGTCGACATGCCGGCTGCCAGAAGGACGGCGGCGATGCGTTCAGTGCGCATGATCTTGCGATGATGATGACATTTTTATGTGGTGCGTTCCCGTTAGACTGTGATTTGCCACCACAGCGATGTTGTGTCCAGCCGGGGCAAAAGGGCTGGTCAGACGGGCACGCAGTCGCCATATGCCGGGGCCAACAATTATGGAGTGGCCCAGTTCATGGCATATGATCCCGATGCGGAAACCGTAGGCGAAGGCTCGAAGGAGCCGGTCCCGGCCGAAGTGTCGGAGGCGATCCGCACCCTCATCCGCTGGTCGGGCGATGCGCCTGAGCGCGAGGGGCTGGTGGAAACGCCCGAGCGGGTGGCCCGCGCCTGGCGCGAATATTGCCGGGGCTATAATGATGATCCGGCCTATCATCTCTCGCGCATCTTCCACGAGGTGGGCGGCTATGACGATGTCGTGCTGCTGAAGGACATTCCGTTCCAGTCGCATTGCGAACATCATATGGCGCCGATCGTCGGGCGCGCGCACATCGCCTATCTGCCGGGCGACTATGTGGTCGGCATTTCCAAGCTGGCCCGCGTGCTGCACGCCTATGCCAACCGGCTGCAGGTGCAGGAACGGCTGACCTCTGAAGTCGCCAACTGCATCTGGGAAAATCTCAAGCCCCAGGGCGTCGCCGTGGTGATCGAGGCGACCCATGGCTGCATGACCGGCCGTGGCGTGCGCACCCCCAATGTCATCATGAAGACCAGCCGCATGCTCGGCGTCTTCCGCGACGATGAAAAGTCGCGCGAGGAAGTGCTGAAGCTCATCGCCTCGTGAATGATGTGACCGGAGAGGGGGAGGGTGCCGAGCCCGCCTATCGCCCGATCGGCGGCGCGAAGAAGGATGCCGGGCCGACCGGCCCCTTGCCGCTGGCCTCGCGCCGGTTGGCGCTGGTGACCGGCGGCCATCGCCGGCTGGGCGGCATCATTTCGGCGGCGCTGGCGAAGGCCGGCTATTCGCTCGCCATCCATGGCAGCCATGACACGCGGCTCGATTCTCATCTGGCGATCGCGCTGGAGGAAAATGGCGCCGAGTGGGAAGGTTTCGTCGTCGACTTTGCCGATCCCGAAGCTGCCGAGGAACTGGTTGCGCAGGTCGCCGAGCGCTTCGGTCGGCCGCCCGACCTGCTGGTCAACAGTGCTGCAATCTTCGGCCAGGACCGGATCGACAGCGTCACCGCCGATGATCTGATGCGCCATTATGCGGTCAATTGCGCCGCGCCCGCGATGCTGACCAAGGCGTTCGCGACGGTGCCGGCTGGGACCGGCGATCGCTGCATCGTCAATATCCTCGACCAGAGGATCGACCATCCCCATGGCGACCAGCTGGCCTATACGCTGTCCAAGCTGGCGCTCGCCGGCCTGACGAAGACCGCGGCCAGCAGCCTGGCGCCGCAGGTGCGGGTCAATGCGGTGGCGCCCGGCCTTACCATCGCCACGCCCGACTATGATGCGGAGCAGATGGCGCGGCTGGAGCAGTTGATGCCGCTCGGGCGGCTGCCGCAGGCGGAGCAGATCGCGCAGGCCGTTCTCTATCTGGCCGGTGCGACGGCGGTGACGGGCCAGACCCTCTATGTCGATGGCGGCGCCCATATGCGCAGCTATGATCAGGATTTCATGCATCTTTGCCGATAGGATCGGCGAAATCGCCGCTCTGCTAGTGGTCCGATTCTGACATTCGATACTGGTTGAAGCCATATCGCGCACGAATGTCAGAATCTGATCGGACCACTAGAAATATCTGATGCTAGTGGATTTTACGATTTTGACATTTGCAGACCCATCCCAACCGCCAGGGGATGCAAATGTCAAAATCAATCCACTAGGACTGGCGATCCGTTTTTGGCCGACATAGATCGGCGCTGACAGCTTAGGGAGACGGCAATGGCATATGAAACGATCCTGGTGGAACAGCAGGGCGCGGTGACGCTCATCACGCTCAACCGGCCACAGGCGCTCAACGCGCTCAACAGCCAGGTGCTCGCGGATCTGGGCGCGGCCTTTGCCGCCTATGATGCCGACCCGACCCAGCATTGCGCGGTGCTGACCGGCAGCGAAAAGGCCTTTGCCGCCGGCGCCGACATCAAGGAAATGGTTGAGAAGGAAGCGGCCGATTTCTTCCTGCAGGATTTCTTCTCCGACTGGCAGACCAAGGTCGTCGCCACCCGCAAGCCGTGGATCGCGGCGGTTGCCGGCTTTGCGCTGGGCGGTGGCTGCGAACTGGCGATGATGGCCGACTTCATCCTGGCAGCCGACACCGCCAAGTTCGGCCAGCCCGAGGTGAAGCTGGGCGTGGCGCCGGGCATGGGCGGATCGCAGCGCCTGACCCGCGCGGTGGGCAAGGCCAAGGCGATGGAAATGTGCCTGACCGGCCGGATGATGGGCGCCGAGGAGGCCGAGCGCGCTGGCCTGGTCGCGCGGATCGTGCCGGCGGCCGAGTTGCTGGACGATGCGCTCAAGACCGCCGCCGCGATCGCGGCGATGCCGCCGATGGCGGCGATGGTGAACAAGGAAATGGTCAATATCGCGTTCGAAACCAACCTGGCCCAGGGCATTTTGACCGAGCGCCGCCTGTTCCAGATCCTGACTGCAACCGAAGACAAGAAGGAAGGCATGACCGCCTTTGTCGAGAAGCGTCCGGGCGTCTGGAAGGGGCGCTGAGGGATACTTCTTCGAAAAGAAGAGGGTATGCAATTTTTTGATCCTCCCCAGGCCAGGCCTGGGGAGGATTTTTTGTGCGCCTGTGCGAGGAAGCGGGCATTGATTGCGAAATCTCAATGCTTTGAGGCGCCTCGTTGCGCTTGAGAAATCATCATAAGCGCGTGGTGGATTTTCCCGAAGGGCTCGTTTCAGATGACAAATGGATGACATGGCTGCGCTCGCCCGAAGGGACGATCGACAGGCCAGGGTCCGGAGAGGAACGGCGCGATAGCCCGAAGGGGCGGGCGCTCCTGATTGGCGCGAACTGCCCTTTTGCAGGGCCTACAGGGAGCCTCTATGCCTTCGATTTCGTCTGTCCGTCGCGTTTCGCGCGCTGCGCTTCTGCTTGCCTGCTGCACCGGCGCGCTGTCATCTGCCGCCCTGGCCCAGGAAGCGGCGCCGGCCGATGAGGATAGCACGATCACCGTGACCGGTCGTCGTATCTCGCAATCGTCGGAAGCGATCGGCGAAGACAAGATCAACAATGTCGTCGCCGTCACGCGCGAGGCGCTGTTGTCGGCGCCGTCGGGCATTTCGGGCTTGAAGATGCTGGAGCAACTGCCCGGCTTCAACGTCCAGACCGACGGTGCTCTGGGCCTTTATGAATTCGGTAACAGCGTCCAGACCCGCGCCTTCAACCTCGACCAGATCGGCTTCGTGGTCGACGGCATTCCGACCGGCCGCAGCGACGCTTTCGGCGGCAGCCCTGTCTTCCGCTATGTCGACAATGAAAATCTGGGCGTAGTGGAAGCCTCCGTCGGCGCCGCCGATGTCGGCCTGCCAAGCTATTCCAGCCTTGGCCCGGTGGTGCAGTATAACAGCATTGCCCCGCAGGAGGAGATGGGCCTGTTCGTGTCGCAGAGCTTTGGCGACAATAATATGAAGCGCACCTTCATCCGCGCCAGCACTGGCCGGGTTGGCCCGTTCAAGGCCTATGTCAGCCGCACCAAGCTGGACAGCGACCTGTGGCGCGGTCCCGGTTCGGTCGATCGCGAACATTGGGAAGGTCAGATCCATGCCGATCTGGGCGGCGATAGCTGGGCGCGCTTCAAGTTCGTGTCGAACGACTTCTTCGATTATGACTCGCCGACGATCACCCGCGCCCAGTATAATTGCACGGTGAAGAGCGTGGTCGGCGCCTGTGGCCGCGACTTCGCCTATATCGAGAATGTGCCTAACACCACGACCGGCTTCGCGCCGACGGCGGCGGGCGTCTATTATTCCAATTCCAACTACACCAATGTCTACAACCTCGCGATCAACGTGCGGAAGGACAAGCTTTATGGCGGCACCTTCCACCTGGGTATCGCTGACGGCGTGTGGGCGGAATCGACCCTCTATTATGAGGACAAGAATGGCTATGGCGTCTCGCCCGACAGCTATTCCAACTCGCTGACCCGCTACACGGCGCAGGCCGCCGCCGGCCTGGACGTGACCGCGCCCAAGGGCGTGCAATATGGCCGGTCGGGCGTTGGCGGCGATCGCTATGGCGTGACCACCAAGCTGCACTGGGAAAGCGGCAATAATGTCGTGGAAGGCGGCATCTGGGCCGAAGTCGACAAATATCACCGCACCCAGGCGCGCTACAACACGATGGACGGCGCCCCCGATGGCGAGCCCAATCTGGACGAGCTGGTCTATCTGCGCCGCGACTATCGGTCCAAGCGCGACACGCTGCAGATCTTCCTGAAGGACACGCTCAAGCTGATGGATGACCGGCTGGTTCTGGATGCCGGCTTCAAGGGGCTGATGCTGGACTACAGCCTGGGCGGCTATCGCGACTTCGACGACTATTATCGCGTCGTGGGTGGCACGGCGGTTGCAGGCTGGGGGCCGCAGTATAACACGGCCCATTATCGCGACATGTTCCTCCCGATGGCCGGCCTGCTATTCAAGATCAACGAGCGCAGCCAGATCTTCGCCTCCTATGCCGAGACGATGGCGCTGCCCAAGGGCATGGATGACATTTATGCGGTGACGCGTACCGGTACGTCGGCGCTGGTGCCCCAGCCCAAGGCGGAACGCGCGCAGAATATGGAAATCGGCTTCCGCACCAATCAGGGGCAGCTCTACGCCTCGATCGCGGGCTATTACACCAAGTTCAAGAACCGCATCCAGTCGATCACCACTTTCCAGGAAGGCGGCGGCAGCACCACCGAAACCTTCTACCAGAATGTCGGCCGGGTCGAATCCTACGGCGTGGAAGCCAGCGGCACCTACAAGCCGGCCTTCCTCAACGGCCTTGCCTATGCCAACGCCAACGTCACCTACAACAATGCCAAGTTCCAGGACGATATCGTCGCGTCGGTCACCTATGCGACCTCCGGCAAATATATCCCCGACAGCGCCAAGTGGATCGTCAGCGGTGGCGTCACGATCGAGCCGGCAAGCTGGCTGGTTGCCAACATCAGCGGCAAATATACGTCGAAGCGCTGGTCGACCTTCACCAACACGGCAGGCTCCAGCGTGCCGGCCTACACCGTGTTCAGCGGCTATGTGGATATTGGCGACGGCTGGAGCTTCGGCCCGGTGAAGAGCATCAAGGCCCGCTTCAACGTCGACAATATCTTCGACAAGGATACGCTGTCCTACATCTCCTCCTCGGTCACGGGCGACGGTGCCTTCCGGCCGCTGTCCCCACGCACCTTCCAGTTCACCATTTCGGGCGAAATCTGATGCGGAATGCTTATCTGATGGGGGCAGCGCTGGTCGCGCTGCTCCCGATTGCGGCGCAGGCCCAGCCAAAATCTGCGACGGGGGGCGTGTCGAAACAGGTCTATCAGCTGCACCAGAAGCTGATCACGCTCGACAGCCATCTCGATACGCCCGCCTCGCTCGACCTGCCCGACTGGTCGATCGACGAGGAGCATGGCGTCCATAGCGACTATACCCAGGTCGACCTGCCGCGGATGAAGAAGGGCGGCCTGGATGGCGGCTTCTGGGCGATCTACACCGGGCAGGGGCCGCTGACGATCGAGGGCTTCCGCAAGGCGCGCGATTTCGCGTTGTTGCGTGGCATGTCGATCCGCTCGATGGTGGCGGCCGACCCGGACAATTTCACGCTGGCGCTGGAGGCGAAGGACGCGGCGCCGATCGCGGCGGCGGGCAAGCGTATCGTCTATATGTCGATCGAAAATGCCTATCCGCTCGGCGAGGATGTCTCGCTGATCAAGACATTCTACGACATGGGCGTGCGGGTGTCGGGTTTTGCCCATTTCGCGCATAACCAGTTTGCCGACAGCTCGACCGATCCGTCGAAGAAGCCGCGCTATGGCGGCCTCAGCCCGCTCGGCAAGGAATTGCTGAAGGAGATGAACCGGCTCGGCATCGTGCCTGACGCCTCGCACAGCTCAGACCAGGTGCTGGACGATCTGCTGGCGCTGTCGACCACGCCGGTGCTGCTGACCCATTCGGGCTGCAAGGCCGTCTATGACCATCCGCGCAACATCGATGACGATCATCTCAAAGCGCTGGCGGCCAAGGGCGGCGTGATCCAGATGAACGCCTACGGCGCCTATCTGCGCGCATCCAAGCCCAATCCGGAACGGCAGAAGGCGCTGATGGCGCTTTACAGCCAGATGCGGGAGGACGCGAAGATCTCGCCCGAGGCGCGGGCCGCGATGCTCGCCAAGCGGCAGGAGATCGACCGACTCTATCCCGACACCGACCGGCCGACGTTCGACGATTTCATGGCGCATATGCTGCATGCGCTGAAGGTCGTCGGCCCCGATCATGTCGGCATCGGCCTCGATTGGGACGGTGGCGGCGGCGTCGTCGGCATGGAGGATGTGGTCGATCTGCCGAAGATCACCGATGCGCTGCTGAAGGCCGGCTATAGCGAGGCTGACGTACAGAAAATCTGGTCCGGCAATGTGCTGCGCGTGCTGGCCGCGGCCGAGGCGGGCAAGCAGAAATAAGGACTTGTGCCGGACCGGCCGTTGCTGGTCCGGCATGAAATCTTGTTAAGCCAATCGACGGGGGCGCTCCGGCCCGCTAAGGGGAGTCGGCACCAGAAAGGAGCGGTCGCATTTCGCCCATGCAGCACAAGCCGAAGCGCAGCCGGGCAGTCGCCCTGCCGAACAGCGAGTTTCGCGCCCGCGCCACCGAATATCTCGATTTCCTCGCCGCCTGGGTGAAGAAGCCCCGGCAGACCGCCTCGGTCGTGCCCAGCAGTCGCTATCTGGCGCGACTGATGGTGGCCGATATCGATCCGCAGGGCGGCCGCGTGCTGGAACTGGGCGGGGGCACCGGCGTCTTCACCCGCGCCATCCTGGAAACCGGACTTGCCGCCGACCAGCTGGAGGTGGTGGAGATCAACCCCGCCTTCGCGCGCGGGCTGCGGCGTCATTTTCCCCATGTATCGATCCTGGAGACGCCGGCGCAGATCGTCTCGGTCGCGGCCGCCGGCGGCCCCGGCGACTATCAGACCGTGGTCAGCGGCCTGCCGCTGCTGGCGATGGACCGGGCGATGCATATCGACATATTGTCGGAAGCCTTCCGCATGCTGAAGCCGGGCGGTAGTCTCGTGCAGTTCACCTATTCGACGCGACCGCCGGTCAGCCGTGCAGTGCTGGACCAGCTGGGCCTGGAAGTTGTCCGCGCCGGCCATACGGTGCGCAATTTCCCGCCGGCAACCGTCTTCCGCTTCACCCGACGGGGCGAATGATCGGGGCAAGAGAAAAGGGCCGCATCGGATGATGCGGCCCTTCCTGTTTCTGCCTCAGTAGAAGGCGCCGTAGACGACATCGACCACGCGGCGCGATCGGACCTCGACCAGCAGCAGGTCGGGGCCATAGCGGATCCAGCGATAGCCATAGGGCGGCGCGCCCAGGCCCAGGCGCCAATAGTCATTATAATAATAATAGCTGGAGAAGAAGACCGCCGGCAGGAACAGGCCGACCGTCCAGCGGCGGTAATAATAGCCGCGGGGGTAGCGATAGGCGGGGCCAGGCATGGGCCGGAAACCCGGTGGCCGTCCGGCGCCCGGATGATGGGGCGGGCGATAGTCGCCGGGTCGGCCAGGGGGCGGGCCGCCAGGGCGACCCGGCTGGGTCGGCGGGCGACCATGATGATCATCGCCGCCGGGACGCGATGGCGGCGGACCGCCGCCGGGGCGGCCGGGATTGGGGCCGCTGCCGGGACGAGACGGCTGTCCATATCCACCCCCACCGCCGGGTCTGGAGGGGCCAGGCGATGGGCGGGTGGATGGGCCGGGCGGGCGAGCCGAACCGCCGCCGGATGGCGGACGATGCTGCGGTTGGGATAGCGCCATGTCAGGCAGGATGAGCAACGCGGTAGAGAGAAAGAGAATTGCCTTCTTCATAGCCTTCTCCGCAATGTAGCGGGGCCAACCTATGCCCGTGCTTCATCGGCTTCAATCTTTTTCCAATATGTTGCCTCGCTTCGCTATTTGCCGCGCAGCCGGTTGCATGGCGCGGTCCGCCTCCTATCTTGCCGACACAAGGAAAGGGGGCGCTGCCGCATGGCATCCATCATCGAAATCAAGGGCCTGACGAAAAGCTATGCGTCGGGCTTTCAGGCGCTCAAGGGCGTCGACCTGAATATCGAGGAGGGCGAGATTTTCGCGCTGCTCGGCCCCAATGGCGCGGGCAAGACGACGATGATCTCGATCATCTGCGCCAATGTCCGCCCCTCTGGCGGCACCGTGACAGTCGCCGGCCATGACATCATCCGCGACTATCGCGGCGCGCGCGCTGCAATCGGACTGGTGCCGCAGGAGCTGAATACCGACCAGTTCGAGCGGGTCATCGATACCGTCACCTTCAGTCGTGGCCTGTTCGGCAAGCCGCGCAACGACGCCTATGTCGAAAAGGTGCTGCGCGACCTGTCGCTATGGGACAAGCGCCACAACAAGATCCGCGAACTGTCCGGCGGCATGAAGCGCCGGGTGATGATCGCCAAGGCGCTGAGCCATGAGCCGCGCGTGCTGTTCCTGGACGAGCCGACCGCCGGCGTCGACGTCGAACTGCGCCGGGACATGTGGAAGCTGATCGGCGAACTGCGCCAGACCGGCGTCACCATCATCCTGACCACCCATTATATCGAGGAGGCCGAGGAAATGGCCGACCGGGTGGGCGTCATCAACCATGGCCAGTTGATGCTGGTCGAGGACAAGACCGCGCTGATGGAGAAGCTGGGCAAGAAGACGCTGTCGATCATGCTGGCCGAGCCGATCGAGGCGCTGCCGCCCGAACTGGCCGACTGGGATGTGGCGCTCAAGGCGCAGGGGCAGGAGATCGAATATCTGTTCGACACCCGCGCCGAACGCACCGGCGTCTCTTCGCTGCTGCGCAAGCTGGGCGATCTCGGCATCGGCTACAAGGATCTCAACACGCGGCAGAGCAGCCTGGAGGATATTTTCGTGAGCCTGGTCCATCAGGAGAAAGCGGCATGAACGGCCCCAATCTACGCGCGGTCGCCGCCATCTACAAGTTCGAGCTGCACCGGTTCCGGCGCACCTGGCTGACCGGCCTGCTGGTGCCGGTCATCACCACCTCTCTCTATTTCATCGTGTTCGGCGGGGCGATCGGCTCGCGCATGACCGAAATCGACGGCATTCCCTATGCCGCCTTCATCGTGCCGGGCCTCATCATGATGTCGATGTTCACGGAGAGCATCTTCAACGCCAGCTTCGGCATCTACATGCCCAAATTCACCGGCACAATCTATGAACTGCTATCGGCGCCGGTGTCGGCGATGGAAACAGTGATCGCCTATGTCGGGGCGGCGGCGACCAAGGCGCTGATCGTCGGCTTCATCATCTTTGCCACGGCGCATCTGTTCGTCGACCTGCCGGTCGCCCATCCCTTCGCCATGGTCGGCTTCATGCTGCTGATCGCGGTGAGCTTCTGCTTGTTCGGCTTCATCCTGGGCATCTGGGCGCAGGGGTTCGAACAGTTGCAGGTGATCCCGCTGCTGATCATCACGCCGATGACCTTCCTGGGCGGCGCCTTCTACTCGATCCACATGCTGGCCGAGCCGTGGCGCACCATCACCCTGTTCAACCCGATCGTCTATCTGATCTCGGGCTTTCGCTGGACCTTCTTCGGCAAGGGTGATGTCGGGATCGAGTTCAGCCTGTTGTTCGTGGGCGGCATGCTGGCGGTATGCCTCGGCATCATCGCCTGGGTGTTCCGCACCGGCTATCGGCTCAAGAAGTAACGATACGAAAAGGGCGGCCATTGGCCGCCCTTCTTCATTCTGGCCGATGCGATGCCAGTGCCGATCAGGCGGCGGCGCTCTGCGGATCGACCGCGAACAGGGTCACGCCCTTATATTTGTCGTCGCCCTGGTCATAGAGGCCGTGCATCGCCTCGAACGTCTCGTCGAGGATCTCGACGTCGCTCAGGCCCGCCAGCTTGAACGTGCCCAGCTTCAGCTCGCGCGGCGGGCGGCCGTCGCGGTCCGTGGTCACGGCGTCCATGAACATCTCGTCATGGCGCGTGTAGAGGATATGCGGGGCCAGCGTGACGACCATCTTGTTATAGGTCGCCTTGAGGCACTTCTGAAGCGCGATCGCTTCGAAGATAGGGGTCGGAGAGTCCATGATGGGCCGCCCATATCAAGAAACACGGCCCCGTTTCAATTGCTTTGTGCGTCGCACCATGTGTCTGCCGTGCAACCAGCCGGATTTTCAAGACGAATTGTGCGGCCGTTTTCCTAGCGCAAAACCAGCCCCAGCCGGTCGCGCAGCGACCAGCGCGCGATCAGCAGTATCGCCACCGTGCCGAGGCCCGCAGCCAGGCCGAACCAGATGCCCACGCCATGCAGCCCCATCGGGAAAGCGAGCAGGGCGCCGACGCCGATACCAATGATCCAGTAGCCGAAAAGGGCGAAGATCATCGGCACCTTGGTATCCTGAATGCCGCGCAGCACGCCGGCGCCGACGGCCTGGGCAGCGTCGACCAGCTGGAACAGCGCGGCGACCGCCAGGAAGCTGACCGCCAGATTGGCGGTGGCGAGATTGGCCGGATCATGGACGTCGAGGAAGATCGACACCAGCGGTCGCGGGATCAGGACCAACATCAGCGCGGCTGCCATGGCGAAGCCGGTGCCGACGATCAGCGCCAGCCAGCCGGCACGGCCGATCGCGGCGGGATCGGCCCGGCCATAGGCGACGCCGACGCGCACGGTCGCTGCCTGGCCGATGCCCATCGGCACCATGAACACCAGCGAGGCGATCTGGATCGCCACGGCATGGGCGGCGAGCGATTCCCGGTCGATCAGCCCCATCAGGAAGGCCGAGGCATTGAACACGGTGACTTCCAGCCCCAGCGTGATCGCGATCGGCAGGCCCAGCGTCCACACCGCCCGCTGCCGGTCGCGGTCGCGCGTCCAGAAGCGGCCCATCAGCCGATAACGGCGGAAGCGGCGATCGACCAGGATGACGGTCAGCAGGCCCAGGAACAGGAAGGTGGAGGAGAGGGTGCTGGCGATGCCGGCGCCCAGCAGGCCGAGCGCGGGCAGGCCCAGATGGCCGAAGATCAGCGCCCAGCCGACCAGCACGTTGAACGGGATGGCGAGCAGCATGATGATGAGGCCCCAGAGCGGGCGCTCCAGTGCCGAGATGAAGTTGCGCAGCGTGGTGAAGCAGAGGAAGGGCAGCAGCGCCCATTGCATGCCGCGCATCAGATGGCCGGCTTCGCGCGCCAGATCGGGCTCCTGGCCCATGGTGCGCAGAATTGCCTCGCAATGCCACAGGATCAGCCAGGCCGGCAGTACGAAGAAGGCGGCGGCGCGCAGCGTCTGGTGGACAGTGCGGCGCACGTCGCGCACCGAATGGCGACGCCGGCCGCGTTCGCTGGCGATCAGCGGCGCGGCGGCGGTGACGAGGCCGAGGCCGAAGATCAGCAGTGCGTTGAACAGGTTGATCGCCAGCGCCCCGGCGGCGACCGCTTCCGCGCCCAATCGACCGACGAGCAGCAGGTCGGTTGCGGCGATTCCCGACCAGGCGACATTGCCCGCGATCATGGGAATGGCGAGCGTGACGAGCGCGCGCGCCTCGATGCGCCAGGGGGAAAATTGGGTCACTTGGAAGGTCCGGAGCGAGGGAAGCGCCGGCAAAGGCGCGGGCGCTCCCCTTAATCGTCTCAGTGCTTCTTGAACAGATGCAGCACGGCAACGATGATGCCGCCGATCACCAGACCGACAATGCCCGCGCCGATCGCATTCACCAGCCAGTCGATCACCGGCGCGATCGCGGGCACGGCTTGGGCGGCGCCTTGCGCCAGATGATGGATCGTGCCGGGGATCAGATCCCAGTGAAATTCGTGCAGGCCATGGACGATCAGGCCGCCGCCGACCCACAGCATCGCCGCCGTGCCGACAACGCCGAGCACGCTCATCAGTACCGGCATCGCCTTCACCAGGCCGCGGCCGACGGCGCGGGTGGCTGCGCCGCTGCGCTGGGCGAGGTGCAGGCCGATATCGTCCATCTTCACGATGAAGCCGACCACGCCATAGACGCCGGCCGTGATTGCGATGGCGACGACGACCAGGATGATCGCCTGTTCCCAGATCGGTTCGCTGGCAACGGTGCCAAGAGCGATGGCCATGATCTCGCCCGACAGGATGAAGTCGGTGCGGATCGCGCTGGAGACCTTCTGGTCCTCCAATTCCTTGGATGTCAGGGTCGCGGCGGCATCCGCCATCTCGTCATGGCCGCCCTGGATCGCTTCGAGCAGCTTTTCCGCCGCCTCGAAGCAGAGGAAGGCGCCGCCCAGCATCAGCAGCGGTGGCAGCAGCCAGGGGGCAAAGGCACTGAGCGCCAGCGCGGCCGGCAAAAGGAACAGCAATTTGTTGCGCAGCGATCCGCGCGCGATCTTCCAGATGATCGGCAGTTCGCGTTCCGGCGACAGGCCCATGACATAATTGGGCGTGACGGCAGTATCGTCGATAACGACGCCGGCGGCCTTTGTGCCGGCCTTGCCGGCGGCAGCGGCGACATCGTCCAGCGACGTGGCCGCCATCTTGGCGATACCGGCAACATCGTCGAGCAGCGCGATCAGACCCGAAGGCATGGTTGAATAATTCCCCTGTTGAAACGGATGGATATGATCCGTGCGCGCTTCTTAATGCGCGGGCAGGGTGGGGGCAATGGAGCGATGATTGCCGGTTTGTGACCGGGCGTCGGCGATATCAGTAATTGCCGGGCGGATCGCTGGCGGGGAAGGATTCGTCGGACTGTTCATCGACCATGTCCCAATCGCTGTCGCCTGCCTGCGGCCCGGCGTCGCGGACGATGCCCGACGAGCCGACCGGGCCGCGATCGTCCAGATCATCGGCGGCGGCGCCATCCTCTTTGCCGCCGCGTTCCTTGAGGCTCTTCCAGGCCACAGCCCCCAGGCCGGTCAGAAAGGCCAGTTTCAGCAATCCCCTCATGGTGTCTCCTTGGGCGAACTGTGCAGGTGGACCCACTTGGCAGCGTCCTGGTCGATGGCCTCGGGGGGCAGGCGAATTTCGCCTTCCTCGTCCGCGCTGGCGGACTGATCCTCGTCGGCGCCGGTCATGCCGGGTGGGAAGATGGTCCAGCGTTGCTGCAGGGCGGTATCGATCATCGCCTGCCAGGCGGTCACATCCCCTGTTTCGCGCATCGCCGGATCGGGTTCCTTGAGCAGCGCCAATATGCTGGCGGCATCCTCGACCCAATAGGGCCAGTTATGCGTCGCGCCAGCGGCCAGATGCCGGGCCAGGCGCTCAAGCAGAGTGCGTTGATCCATCATGTCCGGAACGTTCATGACGACTCTCCGTTCCTCATTTTCTCGGCCGGGCAATCTAATCAAGCTTGGATGGGAATGCCCCTCGGTATTTGAACCGATATGGGGCGGAAAAAGGAGGCAGACATGCCCAGAGGCGACAAGCGCCGCTATACCGACAAGCAGAAGCGCAAGGCTGCGCATATCGCGCAAAGCTATGAAGAGCGTGGTATATCGCATGACGAAGCGGAGGCGCGGGCCTGGGCGACCGTGAACAAGGATTCGGGCGGGGGAAACCTGTCGGGATCCGGGCGGGGCAAGCCCGACAGCCATGCCGCCGAACGGCGCAAGGCTGCGGATCGATCGGCCGCGGCGAAGAAGGGCTGGGAAACGCGCCGCCGCCGGGCGCAGGGCTGAAATCAGGGCGAGAAGATATCGCCGTTGCTGAAATGGGCGGCGAGATGATCGATCCAGGCGCGCACCAGCGGGGGCAGCCCGGTGCGGGTGGTGAAGACGAGGTGAACGATCCCCTCCTGCGCCTGCCATTCCGGGAACGGCAGCGCCAGCGCGCCCGAGCGCAGGTCGGCCATGCAGACATGATCGGGCAGCAGCGCCACGCCGAGCCCGGCAATGGCGGAGCGGCGGATGGTCTCGAAATCGCCGCAGCTCAGGCGCGGATGATGCTCGATCACCCGTGTCCCGCCATCGGGGCCTTCGAGATGCCAGCTTACCGCGCCATCCTCCCCCGATGAACTGAGCGTCGGCAGGGTCGGCAGGGCATCAATATCCTGTCCGGCGACCTGATTGGCGAGCGCGGGGCTGGCGACCAGGATGCGCCGGCTGCGCGCCAGGGTGCGCATCGTCAGTTCCGCGTCGGTGTCCAATCGGGTGCGCACGCGCAGGGCGACGTCGATCCGCTCGTCGATCAGGTCGACGGGGCGGTCGACCGCGACGATCTGGACATGGCCCTTGGGATAGAGCGTCAGGAAATCGGGCAATATGGCAGCGACGAACGGAGTGAGGCCGGTCGGGCAGGAAAAACGCACAGTGCCCCTGGGTTCGCTAAGGCTGGCCTCGACCAACGCTTCGGCGCGTTCCGCGGCGGCCACCGCGATGCGGCACTGGTCATAGACCGACAGGCCAAGCTCGGTGACCCGGAACCGGCGAGATGAACGTTCGATCAACCGCACGCCCAGCCGCTGTTCCAGCTCCGCGACCCGGCGGCTGAGTTTCGACTTGGGCAGGCGCAAGGCCCGACCGGCGGCGGCAAAGCCGCCATGGGTCACAACCGCCGCAAAAAGGCGAAGATCATTCATATCCTGCATGCAATCGTTCTAGTTATGGAACGATGGATGTCAATTTTGCCGTCTACAGCGAGAATCGTTCCAGGATTATTTCCAATGACACAGGCGGTGCAGGGTGCATCGCTGGACAGAAAGGACATGATCATGGCACGCAAATTGGAAAACAAGGTGGCGGTGGTGACCGGCGGCACGACCGGCATTGGCCTGGGCATCGCGCAGGAACTGGCCGAAGCCGGGGCCAGGCTGTTCATCACCGGACGGCGGCAGGAGGAACTGGACGCGGCGGTCCGCACCATCGGCCATGGCGCCGTCGGCGTGCAGGGCGACGTGACCCGGTTCGCCGATCTCGATCGCCTCTATGATGTCGTGCAGCAGCATGGCGCACAGATCGACATATTGGTCGCCAATGCCGGCGGCGGCAGCTTCCAGCCGATCGGCGCCATCACCGAGGAGGAGTTTGACCGGACCTTCGGCCTGAATGTGAAAGCCACGCTGTTCACGGTGCAGAAGGCGCTGCCGCTGCTGCGCGACGGGGCATCGATCATCCTGACCGGATCGACGGAGTCGGTGCGCGCTTTGCCGGCCTTCAGCGTCTATGGTGCGACCAAGGCGGCGATCCGCAATTTCGCGCGCCACTGGATACTCGACCTCAAGGACCGTCATATCCGGGTGAACACGATCGCGCCGGGTGCGACCCGCACGCCGGGGCTGCAGGGGCTGACCGCCGATGATGCTGAATGGCAGGCGCTGGAAGGTGGTCTGGCGGCGCAAATCCCGCTCGGCCGGCTGGCCGACCCGCGCGAGATCGGCAAGGCGGCGCTGTTCCTCGCCTCCGATGACGCCAGCTATGTCAACGGCGTCGAACTGTTCGTTGATGGCGGCTTCGCGCAGATCTGAGCCACAGCCGCTCTTTTCAGGGCAACAAAAAAGCCGCCCGGTGACGGGCGGCTTTCTCGTTTGTCAGAGCGAAGAGGCTCAGGCTTCTTCGGCCGGGGCTTCTTCCGCCTCGACGGCGATTTCGCCCGGCTCGGCGTTCGGATCGTAATCCTCGGTGAAGCCGGCTTCGTCCTTCTCGAACAGGTCGGCCATCACGTCGACGCCCTGCGCCTGCAGTTCGGCTTCTTCCGGCGAGCGGGCAACGTTCACCGTGATGGTGACGGCCACTTCCGGGTGCAGCGCGACCTTGACGTCGAAGACGCCCAGGGTCTTGATCGGACGCTCCAGCACGACCATCGCCTTGGAGACGTTGGTCACGCCATCGGCGTGCAGCGCGTCGACGACGTCACGGACGGCGACCGAGCCGTACAGGTGGCCGGCGTTCGACGACTGGCGGATCAGGACGATCTGCTTGCCGTTGACGCCTTCGGCAGCCTTTTCGGCGTCCGAACGACGAGCGGCGTTGTCAGCTTCGATCTTCGCGCGGTTGGCTTCGAACACGGCCTTGTTGGCGGCGTTCGAACGAAGAGCCTTCTTGTTGGGCAGCAGGAAGTTACGAGCGTAACCATCCTTCACGGTGACGACGTCGCCGATTGCGCCCAGCTTTTCGATGCGCTCAAGGAGAATGATTTCCATGGGTCTTTCTCCCTTACTTCACGATGTAGGGCAGCAGGCCCAGGTGACGGGCGCGCTTGATGGCCTGGGCCAGCTCACGCTGCTTCTTGGCGGACACCGCGGTGATGCGGCTGGGGACGATCTTGCCGCGCTCGGACACGAAGCCCTGCAGCAGACGGACGTCCTTGTAATCGATCTTCGGCGCATCCTTGGCGGCGAAGGGGCAGCTCTTGCGGCGGCGGAAAAACGGGCGTGCCATGTTTCAGATCTCCTTATTCGGCAGCCGGGGCTTCTTCGCGCTCACGGCGCGGGCCACGGTCACCACGGGGGGCACGGTCGCCGCGTTCGGCGCGTTCCTGCTTGCGCATCATCACCGACGGACCGGCTTCCAGCTCTTCGACCTTGATGGTCATGTAGCGGATGATGTCTTCGTTGATCTGGGTCTGACGCTCCAGTTCGGCAATCACGTTGCCCGGTGCGTCGATGTTCAGCATGACGTAGTGCGCCTTGCGGTTCTTGGCGATCTTGTACGCGAGCGAACGCAGGCCCCAGGTCTCGACCTTGGTCACCTTGCCTTCATTTTCCTCGACGATCTTGGTGGCGGTTTCCGCCAGAGCGTCCACCTGCGCCTGTGCCAGATCCTGGCGCGCAAGGAACACATGCTCGTAAAGAGCCATGGGTATTGCCTCATCTGTTGGCCGATCGCTGACGCCCACCCCATGTGGAACGCCCCTCCGGCTGTCGTCTCAAGCATTCGAAATCGTCCGACGTCCGAATCCGGGGCCGAGCGAAGGCGCGCCTATGACGGAAAAGCGGGGGAAAGGCAAGCGGCATCGGTGCAGCCATGGGCGGCAGCGGCCCTGCTTGCAGTCAGGCTTCACCTGTCTCTATCCTGCCCTTCAGAAAAAGAGAAGGAGAGACGCATGGCGGTCGCAATCGCGGCACTGGCGCTGATCTTGCTGATGCTGGCGGCCTATCGCGGCATGAGCGTCATATTGATGGCGCCCTTGCTCGCCATGCTGGCGGTGTTCCTGACCGATCCGGCGGCGGTGCCGACCGCCTTTTCCGGCCTGTTCATGGACAAGGTTGCCACCTTCCTGAAGCTCTATTTCCCCGTCTTCCTGCTCGGCGCGCTGTTCGGCAAGCTGGTCGAGATATCGGGCTTTTCCCGCGCGATCGTGACGGCGGTGATCGGCTTTGTCGGCGCGGGGCGGGCGATCCCGGCGATCATGATCGTGACGGCGCTGCTGACCTATGGCGGGGTCTCGGTCTTCGTCGCGGTGTTCGCCGTCTATCCCTTCGCCGCCGAGATGTTCCGCCGCGCCGATATTCCCAAGCGGCTGGTGCCGGCTACCATCGGCCTGGGCGCGCTGACCTTCACCATGGATGCGCTGCCGGGCACGCCGCAGATCCAGAATGTCATTCCGGCCAGCTTCTTTGGCACCACCGCCTGGGCGGCGCCGGTGCTGGGCTTGATCGGATCGGTGGTGATTGCAGCGACGGGCCTTGCCTATCTCAACTGGCGGCGCCGGGCGATGGCGGCCGCGGGGGAGGGCTATGGCGCGCCCGAAACGCTGGTCAACGAGCCCGATCGTCAGGAAGAGGCGGTGACCGTCCACCCGCTGGTCGCCCTGCTGCCACTGCTGGTGGTGGGGCTGGGCAATCTGGCGCTGACGCTGCTGATCCCGCGCATCACCGGCGGGGCGGAAGAGGTGAGCATTCGGCTGGCGGGGCTGCCCGAGCCGGTGACGGCGAAGGTGACACAACAGGCGGCGCTGTGGGCGGTGGAGGGGGCGCTGCTGATGGGCATCGCCACCATCCTGATCTTCGCTTTCCCGGTCGTGGCGCGGCGCTTTGCGGAAGGATCGAAGGCGGCCGTCGGCGGCGCCTTGCTGGCGGGGATGAACACGGCGGTCGAATATGGCTTCGGCGGGGTGATCGCGGCGCTGCCCGGCTTCCTGGTCGTCAAGGACGCGCTGAAGGCGGTACCGAACCCGCTGATCAACGAAGCCATTACGGTGACGACCCTGGCCGGCATCACCGGATCGGCGTCGGGCGGCCTGTCGATCGCGCTGGCGGCGATGGCGGACCAGTTCGTGGCGGCGGGCGACGCGGCGGGTATCCCAAGAGAGGTGCTGCACCGGGTCGCGTCGATGGCATCGGGGGGCATGGACAGCCTGCCGCATAATGGCGCGGTCATCACCCTGCTGGCGGTGACGGGCCTCACCCATCGCCAGGCCTATAAGGACATATTTGCGCTGACCCTCATCAAGACGATGACCGTCTTTGTCGTGATCGCCGTCTATTATCTGACCGGGCTGGTGTGAACGCGAAAGCGCCCCGGAGCGGTGGCTCCAGGGCGCTTTTCAGGAAGTAGGGAGCTTGGAGCATCCTCCGATTAGGTTGAATCGGGGGACGCTCTAGTTTCCTTTTTTGCCGCATTCTGCGAGTCGTCGGCTGTTCCAGCCGACTTCAGAATGCTCTAGCGGATGGCGCCGGCGACGACCGCGCCGATGATCCCGCTGGTGAGGGCGACCAGCACTGCGTCATTGCCCGAGCGGACCCAGTGATAACCGCGCGGCGGGGCCGACAGGCGATAGCCGCGATAATTGTCTACGACCCGGTAATTGGTCGCATAGCGGCGATCGAAGCGCTGGCCCTTGGCCCAGTGGCGATCGTTGCGCACCACCGTCTTCTTCTTGACCACGGTGTGGTGCGGCGTCTGCTTCACGACCCGGACGGTCTCGCGATGAGGGGCGGCCTGGGCCTGGGCGGTGACGATCGGGCTGGCGGCAACGGCGGTGGCGGTCAGGGCCAGGATGATCTTCTTGAACATGTCTTCACTCCTCTTGTTTCAATCGAGGGCGCCGCTTCCGGCGTCGAAGACAGAGATAGGCCGCGCTTGTCGCAAGCCTGTCCCAGCAACGGGGGAAGTTTGTCGGAAATTGTATCAAAACCCGATTTAAGCTGAATATCGGTTCAGAAATGGCGCTTTTTCAATGCCTTGTTCGACTCACAACATCAGCGAGATGGCATTGCCGAAATTGTGCAGCAGGATCGGCAGCAGCAGGCTGCCGGTACGCAGGCGCAGCCAGACGGCCAGCAGCGAGGGGATGGCGGTAAGCGCCATCACCATCGGGTCAAAGCTGAAATGGCCGCCCGAATAGCCGAACGCATGGGCAAGGCCGAACAGGCCGCAGGAAAGCAGGGCGCCCCAGCCCCAGTCGACGCCGAGAAAGCGGACCCGCCGACTGAAAGCGCGATCGAGCGCGAAAAGAAGGATGCCGCGATAAAAGGGTTCTTCCTCCAGTCCCGGCATGGTGAGCTGGAAGGCGATTTCCTCTGCGTCGCTGGGATCGTCGGGGAAATAGAGCGCGAGCGCGGTGAAGAAGGCGCAATAGAGGAGAGCCACGGGCAGGGCCGCGGTCAGGCTGCCGCGCGCCTGCCGGAGAGTGAAGCCGACCCGCTTCCAGCCGAAGGCGGGCAGGGCGGCGATCAGCAGCGTGAGAGAAAGGGCCAGCAGCTTGCCCTGCCAGTTCCAGTCGGCGGCGGGGATGAGATCGGGGATATGCCGATAGGCGCGGGTCAGCAGCGCGTCATTGGCGGCGACCAGGGCGGCGGCAACCAGCAGCCAGCCGGGCCGAAAGCCGCGCCGATCGATCAGGCCGATCGCGCCGCCTGCGGCCAGCAGCAGCGCCAGCGTGCCGAGCAGGCCGATGACACCGTTCATGCGCGCCGTTCCGGCGCGCGCCGGTGGTTCAGTCGGTGGAGGCGGGCAGAGAGACGGCGGGCAGGGGCGTGGCGGTGACGGTCATTCGGGCGAGCAGGATGGGATGATCCTTGCCCTCCAGCAATTGCGCCGTTTGCGGTGCCTGCGCGTCGGCAAAGGGGGTGAGGCTGACCCCGAGCAGCAGCGCACTGCTGATGAGGCTGGCGGCGATCATCTTCATGGAGGCATCCCTTCCACAGCGCCGGGGCGGCACCATGGAGGGAGGGATTAGGCAGAAGATGTCGCAGCATTATCCCGGATAACCGCCCTTTTGTCGGAAAATGTATCAGCCTATTCGTGCCGCAGTGCGTCGATCGGGTTGAGGCTGGCCGCCCGGCGCGCCGGGAAATAGCCGAACACCACGCCGATCGCCGCCGAGAAGAGGAAGGCGATCAGATTGACTTGCGGATCGAAGGTGAAGGGCACCTTCATCAGCGGCGCGATGCCGACCGATGCGATCAGGGCGATGACCAGGCCGATGACGCCACCCATGCAGGACAGCACGATCGCCTCCACCAGGAACTGCATCAGCACTTCGCGCGCGACGGCACCGATGGCGAGGCGAATGCCGATCTCGCGGGTGCGTTCGGTCACCGACACCAGCATGATGTTCATGATGCCGATGCCGCCGACCAGCAGCGAGATGGCGGCGACCGCCGCGACGATCTGGGTCAGGATGGTGGTGGTGCCGGTCAGTGTGTCGCTGATCTGCTTGGTGTCGAAGACGTTGAAATTATCCTCAGCGCCCGCTTTGATCTTGCGCCGCTCGCGCATCAGCTCTTCCAGACTGTTCTGGACGGTGGCGCTGTCATAGGCGTCGTCTACCGCCACCATGATCTGGCTGATGTCGCGATCGCCGGTGAAGCGGCGCTGGACGAACTTGATTGGCATGACCACGACATCGTCCTGGTCGCCAAAGCCGCCCTGGCCGCGGGTTGCAAGCACGCCCACGACCTGACAGCTGACGCCCTTGATCCGCATCCGCTTGCCGATCGGGTCATTGCCCTGGAACAGGTTGGTGCGCACCGTATTGCCGATGACGCAGACCGATTTGCCGGCCTCTTCCTCGTCCGGCATGAACAGCCGCCCGTCCGACACATTCCAGGATTGGACCTGCGAATAGGCGGAGGTCGTGCCATAGACGGTGGTCGACCAGTTATTGCCTTCATAGATGGCGGTGCCGCTCGACTGAACCACCGGCGCCACGGCGCGCACGCCGGTCAGCTGGTTCTCGATCGCGGTCAGGTCCGCTTCCTTGAAATTGGGCGGGCGCGGGCCGCCGCCGCCACGGCCAAAGCCCTGGCCGGGGCGCAATTGCAGCACGTTTGCGCCCAGTGAGCTGATCTGTTCGCGCACGGCGGCGGTCGCGCCATTGCCCAGCGTCACCATGGTGACGACGGCGGCAACGCCGATGATGATGCCGAGCGTCGTGAGGAAGCTGCGCATCTTGTGCCGGTTGATCGCCCGGAAGGCGAGGATGACGGTGGTGCCCAGCATCAGCCCACGGCTCCCTTCTGCGGTTCGCCCAGGCCCTTTTCGATCCGCTCGACCAGACCATCCTTGAAATGGACGATGGTGCGGGCAAATTCGGCCATGTCGGGTTCGTGCGTCACCATCAGCACGGTGATGCCGCTATTCTGGTTGAGGTCGGTCAGCAATTGCATGATCTCCACCGACCGTTCGGAATCGAGATTGCCGGTCGGTTCGTCCGCCAGCAGCACGTCGGGCTGGGTGACGATGGCGCGGGCGATGGCGACGCGCTGTTGCTGGCCGCCGGACAATTCGGCAGGCGTATGGTCCCACCAGTCCTTCAGGCCCACCTTGTCGAGCGCGGCCATGCCCATGTCGTAGCGGGTCTTCTTGTCCTCGCCGCGATAGAGCAGGGGGAGTTCGACATTTTCGAGCGCGTTGGTGCGGGCGAGCAGGTTGAAGCCCTGGAAGACAAAGCCGAGATAGCGGCGGCGCAGCAGCGCGCGCTGATCGCGGTCCAGCGTTTCGACATGGCGGCCCTTGAACAGGAACTGCCCGCCCGATGGCACGTCGAGGCAGCCCAATATGTTCATCGTCGTCGACTTGCCCGAGCCCGAAGGCCCCATGACGGCGACGAAATCACCCTGCTCGATGTCGAGGTCTATGCCCTTGAGCGCCTGAAAGGCGGTGGGGCCGCTGCCGAAGATCTTGGTGATCCCCCGCAGCGAGATGATGGGATCTGCGGCCATGGGATCAGGTTCCGCTCTGCCGGCCGGTGCCCCGGCTTTCCGTGCCGCCGCTGCCCTGCGGCGTGGGCTGGGATGGGGCGACCGGGGCGGTCTGGGGCGCGGCGTCGCCCGAATTGCCCAGCGACTTGACGCTGGCGGGGCTGCCGTCGGCGGCGGGGTTGCGCGGGCGGTCCTTCGCGCCATTGGCCCCAGCAGCGCTATCGGCCTTCTGGTCCTCGGCCGGCTGCTGCGCGCCGGCGGCAAGCTGGCCGGTGATGACCTTCATGCCGGGCTTCAGGTCGCCGCCGGTGATGACGGTGCGCGATCCGTCGCTGGCGCCGACGGTCACCTGGATCGCCTTGGGATCGCCCTTTTCGTCGAGGACATAGAGAGTCTGGCTGCTGCCCGCGCCGAAATTGACCTGGCGGTTGGCGCCGCTGCGGCGCATGCGGCCGGGGCCGGGCAGGACGCTGGTGATGCCGCCGCCCGATCCGGCACCGCTGCTGGGCTTGAAGCGGAGCGCGCTGTTGGGGACGAGCAGCACGTCATGCAGTTCCTGGGTCACGATGTCTGCGGTAGCGGTCATGCCCGGACGCAGGGTTTCGTCCGCATTGTCGACCGACAGTACGGCGGTATAGGCGACGACCGTGCCGGTCGAGCTGCTGGTCGTGCTGGTCGAGGACGAGGAGGACGAACTGCTGCTGGAGCTGTTCGACCCGACATTCACCCGCGTGACCTTCGCCGGGAAGGTGCGGCCGGGGAAGGCGTCGACGGCGAAATTGGCGGTCTGGCCTTCCTTGACCTGACCGACGTCCGCCTCGTCCACCGACACCTCGACCTCCATCTTGGTGAGATCCTCGGCGATGGTGAACAGCACCGGTGCATTGAGCGAGGCGGCGACGGTCTGGCCCGGCTCGATGTCGCGCGACAGGACCACGCCGGTGACCGGCGAGACGATCTGGGCGATCGACAGGTTGGTCTGGGCGGTCGACAGCTGGGCGCGCGAGACATTCACCTGCGCCTGGGCCGAGCGGAGGTTGGCGAGCGCGCCATTATAGTCGGCGCGGGCCGAATCCAGTTCGGTCCTGGCCGGCACCTTACCACCGGAAAGCTGATAGACGTTGAGCTGGCGATCCAGTGTCGCCTTGGCCAGCGCGACCTGCGCCTGCGCTTGGGCGACGCCGGCCTGGGAGGAGGCGACCTGGGCCTGCGTCTGGTTGATCGTGTCTACCAAGCGGCGGGTGTCCAGTTCGGCGAGCTTCTGCCCCTTGGTCACGCGATCATTGACGTCGACATAGACGGCGGTGATCTTGCCCGACTGTTCGGACCCCACATCGACCTGGTTGATCGGCTTCAAATTGCCGGTGGCCGACACGCTGACCGTCAGGTCGCCCTGGCGCGCCTCGCGGGTGGCATAATTGGGCTTGTCATCGCCGGCAAAACAGCGGGCGACAAGCAGGACCAGGATCAGCAGCACGATGCCGATGGCGCCGCGGATCAGCCATTTGCGATGCGGCTTTTCCGGCTTGGCGCCCAGAAAGTCGTTGAGATCCTGGTCGGGGCTGGCGTCATTGCTCATGGGGGCGGTCATCCATATTCTGCCAGCCGCCACCCAGCGCATTATAAAGCTGGGCGATGGCCAGGATCTCGTCCGATTGGGCGCTGGCAAGGCTGTTGCGGGCGTTCAGCAACGTGGTTTCGCTGCTGGACAGGGTCTGGAAATCGATCAGGCCGGACTGATACTGGCTGCGCGCCAGGATCGCGGCATTGTTCGACGCTTCGTAAGCGGTAGCGAACTCGATCTTGCGCCGGCGCGCACTGTCGAGCGAGGCCATGCCATTTTCGACATCCTCCAGCGCGCCGAGAACGCTCTGCTTGTAGGCGGCGAAGGCAGCATCGGTCGCCGCCTTCTGCGCGCGGACCTGCGAGGCGAGGCGGCCGCCATCGAAGATGGTCTGGGCGACATTGGCAAAGACGCCGCCGGTGATGAGGTCGAACAGATCCTTGAAGGCGTTCGACGTGGTGCCGATGTTGCCGCTGATGCCGAGCGAGGGATAGAGCTGCGCCTGGGCGACGCCGATCCGCGCGGTGGCGGCAGCCAGCGCCCGTTCGGCGGACCGCACATCGGGCCGCTGGCGCAGCGTGTCGGCCGGAATGCCGGTGGCGATGTCGGTTGCGGCGCTCGGGATTGGTGCCGGCGTTTCCAGCGCGCGGGTCGCGTCGCCCGGCGCCTGGCCGGTCAGCACGGCGATGCGGTTGAGGCTGCCCTTCAGGCTGGCTTCGAGCTGGGGGATGGTGGCGTTGGTCTGGGCGAGCTGGGCCCTGGCCTGCTGCTCGTCGAGCGAGGAGACCAGCCCGGCCTGCAACCGCCAGCGGGCAATGTCGTAATTGTCCTGTTGCACCTTCTGCGTATCGCGGGCGATGCGCAGTTGTTCCTGCGATGCGCGGGCCTGGACATAGTTGGTGACCAGTTCGGAAATGATGGTCATCCGCACATTGGCGAGGTCGTAGCCGGACGCTGCGAGATCGGCCCGCGCGGCTTCGGCCGAGCGCGACAATTCGCCGAACAGGTCGATCTGCCAGCTGGCATTGGCGCCGGCCGAATAGCTGCTGGACCAGTTGCTGGCGCCGGTGGAGATAACGTTGCCGCTGTCGTCGACACGGGTGCCGCCGGCCTGGCTGCGGTAATTCTTGCCGCCGCTGGCCGATCCGCTCACCTGCGGCAGGAAGGACGCATTGGCCTGGCGCAGGGATTCCCGCGCCTGCCGCAGCCGTGCCTGCGCCTGGACGATGTCCAGGTTGCCGGCGATCGCCTGATCGATCAGGCCGGTCAGCGTCGGATCGTTGAGCCGCGTCCACCAGGTGGCGAGGGTGGCGTCTTCCAGCGCGGCGCCGCTGCCCTGGCTATAGCCGGCAGGCACGCCCAGCGCGGCGGATTGCGGCGCGTGATAGTTCGGGCCCGCCGCGCAGGCGGACAGGGCAAGCACCGATCCCGTGAGCCATGCAATGCGATATCGCACCTTTTCCTTGCACTCCGTCGTCGTTAAAGGGGCCAGCAATATTCCCCCGGAGAGACAGGGGGCAGGTGTATCAGGTCGTTACGTGCCGAAAAGCAATGTACGCCTCAATGCCATATATGTCTCAAAGTGTAACGTGCGTGAATTCCCGTGTTTTTCCCAGGAAAGACACCAGTAGATCAGAGGATGGAAGATGAGGGCATTTCTTTTCCCGGGCCAGGGTAGCCAGTCGGTCGGCATGGGCAAGGCGCTGGCCGAGGCAAGCCCGGCGGCAAAGGAACTGTTCCAGGAAGTCGATGACGCCCTGTCGCAGCATCTGTTCCGGATCATGGTGGAAGGCCCCGAGAGCGACCTGACCCTGACCGAGAACGCCCAGCCGGCGATCATGGCCAACGCGCTCGCCACGCTGCGCGTGATGCAGAAGGAAGGCAGTTTCAGCCTGGCCGACAAGGGCGATTATGTCGCGGGTCACAGCCTTGGCGAATATAGCGCGCTCTGCGCGGTCGAGGCGTTCGACCTTGGCACCACCGCCCGCCTGCTCAAGCTGCGCGGTCAGGCGATGCAGGCCGCCGTGCCGGTGGGCGAGGGTGCGATGGCCGCGCTGCTGGGCGCCGACATCGAAAAGGCACAGGCGCTGGCCGATGCCGCTGCGGAGGGCGAAGTCTGCACCGTCGCCAACGACAATGATCCCAGCCAGGTCGTCATTTCCGGCCACAAGGGCGCGATCGAGCGTGCCGTTGCGCTGGTCAAGGATTATGGCATCAAGCGCGGCGTGCTGCTGCCGGTGTCGGCGCCCTTCCACTGCCCGCTGATGCAGCCGGCCGCTGATGCCATGGCCGAAGCGCTGGCCAAGGCGACGATCAACGCGCCGCTGCTGCCGGTCTATGCCAATGTGCTGGCCGCGCCGATCAGCGACCCGACCGACATTCGCGAGCGTCTGGTCGAGCAGGTCACCGGCCGCGTCCGCTGGCGCGAGTCGATCGGCGCGATGTGGGACGCGGGCGTCACCGATTTCGTCGAACTGGGCGGCAAGGTGCTCGGCCCGATGGTCAAGCGCATCGCGCCGGACGCCACCGTGCGCAGCGTGGTGACGATGGACGATATCGAGGCGGTGCTGGGCGCGCTGTGAGCGAGGGCCCGGTTCTTGCCAGCCGCGACGGGGCCGTCCTGACGGTCACGCTGAACCTGCCCGGCCGGCGCAATCCCATCTCCGATCCGGCGATGGTGGATGCGCTGTGCGATGTGTTCGAGGCGGCGGACCGGGATGCGAGCATCCATGTTGCGATCCTGACCGGGGCGGGCAGTGCCTTCTCCTCGGGCGGCGATCTCAATGCGATGCGGCCGGATGCCGGGGGGCTGCGCGCCAGCCTGCCAGCGCAGACGCGGCGCAATTATCGCGCGGGCATCCAGCGCCTGCCTTTGCTGTTCCAGGCGATAGAGTTGCCGGTGATCGCGGCGGTCAACGGCCCGGCGATCGGCGCGGGGCTGGACCTGGCCTGCATGTGCGACCTGCGCATCGCGGGCGAGAGCGCGCGTTTCGCCGAAAGCTTCGTGAAGCTAGGCCTGGTGTCGGGCGATGGCGGGGCCTGGTTGCTGCCGCGCATCATCGGCTTTTCCAAGGCGTCGCAACTCTCGTTGACCGGCGAGACGATCGACGCGGGCGAAGCGCTGCGGATCGGGCTGGTCGGCGATGTCGTGCCCGACGCGGAGCTGATGACGGTGGCGCGGGCGCAGGCCGACGCCATCGCGGCCAATCCGCCGCACGCGACACGGATGACCAAGCGGCTGCTGCGCGCGGCGCAGACGGCCGAACTATCACAGATACTGGAAATGGCGGGCGCCATGCAGGCGCTGGCCCACGCGACCGCGGATCATGACGAGGCGATCGACGCCTTCTTCGACCGCCGGCCGCCACACTTCAAGGGAGACTAGAATGTTCGATCTGACGGGAATGACCGCGCTGGTGACCGGCGCTTCTGGGGGCATTGGTTCCTCCATCGCCAAGGCGCTGGCCGCGCAGGGCGCCACGCTGGCGCTGTCGGGCAGCAATGAGGAGAAGCTCAAGGCCTTCGCCGCCGAACTGGGCGGCGACCACAAGACCTTGGTCTGCAATCTGTCCGATCCGGCCGCCGTCGACGCGCTGGTGCCGCAAGCGGTGGAAGCGCTGGGTGGCAAGATCGATATCCTGGTCAACAACGCCGGCATCACCCGCGACAATCTGATCCTGCGCATGAAGGACGAGGAATGGTCGCAGGTGATCGCGGTCAATCTGGAAGCCGCCTTCCGCCTGTGCCGCGCCGCCGCCAAGCCGATGATGAAGGCGCGCTTTGGCCGCATCATCTCGATCACTTCGGTCGTGGGCGTCACCGGCAATCCGGGCCAGTCCAACTATTGCGCGTCGAAGGCCGGCATCATCGGCATGTCGAAGTCGCTGGGCCAGGAACTGGCGAGCCGCGGTATCACGGTGAACTGCGTGGCGCCTGGCTTCATCCGGTCTGCCATGACCGATGCGCTGAACGATGCCCAGAAGGGCACGATCCTGGCCAAGATCCCGGCCGGCGATCTGGGCGATGGCGACGATATCGGCGCGGCGGTCGCCTATCTGGCGAGCAAGGAAGCGGGCTATGTCAACGGCCAGACCCTGCACGTCAACGGCGGCATGGCGATGATCTGATCGATCGCCCGGTCAGGCGATCTTCGTCCGGCCGGGCAGACCATAAGCGAGCGCGCCGTCCAGCAGGATGGCGCGTCGCATCGCCAGCGCCAGCACCGCGATCGCGGCAATCAGGTTGACCGGCACATGGGTCCATTCCGACACGGCCCGGCCGAATAGCGGCGCCATCCAGGCATAGGCCAGCCAGCTTCGTTCCCAGCCAAGCACGCCGCGCTTGCCCATGTCGGCGGCGACGAAGGCGATCGCCATCCCCAGCAGCACATAGTCATAATCGAGCACATAGGGCGTGCAGAGCAGGGCGGCGCTGAGCGCGGCGGCACCCCGCACTTCCATCGAACCGCGCCGTGCGACCAGCGCGGCGATGGCTATGGCAATGGCTGTCACCAGGCCCTGCACCACATAGGCGGCCGGAATGCTGCCACCCCATTGGCGAATGGCGGCAAAGGGGCTCTGGATCTTTTCCCAGCCGGTGGCGCCATTTTCGATGATGATATGCTGCGTCAGCGGCAGAGAATCGATGAAGGCCTGCCACACTGGCCAGCCCCAGATCAGCAATGTCAGCAGGCACAGGCCGGCCGAGGTCAGGCCGGCGGCCAGGAAGGCGCGGACATTGCCGCGCGCGATGATCAGCACCGGGATCAGCACTGCAAATTGCGGTTTGTAGACCAATGCGCCCAGCAGCATGCCGGCGATCCAGGGGCGCCGGTCGAGCAGGGCCATGCCGCCGCCCAGCAGGCCGGCGGTCATGAAGGCATTCTGCCCATGACCCAGGCACACCATCACCACCGGCGCGCCGAGTGCGATGAGCAGCGCGTCGCGCTGGCCCGGCAGGACATGACGGACGACCAGCAACGCGCCGCCAAGCGTCAATCCCTGCCACAGGATCAGGGCGGGGACGTAGGGGATTTGCGCCAGCAACGTGGCCAGGATCAGGAAGGGCGGGGGATAGTGCCAGCCATAGAAGGGGATGGCGGGATCATGATGGATCGCCTTCTGCACTTCATGATGGGCGGGCCAGTTCCATGCCTGGGCGGCCTGGCCCTGATCGGCCATCCATCCCGCCGTCCAGACGTTGGAGAAGTCGGTGCCAAGCGGCCGGCCGAGCGAATCTACCGTGCCATGGGCGGTCGCGAACAGGTAGGCGAGGCCGATCAGTGTCGCTGCCAGCATCAGCCAGGCGGTTATTCGGACCCGTTCCGGGGTGATGAACTGGTCGGGGCACAGGCGGCTGATCATGGCCATTTGCTGGCACAAGCGGCTGAAATTTTGGTAAACAACCCGTTGTTTCCGGGTTTTTTCGGTCTTTTTGTTGCCGAAACGCACCCGTCACTCCATCTAGGGGCTTGGCGGGCTTCCCTCTTGCCTCTATCGGGGCTTGGCACTAGGGCAATGCCTTAACGGTTATTCAGAACCACCAACGATACCCAGTAAGAAGGACCACTCATGAGTGAGACCGCGGATCGCGTAAAGAAAATCGTCGTCGAGCATCTGGGCGTCGAAGCCGAGAAGGTGACCGAGGACGCCAGCTTCATCGACGATCTGGGCGCAGACAGCCTGGACATCGTTGAACTGGTGATGGCGTTCGAAGAAGAATTCGGCGTCGAAATCCCGGACGATGCGGCTGAGAAGATCGCCACCGTCAAGGACGCGATCGACTATATCGACAGCAAGGCCTAAGGGCTTCGCGGCCTGCCCCCAGTGGCGGGCCGCCCTCCTTGCACAAGGATTGGCTCCTCCTGTCCGGTGATCCCGGAGCTTGGGGAGCCTTTTCGTATCTGGCCTGCCGTTCACAAGTGCGTGTGAAACGCCTAGATGAGCGGCACGGAACCAAAAATTGGAATTTCGGAGCAAGCATATGCGTCGCGTCGTCGTAACCGGCCTTGGCATGGTAAGCCCGCTTGGCGGGGATGTCGAAACCACCTGGAAGAACATCATCGCGTCGAAATCCGGCGCGGCGACGATCACCCGCTTCGACGCCACCGATTACAAGTGCCGCATCGCCTGCGAAGTGAAGCCGGCGGATCATGAATATGGCTATGACGCCTCGCTGGACGTCGACCACAAGATCCAGCGCCAGGTCGATCCGTTCATCGTCTATGGCATTTCCGCCGCCAGCCAGGCGCTGCGCGACGCGGGCCTCGACAATATGTCGGAAGAAGAGCGCCTGCGCGCCGGCTGCTCGATCGGTTCGGGCATTGGTGGCCTGCCGGGCATCGAAAGCGAATCGCTGGTGCTGGCCAACAAGGGCCCCAACCGCGTTTCGCCGCACTTCGTCCATGGCCGCCTGATCAACCTGATCTCGGGCCAGGTCTCGATCAAGTACGGCCTGATGGGTCCGAACCATGCCGTCGTCACCGCCTGCTCGACCGGCGCCCACTCGATCGGCGACGCTGCGCGCATGATCGCGATGGACGATGCCGACGTGATGCTGGCGGGTGGCGCGGAAAGCGCGATCTGCCCGATCGGCATCGCCGGCTTCGCCCAGGCGCGTGCGCTCTCGACCGGCTTCAACGACACGCCGGAAAAGGCGTCGCGTCCCTATGACGTCAACCGTGACGGCTTCGTCATGGGCGAAGGCGCGGGCGTGGTCGTGCTGGAAGAATATGAGCATGCCAAGAAGCGCGGCGCGAAAATCTACGCCGAAGTCATCGGCTATGGCCTGACCGGCGACGCTTATCATGTCACCGCGCCGCACCCGGAAGGCAATGGCGGCTTCCGTTCGATGCAGATGGCGCTCAAGCGTTCAGGCCTGGCGCTGGAAGATATCGACTATGTGAACGCGCATGGCACGTCGACCCCGCTGGGCGACGAACTGGAACTGGGCGCGGTCAAGCGTCTGTTCGGCGATCATCTGGGCAGCATGTCGATGTCGTCGACCAAGTCGGCGATCGGCCACCTGCTGGGCGGCGCGGGCGCAGTGGAGAGCATCTTCTGCATCCTCGCCATGCGCGATCAGATCGTGCCGCCGACGCTCAACCTCGACGAGCCGAGCGAAAGCTGCAAGGGCGTGGACCTGGTCCCGCACGTCGCCAAGGAGCGCAAGGTGCGCGCAGTGCTGAACAACTCGTTCGGCTTCGGCGGCACCAACGCTTCGCTCATCATGAAGGCGATCTGACCTTTCAATCCTCCCCTGCAAGGGGGAGGTGGCAGGCCGAAGGGCGTGGTGGAGGGGTATCACCCTATCGATAGCGGGATACCCCTCCACCACGCCCTTCGGGCGCGGTCCCCCTCCCCCAATGGGGGAGGATCATGTAAGCCATAGCCGGTTGGGCATTATTTGGGTCGGGCAGTTGGGATGATGGCAAGACGATCCGGCGCAAATCCGGTGCGGCGACTGGGCTGCATCATCCTTCTGATCGGCCTGGCCGTTGTCGCCTTTGTCGGTTTCCGTTTCGTCCATGGCTGGACCGAGACGGGGCCGGCGCCCCAGGATATCAGCATCGTCGTGCCGGAGGGATCGACCCTGTCCGACGCTGCTGTGCTGCTGAAATCGGCCGGTGCGGTGCGTTCGGCCGATGCCTTCCTGACCCGCGCCAAGGTCTTTGGCGGGGCCAAACCGATCAAGGCAGGCGAGTTCGTGGTGCCCAAGGGCGCCAGCAATAGCGAGATCCTCTCGATCCTGCAGGGCGGCAAGACGCTGACCCGGCTGGTCACCATCCCCGAAGGCATGCCGTCGATCCTGGTGCAGGAACGGCTGATGGCGAATGACGAGCTGACCGGCGATGTCGCGGTGCCGCAGGAGGGCAGCGTGCTGCCCGACAGCTATGCCTTCGATAAGGGCGAGCCGCGTGCCGCCGTGCTGAAGCGGATGCAGGCGGCGATGGACAAGGCGCTGGCGAAGCTCTGGGCCGAACGTGCGCCCAATACGATCGCCAAGTCGCCCCAGGAGGCGATCATCCTCGCCTCGATCGTCGAGAAGGAAACCGCGATCGCCAAGGAGCGGCCGATGGTTGCGGGCGTCTACAGCAACCGCCTGCGCAAGAATATGATGCTGCAGGCCGATCCGACGATCATCTATCCGATCACCAGGGGCAAGCCGCTCGGCCGCCGGATCAAGAAGTCCGAGATCGCCGACGTCAATGATTACAATACCTATGCCATGACCGGCCTGCCCAAGGGGCCGATCGCCAATCCGGGTCGGCTGTCGATCCTGGCGGTGCTGCACCCGGCGGAGACGAATGCGCTCTATTTCGTCGCGGACGGGAAGGGCGGCCATATCTTTGCCGACACCTATCAGCAGCATAATGAGAATGTGCGCAAATGGTTCGAGATCCGCCGCGCGCGGGGCGAGCTGTAAAGCGCGGCTTGGCCGATATATAGCCGGGCTTGCCACATGGTCCGGCGCGCGCTAGGGATAGTGCAGCATCAAGAGTTGGGGCGACGCCCAACGCCAACCTGCCGTTCCGGGCAAGGTGGCACTCCCGATCCGGGAGGATGTGGCCGATCCGGCAACAAAGCGGACCTCAGCCACCGATCGTCGCCCCGCCAGGAAGGACTGACGAGACGTGCCGATCAAGATTGCCGACGACCTGCCCGCCCGCCGCACGCTGGAAGCCGAAGGCGTTGCCGTGATGGGCGAGGCGGATGCGGTGCGGCAGGATATCCGCCCGCTGCGGATCGCGCTGCTGAACCTGATGCCCAACAAGATCGATACCGAGACGCAACTGGCGCGGCTGCTCGGTGCCTCTCCGTTGCAGGTGGAACTGACGCTGGTGCGGATCAGCGACCATGTGTCGCGCAACACCTCCGCCGATCATATGCAGTCCTTCTACCGCGCCTGGAGCGATGTGCGCGACGAGCGGTTCGACGGCTTCCTGATCACCGGCGCGCCGGTCGAGCATCTGCCGTTCGAGGAGGTGAGCTACTGGCAGGAACTGCGCGCCATCTTCGACTGGACCCAGACCCATGTGCATCGTTCGCTCAGCATCTGCTGGGCGGCGCAGGCGGCCCTTTATCATTTCCACGGGGTTCCGAAACACGCGCTGGAGCGCAAGGCGTTCGGCGTGTTCCGCCATCGCAACCATGCCCCGGCCTCGCCCTATCTGCGGGGCTTTTCGGACGATTTCTCGATCCCCGTGTCGCGCTGGTCGGAAGTGCGGCGGGAATCGCTGCCGGTCGATCGCGGGCTGCAATTGCTGGCCGACAGCGCGGAGACCGGGCCTTGCTTGGTGCATGATCCACGTCATGGCTTCCTGCACATGTTCAACCATGTCGAATATGACACGCGCACCCTGGGCGACGAATATGCGCGCGACGGCGGCCGCCAGATGCCGGCCCATTATTTTCCCGACGACGATCCGTCCCGCCCGCCGGAAAATCGCTGGCGCAGCCATGCCCATCTGCTGTTCGGCAACTGGATCAACGATCTCTACCAGACCGCGCCGTTCGACGTGGACATGATCGGCCAGGAGATATTGCAGAGCGCGGCCTGACCGGCGCCGATCAGCGCAGCAGGCCCTTGGCCGCCTGACTGTGGGCGTAGAGCCACTGGCCGATGCCGATCAGGACGATGACAGCCGGGAAGGTCGCCGCGCCCGCGCCCTTCACCGCCAGCAGGTCGGTGCCGAGGAACGTGTGTCCGAACTGGACGATCACCGCGAGCAGCGACAGCAGGAACAGCGGCACCGCGACGTGGCGGCGCAGCAGCAGCGCGATCGCGCCCAGCGTGCCGGCGCCCACCGCCACCGCATAGACGGCCCAGGCCCAGCCGGGCATCTGGGCGAAGGCGCGGGCGGTGTCGGGATCGGTCTTGGCGAGTTCGCTGAGGTCGGCGCCATATTGCATGACGAAGGCGGCGACCCCCATCAGGTTCCATAGCAGCAGGATGACGGCGATGATGACGAAGGATGCCGGTGCGCGCATGATGCTTCCCCTCCTGGTCCGCGCCTGCTTGCCGGGCGCGGCATCTGTCATCATATAGCCTGTCCCGGCCGGGCGAAAGTCCGCCATCGCGTTGCAGGGAGGCGGTTCTGGCTGATCCGATCATCGTCACCGCGCAGCTGGGCGCTGCCGATTTCGCCTGGGCGGATGGCTTGCGCCGCGCCCATTTTCCGCCTGAACGTAATCAGGTGCCGGCGCATGTCACTCTGTTCCATCATCTGCCGCCTTCGCTGCTGCCGGAACTCAGGACGCGGATGAAACAGATATGCGCCGGCCCGGCGCCACGGGCGCGGCTGGGCGATGTGCTGCTATTGGGGCAGGGGGTCGCCTATCGCATCGACAGTCCCGATCTGGCGGCGTTGCGTGGCGAATTGGCGGACGCCTTCACCGGCCTGCTGACGCCGCAGGACCAGGCCGGCTTTCGCCCGCATCTGACCGTTCAGAACAAGGTAGAGCCCAGGGTCGCGCGGGCGCTGGCCGACCGGTTGCGCGCCGACTTCCATCCCCGCCCGATCGCAATCGCAGGCCTGGCCGCCTGGCACTATCGCGGCGGACCATGGGAACTGGCAAGCGAGACCCGGTTTCACGGGTAGGGGCGCCTTGTCCCAATGATGTTTCGGATCAGATGGGCAAAGAAAAAGGGGCCGCCCTGCGGCAGCCCCTCCATGACCCCGATCGGGCCGGTCCTCAGCGGATCGGCGAGTCCGGCGACAGGCGCATGTCGAGGTAATTGTCGACCGACTTCATCAACTGGTCCAGCTCATGCTCGAAGAAGTGGTTGGCCCCCTTGATCTCGTCATGATGGATGGTGATGCCCTTCTGGGTGCGCAGCTTGTCGACCAGCTTCTGCACCGCGCTGGCGGTCACCACTTCGTCCGCCGTGCCCTGGACGATGATGCCCGACGAGGGGCAGGGTGCCAGGAACGAGAAATCATACATGTTGGCCGGCGGCGCGACCGAGATGAAGCCGCGGATTTCCGGGCGGCGCATCAGCAGCTGCATGCCGATCCAGGCGCCGAAGGAGAAGCCGGCGATCCAGGTGGTCTGCGCTTCGGGGTGGAAGCTCTGCACCCAGTCGAGCGCCGCTGCGGCGTCGCTGAGTTCACCGATGCCATTGTCGAACGTGCCCTGGCTGCGGCCGACGCCACGGAAGTTGAAGCGCAGCACGGCAAAGCCGCGCTTCACGAAGGTCTTGTAGAGCGCCTGGGTGATGCGGTCGTTCATCGTGCCGCCGCCCTGCGGATGCGGGTGCAGGATCATGGCGACCGGCGCGCGCGGGCGGGGCGGGGGGCTGAAGCGGCCTTCGAGGCGACCTTCGGGTCCGGGGAAAATGACGTCGGGCATGGCACCTGTTATGGTCTGGGCTGCCACGGGGCAGCGAGGAAAGGGTCCGTGCGCGCGCCGGGGCTTGGCCATATGGCCTTCACGCTGGCGCAGCGCGGCAATCCGCCTATATAGATGCCGCCGCCATTTCCGCAATCAATGAGTAGTTCCGCTTGGCCGCCGACCGCCTTTATCTCGATCATGCCGCGACCACCCCGATGCTGCCGCAGGCGCAGGCCGCGATGGTCGCCGCGATGGCCGGCTGGGCCAACCCGTCCAGCCCGCATAGCGACGGGCGCGCGGCGCGGGCCATGCTGGAGGATGCGCGGCGGCGGATCGCGGCGGCACTGGGATGGGATGGCCATGTGCTATTCACCTCCGGCGCGAGCGAGGCGATCGCCATCGCGCTGACCCGCGCCAAGGCAGCGCGAATCGTCACCTCGCCGGTCGAGCATGATGCGGTGCTGCGCGTGACCAAGGATGCTGAGCGGCTGGCGGTGGATGGCGATGGCCGGGTGCTGTTGCCGGAGCTGGCGGCGGGCAGTCTGGTCGCGATCCAGCATGTGAACAACGAGACGGGCGTGATCCAGCCGCTGGCGGATTTCCGGCGCGCGGGGCTGCTGCTGTTTGTCGATTGCGCCCAGAGCGCGGGCAAGCTGGCGCTGCCCGAGGCCGACATGATCGCGATCAGCGCGCACAAGTTCGGCGGGCCGCCGGGGATCGGCGCGCTGCTGATCCGCGACCTGGCGCTGCTCGAGCCGAGCGGCGGGCAGGAACAGGGCTATCGCGCCGGCACCGAAAATTTGCCGGCGATCATGGCGATGGCGGCGGCACTGGAGGCGCGGGGCGACTGGCTGCCGGTGGCCGCGGCGCTGCGGGCACGGCTGGACGCCGGGGTCGAGGCGGCAGGCGGGCAGATCGTCGCGCGCGACGCGCCGCGCCTGCCGGCGATCGCCAGCTATCGCATGCCCGGCCTGTCGGCGCGGGCGCAGCTGATCCAGTTCGACCTTGCCGGCATTTCTGTGTCGGCGGGCAGCGCCTGTTCGTCCGGATCGCTCAAGACCAGCCATGTGCTGGGCGCCATGGGCTGGGACGCGGCGGCGGCGGGCGAAGTGGTGCGGGTGAGTTTCGGCCCGCAGACGAGCGTGGCGGATGTCGATCGCTTCCTGGCTACATGGACCGCCATGGCGGAGCGGGCGAGCCGGTGATCTATCTCGACTATCAGGCGACGACGCCGCTGGCGCCCGAAGCCTTCGAGACGATGGTGCCGCTGCTGCGCGACCAGTTCGCCAATCCTCACAGCGCACATCGCGCCGGCCGCATGGTGGCAGCGCAGGTGGAACTGGCGCGCGATGCGATCGGCCAGTTGCTGCCGCCGGGCGGCAGGCTGCTCTTTACCTCCGGCGCGACCGAAGCACTGAACATCGCGATCCAAGGCGCGCCGGCCGGCGGCATCGTCACCATCGCGACCGAACATGCCGCCGTGCTGGATACGGTGGCGGCGATGCGGGGGATGGGGCGGGCGGTGACGGTCCTGCCGGTGGATGGCGACGGGCTGGTCGATCTGGAAGCGGCGGCGCGGGCGATCGTGCCGGGTGTCGCTCTCGTTGTCGCGATGCTGGTCAATAACGAGATTGGCGTGATCCAGCCAGTCGGCGCGCTGGCGGAGCTGGCCCATGCGGCGGGCGCACTATTTCTGTGCGACGCGGTGCAGGGCTATGGCCGGGTGCCGATCCCCGACCCGTGCGACATGGTGGCGATCAGCGCACACAAGATCCACGGGCCAAAAGGGATCGGCGCGCTGTGGCTGCGCGACGGCGTGAAGATCGACCCGCTGATCCATGGCGGCGGGCAGGAAGGCGGGCTGCGGTCGGGCACCTTGTCGCCGGCCCTGTGCGCCGGATTTGGCGTGGCGGCGCGGTTGATGCGCGAGCAGGCCGAAGCCGATCGCGCGCATGTGGCGGCGCTGTCTGCGCAGGCGCGTGCGCTGTTCGTCGACTGGACGCTGAACGGCAGCGTCGACGCGCGTTATCCCGGCAATCTCAACATTCGTCGCGCCGGGATCGACGGCGCGCGATTGTTGTCCGATTGCCGCAATGTGTCTTTTTCGCTCGGCAGCGCTTGCGCGAGCGGGTCCGGGCGGCCTAGCCATGTGCTGCGCGCTTTGGGTCTTTCAGACGGTCAGGCGCGCGGATCGGTGCGGATCGGCTTTGGCCGATACACGACACCGGCCGAACTGGAGGAGGCTGCGAAGGTGATTAACGGAGCGGCGACCGCACAAGCGGCGCCGTGAGCAGGGAGCATCGCATAGCATGACCATGGTCACCTTCATCAGCGCCGACGGCGAAAATCGACAGCAGGTCGATGCGCCTGCCGGGTCCGTCCTGCTGGAGGTTGCACAGGCGGCGGGTCAACCGCTGGAAGGCACATGCGAAGGGCAGATGGCCTGTTCGACCTGTCATGTCATCGTCGATGCCGCCGATTTCGATCGTCTGCCGCGCGCGAGCGAGGATGAGGAGGATATGCTGGACCTGGCCGCTGCGGCGACCCGCACCAGCCGCCTGGCCTGCCAGATCATCCTGTCCGAACAACTGGACGCGCTGACCGTCCGTATCCCCGGCGAATTCTATAATATGCAAGGTATGTGAGCCATGGTGCTGCGCAAATCCCTCTCGCTCGCGGCGCTGACCGCCTGTCTGGTCGTGGCCTTGCCGCTGTCGGCCGCGCCCAAGAAGAAGGCGCCGGCCAAGAAGGTGGAAGAGGCGCCGACCTTGCCGACATTGCTGCCGCCCGCGCCACGCTATCTGGTGCCGCAATCCGCGCTTACCTCCGTCCGCAATCCCAAGGAGATCGAGGAGGAGACCGGCGGGCGCATGGGCATCGCGCTGGTAGATCGCGACGGCGCGCTGATCCTGGGTTTCAACCGCGATGATCGCTTCGCCATGTGCTCGACCTTCAAGGCGCCGCTGGCCGCCGCCGTGCTGATCGGCGCGCAGGGTGGCAAGTTCGGGCTGGAGGGGGAGATCCCCTTCACCAAGGACGATATTCTCGATTACGCGCCCGTCGTGAAAAAGAACAAGAAGCGCGGCCGCATGTCGATGGCCGAGCTGGCCGAGGCGGCGGTCGAGGTGAGCGACAATAGTGCCGCAAACCTGTTGCTGCCGATGCTGGGCGGGCCGGAGGGGCTGACCTCCTTCATCCGCGCCCATGGCGACAAGATCACGCGGCTCGATCGCATCGAGCCGGACCTCAACGAGAATATTGCGGGCGATCCGCGCGACACGACCAGTCCAGCGGCGATGGCCGGCCTGATGGGGCGGCTCTTGTTCCGCGACATGGCTGCGGCCGATGCCGACAGGTTGCGCGGCTGGCTCAATGCCAGCACCACCGGCAACAAAAGGATCAAGGCTGGTCTGCCCGAAGGCTGGACCTCGGGCAGCAAGACCGGCAGCTGCGGTACCGCCTATAATGACGTCGCGCTGGTGAAGTCGCCTGCGGGCGAGGAATATATATTGGCCATCTATCTCGACCGGCCGACCGTGGATGACAAGAAGGCCGAGGCAGCGATCGCCGAAGCCGCCCATTCGGCGCTGAAATTCGTCAGCAAGGCGCAGAAGAGCGGGCTGAACTAGGCTTATGGCATGGCAAGGGCATGGAAGCCCTTGCCTTCCTGTCATGAGTTCGCCATATGCCCGGCCGGGAGTCGGGCGGACGTAGTCGTCGCCAACCTGGTCAGGTCCTGACGGAAGCAGCCACAACGATTTTTCTGCGGGTCGTTCCGGCTCCCACCTTTCCGCACAGCATCATCTCTTCGCAAGGTCCGAACGGGCTTCGACAAGCCGCATCTGAACGGTTAGGAAACAGGCATGTCCGATTCCCCTCAGCCCTATCGCGTGCTTGCGCGCAAATATCGTCCGCGCAACTTCCGCGAGCTGATCGGGCAGGACGCCATGGTCCAGACGCTGGGCAATGCGATCCGGCGCGGACGACTGGCCCACGCCTTTCTGATGACCGGCGTGCGCGGGGTCGGCAAGACGTCGACCGCGCGGCTGATCGCCAAGGCGCTGAACTGTATCGGCCCGGACGGGCAGAGCGGGCCGACGATCGACCCGTGCGGCGTATGCGAACCCTGTATGGCGATCGCCGAGGGCCGGCATATCGACGTGGTCGAGATGGACGCCGCCAGCCATACCGGGGTCGACGATGTGCGCGAGATCATCGAGGCGGTGCGCTATGCCGCCGTGTCGGCGCGCTACAAGATCTACATCATCGACGAAGTCCATATGCTCTCGAAGAACGCGTTCAACGCGCTTCTCAAGACTTTGGAGGAGCCGCCAGCCCATGTGAAATTCCTGTTCGCCACGACCGAGGTGAACAAGGTGCCGGTGACGGTGCTGTCGCGCTGCCAGCGGTTCGACCTGCGTCGCATCCCGGCCGAGATGCTGGCCGGCCATTTCGCCCATGTGGTCGAGGCCGAACAGGTCGCGGCCGAACCGGATGCGCTGTCGCTGATCGCGCAGGCGGCCGAAGGCTCCGCGCGTGACGGCCTGTCGATCCTGGACCAGGCGATCGCCCATGCCGAAATGGGCGAGGGCGAGCCGATGGTCACGGCCGCGCAGGTGCGCGAGATGCTGGGCCTGTCGGATCGCGGCTCGACGCGCCGGCTGCTCGGCCTGCTGCTGGAGGGCGATACCGCCGCGCTGCTGGGCGGGGTGCGCGATCAATATGCGCTGGGGGTCGAGCCGCTGTCGCTGATGCGCGGCCTGCTGGAGCTGGTGCATGCGGTCACGCTGGTGAAGGCCGGGCGCGACATTGCAACGCCGGGCCAGTCCGACGAGGAGCGCGGTGCGCTGGCCGACTGGGCGTCGCAGATCGGCTTCGGCCCGCTGCATCGGCTGTGGCAGCTGATGCTGAAGGGCCATGACGAGGTGGCGACCGCCGCCCTGCCGATCGAGGCGTGCGAGATGGCGCTGCTGCGCGTGATGCATGCCGCGACCATGCCCGATCCCAGCGACCTTGCCCGGATGTTGCAAGGCGGGGTGCCGATGGCCGTGCCGGCGATGCCGGGTCAGGCACCGGCCGCCGCCGCGCCCGCGGCGGAACCCGCGTCCAGCCTGCCCGCCACCTTCGAGGATCTGATCGAAGCCTTCTGGCAGAAGAGCAAGGGGCATCTGGCGCAGGAAATGCATGATTGCGTGGGGATCATCCGCTATGATCCGCCGATGCTGGAATATCGCGGCACGGCCAGCCTGTCGCCCGACTTCGCCACCCGGATCATCCCGGCGCTGCGCGAAGTGACCGGCGTGGCCTGGACGGTGACGCAGGGCGAGGGGGAGGCCAAGCCGACCCTGCTGGCCAATGAGCAGCGCCAGCTGGCCGACAGCCGCGCCGCAATTTTGGAAACCCCGGTGGTCAAGGCGGCAATGGACGCCTTCCCCGATGCCGAGCTGGTCCATTCGGACGAGCCGGAACAATGGAGTGCCGAAGCATGAAGGATCTGAACGAAATATTGGGGATGGCCAGCCGCGTGCAGGAAGAGCTGCAGCGCGCGCAGGACAATCTGGACAAGCTGGAAGTCGAGGGCGCGGCCGGTGGCGGCCTGGTCAAGGTGAAGGCGTCGGCCAAGGGCCGCATCCTGGGCGTGTCGATCGACGACAGCCTGCTGGCACCGTCGGAAAAGCAGATGCTGGAAGACCTTATCACCGCCGCGTTCAACGATGCGCGCAAGAAGGCGGACGAGGTCAGCAACACCGAAATGGGCAAGATGACCGCCGGCCTGCCGCTGCCGCCGGGCTTCAAGCTGCCCTTCTGAGCCGGCGCGCACTGCTGTTCCGGGGCTGCCGCTGGCGGATAAGCCCTTGTTCATCGTTGCAGCAATATGGTGATCGCTGATTGATTGACGCGACGGGCATCCCCATAAAGGCGATGAACCGCATGACGGGCCGCAAGTCCGGCCCTGGAGAGTGAATGACTACGCAATATCCCCTTCTGCCGCTGCGCGACATCGTCGTCTTCCCGCAGATGATCGTCCCGCTCTTCGTCGGTCGCGACAAGAGCGTCGCCGCGCTAGAAGCGGCGATGGAGGGCAATAAGGAAATCTTTCTGGTGTCCCAGCTGGACCCGGCCGAGGATGATCCGGGCAAGGACGCGCTGTATGACACCGGCGTGGTGTCGGTGGTGCTGCAGCTGCTCAAGCTGCCCGACGGCACGGTGCGCGTGCTGGTCGAGGGCAAGCATCGCGCCCAGCTGGCCGATCTTGCGCCAGCTGAGGCGGGCTATCTGGTCGCCGAGGTCGCGCCGGTGGAGGAGATCGTCGCCGAAGGTCCGGAAGCTGCTGCGCTGATGCGCTCGGTGGCCGAGCAGTTCGAGAATTACGCCAAGCTCAACAAGAAGCTGCCGGCCGAAACGCCGGTGCAGCTGCGCGAGATCGACGATGCCGGTCGCCTGGCCGATTCCGTTGCCGCCAACATCAACGTCAAGGTCGCCGACAAGCAGTCGCTGCTGGTCGAACCCGATCCGGTCAAGCGGCTGGAGATGGTGTTCGCCTTCATGGAAGGCGAACTGGGCGTGCTGCAGGTCGAGAAGAAAATCCGCGGCCGCGTGAAGCGCCAGATGGAAAAGACCCAGCGCGAATATTATCTCAATGAGCAGCTGAAAGCGATCCAGCGCGAGCTGGGCAATGGCGAGGGCGAGGAAGGCGACGAGCTTGCCGAACTGGCCGACAAGATCGCCAAGGCGAAGCTGAGCAAGGAAGCGCGCGCCAAGGCGACGGCCGAGCTGAAGAAGCTCAAGGGCATGCAGCCCATGTCGGCCGAAGCGACGGTGGTGCGCAACTATCTCGACGTGCTGCTGGGTCTGCCCTGGGGCAAGAAGGGCCGGGTCAAGACCGACCTCAAGAAGGCGCAGGCGATCCTGGACGAGGATCATTTCGCGCTGGAGAAGGTCAAGGACCGGATCATCGAATATCTGGCGGTGCAGGCGCGCACCAACAAGCTGAAGGGGCCGATCCTGTGCCTCGTCGGCCCGCCGGGCGTCGGCAAGACGTCGCTGGGCCGTTCGATCGCCAAGGCGACCGGCCGTGAGTTCGTGCGCCAGTCGCTGGGCGGCGTGCGCGACGAAGCCGAGATCCGCGGCCATCGCCGCACCTATATCGGCTCGCTGCCGGGCAAGGTCGTGTCGAACCTGAAGAAGGCGGGCACCATGAACCCGCTCTTCCTGCTCGACGAGATCGACAAGCTGGGCCAGGATTTCCGGGGCGATCCGGCATCGGCGCTGCTGGAGGTGCTGGACCCTGAACAGAACAGCAAGTTCCAGGACCATTATCTGGAGATTGATGTCGACCTGTCCGACGTGATGTTCGTGACGACGGCCAATTCGCTGAACCTGCCGCAGCCGCTGCTCGACCGCATGGAGATCATCCGGCTCGAAGGCTATACCGAGGACGAGAAGGTCGAGATCGCCCAGCGCCATCTGGTGCCCAAGCAGATCGACGCCCATGGCCTGAAGAATGGCGAGTTCGAGGTGACCGAGGCCGCGGTGCGCGACCTGATCCGTTACTATACCCGTGAAGCCGGCGTCCGCACGCTGGAGCGGGAAGTGGCGCGTCTGGCCCGCAAGGCGCTGCGCAAGATTCTGGAAGGCGCGTTCGACAAGGTCGAGATCACGCCGGAAAACCTGGCCGACTATGCCGGCGTGCGGAAATTCCGCCATGGCGTGGGCGAGGAAGAGAATCAGATCGGGGCCGTCACCGGCCTGGCCTGGACCGAGGTGGGCGGCGAATTGCTGACGATCGAGGCGGTGACCGTGCCCGGCAAGGGCCTCATCAAGACGACCGGCAAGCTGGGCGAAGTGATGAACGAATCGGTGCAGGCCGCCTTCTCCTATGTGAAGGCGCGCTCGCCCGGCTATGGCATCAAGCCGAGCCTGTTCAACCGCAAGGACATCCATATCCACCTGCCCGAGGGCGCGGTGCCCAAGGATGGTCCGTCGGCCGGTATCGGCATGGTCACGACCATCGTGTCGACCCTGACCGGCATTCCCGTCCACAAGGATGTGGCGATGACCGGCGAGGTCACGCTGCGCGGCCGGGTGCTGCCGATCGGCGGGCTCAAGGAGAAGCTGCTGGCGGCGCTGCGTGGTGGCATCAAGACGGTGTTGATCCCGCAGGAAAACGAGAAAGACCTAGCGGAAATTCCGGCCAACATTCGTGAGGGGCTGGAGATTGTTCCGGTGTCCCATGTCGACGAGGTGCTGGCGCGCGCGCTGGTGTCCAAGCCCGAGGCGATCACCTGGACCGAGGAAGATGATCTGGCGGCGCAGCCGAGCGCCGGCCAGGGTCGCGACGGCGATCCCGCTATCCGTCACTAAAAGCCCGGTTTTCGGCGCGTTTATGCTCATGGGGGCAAAAACGCGCCGGAGCCGGCACATTTATCGCTTTCCCTTTGACACCGCTTGAAAGCTGGGCCTTATTGCCCCGCCTACGCCGCGATTCCTTGACTATCCAACATCTATAAAGGGGGTTCCCAAGGCATGAACAAGCAGGATCTTATCAGCGCCGTCGCTGAAAGCAGCGGTCTCAGCAAGAGCGACGCCAGCAAGGCGGTCGAGGGCGTGTTCGACGCCATCACCGGTGCGCTGAAGAAGGGCGACGAAGTGCGCCTGGTTGGTTTTGGCACTTTCTCCGTGTCGCAGCGCAAGGCTTCGACCGGTCGCAACCCGCGCACCGGCGAGACGATGACGATCAAGGCGTCGTCGCAGCCGAAGTTCAAGGCCGGCAAGGGCCTGAAGGATTCGGTCAACTAAGGATGCAGGCGCGCCCGCTCGGGCGCGTTTACGTCTGATGATCTGCCGGCGTCGCGGTCGGAAGTAGGTTTGAGGGAGAGTGGCGCTGCGGCGGGGGAAACCGCCGGGCGCATGCATGTCGAAAGGAAGGGGTAGGGGCCGGGGGCCTCTGCCCCTTTTTTCATGGCCTTGTGCGCCGGATCGCGGCGATGATCGGCCCGCTGCCCTCGACCTGCTGTGCCTGCGGGGGTAGGAGGGGGCATGAGAGCGATCAGACGGGGTATCGGGACTTCGGGGGCGGCCTTGGCGCTGCTGGGTGCATTGTCGGCCTGTGGCGGAGGCAATTTCCGTCCGGTGAGCGACATGCCGGTGCGCATCGGCAAGCCCTATACGGTGCGCGGCACCACCTATGTGCCGGCCGACCAGCCGGGCTATGACCTGGTCGGCTATGCCAGCTGGTATGGATCGGAATCGGGCAATCGCACCGCCAATGGCGAGCGCTTCCGGCCCAGCTGGATCACGGCGGCCCATACCAGCCTGCCCTTGCCCGCCTATGTCGAGGTGACGGCGCTGGATACCGGGCGCACGATCCTGGTGCGGATCAACGACCGTGGTCCCTTTTCGCGCGGGCGGATCATCGACCTGTCGCGCGGCGCGGCGGAGGAACTGGGGATTCGCGGCCAGGGCCATGCGGCGGTCCGGGTTCGCGCCGTCGATCCGTCGGAAAAGGATCGCAAGAAGCTGCGCAAGGGCAAGCCGGCGGAGGGGCGGCCGCGCGTCGGGGCGGACGAACTGGTCGTGCTGCGCGCCCGTCTGGCGGCGTCCGGCAACGATGCCGGACGATAATTTTCATCCTTTGACATAAGCTGCTTGACGGGGGAGGGGCGGCCGCATATGTGGCCCTTCTCGCGGGGCAACAGCCCCTGTGGCGATCGTAGCTCAGTTGGTTAGAGCGCCGGTTTGTGGTACCGGAGGTCGCGGGTTCGGATCCCGTCGATCGCCCCATTTCCTTCGGGAATGCGCGAAATGAAACCCCGTCCTGCCTCGGTAGGATGGGGTTTTCGCGTTTCTGGCTTCGGTGATTTTCCTGGCGCGTGGCGGCGGCTTTCCGGCAGCCTGTGCGCAACAAGAAAGGGCGCCCCTTGCGGGACGCCCTTCCTCTGCCGACTAACGCCTATGGGGCGCTTAGACTGGGGTTTAGAGCCTGATTCACGCCATCGGCGGAAGCGCGAACCGCTCCCACCTCAAGCGATCAGGCTCTAGAAGCTCGCCTTGATCATGCCGCCGATGATGCGCGGCTCGTTGATCATGCCGGTCAGGTTGTTGAAGTCGATCGCGCTGACGGCGCGGATCTGGTTGGTGATGTTGCGGGCGAAGGCCGCAATCTCATAACCATGGTTCGACTTGTAACCGACCTTGAGGCCACCCTCCAGCGACGAACGGCCGCGGAATTCGGCTGCCGAGTAGAGGAAGTAGTTGATTTTGCTGCGATAGGCCCAGTCGGTATAGGCGAAGACTTCGCCAGCATCGCCGACCGGAATGCCATAGCGCAGGGTCGCATTGGCGATGTAGCGCGGCGCCTGGGGCAGGTCATTGCCGTCCAGATAGCTGTAGGTGGTGCCGCCATCGACGAAGGTGTTGCCGGTGGGGGTACACATGCCCGAGCCGCAGACTGCCACGAAGGCGTTCTTGTCGCGGATTTCGGTGAAGTTGTAGCTGCCGCCCACGGTCAGGTTCAGGTGATCGAGCGGCTGTGCCTCCAGATTGCCTTCCAGACCATAGCCGACCGCCTTGTTCACGTTGATCAGGCGGGCCGAGTTGCCGACGCCGCCGACCGCCGTCAGCTGCAGATCGTCGGTGTTCCAATAATAGGCCGACAGGTCGAAGCGGACCATGTTGGCGATCGCGCCCTTGATGCCGCCTTCATAGGAGATGGTGGTCTGCTTCTTGGCGACCGAGGGGACGCTGAAGAAGGTCACGCGGTCCTGGATCGCCGGGCCCTGATAGCCGGTGGCGACGCGGCCATAGAGGTTGACGTCGGGGCTGAGCGCATAGGTGGCGCTGACGTCCCAGGACAGATTGCTGCCCTGCGCGGTGTTGCTGAGCGGCAGGTCGACGCCGATCAGCTGCGACGAGATGCTGCTGGCGGCGAGCGCCGGATCGAGCGTGATCGTGTCGCGCTTGTCGTCGTGCGAATAGCGCACGCCGGCGCGCAGCGTCAGGGCCGACGTCACCTTCGCTTCGCCCGAGGCGAACAGGCCGATATTCTCGTTGGTGTTGTTGTGCAGGATCGCACTCACCCGGTTGCCCGCGAGATCATAGGCATATTCGTTATACTTCAGGCGCTGGTGGAAGAAATAGGTGCCCGCCTGCAGGCGGATGCCGTTCATGTCGTCCGTCGCGAAGCGGAATTCCTGGCTGAATTCCTCCGGCTTGGTCACGCCGCCGGTGTTGGAGTCGAACGAGCCGACGCCAAGCTGGCCGGCGGTGCAGCCGGTATAGGGGTAGCAGCCGCCGCCATCGATATCGCCGGTGCTTTCGACGCTGGCCTTCTCATAGCCGGTGGTCGAGAAGAAGGTGCCCAGGCCGTCGACATGGAGCTGCATGCGCAGATTGCCGCCGCCCTGCTTCATCGACTGGCTGGTATAGCCGTCCAGGTTCACATGATCCTTGTCGAAGCCGTCGACGAAATGATTGCTGCCCTGCTTGAAGATGTTGGCGCGGAACACGCGCGGGCTGCCGTCGAGGTCACGATAATGACCGCTCAGAACCGCCTTGAAGTCGCCGGCTTCATAGGCCAGCTGCACGCGGCCGGCCATGTCGCGATAGCCTTCCAGCTCGCTGGCGGCGTTGCCGCCTTCATTGTCGTTCTTGACCCAGTCGTCGCGACGCTGGAGCAGGCCCGACACGCGGAAGCTGAGGCCGTCGGCGATCGGGCCGCCGATCGCGGCTTCGGCATTGACGGTATTGTAGGTGGCCCAGGAGGCGCTGGCATAGCCGGTGAAATGATCGGTCGGCGCGGCCGAGGTCATCTTGACGACGCCCGCCGGGGTGTTGCGGCCGAACAGCGTGCCCTGCGGGCCGCGTAGCACTTCAACGCTGGCAAGGTCGAACACGGGGAAGCTCTTGAGCATCGGATTTTCGAGCGCGACATCGTCGAGCACGACCGAGACCGGCTGGGCGGCGTTGGGATCGAAATCGGTGTTGCCAAGGCCCCGGATGTAGAAGCGCGGGAAGGTGCGGCCGAACGAGCTTTCGACCTGAAGGCTGGGCGTGCGCGCTGCGAGGAAGCGGACGTCGAGGCCGCTGCTGTTGAGGGCGTCGAGCTTTTCGCCGCCGATGGCGGTCACGGCGACCGGCACGTCCTTGGCATTTTCAGCCCGGCGCGAGGCGGTGACGACGATTTCACCCAGGCCTTCGCCCGATGCTGCGGGCGCTTCGGTCTGGGCATGGGCGGCGCCGATCGGCGCCAGAGCGGTGAGTGCGACGGCGAGCGCGCCGCGCGAGATGCTGGTGAAGATATGCGAAGATGTCATATTTGGCCCCCTTGATTGGCCTGGCATCCGTTTCCCTGCTTGTGTCCGCTGTTGCGGATCGCGCGCGACGCTATGCGCGCGCGGGCCTGGGGGCAAGCAGGACTGTCGTCATTCTGTAGCATCTGTGCAACATATTTGCCAAAATGCGACAGTCCGACCCCATGGGGCTGTCAGGCCGTGAGCGTAACGCGGAGCGTCGAAGGGACTTCGCACGGGCCGCATTGCCGATTATAGCGCGCGGATGGATGACGCACGCGACCGGGGGCTGACCCTCGACCCCAAATATGACGACCATGGCCTTATCACCGCGGTGGTGACCCATGTCACCTCGGGGGAAGTGCTGATGGTGGCGCATATGAATGCGCAGGCGCTGGCGCTGACGGTCGAGACGGGCCTGGCCCATTTCTGGTCGCGCAGCCGCCAATCACTGTGGAAGAAGGGCGAAAGCTCCGGCCATATGCTTGGCGTGCGCGACATCCGGATCGACTGTGACCAGGACGCCGTCTGGGTGCTGGCCGAGCCGGCGGGGCCGACCTGCCACACCGGGGCACGTTCCTGCTTCTTCCGCCGGATCGGACCCGATGGGCTGAGCGCGGTCGATGAACCGGGTGTCGATGCGGCGCACTAGCCTTTTTCTCGCATGTCTTCTGGCCGGGTGTCAGCAGGCCGCGACGCCGGGCGCCGCCGCGCCCGATCGCGATGGGGCTGCCGCGTCGGGACTGGAGCGCGCGGCGATCGAGACGGGGGCGATTACGGACACGTCCAAGGTTGCGCCGGTCGGGCTGTTCCAGCGGCGGCATGAGGCGGGGCGGGATTCGCTCTGCGTCCTTCCCGCGAAGTCGGGCGACTATCGTTTCGGGCTGGAGGCGATTTTCGGCACCGAACAGAGCTGCCATGGCGCGGGCACGGCGCGGCGGGCCGGCGACAAGCTGATCCTGAGCTTTTCCGGCGGCAGGAAGTGCATCATCGTCGCCCAATATGATGGTGACCAGGTGGCGCTGCCCGGCGTGGTCGACATGGCCTGTGACCGGCTGTGCGACGGACGCGGCAATCTGGAAGGGGTGACCTTCCCGCGCATCGCCAATGATGCGGGCGCGGCCCTGCGTGCGCGCGATCGCGAGGAGGAACCGCTGTGCGAGGCGGACTGAACGGGGCTGGCATGCCTGCCAGCCCCGCCATGCTGATCAGCGATAGCCGGCTGCGGCGAGCAGGGCGACCAGGTCCATCCGCTTGACCTTCAGCGATTCCGGCGCCGACACGTCGATCCATTCGTCGGGCGAATGGCCCCGGCCGCCGGTCGCCGCACGCGGGATGGTGATGGCCGGGATGCCCAGGCTCATCGGTACATTGGCGTCGGTCGAGCTGAAGCTCATGCGCGCGGTGACGCCTTCGGCGGCATAGGCGGCGGCGGTCTGGCGGACCAGCGCCGTGTCGGCGGCGGTGCTGCCGGCCGGACGATCGCCCACGACCTTCTTGTCGACGCGGATCGGGCCTTCCTTGATCGAGCGGGCGCCATTTTCGGTTGCGACCGCCTTGTCCACGGTGGCGAGGAACGCCTGTTCCAGCTTGGCCAGTTCAGCCGCGCTTTCCGATCGCATGTCGACCTGCAGCCAGACTTCCTGCGGGATGGCGTTGACCGACGAGCCGCCGCCCACGACGCTGGCGCTGTAGGTCGTCTTGGGCGACTGGGGCACCGGGATCTTGTAGAGGTCGACGATCGCCTGGCTCATCGCCGTCATCGGATTGACCAGGCCAAAGGCGCCGAAGCTGTGGCCACCGGGGCCGGTGAAGGTCAGGCGATAGCGCTTCGATCCGACGCCGCCATTGATCAGGCCATCGACCGAGCCATCGTCGATCGAGAAGAAGCTGGCGATGCGGTCCTTATATTTGCCCTTGTGGAACAGCTGCTTCATGCCGCGCAGGTCGCCCAGACCTTCCTCGCCGACATCGCCGACGAACAATATGTCCATCGGCGCGCTGATGTTGGCGCCGACGATCGCCTTGATGAGGCTGAGTTGGGTAGCGAGGCCGGCGACATCGTCCCCGACACCGGGTGCGTGGAGCTTGTTGCCCTCGCGCCGGACCGTGACCGGCGTGCCTTCGGGAAAGACGGTGTCGAGATGGGCGGACACGACGATCAGCTTGCCGTCCGGCTTGCCGCTGCCACGGCGCAGGCCCAGCACATTGCCGCCTTCGTCAATCTCCACATCGGTAAGGCCGGCGGCGCGGAACATGTCGGCATAGGCCTTGGCCCGCGCCTCTTCCTTGAAGGGGGGCGCCGGAATCTGGGTCAGGGTGACGATATTGTCGACCCACTGGTCATGTTCGGCCTCCAGCGCGGCGAAGGCGGCCTTGACCGCCGGGCGCGCGCGGATCGCGGCAATGGCGCGGGCATCGGCCGGTGCGGTCGCGCTGGTGGGCGTGGCGGCACTGGCCGGAACCGACAGGGCCGTGCTGGCCAATATTATACAGAGCGCGAACCGCTTCATTCTGGACCCCTTTTATGATGGGCGCACCGGCGTGGGCGCCGGGGTCCGTCTAGCCGGGGAGGCAGGCGCGCATCAATGGCCGATATAGCGGCCGGGGCGGTGGTTGACGAACAGCACGGCGTTGATCGCGGCGGCCGACAGGACGGACAGGCCAAAGCGCTCGGCATTGAGGATCGGCAGCGAGGCGAGCAGGATCAGCACATCGCAGGCCATCTGGGTGCGGCCGGCATTCCAGCCGCGCGATTTCTGCAGGATCAGCGCGACCACGCCGACGCCGCCCACGCCCGCGCCATGGCGGGCGATGGCCAGGATGCCGAAGCCGATGATCGAGCCGCCGAACAGCGCGGCGAAGAAGGGGCTGATCCGGGCGATCTCCATCGCATAGGGCATGGCAAGGCCGACGCCCATGATCGCAATATTGGCGAACAGGGTCTTGAGGCCGAAGGCCATGCCCATCGCCCGCCCGGCGAACAGGAAGAAGGGAATGTTGATCAGCAGGAACAGCGTCGCGGGCGACAGATGGATCAGATAGGACAGCAGCAGCGCGATGCCGGCCATGCCGCCGGTCACCAGCTTTGCCTGTTTCAGCAGCATCAGCCCCATGGCGATGAAGGCGCAGCCAATGGCGATGGCATAGAAATCCTCGGCAGGACTATGCGGCCGCGCGACATGGGCGGGCGGGACGGGCAGGGCAGGGGGCGGCGCCGGGGGCGTCGGGTCGATCGAGGTCATGGCATGTCCGAAAAGCGTGAGCGCCCCGTGCCATCCTCTCTTGTCGTCTTTGTCCGCGCCCATAGTCGCAGATGGGCGTTCTGAAAAGAGGCGGGTTAGCCGGCATCCACCTGTTTCGGGCCGAAGCGGTCGATCGCTTCGAACAGGCGTGTGAGCGCGACCCGTTCCTCCGCGTGGATTTCCGGGCGCCAGACTTCGAACAGCAGGATGACGCGGGTGTCATTGCCCCGGTTCCAGGCCTCATGTTCGATGCTGTCGTCAAAGATCAGCATTTCGCCCGGCACCCAGGCGCGCGTCTCTGCGCCGACCCGCAGCGCGCAATTGTCGGCCACGATCAGCGGCAGATGACAGATCAGGCGGGTGTTGAGCAGGCCATGATGGGGCTGGATATGGGTGCCGGGCTTGAGCAGCGACCAGAGCGCCATGGGCGAACGGCCGGCGATCATCGGGCGATCGACATGGTCGAGCGCGGCCATGACGGCGGGGCAGCGGGCGGCATGGTCCGCCACGATCTCGCCCTGTTGCCAGAAATAATAGGCGCCCCAGGAGGGATCGTCGCGCAGCGGGTTGTTGGGCGCCGGGCGATCGGTCGGCGTCTGGACATAGGGCGCGAAATCGGGGGCGCCGGCACGGACGTTGTTCAGTTCGGCGACGATGGCGTCGGTTGCTGCCTCGACCGCCGGCACCCAGGCAAATTCGTCGCGCTCGTAAAAGGCGCGCTGCGGCAGGCCGGGGAAATAGAACATGCTGGGTTGTTGCAGATAGAGTTCGCTCTTGCCCAGCAACAGGTCGGTCGCCTGCGTAATCCGGGGCAGGGCGGGCAGATCGGCGATGGCGGAGCTTAGATGATCCTCGAACTTGCGGCCGGACTGGGCGATGCTGGCCTGTGCCTGTTGCAGCAGCGGTTGCAGCGCGGGAGGCGCGCCGGTGGCCGCCGCCTGCGCCAGCGCACCGCGGAACCAGACCGATGCACCGCGCTCGTCGCCGCGCCGGATCAGGTTCTGGCCCATTGCCAGCATGGCGGGCAGGTTGCGCATATCCTGTTGCAGAATGCGGTTGAGCGCCGCCTGTTCGCCGTCCAGATCGCCCAGTCGATTGCAGGCCTGGGCCAGCAGCATGGCCGGGGGATCGGCCATTTCGGAGAGGGTGGCGCGCGCCACTGCCGCGTCGCCGCGGCGCAATGCGGCGATTGCCGCGTCCTGTAAGGTCTGTTCGCGTGCCCGATCCGTCATCCGCCCGCCTTAGCCAGCGGAACGGATGGAAGGAAGCGGCTTATTCGCAGGGCACTAGCGCGGGCTGGGCGCTGCGCCGTGCGGTGGCGATGGCGACCAGATAGATGGCCAGGCCGCCCAGCGACAAGGCGCAGCCGATCCAGCCAGTGGACACCAGGCCATAGCCCGCCGCGATCGACAGGCCGCCGAGCCAGGGGCCGAGCGCATTGGCGATGTTGAAGGCGCTGTGGTGCAACGCGGCGGCCAGCGTCTGGGCATCGCCCGCAACGTCCATCAGTCGCGCCTGCAACGGTGTGCCCATGCCGCCGCCAATGCCGATCAGGAAGACGATGAGGCTGAGGCTCCAGATATTGCCGGCCATGAAGGGGAAGAGGGCGAGCGCAACCGCGCTCCACACGAGGATGCCGATGACAGTGCGGTTGAGCGCGCGATCGGCGAGCCAGGCGACCGCCAGATTGCCGACGGTCATGCCGAGGCCAAAGACGATCAGGATCAGCGGCACCAGGGTTTCGGACACATGGGTCACTTCGATCATGGTCGAGGCGACATAGGTGTAGACCGCGAACAGGCCGCCAAAGCCGATCGCGCCGGTCAGCAGGGTCAGCCAGACCTGCGACTTGCCGAGTGCGCTCAGCTCGCGCATCGGGCTGGCCTTCGGGTCGCCGGCGTCGCGCGGGGCGTAGAGGGCGACCAGGCTCATGGTCAGCACGGCGAGCGCGCAGACCACGAAGAAGCCCGAGCGCCAGCCCAGTATCTGGCCCATCCAGTTGGCGACCGGCACGCCCAGCACCGTGGCGATGGTCAGGCCCGACATCACCTTGGCAATCGCCAGCGTGCGCTTTTCGATCGGCACCAGGCTGGCCGCGACCAGCGCCGCGACGCCGAAATAGGCGCCATGGGGCAGGCCCGAAAGGAAGCGGAACAGCAGCATCCAGTGATAGCTGGGCGACAGCGCCGACAGGCCGTTGCCGACCGCGAACATCGCCATCAGCGCGATCAGCAGCGTGCGGCGCGGCAGGCGCGCGGCAAAGGCGGCGATCAGCGGCGCGCCGACCACCACGCCCAGCGCATAGGCGCTGATCGCATGGCCCGCGGTCGGCAGGTCGATGTGGAGGTCGCGCGCGAAGAAGGGCAGCAGGCTCATGGAGGCGAATTCGGTCGTGCCGATCGCAAAGGCGCCCACGGACAGCGCGAAAAGGACGAGCGCGGGGTGCGCCTTGTGGGACTGGCTGCCCATGACAAGCTCCATGCTGCAATGCAAAATGACGGAAGTCCGCCAGATGGGCCGAGTGACAGCGATGGTCAAGGCTGCATACGTATGAGATTCTTGCAACTGGCAACGCATCTGGTGCAACGCGGCATCGAATGACGCTTTTTCAATTAATCGTATATGGTATTCATAGCGCATGGGCAGGAACGAGATGAGCGGGCAGGGCGCCGTGCTGGCGGGGGCGGGTGCCGTGCTGGCATCGTTGCTGTCGATGAACATGGGCGCGGCCTTTGCCAAGACGCTGTTCCCGATCGTCGGTGCCTATGGCATCGCGGCGTTGCGCATCTTCCTGGCCGCGATCCTGCTGATGCTGTTCCGGCGGCCCTGGCGGCGGCCGATCCCGGCCGATGTGCGCTGGCCGCTGCTGATCTATGGCGCGACCCTCGCGCTGATGAACCTGCTCATCTACCAGGCGTTCGCCCGGATCCCGCTGGGCATCGCCATGGCCATCGAGGTGACGGGGCCGCTGGCGATCGTGCTGTTCGGGTCGCGCCGGCCGCGCGATTTCCTGTGGCTGGGGGCGGCGGTGATCGGCCTTTTGCTGCTCTTGCCGTTGCGCAGTGATGCCGTGCTTGATCCTTTGGGTGTCATCTTCGCTGTCGGGGCGGCGGCCTGCTGGGCGCTTTATATCCTGACCGGCAAGCGGGTGTCGGGCGCGCTGCGCGGCGATGCGGTCGCCTGGGGCATGCTGGCGGCGGCGATCCTGGTGCTGCCGGTCGGGCTGACCCATGCTGGCGCGTCGCTCCTTTCGCCCTGGGTGCTGATGGTCGGGCTGGCGATCGCCCTGCTGTCGAGCGCCTTGCCCTATTCGCTGGAGATGGAGGCGATGCGGCGCCTGCCCGCGCCGGTGTTCGGCCTGTTGCTGAGCGCTGCGCCGGCGATCGGCGCGCTGGCCGGCTTCGTCGTGCTGGGCGAGCGGCTGACCGCGCTGCAGGGCGTGGCGATATTCTGCATCATTGCGGCATCAGGCGGCAGCGCGCTGACGGTGCGTCATGCGCCCGCGATCGAGGATGCGCTGCAATAGGGCGGATTAGCCGCTGACGACGGCCTTGCTGGTATCCAGCATCTTGCCGTTGGTGATGATGACCATGTCGCCGACCTTGGTGACGCCGAACAGCTTCTGCGCAAATTCCTTGGGCACGCCGATGCAGCCATGGGTGGCATAGCCCCATTTGACGTCGCTGCCGTGGATGGCGACGCCGTCGCTGGTCAGCCGCTGCATATAGGGCATGGGCGCGTTGTTGTAGGTGCTGGAATAATGGTCGGCGTCCTTCTGCATGATCGGGAAGGCGCCGAGCGGGCTCTGCTTGTCGGTCGCGCCATAGAGGATGACGGCGGCGCCGATTTCATAGCCGTCGCGGAAGACGGAAAGGGTCTGGGCTTTCAGGTCGACGGTGATGATGACCGGCCCCTTGGCCGGTGCGCCTTCCTCGTCCCAGGCATAGTCGCCATGCTCGAAAGGCCCCTCGATCTTGAGCACGCGCTTGACCGCCAGCGCATGGGGATCGACCTTCATGCCCTGGTCGCTGCGCCGTTCGACCAGCGGCAGCGGCTTGGGCGCGGCGGCGGCCTCGGCCGGTTTGGCCTGGGTCGCGGTGCCGGCATGGCGATCAATCTTGTCGGTCAGCAGCAACGCGCCGCCGCCCAGGACGGCGCCGATCAGCAGTTTCGGGCCAAGGCTGCGAGCCAATGTGCCGATGACGCCTGCCATGATCTTCCTCGCTTCATCCTTTGCCAGTCAAGCTAACAGCCTAACCGGCAAAGGTTAAGGTCAGCCTTCGCGCGCCACTTCGGCGGCGGCGATGGCGGTCAGGTTGAGGATGCCGCGTGCGGTGACGCCGGGCGTAAGCACATGGATCGGCTGGGCGGTGCCGATCAGCATCGGCCCGACCGTGGGCGAGCTGGACGAGGCGCCGAGCGCCGTCAGCGTGATATTGGCGGCGTCGAGGTTCGGCATCACCAGCAGGTTGGCCGGCCCCTCGAACCGGGAGTCGGGGATCAGCCGTTCGCGCAGCGCCTGACTGAGCGCGGCGTCGGCGTGCATCTCGCCATCGACCGCCAGCTCCGGCGCGGCCTGGCGCACCAGGTCGAGCGCGGCCCGCATCTTGCGGGCGCTGGGGCTGTTCGAGGCACCGAAATTGGAGTGCGACAGCAGCGCGACGCGCGGCTTGAGGCCGAAATGCTGCAATTCGGTCGACGCCAGCAGCGTCATTTCCGCAATCTGGTCCGGCGTCGGGTCCGGCACCATATGGGTGTCGGTGATGAACAGCGCGCCGGCGTCCAGGATCAGGCCCGACAGCGCATAGATGCGGCTGTGGTTGGGCGCGCGATCGATGATGCGCAGCACATGTTCGACCTGGCCCCAATATTCGGAGCGGCCGCCGACCAGCGCGGCATCGACCCGGCCGGTGCGCAGCAGCATGGCGGCGGTGACGGTCGGGCGGCGATAGACGTGGCGCAGGATTTCGTCTGGCGGCACGCCCTTGCGCGCGGCGATGGCGCGATAGGCCTCGACCAGTTCGCGCATGATGTCATGATCCGTCTCGGGATCGATCACCTCGACATCGCGGTCGAGCTGGAAGCTCAGGCCCATGTCGGCCAGCTTCTGTTCCAGCAGGCGGCGGCGCGCGACGATGGTCGGCTTGACGATGCCTTCGTCCAGACCGTCCTGGATCGCGCGCAGCACGCGCTCGTCCTCGCCCTCGCCATAGACGATGCGGCACTGGCTGCCGCGCGCGGCATGGAAGACCGGCAGCATCAGCTGACCCGAGCGGGTGTTCTGGTGCGACAGGGCGCGCTTATATTCTTCCAGATCCAGCGTCTTGGTGGCGACGCCGCTGTCCATCGCCGCCTTGGCCACGGCACCGGCGATCTCGCCGATCAGGCGCGGATCGAACGGGGTCGGGATGATGTAATCGGCGCCGAACACCAGCTTGCGACCGCCATAGGCCTGCGCCACGCTGTCATGCGCGGGCATGCGGGCCAAGGCGGCGATCGCGTCGGCGGCGGCGACCTTCATCGCTTCGTTGATCTGGGTCGCGCCGCAATCCAGCGCGCCGCGGAAGATATAGGGGAAGCACAGGACGTTGTTGACCTGGTTCGGATAGTCCGACCGGCCGGTGGCGATGATCGCGTCCGGGCGCACTTCGCGCGCGGCTTCCGGGCGGATTTCCGGCTCCGGATTGGCGAGCGCGAAGATCAGCGGATTGGGCGCCATCAGCGGCAGCCATTCCGGCTTCAGCACGCCCGGCGCCGAAAGCCCCAGGAACAGGTTGGCGCCCGGCAGCACGTCGGGCAGGGTGCGCGCGTTGGTGTCGCGGGCATAGCGCGCCATATTGGGCAGCATGCCTTCGCGGCCCGAATGGATGACGCCGTCCTTGTCGGTCATCGTCACATTGTCGATCGGCAGGCCCATCGAGACGAGCAGGTCTACGCAGGCGAGCGCGGCGGCGCCGGCACCCGAGGTGACGAGCTTTGCATCGGCCAGGGTCTTGCCCTGCAGCACCAGCGCGTTGCGCACGGCCGCGGCGACGACGATGGCGGTGCCATGCTGATCGTCATGGAAGACCGGAATGTTCATCCGTTCCTTCAGGCGCCGTTCGATCTCGAAACATTCGGGCGCCTTGATGTCTTCCAGATTGATGCCGCCAAAGGTCGGTTCGAGCAGGGCGACGGCTTCGACGAACTTGTCCGTGTCGGTGGTGTCGACTTCGATGTCGAACACGTCGATGTCGGCGAATTTCTTGAAGAGGACGGCCTTGCCCTCCATCACCGGCTTCGACGCCAGTGCGCCGATCGCGCCGAGGCCGAGGACGGCGGTGCCGTTGGAGATGACCGCGACCAGATTGCCGCGCGCGGTATAGTCCAGCGCCTTGGCGGGATCGGCAGCGATCTCCTCGCAGGGGGCGGCCACCCCCGGCGAATAGGCCAGCGCCAGATCGCGCTGGTTCACCATGCGCTTGGTCGGCTCGATCGCGAGCTTACCGGGCTGGGGAAGGCGGTGATAGTCTAGGGCGGCGCGGCGGGTGTTATCGTCCATGCGATGCGCCTTAGAGACTGTGTTCCGCTAGGGCAAGCCAGTGCGGTCCGTCCGCGACTCCCACGGCGGCGCAAGGGCATATTGCGCAGCAAGAAAGTCGACGAAGGCGGTGATGGCCAGCGGCGGATTGGCCTGTGGCAGTTGCACGGCATAGAGGGCGACGTCGCTCGACCCTTCATGATCGGGCAGGATCTGGCGCACCTCGCCCTGCGCCAGCGCGTCGCTGATGTCCCAGAGCGAGCGCAGCGCGATGCCGCTGCCCGACAGCGCCAGTTCGCGCACGACTTCGCTGCTGTTGGTGCGGATATGGCTGTGGCCGTCGATCGCGACCGGCCCCTTGGGGCCGATCAGGCGCCAGGGCAGCTGGCCGTCGGCGGCGAGCAGGTGGTGCTGCTTGAGGTCGGCGATGCGGCGCGGCGTGCCGAAGCGCTCAAGATAGGCGGGCGCGGCGCACAGGATGCGGCGATTGGGCGCCAGCCGCCGGGCGGTGAGGCCGGCACCCGGATCGGCGGCGATGCGGATGGCCAGGTCCGCCCGGCTTTCGATCAGGTCGACATAGTCGTCGGACAGGTCGAGCCGCAGGTCGACGCGGGGATGATTATCCAGGAAAGGCTGAAGATAGGGGGCAAGATGCATGCGGCCAAAGGAGGTCGGGGCGGTGATTCGCAGCGGACCGGACGCGATCGCCGAGACGCCCGACACCCGCCGTTCGGCTTCGTCGAGGGAGGCGAGGATCGCGCGCAGGTCGCCATGGAGCCGCTCGCCCGCCGGGGTCAGCGCCAGCCGGCGGGTGGTGCGATGGATCAGCCGGGCGCCGAGCCTGTCCTCCAGCCGAGCCAGCCGCTTGGACATCATGGCGGGGGATATGTGGAGCCGCCGTCCGGCGGCCGCCAGCCCGCCTTCATCGACGATGCTCACGAACAATTCATGGTCCGGGTCCATCATATTCGTTCACCACAGGAAAGTCTCTATTCGAATAATAGCGTCTACACGGCATAATTGGAAAGGCGTAAAAGGACGGCATAGCAAGGAGTGGATTGCATGACCGACCGTATGACAGAACGCGCCGGCCTGAAGGTCGCCGCAACGCTGGCCGACTTCATCGAGCAGCGCGCGCTGCCGGGCACGGGCATTGATGCCGCCGCCTTCTGGGCGGGCACTGCCGACATATTGGCGCGCTTCACCCCCGACAATGCGGCGCTGCTGCGCACACGCGACGACCTGCAGACGCAGATCGACGCGTGGCATCAGGTGCGCCGGGGGCAGGCGCACAACGCCGCCGCCTATCAGGCCTTCCTGCGCGAGATCGGCTATCTGGTCGAGGAACCCGCGCCGTTCGAGATCGGCAGTGAGAATGTCGATGCCGAAGTCGCCCGCATGGCCGGGCCGCAGCTGGTCGTCCCGATCCTCAACGCGCGTTTCCTGCTGAACGCCGCCAATGCGCGTTGGGGCAGCCTGTATGACGCGCTCTATGGCACGGATGCCATAGCGGGCGCGGCTTCCGGCAACGGCTATGATGCGGCGCGCGGGGCGCAGGTCATCGCCTGGGCCAAGGCGTTTCTGGACGATGCGGTTCCGCTGGCGACGGGAAGCTGGGCCGATCTGGCGGGCGGAGAAATCGTCCTGGCCGATCCGGCGCAGTTCGTCGGCACGAGCGAGAAGGGCAAGCTGTTCCGCCATCATGGCCTGCACATCGAGGTCGTCTTCGATCCCGCGCATCCGATCGGCGCGACCGATCCGGCCGGCATATCCGACGTCATCCTGGAATCCGCGCTGACCACCATCTGCGACCTGGAGGATTCGGTCGCGGCGGTCGATGCGGCGGACAAGGTCACCGCCTATGCCAATTGGCTGGGGCTGATGCAGGGCGACCTGACCGAGACGTTCGAGAAGGGCGGGCGGCAGATGACCCGCGCGCTCAATCCTGATCGTGCCTATAGCGCGCCCGATGGCAGCAGCTTCACGCTGCCGGGCCGCAGCCTGTTGTTCGTCCGCAATGTCGGTCATCTGATGACCACGCCGGCGATCGCGCGGCCCGACGGGCAGGACGCGCCCGAGGGGATCATCGACGGGATCGTCACCAGCCTGATCGCGCTGCATGATCTGGCGAAGGCGGATGGCAACAGCCGGGCGGGCAGCGTCTATATCGTCAAGCCCAAGATGCACGGGCCGCAGGAAGCGGCCTTCACCAACCGCCTGTTCGACGCGATCGAGGATATGCTGGGCATGGCGCGCCACACGATCAAGGTCGGCGTCATGGACGAAGAGCGGCGCACATCGGCCAATCTGGCAGCCTGCATCCATGCCGTCCGCGACCGGATCGTCTTCATCAATACCGGCTTCCTCGACCGCACCGGGGACGAGATGCACACGTCGATGCAGGCCGGGCCGATGATCCGCAAGGGCGAGATGAAGGCGAGCGACTGGATCACGGCCTATGAAGACCGCAACGTCCAGATCGGCCTTGCCTGCGGCCTGTCGGGCCGGGCGCAGATCGGCAAGGGCATGTGGGCGGCGCCCGATCGCATGGCTGACATGCTGGAGCAGAAGATCGGCCATCCCAAGAGCGGCGCCAACACCGCCTGGGTTCCGTCCCCGACGGCGGCGACGCTGCACGCGACCCATTATCACCGCATCGACGTCTTCGCCCGTCAGGAAGAACGCAAGGCCGAGGGCATTGCGTCGCTCGACAAGTTGCTGACCATTCCCGTCGCGGTCGGCCGCAATTTCTCCGACGAAGAGATCGCGCAGGAGCTGGACAATAATGCGCAGGGCATATTGGGCTATGTCGTCCGCTGGATCGACCAGGGTGTCGGCTGTTCCAAGGTGCCCGATATCCATGATGTCGGCCTGATGGAGGATCGCGCGACCTTGCGCATTTCGTCGCAGCATATGGCCAACTGGCTGCTGCACGGCGTCTGCACCGCGGAACAGGTCGATGCCGCGCTGACCCGCATGGCGGCCAAGGTCGATGCGCAGAATGAAGCCGATCCGCTCTATCAGCCGATGAGCGGGCGCGAGGGCGAGAGCCTGGCCTTCCAGGCAGCACGCGCCCTGGTGTTCGAGGGTGTCGCGCAGCCCAATGGCTATACCGAGCCGCTGCTGCACGCCTATCGCGCCCGTGCCAAGGCGGAGGAAGTCCTCGAGATAGCGTAAACTTCGCTGTCACTCTTTCCCATGCTGCGTTAGCCCTGATCGGGTCGCAGCATGGGAGAGGCGCCATGACCATCATCGTCCATCATCTGAACAATAGTCGTTCGCAGCGCATCCTGTGGCTGCTGGAGGAGCTGGGTGAGGCTTATGACGTGCGCCGCTATGAGAGGGACCGCAAGACGATGCGGGCGCCCGCCGCCCTGCGTGCCGTCCATCCGCTCGGCCGGTCGCCGGTGGTGGAGGTGGATGGCCATCGGCTGATCGAGACCGGAGCGATCATGGAATATCTTGTCGCGCGGGCCGATGGTCGCTTCGGCGCGCCGACCGATGCGGAGGGCGCGATCCGCTGGCGCCAATATCTCCATTATGCCGAAGGATCGATGATGCCGCCGTTGCTGGCCCTGCTGGTGGTCGGCAAGCTGGGCCTGCTCGGCCGGCCGGCGCGGCCGACGGTGCAGGGGATGCTGGACGATCATCTCGACTGGCTGGAAAGCGAACTGGCAAGCCGCCCCCATTTTGCCGGGCCGGACTTCTCCGCCGCCGACATGATGATGAGCTTCCCGATCGAAGCGTCGCGGGCGCGCGGCGGGCTTGACGAATCGCGTCCGCATCTGATCGGGTGGCTGGAGAGAATACAGGCGCGGCCCGCCTATCAGGCCGCGCTGCGCACCGGGGGACATTATGCTTACGCCTGATCGCCGCACCTTGCTTCGCTATGCCGCCGCCGGGGTCGCCACTTCGCTGGTCAGCCCGCGCCTGTTCGCGCAGGAAAAGGCAGTCGAGGCGCTCCAGTCGATCACCCGCGACGTTACCCCGATCGGCAAGGCCGAGCGCGCCGACCGGCTGGCGCGGGCGCAGAAGATGATGCAGGCGCAGGGCATCGACGCGCTGCTGGTCGAGCCGGGCGCCAGCCTCATCTATTATAGCGGTATCCGCTGGTGGCGTTCCGAGCGGCTGACCGCGCTGGTCATTCCGGCCAGCGGCACGCCTCTGGTCGTCTGCCCCTTTTTCGAGAAGCCCTCGATCGACGAATCGCTCGCCATCCCGGCCGAGGTCCGCGTCTGGCAGGAGCATGAAAGCCCCTATGCGCCGATCGCCGATTATCTGAAGGCGCGGGGCCTGGACAAGGGGCGGATCGGCATCGAGGAGACGGTCCGCTATTTCGCGGTCGATGGACTGAAGGCCGCGCTGCCCGCCGCGACGCTGGTGAAAGACCCGGTGACCCGAGCCATCCGCATGCGCAAGACGGTGGCCGAGATCGCGCTGATGCAAAAGGCGGCGGATGTCACCATGGGCGCCTATCGCTGGACCCATCCGCAGGTGAAGGCGGGCATGACCCCGGCCGATATCGGCGCGCTGATGACGGCCGCGACCAGCGCCCTGGGCGGCAAGGGCGAGTTCAACCTGATCCTGCTCGGTGAAGCGGCCGCCTATCCGCATGGATCGGGCAAGCCGCAGTCGGTGCGCGTGGGCGAGGTGGTGCTGATGGATTGCGGCTGCACGGTCGAGGATTATCAGTCCGACATCAGTCGCACTTTCGTCTACGGCTCGGCACCCACGGCGCAGCAGCGCAAGGTGTGGGACGAGGTGGCGCAGGGGCAGCAGGTCGCGATCCGGGCGGCGAAGCTGGGCGTGGCGGCCGGCACGGTCGACGATGCGGTCCGCGCTTATTATGAGAAACTGGGCTATGGCCCCGGCTACAAGCTGCCCGGCCTGTCCCACCGCACCGGCCATGGCATCGGCCTGGAGGGGCATGAGCCGGTCAACCTCGTCCATGGCGAGACGACGAAGCTGGACGTCGGCATGTGCTTCTCCAACGAACCGGGCCTCTACCTGCCCGGCACGATGGGCGTGCGCATGGAGGATTGCTTCCACATGACCACGCAGGGGCCGCAATGGTTCTCCAAGCCGCCTGTGTCGATCGAGGCGCCGATGGGGTAAGCGACGGGCCATGCAGTTGATTGAACTTGATGCTTCCGGCTGGACAAAGCCATTGGACTTCTATCTCGCGCTGTTGCCGCGACTGGGCGCGCCTGAATGGCATGGTCTTAATCTGGATGCCCTATATGACAGTTTGTTGGGCGACATTAACGCCGTTGAGCCGCCCTTCACTGTGACGATAGCAAATATCGACAACCTGCCGGCCGAGATGGCAGACTTCATGGCGCGGGTAACAACTGTGTTCGCCGATGCCCGGCGTGACTATGGCGTGGAGGTCACGCTGCAATTGATCTGAACAGGGTTGTGACATCGCGACCAAATCCCCCGCTTGTGCGGCGGGCCGCTTCCCACTAAATCGCGCGCATGACCTCGACCAACGACATTCGCCGCAGCTTCCTCGATTATTTCGGGGCCAATGGCCACACCATCGTTCCGTCCGCGCCGCTGGTGCCGCACAACGACCCGACGCTGATGTTCGTGAACGCCGGCATGGTGCCGTTCAAGAATGTCTTCACGGGTCTGGAAACGCGCCCCTACAAGACCGCGACGTCGAGCCAGAAGTCGGTCCGCGCCGGCGGCAAGCACAACGACCTCGACAATGTCGGCTACACCGCGCGCCACCACACCTTCTTTGAAATGCTGGGCAATTTCAGCTTCGGCGACTATTTCAAGGAACAGGCGATCCATCATGCCTGGACCCTGCTCACCAAGGAATGGGGCCTGCCCGCGGAAAAGCTGACGACGACCGTCTATCATACGGACGACGAGGCGTTCGACCTGTGGAAGAAGATCGCCGGCCTGCCCGATCACAAGATCATCCGCATCCCGACCAAGGATAATTTCTGGGCGATGGGCGACAGCGGCCCGTGCGGTCCCTGCTCGGAAATCTTCTACGACCATGGCGACCATATCTGGGGCGGCCCTCCGGGATCGCCGGAAGAGGATGGCGACCGCTTCGTCGAGATATGGAACCTCGTCTTCATGCAATATGAGCAGGAAGCCAACGAGATCGTTTCGGAACTGCCCAAGCCCTCGATCGACACCGGCATGGGGCTGGAGCGCATCGCCGCGGTGATGCAGGGCGTCCATAACAATTATGATATCGACACGTTCAAGGCGCTGATTGCCGAGAGCGGGGCGCTGACCCGCACCGCAACCGACGGCGAGTTCCAGGCCAGCCACCGCGTCATCGCCGACCATCTGCGCTCGACCAGCTTCCTGATCGCCGACGGCGTGCTGCCGGCGAATGAAGGTCGTGGCTATGTGCTGCGCCGGATCATGCGCCGCGCGATGCGCCATGCGCACATCATCGGTGCCAAGGATCCGCTGATGTATCGCCTGGTGTCGAGCCTGGTGTCGGAAATGGGCGGCGCCTATCCCGAACTGGTCCGCGCCCAGCCGCTGATCGAGGAAACTTTGCTGCGCGAGGAAACCCGGTTCCGCAAGACGCTGGAAAACGGCCTCAAGCTGCTGGACGAGGCGACCGCCGATCTGGCCGAGGGCGCGACCCTGCCGGGCGAGACCGCGTTCAAGCTCTATGACACCTATGGCTTCCCCTATGACCTGACCGAGGATGCGCTGCGCACCCAGGGCCTGTCTGTCGACCGCGCCGGCTTCGACGCCGCCATGGCCGAGCAGAAGGCTGCGGCGCGCGCCGCCTGGAAGGGATCGGGCGAAAAGGCGTCGGACGAGATCTGGTACGACATCGCCGAAACGCTCGGCAGCACCGAGTTCATCGGCTATGCCTCGACCAAGGGCGAGGGCGAAGTGCTGGCCATCATCAAGGATGGCGCGCGCGTCGATGCGGCATCGGCCGGCGACAAGGTGACGATCATCACCAACCAGACGCCCTTCTATGGCGAGAGCGGCGGCCAGAATGGCGACGCCGGCACGATCACCACGCTGGGCGGCCTGGTGGCCGAGGTTGCCGACACATCTAAGCCGCTTGGCCGCCTGCATGCGCATCAGGCGACGATCAGCGCGGGCAGCGTCAAGGTCGGCGATACCGTCAACCTGACGGTGGATGTGGAGCGTCGCGATCGCATTCGCGCCAATCACAGCGCCACCCACCTGCTCCATGCCGCGCTGCGCAAGGAACTGGGCGGCCATGTCACCCAGAAGGGCAGCATGGTCGCGGCCGACCGCCTGCGCTTCGACTTCTCGCATCCCGAGGCACTGACCCAGGCGCAGATCGCCAAGGTCGAGGCCGACGTGAACGCGCAGATCCGGCATAATGACGAGGTCATGACCCGGCTGATGACGCCGGACGATGCGATCGCCGCCGGCGCGATGGCGCTGTTCGGCGAGAAATATGGCGACGAGGTTCGCGTCCTCTCGATGGGTAAGGGCGACGACCATAGCTATTCGGTCGAACTGTGCGGCGGCACCCATGTCCGCGCGCTGGGCGACATCGCCCTGTTCAAGATCGTGTCGGAAAGCGCCGTGTCCTCGGGCGTGCGCCGGATCGAGGCGCTGACCGGCGAGGCGGCGCGCCTGTGGCTGGTCGAGCGCGACGAGAAGCTGCGCCAGACCGCAGCGGCGCTCAAGACCACGCCGGAAGAGGTGCCCGCGCGCATCGCCGCGCTGGTCGAGCAGAGCCGCAAGCTGGAGCGGGAACTGGCCGAAGCCAAGAAGGCGCTCGCGCTGGGCGGTGGCGGTTCGGCCCAGGCGGCCGGTCCCGAGAAGGTCGGCAGCGTCGACTTCCTGGGCCAGGTGATCGACGGCCTCGACCCCAAGGAACTGCGCGGCATTGTCGACGGCAACAAGAAGACGCTCGGCAGCGGCGTGTCGGCCGTGCTGGCCGTGGTCGATGGCCGCGCGACCATTGCGGTGGGCGTGACCGACGACCTGACCGGCAGCTTCAGCGCAGTCGATCTGGTCCGTGCGGGCGTCGAGGCGCTGGGCGGCAAGGGCGGCGGCGGCCGTGCCGACATGGCCCAGGGCGGCGGCCCCGATGGCGACAAGGCGCAGGCCGCGATCGACGCGGTCAAGGCCGCACTCGCCAGCGTTCCGGCCTGACAAGATGGGGAGGCGCGCCGCCGGTGCGCCTTCCGTCCCTATGCTGCGCCTGATCCTTGCATCCTGCCTGCTCGCCCTGCCAATGACGGCGCGGGCGGGTGAGGCGGTTACCATCACCTCGCCCGAGCCGTTGCCGGCCGCGCATGATCGCGCGCGCCTGTTCCTGGGCGGCAGCATCGACATGGGCAAGGCGACCGACTGGCAGCGTGACATGATCGCGGCGTTGGCCGACGAAAAGGTGACGATCCTCAATCCGCGCCGGGCCGACTGGAACCCGGCCTGGAAGCCCGAAGCCAGCGACCCCCATTTCCGCCAACAGGTGGAATGGGAGCTGGCCGCGCTGGACAGCGCCGACATCATCATCCTCTATCTGGCGCCGGGCACGCAGAGCCCGGTCAGCCTGCTGGAAATGGGGCTGCATGCGCGTGGCGGAAAGCTGGTGGTGCTGTGTCCTGACGGCTTCTGGCGCAAGGGCAATGTCGACATTACCGCTGCCCGCTATGGCGTGGAACAGGTGTCGACGATTGAAGAACTGACGCGCGTGGTGCGGCGACGCATAGGCGCGGTCAACAAGGCGCTGCCCGCAGCAGATTGACCCGGCCTTGCACGGCTGACAAGTTGCGATGCAGGGGGATATATGGCCAGCATTGCCGTTCCATCGTCGCAGCCTAAGGGTATCGCGCCAGATCGTTTCGAGCGGTTTCTGGCGGTCGCCGCGATCATCCTGCTCGCCGTGGTGCTGACCGCGATTGGGCGCGGGCATGGGCAGTGGGGGCAGGTGCCGGGCCTCGTCTGGTTCCATCTGCTGACGATCCTGGTCGCGCTGGCGCTGACGCCGGTGATGTTGTTGCGGCGGCGCGGCGACGGGCGGCATCGCTGGCTGGGCTGGGTGTGGAGCGGTGCGCTGTTCCTGACCGCGCTCGACAGTTTCCTGCTGCACGGGCCGGGCAGCCGCTTCAGCATCATCCATATCCTGTCGATCTTCACCCTGATCCAGGTGCCGATCATCGTGCTGTCCGCGCGGCGCCATGACCTCAAGCGCCATCGCCGATCGGTGCGCGGCATGGTGACGGGCGCACTGCTGATCGCCGGCTTCTTCACCTTCCCGTTCGACCGGATGCTGGGCCACTGGTTGTTTGGCTGAATCGCCGTTTGAGAAAGCCGGTACCAGCCCGCGCCCCCGCCCAACCGCCCGACAGGATGATACTGGATCGGGCGGTTGGGCGGGGGCGCGGGCTGGTACCGTACCGAAAAAAATCGCCCTTTCGCGATTTTTGAAACAGGCTCTAAGAGGCTGCCATGGATCTGACAGCGTTGATCGACGATATCGTGGCCGCCATGGCCAGGGAGACGGAGCGGGGCACTGTTGCCAGCTATATTCCCGAACTGGCGAAGGTGGATGCCGGCCAGTTCGGGATCGCAATCGCTACTGCCGACGGGCGGCTGCTGACCGGCGGCGACGCTGACAGCGGCTTTTCGATCCAGTCCATTTCCAAGGTGTTCGCGCTGACGCTGGCGCTGGGCAAGGTCGGCGACCAGCTGTGGGACCGGGTCGGGCGCGAGCCGTCGGGCAATGCCTTCAACTCCATCGTCCAGTTGGAGCAGGAACATGGCATCCCGCGCAATCCCTTCATCAATGCCGGGGCGATCGTGGTGGCCGACGTCAATCTGGGCGGGCATCAGCCGCGGGTGGCGATCGGCGAGATGCTGCGCTTCGTGCGCTATCTGGCCGGCGACGACATGATCCGCATCAATGAGGAGGTTGCCGCGTCGGAAACGGCGACCGGCTATCGCAACATGGCGCTCGCCAATTATATGCGCGCCTTCAACAATGTCCGTCATCCGGTCGATCTGGTGCTGGGCAGCTATTTCCATCAATGCGCGATCGAGATGAGTTGCCGGCAACTGGCGCTGGCAGGGCGTTACCTGATGCTCGATGGGCGCCATCCCGAGGGCGGACGGGTCGTGTCGCCCAGCCGGGCGCGGCGCATCAATGCGCTGATGCTGACCTGCGGCCATTATGATGCGTCGGGCGATTTTGCGTTCCGGGTCGGCATTCCCGGCAAGTCGGGCGTGGGCGGCGGCATATTGGCGATCGTGCCGGGCCGCGCGGCGATCGCGGTCTGGTCGCCGGGCCTCAACACTAGCGGCAACAGCGCGCTGGGCACCAAAGCGCTGGAGATGCTGGCGCGGCGGACCGGCTGGTCGGTGTTCAGCCCGCCCGAAGTGCATCAGAACTGACGCGGCGACGCGACAGTCGAAGTTCACAGTGTCGTCAGCATGGATTTGGGCCATTTGCACCGGAAACGCGCCTGCCACGCGCCACCGACGCGACAGTGACGTAACGATCGGGTCACGGCCACGCGCCTTCGACGCGACAGTGAAGCGACAGCCATGCGACAGCGACGCAACAGTCACTGCCGATCAGCCGTGATGTGGTGAGTGCGTTCCATCGGCAAGGATAGAACAGAGGCAGGCGCAATAGGAAAGCCCTAGCGCCTTAGGGCACCTCGTCCTGACGCAGGCGGCGCAGGCGGGGCGCGGACTGGAGCTGGGCGGCTTCCTTGATGCCGACGCGTAGATCCTCGCGCGCCTGGTGGATCGAGGCGATCACCGGTCCCATCGCGACGCCTAGGTCGACCAGCGCGGTTTCGGCCAGTTGCAGCGAGCTTTCGAGCGTTTCGGGCACGGCATCGCTGGCGCCGGCCTTGTAGAGCTGGGCGGCATGATCGGCGTCGCGGGCGCGGGCGATGATCGGCAGGTCGGGCACCCAGCCACGCACCCGCTTGGTGACCCGCACCGACAGGACCGGATCGTCCATCGTCAGGATAAGTGCGCGGGCATGGCCAAGGCGCAGGCGGTCGAGCATTTCCGCGCGGGCGACGTCGCCGAAAAGGATCGGATAGCCCAGGCGTCGGGCCTCGGCGACGACGTCGGGATCGGATTCGACGACGATGAAGCGCTGGCCATGGGTCTTGAGCAGGTCGCAGACCATCTGGCCGACGCGGCCGAAACCGATGACGACGGCTGCCGCCTCGGTCTGGTCCGGCTCGGTCTCGACCCGTTCCTCGCCAATGGCATTTTCCAGCCGCTGGGCGATGTCATGGCCGAAGCGCGCGAGCAGTGGCGTGATGGTGAGGCCGATGGCGGTGACGATCTGCCAGAAGGCGGCGGTGGAGGGCAGGATCAGCTTCGCCGCCGCCGCCGCCGACAGCACGATCAGCGTGGTTTCCGACGGGCTGGACATCAGCACGCCGACTTCCAGCGCGACGCCCTTGCGCACGCCCGAGAAATAGAGAAGCAGGCCGGTCACCAGCGTCTTGGCAACGACGACGCCCAGCACGGCCAGCAGCAGGCTGGGCCAGTTGGCGAGGATGACGCGCAGGTCCAGGCTCATGCCCACGGTGATGAGGAAGACGCCGAGCGCCAGCCCCTTGAACGGCGCGGTCATCACCTCGACCTCGCCATGATAGTCGGTCTCCGCGATCAGCAGGCCCGCGAGCAGGGCGCCGACGATCGGCGACAGGCCGGCGATGGAGGTGGCGAGGCTGGAGAGGATGACGACCAGCAGGCTGGCGGCGAGGAAGACTTCCGGGCTCTTGGTCCGTGCCGCCTGACGGAAGATATGGGGCAGGAAGATGCGGCCGAAGACCAGCATCACCGCGATGGTGAGGCCGCCCTTGAGTAGGGTGGTCGCCAGTTCGTTCCACGCGGCGTCCGGGCTGGTCGCGACCGACGGGGCGAGGGCGCCGAGCATGAAGATGATCGGCACCAGCGCCAGATCCTCGAACAGCAGCATCGAGAAGGCGGAGCGGCCGACCGCGCTCTGGGTGCCGACCATCGGCAGCACGACGGCGGTAGAGGAGAGGGCGAGGGCAAGGCCGAGGCCGATCGCGCCGGCGGTTGGCTGGCCCAGCAGATAGAGGCCCATGGCAATGAGCGCGGCGCTGCCCAGCAATTCGGTCGCGCCGACGCCGAACACCTGCGCGCGCATGCTCCACAATCGCCGGAAGCTCAGTTCCAGCCCGATGGAGAAGAGCAATAATATGACGCCCAGTTCGGCAAATGGCTCAATCGCCGCCCGGTTGGAGATGGTGACATGATAGAGCCAGGGATATTGGCCGACCAGCGAGCCAAGTCCTGCCGGACCGACGGCAAGTCCCACCAGGATGAAACCGATGACGGGACTGATGCGGAAACGGGCGAAACCGGGAATGACCAGGCCCGCTGCGCCCAGGATGACTAGGGAGTCGCTGAAGCTCTGGGGATTGATTGCATCGGTCATGCGGCATCATTGCGGGTGACGCACGGAAATGCCAGCCTTTCGCCAAAAGAAATCCTTCAACCGCACTGCAGAACAGAACCATGCCCCCGGTGACCACTGGCCTGTGCCGATTCAGCCTGTGACCATTTGATTACCATGCTGTAATTTTCCGGACATCCCTGAGCAAAAGCGTTCGCGTTAGACGTTTGATCTGATGTGGAATGGACGAATGGTGATGGGAATGATGGCTGCGTCCCGGAAAGTTGCTCCGATCAGCGCCGGAGATATCCTGATCTGGGCGCGGGTTGAGCAGGCTCTGGCAGGGAAAAATGCCGACCTGGCAAGGTTGATCAACATTAACGCATGTGGTCGCGGCCTGAGCCCCGTCGCCGATCTCGAGATTGCGTCCGAACTGGCGCGGCTGAATGAAGAGAAGCTGGTGCAGTTGTGGCTGTCGGCTGATGATCCAGAGCATCCGACCCGGCGTGAAAAGCTGGCGCTCGATCGTCTCGCGCTGATCGATGCCGATTTCTGAAAGGCCGTGGTGATGAGCGATGTACTGGGAAAGGCGGCCGACGCCTGGCTTGCAGAAAATTTTCAATCTCCCGCTTCGGAGGCATATTCTGCGTTCGACATGGAGCAGGCTTTTCGCGCGGGGGCGCAAGCCCATGCCCTTTTTCGCGACGGACGGGCTATGTGTTCTTGTCAGTCTCTGTTGAACTGGATCGAGCATGATGGCGGTGAATGCCCTGTGGCCGCAGATCGCACCGTCGAAATCGTGACCCGGTCGGGTTGCCATTCGGTCATGTTGGCTGGATCGGTAGACTGGCTCTATGGAGCCTTGATTGCTGCGGACGGATGTATTTTGCCGGCGGATGCCGAAGTGGTGCGATATCGGTTGATTACCGAAATCATGTCCGCTGCTTGACCACCCTGGTGACGGGCGCGGAAATCACGCAGCTTAACAACGTGATGTAACGGTGTTGAGCCGCCTCGATCCGTTCGGATGACATGCTCATGGATGCATTCGCAGAGACATTCTTCATTGGGCAGGAGGCTGGGAGGCACCAGATTCGTTCAGCGCATCACTTCCGGATCGGTTGCTGTTCGATCGTTGGCTGCCGCTAGATCGAACAAGAGGCGGGGATAACTGATCGACGGGCATGCTCGACATCGTTTTCCGAATTGATCGTGCAGTTCAACTATCCATAATCTTTCCTATCAAGTCGCGATTCCAGGCGGCCTGATTGGGGAGAGATGAGCAGCATGGCGATGGAAGAGGATGGTCGGTGGCGGAATGTCTTTGTTCTGTGTACTGGCCGCTGCGGATCGACGACATTTAGCGAAGCGCTACGTTATTGCACCAACTACAGTGCCGGGCATGAAAGCTTGCGTGCCCATGTGGGGAAGGCGCGCTTCGCTTATCCCGCATACCATGTCGAAGCGGACAATCGGCTATGCTGGCTGTTGGGACGATTGGAAGAGGCATTTGGGGCGAATGCCTTCTATGTCCATTTGCGACGCGATCGGGACGCTGTGGCGAAATCTTTCGCCGCGCGCGCAGACAAGGGTATCATGGCTGCCTATCGCAATGCGATTCTGATGCCGAAGGATAGGGTTGTCCGCAGCAATATCGATCTCGCTTATGACTATATCGATACGGTCGACAGCAATATCGCGATGTTTCTGCGCGACAAACAGTTTATGCGCTTCGATCTGGAGCATGCCCGGCGCGATTTTTCAGATTTTTGGGAGCGGGTCGGTGCCGAAGGTGATTTCGAGCGATGTCTCGAAGAATTTTCCCAGAATCATAATGCGACCAAGATTGCCGCAGCCGGATAAAATATTGGCGGGAGGAAGCGCGCTACACACCGAACCCCGTCAAGCAGGATGGTGCGGACGATGGGACTTGAACCCATATTCCCAGGGGGAGGCGGATTTTAAGTCCGCTGCGTCTACCGATTTCGCCACGTCCGCGCTGCGCCTTCCCCTGAAGGCTCAGGCGCGGCAGGTCAAGGGGCTGATCAGTCGGCGGCCTTGCCGTTCAGCCGTTCGCGCATTTCCTTGCCCGGCTTGAAGTAGGGCACACGCTTGGCCGAGACCGGCACCTGTTCGCCGGTGCGGGGATTGCGGCCGGTGCGGGCATCGCGTGCGCGGGTGGTGAAGGCGCCGAAGCCGCGCAGTTCGACCCGGCCGCCGCTCGACAGGCGATCGACAATCTCGCGGAAGAAAAGATCGACGATCCTTTCCACTTCCTGCAGGCTGAGGCCCGGATTTTCTTCGCCGAGTTTCTGGATCAGTTCAGAACGGATCATAGTTCCTCCAGCACCCCTAATTTCCCCTGCCGACATTTATAAACAATTGGAAAGCTGTTGACAATCGGGGAGCAACGAAATCGTTTCGATAGGGCAAGGAAGTGGTGGAAGGGCATGAAAAAGCCCGCCGGAACAAGGGTTCCGGCGGGCTTTTCTTTGCCTGTTGGCAGGAAGGAAGGATTAGCCTTCGTTCTTGGCCTTGAGCGCTTCGCCCAGGATGTCGCCCAGCGACGCGCCGCTGTCCGACGAGCCATACTGTGCAACAGCCTGCTTTTCTTCGGCAATCTGCATCGCCTTGACCGAGAAGGTCGGCTTCTTGGCGCGGTCGAAACCGGTCACCATGGCGTCGAACTTCTGACCGATCTGGAAGCGTTCCGAACGCTGTTCGTCGCGGTCGCGGCCCAGGTCGCTGCGCTTGATGAAGCCGGTGGCGCCATCTTCGCCAGCCTGGACTTCCAGGCCGCCGTCGCGAACTTCCAGAACGGTCACGGTGACGATCGCGTTCTTGTTCAGGCCAGCAGCAGCGGCGGTGGTGCCGCCAGCGGCCGGGCCGCCACGCTCAAGCTGCTTCATGCCGAGGCTGATGCGCTCCTTCTCGACGTCGATGTCGAGAACGACGGCCTGAACCGTCTCGCCCTTGCGGTGCAGCGCCAGCGCGTCTTCGCCCGAGATGCCCCAGGCGATGTCCGACATGTGGACCATGCCGTCGACGTCGCCGTCCAGGCCGATGAACAGGCCGAATTCGGTCGCGTTCTTGACTTCGCCTTCGACGGTCGAGCCGATCGGGTGACGTTCTGCGAACGAATCCCACGGGTTCGACTGGGCCTGCTTGAGGCCGAGCGAGATGCGGCGCTTCTCGGGATCGACTTCGAGAACGATGACTTCCACTTCCTGGCTCGTCGAAACGATCTTGCCGGGGTGAACGTTCTTCTTGGTCCAGGACATTTCCGAAACATGGACCAGGCCTTCGATGCCCGGCTCCAGTTCGACGAACGCACCATATTCGGTGATGTTCGTGACGCGGCCCGACAGCTTCGCACCGACCGGATACTTGGCGGCGGCGCCTTCCCACGGATCATTTTCCAGCTGCTTCATGCCGAGGCTGATGCGCTGGGTTTCGCGGTTGATGCGGATGATCTGGACACGGACGGTGTCGCCGATGTTGATCATCTCGTTCGGGTGGTTGATGCGCTTGTACGACAGGTCGGTGACGTGCAGCAGGCCATCGATGCCGCCCAGGTCAACGAACGCACCATAGTCGGTGATGTTCTTGACGACGCCTTCGATGATCTGGCCTTCGGCCAGGGTCTGGATCAGGCCCGAGCGCTGTTCGGCGCGGGTTTCTTCCAGGATGGCGCGACGCGACACGACGATGTTGCCACGACGGCGATCCATCTTGAGGATCTGGAAGGGCTGCGGGATGTCCATGAGCGGGGTGACGTCGCGGACCGGGCGGATGTCGACCTGCGAGCCGGGCAGGAAGGCGACGGCGCCGTCGAGGTCGACGGTGAAGCCACCCTTGACGCGGCCGAAGATGACGCCTTCGACGCGGGCGCTTTCGGTGAACTCGGCTTCGAGCTTGTCCCAGGCGGCTTCGCGGCGAGCACGGTCGCGCGACAGCATGGCTTCGCCATGGGCGTTTTCGACGCGGTCGACATAGACTTCGACTTCGTCGCCGACCTTGAGGTCAGCCTTCTGGCCGGGAGCGGCGAATTCGCGCAGCGGCACGCGGCCTTCCGACTTCAGGCCGACGTCGATCAGCGCCATGTCGTTTTCGATGCCGGTGACGGTGCCCTTTACGACGCGGCCTTCAAAGCCGCCGTCTTCGCCACCGAGAGAATCATTGAGAAGCGCGGCGAAATCGTCGCGCGAGGGGAATGCCGTAGAGGCCATGGTTGGTCCTTCACTCATCATTGCTGGCCAATCGGTTGTGTCCGATGGTCTTTGGCCAAACCACGCAAGCGGCCGAATACCGCCTGCGTATCCAAGGGGTTGGGCGTTGGAACGCCAAGCCTGGAAAAGCGAAAAGGGCGCCCGGAATTTCCGCGCGCCTTATCGGGTCACACGCCTACGGGCGACCTTCAAGCTGGGCGTCCACAAGCGCGATGGCCCGCTGGACGGCGGCGTCTATAGTCAAATTGCTGGTATCTAGCAAGTCAGCGCCGTCGGCCACCTTGAGCGGGGCATGGTCGCGGCTCATATCGCGGGTGTCACGCGCCTGGATGTCGGCGATCAGGCTGTCCATGTCGGGTTCGCCGCCATGGGCCTGGGCATCCTTGAAACGGCGTTCGGCGCGGACATGGACGCTGGCGGTGACGAAGATCTTGGCATCGGCGTCCGGCGCGATGACCGTGCCGATGTCGCGCCCGTCGAGGATGGCGCCGCCCGGCTGGGTGGCGAAGTCGCGCTGGCGCTGGACCAGTGCGTCGCGCACGCTCTGATGCACCGACACGCGCGAGGCGAGGCTGCCGACCGCTTCGCTGCGCAGCGCCGGATCGGCCAGGATGGCGTCGTCGAAGCCGCAGGCGGCCAGCGCGTCGGCCTGATGATCCGGGTCGCCGCCATTCTTCAGCACGGACAGGCCCACGGCGCGATAGAGCAGGCCGGTGTCGAGCACCGGCAGGCCATAATGGCGCCCCAGTGCCTTGGCGATCGTGCCCTTGCCCGATGCGGCGGGGCCGTCGACGGCGATGATCATGCGATCGCTCCCAGCGTCTGGAGCAGGGTGGTGAAGGTCGGGAAGCTGGTCGCGACCGGGCGCATGTCGTCGATGGTGACGCCATCGCGCGAGACCAGGCCTGCGACCGCGAAGCTCATGGCGATGCGGTGGTCGAGCCTGGTGGCGATCGGGCCGCCGCCGGGCAGGGGCTGGCCGCCGCTGCCGTCGATGATGATGCCGTCCTCCAGTTCCTCGACCGTGACGCCAATCGCGCGCAGGCCGGTGGCCATGGTGGCGATGCGATCCGATTCCTTGACGCGCAGTTCGTCGAGGCCGCGGAAGATGCTGCGACCATGCGCGAAGGCTGCGGCGACGAAGGCGACGGGATATTCGTCGATCATGCTGGGCGCGCGGGCGGGATCGGGCTCGACGCCGTTCAGGGCGGAGGCGGTGACGACCAGGTCGCCGACCGGCTCGCCGCCGACTTCGCGGGCATTGATGATCTCGATCGATCCGCCCATCTCGCGCAGCAGGTCGATCAGGCCGGCGCGGGTGGCATTGAGGCCGACATTGGCGATCGTCACCTGCGATCCCGGCACCAGCAGCGCCGCAACCATCGGGAAGGCGGCCGACGAGGGGTCGCCGGGCACGACGATATTCTGCGGCTTGAGTTCGGCCTCGCCCTTGAGCGTGATGATGCGGGTGCCGTCGGGGTGGACCTTGACCTCCAGGTCGGCGCCGAAGCCCTTGAGCATGCGTTCGCTATGGTCGCGGGTCGGGATCGGCTCGACCACGCGGGTAATGCCGGGCGTGTTGAGGCCGGCGAGCAGGATCGCCGACTTCACCTGGGCCGAGGCGACCGGCAGGGTGTAGTCGAGCGGCACGGCCGGGCAGGCGCCGGTCATGGTCAGCGGCAGGCGATCGCCGGGGCTGGTGGTGAAGTTGGCGCCGACGCGGGAGAGCGGTTCGGTGACGCGCGCCATCGGGCGCTTGCTGAGGGACGCGTCGCCCACGAAGGTGGCGGTGATGCCGTGGCTGGCGACCAGGCCCATCAGCAGGCGGGTCGAGGTGCCGCTATTGCCCATGTCGAGCGCTTCCTGCGGCTGGAGCAGGCCGCCGACGCCGACGCCATGAATATGCCAGATGCCGTCATCGTCACGGCGGATGTCGGCGCCCATGGCGCGCATCGCGGCCGCGGTGGCCAGCACATCCTCGCCCTCCAGCAGGCCTTCGACCCTGCTTTCGCCCACGGCCAGGGCGGACAGCATCAGCGAACGGTGGGAAATGCTCTTGTCGCCCGGAACCGCGACGCTGCCGGACAGGGCAGGGGCGGCGGTGAAGGTCATCGGGCTGGGTTGGTCATTATGGCTGGTCACGGGGTATCCATCATCTTGGAACCGAAAAAATGCGCCCGGCTTTTGACAGCGCGGTTTCGCTATGGCAAGGCGCCCGACGTTTCGTGGCCGACTTCCGTCGTGCCGCGTGATTTCTGTTTGAGCATCGAAGAAGGAACAGGCCGGACATGGTGAAGGCTGAATGGGGCACGAAGCGGACCTGCCCGAAATGCGCGACTCGCTTCTATGACCTGGGCAAGGACGACCCGGTGACCTGCATCAACTGCGGCGCCGCCTGGGAGCCCGAACCGGTGCTGAAGTCGAAGCAGCCGCTGCCCTATGAAGAGGCCGCGCCCAAGAAGGTCGTGGAAACGGCCGATGGCGAGCTGGAGACGGCGGACGATGATCTGGACATCGATCTGGACGTCGATGACGACGGCGATTCGCCGGATAATGACGTCGATCTGGGCGGCGATGACGACCTGGGCGTCGATGCCGGCAACGATGACGGCGACGACGACAATTAAGTGAAAATTCTGCTTGCCAACGGGATCGCCTGATCCTAGAGGCAGCGACCTCCGAGGCGCCGGACCCAACGGCGCCTCAAGATGGTACGGGGCCTTAGCTCAGCTGGGAGAGCGCCTGCATGGCATGCAGGAGGTCAGCGGTTCGATCCCGCTAGGCTCCACCAATTTTTTCGGCCGACGGCTTGTGCCGGACATGGTTTGATCCATCGGCACACGGTTCGCGCCGTATCAGGATGGGGCCTTAGCTCAGCTGGGAGAGCGCCTGCATGGCATGCAGGAGGTCAGCGGTTCGATCCCGCTAGGCTCCACCATTTTTCTTCACATAGCATCATGCACACGCGCCCCATGGGATTGCGTTGATGGCCTTCGGATTCGGTCAGGCTGGCTGCGGCTCCCTATCGAGAGGGGGGCACCCCTCCGTCTGGCCTACGGCCAGTTCAAGGGAGACACGGGTCTCCCTTGAACTCCCCTTGCAGGGGAGGATGGTCTGGAAGCGACCAAAAGCTGCCCTTACCATCTTCGTCATCCCGGACTTGATCCGGGATCCATTCAGCGCTCCCCATCTGCCGTGGCGCAGAGTGGATCCTGACTGTCGTCAGGATGACGCCGGTTGTGACTGGCAAGAAACCGGCCATTTGCGGACATTAACGTCCCTACAGCAGCAGCCATTTAACAATGCCTGCGCCAGCCAGAAGGGCCAGAGCGCATCCCCACCAAGGAACGGGGATGCCGTCATCATACTCTCCGAAATCGACGTACCGGCGCACCTCCTGCCTCTGATGTGCTGCGTATGCGCTTTTGCGGGAGCGAATATCCGCGTCATCAAGGTAGCGATGAACAGCTTCTGGCGTGGCATCGATTGGTAGTTCCCGCTGAAGCTCGCCAGCCAGCCGTTCCACTTCAACCCAGTCAGTAGGCTCTCGTTCTTCAACAGCCAAGATGGCTGCCAAGCGGCCGCGTAGCTCGTCCATCTCCATATCTGCAGCTTATCGAAGCAGGCGATCAGCGCAATGAGTGCTAATCATACTGTGCAACTCCAAAGCCGTCTGTCCGCTTCCCACCTCTTAGGCCATTCCCGCCTTCGCGAATGAAGACAGCGCGGGCGCTGTTCAGGCCAACGTGACGAAGCTGTCCATCACCCGCTTGCGGCCGGCGGTTTCGAAGTCGATTTCCAGCTTGTTGCCCTCGATCGCGGCGATCGTGCCATAGCCGAATTTCTGGTGGAAGACGCGCTGGCCGACGGACACATCGTCGCGGCCCTTGTTGCCGAGCGACACGGCGGAGGTGCGCGCTTCGACGATTCGCACGGGCTCGCGGCTGAACTGGCCGCTGCTCTGGGCGCGCTGCCAGCCGGGGCCGCGCGACGAGCCGCGCGCGACATTGGCGAAGGGGTCGTCCCGTTCCGACCAGTTGGCGCGCCAGAGCGAGGCGCCGCCGGACATGCTGCTTTCCTCATCCACATGTTCGGGCGGCAATTCGCCGACGAAGCGGGAGGGGATGGAGCTGGTCCACTGGCCATAGATGCGGCGGTTGGCGGCGTGAAGGATGGTGCAGCGCTTGCGCGCGCGGGTGATCGCCACATAGGCGAGGCGCCGTTCCTCCTCCAGGCTGTTGAGGCCTCCTTCGTCCAGCGCGCGCTGCGAGGGGAAAATGCCTTCCTCCCAGCCGGCGAGGAAGACATTGTCGAACTCCAGCCCCTTGGCGGCGTGGATGGTCATGATGGTGAGCTTCTGCTCATCCTGCTGCGCCTCATTGTCCATGACCAGGCTGACATGTTCGAGGAAGGCGCCCAGCGTCTCATATTCCTCCATCGCGCGGGTGAGTTCGCTCAGATTTTCGAGGCGTCCGGCGCTTTCGGTGGAGCGTTCGGCCTGCAGCGTGGCGGTATAGCCGCTTTCGTCCAGGATCTGGCGGGCCAGTTCGGCATGAGGCAGCTGTGCGGCGCGGTCGCGCCAGCGGGCGAGGTCGCCAATGAAGGCGCCGAGCGAACGGCGCGCCTGGGGTGTCAGTTCGTCGGTGTCGAGGATGCGCGCGGCGGCGAGGGCGAGCGGAATGCCCTCCGCCCGCGCCAGCCGGTGCAGCTTCTCGACCGCCTTGTCGCCCAGACCGCGCTTGGGCACGTTGACGATCCGCTCGAACGCCAGGTCGTCGGCCGGTTGGTTGACGAGGCGGAGATAGGCGAGTGCGTCGCGGATTTCGGCGCGCTCATAGAAGCGGAAGCCGCCGACGATGCGATAGGGCAGGCCAATCTGGATGAAACGGTCTTCAAATTCGCGGGTCTGGTGCTGGGCGCGGACGAGGATCGCGACCTCGTCCAACGAACCGCCGGCGCGGGCGATCGCCTCGATCTCGTCGCCGACGCGGCGGGCTTCCTCCGGCCCGTCCCACACGCCGAGCACGCGCACCTTTTCGCCGACGTCGATGTCGGTCCACAATGTCTTGCCGAGGCGATTGCCATTTTCCGCGATAACCCCGGAGGCGGCGCCCAGGATATGCGGGGTGGAGCGGTAATTCTGTTCCAGGCGGACGATCACGGCGCCCGGAAAATCCTTTTCGAACCGCAGGATATTGGCGACTTCTGCGCCACGCCATGAATAGATGGACTGGTCGTCGTCACCGACGCAGCAGATATTCTTGCGGGTCTGGGCGAGCAGCCGCAGCCAGAGATATTGGCTGGAGTTGGTGTCCTGATATTCGTCCACCATGATATATTTGAAGCGCTGCTGATATTGCTCCAGCACATCGCGGTGACGCTTCAAGATGGTGAGAGAATGTAGCAACAAGTCACCGAAATCGCAGGCATTTACCTCGCGAAGGCGGGCCTGATAGGCGGCATAGAGCTTCTGCCCCTTGCCATGGGCATAGCCCTCCGCCTCGCCGGCGCCGACTTCCTCCGGGGTGAGGCCCTTATTCTTCCACTGGTCGATCAGGCCGGCGAGCTGGCGGGCGGGCCAGCGCTTCTCGTCAATCCCCTCCGCCTGGATCAGCTGCTTCATCAGGCGCAGCTGGTCGTCGGTGTCGAGGATGGTGAAATTGGACTGGAGGCCCACCAGTTCGGCATGGCGGCGCAGCATCTTGGCGGCGATCGCGTGGAAGGTGCCAAGCCAGGGCATGCCCTCGACCGCGGGGCCTATCATCCGGCCGACGCGCTCGCGCATCTCCCGTGCCGCCTTGTTGGTGAAGGTCACGGCCAGGATTTCCGAGGGCCAGGCGCGCTGGGTCGCGACCAGATGCGCGAGGCGGGCGGTGAGCGCTGCGGTCTTGCCCGTGCCCGCGCCGGCCAGCACCAGCACCGGTCCCTCCGTGGTCAGCACCGCTTCGCGCTGCGGTTCGTTGAGGCCCTTGAGATAGGGTGGGTCATTGGGAGAGGGGGCAGGCACGGTCATGGGCGATCAACTAGGGATGGGCGGTTGCGGGGGCAAGGGTGGATGGCCTTGCAGCGGGACGCAATCTATGAGAACAAAAAGGGAATCACGCAAGATGCGAATGGAGCAAGATGATGGTGACGGGGCGGTGCCAGTGCGGGGCGATCCATTATGCGGCGGAGGGTGAGCCGGTTTACAGCGCGCTGTGTCATTGCAGCGATTGTCGGATGAGCGCGGGCGCGCCGATGGTCGGCTGGGCGCTGTTCCCGCATGACAAGGTGACGATAGAGGGCGATCCGGTCACCTATCAGTCGTCGGACAATGCGACCCGCCATTTCTGTGGCACCTGTGGCACCGGGCTGTTCTACACCAACCCGACGGTCTTTCCCGGCATGATCGACATCCAGAGCGCGACACTGGACGACCAGAGCGCCTTTCCGCCGGCGGTGCATGTCCAATATGCCGAGGCGGCGCCCTGGATGGCGGCGGCGCATGAGCTGCCCCGGTTCGATCGATACCCGTCGGACTGAGCGCGCGGCCGGCGTCAGCGGCGACACGGTTCGTCGCTGGCGCGGAACAGGAATGTGGGGCGGCCGGTTTCTCCCTTGCTCGGGGCAAGGAGTAGAAGGACCAACCCGATGAAGATCATCATGATCGCCGGCTTTGCTGCCCTGTCGATGGCGGCGATGCCCGGTCAGGCCGGGGCGCAGGCGATGTCACTGCCGGCCCAGAACCAGGATCCCAATGCCGCCCAGCCGACTGGCGCTGTGCCGGCCGAGACGGGCATGGTGCCGGCGCCTGCAGACGTGCCGAGCGATCCGGCCGCGCCGGTGGGCACGGCGGCCAATCCTGTGACGGTGGGCGGCAACATGACGCCGCCGCCGACCGAGGCGAAGGCCTATCCGGTCTGCGGCAAGGGCGTGCAGGATGGTTGCGTCAATCCGGGCGAGGCGAAGAAGAGGATGCGCAGGCCGGGCTGAGATCCGGTTTGGGGTCGATCGATGTCGGGCCGGGCAGGGCGGCAATGAGCGCTGCGAGGCCGGTCCGGTCACGCGCCGCGTCGGCCAGGCTATAGCCGTCCAGCACCGTCAGGAAGGCGCCGACCGCCTGTGCCAATATGCCCGACAGGCCGCAGGCGGGACGGATCGCGCAGGACGCGCAATCGGCCATCGCCATGTCCGGTTCGCTATGGCGCACGACCGCGCCGATGCGGATATCGGCAGGGTCGGCGGCAAGGGTGAAGCCGCCGCCGCGACCACGCTGGGTGCGGATGAAGCCACCCTGACCCAGGCCATGCACCACCTTCATCAGATGATTGCGCGACAGGCCATAGGCATCGGCAATTTCCGGGATCGTCGCCCGTCCACCCGGCACGGCGGCGAGATGGATCAGCACGCGCAGCGCATAATCGGTGTGGCGGGTCAATTGCATCGCGTCCTCCTATCCTGAGGGCAGAGCGTCATAAACATATATTCAATTTACATCTTAAAAGATGCATATTAAATGAACCTTATCGATTCCCCGATAAGGAGCCTGTCATGCGCGAAAATCTGTCCCCCGAAACCATCGCCATCGTGAAGGCGACCGGCCCGGCGCTGCGCCGCCATGGCGTCGAGATCACCACCCGCATGTATGCACGGCTGTTCGAGGATGCGTCGATCAAGGACATGTTCGATCAGGCCGCCCAGGCCAGCGGCGAGCAGCCGCGCCGGCTGGCGGCGGCGATCCTGGGCTTTGCCGAGAATGTTGACAAGTTGCAGGCGCTGGACGGCGCGATCGCGCGGATGGTGCAGCGCCATGTCGATACGGGCGTGCAGCCGGACCATTATCCCAAGGTGGCGGCCGCGCTGCTGCCAGCGATCCGCGAGGTGCTGGGCGAAGCGGTGGCGACCGATGAAGTGCTGGGCGCCTGGGCGGAGGCCTATGGCTTCCTGGCCGATATCCTGATCGGCAAGGAACAGGCGGCCTACGCCGAGGCTGCCTGATATTTCGCCTGAGCGTTACGCGGCGGGCGCACTGTCCTCTGCGCGGAGCAGGGTGAGGCGCGCCTTGCCGACGTCGCGCACGGCGTCGACGATGAACCCCTTGACCGCAACGTCTTCGCGCCGGTCGGTTTCGATGCTGATCCAGGTGGCTGGGCTGGTCCAGCCCAGGCGCGCCAGCTTGTCGAGCGCGACCTGGCCCGCGCCGGTGTCATAGGGCGGGTCCATGAAGATGAGGTCGAGCGGCGTCTTCGTCGGGCCGAGCGAGAGCACGCTGGTCTGGCGGATGTCCGGACGCAGGCCGAGCTTGTCGCCATTGGCGCGGATCGCGTCGATCGCTGCCTTGTCCTGCTCGACGAACAGGCAGGAGCCGGCGCCGCGCGACAGGGCTTCAAAGCCGAGCGCGCCCGAGCCGGCGAAGAAATCGCCCACGGCCAGTCCTTCGAACGATCCCAAGCGGCTCGCCAGCATCGAGAAGAGCGTCTCGCGGGTGCGGTCGCCGGTGGGACGGGTGGCGTCGCCCTTGGGCGCGACCAGCGGACGGCCGCGCCATTGGCCCGAGATGATCCTCATTTCTGTGCTTTCTTCAGGCTGCTGCGGAAGGCGACCAGGTCATGCTGGCGCACTTCCTCGACCGCGCCGCCGGCCAGTTCTCCCAGTTCGAACGGGCCGTAGCTGGTGCGGATCAGGCGATTGACCTTGAGTTCGAAATGTTCGAGCACGCGGCGGACTTCGCGGTTCTTGCCTTCGGTCAGGGTCATTTCGATCCACTGGTTACGGCCGGTGCGCCGTTCCAGATTGGCCTCGATCGGACCATATTGGATGCCATCGATCTCGATGCCGTCAAACAGATCCTCCAGCTGCTGCTGGCTGACCTCGCCAAAGGCGCGGGCGCGATAGGTGCGCGGCACGCCGGTCGAGGGCAATTCCATCTCGCGCTTGAACTCGCCATCGGTGGTGAGCAGCAACAGCCCCTCGGTATTCATGTCGAGGCGGCCGATCGGCATCAGCCGCGGCAGGTCGTCGGGCAGGATGTCGTAGATGGTCGGCCGTCCGGCGGGGTCGCGCTCGGTGGTGAGGAAGCCGGTCGGCTTGTGGAACAGGAACAGGCGCGCGGGCGTGGGCGCGGCGACCGGATCGCCGTCGACGGTGACGCCATGGAGCGAGGTGAGCAGCGTCGCGGGGGTGTCGATCGTGACGCCGTCCCTGGCGATACGGCCTTCCTCGATCATCCGCTCGATCTCGCGGCGCGAGGCGATGCCGGCGCGGGCGAGCAGCTTGGCGATGCGCTGGGGTTCGCCCTTGCCGCTGGTTTCCGCGGCGGCGCGGGCCGGGTGCGGGTTGGCGACATGGGGCGCAGCCGGCTTCTTGCTGCCGGGGCGGCGCGGCGGATAGGATGTGCCGCCCATACGACCTTCAGTGCGACCTTCCGGGCGCGGGCGGGCCGGACGGTCACCGAACGCGGGGCGGGCGGCGCGCTCGCCAAAGGGCGCGCGCGCGGGACGATCTCCAGTGGCGCGCTCGGGGCGCTTGCCTTCGGCCGGGCGACCGCTGCGGGCGGGGCGTTCGGCGCGATCAGGCTCGCCGGTGCGATCGGGGCGGCCACGGGCCGGCCGTTCGCTGCGTTCACCGCGCGCTTCGCCGAAGCGGCCGCGGCCTTCGCCGGCACCGTTGCGATCGGGACGCGCGCCACGGCCTTCTTCGCGGTTTCCGGCAAAGCGACCGCCACGGCCTTCGCCCGAAGCGCTGCGATCGGGGCGGGCGCCGCGACCTTCGCCGCGTTCGCTGCGGCCTTCGCCAAAGCGATTGCCTCGGGCCTCGCCGGGGCCATTGCGATTGGGGCGTTCTCCACGCGGGGCGGGGCGGTCCGAACGACCTTCGCTCCGGCTGTCAAAGCGACCTTCGTTGCGACTGTCCGATCGGCTGTCCGATCGGGCGGGGCCACGGCCAGTGCCACGATCGGCGCCGCCACGCGATCCAGGGCCGGAGGGACGCTTGGGACCGCCCGGACCTGACCGGCGCGGCGGACCAGATTTTTTTGGCGGTTCCACTTGATGCATTCCTTTTCGTGACGGGTGGCCATCCCCATATCAGGGCGGCATGTGCAATATGATGAACGGTGCCATAGCGCCGTCCATGTGAACGGCAAAGCCCCGGCCGGGCGCAACCCGGCGCCGGGGCGCGGCGTTGGTCGGTTGCATGGCGGAAACGGGGCAGGACAGCAAATGTTTTTCGGGCGAATCAGAGGGGACGACACCAGTAGAGGCACCGCCGGGGACGGCGGCGTTGCGACCCGCAACGCCATCCGCAGTGTGCTGGTGGTGGAGGATGAACCGCTCGTCGCCTTCGATCATGAGCATATCCTGTCTCAGGCGGGCTATCGCATTGCCGCCACCGTCGACAGCCACACCCATGCTGCCCGCGTAATCGATGCCGGATCGGTCGATCTGGTCGTCACCGACATCAATCTGCGCGGTGGGCGTTGCGGCATAGAGGTCGCGCGTCATGCCCATGCGCGCCAATTGCCGGTGCTGTTCGTCACCGGTGCCTGTCCCGCCGATGCGCGATCGCTGGCGGTCGGCTGTCTCGCCAAGCCCTTCGCCCCGCGCGACCTACTGGCGGCGATCGCGGTGGTCGACGCGGTGCTGGCCGGCCGTGCGCCACCACGCAAGCCGCGCGGCATGAAGCTGTTCGCCGAGATCGCCTGACGCCGGGCTGATCCGGGGCAGGCAGGCGGCCGTGCCGCTTGCCTCTGCTGCATTTGCTCATATGGTGGCGCCCGGATCGCATCATCGGGGGCATCACAGATCATGACGGAATTGGCCGGCGGCACGCGCAGCTGGAGCGACGCGGTAAAGCCCTATGTACAGAAGGAGCCGCTGGCGGCCTTCTTCCTGGGCGTTTCGTCAGGCTTTCCCTATGCGATGATCGGTGCCACACTGACGACGCGGCTGGCGCAGGACGGCATCGACAAGAAGGCGGTGACCGCCTTCACGCTCGCCTTCCTCGTCTACAACCTCAAATGGCTATGGGCCTGGATGGTCGATGGCGTGCGCCTGCCGATCATCGGCCGACTGGGGCAGCGCGTATCCTGGCTGTTGCTGACGGGGCTGCTGGTGATGGCGGCGGTCGCCAATCTGGCGCTGGTCGATCCGACCACCGGCCTGTTGCAGACGGCCTATGCCGCGATCCTGGTCGGGGCTGCCGGTGCGACCTTCGACATCGTGATCGATGCCTATCGGATCGAGACGCTGAAGCCCGAACAACTGGGCGTTGGTTCCGGCATGTCGCAATATGGCTGGCGGATCGGGTCGGTGGCGGCCGGCGCGCTGGCGCTGGTGCTGGCGGCGCGGATCGGCTGGCATGGCGCCTATCTGGCCTGCGCGGTCTTCGCCCTGCCGGCGATGCTGACCGGGCTGGTGCTGGGCGAGCCCGAACGGCACCGCGAGGCGGCGGCGCGGCGCGGCATGGGCGAAGTGTGGCAGTCGATCGCCGGTCCGCTGGTGGAATTTTTCCGCCGCCGGGGCGCGGTATTGGTTCTCTGCTTCATCTTGCTGCACAAGATCGGCGACACGCTCGCCAACCTGACCTTCCGCTTGCTGTTCGACGATATGGGCTACAGCAATGACGAGATTGCCATCTATGACGTCGGCATCGGCTTCTGGGCCTATCTGATCGGTATTTTCGTCGGCGGCATCCTCTATGCACGGCTGGGCATGAAGCGGTCGGTGCTGATCAGTCTGGTGCTGATGTGTGTGTCCAATTTCAGCTTTGCCGCACTGGCGGCACTGGGCAAGAGCAATTGGGGCATGGCCGGGGCGATCGGCTTCGAGAATTTCGCGAGCGGCATCGGCGGCGTCACCGTTGTCGCCTATTTCTCGGCGCTGTGCGATCTGCGCTTCACGGCAGCCCAATATGCGCTGATCTCGGCCGCGGCGAGCATCGTCGGCCGTTTCCTGACCGGGACGACCGCCGGCGCGCTGATCGAGCGGTTCGGCTATGTCGATTTCTACCTGCTGACGACGGCGCTGGCAGTGCCGGGCATCCTGCTGTTCTGGCTGATGATGCGGGCCGGGCTGATCGACGCGAGCATTGGCACGGCGGCGACCGCCGATGGCGACAAGGCGAGCGGAAGCGCCGCATGATCTTCCTCGTCGCGTCCATCTGTATCCAGATCATCTGTGCGGTCGATGTCGTGCGCAGCGGCCGCAACCAGATCTGGATGCTGTTCATCTTCCTCTTTTCGCTGGCGGGCTGCTTTGCCTATCTGATGCTGGAGGTGCTGCCGGCCTATTGGGGCAATCGTCATCTGCGCACCGCGCGCAGCCAGGTGGTCGGCAAGGTCGATCCCGAACGCGGCCTGCGCAAGGCGCGCGCTGATCTGGACCTGGCGGAAACCGCCGCCAACCGGATCGCGCTGGGCGATGCGCTGCTGGACCTCGGCCGCTTTGCCGAGGCGGAGGTGGCCTATCGCAAGGGGCTGGCGCTGGGGCCGGGCCAGGACGCGACGACGCAGGTCAAGCTGGCGCAGACCCTGTTCGAACTGGGGCGCAGCCGCGAGGGGCTGGCGGAGCTGGACGATGTGCCCGAAGTCGGCCGGGGCAGCGAATGGGATCGGCGCGCGCTGCTGCGGGCGCGGATTCTGGCCGATATCGGTGAGGATGCGCAGGCGCGCCTGCTGTTCGAGGATGTGATGAGCCGTTATGCTGGCGAGGAGGCGCGCTGCCATTATGCCGCCTTCCTGCTGGAGCAGGGTGACCGGCTGCGCGCGCGGCAGATATTGGAGGAGGTCGAGCAGCGGGCCAGGCGGCTCGACCGCACCCAGCGCGCCGCCCAGGCCGACATGTATCGCTGGGCCGGCGAGCGGCTGGCGGAGTTGCGGAAGGCCGCGGCTTAGGAAGCGGCGTAGAGGTCCAGCGGCCGGCCAAGGTCGCTATGCGCCTGCGCCACCGCCTGCAGGCAGGTGAGCGCGCCCAGCGCATCGTCATTGCCCAGCAGTCCCGAGACATTGTCGAAGGCGGTGTGCGGATCGCGCAGCGCATCGCCCACTGCCTGCATGATCGCCGCCTCATCCGCTGTCATCCGCGCGCAGCAACAGGGCGCGACCAATATCTTGCGGCTGGCGGCGCGCGCCAGTTCCAGCATCATCGCGCGCATCAGCACCAGGGGCCGGCGATAGCTTTTGCCGAAGGCGCCCAGCATCGCATTGGCGGCATGGGCATCATTGACCCCGGCCGTCGCCATGCGGCGCATGACGAACAGGAACAGCCGATTGCCATAGCCGCCCGGAATGGGCCGGGGCAGTTCGACGGGGTAGCTTTCTCCATATGCCATGCGGGTGCGCCTTTGTGTGACTCGGGGACACACAAGCTACGCTATTGCGAGGCATTCGCAAGTCTAAATCAGTCGGGTAATTGTCCGTTCAACCGCAAAATCTCTCCGGCCATATAGAGCGAGCCGGCGATCAGGATGATCGGTGCCGCATCCTGGGTCTGGGCGGCATCCTGTGCGATGGCGGCGATCGCCGCTTCCGGACCGTCATGGGCGGTGCAGCCTATGCCCCAGCGGGCGGCGACGGCGGCGAAGCGTTCGGGCGGATGATGATCATGCCCCGGCACCGGCAGCGCATGGATATGGGCGATGCGGCCGCCGAACGGGGCGAGATAGGCGTCCATATCCTTGTTGGCGAGCATGCCGATGACGAGCTGGATCTGGCGGCTGTGCAGCCGGTCGGCGGTGAAGAAGGCGCTGATCGCCTGGCCGGCGGCTTCATTATGGCCGCCGTCAAGCCAGGCTTCCGCCGCGTCGGGCAGGGCCGCGAGCAGCGGGCCACGTTCCAGCCGTTGCAGCCGGGCAGGCCAGTGCGCCCAGAGTGGCGCGGCCTTCAGCGCCGCCTCGCTCACCGGCACGGCCTGCTGATGGCGAAGCATGGCGATGGCCAGCGCGACATTCTGGACCTGATGCGCGCCGGGCAGGCGTGGCATCGGCACGTCGACATGGCCCTGTTCGTCGCGATAATGGACCCGGTCGCGATAGACGGCGGCGTCCCAGGCAGTGCCCATGGCGAGCCACTGGGTTCCGGCGCGATCTGCGGCATCCTGCATCACCGGGGCGAGGGCGGCGTCGTAACGCTGGGTTGCCAGCGCCGCGCCGGGCTTGGCGATGCCGGCCTTTTCCGCGGCGATGACGGGCAGCGTGTCGCCCAGGAAGGCCTGATGATCGATGCCGAGCTGGGCGATGCCGCAGACGACCGGATCGACGATGACGTTGGTGGCGTCGAGCCGCCCGCCAAGGCCGACCTCTACGATGCAGGCGTCGGCATCATGTTCGGCAAAGGCGAGGAAGGCGGCGGCTGTCGTCACCTCGAAGAAGCTGGCGCCGATCCCCTCGGCCACGTCGAGCACGCGAGCGAGATAGGCGGCGAGCATGGCATCGTCGATCAGCTTGCCGGCGATGCGGATGCGTTCGTTGAAGCGGACCAGATGGGGCGAGGTGAAGACATGGACGGTCTTGCCGTCCGCCTCCAGCGCGGCGCGCAGGAAGGCGCAGGTCGACCCCTTGCCATTGGTGCCGGCGACATGGAAGACCGGCGGCAGGCGATGGTGCGGATCGTCCAGCCGCTCGAGCAGCCGGGTGATCCGCTCCAGTCCCAATATGTCGGCGCCGGGGGATAGCGACCAGAGCCGGTCAAGCTGGGCCTGAACCTGCGGGTCGTCCGAAACGGCATGGTCGGCCATGGCGCGCTGATCCCCCTATCGCGCTTTTGAGGCTCAGGCGGCGGCGCGCGGCGTCAGATAGCCGATCACGCGGGCCAGCGTGTCGCGCAGCTCGCTGCGATGGACCACCATGTCGAGCATGCCATGGTCGAGCAGATATTCGGCGCGCTGGAAGCCTTCGGGCAGCTTTTCGCGGATCGTGCTTTCGATGACGCGCTGGCCGGCGAAGCCGATCAGGGCATTGGGCTCCGAAATCTGGATATCGCCCAGCATCGCATAGCTGGCGGTCACGCCGCCGGTGGTCGGATCGGTCAGCACGACGATATAGGGCAGGCCGGCCGCGTGCAGCTTCTGGATCGCCACGGTGGAGCGCGGCATCTGCATCAGCGAAAGGATGCCTTCCTGCATGCGCGCGCCGCCGGCAGCGGTGAAGATGACATAGGGGCATTTATGCGCGATCGCGTCGTTGATGCCCTGGATGAAGGCCGCGCCCACGCCCATGCCCATGGAGCCGCCCATGAAGGCGAAATTCTGCACGCCCATGACCAGCGGCACATCGTCGATCGCGCCACGCGCGTTGATGAGCGCGTCCTGGTCGCCGGTGGAGGCGCGGGCGGCCTTGATCCGGTCAGGGTAGCGCTTGCTATCGCGGAACTTGAGCGGATCTTCCGGCACGCCGGGGGTCGGCAGCAGGATGAAGCCGGCGTCGAGGATCTGCTCGAACCGTTCCGACGGACCGATGCGGCCATGATGGTCGCAGCGCGGGCAGACCGAGAGATTTTCCTCCCATTCCTTGATGAAGACCATTTCCTTGCACGACGGGCACTGATGCCAGAGCGTTTCGGCGGTGGTTTCCTTCTTGGTGAAGGGCAGGGCGTTACGAACGCGGTTGATCCAGCTCATGCTGCGGTCTCCCGGATAGAAGTGGTGAGGGCGCCGCTGAGCGACGCGACGAATTCCTGGACGAAGGGGCCGGCGGCATCGCCGTGCGAGCCGACGATGTCGACGATCGCCGAGCCGACCACCACGCCATCGGCAACGCGGCCGATGGCGGCCGCCTGTTCGGGCGTGCGGACGCCGAAGCCGACCGCGATCGGCAGGTCGGTGGCGGCCTTGAGCCGATCGAGCGCCATTTCGATATTGGCCTGTGCCGCCTGCTGCTTGCCGGTGATGCCGGCGACGGCGACATGATAGAGGAAGCCGCTGGCACCGTTCAGCACGGCGGGCAGGCGGGCGGCGTCCGTGGTCGGGGTCGCTAGGCGGACGAGGTGGACGCCGACGGCGCGCAGGGCGGGGCCGAGTTCGGCATCTTCCTCCGGCGGGATATCGACACAGATCACGCCGTCAACGCCGGCGGCCTGGCACTGGTCGGCGAACCAGTCGGACCCGCGCGCCAGCATCGGATTGGCATAGCCCATCAGGATCAGCGGCGTTTCCGGGTGGCGCGTGCGGAAAGTAGCGGCGAGGGCGAAGACGTCCTTGGTCTTGGTGCCCGAGCCGAGGCTGCGCAGGTTGGCGAGTTCGATCGCCGGGCCATCAGCCATCGGATCGGTAAAGGGCATGCCGAGTTCGATGATGTCCGCGCCGCCCGCGACCAGCGCATCGAGGATAGCGGGGGTCGAGGCGACGTCCGGGTCACCGGCGGTCACGAAGGTGATGAGCGCGGCGCGGCCCTGTGCCTTGCAGGCGGCGAAGCGGGTGGCGAGACGGTCGGTCATGCTCACATCTCCACTCCCAGCGCGTCGGCGACGGTGAAGATATCCTTGTCCCCCCGGCCCGACAGATTGACGACGATGATCTTCTCCGCGTCCAGCGTCGGCGCAACCTGTTCGGCGGCGGCCACGGCATGGGCGGATTCGAGCGCGGGGATGATGCCTTCGAGGCGCGAGAGGGTCTGGAAGCTTTCCAGCGCCTCATCATCCTTGATCGGAAGATATTTGACTCGGCCGATCTCGTGCAGCCAGCTATGTTCCGGGCCGATGCCGGGATAGTCCAGGCCAGCCGAAATGCTGTGCGCTTCGGTGATCTGGCCGTCTTCGTCCTGGAGCAGATAGGTGCGGTTGCCGTGCAGGATGCCCGATGCGCCGCCAGCCAGCGAGGCGGCATGCTTCTTGTCGAGGCCCTCGCCGGCCGCTTCCACGCCGATCATCGCGACTTCGGGATCGTCGAGGAAGGGATGGAACATGCCGATGGCGTTGGAGCCGCCGCCGACCGGAGCGATCAGCATGTCGGGCAGGCGGCCTTCGGCCTCCATGATCTGCGAGCGGATTTCCTTGCCGATGATCGACTGGAAATCGCGCACCAGCTCCGGATATGGGTGCGGGCCGGCGGCGGTGCCGATGATGTAGAAGGTGTCATGCACGTTCGACACCCAGTAGCGCAGGGCGTCGTTCATCGAATCCTTGAGCGTCGAGGAGCCGGAGTGGACCGGGATCACCTCTGCGCCGAGCAGCTTCATGCGGAAGACGTTGGGCTTCTGCCGCTCGACATCCTTGGCGCCCATGAAGATCTTGCATTCCATGCCGAACAGGGCGGCGACGGTCGCGGTGGCGACGCCATGCTGGCCTGCGCCGGTCTCGGCGATGACCTTCTTCTTGCCCATGCGGCGGGCGAGCAGGGCCTGGCCGATGCAATTGTTGATCTTGTGCGCGCCGGTGTGGTTGAGTTCCTCGCGCTTGAGGTAGATCTTGGCGCCCTTGCCGGGTTCGGCCTTGGCGCGCAGCGCTTCGGTCAGCCGTTCGGCATAATAAAGCGGGTTGGGGCGGCCGACATAGGAGCGCAGCAGCTCGGCATATTCGGCGTGGAATTCGGGATCGGCCTTGGCTGCCTTATAGACTTTTTCCAGCTCCAGGATCAGCGGCATCAGCGTCTCGGCGACATAGCGGCCGCCAAAGGCGCCGAAATGGCCATTATCGTCAGGCTGGCTGCGAAGGCTGTTGGGCAGGGTGATCGTGTCGGTCATGAATATCTTTCCGGGGACAAATGATGGGCGTTCGCTTGTGGTCAGGAAGCGATCAGCGCCATCGTCCTTCGATGCGCATGGCAGGGGCGTTCAGCGTCAACATGCCGACACCGCTTTGCAGAAGGCCATGATCTTGTCCACACTCTTGATGCCCGGTGCATCCTCGACGCCCGAAGAAACGTCGATCAGCGGCGTGCCGGTCAGGCGGATCGCCTCGCACACATTGTCGATGCCAAGGCCACCAGACAGGCCCCAGGGCGCGGGCATGGCAACGCCGCGCAGCAAGGTCCAGTCGAAGCGCAGGCCCATGCCGCCGGGCAGCGCCGCGCCATCGGGCGTCTTCGCGTCGAACAGCAGCCGGTCGACCGTGCCGGCATAGGCCTGGGCAGCGTCGATATCGGTGCGGGTCTTGACCGAAATCGCCTTCCACACCGGCAGGCCGAAACGCTGGCGGATGGCGGCGACCCGCTCCGGGCTTTCCTTGCCATGGAGTTGCAGGGCGCTGAGCGCGCCGGTGCCGGTCAGCCGCGACAGTTGTTCGTCATCGGCATCGACGACCACCGCGACGCGATCGACATGGGCCGGGACAGCCGCAGCGAGCGCGCGCAGCTGGTCGGGCTCGACATGACGCGGGCTTTTGGGGAAATGGACGAAGCCGACATGGCTCGCCCCGGCCTGCACGGCGGCGCCCACCGTCTCCGGCGTGGACAGACCGCAGATCTTGATCGCGATTCGGGACATGGGCGGGCCTTTAGACCGTAAGGGAAGGGAAGTCACATCCTGGTGGGGGCAGGGGCGTGGCCCGGCTCGGTCAGGTCGATGTCCTGCAGCCCCAGCCACTGGTCGAGATGGGCAAGCGCGGCCTCACCCAGAAAATCGTCGAGCGCGGCGAAGATCGCGGCCTGATCCATCTCGGCGGGATCGAAGGGCTGATGCCATTTCAGGGTGAAATGGGTGCTGCCAGTGCGGACGAGATAGAGCGGCATGATCCGCGCGCCCGACGCCTTGGCCATGCGCAGCGCGATCGAAACATTGCCCTGTGGGCCGAGTGGCCGCCCAAAGGTAGGAAAACTCACCTGTCGGTCGCGCCGTTCGTCGAGCAGCATATAGGCGAGCGCGCGATCTTCCTTGGCCAGATGGCGCAGGATGCGGCGGGCAGCGCCTTCGCCCGGCGGCAGCGCGTCGGTAGCATAGGCGGCACGCGCCTTTTCCAGCATCTTGGCATGACGCGGATTTTCCGGCGGTTGCTGCACGCCGATCGACGGGCGATCCATCTGCGTCTTGAGATGGGCGGCAATCACATCCCAATGGCCGATATGCAGCGACACGAAGATGATGGCGCCCGGCCCATCGACGATCGCGCGATAGGCGTCATGATCCTCGATCGAGAAATGACCGCCCGCCAGCAGTCGTCCCATCGATGGCAGTTCGGCGGCGAAGCGGCCGACATTGCGCCAGCGTGCGTGCAGGAGGGCAGCGGCATCGCCTTCCGACAGGTCAGGGCGCAGCAGGGCAAGGTTGCGCCGGGCGCGTTCGGACCGGACGGCCATGCGGCGGGGGCCTACCATCCCGCCGAGCCATGCGCCAATCGCCGATCCGGTGCTTACCGGCAGGATGTGCATCAGCCGATACATGAAGGGGCTGTAGAGCATTCAGATCGCACGCATGGATGGGTTGGCACTGGGCATGGGCTCGGTCATACACGGGCGCGATAAAGGGTAAAGGGGCATCCCGATCTTGAGCATCTTCCTGGCGATCTGGTTCCTGTTGCAGGCGATCAGCCTGTTGGGCGTGATCAACTATTGGCGCCATCTGCCGACGGACCGGCAGGAGGAGGCGCTCGATGGCGCGGTCATGATCCTGTCGGTGCGCGATGACTGGGAAGGTGACAGCGAACTTGTCACCCGGCTGAAGGCGCAGAGCGCGCCGTTCCGGTTGCTGCTCGCGACCTCCGGCGCCTGTGCGGCGGCGGAGGCGCTCGCTGCTGCCGAGCCGGATTGGGTGCAGATCGTGCGCGCCGGCGTGGCCAGCGACGAGGGGCAGAAGGTCCACAAGCTGCGGGCGGCGCTCAAGGCGCTGCGCGACGCAGATCGTTACCTGATTTTCATCGACGCGGATATCGAGCCGCCGGCGCGACTGGCCGGGCGGCTGCTGTTTCCGCTGGTGCGGGACAAGGCGGATATCGTGACAGGCTATCGGCTGCTGCTGCCGGCCGGGCAGGGCATGCCGGCACTGGTCGGCGCGGTCGAACTGCAACTGGCGACGCTGCCGCGCGCGGCCAGTTCCACCATGCCCTGGGGCGGCGCGATGGCGATGACGCGGGCAGCGGCCGAGCGGATCGATATCGACGCGGCGCTGGCCGGGCGCCTGTCCGACGACATGGCGATCGGCCTGGCTGGATGGCGTTTGAAGCTGCGGATGCGGCCGGTGCGCGACCTGCTGGTGGCGAGTCCATTGGAAGGCGATCTTGGTGCGCTCTGGAGTTTTGGGGTGCGTCAATATCGCCATATCCTCACCAACAGCCCGCGCATGTGGGCGGTGGCGACCGGCACGGTCGCACTGCAATCGGGCTTCTGGCTCTGGGCGCTGGGCTGGGGCGGCTGGCCGGCGATCGCGATCGGCTATGGCGCGGCCTGGGGCCGGGCGGCGGCGCGGCGGCGGATATTGGCGGCCGTGCTGGAGCCAGAGCAGGCGGCGCGGGCGCGACGATCGCTCTGGTGGGATATGGTGACGCCCTTTGCCGTCTGCTGGGCGCATCTGGCGGTGCAGCTACAGGCTGCCACATCCAATCGCATCCGCTGGGGCGGCTGGACCTATCGCGTCGTGCATGGCCGGGTGGTGGAGATGGAGCGGTGGTAGTTCCCTTCCTCCCCGAGGCTGGCTCGGGAAGGAAGGGGAATGGATCAGAACCCGGCCGGGAACAAATGATTGCCGGCGTCGTCGAGGCGCAGGATCACCTTGCCGGCGACCGCGCTGATCGGCAGGTCGCCATAGAGATGGGGGAAGAGCGCGCCGCCGCGCGACACTTCCCATTTGATCGCCTCGCCAAAGGGGGCGAGGTCGATCATCAGCATCACCAGCCGATCCTGTCCCGCGAAATGCTTGGCTGCCGTTTCGGCCGCCTGATCGCGCGTGGACATGTGGATATAGCCGTCCTGAAGGTCGATCGGTGCGCCCTTGAACACGCCGTCGGCCTTGAACTGGTCATACTGCTCGGCAGTCAGGATCTTGTAGGCGAACAGCTCGCTCACGCCTCACCACCCTCGCTGCCGGCTTCCGGGGCGGTTTCGGGTGCGCCCTCGATGGTGCCTTCGACCGTGGCCTCCGCATTGTCATCTTCGCCGTCCTCGATCCGGGCGGTGGACACGACATGCTCGTCCTTGGCGACGTTGAACAGGCGCACGCCGGCCGAGTTGCGGCCGATCACGCGCATCGACGACAGGCCCATGCGGATCAGCTTGGCCTGATCGGTCACGAGCATCAGATGATCCTCATGCGCGACCGGGAAGCTGCCGACGACCAGGCCGTTGCGGGCGATATTGTCGATATTGGTGATGCCCTGCCCACCGCGACCGGTGCGGCGATAATCATAGGCCGAACTGATCTTGCCATAACCATTGGCGCAGACGGTCAGGATGAACTGTTCCGCTTGCGCGAAGGCGGCCATGCGTTCGGCGCTGTTGATCGCCGGGGTCGCCTCATTCTCCTTCCAGGGAGCAGCGCGCAGATAGTCGTCGCGTTCCTCGGTGGTCGCGTCGAAGCCCTTGAGGATCGAGAGCGAGATGACCTCATCGCCGTCCTTGAGCGTCATGCCGCGTACGCCGGTCGAGGTGCGGCTCTGGAATTCGCGCACGTCGGTGGCGGCGAAGCGGATCGCGCGGCCCTGGCGGGTGGCGAGCAGAACGTCATCCTCTTCGGTCAGCAGCGCAACGCCGATCAGGCGATCGTCGCTGCCTTCATCGAAGCGCATCGCGAGCTTGCCGTTGCTGGGCACATTGGCGAAGGCGTCCATGCTGTTGCGGCGCACGGTGCCGTTCGCGGTGGCGAACATGACGTGCAGTTCCTTCCAGCTTTCCTCGTCCTCGGGCAGAGGCAGCACGGTCTGGATGGTTTCGCCCGGTGCCAGCGGCAGCAGGTTGATCATCGGCCGGCCACGGGTGGCGGGGCCGCCCTCGGGCAGGCGCCAGACCTTGAGGCGATAGACCTTGCCGGCGGTCGAGAAGAACAGCACCGGCGTGTGCGTCGAAGTGACGAACAATTCGGTGACGGCATCCTCATCCTTGGTCGCCATGCCCGAACGGCCCTTGCCGCCGCGGCCCTGGGCGCGAAAGCTCTCCAGCGGGGTGCGCTTGATATAGCCCTGCACGGTGACGGTGACGACCATCTCCTCGCGCTCGATCAGATCCTCGTCATCAATGCCGTCGGCAGCCGGGGCGATGACCGACACGCGCGGCGTGGCAAATTCGCTCTCGATCGCCTCGAACTCTTCGCGCATCACGGCGTAGAGCTTCACCCGGTCACCCAGGATGGCGAGATATTCGGCGATGGCTTCGGCCAGTTCGGCCAGTTCCTTGCCGATTTCGTCGCGGCCGAGCGCGGTCAGGCGATGGAGGCGCAGGTCGAGGATGGCGCGGACCTGAACGTCGCTGAGCTTGTAGCTCTCGCCGCTGACTTCGGTCTCGATCGCCTCGACCAGGGCGAGATAGGGCGCGATCTCGCCGATCGGCCATTCGCGCGCCAGCAGCGATTCGCGGGCGGCGGCCGGGCTGGCCGAACCGCGGATGATCTTCACCACCTCGTCGAGGTTGGTGACCGCGACCACCAGGCCGAGCAAGATATGAGCGCGGTCGCGCGCCTTGTTCAGCTCGAACTTGGTGCGGCGGGTGATGACCTCTTCGCGGAACTTGACGAAGGCTTCGATGATGTCGCGCAGGCCCAGCAGTTCCGGGCGGCCGCCACGGATCGCAAGCATGTTGGCGGGGAAGCTCGACTGGGCCGGAGTGTTGCGCCACAGCTGGTTGAGGACGACGTCCGGGGTGGCGTCGCGCTTCAGGTCCATGACGATGCGCACGCCTTCGCGGCTCGATTCGTCGCGAATGTCGCTGATGCCCTCGATCCGCTTGTCCTTGGCGGCTTCGGCGATCTTCTCAACGAGGCCGCTCTTGCCGACCTGATAGGGGATGGAGGTGAGAACGATCGAGCGGCGGTCGCCGCGGCCTTCCTCCACCTCGTGCCGGGCGCGCATCAGGATCGAGCCGCGACCGGTATGATAGGCGTTGCGGGCGCCCGACTGGCCCAGGATCAGCGGCGCGGTCGGGAAATCGGGACCGGGGACGATCTGGATCAGTTCGTCGGTCGAGATTGCCGGGTTTTCGATATAGGCAAGGCAGGCGCGCAGCACTTCGCCGAGGTTATGCGGCGGGATGTTGGTCGCCATGCCGACGGCGATGCCGCCGGCGCCGTTGACCAGCAGGTTCGGGAAGCGGGCGGGCAGCACCTGCGGCTCGCTTTCCGACGCGTCATAGTTGGGCGTGAAGTCGACGGTGTCCTTGTCGAGATCTTCCAGCAGCGCGGTCGCGACCTTGGCCAGGCGCGCTTCGGTGTAACGCATGGCGGCTGGCGGATCGGGATCCATCGAACCGAAATTGCCCTGACCATCGATCAGCGGCACGCGCATCGACCAGTCCTGGGTCATGCGAGCCAAGGCGTCGTAGATCGAGCTGTCGCCATGGGGGTGATATTTACCCATGACTTCACCGACCAGACGGGCCGACTTGCGATAGGGGCGGTTGTAGACGAAGCCCGATTCCTGGGCCGAGAAGAGAATGCGGCGATGCACCGGCTTCAGGCCGTCGCGCACGTCCGGCAGGGCGCGGGAGACGATCACGGACATGGCATAGTCGAGATAGCTCGACTTCATCTCATCAACGATGCTGATGGGGCTGATGTCCGAAGGGTCGGCGAGGACGGTCTCGTCGGTCAAGGCGATTCTCTTTTTGGATGGGTGTGATGCGTTGCCACTGCACTAGCCGAGCGAAACAAATCTGTCACCCCTCGCGCGCGCCCGCGCGCCCGCATGTGCAGCCAAGGCGGTGATTGGCGGGCGTGAAGAAAAGCGGAACGAAGCGGCAGCATGACAGTTGCAAAATGCGCGGATATAGGCTTGTTCAAAGCCCGTTCACGCGCCGACCCCTAATCGGCGTTCAACCCGGATGTCGCCTGTGGTCCCCCTGTCAGGCGCGAAAAGGAGATGAGGATCATGCGTTTTGTTACCCCGCTGTCGCTCGCGCTGGCTCTGGCGCTGACCGGCGGCGCCGTTTCGGCTCCCGCCTCCGCCGCGAAGAAGGAAGAAAAGCCGGCCGGCCGCAAGCTGAACGTGTCGCCCGAAGTGCTCAAGTCGCTGCAGGCTGCGCAGAAGGCGTCCGATGCCCAGGATTTCGCCGGTGCCAAGACGGCGCTGACCGAGGCTGACGGCAAGGCGGCGTCGAACGATGACAAGTACCAGATCGGCGCGATCAAGCTGAACACCGGCATCCAGAGCAAGGATGACGCGCTGAAGATGGAAGGCCTCAACCAGATGCTCGACAGCGGCCTGACGCCGCCCGAGCAGGCCGGCCAGTTCAACATGGTGGCCGCCGACGCTGCCCTGTCGCAGAAGAATTACGACGTTGCGATTGCGCGTGGCCAGGCGGCGCTGGCCGCCGGCTACAAGGCGGAGCAGGTCAACCCGACCATCGCCCAAGCCTATTTCGGCAAGGCCGGCACCGGTAACGCCTCGGCCGAACCGGCGCGTGGCTTCAACCAGCAGGGCCTCGCTGCGCTGAAGGCGGCGGCTGACGCGACCAAGGCGTCGGGCCAGCCCGTGCCGGCGCAATGGTATCAGATCGGCGTCAGCCGTGCGGCTGCCGCGCGTCTGCCGGAAGTCACCGATTGGGCCAAATGGGCCTATGCTGCCAATCCGAGCGGTGAAAATCTCCGCACGCTGATCCGCCTGTTCCAGCAGGCGAACCCGAACATCACCAACCGCGAAAATCTGGACGTGCTGCGCCTGATGTCGGCCGCCAAGGGTCTGGTGGTCGCTGCCGACTTCACCGAACTGGCCGAAATGGCGTCGAAGACGGGCATCTATGGCGAGGTCAAGTCGACGATCGACGCCGGCCGCGCCAAGGGCGTGCTGAACGCCAGCCAGGCGAGCGACATCTATCAGGCCGCCGTGGGCCGCATTCCGGGCGACAAGTCGTCGCTGGGTGCTGCCGAAGCGGATGCCGGCAAGGCCGCCAATGGCAAGGTCGCGGCTGCGACCGGCGACGCCTATCTGGGCTATGGCGACTATGCCAAGGCGGCTGCGATGTTCGAACTGGCCAAGCAGAAGGGCGGCGTCGATGCCGACGAGATCAACACCCGCCTGGGCATTGCCAAGACCATGGGTGGCGACAATGCTGGCGCCAAGTCGGCGTTCGAGGCAGTTCAGGGCGGTGCGCGCAAGCAGATCGCCGATCTGTGGCTGACCTATCTGGGCACCAAGGCCTGAATCTAGTATAAGGCGCGCAGATCGTCGCTGGTTCGGCGGTCTGTGCGCCTTCATTTTTTTGAATGACCGGCCGGGGGCCGGGATATTGCAGTGGGGGAGGCCTGTCATGGCCAAGCGGAATCCTGTTTTTCTGACTATCGGACTGCCGGTCATGCTGGCCGGCGCCATGCTGGCAACGCCGGCTGCGGCTAAGAAGAAGATCGTGGTGGCGGGGCCGCCGATCGAGATGTCGGACGCCTTCCGCGCCGATGTGCAGGCCGCCGAAGCCGCGATCAAGGCGCGTGACGCGTCGACCGCCAATCTGCGCATCGCCGCGCTCAATCCGACCACCGACATGGAAGCCTATGCCGCGGCCGGCCTGCGCTTCGAGGTGGCGGTGCTGCGCCGGGACATCCAGGCCCAGCGGATCGCGCTGACCGACATGTTCAAGACCAGTTCGGTGCCCAAGGCGGACGCGCCGCGCCTGCGCTTCATCGCCGGCTATCTGTCCTACATGGTCGCGAACTATACCGATGCGGTGGCGCAGCTCGATTATGCCAAGACGCTGGGCTATTCGGGCATCGACGCCACCATGCTGCGCGCCGACATCGCGATGCGCAAGAACAAGTCCAAGGAGGCCCGCACCTATGTGCAGGAGGCGCTGGCGCAGCAGAAGGCATCGGGTCAGCCGATCCCGGCCGCCTGGTATGACCGCGCCATCTCCATGGCCTATCAGGCCAATGACTGGGATGAGGTAAGCAGCCTCTATCGCGAGCGGCTGGAAGTCTATCCGTCGACCCCGGAATGGCGTTCGGCGCTGACCAACTATCTGGCCGGCCAGGAAAGTGATCCGCAGGTCCAGCTCGACCTTTATCGCCTGCAGGCCGCCAATGGCGCCATGGCGAGCGAGCGCGATTACCAGACCTATGCCCAGTTGGCCGAGAAGACCGGCAATTTTGCCGAAGCCAAGGCGATCATCGAGGCGGGCCGTTCGGCCGGCAAGCTGACCACCAGCCAGGCGACCACGGCGCAGCTGCTGAAGGCGGTGACGCCCAAGGCGACCAAGGATATCGCCGCCATGCCCGCGCTGGCGAAGAAGGCTGCGGCGGCGAGCGATGGCAAGGCGGCGCTGAATGCGGCCGACGGCTATTTCTCGCTCGGGCAATATCCGCAGGCGGTGGAGCAGTATCGGCTGGCGTTGAGCAAGGGCGGGGTCGATCAGGGCCATGCCAATGCGCGCCTGGGCATCGCGCTGGCCCGTTCGGGCGATCTGGCCGGTGGCAAGACCACGCTGGCCCAGGTGACCAGTGGCAACTGGAGCAATGTCGCCGGCTTCTGGTCGGTCTGGGTCGATCTGCAGAACCGCAAGTCGGCGCAGCAGGGCACGGCCCAGACGGCCAGCTGATCGCGGCGCGACATGACAGGAAAAAGGGCCGGTCCCCCGTGGGGCCGGCCCTTTTTCGTTGCGCTTGTGTGCCGGCTGTCGCCGGCTGGCCGGATCAGACCGGCAGCGGGACGCCGGGCAGATTCTTCGACGTGCGGATCGTCAGCGACGTCTTGACGCTCACCACATTGGGGGCCGGCGTCAGCTTCGACGTCAGGAATTGCTGGAAGCTCTGCAGGTCGCGCGCGACCACCTTCAGGATGAAGTCGATCTCGCCGTTCAGCATATGGCATTCGCGCACTTCGGGCAGGGCATCGACATGGTCCTGGAACGCCTTCAGATCGGCCTCGGCCTGGCTCTTGAGGCTGACCATCGCGAACACGGTGATGGTGTAGCCCAGCATCGCCGGATCGACCACGGCATGATAGGCGGTGATCGCGCCGGCTTCTTCCAGCGCGCGGACGCGGCGCAGGCACGGCGGTGCCGTCAGCCCGACCTTCCGCGCCAGATCCACATTGGTCATCCTGCCATTGTCCTGCAATTCGCCCAGGATCTGCAGGTCGATGTCGTCGATATTGGGCCCCGCCATCAGATTGATTATTTCCTTACCTGTTACTGCGGGCGCATCATAATAATATTTCAGCGCAATGCAATTGTCCCACTATGCGACGCTCATATTGTGCGTGGAAATCACGCTTTCGCTTTGGGTAAGGACTGCTTATCGGTTAGGATGTAACGAACAGCGATGCGGGCATGCCGCCTGTTACCGCTTGAATATGGGGACTTTGGTTGCGCTTCAACGACATCATGCAAACCGTGCTGGCTGCCGACGATCGCGGCGGCGTGGGCGCGGTGACGCTGTGGCGGCAATGCGTCGACCTGCTGGCGCAGCATGATCGCTATGATCGTCCCCCCATGGATGCATCCGATCGCGAGGCTCTGCTCGGCCGATTGGCCCAGTTGCGGCCGCAACTGTCTGAAATGCAGCGAATCGCGACCGTTGTCGAACTGGGCGGCCGGCTCCGTTCGGCCAGCCTGATCCGCTTCTTTGCCGGTGACCGTCCGGCGATTGCCGGCGCGGCGATGGCACGCGCCCGGCTGTCCGATCCGCTGTGGGCCGCACTGCTGCCGCATCTCAGCCCCACGGCGCGCGGCGTGCTGCGCGGCCGTCGCGACATCGGCCCCGAAACGCGACAGGGGCTCGAAGCCTTCGGTCCGACCGACCTGGTGCTGACCAGCGGCACGAGCGTCCGCGAAGCCGACATGTTGCTGACCGCGGACATGGCGCTCGCGGCCGAGCCCGTGGTCGAGCCGGAAGTTGCGCCGCAGCCGGTGGCCGAACCCGGTCCCGACCAGATCCGCAACCTGGTCGACCGCATTGCGCGCTTCACCAGCACCCGGCGTCCGCCCGAGGAGACGCCGCCGCAGGACATCATCGTCGCGCCGGTGTCGCAGCCCGCGCTGCGCACCGAACAGCCGCATTTCTTCGCGTTCGAGACGGACTCGACCGGCGTGCTGGTCTGGGTGGACCAGGGGCCGCGCGCCGCGCTGGTCGGCCTGTCGCTTGGCGAAATCGCGCTGGAAGGGGCGAGCGGCCCGGATGGCCATGTCGCCGGCGCGTTCCAGCGTCGCAGTGGCTTTCAGAATGGCCGCTTCACCATCATCGGCGGGATGATGGCAGGCGAGTGGCGCCTGTCGGCAACCCCCTTCTTCGATCCGCGGTCCGGCCGTTTCCAGGGCTATCGCGGCCAAGCGCGGCGCCCCTATCTGCACGAAGTGGCGACGACGCCGTCCGGCCCGGTGACGATTGCCGGCCTGTCGGCGGATTCGTTGCGCCAGCTGGTGCATGAACTACGCACGCCGCTGAACGCGATCCTGGGCTTTGCCGAGATTATCGAACAGGAATTGTTCGGCCCGGCCGGCGTCGAATATCGCGAGATGGCCGGCAATATCGCGGTCGATGCGCGCCATCTGCTGGCAGCGTTCGACGATCTGGATCTGGCCGCCAAGGTATCGCGCGGCGATGGCATCGGTGCGCCGCAGACGATCGATCCGGCATTGTTGGTGATGCAGGTCGCGGCCCGTTTCCGCGACCAGGATGGCCGCGCGGTGACGCCGATCGACATCGCCGTGTCGCAGGATCTGCCGCAGATCAGCATCGATCCAGTGCAGGGCGAGCGCATGGTGCAGCATCTGCTGCGCACGCTGATTTCGGTCGCGCCCGAGGGCGAAGCGGTGACGGGCGCCTGCTGGTTCCAGCCCGATGGCGCGTCGGGCAAGGTCGTGCTGGCGATCGACCGCCCATCGACGCTGAGCGGCATGGACGAGGCGCATCTGCTCGATCCGGGCTATACGCCCGAGGGCGACTGGGCGGACGGGCCGTTGCTGGGGCTGGGCTTCTCGCTGCGTCTGATCCGCAGCCTGGCGGCCGGTTGCGGTGGCAGTCTGGATGTCGGCCCGGACCGTTTCCTGCTGCGCATCCCGGTCGACGGGATGGAAGAGGATGTCGTTGGCAATGGCTGATTTTCGGGCTGGTCGGGCGCGGGCTTGACCGGAACGAAACCCTATCGCAACCATTGCGGGATAGGGAAGGGCGATGCAATCAGCTCATCATCATGACGGCAATCTGCTTCGGGCGCCGCTGCCCGAGGACATGATTGCGCTTCCGGCCGCGTTCGGCACCCGCTTCATGCTGTTCGTAGATACCGAGGAGGAATTCGACTGGAATGCGCCTTTCCGCCGGGAAGGCCATGGCGTGACGGCGCTGGCCGGCATGGCGCGTGGCCAGGCCTATTTCGCGGTGGCCGGGGTGAAGCCCGTCTATGTCACCGACTATCCGGTGGTGGACAGCGATGCGGCCGCCGGGATGATGGGGGCGTGGGTTGCAGCGGGCGAGGCCGATGTCGGCGCGCATCTCCACCCCTGGGTCAATCCGCCCCATGTCGAGGATGTGAATGCCGCCAATTCCTATGTCGGTTCGCTGCCCGAGGCGGTGGAGGCGGCAAAGCTGGAGGCGCTGTGCCGGCGGATCGAGGATCGCTTCGGTCGCCGGCCGATCGCCTATCGGGCGGGGCGCTATGGCGTCGGCCCCAATAGCGCGCGGCTGCTGGAGGCGGCGGGCTTCCGCCTCGATACCTCGGTGCGCAGCCGGTTCGACTATAGCCATCAGCATGGCCCCGATTTCCATGGCCTGCCGCAAAACCCCTATTGGGCGGGGCCGACACGGTCGCTCGTAGAGCTTCCGCTGTCGACCGCCTTTACCGGCTTGTTGCGGGGCGGCGGCGAAGGGCTTTATCGCGCGACCCAGGCGATGGGGCCGCTGGCCGGCGCACTTTCGCGGGCGCGGATGCTCTCGCGCGTGCCGCTGACGCCCGAAGGCATCACTGCAGCCGAAGCGACGACGGCGATCGACGCGCTGATCGAGGAAGGCGTGCGCGTCCTCAATTTCAGTTTCCATTCGCCCACGCTGGAGCCGGGCCACACGCCCTATGTTCGTGACGAGGCCGATCGCACCGCCTTTTACGGCTGGTGGGATAGGGTGCTCAGCCATCTGGCGCGGCGCGGCGTGGCGGCGGTTGGCCTGGATCAACTGCTGGATGCCATCCCGGCGCGCGCGGAGGCTTGCCAAGCCGCCTGATGCTCCTTATCGCCGCGTTCAAGGTGGGGCCTGTAGCTCAATGGTTAGAGCTGGCCGCTCATAACGGCTAGGTTGCGGGTTCGAGTCCTGCCGGGCCCACCAACTCTCGATTTCATGATGATCATATGATATCGTAAATCTCCTTTAATCAGAGGTTTACGATCCGATCTTCATCCAGAATGTAGCAAGACGTTTCAGGGCATCTCGCGAATCTGGGGGTATCGGTGGGGGTATCGAAACCACATTTGGGGGTATCGATGACTCTGACTTTTGCCATGGCCCGCAATGCGGCCGCGACCGGGAAAAACTACAAGCTAGCCGATGAAAAGGGCCTATTCCTTTACGTTACGAAGGCTGGTGCGAAATCCTGGCGATTCAAATACCGATTCGGTGAAAAGGAAAAGCTGCTCACCTTCGGCCTGTTTCCCGAAGTCGGCCTCGCCGAGGCGCGTGACCGACAATCGCAGGCGCGTGCGATGCTACGTGATGGTCTGGATCCGGCAGTCGAACTTGAGCGCCGCCGGCTGATGGCGCTTGCTGCTGCCGATGCCACATTTCAGGCTAAGACGGAGGAATGGCTCGATGACAAGCGGCCCCTATGGTCGGCGGCCAATGCCTTCAGGGTCCGGTCGAGGCTCGAGAAGGACATTTTTCCTGTTTTTGGACATTTGCCGGTCAGCCAGTTGAGCAGTGAGCTTGTGCTGCTTGCCCTCAGGCGGATCGAACAGCGCGGCGCGATTGAAACCGCCAAGCGCGTTCGCGGTTATGTGCTTGGCGTGCTCAAGCGCGCCCGGGCGGAAGGTCTCGTCTCTACCGAGCTTGTCGTGAGCGTCGAAATCATCCGCGATGCGCTGCGGCCTTCTCCGCCCGGTATAAAGCAGCCGGCCCTTACGCGAGTGCCTCAACTGATAGAGTTCCAGCGGCGTGTCGACCTGTCTACCGGCAGCGCGCAGACCAGGCTTGCGTCGCGTCTACTGGCGCTCAGCGCCGTTCGAGTCGGGGTCTTACGAACCGCTCGTTGGGAAGAGATTGAGGGTATCGACTGGAGCGACCCGGATCGCCCTTGTCCCGCGGCACTGTGGCGTATTCCTGCAGCCCGGATGAAACTGGCTGTGGAGGATAAGGCTAATCCGATTTTTGGCCATGACGTCCCGCTCTCCCGGCAGGCAGTCGCAACGCTTCACGCTATTCGTGCGCTAACCGGTCAGTTCGCCCTTCTCTTCCCAAGCAGCAGGACATGGCGGGAGCCGATGAGTGATGCTGCGATCAGCACCCTGTATAAGCGACTATGGGGTGGCGTTTATAAGGGACGCATGGTCCCGCATGGTTGGCGTTCTGCATTCTCGACTGTGATGAACGAGAGAGCCGCAGAACTGGAGCGTGACGGGGATCGAATGATCATTGATCTTGTCCTTGCCCATGTCCCCAAAGGCACATCCGCATCGGAGTGGGCGTATAATAGGGCCCGCTATTTCAAACCCCGCCGGGAAATGCTGCAAAGCTGGGCGGACCTGATCATGGACGGCCTCCAGCACCCCAACGCTATTATCGGGCTCGACACCAGCGTAGCTGGCCCGGAACGATCTGCTTCGAACGTGTTGCAATTCCGGCGTTAACCGATCTGATCAGACGCTTTTGACAGAAGGCTTGTCGCGATTTGCTGGCTCTGCGCCATCGCGCCCGAATTTTCACACTCTAGCCTAGCGCCGGAGACGAAACTCGACAATTTCGAAAGCCCAGATCGTCGTCAATGACGAGTGCGGAAAGGTCACCATCGATGATGAGGACGGAGCCTGGCGCTTCATAACGCCGACCCAGTGAGGAGGGCTGTGACTGCAGGATGAGCCTGCGTGCCCCAATCGTAACCACCACATGGTCCTTGCCGAGTGCAGCCTGGAAGCTGCGGCCACGATCGCACCGGAAGGACATCCGCTCATTCTGGGAGGCATGAGCGGTCAATGGCGCTGCAGCGATGAAGATGGCCATTGCGGCCACGCAGGATTTGAAGAGTGACGCTGTCAAAGATCGATCCATGCACATGTCAACATTCGCATTTTCGCAGCGTTCCGAAAAATTACAGCGGCGCTGCAAAAGAGCCGAAGAGCATGGCTGGGAGACGGTGCGGGAACCGCGCTAGGCCCCAGCTGTTCGATAAGCTGGCCGGTGCGCAAGACCCGCGCGCAGGTCCGATTTTTCGGCGAGAGGGCGTGTTCATGGGCGAAATTGACAAGGTTGAACATAACGAAGGCGAAAGCCGTTACGAATTGAATGTCGATGGTCAGGTCGCGATTGCAGACTACAAGCGACGTGATGGGGCTTTGCTATTCACTCACACGCAGGTGCCGGCTGCGCTAGAAGGGCAGGGTATTGGCTCCAAGCTTATTGGCGGTGCTCTACAGGATGCCCGGTCGAAAGGACTCAAGGTCGTACCCTTGTGCGCATTCGTCGCTGCTTATTTAGAGCGTCATCCTGAAGAGCAGGATTTGCTGGCGGTTGACGCCCCGGGCTGAGGGAGCGAACGCACGCCCGATCGCAACCGCGCCACCGGCTCGCACGAGCCAGATTCCCGCGCTAGCCCGTCAGTCGGTCGGGATGCCGCTGCAAAGCGCTGTTGAAGGAAACTTGGTACGCCGATGGTCACGGCCACTGGTCACCAATGTCGAGACGATTTGCGTCTCTCTGTTCTAGCGGCAGGCGATTTCCTGCTGCGCCGTCAGGCTCCTGCCGGCATTCCCGCATCCTGATCGGGCGGAAGAGCTATAGGCGTTGCGGCGCAGATTGTGCGCAGCGCCTGTTTTAAACCCTCTTCCACAGTAGGATGATAGAAAGGCATGTTCAGCAACTGCGTGGCGGTGAGGCCACCCTGAACAGCCCAGGCCAGCATATGCGCGAGATGCTCTCCTGCCGGCGCGACAAGGTCGGCGCCTATAAGCCTGCCATCTGGTGCCGCGGCGTACAGCGTAAGAACGCCACGATTTTGTCCATCAACGCGGGCACGCCCCTGGTCGGAGAAATCCGCAGTTCCCGTGACCGCGCCGTCTTCCTCAGCCTTGCCTATCCTCGCAAGCACCGGCTCGGTGAATGTGATAGCGAAGGGGGGATTGCGATCTACCGGGATTGGCGCGGGAAACGCCGCGGCGTTGCGCCCGGCGATGGCGCCGTCGTGCGAGGCTTCGTGCAGTAGCGGCAAGTCCCCCGCTGCGTCGCCTGCAAGGAAAACTGCGCTTTCCCCGCAGCGCATCGTTGCTCGATCATGCCTGGGAACCCCATTGTCATCCAGTTCGAGCTGCACGCTTTCGAGTTGGAGGCCATCAAGCTGAGGCTTTCGTCCCACAGCTACCAGCACCTTGTCGAAGAAGGCCTCACCTTCACTCGAGCCAGTCCAGCTCAGCTTTGCCCCATCCTCATCCCGGTGTGGGGTCACATCGACGCCAAGGCGCACCGTCATCTTGTCGTCAAGAATTGCACGCAATTGCGCATGGACCTTTGCGCAACGTATTTTTGCCATGCGCTCGCCCTTGTCGAACAGCGTGACCTCAACACCAAGCTGTGCAAATGCCTGGGCCAGCTCAAGTCCGATGGCGCCTGAACCGATCACTGCGAGGCGTTCTGGCAGATCATCTAGTTCGAATATGGTGTCGCTCGTAAGCGCGGCATCACCTAACACCGAGAATTGCGTCGGCAATATGGGTGCAGAGCCAGTCGCAATGACGATTGTGCGTGCTTCAACCACGCGTCCGTCATCGAGCTGGAGGCGGCCAGCTCCAATAAAACTGGCGCGAGCGCGGACGGCAACTCGCTCAGGTAGGTCTTGGATAGACTCGCGCGTCAGGCGAGCAAACCTGTCTCGTTCCGTACGTACGCGCCGCAGTACAGCAGGCCCATCAATCTTGATGCCTTCTACCACAAGGCCAAAAAGCTTCGCACGCCTGATGCGCTCGGCTTCCCGGCTTGCGGCGATAAGCAATTTGGAGGGCATGCAACCAACCTGTGCGCAGGTCGTCCCACCAAATTCAGGGTCGATGAGCAGCGTCGAGGCTCCATTCTTGCGGGCGGCACGCTCCGCTGCAAGACCCGCTGTGCCACCGCCGATCACTGCCACGTCGCAGCAAAGCGTGGTCGTCATGCGCCGCGTCCAGCAATCTTGATCGATTTGACGTTGACAAACTCCTTGAGCCCCTCGGGCCCATGCTCGCGACCATAGCCCGACATCTTGACGCCGCCGAACGGCAGATCCGGCGAGGCAACGTCGAAACTGTTGATGAATATCATTCCGGTATCGAAATGCTTTGCGGCCAGTTCGCGCGCGCGATCTACGTCGCGGCTGAAGATACCGCCGCCAAGCCCGTAGCGGCTGTCATTTGCAATTCGCATCGCATCCTCGTCATCCTTGGCGCGGATAATCGAGGCCACTGGCCCGAATAGTTCATCATCATAGGCGGGCTGCCCCGGCGCAACATCGACGAGAACTGTAGCAGGATAGAACCAGCCAATACGCTCAGGCACTTCTCCGCCGACCAGAAGGCGGGCGCCCTTTTCCACGCTGTCTGCCACCTGTTGATGCAGCTTGTCGCGCTGTGCTTTGCTAACCAGTGGCCCGAGCTTTGTCGCCTCTTCCCTGGGATCCCCCATTTGGATGGCTCGGAACTTTTCGACATATGCGTCGACAAAAGCATCGTGATTTTGTTCAGTGACGATGAACCGCTTGGCGTTAACGCAGGTCTGACCATTATTGTAGATGCGGCCCGCCACGCAGGTTTCCACAGCGAGATCAATGTCGGCATCGTCGAGGACAAGGTAAGCGTCGTTGGATCCAAGTTCCAGCACGGTCTTTTTGACGAGCGCGCCAGCTTTGGCTGCAACTGACTTGCCGGCGCGATCGCTTCCGGTCAGGGTGACGGCGCGAACCAGATCATTCTCGATCACCTTGTCGGACTGGTCGTGGGAAATGATCAGGACCGTAAAAAGGCCTTTGGGAAGCCCAGCGCGCTCATACAGATCACGCAGGAACAATCCGCTGCCGGTGCAACTCTCCGCATGTTTGAGGAGCACGCCATTGCCCGCCATCAGGCTCGCAATCGAGTAACGCACCGCCTGGTAGGCCGGGAAATTCCAAGGCTGAATACCGTAGACGACGCCGATCGGCGCATGGGTGACATAGGCAGTGGCTCCGTCTGCCGAACGCTCCTCGTCGGCCAGAACGTTCGGACCATTTGCCGCCGTATAGTCGCAAATGGCTGCGACCAGATCGGCCTCGCTTCGGCTGTCGCCGATCAGCTTACCCACTTCCTGCGTCATCAGAGCCGAAAACTCTTCCTTTGCGTCGCGCAGGGCCTGTCCGATCGCAGCAATAATCGCGGCGCGATCTTCCAGGCTGCGCAAACGCCATTCAAGGAATGAATTGTGACAAGCGGAGATGGCACGAGCCATCTCATCATCGGACATATAGTCGTAAGTGGCGATCAACTCTTCTGTCAGTGGATTTATGGTACGGGCGGTGTTGGCGCTCATGGGGCATGTCCTTGCAATGAAGTGAGGGTCGCGCGGCGTTCAGCCGTAGCGCGTGCGATGTTGTTGGAGCGTCGACCAGATGCCTGCGAGAGCTGCAGTGACCTCAGTTCGCCAACCATCGGTCGGCAGATGGCGCACGGCCGAATGGGCAGCGCATACATAGGGAGCTCCGTACCACCTCTCTGCCAACTCTTGTGCCCACGCGATGAACGCGTCGGCAGCGCCAGGGCGGTGTTGCAATGCCTTTCCCAGCATTGGATGAAAATGCAGCCGTGACTGGGGGAATATGCGGCCGAGCGCACCCGGTGCTGCCAGGACCATCAGCGTGTCATCGACATGAACGATGCCGCTTTGGCGATGTCGTACGAGGACAGAGGCAGCATGGACGCGTTCGTCGTTTGTCACCAGATCGAGGCCGGCTGGGATGGAGAATTCGAGATCATTGAACTGAGCCTGCGTTTCAGCATCTTCAATCACAGCCTGTTCCCAAGGTAGTTCAGGCGCCTTCTCATGATGCCGGCGCGTGCCGAACAGCCGGGCATGCGGCGCGAGATCATGGGCTGCAGCGCAATGAAGCGTGTGAAATGGGTGGACGTTGATGATCGTGTCAATCGTCGCGCCGTTATCGGTCAGGCCCAGAACTTTCTCTCGATCGGATCCTGCAACGCCGTAGCTGTCGATCAGAATGAAGCTTCCGTCGCGCTTGCGCACGAGCGATGTTTGCGTGCCGATGTCGAATATCTTGGCGATCTTGAAAGAGCCACGGATGTTCCAGAAATTCTCGTGAAGCTGCTGCATCTATAATGGGATCCACGGGAGAAAAGGCGAGCGTCTGTCTCGCAATGCCGTCATAAAACGCGGCAATTATGTTGGTTCCAGTGGACGTCGATTGGAGCAGACCAAGCGACTTTAGGGGCTGTGTCAGAACGCTGACGTAACGGTGGACGGCCGAGTTTCGATATGATTCCGAGGGGTTGCGACACCAACCTTGGAAGCCATCATGTGGAACCCGACCGCCCGCGCACATCATAGCCGCGCACAGCTTCGCTATGGAAGCGATCTTACCGATGCAGAATGGCATTTGATTGAGCCGTATTTGCCCGCGCCGTGCCAATGCGGACGGCGACGGCGTTGGCCGATGCGGGAGATCATCGAGGCCATTTTCTATTTGCTGCGGGCAGGTTGTCCTTGGCGGCTTTTGCCTGACAGCTTTCCGCCATGGCGCACGGTCTACCGCTGGTTCTGCACTCTGCGTGACGATGGGACATTCGAAAGTCTCAACCACCATCTTGTCCAGATCGACCGTGTCCGAACGGGGCGAGAACCGATGCCGTCAGCGGCGGCCATCGACAGCCAGAGCGTCAAGACCACTGAAGCGGGTGGTCCGCGCGGCTATGACGCAGGGAAAAAGATCATGGGCCGCAAGCGCCACGCCATGGTCGATACCGATGGTCGTGCGCTCGAACTGCTGGTTCATGGCGCTGACGTGCAGGACCGAGACGGCGCAGTGCCTTTGCTCCGGCAGTCACGCCAGCGGCACCCCTTGGTCGAGCATGCCTATGCCGACAGCGCCTACAACAGCGATCGCGTCCGGGAAGCCACATCCGTCACGATAGAGATCGTTCGGAAATTCGCCGACCAGACCGGGTTCGTCGTCCATCCCAGACGATGGGTGGTCGAACGAACCTTCGCATGGCTCAATCGAAATCGACGCTTGGCAAAGGACTTCGAGCGAACCATCAAATCCGCAACTGCACTCCTATATGCCGCTGCTGCCGTCGTCCTCATCAGGCGCATCGCTCGTTACGCATGAGATTCAAGACAGGCTCTAAGGTTGCACGTAGCTGGAGGCGTATATACCTATAGGCAAGTATGCACCTTTTGGTAAGTATCGAAAATGTCTGAAGAGCCCAAATCCCTGGCTGTCTCTCCAATGCTCGGAGGGGGCTGTTCGGCCGGAACCGTCGCTCCCAATTTCACTTGCGGCCTCGACGCAACGCTCAAAGTCATTGCCGGCAAATGGAAGCCATTGATCCTCTATTTCCTGCTCCAGGGCCCCAATCGCTACGGCGCGCTCAAACGCGCGATCCGCGACGTGAGCGACAAGGTGCTGATCCAGCAGTTGAAGGAACTGGAGGCAGATGGGATCCTGCTGCGCACCGATTACAAGGAAGTGCCGCCGCGCGTGGACTATACGCTGACGCCCCTCGGCCAAAGCCTCGCTCAGGCGCTCGAGCCTTTATGCAGCTGGGGCACCGAGAATATGGTGGAAATGCAGAGGATCTTCGCCGAACGCGAAGGTTGGCAGCGTAGATAGACCCGATGCGTTTTGGCCCTCTGGGCGCTGGCCATGCGCCGAGCAAGGAGTCGATATGGCGAGAATTTTCATCACTGGCAGTTCGACCGGCCTTGGGCTGGCCGCTGCGCAGTCGTTGCTTGCCGGCGGACATGATGTCGTTCTCCACGCCCGCAATGCCGAACGGGCTGCGGCTCTGGCAGCGCAAATGCCGCAAGCTTTGGCAATAGTGACCGGCGATCTCAGCCTGCTGTCGGAAACACGAGATTTGGCCGATGCGGTGAATGCAATCGGTCGCATGGACGCAGTGATCCACAATGCCGCACTATATGGCGCGAGTGGCAGCGGTCGGACGGCGGAAGGCCACAGTGTTATGACCGCGGTCAATCTGCTGGCGCCTTATGTCCTGACCGCCTGCATCGAACGGCCCGAGCGCCTTGTCTACATGAGCAGCGGGCTTCACCGGGGCGGCAATGCCGGTCTGGATGATCTCGACTGGACCCGGCGTCGCTGGCACCCGGAACAGGCCTACGCCGATAGCAAGCTTCAAATCGTCGCGTTTGCTATGGCGATGACACGGCGATGGCCTGACGTGCTGAGTAACGCCGTCGATCCAGGCTGGGTGCGCACACGCATGGGCGGCGCGTCCGCGCCGGTCGACATCGCGACCGGACAGGCGACGCAGAGCTGGCTCGCCGCAAGCAACGATAAGGCAGCGCAGACCAGCGGCGGCTATTGGCATGCCATGCGACGCGAAGAGCCGGCAGTTCCCGCAGCCAGCGCCGATCATGGAGATTGCCTGCTCACGGCGCTGCAAGCGCTCACTGGCGTGTCGATCGGGCAAAATGGGTGATGCTCGGGCGAAGGATTTTTCAGTCCAATGCTCTGGCACTTCTACGCAAGCCGTTGGTCGGCTTGCACGAATAACCGCATTGCGCTGCGTCAAGCGACATGCGCCTTAGGCGAATGGCTGGGCTGGAGCTTCAGCTGCCCATCCAAACGAGAATCTACCATTTTCAAATGCGCGACCCATGCTTTCCTTGCCCCGCCTCTTGAACGACAAAACCGTTCGATCCATCTGTCGCCCGCAATTCTAGGATGCGAGCCAGAGAGACGATGACAATGGACACCGTTACCGCCCCTGAAACACGGGCCTTCGAGGCAGATGTTTCCAAGCTCCTGCACATGATGGTCCACTCGGTCTATTCCGACCGTGAGGTTTTCCTGCGCGAACTGATATCCAATGCCGCGGACGCTTGCGAAAAGCTGCGCTATGAGGCGATTTCCAGCCCGATACTGCTTGGGGATGATCCTCAATTGCGCATCACGCTTAGGCTGGACAAGGAAGCCGGCACTCTCGTGATCGAGGATAATGGCATCGGCATGACTGCTGCGGATATGGGTGAAACACTGGGCACTATTGCGCGGTCGGGCACCAAGGCCTTCATGGACAAGCTTGCTGCGGACAAAAATGGCGAAGGGCAGCAACTGATCGGCCAGTTTGGCGTCGGCTTTTATTCTGCATTCATGGTGGCGGGTAAGGTCGAGGTTACTTCTCGCCGGGCGGGAGAGCCTGATGCAGCCATCTGGTCCTCCGATGGGTTGGGCACTTACACGATTGCGCCGGCCGAACCTGGCGCCGCGCCTGCACGCGGAACGCGCGTCACGTTGCACCTGCTCGACGATGCCAAAGTTTACACCGAGCGCTTCATCGTGGAGCGGGTTGTCAAGGCGCAATCAGGCCATGTCCCCATTCCGATCTTTCTTAAGGAAGCCGGCAGCGAAGATGAGCCAAAGCAGGTCGCCGATGGCCTGGCGCTGTGGACCAAGGCGAAGTCCGACATCAGCGAGGAAGATTATGCTGACTTCTATCGAAGTGTCGCAGGTCAGTTCGACAAGCCGGCGCTGACGCTGCATTATCGTGCTGAAGGGCGTCATGAATATTCGGTTCTGACCTTCATCCCCGAAACCAAGCCGTTCGATCTATTCGACGCGGACCGCAAGGGCCGCATCAAGCTCTATGTGCGCCGCGTATTCATCACGGACGAAGCGGAAATATTACCGCGATACCTACGTTTCGTTCGCGGTTTGGTCGATTCCGCCGATCTGCCTCTCAACATGTCGCGCGAGATGATCCAAGACAGCCCGGTTCTGTCTGCCATCCAAAAGGGTGTGGGCAACCGCATACTTTCCGACCTGGAGAAACTTTCAGTAAGTGAACCTGAGCGATATGCCGCGATCTGGGAAAATTTCGGACCGGTCTTAAAGGAAGGCCTTTACGAAGATTTTGATCGCCGCGAAACATTGTTGGGTCTGGCTCGGTTCAAGAGTACGACTTCCGAGGGCGCATGGCGTTCGCTTGAGGACTATGTCAGTGCCCTGAAAGAAAATCAGACAGCGATTTACTATGCGACCGGCCATGATCTGGATCGGATCGCGCAGTCCCCGCAGCTCGAGGGTTTCAGGGCGCGCGGCATCGAGGTTCTGCTCCTCCCCGATCAGGTCGATAGTTTCTGGACGACGATGGGCGTCGATTATGAGGGTAAGCCCTTCAAGTCCGTCACGCAGGGGGCTGCTGACCTGAGTCTTATCCCCTTGGCCGACGGGAACGCCACCGCTGCCGCGCCCAGCGATGAAGCCAATAGTTTTATCGCTTTTGCAAAGGAGGCTCTGGCAGATCAGGTGTCAGATGTGCGCATTTCAGACCGATTGACGAGCAGCGCCGTCTGCATTGTCGCCGCAGACAATGCCATGGACCTTCAACTGGAAAAGATGTTGGCTTCGGCCGGCCGTGCGCCGGAGCGAGCTAAGCCCATTCTGGAGGTCAACGCCGGTCATGCGCTCATCACGAAGCTGGGACAGGCCAATAGCGATGAAGAAGGACGAAGGGATCTGGCTTTCCTTCTGCTTGATGAGGCCCGAATTGCTGAAGGCGAAGCACCGACTGATCCGCGCGCGTTTGCCGAGCGGCTGGAGCGTTTGATGGCGAAGGCCTTGGGGTGATGTTGATGGGGAGCCTGAGGGCTCCCCTTCTTCAAGTTAAGGAGGCCGCGCAGATTCCGCTCAAGCCTGACGCTCAAAACCAGAGTCCGGATCGTTGGAGTGCGGGCCTTGCGTTTTTCAGGCCGTTTGCGGCCTATTCAATCCGTTCGCTGGCCGACCATCGGATGGCCGCTCCATGGGGTGGGGGGGGCATTCTGCCTCTGTTGAGCGGCCGACGAGGCAAATTTTGAATCATCGCGCTAATGAGCCAGCAACCGCTCCTTTACCTCCCTCGCCATCCTGTCGGAATGAAGCGGCACCATCATCGGCACGCCAAACATCGTAGGCAAAAGGGAAGTCCCCTTTCGATCGCTATCATTGGTGTGGCGATCGTGATTGGTTCTTTCGGTGGAGTGGGCAGCTCTCCGCTGCCTTCCTCCTCATCGAGCCCCCCTATTGCTGAAGAGGATTCCCGGCGACCGCAGGGCTCGGTAGCTTCTCAGTCGTACATAAGTGCTGCCGATGTGGGTGATCAGCAGTCATCGTCGCCTGCCGGCAGGACCGACCCGGAAAGGCGGTTTACCGCTTCAACTGATAGCCGATCTTCCTGGTCCTGTCGCAGATGCACCCAAGCAAGAGCGGATGGGGCTGCACCTGTTTATGCTGGTCAGCCAGGGTATGGCCCTCATCTGGATAGGGACGTTGATGGCATAGGCTGCGAGCCTTATCGGGGGCGTTAGCCAGCTTGCCAGAAGTTACAAAAAGAGAACCACAACAATCCATCTCATATTGATGATATCTTTCAGAAATTCATCGGTACTAGGGTGACATTCGGAATAGATGATCATAGATAGAGCATTCCGATAAATCTAAACGGGACGCATAGAAATGACTGAGCAGGCCGATAACAACGAGCTTATGATCACGCTCACCGCCGATATTGTTGCTGCGCATGTTAGCAATAATTCGGTATCGGTCGGTGACGTATCCAACCTTATCGCTAACGTGCATCGCGCGCTTGCGGGACTGTCTGTCCCTGCTGAGCCGACGCCGGAACCGTTGCTGCCCGCCGTTTCCATTCGTTCGTCTGTGAAGGCGGATTACATCGTCTGTCTTGAAGATGGCAGGAAGCTGAAGATGCTGAAGCGCCATCTGATGACCCATTACCAGATGACTCCAGACGATTATCGCGCCAAGTGGGGCCTTCCTTCCGATTATCCGATGACCGCACCCAATTATGCTGCCCAGCGAAAGGAGCTTGCTCACAAGATTGGCCTGGGGCGAAAGCCGGGCCAGGGCAAGAAGGCTGCAACGTCTAAGGCTGCTGCTCCCAAGGGGCGAGCCAAGAGGGGCACCGAGGTAGCTGCTGCTGAATAATAAAACCGGAGCATGCCGCTTGGGGAGCCTCCATGCTCTTCGAGCGGCAAGGCGCCGATGCGCGCCGCTGATTGTCGCTCGTCAGACAGGGGAGTTGGCGAAAACGGGTGGGGAAGATGCCATCGCGAAGTGGCAAACCTTTATAGCCTATCTCGATCAGGCTGTCCGTATAGCCGATAGCGGACGCATTGATGCGCCGCCTTTACAAAATTGCAATTAAATCCGCCTTGCTGGTGGTCCTGTCAGTTTGATGCCTCGCCCAGAGTGTTCGCGATGCGATAGCCGGCCGGTAAGGCGGCTCTACAACAAGCTGCGCATTGTCGCTAACTCAGCACGCAGTTCCGGCTCTCTAAGTGCTGCCGGTCCGCTACACCCGAATATATCCGCAAAATTCCCGGCTAGTTCGCTTAGGTGGATGCTGCCCAACATAAGGATCAGACGATAACAGCGGAACCTCAACCGGTGTCGTGCGCTCCTCTGGTCTCAACAAGGGAACAAGTTATGATCACGGAAATCATCGGTGCGCTCGTAGGATCCAAGCTGGACCAGCAGGACGGCGACAGCGGCGCGAAGGGAGCCGTCATCGGCTATTTCATGCCTCGAATTGTCGGTACGGTGGTAAAGTTCGGTCTGCTGGCCGCCGTTGGGTACGGCGTTGTGAAAGCTGTTCAAGGTGTCGCAGGAAATGGTGCAAAATACCGATAACTTGGCAACAGTGTATCGCTCAGCCACTCGTTGGCACGCGTTACCGATGCACCGAATGTGAAATATGCAAGGTGGTGGTCATGGAACAGGATTACGCGCATGGCCGCCGAGATGGTTTACGGCTGGCACTGTCGATCCTAGCGGCAGAGGAGGCAAAATGGGCAGTTCTGCTGGGCGAGAGCCGATCGTGGCGAACCAACGTGACGCGGGAGGTGCGACATAAGACATTGCAGGTCGCACAACAGCGGCTGCATACTGCGCTAAACCGCCTGACGCCCAAATCCGACCAAGCCTTGGATCCTGAGGTAGCATCGGCACTCGAGAAGATCGGGCTCTGATCCTGATCCTGTCATGACCCACCACAAGCTGAAGCGTCTCTTGAAAATCGGCATTGGTCGCGGACGCCGATTCATCTGGCGCAGAAGATGGACGATGGATTGGGAGCAGGTGAAATTTGTTCCGAGCGCTGCCGCAGGCAAGACGGCACTGGCAATTGCGGAGGTGACCACATTGAACCCGGCGCCCATCCTTCCCTAGGCCAATGACATCTGACATTGCCCTCGAGCGGATAGCGGATGCGCGAAGGACGATTTTGCAGTTGCTCGCCCGCCGCACAGACCAAGCGACAATCTGTCCAAGCGAGGTCGCACGAATGATTGCCGGTAAAGTGAGCGCTGATCCGGAAGGCCCCTCGTGGCGTCAAGTGATGCCGGTCATCCACGCCGCAATCGATCAGCTAGTGGCGGAGGGGGTGGTCGAGTTGAGTTGGAAAAGAAAGGTCATGGCGTCGCGCTATGGTCCCTACCGGATCGGCCGTATTCAATCTACAAGGTGAAGTCTGCTCAGCGGATGAGGCCCGCGGCACGGAGTGCATCGTGGATGACTTTTTCTACGCCTGCATTCCCTGATATAATCGGTCGTGAGAGTTCGGAGGGCAACGCGTCCAACCGGCTTCCCTTTGATACCGGCACACTCGGAGTGCCCTTATGAGCTTCTCCATCCGATTGCACGAAATTGCGCTCCGAGCCTGCCTTTAACAGGCCCCAGGACGATGCGATCCGGCGAGTGGATGAGATGCCCGCTTCGAGCATATGCGGCATTGCCATGCCGCAAGCATCCTGCCCAGTTGTGGAGAGTGGCGTTCCGTGGCCCATATTGGCAATGCGATAATCCTCGATAAGCGGGCGTCCAGCTGCATCGTTCCAGGAGCGCCGGCGGTGTCCGGCTATCTGCTCTGAAACATTTGGTGCCGCCTCCAGACCGTGGACCGAGCGCCATTGAGCAAGAATTGCCTCCGCATTGGAACTGTGGACCGTCGCATCGGCGCTGCCATGCCATATCGAAATGCGTGGCCAGGGTCCGTTATGGTCTGACGCGCGACGGACCCGATCACCTAGATCCTCCGCTTCGAAAGCTCCACATCCCCGCATGGCTTCAAGCGCCTGCGGGATATTCGACGCCAATCCGTACGGCAGGCCGGCGATGATCGCGCCGCCTGCAAACAGTTCCGGGTAGCTGGCAAGCATGACAGAGGCCATTGCGCCCCCTGCGGAAAGACCTGTCACGAATATGCGCGACGGGGCGACACCATGGCTATGTACCATCGCCATGATCATCTGTCGGATGGACAGCGCCTCGCCCAGATCGCGGCCATTGTCAGTGGGTGAGAACCAGTTGAAACAGAGATTAGGGTTGTTTGCGCGCTGCTGCTCTGGAAACAGCAGAATGAAACCATGCTCATCTGCTAACTGAGACCAGCCCGCGCCGCGATCATAGCCTCCGGCAGTTTGCGTGCAGCCATGCAATACCGCGACGAGCGCAGGCTTCTCAGCAATCTGCTCTGGCACATAGATTTTTGCCTTCAATGCGCCTGGGTTTGTCCCAAAAGCATCGAGGTCTGCCAAGCGATTTGGACCATCGAATGATGTCGGGGGCGAGTGGCTGGCGCGCATGGCTGCCAGTCGGGCGATTGTAGCGGATAATTTGGACACGCAAAAAACTCCTATCCTACAACAGCAGCCGTCCACCCTCGATAATTTGCTTATGCTGCACTGCACAATATGGGGGTGGTTCGGCCAGCCCGCAAGGCGCGATGCTGTGATCTTCATGATATCGAGAGAAATATATCTGTCGGGAATTCATGGAGGCGCGTCATGCGACGTAAGTCACAAAGCGCTTGAGATATGAGCGAGCGGGAGCCTGACACGGTCCGCGACCCCGCGCACCAAGCACCGACTATGCAAACTCTGTCTCGTATGGTGGGGAGGTGGCTTTGGTGCCAATCCACGCCTACGCAGGGGGACCGCTAATCGCTTGTTTCAAATGTCAGCCGCCTGTTCAACGTGGTTATCCTGCTAGCTTTGATCTGATGTCCAGTTTGCCGGTTCAACCTTTGCGCCTATCATCTCGGCTCGTGTCGGTACGCGAAGCTGGACAAGCTTATCTCCTTGGCGCTGCACGATGCCGAGACGCTCAAACGCTCCGAGCCAGCCCTCCATCGGCCACTGCTTCCAGCGCGTATGGAAGCGCCGTGCATTTCGCACAATATCATCGAGATGCTGCAGCGGTGGATCGTAACTGTCGTGATATTGGTGGCAGGCTATGGCCTGCCCGACAAAAAGCAGCTTTAGGCCAGTTGCCGCCGCTCTGAACCCGAAATCTGTGTCTTCAGCGCCGTAGCCGATGAATTCTTCGTCGAACCCACACAGCGCTTGGAACGTCTTGCGCCGCAGCGCGAAGGCTAGCGACCAGAACAGCCCGGCATTTGCCTCTTCTCTTACGCCTTTGTCCGGAAATGAGCGCACCGGATGGGCCCGACCGCGCTTCAGCAATTCTGTCTCGGTCCAGGAGCTGCGGGCATCATCTGGGCCAAGATAACGGATATCCGCGCATAGAATAGCATCATGTTCGCTCAGGGTATCAGCCAGGAGCCCGATGCACTGTCGCATGGGGATGCAATCGACATCCAGAAATACGAGCTTGTCATTACTGGCCAGCGAAGCTGCTCGATTTCGGGCTGCTGCCAGCGGAAGGCCTCTGGCCTCGAATTGGTCGATATGCACGCGGAACTGAGCCGGTGGCAATGTGACCGGATCATCGCTCATATCAACGACAATCAGTTCATCGGGTTGACGATCACTCCGCTGCAAGCCCTCTACAAGCTGCGCCAGATGCAGGCTACGGTTGCGAACGATAGTGAGTACGGAAATGCCCATTATCGGCGGTTCCACAGGTCGAGTCGGTACTTGTCCTGCCGTTCGGCCAGCTCCACCTCGAAATCCGAACCTAGTTCGCTCCAAAGAGCCTCGACCGCCTCGTCGCCGCTATGAGGGTAATCAGTCTCTTCGGTATAGTGGACAAGGATTATTCGGCCGCCGGAAACAACCTGATCGCGCAACCATTCACTTGCCCGATCCAAATCTACAAGGTCCCAATAATAGGCGACCTCGGACAGAATGATGAGGTCGTAGCCTTCGCCATCCGGTGTCTCGCGCGGGAACGCCATCTGTGCGAGCGTTACGCCAGGACGGTCGCCCACCCGTTCTCGCGCCTTCGTGAGCGCCTTAGTGCTGATATCAATTGCCAGCAAGCTATCGCAAATTGGGGTCAAATGGCTGGTGAGAACACCATGTGCACAGCCGATCTCAAGCGCACGGGCATATCGGCGGTCCGCCAGGACATCATGGGTATGGGCGAATTTGGCTGCTTCATAGTGGCTGGATGCCAGATCCCACGGATCATCATTTGAGGCGAATATATCATCGAAATATTCTGCGTTGAGGCTCGTGACATTCATTGTCGATCCCTTCTCAATGTCAGTATGTCCCGGGCGGGCATGCGCAGCATTTCGCGCGGGAGCCTGAAGCCATTGCCCATTATCGGTGACATCTGGCTGCGATGCGCCAAAAGCGCGTGTCGCCTGCGTCCAACGGGCATGGCTGGCGTCGCAATCCGTCGGGCAAAGGGTGGCGGATCGCTCCACACATGAAACGCGAATAACGTAACTGGCCGCTTTGCCCGGCGCGTAGCGGCCTTCGCAAGTCGATAGGCGGCGACATGGTCGCAATGCGTCTCGCTGTAGTCGGACACTGCAATCGCATCGATCCGGCTCCGGCGGATGAAAGCCGCAAGTCGATCAGCGTCTCGGCTGAAAGCTTGGCTGTCGATAGGATGGGGGTGGGCGTCGCGCCACCCCATCCAAATCGCCGGGGCGGCGGCAGCATTTAATCTGCCAATGGCGTGCCGGGCTTCCTTGCGTCGGGTGATCGCTATGCGCGGCGTACCTTCGGGATGCGATCCCGCGCCGTTGGTTAGGAAGACGATAGCGCCTAATCGATCGCGGGTGGCACAATGCGCTATCAGCGCGCCCGCCCCTAGCGTTTCATCATCAGGGTGGGGTGCCAATATGAGCCAACGCGCTTGCGACCAGCGGCTGCGCGAAAGAGTCTCAGCGTTCACCACAAGCGTTCGCCCTCAACCCAGATATCATGGTCAAGAAGCGCCTTGGCGGCCTCGTCGCGGGCATGATCTGGACCTGCCTGCCGAAGATAGAGAGATAGGTCGCGGACGATTTTGTCAGCACGTTGCCCGTCAAGGGCACTTTGTGTCCCGAGGATCCTCGCGGCGGCCTCCATCACAATGAACCCGGCATCCTCGACGACACCGCGTGTCATCCGAGCCACGGCTACGGCATCGTCATGACCAGATGCGAAACGATGTGCGGCTTCCGCCACCCAGAAGCCAGCGGTTCGCACGGCAACGGTGGCATCGGCGAACCGCGCGCGCTGGACAGGATCGTCGCGCGCCGCGTCGCGCATGGAGCGCCGAATTTCTGTGACGAGCGCTTCAATTCCGCCAAGCTGTGCAGCGCAAAAGCGCCAGGCCCCGGCGGTAAAACGGGGATCCCGATCATAGTCACCTGGCTTGCCCAGCAGCATGTCAGGTTCAACCTTTACATCGTCCAGCACATAGCGTCCGCTCACGCTCGCGCGCATGCCTCGGACCCGCCATCCTGATAGGTCGGCGCGGACTTTCTCATTAGCGCGAACAATGACGAGCCGACGGTGCTCGCCTTCACTCGCGGCCGTTACAAGCGCGTAATCCAGCCCTCCGGCCCCGCTGGCAAATATCTTCTCGCCAAATAGTGATGGGACAGCCTCTCGCGTCAATTGCACGCCGGGAGATGGCTCGGTCGCCCAAACTCCGAACCATGCTCCGCGATCGAGGGCTTTTGCCAGCCAGTGTAACTGATCGGGCACCCCAAAGCACTCGAACAGGGACATAGCGTTAACATGACCTTCGTAGAGCCGAGCAATGCTGAGATCGCCGCGACCTATTTCGCGCAAGGCTCTCGCCATCGTGCGGCAGCGCGCGGCTTCGTCTTCGAAAGGGAGGCCCCCGCATATTTGGGGGGCAAACCAGCGATGGTGACCGCTTTCGATAAGGGCCGACATGCTCTCGCTGGGGAAGTTGGGTGCCGCGTCATAGCGCGCGCCGAACATTGCCAGTCGATCGACAATGTCGATCGTTCCGGGGACCTGACCTTGGATATCGGGGATCACGTAGCACGGCTCCTGTCTGCCACCGATGCGCCGGCAAGGTCGTCCAACCAGCGGGCGACGGGTTCCGCTCCACCTGTGTCCATCAGGCAGTCAGGCCAACATCTAGCGCGCTTGATCGCCTGATTGATCATTCCTGGCCATTTGCCGGCTGGCGGCCATTCAAAGCATGCGATCGCGCCGCCTACAGCCGCAAGCTTTCCCGCCTTCGATACCTGTTCGTCAAAGGGGCGTGGTTCCGGCACACAGATGAAAGGACGACGCGCCCTCAATACCGCGCTGACAACGCCGTCTCCCCCACCGCCGATAACGACCGCTGAAGCTGCGATCTGCGCATCGGCATCATCGACCCATCCGCGTAATTCTAGATTGTCTGGAAAGAATGCAGGCACCGTGCAGGGACCAATAATGCGAAACTTGCGCTCGGGGGTCGCGAGAGCAATTTCGGCCCATCTATTCCCGTCAGAAATGCCGCCCCCGCGCCCGAGGACAATTAGTACGATGCCATCGCACTCAATTGCCTGGCTGCACGCTGATCGGACGACGCCAGGGGCATAGAAGGTTTTTTTGCGAACCCAGCTGGGAATTTCATCATTGTCCAGGGCTTCGTGGAAGGGGGCAAGTAGAGCAGTTGCTCCGCGGAAAGCTTCAAGATGCGCAGCATCAAGTCTTCTACCGTTCAAACGGACATAGACAGTGGGCACAGATGCGAGACGGGCAAGCATCGCCACCTCGGCCGATACGTCTACTACCATCAGACGCGGGCGCGCCTGCGCGATCCAGGCTGCCATCAATGCGGTGCGCTGCCGGATCCCCTCATGGTCCAGCGGCGCATAATGGAGAGACGAAGGCCGCTCGGAACCGTCGATACCCCAGAACTCATCATCGAGACGGTCATCAGGCAGGTCGAGGCAGGGAAGGCCCTCAGTCCGTGCCGTCAGCCCGGTCCCCAGCAACGTGACGCCCCCGAGCGACCGACAAAGCGCGATAGCGCGTTGACGGTGACCGTCTCCATGATGATGGACATAATAGCCGATCGGGCGGCTCATGAGATAGCGGCCGGCTCTGGAAGCGGCATGTCACAGGGCAATGGGGGGAGGGCGCGTTCCGCATCTACAAAAGCTGCTGCGCTCATTTCGCGCCTGGCCTTAAACCGCCATCGTGCGCGCGCCTCCCAATGCGATAGAGCCGGAACGAAAGGAGTGTCCCCCCTCTGTGTGCAGCCCAGCCACCGCCGCATGTCAGCCGACATGCCGCCATCGGCGCGCCCCGCGGTACGGGATGATGCCCGCGTCCATACGGCATTGGGGTGAACTAGTTTGCCGCCCACTTCGATCGCTGCTTCGACCAGGGCACGGTCCTCGCCTGTGCGAAGGAGTGGCACGCGGCCTGCGCGGATGTAAAGATCTGACGATAGCGCGAGGCTCGCGCCCGTATGATCGCCATGCCGGGGCGGCATGTCCCAATCAACCGGATCGATCGCATCCTCGATCGCGCGCACCGTACCCCAATAGGCGTCAAAGCGACGACGCAGCGAAAATATCTCCGGTGATTGGGCGGCTTCCAACTCATCCAGCTCGATCCGGCCGCCAATGATCCGATCCAGAGTGAAATGCGCAAGGATGGCGTCCACCCAGTCTACCGGGGGCCGGCAGTCAGCATCAGTGGAAATCAGTAAGCCGCGCGGGCCCACTAATTCGGCGCCAAAATCCATCGCGGCGCGACGAGCAGACCCGACGTGCGCAAAGACGGGGGCGAACTTTCGCTGGATCATTTTGAGCGGGAAGCGTGCGTTGAAGCGCTGCGCGGCATCGAGAGCGACGGTGTATGTGGCATCGCTACTGTTATTGACGCAGATTGCGACAGCGAAGGGCGTCCGCGTTCCCTGCAAGGCTAAGGCTTCGATTAGGCGGCCGATATGCTCTGCCTCGTTGCGCGCCGGCACGCAGATACAGACCTGCCTCATGCGACATCCGCGACAGGCAGGAGCCCAATATCCGACTCGTTCGGGATCGCGACCTGCGCCATTGCAAGGCGTCGATACAAAGCCTCATACTCGTCGACCATGCGCCGCGAGCAGCAATATCGCTCGGCATATGCTCTGCAAGCGCTCCGCTCGAGCGCCGAGGCGGCAAGTGCTGCCGATGCGAGAGAGGAAACATTGTCCGGCTCGGCGAGAACGCCGCAGTCAGGCTTCAGGAGCGATGGTACGCCACCACGCGCGAATGCGGCGACAGGGGTCCCACAGGCAAGCGCTTCAGCCACGACCAGACCGTAAGGTTCTTCCCAGCGCGGCGTGCAAAGGGCGGCGACAGCACCGCCTACAAGCTTCGACAACTCGATGTGAGAAAGATGCCCGACATATTCGATATCACCTCCCAATCGGGGTGCGATGAGCTTTTCGAAATAGCCTTGGTTCGAGATCGGGCCGGCGATCTTTAAGGGCAACCCCGCTAGCCGCGAAGCGTTGATCGCATAGTCCAGCCCTTTTTCAGGAACAATCCGGCCATACCAAACGAGATAAGGCTCGCGGTTGGCGATGGGCTGATAGGGAAAGTGCCTGAGGTCGATACCATTGGGAATGACATACTCGGCATTCGCTACATGGCGCCACATCGCGGCTGTGGCTTCAGAGACCGCCACATAGGTCATCGATCCGCGATTGAGCCTGATCCCGCTCTCGAGCCAACAGAAGGGCGGTGTATGGAAGGTTGTCAAGACAGGAGCCGCCAGCGTGTCGGACATGCTGACCGGAAGATAGTGCAGGGAATTGTTGTGTATGATGTCAAACGAGCGTGTCCGCAATGCGGTCATGAGGCCCAGATAAGCGTGATGTTCGCGAAAGAAGGCGACATCATTTGCCTCAGCAGTACCTGTCTCGAGAAGTGAGGTTTCCTCACAGATTGCTTCTAGTCCCAGGCTTGGGTCGGATCGCGTCGAGGCAAAAAGGGTGACATCATGGCCACGTTCCCGAAGCGACCGGGCGAGGATATGCGTATGCATTTCCAGACCGCCGGCGAATGGCTCGCCAATAGCATATTTCAAATGGGCTATGATCGCGATACGCACTCCACACTCTCCCGGCGACGATGCGCTAGGAATGCGATCGGCAGCTGTTCAACCCACATGTTTTGATAAATTTCCTCAGATTTAGCTGCAAATGACAGGAAATCGTTATAATCTGGATCAATTTATAAACTGGATCAGTATTGATAGGTGGGTGTAGCATAATTTGATTATCGCAAATATTTATATGCAAATTTCGAAATATATCTTTATTCGAATTGATATCTTCGATCGTGGACCGTGTTGCATAGAGGAAAAGAGTGATATTTGTGGAATATAGCAAAGTTTATATTCAAGTTGGGTCGGTTTTTTGAGGGCTGGCAGTTTGCATGGAACTTTGCGTCCATGCCCATCTTGATTATGAGCTGGCTGGTCCGACGGACGTGCTCTCGCAGATCGAGGCCGCTGATACTCCTGAGCAGGCGATCGAATGGAGGGATCCCATCCTTCTCCGGGCCGAGCATGTCGCTTGTCTCCCTGCGCAGGATCGCAATGAGAGGCGGATATGGTTGCGTACGCCCGGCAAGATGGTCAACGACTATCGAACCATGATAACCAGGCGGTCATTTCGCTTCAACCGGCGCACGAATTGATTATTCCATAAACCTATCTTCCCGCAGAGAAGTTGGCTCTCTGCACGCCCCCGTCAAAGTAAGCTGGAAGCAAGGGGCACAAAGCCCGCGCCGAGCCCATGCTAAAGCTTGGGCGAGCTTTCTATGAGTATAACCAACTCTCGCGGCATCGAAGGTGAAGATATCCGTCGCGGTCGCGGCAAGGGGGGAAACGGCGAAGTCTTCTTTTTCTCAAGTTATCTTTGCCGAATCGGGATCACTGGCTTCGACGGATTCCCAATTGGCGAAGCGCGAGCCAGTTTCCCCTTCTGCTATAATACTGGCCTGACGGGGCTAATTTTTATCGTTCGTTGATTGCGCCGGGGTATGAAGGCGAGGACGTGGCACAAACCTCTATGCTCAAACGTCTGGACGATCGGCTAAACACCAATCGACGCAATGCACAGTTCAGGCGGCAACTGCACCTGCAAAGCTCAAGAGAAGCATCTCGCGCGCAGCCTTGAGGCATAGCTCGAATGTCGGACCACCGATGTGGCTCTGCGAGCCATCGAGATGTCGGACGCTTATTTCCCACAGGCTGTCCGACCGGATCGCGCATCGGCGCATCTCACCGTCGACAAATGAGATTGGCTCCTGGATATGTTCGCGATGCAGCAAATATCGCTCCACGCTTATTGCGCTTTCTCGTTGCGCATTATGCCAAAGCCGGAAATTTTCGGTGTTCAGCGACAGCCATTCCAATATCCGGCAATCTGACATCCCAGTCTCCAGGAAACGCAACAATCTTAAAAGGGCGGCTGTACGGAGACGCGTTCAAGCTACCAATGTTCCAAACAAAAGTCGGAACTTAACCTGGCTCAGTATGAAAAGCTGCGCGGTTCCCCCAGAAAATGTTCCGACATGATCGATTTCGTGGTTCCACCCTGTGAAAGCCTGCACTGCGGAGCCCGTGCGCTCAGGAGAGGAATATGTGCGACGAAAAGTCGCGTATAGACGTTATGAAATTATACTCATGCTGCCCGACTTCGCACTCGCTTCCTTGAATGAGCGCGGCTACCCGGTCGAGATCGGTCGGATATTTGAGGGGGTCAGGCCGAGGCATATCTGTTCCGCCTGCTCACGCCATGAAGATCCCAACCTACAACCTCAATGGCATCAACGGGCGGGTTGCGCTGCTTTTGCGCTGGCTCGCCCTTGCCGAGCCGGACGTGGTATGTCTGCAGGAGTTCAAGGCGTCTGATGAGCGCTTTCCCGAGCGCGCTATCCTCGACCATGGCTATGAAGCGATTTGGCTGGGGCAGAAAAGCTGGCATGGTGTGGCGATATTGAGCCGGGTTGGCGAGATTCACGATACGCGCCGGGGGCTTCCGGGCGAACCGGAGGATGTGCAGAGCCGCTACATCGGGGCCGCAGTGGACGGTGTGCTGATCGTCGGCCTCTATCTCCCAAACGGCAACCCAAGACCCGGTCCCAAATTCGATTATAACTTGCGCTGGTCCGACTGGCTGCATGATCATCTTTCGACGCTTGTGGCCCTTGATTCTCCGGTGGTGGTTGCTGGCCACTTCAACGTTATGCCGACCGATTTCGACGTCTATGTACCTGATCACTGGCGCGACGATGCGCTGTTTGCCGCCGAAGTTCGCGAGGCTTATGCGCGGCTGCTAGAGCTGGGGTGGACCGATGCGTTGCGCCATCTTCACCCTGACGAGCGCATCTACACCTTCGGGAAATATTGGCGCAATTCGTTCGAGCGCAACGCAGGCCTTCGGATCGATCACGACCTTTTGAACGAAGAGGCGGTGACGCGGCTGATATCGGCGGAGGTCGATCGCCGTACACGCGGGCGGGGACAGGACCAGCGACCATGCGCCGGTTATCATTAAATTGCCTGACAAGACGAAACGCAAACGAATGCGCTAATCAATTCCTTCGGGGAGGCTAGCATACCATTGTGCATAGGGGCCTGTGCGTGCGAGATGGCGGTTAAGGTCGGGCGTGCCATCGTCCCACCAGACCGGGCCACGTTCGCCGAGCGCCACCTTGGCTTGATGAACCGCTTCATGCGCGATTGTCTCGGCTACATGATCGGCCGTGCGCCTGGCCGCGCCGACGGCACGGCGGGCGTCCATCAGTTCCTTCACCAAGCGCTGACGCTCGTCAGGCTTTAGAGCAGGGTTACTCATGCGCCAGAGCTGCCCGCGCACTACGAAGTAGCGTCCATCCGGCGTGACGGGGTAGGGGCGACTGCTCACGCTGTGCGAACCTTTTCAGACATGCTTCGGAAGGTGATCGACCAGCGCGGCACCTCGATAGGTGCGATACTATGTTCCCAAATGTGACGCACTTCACCAGACAAATGATAGATTGAGCGCCGCGGCAGCGAGACTTTGGCGCGGTCGAACCCGGCACTCGTTCGGCGGCGCAGACGCAGCACGGCTTCATTGCCAAGCGAAATGCCCACGACATGCTCGAATACTGGCCTGTCCTTATGCCAGCCAATGCCGGCGCCCGGATCATAGCGGATCAGCAGAGCCTGGGCGAGATCGTCCGCAGCAAGCCCGACAACAGAAGCGGTGCGGCTTCGCACTTCGAGAAGCCAGTCCGGCATTGGTTCGGACGGCGCGAAGCGCATATGCTCGAAATCATAGTTCCAGCCGTAGCTGTAGGTCAGGCGCTTGCCTGTCCACCGCTGGAAACGGAACGGGGTTAAGTTACAGCCATTGATCTTATCGATTAGCTCCGCTTCCTGTACTTTGGTCAGCATATCGTCACGCATCGCAAGACCAGGAACCACGGGCATATCGAACAGATCTAGCGTCGTCTTCATCCAAGCCATCGCGTGTTGGTGCAGCAGGCGAGCGGAGCCCATGCTTCGGATTGCGATATAGGATCCATTACCGCCGATTACACCAGCACAGCCATTTGCGCCAGGCCATCTCAGTTCAGCAAATGCCGAGCCATCCCATCGTGGGCCGCGTTCATCTCCTCGGCCCCTGGGGATTTGTTGATCAGGGGGGGGGCACGCCGCAGGAGGCGACCTCGTCGCCAACGATCTCGAGCTAACCGATATATCTGCAATTGCTCTAATTTATGCCGCCGCTGCCATCGTCCTCATCAGGTGTATCGCTGGTCACGCATGAGGCTCGAGGACAGTCTCTTAAAGGTGCCCGCCGAAAACCTAATCCGTTCGTCGGGGGATGCGGAAACGTTGACTTGTGCCAAAGACCCGTTGTTCGGCGAACATCCAGCTGCCGGGCTGCGACGCGCCTAATACTTACGCTTGTCGGGGCATCGCATATCGCTAGATCCGGCCATTCACTCTTGTTGACAAGAGCAAAGTGAAAAAATCGCCATTCCCGCACTGGCCGCTTCTATTAAGCTCGTCCATATTACGTCAAGAGCCTAACAAAAAACGCAAAACCTTCTTCGGGGGAGTTAACTATTAAATCAAATTTTAACTAAGCGGTGAGGAAAATGGGGGCATGTCCAGTCCGAAAATTTAAACCCGGAACAATCTGACTTTTCCGCCGCTTTGATAGAGGAGCGAGGATTGAAACGACCTTTCAGCACCCTCGTAACTTTTAGAAGGCGCCACGCGGGATGCTGTCGACACTCATCAAATCATTTTCTAGATCGACTCCAAGTCTCGCTGGCGCTCAGTATCGAGCGTATTCGCGACAGATGCCGCTGATGTATCCCATCCTGCTTTCGAGCACTTGGATCGTCGCGTACGTTCATACAGATATCGCGCCTTTGTGGCTGACCGTCGCAATTCCCTCACTTTTTACCGCTGCCTGCGTCCTTCGAATGCTTCATTGGTTGAAGGCATACGAGACGATACCATCACCTGAAGAAGCAGCCAAGGCATTCAGGGCGACAATGCTACTGGCGCCGATAATTGCTTCATCCTTTACCGTTTGGTCTTTCCTTCTTTTCTCATACGGTACGCCATACACCAAATCCTATCTGGCTTTTTATATGGCTAATACCGTAGTTGTGTGCATCTTCTGCTTGATGCATGTCCGTGAGGCAGCACTGATCGTGACCTTGATCGTCAACGGCGCATTTATTGGATTCTTCGCTTGGGCCGGGCAACCAACTTTCCTTGCCATGGCGCTTAATACTGCACTCGTCTCGATCGGCATGTTGGTCGTTTTATCGATAAACTATGATGATTTTGCAAGGAGGATAGCGGCCGAAGCCGATGCATCGGCAAAGCAAGCAGGGCAAGCCCGATTGATGCGAATGATCGATGATATGCCAGTCGCGGTCATGACCGCTGACCCGATCGATTTCAAGATTACCTATCTCAACGACGCCTCTCGCAAACTTTTGAAGCGCATTGAGCATCTTCTTCCCATTGACGCTGAAGCCATGATTGGAGCCAGCATTGACATATTTCACCTAGTCCCTGACCGACAGCGCCGGCTCCTCTCGGATCCGACGCGCTTACCGCATCGCATCCGCATAAATCTCGGAAACGAAGTACTGGACCTCAACGCTTCGGCCATACACGCCGATGATGGCAATTATCTGGGGCCGATGCTGACTTGGGCGATCGTCACCAGCGAAGTGGAAGCAGAAAAAAAGATCCGCTATCTTGCCCATCATGACGCTCTGACCGGTCTGGCAAACAGGGTCACTCTCAACGACGCGCTGCTAAAGCTCACGTCGGATGCGCTAACCCCGGGGGCGTTGCTGCTGATTGACCTGGATGGTTTCAAAGTAATCAATGACACGCTCGGGCACAAATTTGGCGACGAACTCCTTGTCGCTGTTGCCAAGCGCCTTTCTGAATCCTGTGACCGCCACTCTGCCGTCATTGCTAGGCAGGGAGGCGATGAATTCGCGATCGTGCTGACCAATGTTTCGACTTCGCAATGCGATACAATTACAAGCGACATTCTAACACGCCTTTCAGAGCCTTTCGTTCTCGAGCGGAAGCGCGTTGCGCAGATTGGCGCATCAATTGGTGTTGCGCTCTTCCCGAAGCATGCGACGTCGGCGGAAGAGGTGATGGTTCGCGCCGATATGGCACTTTACGTCGCGAAGGCTGCTGGAAAAGGGGGCGTGCGCTACTTCACCACGGAGATGCAGGACGAGTTTGTTGCAGCCAACCGCCTGGAGAATGAACTGCGCATTGCTCTTTCGTCGGGAAAAGGATTGAGCATATTCTATCAGCCGATTATCGACTTGCGGCATCGTAAAGTCGTTTCCAGAGAGGCCTTGGCACGATGGTATCACGACGAGTTGGGCTGGGTGTCCCCCGCCACGTTCATTGTGGCCGCCGAGCGCAGCGACTTAATCCTCAAACTGGGCCACCACGTGCTCCATGAAGCGTGCCGTGAGGCCATGTCATGGGATGGAGGCGAGACGGTGGCGGTTAATATTTCTGCTTCGCAGATGGGGCGGTCGGAATTGCTATCAGTCGTCCGTTCGGCCCTTGATCAGTCTGGATTGCCCCCCGAAAGGCTCGAACTCGAAATCACCGAAACAGCTCTTTTGAGAAACGAGGCAGCATCCGTCGCAGAGCTGGAGCAGATCCGGGCACTTGGCGTTCGCATTTCCTTGGATGACTTTGGCACCGGCTATTCTTCACTGGCGCATCTTCGACTCTTTCCTTTTGACAAAATCAAGATAGACGGCAGTTTCGTGCGCGACGCGCTCGACCGCGCCGATTGCGCGTCGATCGTTGCGGCTGTGATCGACCTGGGGAATAGACTGGGCGTGGCTACGGTGGCGGAAGGGGTGGAAACCTTGGCGCACTTTAATTTGATGCAGGATTTGGGGTGCCATCAGGTCCAGGGGTATCTCGTGGGGCGGCCTTCCGCTTCACCATATGACGACATTCTTAACCCTGATCTCGTAACGTCATCGTAAACAATACCCAGTCTACAAGCGTTTATAAATCGGGAGATAGTTCGCCTTGAACGGTTGCCCCGGAGAATGAACTCCACACGGTCGTTGAATTGCAGCACACTGCTTTCAATGCGCCGATATCGCCCCTATCGGCGATGAACGAGAGCTGGTAGCTTTGAGGCGGTCGATGACGCTGAAGCTGGGTGGCTGGGCGGCTGGCTGGTTGAGTGCAGCTCCAGCCACGGTTAACTAATGAGCCTTGGAACGCTCGCTATAAAACGGTGGCGAGATTTTTAATAAATCAAAGGTGAACCCTTAATTTGACGATCGCGGCGATCGGCCATGCGCTGGGCTATTTCAGCCTCTTTACGCCAGCTGAGCGCTGCTGCCAGCGCGACCGCCCGGACATTTGGAAGGTCGGTCGCATCTGCTCTATCTTGATTTAGTTGAGCCTGATCCCAGCAAAAATTGACGTCTTGAATCATGGGAGCTCCTTTAGTGCGCCAGGACAACCACTCTGCGGTCTTTTCGTTCCAGAAGACTTAAACATTCATTCATCCTAACGCATTCAATTGGGACGTAGCGAGGAATTGTTATTAGGGACTGCAGGAGCTGATGGCTTGCTACTGCTTCCGTTAGTGCCAGGCATTGGGCGCATCCGCGGCATAATACCGACCTCCAGTGATGCTGACTCACGAGGGGGATTCCCAAGGCGCTGAATTTCTGAATCTATGGCTTCCCGTTGGAGGGCATGGCTATGGGTGCAGCGATCGGATTGCGGGACGACTTTGACGCGGTGGGCTTGAGGCGACTGGCGCGTGCGACCAGGAGCGCGAACCAGGGACGGCGGCTGCTGGCCTTGGCGGAAATTTATGATGGTGGGAGCCGCAGCGATGCCGCGCGGATTGGTGGCGTGACGTTGCAGATCGTGCGCGACTGGGTGGTGCGCTTCAATGCCCGGGGGCCGGACGGACTCCTCGACGGGAAGGCGCCGGGCAAGTCCCCGTTGTTGAACGATGCCCAGCGTCGGGCTCTTGCGGAGATCGTTGAAAGCGGCCCGATCCCGGCGATCCATGGAGTTGTTCGCTGGCGGCTGATTGATCTGGTGCGGTGGCTCCATGGCGAGTTTGGTGTGTCCCTGACGGAAACGACTGTGGGGCGGGAGCTGAAGAAGCTGGGCTATGTCAAACTGACGGCACGCCCGCGTCACCATGCCCAGAACGAATATGCGATGGAGGACTTTAAAAAGGGGGCTTTGCAGCCGAGCTGGCAAAGATCAAAGCCGCCCTCCCGCGTGGCACGCCGATAGAGGTCTGGTTCCAGGACGAGGCCCGGATCGGCCAGAAAAACAAGATCACCCGGCGCTGGGCCAGGCGTGGCACCCGGCCGTCGGCACCCAAGGACCAGAGGACGAAATCGGCCTACATCTTCGGTGCCATCTGCCCCGAACTCGGCAAGGGGGCGGGCCTGATCCTCCCGTTCTGCAACACCCAGACCATGTCGCTGCACCTGACGGAGATATCGCTCGCTATCGAGCCAGGTGCCCACGGTGTTGTGTTGATGGATCAAGCCGGGTGGCACATGACCGGAAAGCTGGAAGTGCCAGAGAATATCAGCATCATTCCGCTGCCCCCGAAATGCCCCGAACTCAACCCGGTCGAAAATATCTGGCAGTTCATGCGGGCTAACTGGCTGTCCAACCGGATCTTCATATCCCACGACAACATCATCGACCTTTGCTGCGAAGCCTGAAACAAGCTGGTCGATCAGCCGTGGCGCATCATGACTATCGGGCGCCGTAAATGGGCGCGTGGGTCGTGATCAATGCATCTTGGTATAAGTCGCGCAATGATTTGCAGGGCGTTCCGCGCGGTGTCTCAGATGCAAAGGGCTGGCGCTCAGCATTTTCAACTATCATGTTTAGCGGGCGGGGAGCCAAAGGCAGGCTCCTTACTGGCTGCTCGTCGACATGATCCTGGCGCGTAGTCCTACGACATGTCGGGTGCGGAATGTACCGATAACCGCGCCCGCTTCATGGAGCCGAGACGCGAGGCCGGGCAGAGGTGGGGCGGGGGGCGTCACCTGTGAGGACTGAGCTTTACTTCCTCCAGCTCGGCACGCCGATCGCCCACCGCGAGGCCGCCATTGCGCATCCCGACGCTGAGGGAGTCTCTTGCCTTTATGGGTGAAATCAAACAGCTATATGGACGTGAAACTGCGCCGCATGATCTTGCCTATGCTGCTTAGTGCCCAACGGTCAGATTGTTGGTGTCAACGATGAGGGCGTGTAGCGCGGCTAATTCGTCGTCGGACATCGCAGCGCGAGCGATCTGAGGGTCGCGCGCAGATAAACCTTTCTATAGCGTCCCGACGGCTGACCCGCGAGCTATTTGGCACCTACGCAGGTTGTAGGGAGGGCGGGGTACGCTGGCAGAACCTCAACGTGTATAGGACACTGGCCGGCTACCTTCCATGACGCCTATATTGTTGCGCCTTGCCAGAAGATTGCAGTGAAGGGGCGGGGAAGCGACACTAGGCCGTGCGCGTGCTGGATCGCCGAAGTCGTGACCAAGAAGTCGTTGACGCGTAATCCGAACCTGATCGCGTCCTATCCAATGACGGATCCGGTAAATAGAGCGAAACTCTACGTCCGGATTCGCTGGCGCAAAAAGTCCAAGCGTTCGACGCATGATCGTTTAACAAAAATAGGGCAATCAAGAGGAGGATTTTAGGCTTTCTGCCTGCTGATTCAATTTCTTAGCTTTGGCTTTGGCTGCGTCGCGAATGGATTGCGCCTGTTGTTCCAGTTTGTCAGCTTCCGCATCCGCCTGCGCTTCAATGGCGCGTCCCTGGTCTTCTAGCGCATCAGCACGGGAATCGAGGGCTTTCGCTGCGGCCCGATCTACACGATCTGCTGCTCGACCAGCACGCTCGGCAGGGCCATCTCCCTGATAAGGGACGCCAGAAGCATTGGCTGCGGCCTCATCCTTTGCTGCCCCCGCCTTTTCCTTTGGTCCGTCGCAAGCGGCAATCGTGCAGAACGCTGCGGCTGTCATGAGCATTGTCGTCGTTTTCATGCTGCACCAACCCTTGGGAGAAACGCTCGTTCCTCAGTGTAGGAGACATTTTGTGGGATTCACGACTGCCGTTTTACGGATCCAGAAGACTGGCCCCTTAGCGCTTCATGGGCATTCTGCTTACCTAGCGAATCTGTTGGCTGGAACCCGCTGAGACTCAATCAAGATTGGGCTCGACCGACACCGATTGTGCAATCAGCCGCGCATTGCCGAATGTGGTAAGGAACGCAATATCCGCTGCATCCCTGCCAACCCCAATTTTTACCATCGCAGCTTCCTTCGCCATTCCCGTCGGATCCACGAGGTGCCACTCACCGCCTAGGAATATCTCTGCCACCGCATGGAAGTCCGGAGGATTTACGCCCAACGCGTAGACGCTTGCGATTCTGGCAGGGACGCCTGCCGCACGCGCCAGGCAGATCATAAGGTGGGCGTAGTCGCGACAAATTCCCTGCCGCGAGATGAATGTGTCGCCCGCTGTCGTCATGACGTTGCTTGAACCTGGCACATAGCTCAGATGGCCGTGTACCCAATCCCGCATCGCCATTATGAGCTCGCCGCCTTCAATCTTGCCGAATTCGGCATCTACGAACGTTTGAAAGCGATCGGACTCGCAATAGCGCGACGACAGAAGGTAGGGCACGGTCTCGCCTGGGAGCTGATGCGGTGGCACTTTGGGAAGCGTTCTGCAATCAGCTAGCAGGCGATTGACGGTCACGGATGCCCGATAGTCGACGACCATCTTGCCCGAAAGGCGCAGCCAGATGCGCTCACCTATGCAGTCCTGAGCAGGTACACGCGCGACGTGCTCGGCATTAGGCAGGATTAAGTCTGACCACTCTACGGTCTGCTCGGGTATGGCAGCTGCTTCGAGTTGCAGAAGTACGTCGGTGGGTTCGTCCAGTTCATAGTCGAGATGGGCATGGATATTCATTTTCATGATGGATGCACCTTTGAAGACGAAATGGCAGAATAGATTGCGATCGGGGAATCGATCCAACGTACGGATCTCGTAGTGTCGGCGCGACTTAGATGAATAGCGAAAAGTATGTATGAAGCTGGCTATAAAATTTGCCGGTTCGATGCCTCCGTTACAGTATCGTTAGATGCCTGCTATTCAAGATAGCTAGGGTGTTGGCGATCCTACAGTCGGTCAAGCAGTTCGGCTTTCCTGACAGCATATTCCTCGGCTGTGATAATCTTTTTTTCGTAAAGGTCAGACAGACCTTCTATTTTGGCGAAGATAGCTGCGTGATCATCTTCTATCCGAGCTCGGGACGGTCGATTCTGCGCCGGAACTGCGGTGGACACCTCACTGCCCGGTTCCTTCCGAACGACGTCACGCTCCTTCGAAACCGGTTCCGGCGGGCTTCGCTGGGGATCAATATGGTGGACCCGCTGGAGGCTAGACAATGGTACCGGACCATGTTGGCTCGTCAGGGTCAGGCTCTGAACGCTTCCCTGCTGCTGGGCGAGTCCGGAAATCACATGGGTTTGCGTATCGTAAATGGTCATATGACCGTCGGTGACAATTGCTAGCCGCCGGCTTGCCGGAAAAAAGGCATAGTGCATCTGGTTCTGCGATCCGGTGGTGGATGGCGTGCCGAGGTCTTCGGGCCAACGAGAAGACGTGCTGGAATTGGTAGAAAGGGAGGGTGGTCTAGCAGGCTCTATCAACATAGGTTCCTGGATGGCACCCCGGGCCAAGTCATCGGCGAGAGCGCTGATTTTCGCCTTTAGGCTATTGTTGAACATGTCGCCGATCATGAGCATGCCCCCTGTCAACCATTGGCCCATGCCTCCAAGATCTGGATGATTGAACTGTGCCTGGTGGCCATTGCCCTCAATGATCGCCTGAAGCAGAGCGGATGTCGCATCAACGCTTACGCCGTGTTTTGCAGCAGCCTCAGCTACCAGACGCTCGCCTGCTTCTGTCAGCCGGCGAGGCAATGGAGCACCTTTTTGTTGAGTCTGGGAATCCATGCGGCTTGGACGAATGATATGCTCATCGGTTCCTTTTTGGCGTCGAGGCCCGCAATGAAGCGCAGTGCGCGATGACGCGGCTTGGCCGCAACATCTGGAAGAAATGGAGCGAATATGACCAACGCAGCCTGGTCGAGACCAACCTGTACGGCTTCGAGTTGCTGAGGCAGCGCGTTTCTGCGCGCACCTTCAAGCGTCAAGTTACTTAGCTCGAGGCGCGCAGCGATCCTCAATCGCTTCTTCGAGATAGGACGCCAAATACCGCTAGGCTCGCATAATAATTATAAGTATTCTGGGGTCCGCATCCATCGATACCTATGCAACAAAGCCCCTCTCATGCAGACAAATCTGGAACTATGGACATCCAAGTTTTTTCCGGCAGACCACGATGGCAGTTATAGCTTTCGCCAGAATAGAAATCAGCCGCTCTCCCACGGGCCAATGGCGCCCATTCCAAAAATCGGTGATCAGTGCTTCAGGAATGGAGGGTGTGGGACGAGGACCTGCCATTCCCGGCGCCGTAAGCGAACGTCCGCTTCATCACAGGTGCTGTTTTACCGACGTCGACCCTTTTAAGACACCCAATCGCAAATTTACGCGCCCCAAGAGCGGACGGTCAGCTAACCTGACAGCGCCTTTCAAAACTGGCCGTTGCACGAACCCGCTGCGCGGGAGTGGTGCCCGTGGTGAGCTATCCGTGACAACGAGAACGTCCCGCCTGGATTGAGCAGTGCCCGTAACGGGCGGACCTTTTCGGCTCCTTCAATATGAG